>OJHK01000002.1_pt1 | contig 418514 bp, 415 predicted proteins | sample 1595161 | NCBI WGS metagenome assembly OJHK01 (sample SAMN05416842, study PRJEB24817) | seawater metagenome | isolation source: Sea water | place: Canada:Atlantic | collected 2013-07 | reverse complement strand
ATGTAGAGAGGTCTCGTGGGCTCGGAGATGTGTATAAGAGACAGCTCTAATAGTATTTACTTGTTCGCTCATTAACTCTGTTAAACGCCACCTGTCTTTCGAAACCGCCTCATCATTTATATTTTCTTTTTTTATCTCTAACGAAATACTAGACAGTTGCTGTGCGACAGTTTCTATCAACCCAGAGAGCTCTACAATAAACTCATCTTTCTTTGTTAGCTTTTCACCAAAGCCTTCAAAAATTTGCTTATAAAACTCCTCTAAACTTCTTAAGTTCGTTACTTTGGCCAACTTCTCTTTAAGGCTAACTATATCAAGTGACCGTGCAATATCAGTATCTGACGTTTCAAGTTCACTTAATTTCGCCAATAACCCATCTTTAATTGCCTCTATGGATCCTTCAGATAAATTTCCCAGGCTACCTGCCGTATCATTATTATCTAGTACGATTGTGGCAATTTTTTGAGCAATATTGATAAAGTCTTTTGAATTGGCAGCTGAAGACAACATCTTTTGAACCGCTAAAACATCATCTTTAAAAACTGAAGAAGCACTCAAATGTAATAGCAGCTCTTCTAAGACTAACAAACTAGAATCAGCTTCCTCACTATCACCCATGTGACTAATCAAAAGGTCCTTGATACGCTCAAGGTCAACCAGAGGAAGCCTGTCTGGCTGAACCTTTTTAGGGAGCTTTGCAACTGCTTTAGCAATTAGCTTATGCTTAGTTTTTACAACATTTAACATCCCAAGTAAGGCTTTATACAATGCTGCAATATTGTCTGTCGCTTCACGCTCGGATTCATCAAGTGATTTAATCGCTTTCTGAAACTTTTCCTTGTAGTCCGTCATTAACTCTCCTTTCAATTACCCAAGCAGGCTTTTAAAACATTTAAAACCAAAAGCTTTATCTTATCGGGATACCACATAATTACAACTTTCTATAAGCATAAAAAAAACCCATCAAAATGATGGGTTTTTAAAATAGGTACCGTACTTAAACGCTTTTTATTAACGCTTAGAGTATTGAGGACGTTTTCTAGCTTTATGTAAACCAACTTTCTTACGTTCCACTTGACGTGAATCACGTGTCACAAAGCCTGCTTTGCGCAACGCTGGACGAAGCTCTTCATCATATTCCATCAACGCACGTGTGATACCAAGCCTGATCGCTCCGGCTTGACCAGAAGGGCCGCCGCCTTTAACAGTTACTAGCAAATCGAACTTGCCTGTCACTTCGACTGTTTCAAGTGGCTGACGAACAATCATTCGATCTGTTTCACGACCAAAATACGTATCTAACGATGCGTTGTTAACTTTAATTTCGCCTTTTCCTGGGCGCGCAAATACTCGTGCTACTGCACTTTTACGTCGACCTGTTCCGTAATATTCGGTTTGTGCCATGTTTATAAACTCTTAATTAAATTTCTAAAACTTTAGGTTGTTGTGCTTGATGTGTATGTTCAGCACCAACAAATACTTTCATTTTTTTAAACATATTTCTGCCTAACGTATTCTTTGGCAACATGCCTTTAACAGCAGATTGAATAATACGTTCAGGATATGTTTCACGTAACTTACCTAATGAAACTGACTTTAAGTTACCGATATAACCTGTGTGATGGTAATACATCTTGTCTTTTTCTTTATTACCTGTCACACCAATTTTTTCTGCGTTGATTACAACAATGTAATCGCCAGTATCAACATGCGGTGTGAATTCAGGCTTATGTTTGCCACGTAAACGAAGGGCAATTTCTGTAGCCAAACGGCCTAATGCCTTACCTTCAGCATCTACAACATACCAATCGCGTTCTACTTCTTCTGCTTTTGCACTAAATGTTTTCATTTTTTACCTCACCTACTTCGCAGGTGCTTACTTATACTTAAAAGAGCCGCGTATTCTATCTATTTTTTCACCTAACCACAATGGCCAGTTCAAACTGTTTTCTATTATTTTTATATTTAGTCAGGTTTCGTTAAAATCAACCTTTCCCATTTTCAATGGGTCGCCTTAAATCTTAATCACGTTTGCATCTTGCAATAATTCATTTTTCTGAATATTTTTAGAAACCACATCTTGCGTTTCACATTGCGGCTTAAACCCTACGACAGTTTCCAACAACATAGTCCTTACTTTTTCAAAATCACTTTTTTTAACTGCGTCTTCTAATTGCATTAATATTGGCTCCAAGGTATCCCACGGTATAACGTTCTCTATTGCACGCATGATTTTCGGGTGTTTTGTTACAGACACGTTGTCGCCAATTAGTAATTCTTCATACAACTTTTCACCTGGCCTAAGGCCGGTGTATTTAATAGGAATATCGCCGTTTGGGTGACTATCATCCTGCACTTCCATACCACTTAAATGAATCATCTTTCGAGCTAATTCAAGAATATTAACCGGCTCACCCATATCCAAAACAAATACGTCACCGCCCTTCATCATTGCGCCCGCTTGTATCACAAGCTGCGCCGCTTCAGGTATCGTCATAAAATAACGAATTATTTTAGGATCCGTCACTGTAACAGGACCACCTTGTTTAATTTGTTTTTTAAATAAGGGAATAACTGAGCCAGACGAACCCAGCACATTACCAAAACGGACCATGCTAAATTGTGTTTTGCTGCCTCTTTTGTCTAATGCCTGCAATACAAGCTCGGCCAATCGCTTAGAGGCACCCATCGTATTTGTCGGGCGAACCGCCTTATCTGTTGAAACCAAAATGAAGGATGTAATGTTTGCCTGAATGGCGGCTTGGGCTGTATATAAAGTACCCAACACATTGTTTTGTATTGCCTCACCGGGATTTTGCTCTACTAAAGGCACATGTTTATAAGCGGCAGCATGATAAAGCGTTTCCACCCCACAATTTAAACATGCTTTTTCAATTCGTACTTTATTAAACACCGAACCCAAAACGGGCAATACCGTCACTGATTCGCCAAATTTTAGCAACACGTGCATGTGTTGCAACTCTTTTTCTAGCGCGTAAAGAGCGTACTCATTATTCTCAAACAAAACCAACTTACGAGGCTGCAAACGTAAAATCTGCCTGCATAACTCAGAACCAATCGAGCCTCCAGCGCCCGTCACCATTACCGTTTTACCTGTAATATTCTTATCCAATAACGCCTCATCAGGCGCCACAATATCTCGACCTAATAAATCTTCAATTTCCACATCACGAATATCATCCACCGTCACCTCACCTGTTGCTATTTCGGCAAGAGAAGGTAACGTTTTCACTTTTACAGAATATGGTTCTAATAATGTAATGATTTGGTTGCGTCGTGACCGAGCAACTGACGGCATTGCCAATAACACATCAGTCACACCTTCGCGCTCTACCATTTTGCTTAAATGTGAAAGCGACCGTATTCGTATATCTCGTATTTGCCTGTTATGTAGAGACAGCTCGTCATCAATAAAGCCAACAACCTTCATGTCTCTTTTTGTTCGTAATTGGTCAAATACTTGGACGCCTGATGAACCTGCCCCATAAATAACCACTTTACGTAAGTTTTTAACAAGAGTGTTGTTAGGTACCTCAAACAGCCACCACCGTGCAATCATGCGGCTGCCGCCAATCGAGAGCAATACAACTAGAAAATTAATGATATGAACAGATCGTGGCACAAGCTCAATGCGCCCCAACAAGACTACAAGACTTAATAATAAGGCATAAAGAGAAACAGCCTTAACTACCACCCATAAGGAATGAAAGCCCATATATCGAATAATTACCCTGTACAGGCCCAATCTAATGAAAATGGGTATCGCAAGCACTGGAGCCACCATGAAGAGGTAGCCCACGCCGCCACTTGGCAAATAAAACTCACCAAGCCGTAAGGAAAAAGCAATCCACAATGACAACTCAATAGTGAGCAAATCAAATAGTAAGGTAATACCTCTTTTTATTTGACGGTTTTGGGACAACAGCCACTTCGGCAATAAAAAAGTATTTTTATCCATAAAACCTTGCTTCCCTTAACGTTGAACTTCTGTGCCGATTATACATCGCCAACAATCTAAAGCGAAACGCTGATCATTCGTAAGAAAATACCAACAAATATAAAAAAGCCCTGACAAGCAGGGCTAATTATTACTTTTATTGAGCGTACTATTTTGATTTTAGCTCGATATTTTCTCGGTTTTTATCAACTGTAGCAGCGCCAATACCTTTTACTTTCGCCAAGTCAGCCATCGTTTTAAAAGGCCCGTGTTCTTTACGATACATAACAATTGCTGCTGCTTTACTTTCTCCTACGCCTTTTAACCCTTTCGCAAGCTCCTTTGTTGACGCTTTATTAATATCAACTGCAAAAGCTGAAGCTGCTAAAAGCAACAAGACACATAAAAATAGATTTCTAAACATATTATCCTCCATGATTTAATAAGAAAAGTTCCAGTACCCCACATTAAATTTATGTGGCACTAAGCAATAACTTACTCTATTCGATCATCCATTACTATAGGGAAAGACTTCACTTGATGTAAGCATATACTTACATCGCCGCAGTGATTATACCTCGGCAATCCCCATAACGTGCCTGATGGCATCACGCGTTTGAGCTATTTCTTCTTCAGTTAGTGTCGGATGAACTAAAAACATCAATGATGTTTCACCTAGTTTTTTTGCATTGGGTAGGCGCTCTGTTGGGCGAAAGGTAGTGTCATCAAAAGCCTTTTCCAAATAGACTTCAGAACAAGAGCCTGAATAGCACGGAACGCCCAGCGCGTTAATGTCAGACATAATGCGATCACGATTCCAGTCAGCCCTTAGTTTGTTAGGCTCAACAAACACATAACACTTATAAGCCGCATGCTCGAAATAATAAGGCACAGAAGGAACGCGCAGACCGTTACATTGCTTGGCCACTTCCCAGATCTTATTAGCATTAGCCTGGCGAGAATTTGACCAACTCAGCATACGCTTTAATTGAATACGACCAATCGCAGCTTGCATTTCTGTCATGCGCCAATTAGTGCCAAAAGAATCGTGCAACCATCTAAAACCTGGTGGATGTTCTTTTTCGTAAACTGAACGCCATGATTTACCATGATCCTTGTACGACCACATTTTTGACCACAAATCATGGTCATTGGTTGTCACCATGCCGCCTTCACCGCCAGTCGTCATAATTTTATCTTGGCAAAAAGACCAACAACCGATATGCCCTATTGAGCCAATGGGCTTTCCTTTATATTTCGCCCCATGTGCCTGAGCACAATCTTCAATCACATACAGGCCGAATTCCTCGGCTATAGCCATCATGCCATCCATGTCGCATGGCCAACCCGCTAGATGCACGCACAGTATCACTTTCGTTTTAGGTGAGATTTTCTCTCGCACACTCTCAACAGTAATGTTTTGAGAATCCAACGATACATCAGCAAATATTGGCACTGCTCCTGCTGTTACAATCGAGGATACAGAGGCTAAAAAAGTACGTGATGTAACGATAACTTCGTCGCCATCATTTATGCCCAACACCTTAAACGCTAAATCTAGCGCAACCGTTCCATTCGCTAGGGCAACGGCATACTCACACCCTGCCCAACTAGCAAACTCCTTTTCAAATTCACGACCTTCTGAGCCCGTCCAATAATTAACTTTATTCGATAGTAAAACCCTAGAAACAGCATCAGCTTCTTCTTGCGCAAATGATGGCCAAGAAGAAAATGGTTTGTTTGACATGTAAAGAAGATCCTTTATTGATGTTTTTTAATGACTGCAGGGGAGCCAATAGCTACAACGTTTGCAGGAATGTTTTTTATTACGGTTGAATTAGCACCTATGGTGACATTAGAATCTATTTCAACTAATTGTTTAGTTACTGCGCCAATACCTAACCAAGACAGCTTACCGATTTTAGTGCCCCCAGCTAATGCTACACAGGGGCTTAAATGAACGGCATCACCAAGCATGCAATCATGCTCAACAATAGTGGCGGTATTTATTATGCAGTAGCGACTTATTTGTGAGAAAGCATTAATAACGGCATTAGCAAAAACGACCGTACCCTCATTAATGTGTGCATATTGGCTGACTACTGCGCTAGGGTGAATAAGTACAGGTAGGTTAAAGCCAGAATCAAGTAATTGCTCACTTAGATTAAAACGAATTTGATTATTTCCAATAGCAACTATAGCGTGTTTACAATCTTCTTTTGAATTTAACAAGTCAGCAAACTGACCAACAACTTGCCAGTGTTCAATATTTTGTTTTTGTGGATACGCATCATCATAAAAGACAACATCAAAGCCACACAATTCAGCTAAGTCAGCCACAACTTTACCATGGCCACTAGCGCCCACTATCGCAAGTGTTTTCATTTAGCTTTTATGTTTCCAATAATTAGGTTGGCGATGTAAATTCATTACAGCAAGAATATAAATTTCTTTATCTGTTTCCGTATATACAATGCCATAAGGAAAACGCGCAAGTAAAGAACGACGAATATTTACGTCTATTTCAGCCCAGGCTTTAGGTAAAAAAAGTGCTCGTTGATTTGCTAAATTAGCTTCAATAGCAAAATCAAAGCCTAAACCTTTATCAATTTTTTCATAATAAGAGATAGCTTCATTTAACTCAATTTCAGCCTCTGGATGAAATTGAAAGTTCATTATTTAAAGCGCTGCCAAATTTTATCAAAAACTTGTTTACCATCAACTGATTCTACATTGCCACTTTCCAATTGAGCTAATCTACTTTTAGCCACTTCAGCCCAAACTGTATCGAGTTTACATTCAGGTTGATTTAAACTTTGTAATACCGACTCTACAACTAATGCACGTTCTTCTACAGGAAGCGACGTTATTTCATTTATTAACGTTACTGTATTCATAACCACACCTAAAATTAGCTAATTAATACTAGAAAGTATAACAATTTATTCATTACCCGTGAATTTATGCATGGTTGCTTCACCTTCAGCTGAAACCCCCTCTTTAAAAAACACTTTTTTCACAGTTAATAATAATATTTTAAGATCCAACCAAAATGATTGATTATCAACGTACCAAACATCCAGTTTAAACTTATCTTCCCAAGAAATAGCATTACGCCCATTCACTTGAGCCCAACCAGTAATACCAGGCCGAACATCATGCCGCCTAGCCTGTTCTTTAGAGTACAGCGGCAAATATTCCACCAATAAAGGTCGGGGCCCGACAAGGCTCATATCACCTTTCAGAACACTCCAAAGGCTAGGGAGCTCATCTAGACTTGTACTACGTAGTTTTTTGCCAAAAGAAATTAAACGCTTCGAATCTGGCAACACATTTCCTTGTTCGTCCACAGCATCACGCATTGAACGAAACTTTAGCATTTCAAAAACCTTACCCTTTAGTCCAGGGCGCTTCTGCCTAAATAAAACAGGCCTACCAAGCTTAAGTGCAACAAGAATGGATAGAAGTAGAATAACAGGGCTGAGTATCAGCAAAGCTAATAGTGATAAGGCTATATCAAGTAAGCGCTTCATTTTATTTACAAACCCATTCAACCCATTCATCCGCTAAATTCTTTCTCGAAAAAGCATCTATCGCTAAAGCTTTTGATTTTATTCCCATTTCTTTTAATTCAGCTCTATTCTCACTTGCCGACTCAAGAGCATCAGCAAATTCCTTAATATTTTCAGGCTCTATAGCGTAGCCACATTTATTCTCAACTATCATTTCAGCCAACCAGCCTGGATAGTTATTTAACACCGGCAACCCTGCAGCAATATAGTCAAAAAATTTATTGGGCGATGTTCCGAAGTAAAAGGCAGGAATGTTTGTTAACAACTGCATACCTATGTCTGCACCAGACATAAGCCCAGCAAGCTTAGTTTTACCAACTGGATGGCAAAAAATAACATTTTCTAATTCTTCAACCTTGGCTCTACGCTGTAACTGGGTTTTGAGCTTACCCTGCCCTACAAACACAAGCTTAATATCTTTTCTTCCTCGCTCTTTAAGCTCTTTGGCAGCATCTAATGCCGCATCCAACCCATTTGCCACGCCATGCGTTCCTGTAAAAATGGCCAATAAATCACTTTCTTTAACACCATCAGGACGCCAAGCATCGACATTTGAATTAAAAATATCTAAATCACACCCATTTGGAACCAATTTAATTTTATCTAATGCCACACCACGCTTTTCTATTCCGTTAACAATACCGGGAGAAAGCCCAATACATCGGCATGCAGACTGATAAGAAATATATTCTAAAAATGACATTAAGCCGAGCACGACAGGGTTTTTAATCACTCCCATTGCTTTAGGTAACTCAGGCCATAAGTCTCGAACCTCGAAAACAAAGGGTTTTCTCCTTAACCATCGCGCGAAGATCCCTGGAATTCCCGCTGTCAATGGAGTCGTTGTTGCAAACACAAGATCATAATTCTCAGTGAACACTAGCCCAATACTTTTCACTGAAAACTTAATGAATGTCTTAGTACGCGTGAGTAACGTGTCGGCATTTGAGTAACTCAAGTCAAACTCAACAATATCTATTCCATCAACATTCCCAACGCGCTTCCCTTTAGTAAAATCTCCAGATAGCCCTGTTTTTCCACCACCGTAACTGCCGCAAACCATTGTTACTTTGTGTCCATAATGGATTGCGCGTCGCGCCATTTCGTATGACCGAATTCCCGCCGAACCTTTCGGCGTAGAAAAGTGCTGATGAAAATATAGTATCTTCATTTTTAAAACCTAAACTCCATTTTTATAATGCCTGGCTTATTTATCTCTATTTCTATAACAGGAACAGCTTCTTCCAAATAATAATAACGCGACTCTCGACCTTCTATTAACTCAAGTCTAGAAATCCCCACATCTGATTCAATTGCAATAACATACTCGTCACTAGCAATCTGATGGCCATTTATGCGCCAATTCCCAGGGCTCAACCGCCATCGCGCAACGGCTCTACGCTTAAACCCAGAAAGCTGATCTTCAACTAAAAGGCTTTGGCCTGTTAGCTTTACTGCTCTGATGTGTTGGCAGTTAAAACGATCTTTATACCTAGCCGCAATACTAGCTTCAGACGCTTCAACTTTTAATTCCTGTTTAAAACCCGTTTTAAGCCAACCACCCAGCAAGAAACGACTTAATCTAGGCATTTGCTGGTGCTCATCAAACTGAACTGTATTGTGACTTTGAGTCCCGCCATAATAGTCAATAACTTCTTGGCCCGCATTATAGCTAAACGTTCCGGCATCCCTTAACAAATTCTCGCCGGCAAGCCAAAAATCAACATGCAGAGCATCGCACTGACTTGGCCTAAATCTAAACCTAGGGTAGTTCAGCAAAACGAAAGCTCTTTTATTACGTAACAAGCCATACCCACCCAAAGGCATATCCAAGCTCGTTGCTTTTTTATTACTCAAAATTGGTTTTTGAACCCTCAGCCACTTTAAAGGCTGATTCCAATCACCTTCCTTATCGTATGCAGTTTTCTTTACAAACAGTGCTGACGCTAATTGAACAGATGGCCTAAAATCACGATAATCACCACCGGTTAAAGGCAATAAACGAGCGCCATCATTTGCGCCTAAATTTGGGGCGTCACCTGTCTCAAATTGAGTCATATTGAACAACCAATCGGTTGCTGCATCCAATCTAATGTAAATAATGCCATCAAATAGCGGCAGGTCTAAACTCTTTCGCCAGACCTCAGCCATGCTGTATGTATCAAGCATTACTCTATGATAGGTTGTAGAATACTGGCTAAAACTTCCGTCAGCATCAATCAAATGCTTCGCTCTATTTGCCAGCCATTTTCTCCCCTGCTGGCACCATCTTTCTCCATCTTCATCACCATTTTCTACGAGCCAGCTACCTCCCATAAACAACGCAGCCGCCTCCGATGTTCCATGATTATTATCTTGGGCGATTGCATAAGAGATTGTTGGGGCAATCCGTGCTAAATGCGCTTTAATAAAGTCCAATAATGTTTTAGTCGTACATTTATGCTGCCCCATAATGACTGATGCCATCGCAAGATGCATTACACGTATAGATGCCTCTTGCCCACACTTCCAGTTAACACCTAAGTAAGGCGGGTTCTTTTGCAGCCAATCATTCAACCAATCATTCAATTTAATTACGCTTTCTTTTTCTCCCAAAACCGCCTGTTGCGCAAAAGACAGTACCCAATCAAAACGTGACGCCTCCCAAACACCTTTAATATCACCCAGCTCATCGTCAAAATCAGCCATTTCCCACCAAGGACGCGATGGTTGCTTGACCGCTACGTTTATCAAGCAGCTTTGATGCCAATTTGGCATTTCTGAAGAGCTATTAAACTGGCGACCAAAATAAGTTTGCTTATTCAACCACTGATCATTGGCTTCTAATTCAACGTTGTAGTTACCTGAATGCTCACGAAAAAAATCACCTTGTTCAATACTAGTTTTCAATCCTTTTACTAGGTTAAACCCAACAACAAGGCCCAAACGGTACCAAAAAATTCGCCCTATATTGACAACTCCAAGATCAACTGCAGTTTTTACTTTTACGAAAAAATTACTGCGCACGTAGTTGTTCAGCAATATCTATACTCACTTGCGCAACTTCAAAAATTTCTTCAGCCAAAATAGGCGCAGGTTTGCCTTCTGACACAGCATCTAAGAAAGCTTTCGCACACGCCTTTTGTCCTTTGTCTTGTTGCCATAAATTCATTTTGGTGAACCCCTTCCAGCCAAAACCCTTTAGTTTCCTAAAATTATCTAACTGTAGTGTTTTACCCGCCGTAAAAATCTCAACCCGCTCTTTGGGAAATGAGGCCGCCCCATTGGCATAATAATGAACCGTACCAAACGAACCGTCCGCAAACCCCAAGATAATAGCTGCTTTATCTTCCTTAACCATCACTGCATCTGAATCACCCATCCGCCTTGCTTGAACAGAAACAATTTCACTTCCTGCTAAATAGCGCATTAAATCAACCAAGTGACACGCCTCGCCAATAATACGCCCACCGCCCACTTCGTTGTCTTGCGTCCAATGATCAGCTGGAATAGAACCTGCGTTCATCGTCATAATAAAGGACTTTGGTTCCGAAACTGCAGAGACCAGCTCTTTCATTTTTTGCACCTGAGGTGCAAAGCGACGATTAAAACCGACCATTACTCGAGCTCCTTTCCCCTCTTCCAGTTGTGAAGCATATGCTTTCTTTACTTCTTCTAATTGTTCAACATTAATAGCTAAAGGTTTCTCAACAAATACGTTTTTGCCCTCACTCAATGCTTGCGATACAAATCGCGCATGTGAGTTATGCTGTGTAACAACAGCTATCGTGTTAATTTCATGATCTTTAAGCATTGCATCCGTATCAGTAGATGCCTTATGAAAGTCATTTTTCTCGCCATGCACAACACTATTAACGCCGCCAAAAGTACTCAACGTATGTAATTGAGCACCGGCTTCTTTAAATGCAGGAATTAATACTCTCGACGCATAATTCCCCGCACCAACAAACCCAACAACAGGGGCACAACTACCCGATGAAATATACGGTTTAAGTTCCAACTGAGTATTCGTTAGCTCCTCAGGTCCAACCTCTGGATATTGTAGAATAATACCTAAGGCCGATTTATCATTCGTAAGCGTCGCATAACCATCAAGCGCATCGTTAAAGTTATAGCGGTGAGAAACGAGTGGCTTAACATCAAGCTTACCGCTTGAGAGTAACTCTAAAATGGCTTCAAAATTTCGCTGCTCCGTCCAACGAACAAAACCTATCGGGTAATCATTGCCTTTTTCTTCATAGTCAGCTTCATAACGCCCAGGTCCATAAGAGCAGGATACTTGGAACGACAATTCCTTTTCATAAAAATCTGCGCGGCTTAGCTCAAGCCCAACCACGCCCACTAAAATAATACGGCCGCGCTTACGTGACATTTTAGCGGCTTGAGAAACTGGATCATTTGACGCGGTTGACGCTGTAATAATAACGCCATCAACCCCCATTCCACGACTAAACGCCACTCCCGTATTTATAACATCTTCACCTTTGCCTGGATTGCAAATTTCAGCACCAAACAGCTGTGCGAGTTTTAACTTTGATTCGTCATAATCAATTGCCAGGACCCGGCAACCATTTGCAATCAACAGCTGCACCGTCATTAAGCCAATAAGACCAACGCCCGTTACAACAAAACATTCACCTAACGATGGATTAGCTAAGCGAACACCTTGCAAACCAATAGATCCCAGCACCGCAAACGTTGCTTCTTCATCTGTTACATTACTTGGAATCTTCGCGCTTAAATTCTTAGGAACACGAACAACATCCGCATGAGGACCATTGGAAACAACGCGGTCTCCTTTTGCAAAACCATCAACTCCACGCCCAACTTCTGCAACACGACCTACATTGCAATATCCTAATGGCAAAGGTTGATCCAGCTTACTTTTTACAGCATCAATCGTGGTTGCTAGGCCATCTGACTTCACTTTATCTAGCACCATTTTCACCTTATCAGGCTGTTTACGTGCTTTTTGTAAAATATTCGCTTGACCGAATTCCACCAGCATCCTTTCAGTACCAACAGAAACCAAACTTGATACAGAATGAATTAATAAACTGCCTGATTTTGCCTGCGGTGAGGGGGCTGATACAAGGTATGTTTCACCACTTCCCATATTTTGTAGAATTTGTTTCATTCATACTTACCTATACCTACTATCCTCATTACCTTATGCACAACATCACCATAAAACATACGGCGCTTAATATTATTCATTCGACTTATTTGTGGCGGAATTAAATTTAGTCATATCTGTCATCAACAAAAACCCTAATATAAAAAATGATACATTTCCCGTTTGAGTAAATGTGAAATTAGGTTGCGCCAAATTACCAAGCATCAAAGATAATAATGCCAATAAAAAACAAACTACGCTACGCCTATCCATTATTGAAACACCCGGACTATATGTCTTTTTAAGCACAATAAAGAGAAAGAACACTAACACACCGAAATACAGTAAAAAACCAAACAGGCCACTCTTAAATAAAATTTCCAAATACTGATTATGTGGCGTGTCAAAAACACTATTATAATTACTAAAAGATTCAAATTTATAGCCAAAAAATGGTTTCTTCTCCACCAAAGAGATAGTTTCCAGTGCTATCTCTATTCTTCCTCCAAAAGGCTTACTTGAATAAAACGTTTGATTCGCTCTTGCCTCGAAATTAAGACTGGCCGATCTACTGTCATTTATAACCGACTGACTACTAGCTGCTAATAACGTTACACAAAATATCAAAACGGCTGGCAGCATAGCAATTAATCCTATTATTATCTTTTTCACGGGTAAATAAAATAAAATTAGCAACAGAAAAAAAATTAAAATAACCAATGCTGAACGTGAATAGCTCATTACCATAAACACGGCTGATAAAAATGCCAGTCCTGCATACGCATAACGGTTTAAACCTCTAATACAAGCGATCACAGCGAACATAACAAACAATATGTAATACGATGCTGATGAGTTAGGAAAACCATACACTGGGTAACCAAATGCTGTTGCACCCCAACGTGTTGAAAAGGAACCAGATATTAACAATTGCGATATATATAAACTCAATAAGATAAGCAGCGCAGCTATGGATGAAATGCGCCAAAAATTATTAAAGTCACAGAACCTCGAAAAGCACATGCCTGCAATCAAGGCTAAAAATACTTTTTCAAATTTAATCGCCGAGAGAATTGGCATCATCCCCCCACTTTCCCCATACCCAAAGAAAGCTAAAAATAAAAAAAAAGTAACCGCCACTACAAGTAACAATAAATACTGACTCTCCCTCCTATTTACTTTTTTTTGCCAATACATATACCCGTATATAAGCAATAAGAACAATACAATAATATCAGAAGCTGCAATATCAACTGGCTTCCCTTTAAACTCAATTACATTAAAAGCTAGCGGCAAATAGAAAAGTATAGCGCAAATAACAAACATACGATACTTACCCTCACTTATAGACCTTTCTTGCAATGTATTCATTAGCTTTTCGGGCACAATACAGCAAAAATACTTCTATAAAAATTCAACATATCCGGAATTGCAAATTCCATTTTAAACTTCTCAACACCAGCCAATACTTTTTTCACTAAATCCGCACACTCACCTTTATGATAGATTAAAGACGATTTAAGAAAAATTTCTTCATAACTATCTTTATCATTTATTTCGAAAACAATACTAAACCCCTTTACTAAATCATAACAAGACAAATTTCTTAACAACGGTATTGCGCCACATACAGCACCCTCAAGAATTGAACTTGAAAGTTGATCGGTATCCGGTATAGAAATCGCAAAATCTGCCGCCGACAAAAATGCACGTAAACCACCCTGATTGATAAAACCAGAAATTATAGTTATATGAGGACAAGTTTCACAAAGTAACTCTACATCAGATAAATAACTTTTGTCGGCGTCACCTTCCATAATTAATAGATGACCAGTATTTGTTCTTTTCCTTGTTCGGATAAAGGCTTGTACAAGCTCGAGCGTATGATAAATAGGCGCCACCCTCCTATTTGCAACCCAGATAGGCCCCTCAACAACTCCTAATTTATCTCTAACACGCTTGCTTTCTTTGGCGCTAAAGTAAAATGTGCTAGAAACACCCAAGCTAAACTCATGAATTTTCGCATCTTCAACGTTAAAATTTCTTTTAAGTGTATCAGTCATTTTCGGAGATGCGGAAGTAATCGCCGTTGAGGAGGTTAAGATTTTATTGATTAGTGCTTTATATACGCATCCTCTTTTAGATGCCGCATATATTTCACTACCATATGTTGTCACCCCATACTTAAAACCGGAAACTAAAGCCGCAAGGCCATAACCACTTGTGCCATGTGCATGCAAAGCGTAAGCTTCATTTTTAGCGACAAATCGAATTATCACGCCTAAAAAAAAGTATTGGAAAATTTCTGGGAAGACGCTGAAAAACTTAGGCAAAATTTGTTTACACGTAACCGTTCCTAACTCAATTTCTTCTAGGCTATTTTTATGCCAAATAGATATTATTTGGAAATCATAATCGCAAGCCACTTTAGCTATTATTTCATCCCAATGCCTCACATGTGGGCTTTTAGAATTTGCAAGCCAGTAAATAGTTTTCTTTTTAGTCAAAATACTTAAAGTACCCAAGCCTATAAATACCAAACACAACACCAAATGACGATACCAAATAGGCAGCCAATAGAGAAACTGAAACTGACTGAACGCTAATCCCTTGCCAAGCAGTTAGCCCAAGGGCTACAGATGCCCACAGTGCAGTTGACAGCATTAAAAAGTCATAGTTTTTTTTCGCAACCAGTACTTGGGTTGAGTAAGAGTTAACTCCTGCTATAAGCGAGACCGCAAGTAAAGTTAGAAACAAGTTGCCGCTATACAAATGCATGTCAATATTATATTCCACTAACAGATATGGCAATGCTCCAAAAATGGCTACACAAAGAAGAAAAGCAATTAAAAAGTAATACAAGTACACCTTTAAAGGGAAACCAGACTTTACTTTTTTCACAAGCCTTGGCACTACTATATTTCCGAGCGTCGATGGAACAAATAATATTAATGCGAAGAGTTGATAAAACAAGGAAAAGAGCGCGCCGTCCTCTGCAGACTGCAAAGACAGTGCATTTTGATAATAAAAGAACACACCCACAACACCAAAACCAAAAAAAGAAAAGCTTAATTGTCTTCTCAATATTTTTTTATATCCAGTTTGTTCTTTCACTACCATAGCGCCTACCATTGAGCTTGAACTTCCGGCATACCAATGACCTAGAGCCCCTACTATGAGTGCCGAAACAGCCATTAGCGAAACCAACAAAAATAGATTGTTTTTATCCAGTAAGAACCAAAGTGCAGCTACAACAACAGTCATTGCTGAATAACCAAACCAAATAGTAGAAGCTTCCCTTACTAAAAGTGCGTTATTTAATTTTGCCGTTGAGATATAAATAAAATATATCCCTAATGAATATAAAAACGCCACCATTACTGCTTTATATCCCATTAAATCAATCAAGTAAATTGGCAGAAAATTAAAAATAGAAACCACAAACACCGACATCGTACAAAAAGTTAAAAACAAGAGCCCGCAGACCGTAATTCTAAAATACTCCGAATTTCTAACTTCTTGCTTGCCTTCCAAAGAAATAATTTGTGGATTTGCACCCAGTATCGATATATTTGAAATTAACCCCGAAAACAATACGAACGAAACAAAACCAATATACGCGCTGTTTCCTAACTCCGTAGCTAAAACATACCCTAGAACTACCGGTGTTAATTTTGCTAGGAACGTTGATGATAGGAAGCTAATCACTTGCTTTAACATTTTAGTTTTCTATCTAAATGTAATTTTAATTGACTATCAGTAAAGCGTTTTTTTAAAAAAACAGCTGGGACTCCTGCCACAACTGTATAGTCCGGCACATCCTTTACCACGACACTTCCCGCAGCTACAACCGCGCCTTCACCAATTGTAACCCCTTTCAATAAAGTAACATTTGCCCCAATCCAAACGTCATCAGATATACTAACTGGATGAGAATTTTTTTCCGCATCATTTTTAGAATTATTCATAGTAACGCCTATTTCTGATATTTCATGATCACCACATAAAATAGTTACGTTTGGGCCAAACATCACGTTATCTCCAACCAAAATTTCAGCACCTTTAGCTGAAGAAAAAAAAGCTCCCTTCCCAATAAAAACGTTCTCCCCTAGCATTACAGATTCATAAGTAAAATAAGACCCCTTTGGAGAAAAAACCAAATTGCTACCCGCCTCTGCAAACAAACTTCCAAAAAGTTTCGCGTACGCTTTACTTTTAGCTTTTCCCACGATTAAGAACAATTGCGCGATAATTTTCATACACCCTCATAAATATTTGGAGCGGCAAGCTTTACCTTCACCTCTTTTTAAGAAATACCTTTAGCGTCAATTACAACATTTTTTTAAAATAGCTGGATTTAAATTCTTCATACCCCACTAATATCAATTGATATATCAGCATTAAAGGCTAAACCATAACAAACGTGACATCCTTAGTTATTTTATTTTGGTTATCTTGTAAGAAAAAGCCCCTCATCACGGCAGATAACTCTGGCAATGCTATTTACGCCGTCACCTCATACTGCTTGGGAATATAGAGCACGATGAAACTACCTATAAAACATCAACCAATGGTCACTGCTGAAACAGCCACGAAAATAATTAAAATAAATCTATTTCGTCGTCAGCCCGATATTATCAGACTACATTCATGCTTTTTGGCGCAATACTACTCCCTGTGAATTTTGTATTATTATAGGACCTATTAAGCCAAAGGTTTTATATCGAAAGCCTTTTTACATGCTTATTGCTTTTAATATGCTGTGCAAATATCACATCAAGATCTTCTTTGGTTTTATATTGATACCATTTTTCTTCAGGGTAAATTACCAATACCGGGCCTTGCCCACAACGATCTAAACACCCTGCGTTATTAATTCGAATGCCACCGGGGCCAGATAAACCGGCCTCTTTAACTTTCTTTTTTAAATAATCACGCATTTCTTGCGCATTGTGATCCTGGCAAGATGCGCGACCATCGGTGCGTTGGTTTGTACAGAAAAAAACATGGTGTTTGTAGTAAGACACGCCTAGAAAGCCCGCTAAATAAAAGCCTGATTATAAATCAATTACACTATACAAACTAATGTAAAAAACTGACGACCATCACACGCTCAGCTAGCAACTTAGTCAATCAGTTTGCAACCCCATTCGGGATAGTGCTCCCTTACCATCGCATTCAGCTCTTTTTCAAATGACGTGTATTGACGCAGCTGAGCTTTTTTCCCCGCTGTTTCCACAGTCCCTTTAATCATGCCAGCCGCTAGCGTTGCATGCGTATACTTATCAATAACAACAAAACTACCGGTCCCTTTAATATCAGCATACGCATCAAAAGAAATAAGTTTATTGAGTGATAATTGACATTGCCCAATTTCATTGAGTTGAAGCTCTGATGCATCACCCTTCGCTAATGTGTTCACATCAACCTTATGGTCTATACGCGTAAAACTTCCTGGTACAACATTGGTTGCACGTTTAATTAAGTATTCGACATTCGGCTGCATAGGAACCTCCCCCATCCACACAAGCATTACCTCAAGCTGGTCTGACATCATGGGTACATTCGATGTTTTAACAATCATATCCCCACGACTAATATCAACCTCATCTTCAAGCGTTAACGTAACAGCCATCGGTGCAAACGCTTCATCCACGGCCATATTTTCTTCGCCAATCGCAGGCTGAATGACGTGTTTAACGACCGACGTTTTCTTTGATGGCAATATTGTTACAGCATCACCCACTTTTATTGTGCCCGCTGCGATAGTGCCGCAAAACCCTCTGAAATCTAGGTGAGGACGATTGACATACTGAACGGGTAAACGGAAATTCTCTAGATTAACAGTATCTTCTAGTGGAATGGTGTCCAGCTGCTCCATGAGTGGCACATCAGTATTCCAAGGCATGTTGCTACTTGGGTTCACTACGTTATCACCGGTCAACGCAGATACCGGTACGAAAACAGGCGCATCAATACCAATGTTAGTCGCGAACGCTTTGTATTCAGATTTAATCTCATTGAAGCGTTGCTCACTAAAATCAACCAAGTCCATTTTATTCACGGCCACGATAACATGCTTAATACCTAATAAACTGGTGATGTAACTGTGGCGACGCGTTTGTGTTTGCACCCCATAACGTGCATCAATAAGAATAATAGCAAGATCTGCTGTGGACGCACCCGTGGCCATATTGCGCGTGTATTGCTCGTGCCCTGGCGTGTCCGCGATAATAAACTTACGTTTGTCGGTGGCGAAAAACCGATACGCCACATCAATGGTTATGCCTTGCTCTCTTTCAGATTGCAGCCCATCCACTAACAACGCCAAATCAACTGTTTCGCCCGTTGTACCGTGTTTTTTAGAATCTTTATTAATTGCCGCCAGCTGGTCTTCAAAAATCATTTTACTGTCGTGCAATAAACGACCAATCAAGGTGCTTTTTCCGTCATCCACACTGCCGCACGTTATAAAACGAAGCAGCTCTTTGTTTTCATGCTGGTGAAGATAGCTCTCTATATCTGATTCAATCAGCGTATTTTGTTCAATCGCCATTAGAAATACCCCTCAATCTTTTTCTTCTCCATGGACCCCGACTCATCGTGGTCAATCAAACGACCTTGGCGCTCAGACACTTTAGTTAGCAACATTTCTTGAATAATCTCAGGCAATGTTTCGGCACTTGAACTGACCGCACCCGTTAACGGATAACACCCCAATGTTCTAAAACGAACTTTTTCCATGGTTGCGCTTGCCCGTAATTCTTCAGGCATACGATCATCATCCACCATAATTTTTGTTCCGCCGTATTCAACGACAGAGCGCTCTTTCGCAAAGTACAAATCTGGAATAGGGATGCTTTCTAAATAGATATACTGCCAAATATCTAATTCAGTCCAATTGGACAATGGGAACACCCGAATAGACTCGTCTTGTTGATGACGGCCGTTATACGTATCCCATAATTCAGGGCGTTGATTCTTTGGGTCCCAACGGTGATTTTTATCTCTGAAAGAATAAATGCGCTCCTTCGCTCGTGATTTTTCTTCATCACGCCTTGCGCCACCGAACACCGCATCATATTGATATTGATCCAACATCTGACGCAAACCTTCAGTTTTCATAATATCCGTGTGCATAGATGAGCCATGCACAAAGGGGGAAATATTCAACTCTTTACCCTTCGGATTAATATATACCACTAGCTCCATGCCTACTTCTTTAGCGCGTTGCTCACGGAATTGAATCATTTCTTTAAACTTCCATGTTGTATCAACATGTACAAGCGGAAAAGGCGGAGGCGCAGGGTTAAAGGCTTTTTGGGCAAGGTGCAACATCACAGAAGAGTCCTTTCCAACACTGTATAACATCGCCGGATTATCGAATTCTGCTACAACCTCACGCATAATGTGAATGGACTCAGCTTCTAAACGCTTAAGGTGTGTTAATTTTTTATTACTAATGGTCATAATCTTAACAGGTTTTTTTATAACTAATTTGAATATAATATCGATTATATATGCAAGTTAATTATAAGTGACTTTCCTCTTTCGCACACCCCTTTTTTTCTTATCACTTCCTTTGTAACACCAAACCATGCATTGGCGCTTAGCATCAGGTATCATTATTACCAAAGACAACAGGACATAAATCGTGCAAAGAATTTTTTCTCCCGCAGACATATTGATTGGCCACGCTGACCGCGTGATTCGCACCTTAACGGGGCACGCTAAAACGACAGGTCGCCCAAACCCTGCTGCTACCATTGCTGAAGACATTGAACTCGACGACACTGACGCACACCTATCTGCACAATTAATGCGTGTAAACCATGCTGGCGAAGTGGCGGCGCAAGCCTTATACCAGGGGCAAGCGCTCACAGCAAAAGATAAAACAATCCAAGACAAGCTGAAGCAAGCCGCTGAAGAGGAGAATGATCACCTTGCATGGTGCAAGGGCCGCGTGACTGAATTGGGTGAAAGAACCAGTATATTTGACCCATTATGGTATGCGGGCTCGTTATCCATTGGCGCAATAGCCGGTCTTGCGGGCGATAAGTGGAATTTAGGATTTTTGGCCGAAACAGAAAGGCAAGTCGTTAAACATATCGACAGCCACCTTGAGCAATTACCAAAAACTGACCACAAAACACGCGCAATACTCGAGCAAATGCGTGACGACGAAAATCAACACGCAACAACCGCTATTGAAAGCGGTGCAGCAGAACTGCCTGAGCCTATCAAACAAGGCATGCAACTGGTTTCTAACGTCATGACAAAAGCATCACACTGGGTTTAATGCATCATGCAAGATGACTGGCAAGCGCTTGCTAATTTTGACAGGCAACACATCTGGCACCCCTACACGAGTTTAAAGCACCCCAGCCCGACCTTTCCCGTTGAATCCGCCTCTGGTGTACGCATTAAACTGGCTGATGGTCGAGAGCTAATCGACGGCATGTCATCTTGGTGGGCCGCTATTCACGGCTACAACCACCCCGTGTTAAATGCTGCGATTGAGAACCAGCTTAAATCCATGTCTCACGTTATGTTTGGTGGGTTAACCCATAAGCCAGCGATTAATTTAGCCAAAACGTTAATCGATATCACCCACGATGACTTACAACACGTTTTTTTTGCAGACTCCGGCTCAGTCGCTGTAGAAGTGGCTATTAAAATGGCCATTCAATATTGGGCATCAAAAGGACAGCCACAAAAACAACGCTTACTCACCATTAAAAATGGCTACCACGGTGACACCTTTGGCGCGATGGCCGTATGCGACCCGGACAATGGCATGCATCATTTATTTAAAGATGTACTCGCTCAACACCTATTCGCCAAAAGCCCAGAATGCTTCAATCAAGAACAATACGATGAAGAAGCCATTAGAGACTTCAAATCGCTACTAAAAAACAACACCTCATCCATAGCCGCCGTTATTCTTGAACCCCTAGTTCAAGGCGCTGGCGGCATGCGTTTTTACAGCACCTCTTACCTAAAAAAAGTGCGCGAGCTATGTAATGAATACAACGTACTGCTAATACTCGATGAAATCGCCACTGGGTTTGGGCGTACAGGCACCTTATTTGCTTACGAACAAGCCGGCATAGCACCCGATATTTTATGTGTTGGTAAGGCATTAACGGGGGGTTATTTAAGCTTGGCTGCGACCCTTTGTTCCAGCAAAGTTGCTGATGGAATTGGCACCGGTGAATTCCCAACGCTAATGCACGGGCCAACCTTTATGGCTAACCCCCTAGCTTGCTCAGTCGCGAATGCTAGCTTAAAACTATTGCTTAATTCGCCTTGGCAACAACGTGCTTTATCCATAGGGCAACAATTATCAATCGAACTGGAAGCCTGTCGTGACCTCAGCGCTGTAAAAGACATCAGAGTCAAAGGCGCGATTGGTGTGATTGAATTACACAAAGCGGACGATATTCATTGGATGCAACCTCGCTTTGTAGATCTTGGCGTTTGGATTCGCCCATTCTCTAACCTTGTTTACGTCATGCCTCCGTATATTATTGAGCCAAACGACCTATCTTCTATCACATCAGCGATGGCTCAGGTTGTATCAGAGATTAACTAGCTCACTTTTATACTGAGCTTTAAAAGACCACAACACCCCTCTTTTTTTCAAAACAGCACTACGATCAATTGATACGCCTTTTCAGATAATACTTACTGACAATCGGCACATTTCTTATCCAACAGCAAAGTTTTAAAAATCTGCTAAATTTAAGTGATTGAAAACAAACTTAAATTCAAACCACAAAGCATCTTACCCAACGATAAACCATGGAATCTCAACTATTTAATATTCAACATAGCGATCCACTTTGGATAGCCATCGCCTTTGTTTGTGGACTTTTAATAAAAAAAATTGGCCTACCACCTTTAATAGGTTTTTTAGGTGCAGGCTTTGTACTTAATGCCCTAGACGCACAAAGCGGCGAATTTCTGGACGCATTAGCTAACTTGGGCATCACCTTATTATTGTTTTCTATCGGACTCAAGCTCAAGCTAAGTTCTTTAGCAAAACCAGAAGTTTGGGGCGTTGCTACGCTACATATGGCCGCCGTTACGTTATTGATGGCCGGTATTGTTTTACTATTTTCTTATACTAGCTTACCGTTATTATCGGGGCTTGATTTTGAAACTGCGCTTATCATCGGCTTTGCGTTATCATTCTCTAGCACTGTGTTCGCAGTAAAAGTACTAGATGAACTGGGCGCAACTAGTTCAATGAATGGCCGTATTTCTATTGGTGTACTGGTGATGCAAGACATTGCAGCGGTTGTGTTCATTGCTGTTTCTATGGGCAAACTTCCAAGCCCATTTGCTATAGGGCTTTTCGCACTCATCCCACTTCGCCACCTCATTTATAAACTTTTCAATATTGTTGGCCACGGCGAGCTTTTGATTCTATTTGGCATCATGACTGCTCTAGTTGGTTCAGCTTTATTCGAATCTGTGGGCGTGAAAGCCGATGTAGGCGCCCTAGTCTTCGGCATGTTGCTTGCAAATCACCCTAAGGCCAATGAACTTGCAAAGGCATTATTGGGATTCAAAGAACTATTTTTAATTGGGTTCTTCCTTAGTGTAGGTATGGCTGCTATGCCTGGCTGGGCCGAAGTATTCATCGCCATTTTATTTATTTTAGTTTTACCACTAAAAGTAGCCATGTACTTTGGCTTATTCAGCCTATTCAAACTTAGGGCCAGCACATCTTGGCGCACGTCACTCAACTTAGCCAATTACAGTGAGTTCGGCCTTATTGTAGGTGCAATAGCCATATCATCAGGCTGGTTACCTAAAGAATGGATATCTGTTTTTGCCGTTGTTATGTCCCTCTCGTTTATTCTTTCCGCACCACTCGTCAATGTTCGCGACAAAATATACCTTTCATACCGGCCTTGGCTAAAGCGCTTCGAACGCTCAAAGCGTTTATCAGGAGAAGAAAACCTAGATTTAGCACACGTGAAAGCGGTGGTTCTTGGCATGGGGCGAATGGGTGTCGCTGCCTATAATGCAATGAGACAAGACTACGAGACACATTTGGTCGGCTTTGAAATAGACGAAGACAAAGCCAAAAAAGACATAGAGGCGGGCATGAACGTTATTTGTGGGGATGCTACGAACCCAGATATCTGGGGACGCGCCCCCGATTTATTAGATGGCTTAGAATGGGTATTACTTACCTTGCCAACCCACCAAGCCAACATGAACGCAGCAACACGGCTAAAAGAAATGGGTTACACAGGCAGTATCGCTGCAACAACAAAATACCCCGATGAAGAAGATGCGTTAAAAGCCATTGGCGTTGACCATACATTCAACATATACACAGAAGCTGGCCTAGGTTTTGCCAACGAACTGCATACGTTCGCGATCAACAAATAAACCGCTCAAAAACCTATTGATATTCACTGTATGCAACCCAGGTTTTTTTGAACTTAGCGCTTGGGTACGTCCCCTTCTCTAGGCTGGTGTATGTCATGCCGCCTTCTATTATTGAGCCGGATGACTTATCTCATGTAACGTCTGCCATGAAGCAAGTAGTATCGGAAATTATCCAATAGACGCCTTTGATTTTAATTCCCTTTCAACCTCACCGAAACTCGTTGCTTTTATAGGGCTTTCCGTTGTGGTTGTTTGAGCCTGCTTTTGGCGAGTTCCACAACGGCTATAAAATCAATGAGCTTGAGGGAACCGTAGGTGAGGTTTTAGGGTTGCCTTTTTTGGTTCGTTTTTTGGCAACGCAAAAAATGAACATCGCCTGCGGCAGCAAAAAGCCAATAATATTATATGTTATCTTAACCTCCTGAAAACCAAACATATTGCTCTGCTTACTCTTGAGTATCGTATTACACGAGAACTATTTCTCCATGTAAATATAGAAGTTAGAGAGGGTTTTATCCTCCTGAACAATCAGTTAGACCTCCAAGGTAAACTTATCAATGCCAAAATATGAAAGCATCGCAGATGTTCCGCTAGAAGTAAGAAAAAGGTATTTTCAAATAAGATATGCTAATAAACTCATGGCAATTGGCCGTTTTTATTCACGAATATCTCTGACAATTAAAGAACGGAAGAAAAATCGTGTTTTAAATGACACGATTCAAACATTTAAAGTTGGAGCAGAGAGAGCCAAAAAAAAGGGGAATGAGTGTACGCAAGTACTAATGAATATAGGTTTGTTCTATCTTATTGCAGAAAAAGATATTCAAACGGTCAAAATTGATGCGTTAACTCATCACGATAAATGGAAAAGACTATTATCTTTAAGGGTTATTCTATTAACAATATATGAATGGGATATGGGAAAGGCAAGTAGTAAAAATTTAAAAGACCTACTTTGCCGTTCTTCAGTTGATGAAGCTTTACAAAAAGAGTTATTTCTAGCTCTTAGGTTACTACGTAAATCTCAGGGGAAGGCTGCAAAAATACTTCATTTTGAGCGAAACTCAATAATTGCACATCGTGATTCTGATGCTCTTTTGCAGCTCAATACAATTCAGAGTTTAAATGAAAAAAAGGTTTGGGCAGCGGCCGCTGAGTTCTATGAATCATCTGCTATTTTTATGCAGGTTTTTCCAAAAGTTATGATACAAGCTGGTAGTGCGCCCGGTATGTTTTTATTTATGTTAAATGCAAAAACGAACTAACCAAAAAATTAAGCGATTACTTCCCAACCAACGGCGGATGACAAATAATCTGCACCGTCACCCCTTCTGGATCAACACAATAAAAACTCTTCGCCCCATCTCGATGCTTACGCGGTTGCGTTTTCATTTTAATGCCGTGATGTGATAAAAACTCAAACCAATCATCCACATCTTCATCCGTGTCTAAAAAGAAACCAATATGATCCAGCTTAGGAACACCTGTTTCTTCGCCAGTCACCACGTGCAAGGCTAAATTATCATTGCCTGATGTTAGATAGACATTATCTGCATCGGGCCGCCACTCAACCGTCATACCCATTAACTCAACATAAAAATGTTCCGCCGCCGCTAAATCGCGCACATTCAGCGCAACGTGTCGCAATCCAGTAGTGGAGTTAGGCCGCTTCATTCGGCATCAACATCTATAATTTCATAATCATGCGTTATTTCAACAGCTTTGCTTAGCATGATAGATGCTGAGCAATACTTTTCAGCTGATAAGTTCACTGCTCGTGCGACTGCTTTATCCGTAAGTTTTTTGCCAGAAATAATAAAATGCACGTGAATTTTAGTGAACACCGCAGGTACTGCATCTGCACGGTCTGCATGAATCTCCGCCACACAATCCGTTACATTCTGACGTGCTTTATCTAGAATCATTTTTACGTCAAAAGCAGTACAACCACCCATGCCTGTTAACAACATTTCCATTGGGCGTAGCCCTAAATTACGACCGCCATTTTCTGGTGCTCCGTCCATAACAACCGCATGCCCACTGCCTGACTCGCCCAAGAACATTGCACCATCCACCCACTTAATTCGTACATCCATCGTTGCATTCCCGCAATAAAAATATTGTGGGAAGAATATCATAAAAATCGCTTTACGTTGATTAATGCAGGTTCCTGAAAATTTAGGATTCTCTGCTAGACTTATTTCATGGCTAAAGTAAAAACAATTCTCAATTTTTCCGGCATGTCTGATGAAACTTTTAGCAAGTTTATTAGTTACTGCCATAAACGCGAATACGCTAACAAAACCGATATCATTCAACCCGGTGATGAAGCCGATACCTTGTACTACTTTGTTGAAGGCTCTGCCTACGTTCGTGTAGACGAAGTAGACGGCCACCAATTTATTTTAGCGAACCTTAGTCGTGGCGACTTTATTGGCGAAGCTGGTTATTTTGAAACGCCAGATAACCGTGAAAAGCGTGATGTTTATGTCCAAACAAGCTCTCAATGCCAATTGGCAGGTATAACGTATGCACGATTAAATAATTTGTTAGAAAACGAGCTGGAAGCCGAAAGCAAAGAAATTGTTTTCGCACTGGGCCAACAACTAGCAAAACGTTTATTACAAACCAGTCGTAAAGCCGGGCATCTTGCATTTTTAGACGTTACTGGCAGGATTGCGGGAACGTTAATTGATTTAACAGAAACACCTGAAGCAATGACCCATCCGGATGGCATGCAAATTCGAGTCACTCGTCAAGACTTAGGCCGTATGGTGGGTTGCTCTAGAGAAATGGCTGGGCGTGTTCTAAAGGCCTTAAAACAAGAAGGCCACATCGACGTGGCCGGTAAAACGATCGTGGTAAAAAGAAACGCGCTAAGCAACTAACTGTCGTAACGCCTCACCGGGGTTTTCTTGCCTCATAAACGCTTCTCCAATCAAAAACGTATTCACATGGTGCTGCCTTAATAGCGCAATATCATCTGTTTTATGCAAACCACTTTCGCTAACCACCACTACGTTATCTGGAATATCTGCTAACAAATCCAGTGTCGTTTGAAGCGAGACTTCAAACGTTCGCAAATTTCTATTATTAATACCAACCAACGAAAGATTAAGCTTTAATGCACGTTGTAACTCTTCTACATCATGCACTTCAACCAATACATCCATACCTAGACTATTCGCCAATTCATGAAGCGTTTTTAATGGCTCATCATCCAAGGCAGCAACAATTAATAAAATACAATCGGCACCCATCGCTCTCGCTTCATACACCTGATACGCATCTATAATAAAATCTTTACGAATCACCGGCAAATTGCAAGCGCCTCTAGCTTCTACCAAATACGCCTCGGACCCTTGAAAAAAGTCCTTATCCGTTAAGACAGATAAGCACGCTGCCCCACCCGCTTGATAACTCGCCGCAATGTCTGCTGGCACGAAATTTTCACGTAGCAAACCTTTACTTGGCGACGCCTTTTTTACTTCTGCTATCACTGCCGCTTGGCCTTCAGCTAGTTTCTGCTGGATGGCCTTAATAAAGCCACGGACAGGAGACGCTGTTTCAATTTGTTTTTTTAAATCCTCAATAGAAACCTTCGCTGATCTTTCTGCAATTTCTTCACACTTTCTAGCAAGAATTTTTTTTAATGCATCAGGCGTATCAGTCATGTTGGTAACCTTGTGATTTTTTCTTTAATTCAGCCATTTTTTGTAGTGCGGCACCCGATACGATTGTTTGTTGGGCAAGCTCAACGCCTGTTCTCAGGGTAGCCGCAATACCGCATACATACAGAGCAGACCCTGCATTTAATGCCAACATATTCGCCGCTTTTTTGCCCTCAGATGTCTGTTGCTCACCTAATGCATCCTCTATTAACTTTAATGATTGCTCTGCACTATCAACGGTTAAACCTATGAGGCTTTGACTTTCAATGCCCATTTCTTCCGGCGTTATGTCATATTCTTCGACGGCACCTTGTTTATACTCTGCCACATGTGTTGGTGTAGCCAAACTAATTTCATCCAAACCATCTTGGGCATGCACCACTAAAACATGCTCACTACCTAGGCGGCCTAATACCTCGGCGATTGGCTTACATAATGCCCCATTAAATACACCAATGACCTGATTCTTTACGCCTGCCGGGTTAGTCATTGGCCCTAACATATTGAATATAGTACGTTGAGCCAGTTCTTTCCTTGGCCCTATCGCATGTTTCATGGCGCTGTGGTGCGCAGGTGCAAACATAAAACCAATACCAATATCCGCTATACACTCAGCCACTTCTTCTGGCGTTAAATTTAAACTAATGCCAGCTGCTTCAAGCACATCTGCACTGCCAGTAACGCTAGATACAGAACGATTGCCGTGTTTAGCCACTCGGCCGCCAGCCGCTGCAACGATAAATGCACTCGCAGTGGACACATTGAATAACTCGGAACCACCCCCCCCTGTACCACAGGTATCAACGAGATAATCACCCGAAACGCTCACTTTAGATGCCAGTTCGCGCATAACAATGGCGGCGCCTTCAATTTCGTCTAACGATTCACCCTTCATTCTTAACGCAACCAAAAACCCACCAATTTGCGCATCCGTTGTTTCGCCATTCATCACTTCGCGCATCACACTAATCATTTGCTCAGTTGATAGGTCTTGGTTATTAATAGCTGCCTCAAGGGCTTGTTTTATATTCATTATTAACGCTTCTCTAAAAAGTTTTTCAGCAGGCCATGTCCATGCTCAGTCAAAATAGATTCTGGATGAAACTGCACGCCTTCAATGTCTAATTCTTTGTGGCGGAAACCCATAATTTCATCCATGTCACCATTCGACGTCTCCGTCCATGCTGTTATTTCCAAACAGTCTGGTAACGATTCTTTTTCAACTACCAACGAGTGATACCTAGTTGCAATATAGGGGTTGGTTAAGCCACTAAAAACACCCGCATTGTTATGATGAATGAGCGATGTTTTGCCGTGCATAATTTGTTTAGCGTGAATAATTTTGCCGCCAAACGCTTGCCCAATGCTTTGATGCCCCAAACAAACGCCCAACAATGGCGTATTGCCCGCTGCACGGTGAATTAATTCCAAAGAAATACCGGCTTTATCCGGTGCGCCGGGGCCTGGCGAAATAACCAACCTGTCTGGTTGCATCGCCATCACGTCATCGACGGTTACTTGGTCATTACGCAACACATGCACATCTGCGCCCAACTCCGCGAAATATTGCACCAAGTTGTAGGTAAATGAGTCGTAGTTGTCGATCATCACTAATTTACAAGCACTCATAACTCACCACCTTGTGCCATCGCCACGGCTTTAAATATTGCACGGCCTTTGTTCATTGTTTCAGCCCATTCGTTTTCTGGAATTGAGTCATGCACAATACCTGCACCGGCTTGTATATTGAGCTGCCCGTCTTTAATAACAGCTGTGCGTATAGCGATAGCCGTATCTAAGTTACCAGACCATGACATATAACCCACCGCACCCGAATAAATACCACGTTTAACCGGCTCCAATTCATCAATGATCTGCATTGCGCGTACTTTAGGTGCGCCACTCACCGTACCTGCAGGAAATGTTGCTTCCAATACATCTACAGCATCTAAGTTTTTCTTTAATTGCCCACTCACATTCGAGACGATATGCATGACGTGCGAATACCGTTCAATAATCATTTTATCCGTCAATTTAACCGTTCCCGTTTCAGACACACGCCCTGCGTCATTTCGCCCTAAATCAATGAGCATTAAATGTTCGGCGCATTCTTTAGGGTCTGCCAGCAACTCCTTTTCTAAGGCTATATCTTCTTCACGGTTTTTACCGCGCGGACGTGTTCCCGCAATCGGCCGCACGGTCACTTCATTGTTTTCTAAACGCGTTAATATTTCAGGTGATGAACCCACCACATCAGTATCGCCTAAATTCAAGTGGTACATATAGGGCGACGGGTTCAAGCACCGCAAAGCCCGATACAAATCAATTGATGAGGCCTGGTAAGGTATGGTCATGCGTTGCGACAACACCACCTGCATCACATCACCTTCAACTATATGTTCTTTAACGGTTTTTACAGCTTGTTGAAAACCATCTTGAGTAAACCCCGATATAAAATCACTTTCCTGATTCGCAGATTGCCCAGATTTGCCGAAGGTATTATTCACTTTAGCTTGAGACAGTTTTTCTTCAATGCCTTGCAAGTGCGCCAAGCCACTTTCTAGCGCTTGTGGTTCAGATGGGTCAACGTGGGTAATAATCATCAACTTATTACTCACGTTATCAAACACCAATACATCTTTTGACACCATTAACACAATGTCGGGAGAACCAATGGGGTCAGGCTTGGAAGCATTGGCAACACTGGGTTCAATGTAATGAATGGTTTCATACCCGAAATACCCAACTAAACCACCAGTAAATAGAGGCAGGCCCTCAACGCTTGGGGTTTTAAACGTAGCTGAATAATCACGAATCCACTGCAACGGAGATTCATTGGTTATTTGTTCGTGAATTTCGCCATTTTTTAAGATCACAATATTGTGACCCGTCACTTTAATGACCGTTTCACTGGGCAAGCCGATAATGGAATAACGGCCCCATTTTTCGTCCCCCTCAACAGACTCAAACAAATAACTATAGGGTCCGTCAGCTAGCTTCATATAGGCGCTAAGCGGTGTTTCTAAGTCGGCTAAAATAGTTCGCATTAAAGGGATTTGAGTAAACCCCTGTGATGTATATTCTTGAAATTGTGTTGGTGTCATTGGCTTATCTCTTTATCAATATTTAAAACGTGGTGGTCGATTTCACGCACTAAGACGTGACTATCACTATCGCCAACACCACCATCGTTCATTTGATAAAGCTGAGTTAAACAGACCCATCGTTTCTACGAAACTTATGCCCTTTTGGTATAAAAAGTAAGTCATTACGCTGCCTTTTGCAGAAACCCGTTTAATTGAGAAAATTGGCTTATCACCGCATCTGCGCACATTGTATAGATATCATGCTCTCCGGCATATCCATAATCGACACAAACCGACTTAAAACCCGCCGATTTAGCCGCTTGTATATCATTGATAGAATCACCAACCATAAGAGACTCGCCAGGTTGAATATCAAAATGTTCAGCGACGCTTAACAATGGCATAGGATGAGGTTTTTTCTCGATGAATGTATCACCGCTCGCGACATAGTCAAAAAACGAAGCAAGACCTAACTTCTCCAACAATGGCGCAGTAAATTGCGACGGTTTATTGGTAATGCACGCCAAGGTAATGCCTGATTGTTGTAAAGCCTGTAGTGTTTCTTTTACACCAGAATACAAGGTGCTATCTATACACAAATGTTCTGCATAGTATGTCAAAAAAGAGGGGTATACTTTTTCGAATAATTCCGTTGGCACGTCACCTTTCAGATCACCCGATAACGCGCGCTTAATAAGCACTTGGGCCCCATTACCAATCCAGCCTCGTACTTGGTTTTGATCGTGTGGTTGTAATTTCAAATCCGCTAATGTGGCATTCACTGCATTCGCCAAATCTGGCACGCTGTCTACCAAGGTGCCATCTAAATCAAACGCCATCAGCTTTGGCGTACCTTGTTTAATCAGTGCCTGCATTTACAATGCCTTAGCTATTTGTTCGCGCATGTCGTTGATTGTTTTTGTGTAATCATTGGTGTTAAAAATAGCTGACCCCGCGACAAACATGTCGGCACCGGCGGCGGCGATTTCTCCAATATTATCAATCTTAACGCCACCATCGACTTCTAGGCGAATATCAAACCCGCTGGCATCAATACGTTGGCGCGCTTGACGAAGTTTTTCTAAGGTGGCTGGAATAAAGCTTTGCCCACCAAAACCTGGGTTGACTGACATCAATAAAATAACGTCAATTTTATCCATCACATAATCTAAATGGCTCAACGGCGTTGCAGGGTTAAACACTAAACCCGCTTTACAACCCAACTCTTTTATCAAACCCAAACTGCGGTCCACATGCTCACTGGCTTCTGGGTGAAACGTGATATAAGTTGCCCCCGCTTTAGCAAAGTCAGGAATAATTCGATCAACAGGCTTCACCATTAAATGCACATCGATGGGAGCTGTTACACCATGATTACGCAGCGCTTCGCAAACCAAGGGACCAATGGTTAAGTTGGGAACATAGTGATTGTCCATCACATCAAAATGCACTACATCAGCACCGGCCGCTAATACATTATCAACTTCTTCACCCAATCGAGCAAAGTCCGCAGAAAGAATAGAAGGGGCGATTAAAGGTGTTTTCATAGCATCGTGCGCATCGTTAAAGTATAAGAAGGTTAACCGACTTTAGACTTTTTTTCACCCCAATACGGCTATCCCAGCCGTTTGATCGATATAAAGCGGCTTTCCTCGTCAATTTCCATCTCAAAAACGCCGAAAATCCCCTCATGGCTTAAAAATTGTCTGATTTTTTCAGCAGCAAACTCAACCCGCCGACCATCCAATGCGATAGTTGAAATATTTTTTGCATGGCCTTTATAAACAGCTAAAAATGCATCTGATGATATAGCTAACTTAAACCGTATATATTGAGAACTCATATTTCGACCTTACTACTGGCTTTTTGCTTGCGTCTGATGCACTATTGTCACTTCAACTCCTAGTTTAATCTAGCTATCAACATGAAAAAACACCTGTCTTTTTTTATCATGCTTTTTTTAAGTCTATTTGGCTTGATTGGCGTTACAAGTGCGTCTGATATCGAACGCGAAAAAATGCTCGCCGAGACCATAAAAGATAGCATTATTATAGGCGACGTTGTGTCACTTAAAGCGTCTGACACTGAATTCATCGGCCTTCTCAATAAAGAAACGGATGTGAAACCGAAAGGCGTAACGCTAATTCTTCACGGTATGGGGTCAAACCCCAATGCACCACAACTCATTCACCCTTTACGAGACAACTTAGCACAATACGGCTGGTCTACACTCGCCATTCAATTACCCATTTTGCCCCACGATGCACCAATGGATGACTACATAACACTGGTGCCCGAAAGCGCGCCTAGAATTGAAGCTTCTCTGAATTACCTTAAAGAAAACTTTCCCAATCAACCGTGTACTATGGTCGCCCACAGCTTAGGCGCTGTTATGGCCATCAGCTTCTTAGCATCTAAAGAAGGCATAGCATGTGATGCATTAGTGTTAATTGGCTTACCCACACTGCCATCAAAAACTGATGATACAAGTACAATAGCGCTATTAGAAAAAGTTAAAATACCCACTTTAGATATATACGGTAGCCAAGACCTTCCCAGCGTTGTACAAATGGCCAATACTCGGAAGACAATTTTATCTAAAAATAACGCCTTAAACAGGCAACAAGAAACACAAGGTGCTGATCATTTATTCACCGGTTTAAGTGAACCGCTTGCACTATCAATACATAGTTGGTTAACAAGTGTTACTCAGCAACGCTAATCATTAAACAATCACACAGGAGCAATCATGATACCTCTCGCTATAAGCTTACACGTTTTATCCGCCGTTATTTGGGTCGGTGGTATGTTCTTCGCTTACTTAGTTTTACGTCCTATCGCGGCCATCCAATTTGAACCACCGCAACGGCTCACACTCTGGTCAAACGTTTTCTCAACGTTTTTTCCTTGGGTCTGGGCATCCGTTGTCCTTCTTTTAGGTACTGGGTTTTGGTTGATTTCCGTTAAATTTGGCGGCATGAAAGGCCTTGGCGTACACATCCATATTATGATGAGTATGGGCATTATTATGTCTTTGTTATTTATGCATCTATTTTTTGCTCCTCGCAAACGCCTTACTCAGGCAGTGATAGATAATAATTGGGAAGAGGCGGGGAAACACTTAGCTCAAATCAGAATGCTAATTGGCATTAACTTAATACTTGGGCTTACTGTTGTCGTTGTTGCAACAGGCGGCAGATACTTATTTACTTAATTTACGAGACGTTTTGATTAAAACGATGGATACCGCGCAAACACCTTCTTCAATCAATAAAAGCCTACTAACCAACGTTATCGCTTTTTGTATTTTGGTGGGCAGTTTTTTTAGCCCCTTATATGCAGACAACATTAAAGCTGTTGGTATTTTTGCCTTGTCTGGCGCCATCACCAACTGGATTGCTATCCACATGTTATTCGAGCGCGTTCCCTTTCTATATGGTTCTGGTGTTATTCCCGCCCATTTCGAAGAATTTAAGCGTGGCATTCAAGATCTCATTATGCGGCAGTTTTTTACTCAAGAAAATATCGAACGTTTTTTACAACGCGAAGAAGATTCAGCCCAGCAATTGTTTAATGTAGATCCTTTATTAGACAAACTAGACTATGACAAACTATTTCAAAGCCTAGTGGAAGCTATTACTGAATCATCTTTCGGCAGCATGCTTGCGATGGTTGGCGGCGTTGAAGCACTTGAACCGTTGAAAGAGCCTTTCTGCAAAAAAATTCGTAACACCCTAACCGAGATGACCGAAAGTGAAGCCTTTGTTGAAGCGATACATGAAGGCATTAATGCGCAACAAATTAGCGGCGATCTAATCAAGGACATTGAAGCTATTGTCGAAAAACGATTAGACGAGTTAACGCCTGACATAGTAAAACAAATTATCCAGCAAATGATTAAAGCGCACCTTGGTTGGCTCGTCGTGTGGGGTGGCGTATTTGGAGGATTAATCGGGCTGGTGTTTAGCTTAATTTAATATGACACCTCTTTGGCCTTCCGCTGAAAACCCAATTAGTACTCAAGAAATGGACGCGTTGATAACACGGACTTCACCTGCATTTAATAATATATGCACACAACAAAAAATAACCAACGACCTGACGCCGTATTTATCGAGCTTATATATTCCCTTTGCAAACTGGCTATTTAACAAACATTCAAATACCAATGGCACCTTAATTGTTGGCGTGAATGGCGCTCAAGGCAGCGGGAAAACAACCCTCTCTTTACTGTTAGCCAGTATTTTAAAAACCGCGTACAACCTAAACGTTGTGACATTATCAATCGATGATATTTACAAACCACGATTAGAACGCCAACAAATGGCGCAAGATATTCACCCTTTATTTCAAACGCGCGGCGTTCCAGGCACACATGACACAAGCCTTGGTATTCAGCTACTAACTGACTTCAAAAAATTAAAGGCGGGCAAAACTATGAATTACCCCTTATTTGATAAAGGCAACGATGACAGAGCTTCTAAAAAGAACTGGCCAAACTGCCGTGGAGTTATTGATATTGTGCTATTTGAAGGCTGGTGTGTTGGCTCAGGCCCGCAGAAAGATGGTGAACTTAACCACCCTGTTAACGCGTTAGAGTCTGAAGAAGATAGAGCAGGGACTTGGCGTACAACTGTTAATGAACATTTAAAAAATGATTATAAAACGCTATTTAACCTGCTTGATTGTTTAGTATTTTTAAAGATTCCTAATTTTTCCTCTATTCTAAAATGGCGGGGGCTTCAAGAACAAAAGCTCATCGACCAACACCACCACGAGCCTCACCTAATGAGTTCGACAGATGCCTTACAACGTTTCATTAGCCATTTTGAAAGGCTAACTCGCCATCAACTTGAAAGCTTGCCTAAAATATCAGATTTAACTATTGATATTGGCACGCACCACCAAGCCGAGAAAGTGTCATTCAAGTGCTGTTAAAACAAGCTCTACCCGCCTATTTTTAGTACGCCCTATTTTTGTATTATTTTCCTCAAGCGGACGAGTATCTGCATAACCAATAGCGCTTAGTCGAGCAGGGCTAATCCCCATCGAAATTAAATGCCGTGTAACACTGCTAGCCCTAGCAGAAGAAAGTTCCCAATTTGATTGAAACCGAGGTGTTGAAATACCTTGATTATCTGTATGCCCTTCAACAAGAATTTTAGACGGTCGTTTTTTTAACATCGCCGCCAGCTCATCGAGCACTTGTTCGCCAGAATGGCTAAGGTTAGCATCTCCAGGTAAAAATAATATATGGTCACTCATGGCGAGTCTAACTCGGTTATTTTCCTCTATAAAACTCACTTTACCTTTTAAGCCCGCCACATACACTTGGTCAACCAACGTCGGCTTTAGTGTGTAAACCGGCTCAACTGTTACCTGTTGTTCTTGTGCTTTTTTTAATTCTTGCTGCTGATAACTCAGTAATAACACAAACAACGTCACCATTAACAACAACAAGTCCACGTAACTTAGCACCCACGATTCTTGTTCATTAATATCTGTCTGAAGATTTCCCGCATCGTCAAACCGTCGCTTCACATTAGAATCAGTCGACATGGGCAGTAGCAACTGGAATTAACTTTGAAAATGAAAACCGATCTGCTTTCTTCTTAGGCTGTTGTGGTACCTCAAGAGGGAAACCATTCGCTTCAAGCATATCCATAATGATTAATGGGTGTTTTTTAGCACTCATCATCGTAACGCCCTCAATCAAGGTATTCATATGGTCGTTATAATGCGCTACCTGCCGTTCAACTTTCATTGCTAATGGCTTACAGACCAAGTTTGCCAACACCAACCCATACAGCGTCGTTAAAAGAGCAAAACCCATCGTTGAACCAATTTCATCTAAGCCTGAATCACCCAATCCATACAGCATATGTATCATGCCTAACAAGGTTCCCAGCATGCCGAATGCTGGGGCATAGCTTGCCATCATTCGTAGCATCTGCGCTTTTTCTACATCAACTTGAATTAGTTTAGCGCGTTCTTTATTAAGTATTTTCTGCACATCGTCTATATCACAACGATCAAGTATTAGTTGAGTGCCCTTTTTTAATATAACTTGGCCAACCGGTTTAAGCTCTTGCTCCAGCAGCTTTTTTTGATTAGATCGAAACAAGTACGCTAGCCGTAACAATTGCTTAAAGTCCATATGCACGTGCAGCGTTTGCTCACTTTTTACAATAGACGGAATGTCTTTTAATAATCCAACCGTCTTGTGTTGCGACTTACTTAATATGGCCGCACATAGGGTTCCACCGCAAACAACAATAAAGCCCGGTAGATTGATAAGTGCCAATAAGTGACTTGGTGAAATCAACACGACAACCGAGCACAACAACATTAACAAAACGACATTAAATAACGTAAAAAACCGCATATCACACCTTTATTCAATTAGATAATTGATTCAAATGCAATTGATGTGCCTATTTAAATTTAGTATTTATTATCAATAAGTTAAGAGAATTATTAATTTAAAAAAATGCTGGTTTACTACCTTTTACAAAAAACGTTGGCAAAAGTTTGCCGGCAACGGAGGTACTGTAATTTCAATCCCTAAAGTTTTTAAACTGTAATGGAAGACCCAAGGCCGCCGACCTAAGTTCTGCCATAACGGCTTGCAAATCATCTCGCTTTTTCCCTGTTACGCGAACTTGTTCATTTTGAATTTGCGCTTGAACCTTAAGCTTCTTTTCTTTAATAAGCTTAGTGATTTTTTTTGCTGACTCAGTATCTAAGCCTTCTTTAATCACTATTTTTTGTTTAACCTTTAAGCCAGATTCTTCAGCAGGTTGCGCATCCATACAGTCCACATCAATGTTTCGACGAGATAGCTTTATTCGCAAGATATCAAGCATCTGCCCCAATTGGAATTTAGATTCGCCCACCAACAACACATCATTGCCCGACAACTCAACTTTTGCATCCGTTCCTTTAAAATCATAGCGCGTTGTCACTTCTTTGTTCGCCTGATCAACAGCATTTGTTAATTCATGCATATCTACTTCTGACACCACATCAAATGAAGGCATTATTATTCCTATTACGTTATTAAGAGTTTAAATATTTTATCGGGGTATTGAGCTAATGTACAAGACACCAAAGACGATAACAAAAAAATAAACAACCTTTGCCGAGACTATTCACCAACAAATAAATCTATTTTTTTCTAAGTTCACGAACCGTGTCATACGCTTCTGTAATCTGTTGCGTTTTTTCTTTGGCAATCTTCATCATTTCATCTGGCAAACCTTTTGATACCAATTTGTCAGGATGATGTTGACTAATAAGTCGGCGATATGCCTTTTTTACCTCGGCGTCTGTCGCCGTTTTATTAACACCTAAGATAGCATAGGCTTCTTCAGGCGTAGATTGAGATTGCTGATGGGAGCCTCGACGCTGACTTGCACCCATCATGTTTTTCAATTGCTCATATGCAAATTTTGGTATGCCTAAATGTCCGCATATATGCAGCAAAACCGCATCTTCTGAGCTATCTAATGTGCCGTCTGCATAGGCTGCCTGAAGTTGAACTTCTATGAACATTTTGACCAAGTTTTTATGACGTTGACACGATTGTTTAAACTCGGCCAATTCAACATCTAAATCAAAACTTGCACTTTTGCCCCTATTAAACTCTGCAATCGCCTCCTTTTTCATATCGGGAGACAATTCCATTTGGGCCATTACGCGTTGTGCCATCTGAATTTCTTCAGGCGACACTTGTCCATCCGCTTTGGCCACATGCCCCATTACAGCAAACGTTGATTTAAAAAATGTTTTTTTAATTTGCTGCTGGCGCTCAGGGTTTAGCAAATTCTGCGCCATACCCGTATCAAACTTATGACCAATATAGACGCCAATTAGCGCGCCCCAAACACCAAACGTCATATAACCAAACACACCACCTAATATTTTTCCCATGACACCTACTCTTTCACACCTTTTACTTGCAAAATTATTAATAAAATTAGATGATTAGCGGCTTTTCAACCACACGACAATCTAATGACTATTCCAGCTTCTCTTCTCGACGCCAACCTAAACAGCTTACCACTTATACACAAAGGAAAAGTGCGTGACATTTATGATATTGATGACAAGCATATGCTTATCGTCACCACGGACAGATTATCTGCATTTGACGTTATTTTACCTGACCCGATACCAGGCAAGGGCATTGTGTTAAATGAAGTATCTGACTTTTGGTTCAAAAAATTAGGCCATTTAATACCAAATCAACTATCTGATTTAACATTAGATAAAGTACTAGACAGCGCAGAAGATTGTCAACGTCTTGAAAAGCGCGGCATTATCGTTAAAAAGCTAAAGCCATTACCCATTGAAGCCATCGTTCGAGGGTACTTAATTGGTTCGGGCTGGAAAGATTACCAACGTTCTGGCAAAGTGTGCGGCATTCAGTTGCCTGAGAACTTACAACAAGCGTCGCAATTACCTGAGGCCATTTTCACGCCATCTACAAAGGCTGCTGTCGGTGATCATGATGAAAACATATCTTATGAGAAAACGGTTGACTTACTAGGCGAAGACCTCGCTAAACAAGTGCGCGACATCAGTCTAACCCTGTACACAACAGCAGCAAAATATGCATTAGAGCGCGATATTATTATTGCAGATACAAAATTTGAGTTCGGCCTTGATGACAATGGCGTTTTGCACTTAATTGATGAAGTACTAACGCCTGACTCATCTCGATTCTGGGATGCTAACGAATACAAAGTAGGCACAAGTCCGGCCAGTTATGACAAACAGATTGTACGAGACTACTTAGAAACGCTTGATTGGGATAAAACTGATCCAGGGCCAGCGTTAAGCACTGACGTCGCCGAAAAAACCGCCCTTAAATACCAAGAAGCATTTAACAAATTAACCAATTAGGCTTTAGCTAAAGACAGGTGTGAATTACCAACGTTAATTGACAATATATTCGCTTCTAATTCTGCCATATTAGGCAGAATAACGGATTGGTTATCAAGTGTTCCATAAAAATTTACAAACTTGGAACCTATTCCATGCGACTCTTTCACTTCTAACGCGTCAGGCACTAATTGTACTAACTTAGGCACCCCTGTTGCTCGAATGGCTAAATAGTTGTATCGATTATTTTTAGTTAAAAATGCTAATACGATGAGTCGCGCGCGTTTAGACTTCTCTTTTTTTTCGGAACCCGTAGCCGCTTCAATCGACAACAACGGCATGGTTTCGTTATTCCACTCTATTTCCCCAAGCACCCACTCTGGCGCGCCGTCTATTTGGCGAATTTCGCGCTCGGGAATAATCTCAACTAATGCCGAGTGAGGCAACAACAAGGCATCTTCAGTCAGTGGAATTAACACTGACCGGATCATTTCCTTATTCGTTTGCATAACTAGCCTCCAATAAATCTTTAATACTTTCAACCAGGACTTTATTGTCGAATGGCTTACCAAAGTATTCATTAATTCCAATTTCTTTGGCATAGTTTTGGTGCTTTATACCCGTTCTTGATGTCACCATAACAATTGGGCAATCATTAATACCTTCTGTATGACGAATATGTCGTGCTAATTCAAAACCATCCATGCGCGGCATTTCCACATCCAATAAAAAGAGATCCGGGGTAATATTGGTTAACTTCTCAACCGCATCAAGACCATCACGTGCATCCACCACATCGTAGCCTTGACGTTTTAATAATCTAGTTGCTACTTTTCTGAAGGTGATCGAATCATCCACTACCATAACAAGCGGAGCCGTCGGCTTATCATCAGCAGCATCAACCGGCTTGCTAACCTCTTGGGTTGGCTCACCTAATGAAGCCAGTGCTGGCAGATCTAACATCATCACAATATCCCCTTCATCGGATACTGTTGCACCAGAAAGCCAAGAAATCATATCTAAATGTAAACCTAATGGTTTCACTACCACTTCTTTGTTACCGACCAATTGGTCGATAACAACGGCATGCTTTTCTTCCCTTGAGCCCATCAATAACACATGAACTGATTTACTAGCGGTAGATTGAAATGCGCCTGAACCGTGCCCTAACAATTGTGATAAGTCATGTAACTGGTATTGTTTATCTAAATGCATTAATACGGGCTGACTACTCTTTAAATCCTCAATCAATGCTGCTCTAGGAACACTTATAACTGACTGAATAAAATTATTTGGAATACCGTACTGCACACCATGTGTTTTAACCATCAATGCCATATTAATGGCCATGGTATATGGAAAAATTAGGTGAAATGATGAACCTTTTCCTTTCACACTACTAATAGTTAATGCACCACCAATACGACGGACCGTGTCATTCACAATATCCATACCAATACCACGGCCAGCTATTTTCGATGCTTCATCTAGTGTTGAAAATCCTGGCTTTAGAATAAACTGAAACAAATCTTGCTCAGACAAGGCTTCATGCTCTTTGATGTGGCCTAACCTTAATGCTTTTTCTTTAATCTTTGATACATCAATACCAGGGCCATCATCTGATATCGTTAAATGAATTTCTGAACCTTCTCTACTCAAATTAAGTGTAATGCTTGCTTCGCGCAGCTTATTGTTCGCTTTACGCACGTCGGCTGGCTCAACACCATGCGCCATTGCATTTCGAATAATATGTTCGATCGGCGTTTGCAGTTCATTAAGAATGAAACGATCGATTTCAGTCTCGGCGCCTTGCACTAGCAACTGAACAGGCTTGTTCAAATTAGTGGCCAACTGCCTTACCAATCGATCAAAACGAGGAACATAACGCGAGAAGTCCACCATCCTTGTTCTTAGTAAATCTTCTAACAACGTATCTGTTAGACCACCTTCTTTTTGCATTAATACTGAAATTTCATCATCAGATTGAAGCAAGCTATCTCTTATCTCTTCCAAATCGGAAATACTTTCTAATAACGAGCGGGACAGTTGCTGTATTTGCGAATAGCGATCCATCTCAAGTGGGTCAAATTCAGTTTCTTCAGCCGCTTTGTCAACCTTAAATAAAACTTGTGCTTCTGTTTCAATTTCAAGTTTTCTTAACTGTTTACGCAACCGTTCAATCGTTAGCGTTAATTCTTTGATTTGGTTTTCGCGTTGGTTGTTTTTCTTAGCCAACTGGCCTTGCAACACATTTACCTCACCCACATCCGTGATTAATCTATCTAATAAGCTATTAGATATTTTTACTGTTTGCTCTTTAGCTTTAACTGCAGATTTAACTTTTTTCGCTTTTAGTGACGCTTTTTCAACGTCTATAACCTCAGCTTCAACGACTTGTTCAACAATCGGTGATTCAACCACTCCAGGTTGCTTCAATGACTCAATTAATGCCTCGTAACTAATTGGGTTTGTCTCTAAGCTTTCACTATTGAGCCCCACATGTAAATCATCAGATATTGACAACAAACGAGACAGCATGGGTTCTGTAAAGGTCTCATTTCGTTCTTGATAATCTTCAATTAATGTTTCAATTTCATGCACCACGCCGCCAAAACCGTCCAAACCGACCAATAAAGAGCTACCTTTCAACGTATGTAATATATGTAATACCTTGTCTAAATAAGCCTTCTTATTATCAATGTCATTTATCCAGCCTTTAAACAAATCACTAATCTCTTCAAGCAGTTCGACACCTTCTTCCACGAAGACAGCCTGCATTTCCAGATCATCATTATTATCAATGCTTTCGTACGAGGGCTTGCTCTCATTTGCAGGCACTTCATTAGAAGCGACAAATGGTAATAATTCTGCAGCGTTCGGCTCAATGTTTTCCATTTCACTTTCAACTGTTTGTTCAGCATTTGCCTTAGCAGTATCTTTTTGTTCAGGCTCCTCTTTATTCATACTATCAAGGTCAACATCGTTTATTGTTAAGTCGACTGTTGTATTTGATTCATCAATATCTTGATCTATTGGTTGGCTTACCTGTTCAACCAACTCATCATGTTTTTTGGTAATTCGTTCAAATAATGCCTGATGATTTGGCATCTCTTCATCTTGAATATTCAGAGCAACAACCTGTTGCGCTGTCGTCGCATGATATTTTGTCAATACAGAATAAAAATCAACCACTTCAATATTGACATTGTTCTCATAAAGCTCGCAAATGTAATCACACATTGCACCGCTTAATTCTTCAACCTCTGCGATATGCGACATCGATGCACAGCCATGGATAGTATGTAGCGCTCTAAATAGTGATTCATTAACTGTGACTGTTTCTTGATTCTCGTGCTCATCAAGGAACGTTTGTATAGTCGCTAAATGAACCGTTGTTTCATTAGAAAATATTTCACAAAGTTCCGGCTCTAAAACATCACCAGAAAGTTCGTCATCAACGTCCTCTTTTATCTCATTAGCGTCATCATTGCGCATGTCTTCCGTCACGTATGAAACAATCGGTTGCTCACCTTTTTCAATAGACTCCGCCGCCAAAACCATATCGTTCATGTCCGACAATTCGGGTCGTTCTCCATTTATTTTGTTCGCCCATTCAGGCAATGACGCAACAAAGTGGCCAACAAGACCAACCATTTCTTGATTAATCTCTAATCCATCTTCAATGACATGGTTAAGTACACGCTCAATAGACCATGACGGTTCTGATAAAAACTCAACTTTCGCGAGTCGCCCACTACCTTTTAATGTATGGAATGCACGTCTAACGTCCTTCAATACATCTTCATTATTTAAGTCAAGTTTCCATTTGTTGAAATCGTTGCGCAATTCAACACTGATATCACCAACCTCTTCAGTAAATATTTCTAAAATCTCTAAATCGTCATCACTTAATTCATCGTCTAAATTAGTCTTAATTTCAGCGGGTGTTTCTTGCGGCGACACCTCTAACGTCTCTTCAACTCCACTATACGACCGAACATTTTCAACTCTACCCATTAAAAATGCAGCTGCATCTTTAGCTAATAACATTGCCACATTGGCTACAGAAGTATCATTGGCCACATCTTCTAATAAGTATTCTACGGACGAAACAATATCCGCTATAGACGACACTTCTTTAGAATCCACATGGTATTTTTGCTTATTTATAACAGCTGAAATGAATGTGCGACAATCGTTTATATATTGGGCTGCCGTATCAAGCTCAATAAAATGACACGCCGCTTGAACATTGTTAAGTAGCTGGTTAATTTCCTGCCAACGTACAGCGCTCTTTAACTCACCATCTAAGTCTTCGGTAATGATTTCTTTAATGATATTAAGTTCAGATAGCATTGTTTTAGCAGTGCTGACATTAACAGGGATGTCTTCACCCACTGCGTCAACATCATCTTCAGCAATCACCGACTCTATGCTTGATTTCGCTTGTATCGCGACCAACACTTCATCAATCTTAAGCCAATCTTCTGCCAATGCTATGTGCTGTTCTTCACCTGACTCTGTGGCTCCATAAACACTAAACGCTAAACGACGAACAAAATCCGCTATATTTTTTGATAAATCTTGCTCGCCAACCACAGACAATGTTTCTGCCCATCCTTCTGCTCCTTGAATAAAACTATCAATCTCATCAGCAGGCGGCTTATCGTTATCAACAATATCTTCTAGCCAATGTTTAATGTTTTTAAATTCATCTCTTACTGCTCCAGCAATGGATGCCAATGCTTGAACTGTATGAATGGTTCCATCATTGTCGTCCTGACTTGATAGACTATCTTTTAGATTAAGTTGCGTTTGCAACAATTCCGCCGCTTTATTGTCTGATGACATCCGTGCAACGTAATATAAAGTTTGACGTACCAGCCCTAGTTGTAAGCCCATCGCAACTCTAGCCTCTCCCATCGTTGCCAACAACTTAAGTTGTTTATCAACTTGGCCGACTAAGGTCTTAACTCCTTTATCATCACCAAACACTCTATCTTTAACACCGCTTAAGACTATGCTGGTTGCTGAAAAATACAGCTTCACTAATTCGATATTAGCAGTGCTGTTAACAGACTCGGTTATATCAACCATTTTTTGTAATGCAGGCCCTCTATCGCTATCTTGAAACCAAGCTAACAAACAACGCTGAAATTCAGGCCTAGATTCACGCGCCAAGATACTAAGCGGTTCATTTTCCTCTTTCGTTTCAAGACTTGTCTTAACATTAGAAATGTCTAAGACATACAGCAATGATTTTTGAATACATGGCTTCTCTTGCCGCTTGCGGAATACGTCAATAATCAAACCGATTTCTCTGCTATCCACGCGGTGACCCTGGCTTATATTCTCAATATGATCATTAAGTAATACCAGTCCCTGCATTAAATCATCTACAGAGCTATCAGCGCTTTCTGAAGCGCATTCCAATCTAATAAAGTAAGCAACTTCTGACAGCTCTTTACATAAAATAGACCCAACATCGTCATTAGCCAGTTCTAAATTATTAGATAAGGTATTAACAATGGATTGAAACTTTTCCAGCGATTCATGATTAAAGCTAGTCTGAATGCCTTCCAGCAAGACTCTCGCTTGCTTTATAGAAATCAGAAGTTCGTTTTTTATCCACTTTATGGCGGCAAATTGCGTGTTTGTTGACATGCTTTTATTCTTATTTTAGTTAGCTGAATCCGTACTAATAACATCACGCGGCAATGTAAAACCCGTGACAGATTCTTTTAATAATGAAGACATACTTGATAACTGTTCAATCAGTGTTGCTGTTTCACGCGTTTCAGATGCAGATTTCGTCGTCGCCCCATGCACCACACCCATCGTTTCACTAATGTCATTCGTGCGTTTAGCTTGCGCTTTCGCTTGTTCTGATAATGCAGTAATGTTTGACGCAAGCGTGACCGATGTTTCTTCAATTTTAGCCAACGAAACACCCGCGGCCTCAATCCTATCTGAGCCTGACACAACTTCTGACGTACTCGACTCCATAGAATGAATGGCGTCACTGGTATCTGATTGAATGGTTTTAATCAGCCCTTCAATTTGGTGCGTTGCCTGACTAGAACGTTCCGCTAATCGTTGAACCTCATCAGCAACCACCGCAAAACCACGACCTGCTTCACCCGCCATCGCCGCTTGCATAGCCGCATTCAAAGCAAGTAAGTTGGTTTGATCAGCAATATCACTAATAATTTCTAAGATATCCCCAATTTCTTGAGAACTCTCACCCAATCGTTTGATGCGCTTAGATGTTTCTTGAATTTGTTCTCTAACGTTATTCATAGATTCAATAGACTGCTTAACAACATGAGCACCATCTTTAGCAACCGTCGCTGAACTATTAGCTAAGCCTGCGGCTTCACCCGCTTGTTCAGCCATCTGTTGAACATCTAAGGCAACGCTAGACGCAGTTGTATTGACATCAGAAATTCTTTTTTCATTATCATTATTGGAAACCAATAAAGACTCTGTTAACACCTCTGTTTTCTGTGTCGTCTCTGTCACTTGCTCAGCAGACCCTTTAATGGTTTGAACTAAAGAACGCAGTTCTTCCACTGTGTAGTTAATTGAATCGGCAATGGCGCCAGTAATATCCTCAGAAACACGTACTTCTTTTGATAAATCACCATCAGCAAGACTTGAAATATCGTCTAGCAAATTCATAATCGCATCTTGGTTTTGTTTAAATGCCTTTTGCGCTTCTCGCTCTTCCTTACGCGTTGTTCTAATGACATGGTCACCCATTAAAACTAAGAATAACAACGTGATAAGGCCTAACACCGTTGTCATCGAATGATCCATATTGCCTACTAAAAAGAAAGGATGTGTCTCTCCTAAAGCAATAACTTTATTCACCTTATCTAAATCGGCAATGATGGCTTTACTTTCTTTAGCCACTTTATTTGCTTCTTGTAATGCAGCCGGTTTATTAACAGTGTGATTTTTTTGAATTTGAAAAAGGCTATCTGAAATAATAGTGGCTTTACGTATTATGCTAGACGATAAGTCCGACAAACTTTTTTGCAACGGCGGCAAGCTGGTTGCTGGGTTACCGTTTGAAAACTTTTCAGCAAAAGCAACCAAATGGCGACCTTTATCAGCCAATGTTTTTGCTACCGCCTCTTGACCGTTTGCCCCATCCTTAGAAAGTGGTATGACGGATTGCGAAATAACACCAATATTAAACGCGGCATCTAGATATTCATCATCGTACTGCCCCAGTTTATTAATATATAAAAATGATGTGATGGTTGCTGCGAGAAAAACCACCATCAACGTACCGTATACAAACAGTGCATCAATTTTTAATAACTTTTTGTTAGCCATTTTTTTCCTAGTTTACTTATAGTGTTAGTTTTAAGAAATCCGCACAGTTCAGAAGACTTTTAACATCCAAGAAGTGCAATTTTTTACCGTGTATATCAATCCATTGATTTGTATTCGTTTTTTGCCAGGAAAACTTATCTAAATCTTTTTTATCTGCGTTTTCATGTATTTCAGATACCGTTGATACCGCTGATACACTTGATATTAATAAAGCAAAAGCGAGCTGTTCATAGCGAATAATCATTAACCGACAATCTCTATCAATTTGCACCGCCGGTTGCTCATTAAACACAGCAAGATCAAAGACGGGTATCACCTCGCCTCGAACCTCAATAACACCAAGCCCCCATGGGTGGGATCTAGGTAATTTTTGTGGTTTTTTATATCTAATTGTTTCAACAGCCAAACCAACTTCAACAGCAAACAACATATCACCAACAACAACTTGGACAACACTAATGCCAACCTGGCCTTTGTTAAATTCTTTTAATATTAACTTATTATCTGAGTAATCTCGTTCAAGCGAGCTTATCAAGTTAAAAGGGTTAATCTGTTTCGCTAGTGCACTCATCGCCTTACGCAACCAAACGGTTTATTGTGTTAATTAACTGTGATTCCTCAACCGGCTTAAAGAGGTAATCTTTTGCGCCCTGCTTTTCGCCCCATAATTTATCTGTTGGCATCGATTTATTACTTAAAATGATGACCGGAATGTCTTTAGTTTCAGGGTCTTTTGATAATGTTCTAGTCGCCTTAAATCCATTTAAAACCGGCATAACAACATCCATAAGGATTAAGTCTGGCTTTTCTCTTTTTGCCAAGTCAACACCTTCACCACCGTCTTCCGCTGTAATAAACTGGTGCCCATGGTTTTTAAGCATTTTTGTAATAATATGCATTTCAGTAGGTGAATCATCTATAACTAAAATTCGTAACATGCAAACCTCTCCAACTAAATTAAATTACGGCTAAGTTTTCGTTCATAGAAAACTTATTAATGGTTTCTAATAAGCTGTCCTTAGTAAACGGCTTTGTTAAATAATCGTCCGCTCCTACAACTCTTCCTTTGGCCTTATCAAATAGCCCGCTTTTACTTGATAACATCAATACGGGAATGCTTTTGTATCGGTGGTTTTGCTTAATAAGGGCGCATGTTTGATAGCCATCTAACCTAGGCATAGTGATGTCTACAAAGATAATATCTGGGTGATGTTCCGAAATTTTACAAAGGGCTTCATAACCATCATTAGCCAATATCACATCGTGCCCCGACTCTCTCATATACAGCTCAACAGATTTTCTAATCGTTTTACTGTCGTCGATTAACATCACCTTCATAACCACTCTCCAACGCTCTGCATCTATAAACTCTCTATTTATGGTTTATTTTTTATGGTTATGAAGCATAGTTGATGGCGTATTTTTTGTACAAACAACGCTCTAATTTGTGAGCCACTTCACAGAATTGATTAGGATTTAAAACTATCAATAAACAATATTCATTTATGCTTAACAGCTCTATTTAAACCAAAAAAAAGGGCGCCTAAGCGCCCTTCTAAATCTAAACAAAATAGGTGTTATTTATTAGTAAACTCTGGATAAGCCTCCATTCCACATTCACTAATATCAACACCTTCGTATTCTTCTTCTGCTGATACCCTAATACCCATCACAGCTTTAAGAACTCCCCAAACGATTAAGCTTGCAACAAACACCCAACCGAAGATAGTCGCCGCTCCAATCAATTGACCAGAAAAGCTAACCGCATCATTTGTCAAAGGCACGAGTAATAGGCCTAATAACCCACACGTACCATGCACTGAAATGGCACCGACTGGATCATCAATTTTCATCTTGTCTAAAGCAACAATTGAAAACACGACTAACATACCACCTGCAGCACCAAATAACGTTGCTAACGCAGGTGTGGGTGTTGACGGTTCAGCAGTAATGGCCACAAGACCAGCCAATGCACCATTTAATAACATGGTTAAATCTGCTTTGCCAAATAACAAACGCGCCACAATCAACGATGCCATCGCGCCACCCGCAGCTGCTGCATTAGTATTTAAAAACACCATCGCTACTGAGTTAGCACTGGCAATATCGCCCAGTTTTAAAACTGAACCGCCGTTAAAGCCAAACCAACCCATCCATAAAATAAATGTGCCTAGTGTTGCTAACGGTAAATTAGCACCTGTTATTGGTGTAATTTGACCGTTCGGGCCATATTTCCCCTTACGCGCGCCGAGTAATAAAACACCTGCTAAAGCCGCCGCCGCGCCTGCCATATGCACAATACCTGAACCCGCAAAATCTGAGAAGCCTAGGTCGCCAAGGTTATATAAACCAAAAACGTCATCGCCATTCCATGTCCATGCGCCTTCCATGGGATAGATAAAGCCTGTCATAACAACAGCAAATGCTAAGAATGCCCATAATTTCATGCGTTCAGCAACTGCTCCCGATACGATGGACATCGCTGTAGCAACGAACACCACTTGGAAGAAAAAGTCTGACGCGTTTGAGTATACAGAATCACCACCAAACCCAGCTTCTTTTGACTCAGCCAGTACGGTTGCTGTCAACGCTTCTGCAGAAGCAGCACCATCAAGCTCAATACCGCTAAGCATTGCACCGCCGCCGTACATGATTTCATAGCCATAAACTAAGTACATAATGCAAGAGATGGCAAATAGCGCCACGTTCTTAGTTAAAATTTCTGCTGTGTTTTTTGAACGGACAAGACCCGCCTCTAACATTGAGAAGCCTGCCGCCATCCACATTACTAACGCGCCACATACTAAAAAGTAAAAAGTATCGACGGCATATTGAAGTTCTAATATTTGATCCACTTTAATATCCTCTTTTAATTACAGCGCTTCTGCGCCAGTTTCACCCGTACGAATACGAACAACTTTTTCAAGTTCTGTGACGAAGATCTTCCCATCGCCAATTTTGCCCGTATTCGCTGCTTTAATAATCGAATCGATTGCTTGTTCAACCTGATCATCAGACAATGCAATTTCAACTTTTACTTTTGGTAGGAAGTCCACAACATACTCGGAACCTCGATAAAGTTCGGTATGTCCCTTTTGGCGACCGAAACCTTTCACCTCAGTGACGGTAATGCCAGATACGCCAATATCAGATAAAGCTTCACGCACGTCATCTAATTTAAAAGGCTTTAATACGGCTGTTACTAATTTCATTTTTAATCCTCATTTCTAAATGTCTCATTGACGCATCTACTAATGCATACAGCGTGCCAAGTAAGTAATAACTATAATTATCAGCATGTTAGGAATTAACAAAGTAATCAGCATTGATAATTAATGCTTTAGCGCACCAGTATGGTGCTTGTTGCGGAGACCCTTAAGGGATTATTACGCGCATAAAAAAACGCCCCTCAATGAGGAGCGTTTTAAAACAAATAAACGCTTTAACTTATAGAGACTTAGAAACAGTCAATACAACTGCATCATCAGCTGCATCGCCAGAACTTGTGTTTTCATCTGTCCCAGTTAACGCTAATTCCCAATCAACTGAAAACATTGATGTAGAAGCCGCTATTTTGTAATCCCAATAGTCATCTCCTCCAGCATTACTATCAACATTATAGAATCCAGCGTGCGCAGAAATTGCCACACCATTATATTCGCCGAGATCTAAGCCTAGGTCAGAGTAATCACCTAACTCATCGTCGTTATCTATACTAAGATCAAAGTATTGTGTGAAGCTAACAGGACCATATGACAAACCAACATAAATTTCATCAAGTTGGTACGTTTCGCTTGGGTAATGGTAATGAATATAACCCACATCAACACCAACACCATTGAACTCACCAGCCCAACCACCATATACATCCACCTCAATACTTGCATCATCATCAAAGTCCACATTTGATGCCCAAACACCTGCGTAAAGACCATTTCCTAAATCCGCATCAAATCCACCTTGAATAGCCGGATCAGCACCTGTTTGGGAAACACCACGCCAGATATAATCCGTCGTTAAAGCAACGTTACCTGTTAATTCTACTGCTGTTGCAGCACCTGAAGTAGCAAGTAAACCAGCTACAATGGTTGTTTTTAAAAATTTCATTTTTAGCTCCATAGTTAATAGTTTAAACCAATTAGTTAGCGTCAAATCTACTAACAAATTGTTAAACACATTATATCGCATACGTTTATTTTATTTGTTTTTAAGCATCATATATTGCGCCGCAATAGTGCTAATTGAATGTTTTTTGCACTATAATGGTGCGCCATTAGTTTATCCAGCTTTCTCTTCAAAAACATGCTCAATAAGTTACACTGTTCACATGATAGATTTAAAAGTAATTGAACAACTCGCAGAGTCATTAAGCGCTAAATTACCCGCGTCATTTGAGAGCACAAAAAAAGATATTGAGGCCAATTTTAATGTTGTGCTACAACAGCAGTTTACAAAATTGAATTTGGTCACCAAAGAAGAGTTTGACGTTCAATCAGCTGTTTTAGCCCGTACGCGCAGCAAGTTAGAAAAACTTGAAGCCGCGTTAAGTAAATTAGAGGCATCAATAAAACCTTAACGCTTCGCCACAGGAAAGGATTCCATGTCACTTGCAACCATTTATTCGCGTAGCTGCACAGGTGTTGACGCACCACTTGTCACCGTAGAGGCCCATCTTGCCAATGGATTACCTAGTCTTTCTATTGTTGGGCTTCCTGAAGCCGCTGTTAAAGAAAGTAAAGATAGGGTTCGCAGTGCCTTAATAAACTGCCAATTCGAATTTCCCGCTAAACGAATCACCATAAACTTAGCACCTGCAGACTTACCTAAAGAAGGCGGGCGATTCGACTTGCCCATCGCACTCAGCATTCTTGCCGCCTCTGGTCAAATACCGTCTACTGAGTTATCAGACTATGAATTTCTAGGCGAACTATCGTTAGGCGGTGAGCTTCGAAGCATCAACGGTGTTTTGCCTGCTGCATTAATGTGCCAAAAAACGAAGAGAACACTATGCTTGCCCACTCAAAATGAGCAAGAAGCCTCACTTATTTCGTCATCCAAACTAATCAGCGCCAAACATTTATTAGAAATTTGCGCACATTTATGCAAACAACAAGAACTACCTCTTAAGCAACACATCACCCACCCTTCACCTAACAGTGACATTAATAAAGATTTTTCGGATGTGCACGGGCAACACCATGTTAAACGAGCGCTTGAAATAGCCGCCGTTGGGAAACATAGCTTACTTATGTTGGGGCCACCAGGTACTGGCAAGTCTATGTTGGCTGCCAGGCTGCCTAGCATTTTACCGCTGATGAGCGAACAACAATCCATAGAAACAGCCTCTATCTATTCAGTTAGCCAACACCCTATTGACTTTAAGCAGTGGCAAACAGCGCCCATTCGGTCCCCCCACCATACCGCATCTGCGGTTGCCCTTGTTGGTGGCGGTAGCCACCCTAAACCTGGCGAAGTATCACTCGCACATAATGGTGTTTTGTTTTTAGATGAACTTCCAGAGTTTGATAGGAAAGTTCTCGAAGTGCTTCGTGAACCCATAGAGAACGGCAGCATTTCAATCTCACGGGCAAATCATCAAACAGAATTTCCTGCACGCTTTCAGTTAATTGCCGCTATGAACCCCTGCCCTTGTGGTTACCTCGGCGATACATCAAACAGATGTCAATGCTCTGCACAACAAGTCACCCGTTACCGTAATAAAATATCCGGCCCTCTATTGGATAGAATTGATATGCATATTGAAGTCCCTCGCATTCCACACAAAATGTTACGTGAGGGCACCCAAGGAGGCGAAGAGTCAAGCGTAAGCATTTCAAAAAGAGTGGTTGAAGCACTTAATAAATCAATTCATAGGCAAGGCTATTCAAACCACCAACTTTCAACCTCTGACATTAAAAAACATTGTCAACTGAGTGATGACGACCACCAATTACTAGAACAGGCCATGGATAAACTAGGTTTATCGCACCGCGCTTACCACCGGATTTTACGTGTTTCTAGAACCATTGCAGACATGGACAATCAAGAAACCGTTCAACGAAAACACCTGACAGAAGCCTTAAGCTATAGACGAATGGATCGACAAAACCAACAATAACCCCTCAAGCTCTAGCAATATTGGTAAAATCACTTCATTACATCTAGACTAATTTCGCTGTGCCCAAACTAAACCCTGAACAACATCGAGCCGTTATAATAACGGACAAACCACTTTTGGTTATTGCTGGCGCTGGCAGCGGGAAAACACGTGTTATCACGGAGAAAGTCGCTCATTTAATTGATATGGGCATTGAACCCAAGCATATCGTTGCCGTGACCTTTACAAATAAAGCCGCCCGAGAAATGCGAGCACGTGTCGACAAACTAATTAAAAAAAACGGTGCTAAAAGCGTCCGCATTTCTACATTCCACTCGCTCGGCTTAGATATTATTCGTAAAGAACACCAAGCCTTGGGCTTAAAAAAAGACATCAGCATTCTTGACGAGCAAGACAAGATAAAAATTATCGATGATATTCTAGACACGAATGATCACCCTCTAGATAAAGCCCAAATAAACAGTATTTCCTGGTTGATTTCAGATTGGAAAAATCAAGCACTATCACCTTTACAAGCGACTGCCATTGCTGAAGATACCCAGCAACAGTTCGCTGCTGCCTTATACGAACAGTATCAGCGTTACATTCAAATCTGCAATGCTGTCGATTTTGACGACTTAATATTAAGGCCACTTGAGCTCTTTAAAGATCAACCTCTTATAAAAGAAAAATGGCAAAACACGACTCGCTATTTATTACTTGATGAGTATCAAGACACCAATACCAGCCAATATGAATTTTTTAAATTACTGGTCGGGCCGGTTGGCAACTTTACCGTTGTGGGCGATGACGACCAATCTATTTATGCATGGCGAGGTGCCAATCCAGATAATTTATTTCAAATAAAGAAAGACTATCCACGTTTGGATGTTATTAAACTCGAACAAAATTACCGATCTAATCAACGCATACTCAAAGCGGCAAACGAATTAATAAGCAACAACCCCCACCTGATTACAAAAAAACTGTGGAGCAATATTGAAGGCAAGGCGCCTATTTGCGTGATCAAATGTAAAGATGAATTTTCAGAGTCGCAACAAATTGCATCAGAAATAACTCGACACAAATTTAAAGAGCGTAGTAATAACAGCGACTACGCTATTTTATATCGCAGCAACCATCAAGCCCGTCTTTTGGAAAAAAGCTTAAGAGAGCTGTCATTACCTTATGATATTAGTGGCGGCAGCTCTTTCTTCTCATACGCTGAAATTAAAGATGTTTTGAGTTACATCAAACTACTTATCAACCCAGATGATAACAGTGCTTTTTTACGTATTATAAACACCCCTCGCCGTGAAATAGGCACATCTACCATTGAAAAATTAGCGCAATATGCAAGCGGAAGGCACATTAGCTTGTTCGATGCTTGCTATGAAATTGGTCTAGAGCAAACACTCAATGATCGCGCTATAAAAAACCTTCGTGGTTTTTGTGACTGGATTATGTCCTTAGCTGACCGCAGCCAAGACACAGATGAGCCCGTAGAGTTACTTCATGAACTAGTCGCCGATATTGATTACTACGATTGGATAAAGGCGCACGCCAACAGCGACAAACAGGCTGACCGAAAAATAAACAATGTATTAGAGCTCATCAAATGGATTGAAAACGTCGCAAAAAAGTCTGAAGAGCAACGCTCCCTAGGTGACATTGTTAACCGTATGATGTTGTTAGACACCTTAGACCGTAATGAAGAAGAACAAAAAACCGATCAAATAAAGTTGATGACCTTGCATGCTGCGAAAGGCCTAGAATTTCCTTTTGTATACCTCATCGGTATGGAGGAAGGGATTTTGCCACACCAAAACAGCATTGATGGCGAACAAGTAGAAGAAGAAAGGCGACTTGCTTATGTCGGTATCACACGTGCCCAACAACAAATCACCTTTAGTTATTGTAGCCAACGTAAGAAATACGGTGACCTAGTCTCCACAGAACCAAGCAGATTCCTAACAGAGCTACCGCAGCAAGAATTAGAATGGCCCGCTGTAAACAAACAAAACCCTGATGATAAAAAGAAAAAGGGCCAGGAAAACCTAGCCCTAATGAAAAGTCTCCTTAGCTAACCTTATTGGCTTTTAGTCACCATAAAGTCAATAGCATCAGAAATATTTTTATCCGTTAACTGAGGCGAGCCTCCTCTAGCTGGCATACCTTTAAAGCCTTTCACAGCATGCTCAAACAGGACATCAGTACCTTGCGCTATACGAGGCGCCCATATGGCTATATCACCAGTTTTTGGAGCGCCTGCCGCGCCTGTCGCATGGCAAGCCAAGCACGCTGTGTTATAGACCTGTTCAGCACTTAATGGCCCAGCATTTTCAGTGACCACATCTTGCGTTGCAATGTTGGGGCTCGCTTCTTGCGCCTCAGCTGCTGTGGTTGCAACAAGCCCCATTGGTTTGATCCTATCTAAAACCTTTTTCTCTTGCCATGAAGCGCTATCAGACTTATCTCCATCTGTTAAATTAACGGCGATTATCGAAATAATAATAGCTACTGCTACCAATACACCGATAACGATACCTAAACTATTTAAAACTTCTTTATCATCACTCACAGATTACCCCTAAAATTGTTCTATTATTTATCAGAATAGAATTATAGCCCTATTTTCATTAAAGCCAAATGGCTAGCAGAATATCGAGTTATAATACGTTCGTTATTTTATAACTCTTGCGCTCGTAGCTCAGCTGGATAGAGTGTCGGCTTCCGAAGCCGAAGGTCGTGGGTTCGACTCCCGCCGAGCGCACCATTATTCCTTAGCTTGCCTTTCTTTTTCTACCAAAAAATCTGTTATTTTTAACATATTTTGATAGCTCTTTGCCATCGGCCCTGTCACCAAGTATTTGCCATCAACAACAAGCGCTGGAACACCTGTTATTCCATAACGCTCAACCATATCTTTCGAACGTGAAACACGCGTATTCACAACAAATGAATTGTAGGTCTTTTCAAACAACGTTTTATCAATGCCATATTTCGAATAAAATTCAGCCAATTTACCAACCGTATTCAACGACTCGTGCTTTGTATGCATCGCATAAAACAATTCAGCATGAGACTTCTCAAGCACATCTAAAATTTCCGCCGTAAAGTATGCACGTGCATGTACTTCCCAGGCTGGCGCAAAAATGGCAGGTAAGCGATAAAAGTTAACGTCTTTCGGTGCGTTCTTTACCCAAGGCTCTAAGGCGGGCTCAAAGTGATTACAATGCGGGCAACCATACCAAAACACTTCCACTACCTCAATTCGGCTAGGATCATCTGTTGGCTGTGCCGGTGTTATTAGCTTGTAATCGATTCCTTCCTCGTATTCCACATCACTTTCTGCTAACAAATGATTGCTAAAAAGGAACACTAGCAACAACATTGAATATTGTATTAATTTACGCATTTGATTCTCCTAAAAAGTATCGTTTACAGTTCGCCGTAAGAATGCAAACCAGACAAAAACATATTGACCCCTAAAAAAGCGAATAAGGTAACAAACAACCCGATAATTGCCCAAGCCGCCATTGGCTTACCGCGCCAACCCTTAGTCAATCGCATATGCAACCAGGCGGCATAATTCAGCCACACAATTAGCGCCCATGTTTCTTTGGGGTCCCATGACCAATACCCACCCCATGCTTCAGCAGCCCACAATGCCCCCAGAATCGTTGCTAAGGTAAAAAAAGCAAACCCTAACGCTATTGATTTATACATTAGGTCGTCTAATACATCTAAATCAGGCAATGCTGTTGCAATACCATTTGAGCCCCGTTCATCAGCCGTTGCTCGAACCAAAAAGGCAGTACCCACCATCGCTGCAAGAGCAAACGCACCATAGCCTACAAAGTTTGCAGGGACATGTATTTTCATCCAATAACTTTTAAGTGCGGGTACTAATGGTTGTATTTCATCGGCCTGCCTATCAAACATGTACCAAAGTAAAAATGCAACCGCTGCACTGATTATCAATAGCACGAAGCCACCTAAAGCACGCGTTTGATAGCGGCGCTCATAAAACAAATAAAGTAATGCCGTAATAATCGAGAACAAAATAAACACTTCATATAGATTGCTGACAGGAATATGCCCTACATCTATTCCAATCAAATACGACTCACGCCACCTAACCATTAACCCAACCAAGCCCATTGTGGTTGCTGACCATGTCATCGCACTAGCCACTTTACCCGCAAAGTCAGAACGTCCAAAAAATGCAATAAAGTATGTCACTGTTGCTAATACGTAGAGTGCACTCATCCACATAACGGCTGATTGGCCAGAAACTAGAAACCTTAAAAAGAAGTCGGTATCGGCATCTGACAAGCCATTAACATAGCGGCTAATACCCAATATACTTAATAAGAACACCGCTATTGATAAGCCTCGCATAGCTTTCCAAGACCAACCTAAAAAGACGAGACCCACGCCTGTAGAGACTAAAATCCCTTTTTCATATACATCCATTAGATCTTGGTACATCACATAGGCATACGCCGTACCTAGCATCACAACAATGGACCATACCCAATCAAAAGGCGTTAACCCCTTCCAAAAGGACTGTTTATCTATTTCAAATTGAAGTGCTGTTTGTGTACTATTCATAATATTACCTTAGGGCGATAAAATACGGCCAAACTGGGCCTGTAACTGTTGATACTCTGCTGAAAAATCCATATTGTCTCTTACTGCATGGCCGGATAATAGCAGCTTTATGCCATCCTCTGTTGTTTCAAACCAGGCCCACATGCGTTTTTGTGGCGCATAAAACATCAAAAACACGCCCAAAATTAACATAGCACAGCCTGGATAAACTAAATTTTTACCTGGTGCCTTAGCAATCTGTAGCCCACTAGCCTGGTGGTGTACAAAACTGGTTAACTGAAAGTACACCGGCGAACCATATCGGTCTATCGAACTGATGGCTGCAGACGCTGCATCAAAAAAGGCAGCCTTTTTTTCATCTACGCCCAAACTAACATCAACGCCTTCTTTAGCCAACACATCTAAATACACCGCGCCTAACATTTGTTGTATCACACGAACATACAGTTTAGTTACGTCCTCGCGTTTATCGGTAGGAACATTTTTCCCTACTTGTTCAATCACACCATTCATACCGCTCTTTAGAAACACCCCGACCAAACGGACCATCGCCTCATTAAACTTTGCAGAATCTTGTGAAGGCAAAGAAGATCCTGTTACATTTTGCTTAGCCGCTAAATCCATTAGCAACGTTTTATCATTCAGCGCGTGCAAATAATTCATAAATCGATCAATGCCACCTGCATCATCAACAGGTACATACAAGTATTTAAATTCTTCTGCTGGAGAACTACGTACACCACTTAAATAATATAGCTGCCCCTCTCTTTCTACAGGCACCATATAATTTAAAAACTCTTTCGCTTCACCCGTTTTATCACGCATTTTAAACTGCACGCTAGGGCCAGCATTTTTAAACTTTTTTGAAGGGTCGTCGGATGGGTTGATATTAAACAACCGAAAATTTGATGTTTCTAACACCCAAGACTCATTAAATAAATTTAACTGCAAATCATCACCCACTTTAGTTTCCAACTTTTTCTGGGCAGTACCTGAGCCACTCAATGGCCAAGCTAATAACTCAAGTTCAGAACCACCATCAGAAAAACTTGCTTGGTAGATAGAATACCCATCGTAGATTAATGGATAGTTAACAGAAATTGTTTGCTGTAGTGGTTCAGCCAATCGGTCGTCATGTATAACAAGGTCGCTTTCAAAAGATTTAGGCTGCCCACTTAGATAATGCTCAATTCTAAAATCTTTAACTTCCACTGAAAACGGCAGTTCTTGAACAAGATAGCCATCTTTATAATTAATAAACAAAACATCGGACTCTCTACTTTCCGGAATAGAAACACTGCCTCTAAATGACATGTTTTCAACGCCTAAACGGCTTATTCCAGGCACTTCATCAGCAGGTAAGTTCCTTGTTTCTGTGGTAATTTGTCCCAATAATTCTCGTGCTTTCAGAATGGCATTGCCATCAATTAGGCCACCTATGCACACCAACACAATTGCCAAATGTGTCAGCACATACCCAAGCCGGCTCCCGGCTCCTTTCATACCTGAAACTAGCGTATGACCATCACCTTCCTTTATTCGCGCACTATAGCCATTATGCTGAAACAGTTTTTGAGTAACATCTAAGACCTCTACATGAGTAGAGTTCAAACTCCAACTATAGGTATTTGGATAGTTTTTTAAGGTTTCTAACGTACTGTTTTCTCTATACTCGCGCATTTCGCGCAGCATATTAGGTGCATTTCTATAGATGCATGTACTCGTTGACACAACCAAGAAGAACAAAATAAATAAAAACCAGCCTGATGAGTATACGTCGTACAACCCGAGTTGCTGAAATAGCTCGAACCAGAAGGGGCCAAACTTAATCACATAATCCGTATAAGGCTGATTCTGTTGTAAAACAGTACCAATAATAGCGGCTATTGAAAGAGCGACTAACAAAGTAATAGCCAAATTCATCGAGCCTAAGAATCGGACTAAAAGCGCTGAGGTTTTAGCACCCCGTGCTATTGATGTTGTTGGTTGATTAGTCATATAAAACCAAAATTAACTAGGTTAAGTCGCTCATACTCTAAAAATAAAAAAGGGCAACAAAGTTGCCCTTTTCACAAAACAAGATAACGTTAGTGCAGTCCTGAAATATAAGAAGCAACTGCCTCAATTTCTTTATTTGTCATTCGTCCAGCAATATCGCGCATCATCGCTTGATGATCGTTATCACGTGACTCTGATTTAAAATCTTTTAACGCTTTAGCTAGATACGCAGCATGCTGCCCCCCTATACGAGGAAAACGTGCTGGCGCGCTACCTGCACCATTAGGGCCATGGCATGCAATACAAGCTGGAAGGCCGTTATCTGCTTTGCCTGCCTTATACAGCTTTTCACCTAGCTTGATTTTATCTGCACTGGCGGCTTCCACCGTAGATGAAAGACTTGCAAAATAGGCAGCAATATTCTCAATATCAACCGCAGTTAATCCTGCCACCATTGGTGCCATTGTAGGGTCTAAACGTTTCTTATTTTGAAAATCACGTAACTCTTTTTCAATGTAAAACGCATGCTGTCCTGCCAGTTTTGGCCAAACGGGGTTCGTGCTATTACCATTTTGTCCATGGCAACCCGCACAAACTGCTGCTTTTGAACGCCCTGCTTCAATATCACCCTGAGAAAATGCATTTGCTGACAACACCAACATCACAGCAGCAACTAACAACACACTTGTTTTCATTTTAAGCCCTAAATTATTTTATGCTTGCATAAAAAGCAGCAAGGTTTGCAATATCTTCATCGGATAATGCAGCCACCATTGCTTGCATTGTTGGGTCTTTACGAGCACCTGATTTGAAGTCTTTCATTTGCTTGATAGTATATTGTTCTTTTTGGCCTGCTAAGTTTGGATAAATGCCCATTGGGCTTATACCATTAGCACCATGACAAGCTGCACATTGTGCAGATTTCACTTTACCTGCCGCCGCATCTGCCGCAATAACTTGTGTTGACGCAAGTAACATTAATGCAGAAATTATTAATAAAATTTTGTTCATTCTCGTATCCAATTATTATCTTCAATTGATAGTTTAGCTCTTACCCTTTGATTTTACAATAAACACACATTGATGTTTAGACTTTTTTTACGACCCAGCATACTAAAACAAGGCATTCCGGTACAATAATCAACCATTATATTAGTATCAACGGCTTTAATGAACAAACTATATCACCGCGCTGAATACTTGCTGAACGCGCCTAATCTAAAAACTACGCCTCGAGGTGTAGAACATGAAGTTGCTTTTGCTGGGCGTTCAAATGCCGGTAAATCAAGCGCAATCAACACGCTAACCAACCAAAAAAGTCTTGCAAGAACCAGCAAAACACCGGGCAGAACCCAACAGCTTGTCTACTTTAAATTGGATGAAAAGCGTTGCTTAGTTGATTTACCAGGATACGGTTATGCAAAAGTACCGATTGCCGTTCAATTAAAATGGCAACAAGAACTTGAACGGTACTTGGAAAAAAGAAAAGCACTTAATGGCCTTGTCTTACTTGTAGATATACGACGCTCATTGGGTGAACGTGACCTGCAAATGATTGAGTATGCCAGCCACTTAGACTTAGATGTATTTGTTGCGCTCACAAAATCAGACAAACTTAACAGAAACAGTGCCAAGAAAACGTTATTCGCGGCGCAAAAATCCCTCCAAAACGTAGCAACAAACGTACAAATAGAATTATTTTCTTCCTTAAAAAAGGAAGGCGTAGACCCGCTGCATGATTGGCTGGACCAGCATCTCAACGTTGAAGCATAAAAAAAGCCCTAGCAAAGCTAGGGCTAAGTAGTTTCAACTGTAGACAGCTGAAAACTTGCTCAAGGGGAGGGGGGTTAGAGCAAGCATGTCTATAAAGACACAGTAATAAGATAAAAACTTTCATAAAAAGTTCAACTTTTCTTTAAATACAAGATTTTTGATATATGACTGTATATGCCACTATATCCAGATGCAGCGTTTAATTGCATATTTAAAAATAAAATATAAAACCTGAGGATAAAAAATGACTAACATATTCCGTTTACTATCTGCTCTGTTAATGGCATCAGCCTTTAGCTTTGCACAAGCTGCCGAAGTAGCATTGACAGAAAAAACAGAGATTGCTGCTAGCCCAGCTGCTGTTTGGGCGGCATCAAAAGACTTTGGAAATATCCAAAGCTGGCACCCTGCCTTTGTTGGTTCGACCAACACTAATGGCAACCAACCCGGTAGCATTCGCGTGCTGGATTTAGGCGGCCCAACTATCACAGAAGAGCTCGTTCGTTTTAACGATGAGCATAAAAACTTTACTTACAAAATCACCCAAGTAGACCCATCTGTTCTGCCTATAGAAAACTACATTTCTTGGTTTGCTGTGCGTGATAACGGTAACGGTGGTTCTTCAGTTATTTGGATGGGTAACTTTAATACTATTGGCGACGCACCAGCGGCTGATGTTAAAAAAGGTGTTAGCGGCGTATACCGCGCAGGGCTAGACAACCTAAAAAATATGCTTGAAGAAGCGCCTGCTCTTATCGAATAATACTATTTATAATTAATATTCTAAAAAGCGGCTTCTAGCCGCTTTTTTTGTCCGTTTTTTTTACATATTCATAATGCGTCGCAATATAATTGCAAAAAAAGTTTTTAAAAACAGCTAGTTATGATCTTGGCATACTAAATGCTTTAAATACCTTCAGAGAGAAGGGGGTCACTAATTTTTGGAGAAAACATGACCTTTAACAAGACATTAATTGGCGCATTAACTTTAATTGCTGCCTCAAACGCACATTCAAGCATTGTTGTTGATGGCAATTGGACCGATTGGATCAACCCTGCTGGCAGCGGTAGCGCCGCTGATTGGACACCCATCAGCTCTTCAACTAAGTACGATGTTGAAGATACTGCCGTGGGAACAAGTTACCTAAACCCTGGCTATGGTGGCCAAGCATACGATGCAGAAGCCATTTATGTTAGTACCGACAGCTCTAATATTTATGTTGCTGTTATTACAGGCAGAGACCCAAATGCCGCCGGCTGGCGCTGGGGTGACATCGGTATCGATTTCGGCTTAGACGGAACATTTGAATACGGTATTGTCACTCGCGGCGATAGTGGAGAACATTCAAGCTCAGGCATCGGTGATGCCGGTGATGTGTATTCAGTATCAGAATGGAACCTTGGAATATGGGACGCACCTGACGTTCACAACGCCAACCCAACAACTGATTACGCAAAGGCACACCCTACCTCCATAGAAGCTGGCACCAAGATTGACGATGGCGACTTTGCCTTCTCAAAAGTAGATTTTGATATTGGCGGACTAGGCGGCGACCACTGGTTTATGGAAGCTAGAATTTCTGTTGGCTCACTGGACCCTAACCTATTGAACCAACCTTTTATGGCTCATTGGACAATGGGCTGTAATAACGACTGGATTCAAGTTGACCCTTTATTAGGACAGGTTCCTGAACCAACACCCTTTGCATTGCTAGGGCTGGGTTTATTAGGCATGTTCGCAAATAAAAGAAAAAAACAAACTAGCTAAACAATCCAAAGTATAAAAAAAGCCGCAAATCTGCGGCTTTTTTTATGTCTGTTAGTTTCTACCATTAATGTGCCTCATCCCAATTCTTACCCGTGCCTATATCCACAACTAATGGCACATCCAAACTAGCTGCGCCACTCATCTTTTGTTGAATAATGCGAGCCATCTCATCGAGACACTTGTTTTCTACTTCAAAAACCAACTCATCATGTACCTGCATTACCATTTTCACTTCAGGCTGATCTGTTTGCAACCAATCATCTACCGCTAACATCGCTAGTTTAATAATATCAGCTGCCGTACCCTGCATTGGCGCGTTGATAGCGGTTCTTTCTGCGTATTGCCTGCGTTGGCCATTTTTTGCATTAATATCAGGTAAATATAGTCGCCGCCCAAATAAGGTTTCAACAAATCCCTGTTCGCGCGCCAATTCACGCGTTTCATCCATGTATTGTTTTACACCGGGGTAACGTTCGAAATATAAATTGATATACCCTTGCGCAGCGCCTCTATCAATATCTAATTGTTTAGCCAACCCAAATGCCGACATCCCATAAATAAGACCAAAGTTAATCGCTTTAGCTGAGCGTCGCTGATGACTTTCTACCTGATCAAGCCCCACACCAAATACTTCTGCTGCGGTCGCTTTATGTACATCTAACCCATCTTTAAATGCTTGCAACAAACCTGCATCTTGAGATAAATGCGCCATAATACGCAGCTCAATTTGTGAGTAATCAGCTGCCAACACTGTGTAACCAGGATCTGCTACAAACGCTTGGCGGATACGCCTACCTTCTTCACTTCTGACTGGAATATTTTGCAAATTTGGATCTGACGATGATAGTCGCCCTGTCGCTGCAACGGCTTGATGATAAGACGTATGCACTCGACCTGTTACGGGATTTACTTGCTTAGGTAACTTATCGGTATAGGTTGAACGGAGCTTACTTAAACTACGATGCTCAAGAATCAAGCGAGGCAATGGAAAATCGGCAGCCAGATCTTGCAACACATTTTCAGCGGTAGACGGCTGGCCTTTTGGTGTTTTTTTCAGTATTGGCAAGCCTAATTTATCGTATAGAATCTCTTGTATTTGCTTCGGCGACCCTAGATTAAATGGTTGCCCGGCCACATCATGCGCCTGCGTTTCTAATGCCGTTATTTTTGTGGTCAGCTCCCCGCTTTGCAATAACAACATCTGCGCATCCACTAATACACCCGTTTGTTCCATTCTCGCCAATACTGGCACTAGCGGCATTTCTATCTCTTGATAGACCTTTTTTAAGGTATCTGTCTTTTCCAACTTAGAAAAAAGCTGATGATGTAAACGTAAGGTGATATCAGCATCTTCAGCTGCATAAGGCGCTGCAATTTCAATGGCCACTTGGTCAAAGCCAATTTGCTTTGCCCCTTTGCCAGCCACCTCTTCGTAATGAATAGTTTTTTGACCCAGGTACTTTTCGGCTAACGCATCCATATTATGGCGAGTTGCCGTGCTATTCAGCACATACGATTCAAGCATTGTGTCGTGACCAATACCAAACATCTTTATGTCATGATTTGCCAACACGTTCGCATCATATTTAAGATGTTGACCGATTTTAATTACACTTTCAGACTCTAATAATGGTTTCAATTTGTCCAGCACCCATTGTCTAGAAAGCTGTTCCGGCACACCCGGGTAATTATGCGCAAGCGGCACGTAGGCTGCATGACCCTCTTCAACTGAAAATGAAACACCAACAACCAATGCTTTTGTGTAATCTAAATCTGTTGTTTCTGTATCAAAAGCGAACACAGCTGCGGTTGATAGCTTTTCCAGCCAACGATTAAAACCTGCCTCATCAAGCACAGTATCTACCGTTAATTCAATCGCTTCCGGAAAGTCTTCGTCTTCCAACGGTACCTCAATAGATTTTCGCTTTGATTCCCCACCGTTTAATTGCTTAAGCCACGTACCAAGCTCATAATGACTAACCAGTTCAAATAATTTATCCGCATCAGGCTTTGTTCTTAACAAGTCTTCAGGCGCTTCATTTAGTGGCACATCACAGCGTATCGTCACGAGGTCTTTAGATAAAGGGATGGCGTGCAAATGCTCCCGCAAACTCTCCCCTACTTTGCCTTTTACTTCATCCGCTCTGGCAATAATATCGTCCAACGTACCAAACTGATTAAGCCACTTTGCTGCTGTTTTTGGCCCCACTTTCGGCACACCCGGAATATTGTCGGACGTATCACCCATCAACGCCAAGTAATCAATTATTCTTTCAGGCGGCACGCCAAACTTCTCTTGCACTCCTGCTACATCCAACCATTGATTATTCATGGTATTAATTAAGGCTATTTTCTCAGTGACCAACTGCGCAATATCTTTGTCACCCGTTGAAATAATCACGTTTAAACCATTCAATTCTGCTTGCGTCGCTAACGTTCCAATAACATCATCTGCTTCAACGCCAGACTCCATCACTAAAGGTAGCCCCATCGCTTTAATTAGCTCATGCAATGGTTTTATTTGTTCACGAAGTTCTTCCGGCATTGATGCTCTGTTAGCCTTGTATTCTGGATACATATCATTACGAAATGTTTTACCTGGGGCATCGAAAATCACACCAAAATAAGCATCTGAGTAGGTGTCAACTAGCTTTTTCAACATGTTCGTCACACCCAAAATGGCGTTGGTATATTCACCTTTGGAATTGGTCAGCAAAGGTAACGCATGATAGGCACGAAATAAGTACGATGAACCATCAACAAGTACTAGCGTTTTTTCAGTCATGGATAAAAACCGGTTTTATATGATGTCTGGATTATACCCAAGGGGGATACGTTTCACACGAACGATATAAATTCGGCCGTTTAGCTTTATACTGTTAATCTAGTCGAACATGATATTCATAGTTGAGGGGAAACAAATGAGCAAACAAAGACGAGAAGCATGGAAGATATTCCAAATAGTCGCGGAATTTGTTGAAGGATTTGAGCAACTATCACACGTCCGCCCTGCCGTTAGCGTATACGGATCTGCGCGCTTAAAAGAAGACCACCCAGATTATCAACGTGCTGAAGCCATTTCACTCGCATTATCGGACGCCGGTTTCTCTGTTATTAGTGGTGGTGGTCCTGGCATTATGGAAGCCGCCAACAAAGGCGCGTTTAAAGGCTCGTCATCCAGCATTGGTTTAAATATTCAACTCCCACATGAACAACACACCAATCCCTATCAAGACATTAGTTTAAACTTTCGACATTTTTTTGCGCGCAAAGTGATGTTTGTAAAATACGCCTCTGCTTATGTTGTATTACCTGGCGGGTTTGGAACGTTGGACGAGTTAGCCGAAATCCTGACCCTTGTTCAAACGGGTAAATCACGCAAAATCCCTATTATTCTAGTTAATAAAGAATTCTGGAGTGGCTTATTAGATTGGTTTAAAAACACGCTGGTCACCAATGGTACTATTGCAGAAAGCGACCTTGATTTGATGCAGATTTGCGAAACCCCCGAAGAAGTATTAGATGTTATCTTTGATTTTTACGAACACCGTGGCTTCCAACCTTCTGCGGAAGAGGAAGAGGTCTTATTGGAACTTTAACGCCCCTCGAGGTTGTACAACCACCTCATGTTAATGTCATAATTAAACCACCTGCCTAATTATTAAAGGAAACACCATGCGCCGATTATTGCCTCTATTCATTATGCTGACAAGCTGCTTGCTTTCAAATGCTCACGCTGATGGGACTCAACCAGCCATCGTGCCAGAACCACCAGAAATACCGTCTCAAATAGTTAGCGGTGAAGACATGGCGCCCGACATTACGATCACCCGCGAACAAAAAGAAACCATTACCGAATACAGCGTTAATGGCAGTGTATACATGGTCAAAATTTCACCAAAAAACGCACCTGCCTACTACATGATTGATACCGATGGTGACGGCGATTTAGAAACACGCCAGTCTGATCTTCAAAGAGGCATGAGGATTCCACAATGGCTGCTATTTAGCTGGTAGAACGAAAGGTTCTATTTTAAATGTCTGTTTATACCGCCGTTCAACACGGCCAACTTGTTACGTACTTAAAACAATATTCGATCGGTGAGCTATTAGACTTTCAGGGCATTAGCTCCGGCATTGAAAATACAAATTATTTCGTCACCACAACACAGGGCGAATACGTTTTAACCTTATTTGAAGAACTTAAAGCGGAAGAACTTCCCTACTTCCTAAAAATTATGAACTGCGTTTCAACTAGCGGCGTTCCAAGTGCTCGCCCTGTTTCAGACCAAAGCAACAATTTTTTAAATACATTAAATGGCAAGCCTGCTGCCATCGTCGAAAAACTAGCAGGGGGTGATATCGAGCACCCAAATGACAACCAATGCGCCACGCTCGGCGATGCATTAGCCAAACTTCACTTAGCCGTACAAGAACTTAGCTTACATAGGGAAAATAGCCGAGGCCATGTCTGGCGACAACAAGCAGCTGAACTGCTGATGCCCCTGGTTGATGATGAATCATCAGCACTCATAAAAGATGAACTTAATGCACAGTTAGATTACAACAGTCTGCCCATACCAACAGGCATTATCCACGCAGATTTATTCAGAGATAATGCACTTTTTTCTGGCGATAAACTGTCTGGTATTATCGATTTTTATTACGCCTGCAACGATTACTTAATGTATGACATTGCTGTTGCAGCCAATGACTGGTGCATAGGAGAAAACAGCTTATTAGATACCAATAAGTTTGATGCCTTAATTACTGCGTATCAAGCCGTTCGCCCCTTCACAGATAATGAAATTAAATACTGGCCAGCGGTCATTAGAGCAGCAGCCTTTAGGTTTTGGCTGTCTCGCTTACGAGATGTGCATTTTCCTAAAGAAGGCGAAATGACGCATTTAAAGAACCCTGAAGCTATGAAAAACGTCCTAATAGCACGACGCAACTCACCTCAAAACTATTGTCTAGCCTGACGGCTTTTCCATTTTTTTCTTAATGTTTGGCGCTTTTCCGGTGGTAAGTTTTTAAACCACTTTGCGCGTTGTCGGAACGCCTTTTTTTTCCCAGCTGGCAACGATTGATATTTTTTGAACTTTTGACGCAATTTGGCTTTTTTATCGGGCGTCAGTGCCTTCCATTTATCAAAGCGTTTTTTTGCTCGAGACTTTTGCTCAGGCGACATGCCGACCCAACGCTCAGCCCCTTTAATTAAGCGTTTTTGTTTTTGCTCAGTCAACGTATCCCATTTATTCTCATAAGGCTTGAGAATATCTTGCGTCTCAGCAGACAACCTTTCCCAATTAACCGATTTAGCCGCAAAGGCGTTTGCCATACAAAACATGAAACTAAACAATAGTAATACCGTTAAATTAAACCTCATCTTTCTTCTCCAAAATCTGCTGCTATAGTTTCATCAGCATCCATTAAATTCTTATCATTAACCTCAAGTTGCATTGCTTCCGAACGGTCAAGTAATGATTCATCCACATCATCTTCAGCAAGAAACTCTAGCAACGCCATGCTAGGCATGTCTTCAGCCAAGCCGCTGAATGGCAATAAAAATATTCCCATTAAAATAATGACCCTAGCGTGACTGCTTTTCATCCTGACTGTTCCATCTCATCAACCCAAGCGATAAACTCAAGGTCCTCATAAAAGCCCAGCTCTTCCTCAGCTGCTAATAAATCAATATCGTCGAATAACGCATTTTCTGTGCCTGAACCAATCAACATAGGCTGCCACAACACAACCACTAACGTTATTGATGCTAGTGATGCCGCTCCACTCCATAGCCAAGATGAATATGATTTGCGAACTGGCTTTGCTGCATTAACAGCAGAATAGCGAGCCTGTGTTAAAACACTTTGAATAAGTGCCGGCACATTATTTTCGCGTTCAACTAACGTTTTTTTAATCGTTTCATTCATTTCGTCTGAATTCATCTAATAATCCTCCAACAACTCTTTCATACGTGCATTTGCTCTACTTAAATGCGTCTTTACACTGCCATCTGAACAACTCATTGCTTCTGCTGTTTCCTTTACCGAAAATCCTTCCCAAACGCGTAATAAAAAAGCTTGTTGCTGCCTATCTGGCAGTTGCTTTAACGCATTCACTAAACCCTCTCCAATGTCTGAAGCGGACAATTGCTTAAGGGGCTCTACACTCGCTTTTGCGGGCTGGTTTTGTAGTTGATGTTGATGCTCGTCTGCATCCCCACCGAACCAACTACGCCATTTTGATCGAACCGTTGATCGCCGATACCAATCACGAATCTGATTCTGTAAAATTCGATGAAATAACGCAGGCCAGTCACCTTTGGGCTTATCGGCATAACGACTAGCGAAGGCCAACATCGTTTCTTGGACAATATCCAATGCCTCTTCAGGCTGTTTTGTTGCAAACTCTGCATGACAGTACGCCTTTTTTTCAACACTCGCTAGAAAGATATCCAACTCACGTGATGTGTCCAAAAGCCCCCCAGTCACCCATTTCTTCTAACCATTTCCTAACTTTATAACCATACTAACGCATAGGTCTGTATTCGGTTGACAACACGCTGTAATATATCTTATTTACGTAACACCTACCTTCAATGCTAAAGCGCATCATCCACTTCATCGACCGGACCAATCACGCCATTTCATCGGCTGTTTCTTGGTTAACGGCTTTAATGGTCGTTACCATGTTTGGCATCGTGGTCTGTCGCTACGCTTTTAATATAGGCTCAATTGCCATCCAAGAATCCATTACTTACATGCACGCCTTTGTGTTTATGTTGGCCATTGCCCATACCCTTAAAATCAACGGTCATGTGCGTGTCGATATCGTTTACCAACGTCTAAGCGAAAAGGGCCAAGCGATTGTTAGCATACTAGGCTCAGTTTTCTTACTGTTACCTGTCTGCATTTTTATCATTTATATTAGCAGGGATTACGTGTCCAGCTCTTGGTCTTATTACGAAGGTTCAAGAGAAGCGGGCGGGCTTGACGGGGTGTTTTTACTGAAGTCGCTCATTCCCGGCATGGCCTTTTTGTTGCTACTACAAGGGCTCTCTGAAGCGCTAAAATCAATCGACAAGCTTTTGGATAAACCCCATGGAAAGTAGTATTGCTTTATGGATGTTCGGTGCCGTTTTCATCGTTCTATTAATGGGTTACCCTGTCGCCATCAGCCTAGCGGGCACTGCACTTGCGTTCGCTTTTGCGGGGCAATATATCGGCACATTTGACGAGTCTTTTTTAGAAGCGCTGCCTAACCGCTTATTCGGCATTATAGAAAATGACACCTTAATCGCTGTGCCTTTATTTGTGTTTATGGGCGTTATGCTGGAAAAATCCAATGTCGCCGAAGACTTGCTAGAAAACATGTCCAAACTGTTTGGGAGCTTACCTGGAGGGCTTGGTTTTTCGGTAATATTGGTCGGTATGTTAATGGCCGCAAGTACCGGCATTGTGGGCGCAACTGTTGTCACAATGGGCCTTTTATCGTTACCCACTATGCTAAAACGAAATTATGACCCTGCACTGGCTTGCGGCACTATTTGTGCCTCTGGAACATTAGGCCAAATTATCCCGCCATCAATTGTGCTCGTTCTATTGGGTGATGTTATTTCATCCGCTTACCAACAAGCGCAACTTGATATGGGTATTTTTTCACCCGAAACAGTATCCGTTGGCGACCTATTTGCTGGCGCGTTAATCCCCGGGTTAATCTTGGTCACGCTTTATATGCTATACCTTGCTGGTATTGCTTTTTTTAAACCAGCTGCATGCCCTCCTCGGCCTAAACAATCTAACGATCAATCATTATTATTAGATTTATTAAAAGGTCTGTTCCCGCCACTACTTTTAATCATGGCCGTACTCGGTTCCATCATCGGTGGCGTTGCAACACCAACCGAAGCAGCATCCGTTGGGGCTGTTGGCGCAACATTACTTGCGCTTGTTAAAAAGCGGCTAAATGTAACGCAACTAAAAAACGTTTGCCAAAGCACAACTCAAGTGACCAGCATGGTGTTCTTTATCCTGATTGGGGCTTCACTTTTTTCACTTGTTTTCAGAGGCTTCGGCGGTGACGAACTAATAGAAGAATTGCTATCCGACCTCCCCGGTGGTGTATTTGGCGCTATGCTCGTGGTTATGCTTGTGATGTTTTTGCTGGGGTTCGTGCTTGATTTTATAGAAATAACATTCGTTGTTGTACCAATAGTGGCCCCCATATTATTAGCCATGGGCATTGACCCCGTTTGGCTCGGTATTATGATTGCCTTGAACTTACAAACATCATTCCTAACACCACCGTTTGGGTTCGCCTTATTTTATTTACGTGGTGTTGCACCCGCCTCAATTAAAACCAGTCAAATTTACCGGGGCGTTATTCCTTTTATTCTGATTCAGCTGTTACTGTTAGGCGTATTAGCTGCTTGGCCTAATTTAGCCACTTGGCTACCTTCTGTTATTTATGGGTGATAAAAGTCAATTTAATTATGCAATAACTTTGTTTTTATTAGGGTCCGTTAGTAGACTAACCAAAATAACAATATAAAAATATAAAAATACGATGTCTTCCGTTATAAGCGAAAATGTAAATAGCCCTAAAAATACGCGTACTGTCTTATTAAATACGGGTACTGCAGAATTAAAACGTGAGGAGATTCGCACCTACCTTCACCAAACATTTGAGCTAGAAGAGCAGCTCTATGATGTTTTTAAAAGCGACGATGCTTTTTATTTAAGACCCGAAAGTTTACGACACCCATTGGTTTTTTATTTTGGCCATACATCAACGTTTTTTATTAATAAACTGACGCTGGCCTCATTAATCAAACAACGCGTTAATCCCCGTTTTGAATCTATTTTTGCTGTGGGCGTTGATGAAATGTCTTGGGATGACTTAAATGAATCTAACTATGACTGGCCCAGCATTCACGAAGTACGCGTCTATAGAAAAACCGTCCTCGAACTCATAGATTCACTGATAAGCTCTACACCTTTAGAATTACCCATTACTTGGGAAAGCCCTTTTTGGCCTATTCTAATGGGCATTGAACACCAACGTATCCACATTGAAACGTCATCGGCCATTATTCGCCAAATGCCACTTGAGCACCTACAACCACACACTACTTGGAACGTGTGCCCTCATGTAGGCGACGCACCAAATAATCAACTGTTAACCGTTGAAAAAGGGTTGGTTACGTTGGGGAAAAACAAAAACCACGCCACCTATGGTTGGGATAATGAATACGGCGAAAGATCCGCAGAAGTTGAGCCTTTTTCTGCCAGTAAATACTTGGTCTCAAATGGCGAATTTCTAAGCTTTATTAAAGATAATGGCTATCATCAAAAAAAATATTGGACTGATGAAGGTTGGAAATGGGTTCAATACAAAAAACCTGAACATCCTCTGTTTTGGGTTAAAAAAGAAGATCATTACGTACTACGTACCTTATTGGAAGAACAGGCGATGCCATGGAATTGGCCGGCCGAGGTTAATTACCTTGAAGCTAAGGCTTTTTGCAACTGGTTAAGCGATAAAACGGGCAAATCGATTCGTTTGCCGACCGAAGAACAGTGGCACCACCTTCACCAATTGCATGACATTCCCGACCAGCCCGAATGGGAACAAGCACCAGGCAATATCAATCTTGAGCACTGGGCCTCCGCTTGCCCTGTCGATCATTTTGCATTTGGTGAATTTCACGACTTAATCGGCAACGCGTGGCAATGGACGGAAACACCCATCAGTGGGTTTGATGGCTTTGAAGTTCACCCGTTATACGACGATTTTTCAACACCTACATTTGATACGCGACACAACCTTATCAAAGGTGGCTGCTGGATCTCCACCGGTAATGAAGCCACTAAACACGCACGCTATGCCTTTAGGCGCCACTTTTATCAACACGCGGGCTTCCGCTATGTTGAATCCGATCAACCTATGGAAAAACCAACTGCTATGTACGAAACTGACACCGCCGTCTCACAATATTGCCACTTTCATTATGGCCCAAGCTATTTTGATGTAGAAGATTTATCCGCCCATTGCGCACGCCTGTGTATGGAAGCCTTACAAAATAAACCTACAACCCGAGCATTTGATTTAGGTTGCGCCGTTGGTCGCGCATCATTTGAATTGGCACAACACTTTGATCACGTAACGGGGATTGATTTTTCTGCGCGGTTTATTCGTATTGCTCACCAAATGCAACAAAAGGGAAACATCCATTACGAATTGGTTGAAGAAGGTGAGATTGTCTCGTATCACGAACAACAACTAGAATCGTTAGGCTTAGAAAAAAACAAAGAAAACATCGAGTTTTTCCAAGGTGATGCTACCAACCTAAAGCCGCAGTTTACCGACTACGATTTAGTCCTCGCCATCAACCTAATTGACCGGTTACGCACCCCTGCCGTTTTTCTAGACGATATTCGTCATAGAATCAACATTGGTGGCGTATTAGCCATTGCATCACCTTATACATGGCTAGAAGAGTTCACACCAAAAGAAAATTGGCTTGGTGGCATCCGTAAAGATGGCGAACCATTCTCTACACTTGATGGCCTTAAAGAACACTTAAGCAAACACTTCAAACTTATTAATGAACCGACCGATGTGCCGTTTGTGATTCGTGACACCAGCCGTAAATTCCAACACAGCTTTAGTCAGCTAAGCATTTGGGAACGAATATCGTAGACACATGGCTCTTTCTTCAAACACTGCTGTCACCGTTTCGATTGCCCGCAAGGTAAAAGCGGGGGCAGAAAAAAAATACGAAGATTGGTTACACCGCATTGCCGAAGTCGCCATGGGGTTTCCTGGCCACCAAGGCGTACATGTATTAAAACCATCTGATAAAACAAGTGGTGAATACGTACTCATCGTTGGCTTTAGCAGTTATGAACACCAAAAAAACTGGGAAGAATCATCTCAACGACAACAGTTTTTAGATGAGCTTGATGAAAAAGAACTCATTGATGGCTGTACCAAAATAAAAAAAGTGTCCGGCTTAGAATTTTGGTTCACCCTGCCTGAAATACCCAGCCACGCTGCACCCAACCGGCATAAAATGGCACTTGTACTGATTGTTGTCGTCTTTAGTTTGTTATTCAGTATCAATTTAGCCTTTGGGCAGTGGCTGAACGTCCTTCCGCTCGCTTTAAAGCTAGCAGTGATGGTGACAGGCCAAGTATTGCTGATGACTTACCTCGTGATGCCAATGGTGACTCGTTTGTTAAAAGGCTGGCTATATCGTTAACTACAATAAGGAACAACGACATGAACACCCAAATAGATGGCGTAGATTACGGCCCCTTAGCTCAATTACTAGGTAAATGGTCCGGCAATATCGGTTTAGATATAGCACCTGATGCAGACGCAAACCCAGATAAAAGTCCTTTTACAAACACCCTTGTTTTTACGACGGCCGGCATCACAGAAAATGCTGAAGAACAAATACTAGTCGCCATAAAATACCACCATGTTGTTATTAAAATTGAAAGCGGGCACATTTTTCATGGCCAAATAGGCCATTGGCTCTATGAGCCTGAAACAGGCAATATTATGCATTCATTGACTATTCCACGAGGTGTTTGCTTACTAGCTGGCGGCACAAGTGAAACGGTTGATGACAAAACTATTTTTGATGTAAAAGCCACCGCTGGCAGCGACAGTTATGGGATAGTTCAATCTCCTTTTATGCTTGAGAAAGCCAAAACAAACGCTTTTCAAATGAAAATGGAGGTCAAAGCCGATGAATTAAGTTATCGCGAAGTGACATCACTACATATTTACGGAAAAGATTTTGAACACGTAGATACCAGCACACTTCAACGTGTGACTTATGAACAAGACTAAGTTTTTTTAAAATCCCTACAAAGGAAAAACAACATGTCCAATCCAGTCTTTGCACTTAATTTATTCAACATCGCTAACAAAGAAGAATACCTTGCCTACGCCAAACGCTCCGTTAAAGAAGTTAAAAATCACAGTGGGCGGGTTATATCATTAGGCAAATATAGAGAATCTATTGCAGGAGACATGTCCCCGCGCCAAGTCTTTATACTCGTGGAGTGGGCATCAAAAGAGGCATTCGATAGCTACTGTAACGATCCCGCACTAGCTGATTTACACCCACACCGAGAAAATGGAACTCGTGATTACATATGGCAGCTATTCGATAAGATTGAAGACCTTAGACCTATTATTAAATAGCCCGCCTAAAAACTCTCAGTTGATCTAACCGGTTTCTTTTTCTTATGCAAAAAGATAACCGCCATACCGGCCAAAAAGGAACCTGACGCCATAATCAGAGCGACATTTTCAAAGGCCAGGCCTGCTGCAAATAAAAAACCAGGAATCATCGGGCCAATCACAGCGCCGCCACGACCAATACCAAGCACCATACCTGAACCTGAGCCTAAAACCGACGAAGGAAAGCTGCTTGAAAACAGTCCAAAAAAACCTGAAATAGCTGCCATAACGAAAGTGCCAGCAAAGAAGCCTATCATTTTCATATTTGCCATACTGTCCGTAAAGTGTGGAAATAGAGCCACGCCTACAGCTGTCAGCATAAGGCTCACAAACATCAACGATCTAATGGGTATAAATCGAGCGCATAAGCTTATCCCCATGGAACCAAGGACGCCGCCTAAACTGGCAACACCTAGAACTTCAGCAGCTTGAGATGCCGTATAGCCTAAATCCGTAACAGCCGTTGGCAGCCACTTTACAAAGTAATAGTACGTCATAACATTGGCGAAATATGCAAAGCATAATAACAAAGTGATATACCGCAAGTTCGGACCAAACAAACTTTTGACCCCAACAACTTCCACCTCTTGCTCAGCAACTATTGGTAATGCTTCAGGCGGTGTATGCCCCAAGCGACGCATGGTTTTTTGTATCTTTTCCAGAGCGCCAGCTGGGCGCTTACGGTTCAAAAATGAAATGGTTTCTGGGACATAAAAATAAACCAGCGGGATAAACAAAAAACTCAAAAAAGTACCCAGATAAAAGGTAATACGCCAATCATACTGTTTAAGTAAAGGCGCAAGAAAGCTTGCACCAAGGTAAATACCGAATGGAAACCCACCCGCAACGAGAGAGACCGACATAACTCGGTTTTTATCATTACAAAAATCCGAGCATGTCGCCGTTGCTGTTGCCATAATGCCGCCTATACCTACACCAGTAACTAAACGAGCCGCACCCAGTACGTAGATATTTGGCGCAATACCAGCAACGAACATACCAAGCGTAACAACCGTGATCCCTGATAACATGATAAAACGCCGTCCATGACTATCCGCCAATGATCCAAGAAAAATCGCTCCCCCGGCCATACCAGCTAATTCTATGGACAACACAATTCCAAGGACGGCTTTGGATAAGCCCCACTCCTGAGTAATACCTGGGGCAGCAAAGGCGATAGATAAAACATCATAGCCATCCAAAGCCAATGTGCCGATGCATATAGCAACAATGACCCACTGGCCAACATTCATTGGTTCTGACTTTAGTCGATCAATTGCGTTTACATTACTTGCCATTTTTACTGTCCTATTTAATGTGCGTTTTTCTTTGTTGCTTAATTAGAGAAAACTAAAATTACTTACTATATTAAAGATATAGCTTAGCCCATTTCCAACCGAGTTACACCTTTACCATTTAGGTATTGCATCACCATTACCTATTATTTCAATTTGTCTGTAACCTATAATTTAATTAGGCATATTCGAAATACTATTGAAGGAAAAAATGTATCAAAAAATTTTATATTTTTGGTTTGAAGAAATACAACCAACGCAATGGTGGTCGAAGGATAATCAATTTGACCAAACAATAATAGATAGGTTCTCAGGTATTCACGCAAAAGCAGCTCAATGCGAGCTTTACAATTGGCGAAAAACACCCGAAGGGCGTTTAGCTGAAATTATCGTGCTCGATCAATTTTCAAGAAATATATATAGAGAGACCCCGTTATCATTTACTAGCGACGCATTAGCCCTATCACTCTCACAAGAAGCAATACGGTTGGGTGCAGATAAAGACGTATCAGAACTTAAACGCCCTTTTTTCTATTTACCCTTTATGCATAGTGAATCGAGGGTTATTCATGAAGTAGCTGTGGATTTGTATACGGCTCTAGGGAATGAAGCCAACTTAGCATTTGAATTAAAACACAAAACTATCATAGACCGCTTTGGACGTTACCCACATAGAAATAAAATACTTGGACGTGTGTCTTCTTCCGAAGAAGAGATGTTTTTAGCTGGACCCGAATCAAGCTTCTAAATTAGTAAATAAATTAGCAAGTTCAAACTCGAAAGTTATTTCCACTTAATAGAACACCCAATACTAGCAACCTGCTCGATCGGCCCTTTGCCTGTTTCTGCAACCAATAACATCGCCTCAACCAAATCCCTCTTTACATTGCCCACATCGGCATTCATACCACTTTCATCTAACCGCCCACGGTATTGCAATTCCAATTTGGCGTTATAGCCAAAAAAATCCGGCGTACAAATTGCACCATAGGCTTTAGCGACTCGCTGCGTTTCGTCTATTAAATAAGGGAAGTTGTAGTGTTTTTCTTTGACGATTTCTTGCATGTTCTCAAACGAATCTTCAGGGTAGTCGTTTGGATCATTCGACATGATGGCTACCACGCCTATGCCGCTTTTCTTTAGCACAGCAACGTCTTCTACTAAGCGTTGTTGAATTGATTTAACGTAAGGGCAATGATTACAAATAAACATGACCATTAAGCCATTTTCGCCCGCGCAAGCATTACGTGACCATTGCTTGCCATCTACACCTTGTAAGTTAAAGTCTGGTGCTGGCGAGCCAACATCACAAACGGGCGTGTGCATTAATGTCATTGTTATTCTCTAATCGAGCGATTTAAAAAGTAACAACCCGCCGATACCACCAAGTGCCCACGTGACAATAGGTGCATCACCCAGCATGAGTGGAGAGAACCCATCTAAGCCTAAAATAATCGCGGCAGAAATTAGCATACTACCGCCGCAAATCGCCATGATGTTTTTACGGTGATTCTTTGCCATTTGCTGTTTTATTTCTTCCAGCTGTTTGGATTTCCATTTTATTTCAAGCTCACCTTTTGCTGCATCGCTAAGCACTTGATACATCATCTCTGGTAGTTCGGGCAGCTTCTCACCCATGATGGGCAGATGTTCTTTTAGCTTACTGAATATTGCTTTAGGCCCAACGGTTTTCTTGTACCAGTCTTCTAAGTAAGGTTTAGCGGTTTGCCATAGATCTAAATCTGGATACAGTTGGCGGCCAAGCCCTTCTATATTAAGTAAGGTTTTTTGCAATAACACTAACTGCGGTTGTACTTCCATATCAAAACGACGTGCCGTTTGAAAAAGGCGAAGTAGTAAATGGCCGTAGGAAATTTCTTTTAATGGCTTTTCAAAGATAGGTTCACACACCGCGCGAATAGCGCTTTCAAACTCATCGACGCGGGTATGCTTGGGTACCCAACCGGATTCAATATGCAGTTGCGCCACGCGATAATAATCACGTTGAAAAAAAGCCAAAAAGTTTTCAGCTAAATAACGTTGGTCTGCCACTGTAACGCTGCCCATAATGCCAAAATCCACCGCTAGGTATTTGGCTTCGTCTGAGGCAAAAATATTGCCCGGGTGCATATCGGCATGGAAGAAGTTATCGCGAAATACTTGGGCAAAGAATATTTCCACTCCGCGTTCTGCCAATAGCTTTAAGTCAACACCCCTTTCGCGTAACTCATCTATTCGGCCTATTGGTGTTCCGTAGATGCGCTCCATCACCATCACGTTTTGGCGCGTGTAATCCCAATACACTTCTGGCACGTACAGTTGGTCTGAGCCTTCAAAATTACGACGTAGTTGTGATGCGTTAGCTGCTTCGCGAACCAAATCTAATTCATCATGTATCGTGTGATCAAACTCTTGTACCACTTCCAGTGGTTTTAGGCGTTTAGCTTCACCCCAATATTTATTGGCCAACTCCGCCAAGGTATAAAGCACAGCTACATCTGAATCGATAATTTTTCCGATGCCGGGACGCAACACTTTAACCACCACATCTTCACCGGTTAGTAACGTTGCCGTATGCACCTGGGCTATAGACGCAGATGCTAATGGGCTAGCTGAGAACTCACTAAACACCTCTTCAATCGACTTTTCTAAAGACGTTTCAATAAGTTTCCGCGCCAGTTCATCCGCAAAAGGCGGGACATTATCTTGAAGTTTTGATAGCTCTTCGCCAATATCCGGCGGTAACAAGTCTTGGCGTGTTGATAGAATTTGGCCAAACTTTACAAATATAGGGCCTAAGTCTTCTAACGCTTTACGAAGCCGTTCACCACGAGAGCCTTTACGTTTGCCCAATAAGTAACTGGGCGACAAATACGTTAGATAACGTAAAGGTCTAAATAAATGGAGATTAAAAACAAACTCGTCTAACCCATAACGAAGCAGAACGCGTTGAATCCGTATCAATCGTAATGCAGTTTTAACAGGTATCACGTTGCGTCCTTTTCTAGCTGGTTTTCATTTTGTTGGTGGGCTATTAATCGTTGAATCTTAGCTTCTGCTATATCAGTTGCAAAACAAATCTCATCTACACCTTTTTTAAAACGCTCTATTTCAAACGTAGATGGCAAAAAGTTTTTTTCTTCACGGGCAAACTCAGCTAAGTTCATCGCATTTGTTTTTGATACGTCTTGCAACCAACTAGAAACGTTTTGTGCCAGTTGACCTACTTGGTTTGCCACCACATCACCTGTTAGTTGTGAAAGCGGTTCTTCCCAATCCACTTCTACATTTTTTATAAAGGCCTGAAACTTATTTCCCAGTTCTAAATCACCTTCTATCGTCACATCACCCGCAAATAAGCTGGACGTTGATGACTCATGCACGTTCATCATCGCTAATGATAAGGGTGACCCTGAAATCGTCGTATCTGCTTCACCGTCCATGCCATCTAACAAATCGATGCCATCGCCGGTGAGCATAACAAACAGCTGAATGTCCCACGGCTGAAAATGCAATAACACGACCTTGTCTTGCATCATTGCCAATTGCTTTGGCGCTTCCGGATCAAGCTCTAAATAGCGATTAATGGCTATTTGTAAAGGCTTTAAAAAAGGCGTTACCAACGACATTTATTAAAGCTTGTAGCCTGTATGAACGGCAACTATTCCGCCTGTAAGGTTATTCACTTGGCAGCGTTCAAAACCGGCATCTTCCATCATCCCTTTTAATGTAGCTTGGTCTGGATGCATACGAATAGATTCTGCGAGGTACTGATAGCTTTCACCATCCTTTGCTATCAATTCGCCAATTTTTGGTAATAATTTGAACGAATAAACATCATAGATTTTATCCAATATAGGATTGGTAGGCTTTGAAAATTCCAAAACCAATAAGCGTCCGCCCGGCTTGAGCACACGAAACATCGAACGCAAAGCAGCATCTTTATCGGTCACGTTTCTTAAGCCAAAGCCAATACAAACGCGATCAAATTGGTTTGATGCATACGGCAAGCTTTCAGCGTTTGCCAAATTGTATGTAATATTGTTGATATGGCCTTTATCGATCATTCGATCACGACCCACTCGCAACATTGCCTCATTGATATCTGCCAATACGACCTTGCCATTTTTGCCCACGCGTTTGGCAAATAATGATGATAAATCGCCCGTACCGCCGGCCAAATCTAATACCAACTGGCCCGGTTTTATATTAGCTATCTCAACAGTAAATCGTTTCCAAAGCCGGTGCACACCCATCGACATTAGGTCATTCATCACATCATACGACGGTGCAACCGAATCAAATACTTCACGAACTTTACCGACTTTTTCGTCAACAGGAACGTCTGTAAAACCAAAGTGTGTTGTTGTTTTATCTACCATGAGACCCTTCTACTTATACGTTACGTTGATAACCAGCTTCATCCAGCTTTTCTAAATATGCTTGCCAATAGGCTTCTTTATTTTCAGCGAGTTCAATTAAAAAATTCCATGCGTATAGCCCTGTGTCATGTTCATCACTAAACACCAATCTAACTGCATAATTGCCTACCGGTTCAATGGCTACTATGTTGACATTTTCTTTACCCGTTTGAAGTACTTCTTGCCCCGGCCCATGGCCACGAACTTCAGCCGAAGGCGAGTGCACGCGCAAGTACTCACAACTTAAGTCTGTCGTCCGTCCGTCATCAAAACTAAGGGACAACATTCTGCTCTTTTGATCGAGCGCTATATCTGTAATTGTGGTCATTTATTACCTATAAAATGTAGCGTGATAAGTCTTCGTCTGCCGCTAACTCAGCCAAATGCGTATCAACATAAGACGCGTCAACTACTTCGTTCAATTGTTCGCCAGCAGGGGCTTTGAACGATACCTCATCCAATAAACGTTCTAGAATTGTGTGCAAGCGACGCGCACCAATATTTTCTGTGCCTTCATTTACTTGCCACGCCATTTCAGCAATTCGCGCAACGCCATCTTCGGTGAACTGTAAGTTAACATTTTCAGTCGCCAATAGAGCCACGTATTGTTCTGTTAGCGATGCATCCGGTTCGGTTAATATACGCACAAAATCGGCTGCTACTAGCGCATCTAACTCAACACGAATAGGAAATCGGCCTTGTAGCTCTGGAATTAAGTCCGATGGTTTTGATAAATGAAAAGCACCTGACGCAATAAACAGTATATGGTCTGTTTTCACCGCGCCGTATTTTGTAGTAACGGTACTGCCTTCAACTAAAGGTAACAAATCGCGTTGCACACCATCTCGTGACACATCGGCACCACCACTATCACCCCGTTTACAGACCTTATCTAGCTCGTCTAAAAACACGATGCCCGTTTGTTCAAGATTGGCTATGGCCTTATGTTTTAGCTCTTCTTCATTAACCAGTTTGCCTGCTGCTTCTTCAGTCAATGCCTCAAGCGCGTGTTTAATAGTCATTTTGCGCTTTTTCTTTTTGTCGCTCGACATATTTTGGAACATGCCTTGCAGCTGGTTTGTCATTTCTTCCATGCCCGGTGGCGCCATTATTTCCACACCAACACTGGGAGCACTCACTTCAAGCTCAATTTCTTTATCGTTTAAGTCGCCTTCGCGCAGTTTTTTGCGAAACTTCTGACGTGTAGAGTCACCGCTTGTATCGTCCGAATCAGCACCTTCAGCTCTGGGTAACAAAATATCAAGTACGCGCTCTTCTGCTTCATCTTCTGCTTGACGCTTTACTTTTGACATTTCATCTTCACGCATCATTTTCACGGCGATATCGGCAAGATCGCGGATAATAGAGTCGACATCGCGGCCAACATAGCCCACTTCTGTAAACTTAGTAGCTTCAACTTTAATAAACGGTGCTCTTGCTAACTTAGCTAAACGGCGGGCTATTTCTGTTTTACCAACGCCTGTTGGGCCAATCATCAAGATGTTTTTAGGGGTGATTTCAGCACGTAAATTCTCTGAAACTTGTGAACGTCTCCAGCGGTTTCTTAGTGCAATCGCCACCGCCCTTTTGGCAGCATTTTGCCCAACAATGTGTTTATCAAGCTCGTGTACGATTTCTTTAGGGGTCATTTGACTCATGTTACTTCTTTTCCTCTGACGGTAGCTCTTCAATGGTTTGGTTATGATTGGTATAAATACAAATATCACCAGCAATGCTTAATGATTTTTCAACAATCTCACGTGCTGTTAACTCGGTATTGTCTAATAACGCCCGCGCGGCTGATTGCGCAAATGGGCCACCAGAACCGATGGCAATTAAGTCCTGTTCAGGTTGAATCACATCACCATTTCCAGAAATAATCAGCGAATCTTTACTGTCTGCAATCGCCAGCAAGGCTTCTAGTTTGCGTAACATTCTATCTGTGCGCCAGTCTTTAGCCATCTCTACTGCTGCACGCGTTAAATTGCCATGATGTTTTTCCAGCATCCCCTCGAAGCGTTCAAATAACGTAAAAGCATCCGCTGTTGCACCAGCAAAGCCAGCAATCACATCGCCACTAGCGAGTTTACGAACTTTTCTCGCATTACCTTTCATAATGGTATTACCGAGCGTTACTTGGCCATCTCCACCAATGACAACGGTATCGCCACGTCGTACTGAAACAATTGTTGTTCCTCTAAAATCCACGCTTATCTCTCACTTTGAATGTTGACCCTACATTTTACACAATATTGAAGGCTTAGCGGCATGCCTAAGGGTGTTTAGCCTATATTCATGATAGTTATGATATTCTTTGCTCCATATTGAATTATAAAGGCCACCCTTGTGAATGAACTAAACCACATCTCCGAAACCCTTGCGCTTAGCATGGGGGCTGCATGGGGTAGCGGAATCAACTTATACGCGACCGTATTAATGCTTGGGTACCTTGTTCATACGGGCAATATTGATTTACCGCCAGACCTAATGATTTTGGCAGATCCTTTAGTCATGGGGGCTGCCGGTTTAATGTACGCTGTTGAGTTTTTTGCTGACAAAATTCCTGGCGTTGATACAGGCTGGGATACATTACACACGTTTATTCGTATTCCTGCCGGTGCTATGTTGGCTGCTGGTGCCATTGGTGATATTAGCCCTGCAATAGAAATTTCAGCGGCACTCGTTGGCGGCGGTTTAGCGGCATCTACTCATGCTACCAAGGCTGGTAGCCGTGTGCTCATTAATACGTCACCCGAACCATTCACTAATTGGACAGCCTCTATTGCGGAAGATATTGCGGTGTTTGTTGGTATTTGGGCGTCTATTCAGCACCCCACTTTCTTCGTGTTTGCACTGATTATTTTTATACTTATTATGATTTGGGCGTTACCCAAATTGTGGAAAGGCATTAAACGTGTATTTACGTTTTTAGGTCGGTTATTTGGCTGGTCCACTGAGCCAGATATTAGTTTATCCGATACTGTACCTAACCTTTCTGATAAACCATCAAAGCCCGACTAGCACTGTTAATGGGGTGATTTTTTCTGTTTTGCCCTAGGGTGAGCTTGGTCATACACCGACGCCAAATGCTGAAAATCCAAATGCGTATAAACTTGCGTTGTGCTGATGTTACTGTGGCCTAACAATTCTTGCACGGCACGTAAATCCTGACTAGATTCCAACATATGGCTCGCAAACGAATGCCGTAACATATGCGGTGTAATACGGCTTTGAATGCCTAATTTTTTTCGCCAACGCTCCAGCCTTAATTGAACACTTCTGGTTGTTAAACGATTACCTTTATTACCCACAAATAGTGCGAACTCACCTTCTTTTAATAAAACACTTCGCACAGCCAGCCACCGTTGAATAGACGCTACAGCCTTTTTACCGAGCGGTAACAACCTGGCTTTGTTACCTTTGCCCTTCATGACTTGAACTGTGCGTGATGAAAAGTCCACATCCAATAAATTCAAATCAGTCACTTCACTAACACGTAAGCCAGAGGAATACATTACTTCCCACATGGCGACGTCGCGTATATCCAAATCATCTGTTACTGGGGTATCCAGCATGGCATTTATTTGGTCTACATCTAGCACTTTAGGCAAGGCTTTAGCCGCCTTAGGCGCACGAACTGTCGTTGCCGGATTGTAGGGCAAGCTATGTTTTTTAATGAGGAAGTCAAAAAAGGTTCGGCAAGCAGATAGCTCTCGCTGTAAGCTTCTTGAGCCTAAACCCGTGCAATGCCTATGGGTCATAAACAAACGGATATCATGCACATCTACGTTATCCCAGCTTCTTATCTGCTGGTCATTACAATATTGGGTCAGCTGTGCTAAATCACGCGTGTAAGCATTCAGCGTATTATCTGACAAACGTCGCTCATGACGTAACACATTGATAAATTGGTGAACTGAGTCGGTTGCCGACTGCTCCATACCGTTATTTCTTATTCACTAAACGATGCTAGTCGTTTAGCGACCAATTGACCTAGGTGAGCTAAAAACAGATTGCCCATAGAGGGGTGGAAACGCTCGGCATCACGGCTGCCTATAACCAACAGGCCGCTCTGCTCAATGAGTTTAAACGGAATAAATGCTGTCGATTGCACATCATTTGCCTTCTCGCCAAAAAGCGCTTCAGCTTGCGCATGCGTCGGGTGACCACACTTTATTTCTTCAGACTCAAAGAAACGTTTGAAGTGTTCGATTTCTTCAGATTCCTTATTCCAGATGACTTCACTGATAGGGAAATCGCTTTTACCGTCAGCTACGATTCGTATCGCGAAAAAATCCGCTTTAAAAGAAGCTTGTAATGAATCATCTAACACGGCAAACACATCTTCTTCACACCGCGCGTCTAGCAAATCTGTTGTTAAACGTTGCATATGCCCAAATAGCGCATCGTTATCACGTGCAATATCTAACAAAACCTGCAGCTGATTCTGCAGCTTTGTGTTATTTTCCCTTAATACCGCCAATTGCCGCATAGTGAGTGAAACCACGCCACCCGTTGGACTTTGGACTTGTATTTCATCCAATAACTCAGGGTGCTCATTGAAAAACTCCGGCTCTGACAAAAGGTATTCCGTCACTTGTTCAGCCGTTATTCTTGGCTCATTATTGTCTTTTAGTTGTTGTGTCATATTGTAATAGTACCATCAAAAACAAATGTTGCTGGGCCTGTCATTATCACCGGCATCCCCAATCCAGCCCATGATATATTCAAAGAACCACCAGGCAATGTCACCTTAACTGGTGAATCAACCTTGTCCAATTTTATTGCAGCAATAGCTGCTGCACACGCACCGCTACCACATGCCAACGTTTCACCAGCGCCTCGCTCATACACACGCAAGGCTAATTCAGATCTATTAATTATTTGCGAAAAACCAATATTAGCGCGCTCAGGAAATACCGTATGACTTTCTAACCTTTTGCCCACTGTTTCAAGCGGCGCACTGGCAATGTCGTTCACATTAATAACAGCGTGTGGATTACCAATGGACAAAGCTGAAAAAGAAACGACTTGTTGAGATAATTCAACCTCATATTCTGCCAGTTCCTCATCCGCTAATAGCGGAATGTCCGAGGGCACAAACGTTGGCACGCCCATATTAACTTCAACTTCGTTAGACGACACTATGTTTAAAACAATCTCACCCGCACCCGTTTCAACGCGTATTGATTTTTTGTCTGTTAAACCTTGGCGCTGTACAAACAATGCAAAACAACGCGCACCATTGCCACACTGCGATACCTCGCTGCCATCTGCGTTATAGATCACATATCGAAAATCCGCACCGCCTTGAGCAGGTTCTACTAATAGCATCTGATCAAAGCCCACACCGTGATGCCGGTCAGCCATGTTTCTTATTTGTTCCTGAGTTAATTGCACAGTCTGCGTAATGGCATCTATTACGACAAAGTCATTTCCTAGACCATGCATTTTCGTGAACGGTATTAACACCCAACTTCCTCAAACTCATTCGGCAATAACGCTTCGTTTTGCCATAAACTTTCTACTGTTTGGCGTGCGCCCACCAAATGAACTTGGTTTCCATCCACCATAACTTCTGCAACGCTCGGTCGAGAATTGTAATTTGAACTCATCGTAAAGCCATAAGCGCCCGCAGAGCGGATAGCAAGCAAGTCACCTTCTTTAATTGCCAGGGTTCTATCTTTGCCTAAAAAATCGCCTGTTTCACATACTGGTCCTACAATATCGTATAACGCTGCATTGGCATCTGAATCTAAATTGACTGGAATAATTTCCTGCCAAGCTTGGTACAACGCTGGGCGCATCAAATCGTTCATTGCCGCATCCACAATAGCAAACTGCTTATCTTCCGTTGGTTTTATGTATTCAACTTTAGTCACGAGCATGCCTGCATTACCGGCTATTGCTCGACCAGGCTCTAATAAAATTTCATACGGCAAATCGCCTAATTTATCATACAGCGCTTTCACATATTCAGCTGGCTCAGGGGGTTTCTCATCCCGATAACGAATACCTAAACCACCGCCTAAATCCAAGTGCTGAATATCAATACCTACCTTTTTCAGCCGCTGAACTAACGTTAAAACCCGATCAAGCGCATCCACAAACGGCGTCGTGTCTGTTAATTGCGATCCAATATGGCAATCTAATCCAACCACGTTTAGGCTCTGCATCGCTGCTGCTCGTTGATATTCTAAAAAAGCCGTTTCTATCGCTAAACCAAACTTGTTTTCTTTTAGCCCTGTAGAAATATAAGGATGTGTCTGTGCATCCACATCGGGGTTCACTCGAATAGATATATTAGCGATAACGCCCATATCAACGGCGATACTATTTATGCGATCTAACTCAGTAGATACTTCAACATTGAAGCAGCGAATACCCACGACTAACGCCCTACGGATTTCATCGTGTCGTTTACCAACGCCCGAAAAGACAATTTTGTCCGGATCACCGCCGGCTTTAAGCACGCGCTCAAGCTCACCCACAGAAACAATATCAAACCCTGATCCTAATCTTGCGAGTACGTTTAATACAGCTATATTTGAATTCGCTTTTACTGCATAACATATTAAATGTGGCTTGCCGTTAAAGGCTTCATCAAACGCTTTCCAGTGGCGCTCTAAGGTTGCTCTTGAATAAATATAAACAGGCGTTGAAAACTGCTCGCTAATCGATTGAATAGTGACGTCTTCAGCCTGCAACTGATTTGATTTGTATTGAAAATAATCCATTTATAAACCTAAAAACCGAGCGATTTGTTCGCTGGGCAAATACAAGCTACCTTTTTGGCCACAACCCGTTAAAACCAACATGATGTTAAACAATAGGGCTATTTTAAATAAACCTTTCATGCAGACTACCTTTTATTAATTATATATTCGCAGTATAAACGTTTGACGTTTTTTGGCATACTCTAATCCTTTCAAGCAACCTTACATAATTCGACAACATGCAAGCTACTCGACTTCCATCAATAATTTCAAACCCAAACACACCTGTTCGCTGTTCTGTCATATGGCTTCATGGTTTAGGGGCAACTAACAATGACTTTGCTCCAATCGTACCTGAACTAGGCATTCAAGATGAGCTCGGCATCCGTTTCGTCTTCCCTCAGGCACCGAGCATGGCTGTCTCCATCAACAATGGCGCTGTCATGCCGGCATGGTACGACATTAGCGTGATGGATTTAATGAAACGCGCTGATGGCGATGGCATCAAAAACTCTAGTGAGACCATCACTGACATGATTAACGATGAGATTGCTATGGGCGTTGACCCGTCAAATATTGTTATCGCTGGCTTTTCTCAGGGTGGTGTCATTGCGCTTGACGCAGGCATTCGATTTCCTAGCCCATTAGCCGGCATTATGGCGCTTTCAACCTATATCCCTATCCGTGACGCATTAGGTAATGCTGAGCAAAATGGTAACGCTGATCTATCAATATTCTATGGCCACGGCGATTACGACCCCGTTATCCCTATTGAACAAGCCCAATCAGCGAAGGCTTTTCTCGAAGAAAATGGTTATTCCGTCGAATGGCACACTTACCCAATGGAACATTCAGTTTCTCCCCAAGAAATTAACGATATAAAAGTTTGGCTGCAAAAAATTCTTTCTTAACGGTATGAACCTCAGAGATTTACAATATATTGTTGCCGTCGCTGAATTAAAAAGCTTTGTAAAAGCCGCTGATCAATGTTGCGTTAGCCAACCAACGCTGAGCATGCAAATCAAAAAACTTGAAGCATTCTTAGGCATTACACTTTTTGAGCGCAACAACAAACAGATATTGGTAACAGACGTTGGCGACTCAATCATATCCAGCGCAAAAAAGGTGCTCCTCGAAGCCGAGCATATTAAAGAGCTCGCGCGTAACGCACAAAACCCACTCGCAGGAACATTCAAGTTAGGCGCTTTTCCTACGCTCGCTTCGTACATTTTGCCAGACCTTGTCCCACTCGTTAAAAGCACACTGCCTGACATACGGCTTATTTTGGTTGAAGAAAAAACGGACGTCTTACTCCAGCAACTTAAAAACGGAACCATAGATGCTGCGTTACTCGCTGCGCCCATTAACGAAGACAACTTAGTCGTTAAACCTTTATTTAATGACATTTTTAAACTCGCTGTTTCAAACCAACACTCCCTATCTAAGAAAGCTGTCGTCTCAGCTGTAGATATAATTGGTGAACCTTTATTATTACTGGACGAAGGGCATTGTTTACGTGACCAAGCACTGCAGTTTTGCCAATTAAACGGTGCAACTGAAGAACAAAACGTAAGGGCCACTAGTTTAGAAACATTACGACAAATGGTACGTGCAAATACAGGCATTACTTTTATTCCAGACATAGCCATCCAGCACTCTGACGAAGCCATTTGCTATATTCCTTTTGAAGACCCACAGCCTAAACGAACAATTTGCTTAGTGTGGCGAAAAACTAATCCTAGACGCATTTTATTAGAGCGTATCGAAGAACTGCTACTCGACAATAAATAAAATCTATTGTAACGATAAAAACTATCGATTTCACATAACGCTCTTCACGCCCTACACTATCTCCAATCTTGTGAATAATCACAAAACGTTTAATTTAATGGAGATAATTGATGGAAACCACCGTACCCCAAGTTGTATTTAAAACCCGCGTTAGAGATGAGAGCATAGAGGCTGACAACCCGTTTCGCTGGCAAGACGTTAGTAGTGACGAAATATTTAAAGACAAAAAAGTCGTTGTTTTTGCACTGCCTGGCGCTTTCACGCCCACTTGCTCAAGCACCCATTTACCGGGCTACGAAACTAAATTCAAAGAACTCAAAGACCTAGGCGTTGATGACGTTTATTGCCTAAGTGTTAACGATGCTTTCACGATGTTTCAATGGGGTAAAAACCTTGGTGCGAACAACGTTAAATTACTACCTGATGGCAATGGCGACTTTACTCGCCAAATGGACATGCTAGTAAAAAAAGAAAATTTAGGCTTTGGTGACCGTTCTTGGCGTTACTCAATGCTCGTTGATGACGGTAATATAAAAGCCCTATTTAGCGAGCCAGGCAAAGTGGACAACTGCCCTGATGACCCATTTACTTGCAGCGATGTAGACACAATGTTAAATCATTTAAAACAAGCTTAAAACAGCGAAACCCTTAAACCCTAAACCCTTTATGCAAATAATGCATAAAGGGTTTATTTTACTTAAAAATACGTTATAGCTTTATAGAATATATATATTGTAATTAGCTATATAAGTAATTACAGTAAACACTCTGAAAAAAGAAAATCTTCAAATAGAAGATATGAACCCTTAAATTACTAATAGGAACTAATTTTGAAATTATTAAGCACCGGCCTGATACTCATAGGCCTAATAAGCGCATCCTTTGTAGCCAACGCTGAAGTACATTCACACAATCATGAAGGCGCTGCTGTTACAAAGCTTTATAACGAAACAATGAACCCTCGTCAAAATGAATACCCAAACCATTTAGGCTTCAACGATCTACATATTCAGGCTATACGCCATATGATGCCAGATACTCATTCTAATGATGACCCGTTATTACAAGTGATTGTTCACCACCACTGTAAAGCCTATGAAGACAGCACATTGATTTGCCTTATGTTCCACACGGGCATGAAAGATCAAGACAAGCCAATGGGTTTTGAATACATCATCCCTACAGCGATGTATGAAAAATTGCCTGAAGAAGAAAAAAAATACTGGCACTACCATTTAACTGAAGTGCCTCGCGCTAAAGCTACTTTCCCAGACCTAACAGCTGAAGAAGGTGCAAAATTACTACCCGTCGTTAATGAAACTTATGGAAAAGTAATCTACTTCAAAAAACCGCATGACGAATTACCTTTAGGCGAGCCGTATGTTTTGATTGTTCAAGATATGCCAGAGCAAGACTAACCCCTTGAGAGAGCCCTCTCTCTACCTGCCCCTACCTTGTTGTTTCAACAAAGTAGGGGCTTTTTTATAATGAAAGCGTTACTAGTTTTTCTTTTATTCAGTTACATGACTGCTGTAAACGCAGAAAACACCCTTGGCCTCCCGCCTGTCACCTTTCCTAAAAACAACCCGCAATCACCTGAAAAGATTGCTCTTGGGGAAAAACTATTTAATGACATTCGTTTTAGCACAACGCAAAACATTAGCTGTGCTAGTTGTCACGTTAGTCACCTTGCTTTCACCGATGGGAAATCGCTTGCTACTGGTATAAATGGGCTTACAGGCATGCGAAACTCTCCCACGCTAATTAACTCGGCCTTTTTAACCTCATATTTTCATGATGGCAGGCGGCCATCTTTAGAAAGCCAATCCAAAGACCCTCTCACCAACCCTATTGAGCATGGGTTAGGTCATCATTCTGAAGTACTGAAGGTGATACTTGCTGACCATTCATATATAGCGAGCTTCCTTTCGGTATTCGGCATTAACGCAAAAAACATCAACTTAGATCATGTTGCGATGGCTATTGCCAGTTATGAACGCACACTAATTTCCGGTAATTCACGTTTTGATAAGTATCATTTTGATAGACAAAAAACGGCACTCTCATTTAGCGAGGCACGTGGTTTAAGGATATTCAGGCGAAAGGCTAACTGTGCAAATTGCCATGAAATTAGCTGGGACAACGCATTGTTCACCGATAACCGGTTTTACAATATCGGCATCGGTTTCGACGAATTACGGATAACACTGCCTTCGTTTTTAATTCAAGCAAAAGCAAACGTATCAGAAGCAATCCACAATCTAAATACTGTACAAAAAGAACAACTCGGGCGATTTATTGTTACGCACAAACCAAAGGATATTGGAGCATATAAAACGCCAACATTACGCAATATCAGTCTTACAGCCCCCTATATGCATGACGGCAGCCTAAAAACGTTGCGTGACGTTGTAGAGTATTACGACAAAGGAGGCAAACCAAACGCTTACTTAAACCCAGCTATTTTCCCTCTTCATCTCACCGCACAAGAAAAAGAAGATCTCATCGCTTTTTTAGGAACGTTGACGGGCTATCTACCTGATAGCCACTAATCTTAATACAGTACAATTTTTTAATGCAATTTGTACCCACTAAATTTTCTCTTTAATAACTGCGAGGAAGAATACAGCTCGTTTTTTCAAATACCTTAGAGTGTTTTATAAATATGTTTTTTAATTTTATGAATGGAAAGCCATACAATCCCAACAACAATGGGGATTGAAATACCCACAAATAAGTCGATATTCAGATTAGCCCCTACGGCGTTTAATGCTTTCCCCAGGTAACTCGTTAACCCAACAATATAGTAACTTATCGCTGCAATTGATAAGCCTTCCACCGTTCCTTGAAGCCGTAACTGCAAGTCTGTTCGCTTATTCATTGAATTGAGTAGCTCTTGATTCTGCGACTCTAACGCTAAATCGACTCGAGCCATTAAAATCTGGCTAGCTCTGGCCACTCTAACGGATAAATTTTCAAGCCTAGAAGAAACCGACTCACAAGCATTCATTGCTGGTTGAAACCGTCGCTCCAAATATTTGGATAACATTTGCCGGCCGTCAATTCTATTTTCTCGGATACGCTGCAAACGGTCATTAACAATAGATTTGTACGCTTGAGTGGCACTAAAACGGTACGAGGTTGCCGCTATAATTTGCTCAATATCGGCTTCTAACGTTGTTAAATCCGCTAATAACGTCTGCTCTTCTTCAAAAGTTGTTGTGCTCGACAAGCGATGCGTAATATCCGTTAAGCTCGCCCCTAGCTCTGTAATTTTCATGCCGTATTCTTCAACCAGCGGTAGCCCAAGCAACGCAAGCAAACGGTATGTTTCTAGCTCCAACATGTGCTGTACGAGCCGACCCATCGTTTGTGGTGTTAAACAATCATTTAAAATTAAGACCTCACTAAAGCCATCTTTTTGAAGTTTAAAGTCTGTCCATGCTTGGGCTGCAGTTCCTCCAACAAAACTACCTACAAGACTATCCGTTTGAAAATGTGTTGAAATAGCCTCTTCGCTTAATGTGTCTTCGCACTTGGGCAAAATTTCGATGTGTTGAGCGACCAGTAACTCACCTTCTATCAATGAAATCCAAGCTTCTGGCACTTCACTGATCACCTTGCAACTAAATGGGTTTTGGCATTGCTTAGTTGAAGTGAACGTATAGCTTGAAAATTCAGTATGTTTTTCCCACTTGATAGCGAAATTACCGAAATTAGCGTCATAGTGAACAGCATTATCTATCGGCGGCGTTACGCCATATTGCTCTGCCAATTGACTCAGGTGTGCACATTCTTTTTTTGACGTTACTTCACCTGTCAACAGTACCAAATAAGACACTTGTAGAGGTGACGTTAAATCTGCATAAGGTCGCGCATGCGACTCATTAAATAGTCGATATCTGAGCGGGTGTTCTTTAGGGAGCGTCATATGCAAAAAAAGTATAAATAAAAAATTATTAGCAATATTAACTCATGGATTTCTATGAAACAACCAAACGTAGGGAGCCGTATCAACAGCCTATTCTTCTAAAAGACAATACCAACCAATTACTCTTAAAGTGACCAGAGACAGTTTTTTCTTAAGGAGTTAACTATTTAATTTGCCTTCTATAAGCTGTTTGTACCTTAGAAAGTGTATGGTTTGTAAATTCAACGAATCGTCCACTCCTAGTTCTTTGAGTGGAACATCAATATCTGTCACATAAACAGGGTATATCTCTTTTGAAGTTCGTTCATTTAACACTGATTTAGCAGCGGCCTTATAGACATTTCCCCCATGATCCAAACTAGAAAAAACAGTTGAGTCACAATAAACATGGGGTTGTTGTGAAATACTGTCATAAGCGATACGAATTTGCATGCCTGCATCTAACGTGTTCAACTCATAATCAACTTGCCCCATAGCCCATGTCATATTCGTTTTTTCTAAGCGGTAACATTCAATTGATATGCTCTGCGAATCTTTATTTTGTTCGTATGCAGCCAAACTTCTTCTTTCCACACTCTTTTGAACAAACCTGACATAGGGTTGCAGTAGTATTGACTCATCAACCAACTGGTGCTCTTCAACATGCAACGAGCCTTTTTCATCGAAAATATATAATTGCGCCATATCACCAACTTCCACAAAGTATATTTGTACAATGCCCCGCTTATCGTTATTGGCCATAACAGACAATAAAACATTGTTGTCTGTAAAACTATCAAACATAACTGGGCTATATGTCACCTGAGGTTGAGATAAGGTTCGCCACAAATTAATTTCGTTTTTGATTGGCGTAGGGACAACTTTCCCATCAATCACTTGCAACATAAAATAAGATCGTGACGAATGAACAACCAATCTTGGTGAAAGATTGCGGTTCTGCTTTTTGAACACACGCCCCATATCATCAAATAAAGTTTTAACCCGTTTAGCGATACTCATCGCTCTTGGGGAGCTGTAACTAGCACAAATCAACTCGGGTAATTGCTGATTCCTACCAAGCATATTGATTGAAAATAAGCTGCATAAGCATTCCATCAACCCTTTAACGTTAGAGAACTTAGCAACGATAATTTCGTTCCATGAATTACGGTACATCAAGTCAACTGTATGGATTAAATTCCTTCTATAGGATCCAAAGCTGAGAGCATCTGATCGCTCACTCGTTAAATTAACCCCTTGTTCAGTCAATTCACTCATCGGGTCCAGGCCTGAATTAACCACCAACATCACATGTGTAATGTGCGGTTGTTGATGGAAGTCTTCTAAGTCACTGGGTTTTTCAGGCAAACTATTAAAAAACGTTGTAACGTCTCGAATGGTTTGAAGCACCTCTCGAGAGGTGATATTCGATTGGCCTGGATTTAGTGCAAACTTAGTACGCCGACTCAAAATAGGGTAATCAATACACCAAGCAAGCAATTCAATCAAACTATGGGCTTGGCGAATGAGCTGTTTGTCACCGTAATCATCATACCGACTTAGCCCCCAACCGGTCTGCTCAACCACGCCTTCACGCTGTTTTAAAACTACTTTATTTTCATGTTGAATATATCGACCTTTCACCATCGGCCGTTCTAGTTTTCCTGGCTTTTGCTCAAAAGCTGCATTGAGCTTTCTACCTAATAACATTAAATCTTTACTTTCGCTTGATGAGCCTTCAACGTTTTCATTTGAAAACTTCATTAACAGCCGGTAGCTGTACGTTAACTCTTTAGTTAACCTATCTCTCTCTTGCTGCGTTTGCTCAATGCTCCACGCTTTTTGATTAATAGAATCAGAAATGTATGCTGGTAGAGGTGCCCATGATGTAAGCAATTTGTTTAATACGTCCTGCCGCCAATCATCTTTTTTTACAGACGTTGATGCAGACCCTAATTCATTTAGCTTGTTATAAAAACAATAGCGCATGAGCTCCAATCGTTTAGGCTCATTTCTCTTTATTAAGTAGTCTTCGAGCACGTAATATAAAATCAGATACGCATCTAATTTATTCGGATCCGTCACACCGTCATACAACTGCTTTTTTAACGTTAGAGCAGCCCATTTCGAATGCGGGTACTCATCCACATACGATTCCATCAACATCAGTTTAAGTAACGACTTGTAAGGAGAATCAATCGCCTTATATAAGTGCCAAAATGACGCCCCTAAAAACTCTTCAGCAGGCACATTCTCGAGACCACCAAAATCTATCACATCATTCCGGTCAACAAAACGGCGGTCTAATAGATTCTTCACAAAAGCCGAATAATCATCTTCTGACTCAGGGGGGACTAGCCACCAAACTGGGTAACGCCCAGCTACATATAGTGCTGTTCTATAAAACTCTTCTAACAGCAATTGATGCTGGGTACTGCCACTACTCTCACTCGATAGTGGCGCAACAACACCATTCTTAAACTTCTCTGCATCCATTAAAAAAAAATGGACTTCCAAGCCTAAACTCGCCGCCCATTTTTCTATTGCTTCTGTTTTTTCAGCTAATAATGTTAACGCTTTTTCAGACAGGTCTGGCGCATGGCAAAGCCACAAATCCATATCACTGCCTTTTGCATACGCAATACTGCCAACACTGCCCATGATAAAAAGCGACTCAATGGCGAAATAACGCTTTGCCCTTTTTTGATAAACGAAGCCCTTACCTAACTTTTTTGCTCGCTGAACAACAAACCGACTTGGAGCGTAATCCGCAATTCCAGCCGGCGTTTCGTTTGAAACATAACCTGGCAACACAGGGTGATTAACATGGAAAAGCAGGGGCAAAATATCTAAAAAAATCTTTTGCCTAGGCGTAATAACATCCCTAGCTCTTTGCATTTTCAACTTATGCAGATTAATAAAACGCTGTTTAATAACCCGAATATCTTTTTTACTAATTTGGCCATCTTTACTGACCAACTGTATTTTTTTAGGACTACGTTCTTGAGTAATCGTTTGAGTGTCGACAGCCATTTATCAGGTCAACATTGCCAATTCAACATCTTGCCTAATATTTTGCAGCATTTTTGACGTCGTATCACCTTTACTCCATTCGCCCAGCCCGACAGAAAAAGACAGTGGCCGGCCATCGCTTTTAGCAAAAAGCGACAAATGCTGTTCACCCTGAAATTTATTAAGTAACGTGGAAGCTGACTGATAATCTGTTTCTGGCAAAATGACGAGGAATGTTTGACTATCCAGCATGCCAATTTGATCTGCCCAACGAAGCTGGTCTTTTAAAAAGAAGGCAATTCTTTTAATGCTTCGCTCAAATAAAGCTGGATCCATGTTATCTGGAAACGAGTATGTAATTCGCATTAACGATAACGCATTACTGTAACGGCGGCTGCGGCTGATATGCCCGTCAAGCAGCTCTGTAATCACATCCAAATTCATCATCCCTGTAATAGGGTCTTTCGGGTTCATGTCATTTAAATCGACCTGAAGCCGCCTGCACTCATTACCTATAATGACGAGATCTGAACAATCGTGAAAAAAGTAGACATCACTTGCTTTAGCTTTAACGTGTTCACGCCTCAACCATTTATCATCAATATTTTGTTGGCTGACTGAAAAAGTTTGATCCGACCCTAATAAAATGGAGGATATTTTATCGTTTGCCGAGACAAAACATCCCTCAAGGTCTTTAGTTTTTTTACCGAGAAGCTTTTCAAGAAATGTATTGACCCAAACGATACGTTTATCATCCAGCACGAGCACGCCAAAATCAGCACGTTCAAGTGCCGCAATACTCCAATCAATTGTTGAAGGGACGGTCATGATATTTCAATACCTAAAAACCTAAATTACACCCCTTAAGTATTGTACATTTTAAAAAAAATGCTAATAAATTAGTACTTTATTTAGCGTTAGCCAAGTGTTCAACACCTGCTTGAACTGCTTTACGCACTTGATTTGGCGCAGTACCCCCAAAATGGTCGCGTGCAGAAACCGACCCTTCTAACGTTAACACGTCAAAAACGTCGCTCGCTATTGCATCCGAAAAGTGCTGCAACTCATCTAACGATAGCTCTGATAAATCTCGGCTTGTCTCACTACCTAAACGCACAGCAAGGCCCACCACCTCATGTGCATCACGGAATGCCAGCCCTTTACCGACAAGGTAGTCAGCTAAATCAGTGGCTGTTGAAAACCCTTGTTTAGCTGCCGCATACATATCAGCTTTATTGGCCTCAATATTTGGCACCATGTCAGCAAATGCACGCAAAGAACCTAGTACCGTATCCACCGTGTCGAACAGTGGTTCTTTATCTTCTTGATTATCTTTGTTATAGGCCAATGGTTGAGACTTCATTAACGTTAACAAAGATATCAAATGGCCGTTCACTCGCCCCACTTTGCCTCGCACTAGCTCAGGCACGTCTGGGTTTTTCTTTTGCGGCATAATTGACGAGCCCGTACAAAAAGCGTCCGGCAATGTAATAAAGTTAAACTGTGCACTTGACCACAAGACGATTTCTTCAGAAAAGCGAGACATATGCGTCATTAATAACGCCGACGCTGCACAAAATTCAATCGCAAAATCACGATCACTGACGCCATCCAACGAGTTTGCACAAGGGGCTGAAAAGCCCAATGCTTTTGCCGTAAAATCACGGTCAATTGGATAACTTGTTCCTGCTAATGCCGCAGATCCTAAGGGCATAATATTAACGCGCTTGGCGCAATCTTTAAACCGCTCAGCGTCACGTTTTAACATCTCAAACCATGCGAGCAAATGGTGACCAAACGTAACCGGCTGAGCTACTTGAAGATGTGTAAAGCCAGGCATAATAGTATCGGCATGTTGATCAGCTAGCCCTAACAAACCCGCTTGTAAACGTGCCAACTCAGATAAAACAAGATTCAACTGATCTCGCATAAACAGGCGTATATCTGTTGCCACTTGATCATTACGCGAACGGCCTGTGTGGAGCTTTTTACCTGCGATACCTATACGTTCTGTCAATGCCGCTTCGATATTCATATGCACATCTTCCAACGCAATAGACCATTCAAATTGACCTTTTTCAATATCTGCCAAAATGCTGTCTAAGCCATCAATGATTTGTTGGCATTCTTGCTCAGTCAAAATACCCACATGAGTCAACATAGCAGCATGTGCTTTAGAACCCGCTATATCATATGGTGCTAACCGTTGATCGAACGTAACTGACGCTGTAAATGCTTGAACAAATGCATCCGTACTTTCCGAAAACCGGCCGCCCCATAGTTTATTTTGCTTATCTTGTGACATGATTTGCTTTTAAAGTTGATTTATTGCCTATTATATCACCTAAGAAAGCCAACATTAACGATAGCATTGAACCTAAAAGCGTACACTCACTTTAAATGACCGCAAACACACAAAAAGAGCAGCAACACTTTTTACCCGATTTTTGTCGTGCTGATATTGTGCTGTATATAACGCTCATAACTCAACTATTAGCCATCATCCTTGCGCTCAGCACTAGCTACATTACAGGTGAGTTTTGGCCGGCTTTAAGCTTTAATTCCTTATTTATTTTATGGGTTGCCTTCACAAGCGCTGCTTTTCTTTGTTTTTAAAAAAAAAAGATTCTCGATTGGAGTCCACTAACGGTCAGTTTATTATCGTTTTTTATTATTGTTTTTTTTACCTTCATTTCCACATGGCTTGTCTTTTCACTGTTACCTCAACTAGGTGTTTTTCCAACCTTCAAGGGTGGCCAGCTTTCCATCTATCTAAAGAATTTAATAATCAGCGGCATTATCGCCATCATTCTCTTGCGTTATTTATACATACAACATCAGTGGAAAAAGCAAACAACCGCCCAAGCCGATGCAAAATTAGATGCCTTACAAGCAAGGATTCGCCCTCATTTTTTATTTAACAGCCTTAACACTATTGCCAGCTTAACCCGCGAAGACCCTGTATTAGCAGAATCGTTAACCGAAGACTTGGCCGAACTATTCAGGGCCAATATAAATTCTTCTCAACGCCTAATTTCTTTCGAACAAGAGCGTGAACTCACACAACAATATCTAAATATTGAACAAAGCCGTTTAGGCCCCCGCTTACGCATTCAATGGGATGTTAAAGCGATACCTATAGATGCACGCATTCCACCACTGACGTTACAGCCACTCGTTGAAAATTCTGTTTACCACGGCATAGAACTCTCCCCCGAAGGCGGCGAATTGGAAATACACGGCTCTATGCGTAAACAACTAATTACTCTTGTGATTAGAAACCCGATGGGCACAGAATCTTCAAGCATCACACGTGAAGGTAACAACGTTGCTATTGAGAACATACGGTTACGTCTGCAAAGCTGCTTCCCGGATCAAGCTAAATTATTAATTAGCTCTTCTGACGGCTTTTTTCAAACACAAATTATTTTCCCTTACCAAACCTCATGAAAATTTTAATTGCTGATGATGAGCCCCTCGCCAGAGGACGACTAAAACGCTTACTTTCAGACATTGATGAAAACTTCATTATTTTCGCCGAGGCCAGCAACGGCCTAGATGCCTTAAATCAATGCATTAGCGAGAAACCGGACTTAGTCCTGTTAGATATTCGTATGCCGAAAATGGATGGATTACAAGCCGCTGCTGAAATAAGGAAGGCTAATCTCGACACGGCCATCGTATTTATCACAGCCTATGATAAATATGCCTTAGCCGCTTTTGACACCCACGCTATCGACTACTTACTTAAGCCTGTCAAAAAACAACGGTTGGAATTGATGCTCGAAAAAGTCACTAAACTCACTCCCTCACAAGGCCAAATAGCAGCCACTGACAGCTTAGATACACCGCCACGTCAACATCTATGCGCTCATTCTCACCTTGGTGTTGAAATTATTAATGTTCCCGACATCTTATGTTTTAAAGCCGACAATAAATATGTCTCTGCGATCACAGCAACATCGTCAATTTTATTAGAAGAATCACTTAAAACCTTAGAGGTTGAATTCGCAGATCAATTTCTACGAACACACCGAAACTCGTTGGTTAATGTTAATGCTGTTAAATTGCTGAATAAAAATGCTACGGGGCAATTGCAGATTACGCTCAATGGTTTAAATGAACCCATTAATGTCAGTAGGCGTCATCAAGCAAATGTTAACAAAAGGCTAAAAAAATAAAGGCCGTTAATCTTTTATCCAACAATGTTGAAAGATAAACGCAGAAATGGCGCTCTAGTAAACGACTAAGTAATAGAATTTATTAACTATCTAGAGTGGAACATATGAAAACCAAGTTTTTTACTATTTTAATTGGATGCTTACTAATCACATCCACACAAACATTTGCTGCTAAAACTGTACTGGCTGGCGGTTGCTTTTGGTGCATGGAATCAGATTTCGACAAGCTAAAAGGGGTCTCAAATGTGGTCTCAGGCTTTACCGGCGGAACAATAAAAAACCCAACCTATAACGGCAACCACCAAGGTCATTATGAAGCGGTTGAAATTACCTATGACCCATCCGTTGTCAGCTATAAAGAAATACTCGACTATTTTTGGCTTAATATCGACCCCTTCGATGCACAAGGGCAGTTTTGCGATAAAGGGCACAGCTACCTAAGCGCTATTTTTGTTGCGAACGAATCCGAAAAAAATATCGCAATGCAATCCAAAGAACGTGTCGCACAACAGTTTTTAGAACAGAACGTTGTAACACCCATTCTGAATGCTTCCACTTTTTATCCTATTAAAGGCAAAGAAAGTAACCACCAAAACTTTTATCAACATAGCCCAGGGCGATACAAATTCTACCGGTGGAGCTGTGGTCGAGATAAACGCTTAAAAGAAATTTGGGGCGAGCAAGCAACACACTGATTAATACTGATGGCTAGGGAAGCTCACCTTCCCTTGCTATAATAGTGGTTATTAATCTACTAAATTTCTTATGTCACTGATTAGAATCGCCACCAGACGCAGTCCTTTAGCCTTATGGCAGGCCGAACATGTCGCTGCTGTGTTAAAAACACATCATCCAGAACTTAGCATTGAACTAGTAAAAATGGTCACTCAAGGCGACAAGATACTAGACACTCCTTTAGCTAAAATTGGCGGTAAAGGTTTATTCGTTAAAGAGCTTGAACAAGGCATGTTTAATGGAGATGCGGATATTGCCGTACATTCTATGAAGGACGTACCAGCGAAACTTCCTGCCGGCTTAACCATCGCTGCGATTCTTGAGCGCGAAGACCCCCGAGACGCCTTTGTTTCAAACACTTATGCGACCGTCGATGAACTGCCACAAGGGGCCACCGTTGGTACATCAAGCTTACGGCGCCAATGTCAGCTATTAACTCGCCGCCCCGACCTTATTATCAAATCATTACGTGGCAACGTAAACACTCGCCTAAGTAAACTCGACCAAGGCGATTACGACGCTATCATTCTAGCCACCGCTGGGCTTGTTCGTCTTGGTTTCGATGATCGCATCAAACAACGGTTGCCCATTAATATAATGCTACCCGCCATTGGCCAAGGTGCTATTGGCATTGAATGCCGTGAAGGTGACCAGCAAACATTATCCCTAATTCAATGCCTCCATGATGAGAAAACCGCCACTAGAGTAACGGCAGAACGCGCTATGAATTTCACATTAGAAGGTGGTTGCCAAGCGCCCATTGGCGGCCATGCCAAAATTAAAGATAATATCCTTCGCCTACACGGCCTTGTTGCAGAGCCGGATGGTTCAATTATTATTATGGAACAGCTCGAAGGGCCGATTGAAGATGCTGCCAACATCGGCGAAACTGTCGCCAACAGCTTACTCAATGCCGGCGCTAAAAAAATTCTGGATAAACTGTATAACAGACACGAGTGATTTCACCTAGCAACCATGTTTTGGTCACTCGCCCTGCGCATCAATCTCAGCAGTTATGTGAATGTCTGCTTGAAGCAGGCTTTAAGCCCATTGCATTTCCAACCATTGATATTGTTCCACTTTCGTTAGATCACAATAAAAAATACATCCTTGAAAATATAAGCACCTTTGACTTTGTTCTATTCATTAGTGCCAACGCAGTACACCAAGTTACTGCATACAAAACGCTATGGCCTAGCGATAACACACGCTATATCGCTATCGGACCATCAACGGCAGAGGCAATGGTAGCTAGTCTTGCAATAACACCAGACTTTATCTCATCTAAACCCTTCAGTTCTGAACAGTTGATGACGCAACTTCCTAGTCAATTAGCTGATAAGCGTATCCTTATTATTAAAGGGGAAGGTGGGCGCGATTTTTTGGCCAATGAACTAAAAAACAAGGGCATGATAGTAAAAACATTGGATACCTATCGGCGTAGTTTGCCGACCAATATTGCCCCCCATGTTAAGCATGCTGATATTGCTTACATTACTATTACGAGCATATTGGCACTAAAAAACTTAACCCTATTATTGCAGGACGACTTTTCAACCATGGCAAAGCGATGCGTATTCGTGCTGTTTAGTGAGCGTATTGAACAATACGCCAAACAAATAGGCTGTACCCACACAATCGTATCTAACAACGCTAATAACGACAGCCTAGTTCAGGCTATCAAACAATCTACCCATTAATCGCTCCCTTATTCATATACTTTTAAGGTTTCAAGGATATACTATTCATCTACATTGATATCTAACACGGAATTAGATCATGAGCGACGAGCCAAAAAAAGAAAACAAACCATCAACGCCTGCTAAAAAAGGCACGGCTGACAAAAATAAGAACGTAGCCAAACAACCACCGGAAAAAACAAACGATACTAAATCGGCGAAAAGCGGATCAGGTATTGGTTGGTTAGCGTTACTGCTTGTTTTAGGACTAGCCGCTGGGGGTTACTATTTTTACAACCAACTTCAACTACAAATTTCCGCCTTATCGTCAGGCGTCACGGCTTCACAAGCGTCTTCTTCTAATGAGCAGCAACAAAAACTAAACGTTGTAAAAAGTGAAATAAGCAACATATCTAATAAAATAGAACATGTAGAAGAAACATCATCTAATGGCATTTCCCTACTGCAACGGCAAGTTGGGAAAAGCAAAAACCAATGGCTGATTGCCGAAGCAGAATACCTTGTCAGCATTGCTAACACGCGGGTACAACTGGCAGGGGATCTCAAAACAGCCGTCACGGCATTTCAAGCAGCCGACCAACGTCTTAAAGAAAATGGTGACCCTTCTACGTTTGCTGTAAGAGCACAAATAGCTAAAGAAATCATCACGCTTCAAAGCACTGAATTACCCGATATTGTTGGCCTTTCATCCCAAATACTTGCATTAGAAGGTGCTGTTAACCAGATGAGCATCTCAGAACCTCACGCCGGTTCAGCGCAAGCGCCAGAAATAGGGAAAGGCGACCCTTCTGTCTTACCAAATGACATAAAAGAAACATTAAACGACGCATGGGCAAATTTTAGTAAGTTAGTCGTTGTTCGTCGTAACGACCAGCCAAAAGCAGCGCTAATGACACCAGAGCAAGTTGAGCTTATTCGTAAGAATTTAGCATTAAAACTAGAAGCCGCTCGTTTAGCTTTAATACACGGTGATCAAGCACTTTATGCCAGCAGCTTAACAATAGTTAGTCAGTGGCTAAATGATTACTTCGATGCTGAAAACCCATCGGTCAAAACGGCTGTTTCCCAAATTCAGTCTTTAACAACCACAACTATTAAGGCAACATTCCCCGATGTAAGCAAGTCACTGTCCATGCTTCGCAAATTACCCTTGTTAGCTATTGATGAAACACCTACTGAGAACACCGTATCTCAAAATATCATTCCTTTAGACAAGCCAGCCGAAAATGCACAAGGAGCTAGCGAAAACACTACCTCTCCTGATACTTCAAAAGAACAACCATCACCAGAAGAGCAACTATAGCCGAGAATAATCATGAAACTTCTACTTCTATTTATTGTTGCCCTAATTATTGCCAGTGGGCTTGCGTACCAAGTTCACATTGATCCCGGTTACGCTTTATTAAGGCATGGAACTTGGTCAATTGAAACCTCAGTAGCTGTACTGATTTTCGCCATATTAGTCGCCTTTATCGTGTTAGCGCTCCTGTTTAAAATGCTGTTAGGTATCAAACGGTCACCAAAGAAACTCAGTAAATGGAACAAGCACCGCGTTCAACGCCGTTCAATCAAAGAATTAAATAAAGGTCTACTTGATTCTGCTGAGGGAAACTGGAAACGTTCTGAAAAGCTATTAACTAAACACGTTCAACACAGTGAAGTCCCGTTACTCAACTATTTAAGCGCCGCACATGCTGCACAATCTCAAGGCGCATTTGACCGTCGCGATGAATACTTGCTTAAAGCTGGCGATGCCTTACCAGAACAAGGCCACGCTATTCATTTAACGCGTGCTAAATTACAGTTTTCAGCCGGCCAATATGAACAAGCTTTAGCCACACTTCAGCAACTTGTTTCTCTCACACCGAACCACCCCGTCGTATTAGCATTGTTACTAAAAACACTGTCTAAACTAAATGATTGGGAAGCGATATACAAATTATTACCTACAGTAAAGAACAACCGAAATATCCACGAGGAAGAGTGGCTAGGGTTAGAAAAACAAACGCTCACAAACTTACTGGCCTCAACGTCACAACAAAACAATCCAGGTTTTGAAACTATTTGGCAGAGTTTAAATAAAAAACAAAAATTGTCTTCTGAATACTTATCGATATACACCAACTATAAAATAAAAACGAATGAAGATAAGGACGCCGCTGACTTGATAGTTAAGTCAATGAAATCCACACAAGATTCTTCTCTTATTGAACTCTATTGCCAGCTAAAAATAGATGCCAATGCTAAAGTTAAGCAGCTTGAAAAATGGCTTAATTTCTTCCCGTCTGACACATCCTTGCTAAATCAAATAGCCATCGTCTGTAAGGAACAAAACGAGACAAACAAAGCAACGTCTTATATTGAGAAAAGTTTAGCCATTAAGCCAACCAGCTTAGCTTATTTGCTACTTGGCCAAACCCATGAAGAGCAAGGTGAAGTACCTGAAAAGGCGGCAGAAAGTTATCGTAAGGGGTTAGAGCTCGCGACTAACATGGCCCCTACCGACATTATTACTGTCGATAAAACGCAAGAGTAATTAGTTCGAGCTTTAACTGGGTGAGTCTAGGCCTAGTAGCGGCCATAACTCATCAACTCGAGTTTTCACCTGATCGGTCATTTCAATCGGTACTCCCCATTCACGCGTTGTTTCTCCAGCCCATTTATTTGTCGCATCGAGTCCCATTTTAGAACCCAAACCAGAGACTGGCGAAGCAAAATCCAAATAATCAATCGGCGTATTATTAATTAACGTTGTATCACGGCTTGGATCTACCCGCGTAGTGATAGCCCAAATGACAGACGTCCAATCTCTCACGTCCACATCATCATCTGTGACGATAACAAACTTTGTGTACATAAACTGACGTAAAAATGACCAAATACCAAACATAATCCGCTTTGCATGCCCGGGATATTGTTTTTTTATACTAACAATGGCCATTCGATACGAGCAGCCTTCAGGCGGCAAGTAAAAATCCACAATTTCCGGAAACTGTTTTTTTAGAATTGGCACAAATACTTCGTTTAATGACACGCCAAGAATCGCAGGTTCATCTGGTGGCTTACCCGTATAAGTGGAATGGTAAATCGGGTCTTTACGGTGCGTAATTCGCTCAATCGTAAATACAGGAAAACTCTCAACCTCATTGTAATAACCAGTATGATCTCCAAACGGGCCTTCATCAGCCATTTCATCAGGGTATAAATACCCCTCTAAAACAATCTCAGCACTCGCCGGTATTTCCAAATCATGCGATATACAACGCGATACACTAGTTTTTGATCCACGTAACAAACCAGCAAACGCATATTCAGACAATGCATCTGGTATCGGTGTAACCGCCGCCAAGATAGTGGCCGGGTCTGCACCCAAAGCAACAGCAATTGGAAAAGGTTTGCCAGGATGCTCTTCTTGCCATGCTTTAAAATCTAACGCGCCACCACGATGCGGCAGCCAGCGCATAATAACTTTGTTCCGGCCTATAACCTGTTGTCGATATATACCTAAGTTTTGGCGCTTTGCTGAAGGACCTTTTGTTATTACTAATGGCCATGTAATCAGTGGGCCTGCATCTTCTGGCCAACAAGTTTGAATTGGCAGTGTCGCCAAATCCACATCATTACCTTCAATAATAACCTCCTGACACGCAGGGTTTTTTACTTTTTTTGGCGCCATGTTTAAGACCTGCTTGTATATAGGCAATTTTTGCCAAGCGTCTTTTATACTCTCTGGCGGTTCTGGCTCTTTCAGCGTCGCAAGTGCCTCACCCACCTCTTTTAGAGCCTCTACACTCTCTTGCCCCATCCCTAATGCCACGCGCTTTGGCGTACCAAACAAATTAGCTAAAACTGGAACAGAGTAGCCTTTCGGATTTTCAAATAACAAGGCAGGACCTTTATCCTGTAGAACGCGGTCGCATATTTCCGTCATTTCTAAATACGGATCAACTTCTTCAGAAATTCGTTTTAACTCGCCCAGTTCTTCAAGTTTTAATATAAAATCACGTAGGTCTATATAATTCATTTTTTATGGCATATTGATATTTTTATTAGACAATAAAATAACATTTATACTAAAACTAAGATATGGAATACGATACAACTCTTGACGTTAAGGGGCTAAATTGTCCTTTACCTCTCCTTCGACTAAAACAATTATTACCTCAACTTAAGTCAGGTGATGTTCTACAACTGTTGGCAACAGACCCTGCGGCACATTTAGATATCGGTGTTTTTATTGACAAGTCTAAACACAATATTGTTTTGCATGAACGTGCTGATGATGTTCAGCACTTTTATATCAAAATCGTTAAATAACGCGACCTTCTCAACATAAAAAAGCGTTCAAATGAACGCCTTTTTTATGTTGATGCCTTTCGTTATTCGCCCGTATCGAAGTCTAACTGAGGCTCTAAAAATTTCTCGTAACCTTTCAACATGAAGTCCCAATACAAAATGGGTAAGCCAATTGTTTTTGTGTGCCACATCAAAGATGACTCTTCATTCGGTTTAGCCACCCAAGGAAGTGTTGGGGTCACTTTACCACCATAAATAAACTCAGCCATCATCACTTTGCCACGAGCCGTCGTTAACGGACATGACCCATAACCGTTATACCCTTCAGACATTGGTTTGCCGTCCATTAGGTTTTTGATATTTTTGACCACTTCTGGCGCTTGCTTACGGACCGCTGCGGCAGTTTTAGAGTTTGGCGTGGTACAAGCATCACCCAAACCAAACACATTTGCATATTTAACGTGCTGCATAGAATGTTGGTTCACCTCAACATAACCCGCATCATTCGACACAGCTGAGCCATGTAAGAAAGCCGGTGTTTTTTGATGAGGCGTTACATGAATCATATTGAATTCAAGCTCTTTAATCTCCCCTTTATTATCGCCATCAACCACTTCAAAGGTTGCTTTTTTCGCTTCACCGTCGACTTTTATTAATTTATGCAATAAGTCTTTATGAATCCCATATCCATCAGCGACTTTAGACAGTGCTTTAGCGAAATAAGGAACGCCAAACATACCCGGTCCTGGGTTTGTAAAGTGAACATCACATTTGTCTAAGATACCCTTGCCACGTAAATAATCCGCCGCTAAATAAGCAATTTTTTGTGGTGCTCCTGGGCATTTAAATGGCAATGGCGCTTGCGTAAAGAACGCGTTATCGCCTGCTTTTAAAGCCTGTACACATTCCCATGTGTATTCAACATAATCAGGTGAGTAGTTGGTACACACACCATTTTTGCCAATCGTTTCTTTCAGACCTTCTATAGCATCCCAATCTAGTACAAGCCCAGGACAAACCACCAAGTAGTCGTAAGTGATTTTATCGCCATTGTCTATTTCAACAACATTGTTGTCAGCATCAACATTTGTCGCTGCCTGTTTAATCCACTTGACGCCTTTAGGAATTAAACTACTAGTTGAACGACGTGTATTTTCTAGTGAATAACAACCACCACCCACTAACGTAAATGCAGGTTGGTAATAATGATTCTCTGATGGGTCAACGACAGCAATATCGAATGATTTCCCATCTGAATGACGCATTAAGCTTGCAGCGACAGTAATACCTGCGGCACCTGCACCAATAATTAAAACTTGATGATGTTGTTCTGACACAATGTTCCTCCGTTTATGAACATATTTTATATAGTTAACCTATTGATTATACGCTGCTTTTACAAGTACCAATGCCATCAAATATGTCGTTTTAAATCACTCTTTATTCTATATGGTTATATGTTTAGACCAGACTACATTCTAAATCCGCCGTGTTTCTTTCGCTGTTCACCATCGTGAGCAGAAAAACCCCAATAGCGCCCCGCCACCAACACAACATTCACAAAACCATCTTTCTCGGCTTTTAATTCAACAGGCGTACCACTAGGTAACAATTTAAGTGGCTCACCATTTACATTGGGTTGCGGATAAATACCTGCCAGCAATTTATCTGTAATGTGTGCAGCGGACCATGCCGAAGAACACAGACACAAAAAAAGAAACATTGCACTTAACATACGCAACATAAAAATAGTCAATTAAGCAGCAATGCCAGAATGCCTTAACAATGAATCTATCGTTGGCTTTCTTCCTCTAAACGCTTCAAAAAGCACCATTGCATCTTCACTGCCGCCTTTTTCTAACACGTTATGCAGGAACGCACGTCCTGTGCTTTCATCAAAAATGCCATTTTCTTCAAATAAAGAAAACGCATCACTTGAAAGAACCTCAGCCCATTTGTAACTGTAATAGCCTGCCGCATACCCGCCTGCGAAAATATGCGAAAACCCATTAGCAAAACGATTAAAGTCAGGCGTTTCTACAACGCTTACCTGCTCCCTAACTTGTTTAAGCGTTTCGTATATGGGCGTGATGTTTTTTTCGTCAAACTCATGATGAATTCTAAAGTCAAATAATGAAAACTCGATTTGGCGAACCATTTGCATACCGGACTGAAAGTTTTTTGCTGCCAACATTTTTTGAAATAAATCATCGGGTAATTGCTCACCGCTTTCAAAGTGAGCAGAAATCAACGCAATAGATTCTTTTTGCCAGCACCAGTTTTCCATAAACTGGCTCGGCAACTCAACCGCATCCCATTCCACACCATGTATTCCAGACACACTTAAGTGACTCACTTGAGTCAACATATGATGCAAGCCGTGCCCAAACTCATGAAAAAGCGTTTCCACCTCACCATGTGTTAACAACGCTGGCTGCTTGCCAATCGGCGGTGTAAAGTTACAGGTCAAATAGGCAACTGGGTTTTGCAACCCCTCATCTTTCTGAAAACGCGTAGCACATTCGTCCATCCACGCGCCACCGCGCTTATTCGCCCGCGCGTATAAATCCGTAAAAAACTGACCTCGCAAATCACCTTTTTCGTCTGTTATTTCATAAAACTTAACGTCCTTATGCCAAACATCCACCCCTTGAATTTCCTTAACTGTTATTCCATACAGTTTATTAACAATGGAAAACAGGCCTTTTAGTACTCGGTTCGCCGGAAAGTATGGTTTAACCTCTTCTTGCGAAAACTGGTAACGCTCTTCTCTCAGTTTTTCTGAATAATAAGCAACATCCCAAGCGTTTAGTTTTTTAACACCATCTCGCTCTCTTGCATAATCAGTTAATGACTCATAATCTGCCTTAGCCATAGGTAACGAACGATCAGCTAGCTGTTCTAAAAATTCAACAACATCACTCGGCTTGTTCGCCATTTTCGTCGCTAAAGAAAGCTCTGCATAGCTGCCAAACCCTAACAGTTGTGCTTTTTCATGCCGCAACGATAATATCTCATGCATTATTGATGAGTTATCCCACTTCTCTGCATAAGGACCTTGGTCAGATGCCCGAGTAGAGAACGCGTAATACATTTCGTAACGTAGTTGCTGATCGTCAGCGTATGTCATCACAGCCATATAAGATGGAAACTCTAAATTTAACAGCCAACCTTCTTGGTCTTTTTGCTGAGCCATTTGTTGAGCAAGGTCTAGCGCTGATTGCGGCAATCCGCGCAAACTGTCTACATCTGTGACACATTTTGACCACGCATTCGTTGCATCCATCAAGTTTTCTTCGTATTGATTGGTTAATAACGATAATTGTTGAGAAATATCCTTATAGCGCTCTTTCTTAGCATTGGGCAATGCAACGCCTGACAACTCAAAATCACGTAGTGCATTGTCAATAATTTTCTTTTGAGGTTGGCTTAAGTTTTTATACTCACCACCTTCCTTAATGGAACGGTAAGCTTGATATAAGTCTAAATTCTGCCCTATCTCTGTCGAATATTCACTCAACTTCGGGAGGCAAGCAGAATATGCATCTCTCCACTCATCGTTATTAAGCACAGAATTCAGATGACTCACAGGTGACCAGCTCCGGCTAAACTTATCATCGACCAGCTCTAGTGGGTGCACTAATGATTCCCATGAAAAATCAGTTTCACCTTCCAGCACAGCCGCAATTTGCTCTCGGCCTTTTGCCAGCAACTGGTCAACTGCAGGCTCTATGTTTTCTGACTTTATCGCCGAAAATGGCGGCAATACAAATTCTTCTAATAATGGGTTATTCATTGATTTTAAACCTTTTTCTAAATAAATATCATCGCACGGTTTCTAACAACATCCAAGCCCACAGTCATTGAAACTCTATTTGGCTATCAAGCGCGACAAATTGCCGCATGTGGCAATTTGTCACATCCCAAACTAAAAGCAAACTTATACAATCCTTTCTTTTTTAAACGCAGCAGGAACTTCAATGAAAGCAACATCACCATTAATTCTTAGTCTTAGCTTGTTGCAAGCGGGATTAGTTATAGCAGAACCAAACGTGCCGACCATCACCGTCTCTAGCGACATATTATTCAAAGATACAACCATCGTCAGCCCAACTTCAACCATAACCAAAGAGCAGGCTGCCGGCATTAATGTAACAACGACCGAGGACATTATTTCGCATGAGCCCAACCTGGTTATTCGAAAACGCTACATTGGTGATTCAAACGGCACTATTGGTATTCGTGGTTCCAATATGTTCCAAACGACAAGAACGATGGTGACTGCTGATGGCTTACCACTGCATTATTTTTTACAAACCAGTTTTTCTGGATCACCTCGCTGGTCTCTAGTAAACCCAGATGAAGTTGAAAGCGCCGAAGTACTTTATGGCCCTTTTTCTGCAGAATATGGTGGTAATTCTATCGGTGGTGTCGTTAGACTAAAAACACGTGATCCAAAAAAACGTCGTATTGTTCTAAAAGGCTCATTATTCAGCCAGGACTACGACGAGTTGAGCACCAACGAACACTTCAACGGCGGTAAAGCATTTGCCTCATTTGAGGATACGTTTGGCAACTTGGGGCTCTTCCTTTCATATAACCATTTAGAAAACGACAGTCAACCTCAAACACAATTTGCGGCCACAGCATCTGGCGGAGGTGGCACTGTTGTTAACGGTACAAGCCCAGGGGTTGAAGAGCATGGCACACCAGCAACATATTACGGCGATTCTGGCCCAGACCATGTCACGACCGATTTATACAAAGTTAAGGCTAACTATAACGTTGGCGACTATCAACTTCGCGGTAGTATCGCCTACGAAGATAGAAAAAGAGAACAAGACGATCTTAATAATTATTTAACCGATGCTGCTGGCAACCCTGTTTTCGATAACAACGTAACAACGCCAAATGGCACAAATTTTCGAACAAGCAACTTTGGTTCAAGCGTCTTCCAAGAACGTTCTCAAGACAGAGAAAGCCTGCTACTTGGGCTCGGGTTAACTGGCCCATTAGGTGATGACAGTGACTGGGTGTTTGACTTGTATGCAACCAGTTTTGAAATACTAAAAGATGAAGAGGTACGTACCGGGCGCAACCCAGCTGACCCAACCTTTGCCGCCAGCAATGCAGCATTTGGTGGCCGTTTAACCGAATATGATGATACCGGCTGGACAACTTTTGATGCGAAAGTGGGCACCGAAAGCTTAAACAGAAACGAAAACCATCGCTTGTCGATTGGTTATAACTACAGTAAGTATGAGCTAGAAATTAACCCGTTTAGATACAACTCTATTAGCAATACCAAAGGTGCCACTCGTGGCGCTAGTGGTGGCGAAACATTTAGCCACGCTATTTTTGCTCAGTGGGGCTGGATGTTCAACCCAAAATGGGACTTATCGTTAGGTCTACGATACGATGATTGGCGAGGCGAGAATGGCTTTTTTGATGACAATGCAGACGGCCTGATTACAGGTACAGAAAAGCATAACGACCGTCATGAATCTGGTTTCTCACCTAAGTTTTCTTTGGCACACTTTATGACAGACAAAACAACCATTCGTTATTCATTAGCGCGTGCATTACGTTTTCCTGTTACTGAAGAGCTTTACCAAAATGTGAATGAGGCGTTGCAAGTGTCCGTGGCCGATGCCAACTTGGAACCTGAAGACGGCGTTTTCCAAAACATTATGATAGAACATCAATTAAAAGATGGATTACTGAGGTTCAATCTATTTTATGAAGACGTTGATGATGTTATATTCAGCCAAAACGTGACTGTTAACGGCGCAACACTAAGAACCTTCTTACCTGTCAATACAGTACAAACAAAAGGCGCCGAATTTGTCTACAATCAGAATAGGGTGATGGGAAGCAAATTCAATACTCGCTTCAATGTCAGTTATACCGATGCAGAAATAGATAAAAACAAACTAGACCCATCACTTGAAGGCAATACATTTCCTCGCTTACCTAACTGGCGTGCAAACTTGTTAGTTGATTACCCGCTAACAAACAAGCTTGTTGCACACACTGGCATTCGCTATGCCAGCAATAGTTACGGTGACCTTGATAATAGCGACAATGAAGAACAGGTGTTTGGCGCACAAGACCAGTATATTTTTGTGAATACAAAACTTAACTGGCAAGCAACCAAAACCACGCAGCTTAGTTTTGGTGTTGATAATGTCTTTAATGAAGAGGCTTATGTACACCACCCTTGGCCTTCACGCACATTCTTCCTAGAAGCGAAAGCTGTGTTTGAATAAAACCATGACATTCAACACTAGCAACAACCGATTAGACGTAGCTGTGCTGCTTCTAATCGGCTTTTTATTTTCCTTGCCCAGTTATGCTAGCTGTATCAAAGGTGCTATTTCTCCACATTGTGGAAAAACACCTACATCCATTTTTGATGACACAGGCAAACTGTGGACAGCCTTCGTGCACCAACAACATGTGTACGTAAGCCACTCTAGTAACTTAGGCAAACATTTTTCCACCCCTGTAAAAGTGAACCCAATCCCACAAAAAATTTACACCAATGGTGAAAATAGGCCAAAAATACTATTAGGTAACAAAGGCAACGTGTTTGTCAGTTGGACGGAAAAAACACCCGGGCGCTTCACAGGTGATATTCATTTTTCTCGTTCAACAGATGGCGGGCAACATTTTGACGCCGTTAAAACCATTAATGACGATGGCTTGCCTATTGGCCACCGTTTTGACGCCATGAGTGTGACACCATCTGGGATAATATATATCGCTTGGCTCGATAAACGCGACCGTGTCGCTGCCAAAAAAGAAAACCCAAACTACCCCGGTAGTTCTCTGTATTACGCCACCTCGACCGATCAAGGAGAAACCTTTTCAAACAACATTAAAGTGGCCGAACATACCTGCGAATGTTGTCGCATCGCCATCACTCCCACCAAAAAAAACAATGTTGAGGTGATGTGGCGGCATATTTACCCAGGCGGCTATCGAGACCATGCGATTACCACGCTAACACCCAACTCACCTCTACCATCTCATAGGGCCACCGTCGATAAATGGAAAACAGATGCTTGCCCACACCATGGGCCAGACATTGACTATTCAAACGATAGCCGCACCCACATGGTCTGGTTTAGCAATGGAACGTACCACAAAGGCATTACCTACGGCCAGTTCTCACACCAATCGAATGACACGATGAAAATAATTAGTATTGATGATTCACCACAAGCCAGCCATCCGCAAGTTAAGGCGTTCAAGGGGATTGTTTGGGTCGTTTGGAAATCTTTTGAAAAAGACCAATCCGTCATCAAATACCGCTTTTCTTTAGATAATGGCAGCCAATGGTCCAGCGCTCAGACCATTGCATCTACGAACGAAGGTTCTGACCACCCATTGTTACTCAACAACGAAAAAACACTCTTTATCAGCTGGCATACGAATAGTGAAGGTTTGCAGCTCATGCCTCTAAATACGAACCAAACAAACGTGGCTAAACCATGAAAAATTTAATCCTAAGCTGTCTTTTAATTTTATCTGTAAGCATTGCAAACGCCACACCTATAAAAGACTGGAACAGTAACAGCTTAGAGCACGTCAAAAACACCTATAAGAACCAACCCTTTTTATTGGTTTTATGGTCTCTTGATTGCCCATCATGCTTTAAGGAATTTACGGCGTTAGGTAAGTGGCTAAAGAAACACTCGCAGCATCACGTGGTAATCGTATCCACAGATTCAAGTACTATGCTGCCTGACGTGCGAGACGTTATTAACGAATACAACCTAAATAACACTGACTTATGGATTTATTCAAAAGAAAACCCCGTAAAACTTAGGCAAAGCGTTGACTCTAAATGGTTTGGCGAATTACCGCGAAGTTACTTTTTTAATAAACAACACCAAAGCAAAGCACACAGTGGTGCGCTAACTGACGAGCAACTGAACTTGTGGCACACGCTCATTAGCAAAACAAACACCCAAAAATCATCACAAACGAATATTAAACCCCCAAACTGACGCCGCTCCTAACGCGAAGAAAACAGCTACTGTGGCCATTGTCCTTAATTGAAAACGCGCAATAAGTTCTGATTGCGCCTTAGCAGACAATATATAAGGCTTACGACTATCTCTCGGTTTTTCTATTAGGCTATCAACCTTAGACAAGTTGCTATCCGACAACTCTCTTTCAATCTGTTTTTTTGCGATTAAAACAACCTTGTTCCATTCCGCATCGTCTAAATGCCCATCATTGTTTTCATCAAACTCAGTTAATAAGCGCTTAGGGTTACTTTTCCATAATTGTAATAACGCTTGAATTTGTTCATTCTTCGTCGCCATATTTACTGCACTCAGAGATGTAAAATGCCCTAACACATAGAGGCTATCGCCTTCATCGATTCGTTTTTCACTATATCGGTAACGCCGCCCCGGCAACCAACCCGATGAATTAAACCCTCTGGGCCCTGCTTGTGGATAAGGCGTACTCCCATACCAACTATCTGACGTTGTGGCGATAACGTCTGCATCGTCCGGATCAACTATAGCCCGACCCGTTTTACCTACTAGGGAAAAAACATTATCACTGACACCAGAGTCATGCAGCGACCACGACGTTTGGCTGCGGTTACGCGTAAACGTTGATTGCTTTTCTTCTACTTTGTACTCATACCAAACACACGGTAAACGGCTTAACGGTGAAATAATCGGTTCGCCTGGTAAAAGCTCCGCAATGCCCTCAAACTCGTTATAACCTTGCGCAGCTGACCTTATTGCAGCCGTTGGCATATCTTCCATGATGCGGTAACGCCAAAAGTACTTGAATGACAAATACAAACAAAAAACGGCTAATCCTGATGCAGTCGACAAGCCTATCCAAAAGGTTCTATCAGGTAGTTGTTGAATCGCTGTTGCGACACTTTCAATCATTCAAACAAGTCTTTTACGCTAACGTCTGCAATCTCAGATTCTTTAAACTCTAATAAGTCGAATGCTTGGAAATTAAAGAACCGAGCGACCAAAATGTCGGGGAATTGCTCAATACGAACATTGTTTGAATTCACACTGTCGTTATAATATTCCCGTCGGTCAGCAATGCTGTTTTCAAGGTCACTAATACGTTTTTGTAAATTTTGAAATGATGCGTCCGCCTTTAAATCAGGGTAAGCCTCTGCAACCGCAAATAAATTCATCAAACCTTGCCGCATTTTTGTTTCTGCTTGCCCAAGACCCGCCACATCAGATTTGCCTAATGCTTCAGACACCCCCGATCTAGCTAACATCACTTGCTCTAATGTTTCGCGCTCATGCTTCATATATTGCTTACACGTTTCTACCAGCTTAGGTAGCTCATCGTGACGCTGTTTTAACAAAACGTCTATATTCGACCATGATTTTGACACATTGTGCTTAACACTCACGAGGCTGTTATAAATTGCTACCGCATACCCGGCAATGACCACGACTATGGCCAATAGTACAAATCCTGTTACACTCACGATATTCTCCAAAGATTAAAACAATAATAAGTATAGAACAGGTCCTCTTACAATGCCTTTAAAACCTTTCGACAATAAATCACCTCAGCTGGGTAATAATGTTTATGTTCACGAATCAACCGTCGTTATTGGCGATGTGACGCTTGGTGAAGATGTTTCCATATGGCCGCTGACCGTTATTCGGGGTGATATCCATAGCATCAGCATTGGTGACCGGACAAATATTCAAGATGGCAGCGTGCTTCACGTTACGCATGCCAGTGACTTCAACCCTGGCGGTTTCCCACTCAACATCGGCTCTGATGTCACTGTCGGTCATAAAGTAACACTGCATGGCTGCACTATTGGTAATCACTGCCTTATTGGTATGGGCTCAATTATTATGGATGGCGCCACAATCAACGACCGCGTACTCGTTGGCGCAGGCAGTATTGTCCCGCCTGGCAGGGAATTAGAGTCTGATTACTTGTATGTTGGCTCGCCGGTAAAACGCGTTCGCCCCATTAATGAACAAGAAGCACATTTTTTAAAATATTCAGCCAACAATTATGTCCGTCTAAAAGACAAGTATTTAGCAGAGTAGCTTCCCCTCTGCATTATCTCTACTACACTTGTAGTAACTTTAAATACGATGTTAACTTATGGACAATTATTCATTTGCACGACAACCCATTCTTAATCACAAATTACAATTATTCGCCTACGAATTTTTGTTTCGACCAATAAACAATAACGAACTCAAACACTCTTTAACGGCTGAAGTATTAACGTCATCCATCATAGACGTTGGTTTACTAAAAGCATCAAATAACAAACCCGCGTTCATCAATATGTCATACAACGACATCATGAGTGACTACGTAGAAGCACTTCCAACTGATCATATTGTTATAGAACTGCTTGAAGATATTAAGCCTAACACCGCCCTTAATGAACGGGTAAATGACCTGGTTAATAAGGGTTATTCTTTTGCTTTAGACGACTTTGTTTACACCCCAAAATGGGATACGTTAATAGATCTTGCAGACTTCATAAAACTTGACTTAACCGTGACTAAGTTTGAAGAAAACAAAACACTCATTCATCAGCTTCATGATAAAAACATCACGTTTCTTGCTGAAAAAGTCGAGACCTATCAACAATTTAAAGACTATAAAAGCATAGGCTGTGAACTATTTCAGGGCTATTTTTTTTGTATGCCAGAAAAAATATCTGGAAAAGTTATTGACTCAAGCACCTTAGCAAAGGCAAAAATTATAGCAGACCTAAACCGGCCTAACATATCAGTTAAGGAGCTTGGAAACACGTTCAAACAATATCCAACGCTCACGTTTAATTTACTGAAGTATCTAAACTCAGCGTATTTCTCATTTTCCAAAAACATTGCAAGCATAAAGCAGGCGATTGTCATTCTTGGCATTGACGGTGTTAGAAAATGGGCGACCATAATCTCTCTTCGAAGTTTTTCATCTAAACCCGCTGAGCTTCGGCGTCAAACGCTGGTCAGAGCAAGACTTGCAGAATTATTAGCTACAAAAAACAACCTACCTAACCCCGAAAGTTACTTTTTAATGGGAATTATCTCATCCTTAGATGCGGTACTTGATTACAGCAAAGAGGAAATACTTGAAGCAATGCCCTTATCAGTCGATATTAAATCTGCGTTACTAAAAATGGAGGGTGATATGGGTCAAATTCTAAACTCAATTTACCAACATGAAACGATGCCACTCTCCACCGGTTCATCTCAAGTTCCTGCGCTGTACATTGACGCATGCCAATGGACTGATGACGTAATTAACAATACATAAAGCTCTGTGAATAGCGATCAAACATCTTATTTGCTAGCCATTCTGGCTCATCCAGCTTTTAAGGAAGGCGAGCACTGGCAAACAAGAACGTTCACCGCTGAACAAACCATATTAGAAGAAGGTGAAAGCACGTCTTCTCTTTATTTGATTTTAAACGGGCGCGCCAGAGTAATCGCTAATATTGATCTTGGTAGTGACAAAACCATTCACCCTGGATTCAAAGACCTGACCCAACACGACGTATTTGGTGAATTATCATTCATTAACGACCAACCTCACACAACAAACATTACTGCCGTAAGCGACTGTAAAATAGCCGTGATAAAAAGCGAAAGTTTAGAGCAGTTTCTAAATTCACATCCTGAACACGGCATGCCTTTTTATAAAGAAATGGCAAAATTGTTGGCCTTACGGTTGCATACCACCAACACCAAAGCTTTTTCTTTGCTAGCATGGGGACTCAGCCACCAAGGGGTCAACGAGCACTTTGATTAAAATGCCAATGCGTTGACTGGATATCATTAATCAACCTGTAACATTTTTTACAAGTATGTTACATTTAAAAAAAATAACTATAAAGGCATACTAATGGAATTAAGATCCTGTTTAAGGTCCCCACTAAAACTCCCAATCAAATTGGCAACTAGCAATAAAGAAGTTAATTGCATCACAAGAGATTTCGGCATGGGCGGTATGTTCATTGAACTTGAAGACGTTGACCTGAAGGCCGGCGAAGAAACTCAAGTTATCTTCTCTATTCACCATGACACGGGTGATAGAACACATAAAATCAGCGCAAAAATAGCTCATTTAAGCGACGGTGGTTTAGGTTTATCTTTCTCAAAACCAGACACAGCAACTTTTCGTACACTTCAAGAGCTTCTAAAATATACAAAAAAAAAGAATTTGCACTAAGCTATAACGCAGAACGTGTATTGAACATGTTTACGTTTAACAGGAAACATGAATTTAAGCACTTTACTTAATATCTCCCTTCAATACAGGTAACCAATCAGGATGATTAGGGTTTTTCGTCATTATATTTCCACTGCTTTTTTAAGTTTAAGTTTATTAGAAACGGTTATATTCGCTTCAGCGTTCCAAGCTGGCAATTTGCTTCGTTTCAAAGAAACGAGCGATATAGTACAAACCAGCTTCTTTATACCTTCTGCAATTTTTGCCGTCATTATGCTAGTTTGCATGACGGGTATGGGGCTTTATCAACGAAACCAAGGCTGGAAAACTGCCGCTATAGTGCTACGTCTAACCGGTGCTTTTTTATTAGGCACCATCGCCATGTCATTAGTATTTTACGCCCTACCTGATTTATTTATAGGTCGTGGTATTTTAGGATTCTCTCTTCTTTTTGCTTTTGCTGGCACAGCCATTTTACGTGCTATTTTTTACCGTTTTGCTGACGCTGATAAATTAAAACGACGTATCTTAATCTATGGTGTTGGTAAAAAAGCCCAGCAGCTGATTGACTTGCAGGATAACGAAGGCCACGACCACCTTGATATTGTTGGCTGCATTCCTATGGGTGACGAACAACAAGTCATTCAGCAAGGAAGTCTAATTAACTTAGACATACCCCTTATCGAGTTTGTTAATCTCCAAGATATTGACGAAATTGTTGTTGCTCCAGATGATCGACGTGGGGGCTTACCCGTTGACGACTTGCTTGATTGTAAAATCAGCGGTTATGAGGTGATTGATGCCTTAACGTTTTATGAGCGTGAATCAGGGGTGATTAAAATTGACAGCCTATATCCTAGTTGGCTCGTTTTTTCAGATGGTTTTAAGGCAGGCAACACTAAAAACTTAACTAAACGCGCTTTTGACATTTTTAGTAGCTTGCTCATATTGTTTTTCACTTGGCCTATCATGTTGATAGCGGCTGGCTTTATTTGGGCAGAAAACGGCTTTAGTGGCCCAATTTTCTATACACAGATTCGAGTTGGGGCACATTGGCGATTATTCAATGTGATGAAGTTTCGCAGTATGCGAGTGGATGCAGAAAAGAATGGTGCTCAGTGGGCACAAAAGAATGACGCCCGCGTTACCCCCGTTGGTCGCATCATTAGAAAAACTCGAATTGATGAGCTACCCCAAATTATTAACGTCTTAAAAGGCGATATGAGTTTTGTCGGCCCACGTCCAGAAAGACCTGAGTTTGTAGACCAGGTTGCAACGAGCATTCCATTTTATTCAGAGCGGCATAGAGTTAAACCTGGCATAACCGGCTGGGCACAACTCTGTTACCCTTACAGCGCATCTGAAGATGATGCCGCTAGAAAACTAGAATACGACCTGTATTACGTTAAAAACTATAGTTTGTTTTTAGATATGCTAATTCTTCTACAAACAACTGAGGTCATACTTTGGGGCAAAGGCGCACAATAAAACACCCGTTTTTTAGTTCTTCGCAAGCTCTCGCCGCACATTTATTGTATCTGGCATGACGTTGCGCCAAACATAAAACGCTTGCGCTGCCTGTTCAACAAGCATACCTAAACCATCAACCGATGTTACGGCACCTTCTTTAAGCCCCCACGTCATAAAAGCCGTTGCGTGCTTACTATAGGCCAAGTCGTAACACACCCCTCCTTCAGCTAATATTTGAGACGGTAACGGTGGTAAATTAGCACTTAAGCTTGCTGATGTTGCGTTAATAATCAAATCAAAAGTTGAACCAGTCAAGTTATTAAACGTAGACACGTTAATCTCTCCTATTGGTTCAAAAATACTTTTGAGTGTTTGCGCTTTAGATTCCGTTCTGTTTACCAAACATAGTGAACTGGGGGCAGAATTGAGTAATGGTCCTAAAATTCCTCGGGCAGCACCACCTGCGCCCAAGACCAAAATGCGTTTACCGGCTAGACTAAGCTCTAAGTTATCCATTAGGTCTTTGAGCAAGCCAACACCATCTGTGTTATCACCAAATAAGTCGCCATTTTCCATTAACTTAATGGTATTAACGGCTCCACTAAATTTTGCACGTTCACTTAATACATCAACCTCATCGAATGCCATTTCTTTCAAAGGCACTGTGCAATTAATACCTTTTCCACCTGAGTTAAAAAAATCTTTTACTGCCTGCGTGAAGTTTTCAGGCTTAACCTCTATAGCCTGGTAGTTAATACTCTGGCCAGTCTGTTTAGCAAATGCTGCGTGTATATAAGGAGATAAACTGTGGTTTATCGGATAGCCAAACACGGCATATTCATCAATGTTGTTATTCACATCAAGAATCCTTTAACCATTTCGCCACATCTTTTGCAAAATACGTCAGCACTGCATCTGCACCAGCACGTTTAAATGCCAACAAAGACTCTATTACCGTTGCTTTCTCATCCAGCCAGCCATTCTGTGATGCGGCTTTAAGCATCGCGTATTCCCCACTCACTTGATAGGCAAATACAGGTATTTGAAATTCATCATTGATACGACGAATAATGTCTAGGTATGGCATTCCTGGCTTGACCATGACCATATCAGCACCTTCTTCAATATCTAAAGCAACTTCCACAATCGCCTCATCGGAATTAGCACAATCCATTTGATAGGTGTTTTTATTGCCAGTGCCTAACTGTGTTGACGAACCAACGGCCTCTCGAAACGGACCATAAAAACTGGATGCATATTTTGCTGAATACGCTAATATTTTCGTATTGGTATCGCCTGCTACTTCCAAAGCATCTCGAATGGCTCCAACCCGGCCATCCATCATATCGGAAGGGGCGACAATATCGGCTCCTGCTTCGGCATGAGATAAGGCCTGCTTCACTAATACATCTACAGTTTCGTCATTTAGCACATAACCCGTCTCGTCAACTAACCCATCTTGACCATGCGTCGTAAAAGGGTCCAATGCAACATCTGTTATGACACCAAGGTCTGGCAAAGCCAATTTAAGTGCTCTCACTGCTTTTTGTGCAAGACCATTTGGGTTCCACGCTTCATCCGCCAAATCCGATTTTGCACTAACTGGCGTGACAGGAAAAATAGCAATAGCTGGTACACCTAACGCATAAAGCTCCTTAGCTTCATTTATTAATAAATCAATGCTTAAACGCTCCACACCTGGCATAGACTCGACTGTCTCACGTTGATTGGCGCCTTCAATCACAAAAACGGGGGCAATCAAATCATCTGTCGTTAACTGGTTCTCCCGCATTAAACGGCGGCTAAAATCATTAGCCCGCATTCTCCGCTGTCTTGTCGCTAGTATTGCGTTCGTTTTATCCACTTTCATATATAACACCATTTCAATGTATAATTATTGGTATGCATTTTAACTACCTAGTGGCAAAAAGGCTCTAGAAATATCAATATTGCCGACTATACTGTTACATATATAATACGACTCATACAGGTAAAACATGTCCATAAGACACCTAATCGCTCTTTTACTTCTGATCATTGCATCAACTACCTGCATAGCTGCATCTCCTGCGGTGTATGAAAAATCAGGCAACATGCCTATTGATGAAGCATTTGATGCTGTTTACCAAGAACTAGAACAACGCAATTTTTACGTTATTTTTGAAGCTAATATTGGCAAAAACCTTTCACGGTTTAAAGATAAATGGGCTGAGAATTATAATAAAAATAAATTAGGTGGTATTCGCAGCCTTGTTTTTTGTAATGGTTGGTACGCCAACAAAGTTAGCAATATCGACCCAACCATGCTCGCCTTGTGTCCTTTACATCTAACTGTCATTGAGCGTTCAGGCAAGGCACATATATTATTTGTAAAACCTAGTTTTATTGGGCAAGACAGTCCTGCTTTGCCTGTTTTAACAGAAATTGAAGAAACTGTCATTGAAGCTATTAATGCTGCAATGGAATAGCTCTCTACACGGTCTTAATACATATAATTAAATATAAATAAATTGGTATCTAGTATGAAAAAAATAAACGGACTTATATTACTTAGCGTGCTTGTTTTGCTAACAAGCACTCATTCATTTGCATTCGCGGCGGATCTTAATGCCCCTCAAAAAGCAATATTAGAAACATCTGACTTACTACATGACATTGTAAGTAAAGAAAAAGAACAACTTGGCGATCGTCAATTCGTCTTCCAATTAGTCAATGAAGTAGTTGAACCACGCGTCGATTTAAATAAAATATCTAAACTAATATTAGGCAAGCACTGGCGTAAAGCCACGGATGTGCAGAAAGCGCAGTTCCAAAAGGAATTCAAAAACTTGCTTGTCAACACATATGCTACTGCCTTTACCGAGTTTAATGATTGGACCGTAAAGTTTTTACCTATGTCTCTAGATCCAGCGGATAAGCGTGTTGTTGTTAAAAGCGAAATTATCACAGCCTCACGGCCGGCCATTGCAGTCAATTACCGGATGGCTAAAAATAAAGCGGGCGAATGGAAAGCTTATGACGTCATCATCGAAGGTATTAGTATGGTGACAAACTACAAAGGAAGCTTCTCTAGCAGCATCAAACGAAGCGGTGGAATAGATAACGTTATAAAAGACTTAGCCGCTAAAAATAAATTATCTGAGGACGCTTCAAAAAAACAAGATTTAGAAGAGGTTAGCGATAACTCGTAATTGATTTATTGCGTATCACTAAGCCAGTCTCTTGGCTTCAAAAACACGTCGTATAACTCACTTTCAGGCGAGTTAGGCTCAGGTGACCAGTTGTAGCGCCAACTGACTTGAGGGGGTAAAGACATAAGGATCGACTCTGTTCGTCCACCTGTTTGCAAACCAAAAAGAGTCCCCCGATCATATACCAAATTAAACTCAACATAACGACCACGGCGATATAACTGAAAGTCTTTTTGTTTGTCTGTAAAAGGCACAGAAATTCGCTGTTTAACTATTGGTATATAGGCCGGTAAAAAATGATCACCTACGCTTTGCATGATCTCGAAGCACCGTTCAAAGCCACCCTCATTAAGATCATCAAAAAAAAGCCCACCAATACCCCGCTGTTCATCGCGATGTTTTAAGTAGAAGTATTCATCACACCACTTTTTATATTTAGCATATAAATCATCACCAAAGGGTTTACATGCATTCTGTGCTTGTTGGTGCCAATGTACAGCATCTTCTTCAAACCCATAATACGGCGTTAAATCAAAACCGCCGCCAAACCACCAAATGGGTTCCTCACCTTCCTTCTCGGCAATGAAAAAGCGAACATTAGCGTGTGAAGTTGGAACAAAAGGGTTATTTGGGTGAATAACCAATGAAACGCCTAACGCCTCAAACTTACGCCCTGCAAGTTCTGGCCGATGTTGAGTTGCAGAGACAGGTAACGAATCACCACGCACATGCGAATAATTAACGCCTGCTTGCTCAAAAACACGCCCTTTTTCCATTACACGTGTTCGCCCACCACCTGTATTACTACCTCGCTCCCAGTTATCCTCTATAAATAACGCTTGCGATTCTATAGCCTCAAGCGAGGAACATATGCCATCTTGTAAGTTCAGCAAATAATTTTTTACTAACTCTATATCTGGTATATCCAAGGTATATTCCTGCCTTTAACGGTACCGTTTATTTAAAAATGGATCTATTATTTGGCTTGGCTCCAGATTGGAACCAACACAACCATTAATCGTATAGACACCATATTTCTGGAACTTTATTCGCGCTTTAAATGCATCTTTTAAAGGTTGTGAGCCCGATAAATTAGCACTTGTTGATACGATAGGCATATTAGCGAGCGAACACAGTTCACTAGCCAATGCATGCTGAACAATGCGCACTGCCACCGCTTTATTATCACCCCGTACCCATACTGGCACCGACTCATGTGCAGGTAAAAGCCATGTTGTTGGCACATCGTTTTTAGCAGTCATTCGTGATAAAACATCATCAGGCAGCGGCTTAATGTATGAGCCTAATTGCCCTATATTGGATGCTATGAGAATAAGTCCTTTATGTTGAGGCCTGTTTTTTAATGCCAGCAAATTATTAACCGCATTAGCATTTAGTGGATCACAACCTAAACCAAAAACCGCTTCAGTTGGATACGCTACCAACCCACCTTGCTGAAGGCATTCAACAAACTTTTTTTTCTGTAACCCAGAAGGCATAAATCAAACCGGGGGATTTAATTACAACCTTGCTTGTAACTCTTCGTTTTTCTTAATAACCGCTTCGCCAGCTGCTTTTCGTTCAGATCGAACGCGCTGCGCAAGCTCTGTATCAGACAGCGCCAGAATTTGAGACGCCAAATACGCCGCGTTTTTTGCACCCGGCTTGCCAATCGCAACACTCGCGACGGGAATCCCCCCTGGCATTTGCACCGTAGATAATAGAGCATCTTTGCCCTGTAATGACCCGGCATCCAACGGAACACCAATCACTGGCTTAACTGTATTTGCTGCAACTGCACCTGCTAAATGTGCTGCTAAACCAGCCGCCGCAATGAACACACCACAACCACGTTGATCCGCATCGGTAACATAAGCATGTGTTTCAGCCGGCGTTCTATGCGCTGAAGTAATTCTAACTTCATATGGAATATCTAGTTTTTTTAGCACATCAAGTGTGGACTCCATAACAGGGAAATCTGAGTCTGAGCCCATTAATACGGCAACAAATGTTTTTGGGTTTTGCATACTTTATTCTCTCTTTATTTATTTATTCTGGCTTTGCCATTTCTTCGCATGGCGTTATATATGAACATTCTTGTTGTGGACACACTTTTTCTGAGCCACGACGCTTCGTTATTTTAACCGTTAAAATTGGCCATTGGCAACTTGGACAAGCTTCCTTAATCGGTGCATTCCATAGCGCATATTTACATTTTGGGTAATTTGAACAGGAATAAAATATCTTCCCTTTCCGTGATTTTCGCTCCAAAATTGTTCCTTTTTTACAATCAGGACAAACCACATTGGTGTCTTTCGGTTTCTCCAAAGGCTCCATATGTTTACAATCTGGGTACGAACTACAGCCTATAAACTTTCCATACCGGCCTGCACGAATAATTAAATTAGATTCACACTTCGGACATTGTCTACCTTCTACAACTTCAGGCTCGGCGGATTCCGCATCATCATTTAAGTTTCTCGTATACCCACATTCAGGATAATCAGTACAACCGATAAAGCGCCCATTTCTTCCGAGCCTAATAGATAACGGCTTGCTACACTCTGGGCACTTTTCATCCATTGCTTCTTGCGTCACATCACTACGCCGAACACTTTCTTCCTTATCAACAATCAGGTCTTTAAACGGTTGCCAGAACTTCTTCATCAGCGGCAACCAGCTCTTTTCGCCCCTTGAAACAGCATCTAAATCGTCTTCTAACTTTGCAGTAAAGTCATAATCAACATAATTAGTAAAATGTTGCGTTAAAAACTTATTAACAATGCGGCCAACATCCGTTGGATAAAAACGTTTTGTTTCTAACTCAACGTATTCTCTGTTTTGCAGCGTAGAAATAATCGAAGCATACGTAGACGGTCTACCGATGCCGCGTTCTTCTAGTGCTTTAACCAAGCTCGCCTCACCATAACGGGGCGGTGGCTCTGTGAAATGTTGATTTGGAATAACACTCAACAAATCTATTAACTCGCCTTCCTTCATGGGTGGCAACAAGTTTTCCTTATTGTCATCTTCTTCTTTACTGTCATCCTTTCCTTCAAGGTACACAGCCATAAAACCAGGCTTACTAACGGTAGAACCTGTTGCTCGGAACACATGTTCATTTCCACAGGTTAAATCAACACTCACCCCATCAATTAATGCGTGAACCATTTGACTGGCAACTGTTCGTTTCCATACAAGTAAGTACAGCTTATATTGATCGTCCGAAAGCGAACCACGAATGTCTTCAGGAACCCGTAATGCGGAACTTGGACGAATCGCTTCGTGTGCCTCTTGGGCATTTTTAGCTTTTGTTTTATAAACTGGAACAGTTTTTGGCACATTCTCTTTGCCATAACGCGTTTTTATCAAATCGCGGATTTCATCAACTGCTTCACCTGCAAGGTGAACAGAATCTGTTCGCATATAAGTAATTAAACCGACCGACTCTGACCCTAACGTTACCCCTTCATACAACTGCTGTGCAATTTGCATGGTTTTTTTAGTGGTGAATCCTAATTTTCTAGCCGCTTCTTGTTGTAACGTAGACGTTGTAAACGGTGCCGCCGGATTGCGTTTTCTTTGCTTTTTTTGTAGCTTTTTAACCAGCAACTTGCCAACCGCTGCCGTCGTGATTTCGTCTTTTATCTTATTCGCGTAGTCAGCATTCTCAACACTAAATTGAGATAATTTATCACCCGAAAAGTGAGTCAGTTTTGCTTTAAACGGTAGGCTCTCCGATTTTACGTCTGCTTCAATACTCCAATACTCACGGTTAGTAAACGCCTCAATCTCTAACTCTCTTTCTACTATTAAACGTAACGCGGGGCTTTGCACACGGCCAGCTGATAACCCACGCCGGATTTTTTTCCACAATAAAGGTGATAGGTTAAATCCAACCAGGTAGTCTAATGCTCGCCTTGCTTGTTGAGCATCCACCATATCCATCGCTAATTCGCGAGGTTCTTTTATCGCTTTTTGAATTGCCTTCTTAGTAATTTCATGGAAAACAACCCGGTGAACTGGCTTGTCTTTTAATAATTTTTTATCTTTTAGCAATTCGGACACATGCCATGCAATGGCTTCACCTTCCCTATCTGGATCAGTCGCAAGATAAAGTTCATCGGCTTTTTTCATGACCTTAGCTATTTCTTGAACATGACGCTGGTTTCTTTCAACCAACGCGTATTTCATCGCAAAGTCGTTCTCTGTATCGACAGCGCCTTCTTTTGGAATTAAGTCCCTGACATGCCCGTACGAGGCAAGGACCGTAAAGCCTTTACCTAAGTATTTTTCAATCGTCTTAGCTTTCGCTGGTGATTCTACAATAACAAGTGCTGACATCTTTGCGCCTAATGAAGTTCGAAAGGAACATCGCCGTAGACGAGTTCTTCCATTTGCGAGTAATGACCTTCCATACCTGTTTGGCTAAACAACACCATCAGCGCAACCCATTTGACATGCTCTTCACTAAGAAGTGAATCACCTAGCGCCATTGCACGGTCAATAATAATTTCACGACGTTCAGCATCTATAATGCCTGATTGCTCGAGATACAACAAAAAACCTTGTGCATCAACATCGAAACGTTGTTTTTCTTCAGGGGAATAAATTCGTATAGACTTTCTTTCGGTGTAGCTGCTGACCGGCTCAGAAGTCTGGCTCGTTAAACACTCCATCCAGTCGAACGCTCTGTCCACATAGCTTTCAGTGAACCCAGCTTCAAGCAATTCTTTCTTTAATTTATCCGTTTCAACTGTCTCTTCTTCTGACGCATCCATATAATGCTCAAACAAATAGACAAGTACCTCAAAAATCGTTTCTTTCATGTTTTTCCTAAGCGTTACAGTGACTTAACACCCTTATTATGGTCAACTTATTAGATTGGACAGCGATAGAATAAGCCACCAGGGGCTGATAACACATAACCTTGTAGCTCTAATACTAGCAACATAGACGATATTTCTTCTGCTGTAAATTTACATTCTTGAACAAGTATATCCACAGACGTGGGGTCAAAGGCAATTTTTTCAAGCAAAATATCATAATCAGCTCCTAATGACGTTTTATTGACTTCACTCTCGTTTTGCGGCGCGTGCTCTTTTTTAATTCCTATTTGAGCCATTTGCCCCAATTCCTCCAGGACATCTTCTGCCGTTTCAACTAACTTTGCACCTTGGCGGATTAGATGATGACAACCTTTTGTTAGTGGATTATGAATAGACCCTGGTATGGCAAAAACATCACGTCCTTGCTCCATGGCATGGCGCGCTGTCACAAGGGAGCCACTTTTTATAGCCGCTTCTACTACCAACACACCCAAGCTCATCCCACTTATAATTCGATTGCGCCGAGGAAAATAACCCGGTTGCGGACGCGTACCTATCGGAAACTCAGACACTAATGCACCTGATGTAATAATCTTTTCAGCGAGCAGTTTGTGTTTTGCGGGATATACTCGATCAAGCCCCGTTGCAGCCACAGCAATGGTAACACCCTTCGCAGCCAAAGCACCTTGGTGCGCTGCATAATCTATACCTAGCGCAAGACCACTCGTTACGGTTAATCCAAAGCTCGCTAAGTTATTGGCAAAATCATGCGCTGTCTTAGCTGCTGTTGGTGTCGGGTTTCTGCTACCCACCAATGCAATCTGTAATGAACTTAATAAGGACCTGTCACCTCTTATAAATAAAACAGGAGGCGGGTCGGGAATTTCTCTTAATAGCGCTGGATAATCGTCATCATTCCAACACATAACATGACAATCAGGATTAACTAACCAAGCTAAATCTTGCTCAATTTCAGTCCAGTCAAATTGTTTAATTTGTGTGGTTATTTTGGACGATAGCCCCGACTTTTTAAGCTGGTCAGTAGACGCTGAAAAAACGTGCAATGGAGATGGGAAATGCTGCAAGACATGTAAATATGTTTTAGCGCCAACACCCTTCACTCGCCATAACGCCAGCCAATATTTTAACTCGCCAATAGAAACGCCCGGCGAGGCAACCTCACCGGGCGTCATGTCTTTATCCAAAATTACGGTGCGTGTATGACGTCCAAACGGTGCATAACACGCTTGGCTTCCATAACTAAACCATAGCTAACACGATCAAACGTTCGAAAAATCATTAACGTACCTGCTTCTTCATTTGGCAATGTTACTTCTGAGTCGCCACCTGCTATCACATCTCTTACTGTTTCACCTGCATGTGAGACCATAAACACGTGTCCAACTTCCACACCATCTTTAAGCCCTATATCAACCACCACCACATTGTATTGCCCAATTTGTGAAACACCATCGACTACACCAATAATATGGCCTTTTAAATCACTCGCAGGTGCGTGTGGATAAAAGTTCTGAACAGCAACACCTTCTTCTGTAGGTATCAAACGGTCGCCTTTACCTGCTTCACGTGTTGATTTAGATAACATAACCGTTCCAGGATCGCCAGTTACTTCAACCGTCGAATCAGCAATAAAAAATGATTCAAACCCTAAAGACTCACCCGTTGTAGCATCTTTATATTCTTCGCCTTGCCTCACTACGCTATATCCGCCGGAACTGCCCTCTTCAAGTGTTCTAACATAAGCTTTTATCCCTGCAGATCCTAAAATGTGTTCATCACTAAAGGCAACAATATAAGGCGCCGCATCATATTCCTCTTGAGTCATCACCCTCGGTTTAGCCAAAAATGCTGAAATCGCATCGATTGGTATAACGGGAATAGCTTCTGCCAAGCTTGATTTTCTGATAGAAGGCGACATCTTTCCATTACCTCTATTTAGGGTCAACCTTGGTTGTCCGTCAACAAATGAAAGCTCAATGACATCACCTGGATAAATTAGGTGAGGGTTAGCAATTTGCTCATTCGCTTGCCATATATCAGGCCATCTCCATGGTGTTTTCAAGAAACGTGTGGAGATATCCCATAACGTGTCACCCTTAACAACCACATAACGGTCTGGGTGAGATGGATTTAATTCAATGTCTGCAGCCATCACATTTGCTGCTAATGTTAAGCCTAGTAACAAGCCCAGTAATTTATTCATAGCCATGATATTCCTTTTATTCGGCACTTTAAGATAGTCTAAGTCTAGCCTAAAATGTAGACTATACAAAGTTTAAAACAAATTCGATAAAATATTTTTCACTAACTGCGTCAAAACGCACACTTCAGGCACCAAAATGGCTAAATTAGATATTCTCCACTTTCCAGATAAACGGCTTCGTACAAAAGCAACGGACGTTGCACTTAACGACATTAACGAACAGTTTACTCAGTTTATTGATGATATGTTTGAAACGATGTATGACGCGCCAGGTATTGGTTTAGCTGCGACACAAGTGGACTTTCATCAACGACTTATCGTTATCGACGTTTCGGAAGACAAAGACCAGCCGCTATGTCTAATCAACCCCATCATTACCCATAAAGAAGGCGTCGAAGTCTCTCAAGAAGGTTGCTTATCTGTTCCTGGGTTTTACGAAGATGTTAAAAGAGCAGAAACTATTACTGTTAAGGCGTTTGATAAGCAAGGCAAACCTTTTGACTTAACCACCGATGGGTTATTAGCTGTTTGCATTCAACACGAAATAGACCATTTGGACGGCAAACTATTCGTTGACTATATCTCTTCATTAAAACGTAACCGAATACGTAACAAACTAATCAAATCAGACAAAGAGTTAGTCGAGCACGCGCTAAACTCTTAGCATAAGCCAGCTATGAAAATTATATTCGCCGGTACACCTGAATTTTCTGTACCCATATTGCAGGCTCTTCTAGCAAGCGAGCACGAGGTTTGCGCTGTTTACACTCAACCAGATAGACCTTCTGGAAGAGGGCGAAAAGTTCAAATTAGCCCCGTTAAACAATGTGCTGTAGATAATAACGTAACAGTTGAGCAACCACTCAATTTTAAAAATGCTGATGAGGTAGAACAGCTAAGATCATATAACGCCGACCTAATGGTCGTTGTCGCATACGGCATCATTTTGCCAGAAAGTGTGTTGAGCACCCCAACACTCGGATGCATCAATATTCATGCCTCCTTATTACCTAGATGGAGAGGCGCAGCCCCCATTCAACGCGCGCTTTTAGCAGGTGACGCTATAACGGGCATTACCTTAATGCAAATGGATAAAGGCCTTGATACTGGCGACATGTTAAGCCGTTCGACATATCACATTCAACCAAACGATACCTCTGAGACATTGCATGATTGTTTATCAGCATTAGGTGCCGATGCTCTTATAAACTTACTCCCAAGCGTGGAAAACAAAACATTAACACCTACGCAACAAATAGACTCAGAAGCAACTTACGCAGCGAAACTTAGCAAATCAGACGCATTGATAGATTGGTCACAGCCTGGAAACGACATACGTCGTGCCATATGTGCATTTAACCCATGGCCTGTGTCACACACGCTATTGGATGACAAACCATTACGCATTTGGCAAGCAACGTTTATCAATAAACACGCCTCAGAACCCCCTGGAACAATTTACGTGGATGGCCATCAACTTTTTGTTGCCTGCCTCGATGGGCAGCTTGAGATCATTGAGCTTCAACCACCGAATAAACGCAAAATGTCTACTAAGGATTACTTAGCAGCACATAACCCAAACAAACAGCGCCTCGGCTAATGCAAATACAAGCCAACAGCACGTCTAAATCAGCCAGACTAACTGCCATCAAGATACTTTGCGCGGTGGTAGAAAATAACCGCTCATTAACCGATGCGTTAACAGCCTGTGAACAATTAGATGATAGGGACAAAGCCTTCTGCAAAGAGCTTTGTTACGGCACACTGCGTTGGTATGAACGACTTGAAGGCATTCTTTCATTGCTGCTTAAAAAACCATTTAAAGCAAAAGACATCAATATCAAGGTACTGGCATTAACAGGCTTATATCAACTTATTTACTTACAAACACCCGACCATGCTGCTGTTTCTGAAACTGTTAATGCGTGCATTAAACTTAAACGGCCTTGGGCAAAAAATACCTTAAATGCCATTTTAAGGCGCTTCTTGCGAGAAAAAGAAGCCCTTGAAGCTGAAGCAGACGCAATCATCAATATTCAACACGCCCACCCTTCATGGCTAGTTGAAACGTTACAAAACGATTGGGGTGATGAGCTCATCAATATACTCTGCGCCAACAACCAGCGCCCACCGATGTCGATTCGTGTAAATGAAAAAATAGGCTCAAGGGAAGAATACCTTACAGCGTTAAGCAAAAGTGATATCGAAGCCGAACAACACCCATACAACAACGTTGGATTAACCTTAACTCAGGCCACCAATGTTGAGCATTTGCCAAACTTTTGGAAAGGCGCTTGTTCGGTTCAAGATAGCGCCGCGCAGCTAGCCGCGCCTTTGTTAAACATTGGAAAAGATCAACGTGTTCTAGATGTTTGCGCCGCCCCTGGCGGCAAAGCAGCTCACATTCTAGAATCATCGCCAAGCAGCACCGCGTTTACGGCCATCGATATTGATGAAGGGCGCAACCAGAAAGTCTTTGAAAACTTCAAACGCCTGAATGTTAAAGGTACTGTTTTAACCGCTAATGGTCTTGAGCCCCAAAAATGGTTCGACGGAAGGCCCTTTCAACGGATTTTATTGGACGCACCTTGTTCAGCAACAGGCGTCATACGACGTCACCCCGACATTAAAATACTACGCCGCCCAGAAGATATAACTAATCTAGTAGAGCTTCAGCGAAAATTATTACACGCAATATGGCCTCTTCTTGATACAAATGGTGTGCTTTTGTACGCCACCTGCTCTATATTGGCTGACGAGAATAGTCGCCAAATTGAACGTTTTATGAAAGAACAAACTGATGCGCATGAAATGCCTATCAATGCCCAATGGGGGCGGGCTTGCAGCATTGGCCGGCAAGTATTGCCTGGTGAAGACAATATGGACGGTTTTTATTATGCCCTTATCACTAAAGGTCCCAAAGCACCTTGAGACGAACCATTTTTAATTTAACAGCCTTGACGATACTCGTCTTTTGTAGCGCTGCACTTGCCAACAACGATTCGGAAATTTATATAAAGCACGCCGAACTTGTTCAAAACCAACAAATATCTTTTTTAAACGCTCGGGTGGACTACTACCTGAATGATGACATTATTGAAGCACTTAACAACGGCATCACGCTAACCTTTAATGCCACGCTTGTTATTACCGAAAATAGGAACTGGTTATGGAATAAACGCCTAGCAACCTATGTCTTCCCATACCGTATAAAGTTTCACACGTTGTCGCAAACCTACCAAGTTATAGATGCAACTAACAACCGAAAACAAGTGTTTTCTGGTTTAACTCCCGCGCTTCATGCATTAGGCACTGTGAGCGACTTAACACTAAACAATTTTTCAATCGACTCAACAAAAAAACTATCAGCCAAACTAGGTGTCTCTATCAACATCGAGACGCTGCCTTTACCTATGCGCCCATTAGCATATGTAACGCCTAACTGGCACATTCAAATCAATTCGTATCAATGGCCACTAAACCAATAAAACTTAGGAAATATTTAATTCCTGCTGGAATTTTTATTGCGCTACTCATCAGCCTGTACTTAATGAGTCATGCGACACAAGCTTCGTCACAATTTAACGAAACATTCACCTCTCTAGTCCTTCTAAACATCGCGGGCGCAATATTCCTGCTTGCGCTATTGGTCTCTAATATCAAATGGCTTTGGAAACAATATCGCAAACACGCCATTGGCTCACGGCTAACTGCTCGAATTGTTATTTTGTTTTTAGCCATTTCCGTTACCCCTACCGCTGTCGTCTTTTATTTCTCGAATCAGCTACTTCACCAAAGTGTAGATAGTTGGTTTGACGTACAAATTGATGACGCCATGAAAAACGCCCTAGAGCTTAGCAAACAATCACTTGATGACAGAACCCGTAACACGCTTAGAGAAACTCGAGAACTGGCCAATCGCTTAGAAGCTGAGCCTGACATTTTTTTATCCCTCACGCTAACTGACTTACGTGAAGATTCAAATGCTAACGAACTAACCGCTTTCTCAAAACAAGGCCGTATTATTGCCACCACAAACATTGACCCTAACATACTGATTCCTAGCACACCGGATGACGCCATCCTTGCACAAACCAGAGTTAATGGTGAATATATTAGCCTGGAGCCTAATAAAGATGGCGGATTACTAATACGCGCCATGGTAGAAATTAGAAACTCGAACCCACGACGCTTCTTACAGGCAATCCATACCTTACCAAGCAATATCAGCAGGCTAGCCAACTCAGTTGAAACAGCCTATGTTCGTTACAAAGAATTCAGCTATTTGCGAGAGTCATTAAAGTTCAGTTTTTCCTTAACTCTCTCATTAGTTCTACTGTTTAGCTTACTAACGGCCAGTTGGGCCGCTTTCTTATTCGCCCGACAATTAGTTGCGCCCATCAGGCAGTTAGCAAAGGGTACGCAAGCTATCGCAAAAGGCGATTACGAAAAAACACTTAAAGTGACGGGCCATGGCGAGCTTGGCTTTCTTGTTACTTCTTTTAACGAAATGACCACCCGCATTTCCGACTCAAGAAAGCAGGCACAAATAGCTCAAGTTGATGCGGAAAACCAGCACAGTTATTTAGAAACCATCTTGGCCCATCTTTCAAATGGTGTGCTCAGCTTCGACCTTTTATTCAACTTAATTACCAGCAACGCGGGGGCTGACGACATTCTAGAACTGCCACTAACCAACATGCTTAACCAGCCGTTAAGAGATATTGAAAAGGAGCTTCCACAATTAAGCCTTTTAATAAACAAGCTCGATGAAAAAATGAGCTGCACTAATAAAACCTGGCAGTTCGAATTTTTATATACCATTAACCACAAAAAGAAGACTCTACTCCTACGTGGTGCACCGTTATTAACGGCAAACAACAAACACAGCGGTTATGTGGTTATTTTCGACGATGTAACGCCCATCATTCAATCCCAACGTAATGCGGCATGGAGCGAAGTTGCCCAACGACTGGCGCATGAAATCAAGAACCCTTTAACACCCATTCAGTTATCTGCTGAACGACTTCAACGCAAGCTGCACAACCAATTACCAGCAAAAGAGGAAGCCATCTTAAAAAAATCTACAGATACCATTGTCAACCAAGTCAGTGCCTTAAAAGAAATGGTGAATGATTTTTCTAACTTTGCCCGCCCTTCTCAAAACAAACCAGAGTTACGCCCTATTGGTGACTTTATTGACGATGTTTTAAGCCTTTATCAAGGCCAAATTAAACAATTGAACATTCATATTGAAGATAATTTACCTGAGCTTTTAATCGATACAGTGAGACTAAGGCAAGTCATCATAAACTTAATAAAGAATGCTCAAGAGGCCACCATCACCGTTCCAGACCCCGTCATTGATGTGTCTGTAAAGCAGTTACCTGATTTGGGTTATGTCGAAATTAGTATTGCCGATAATGGCCCTGGCGTGGATAATTCACAAATTGAACATATTTTCGAACCCTACGTTACTAACAAAGATAAAGGAACGGGCCTCGGCCTAGCCATCGTAAAGAAGATTATCGAAGAGCATGGTGGTAACATTCACTTACAACAACATGAAGGGCAAGGCGCCATCTTTGTTATTCGGCTAAACCTAAATAGTTAAAGAATCACGCCACCACTTACTTGAGAAAAGCTTAATGAGCAAATTACACATCCTTGTTATTGACGATGAACCTGATATTAGAAGCCTTGTCAGTGACATTTTAGAAGATGAAGACTTTCAAGTCTCAACAGCTGAAAATGCTGAGGTAGCCAGAAAATTACGTCATGAATGTCGCCATGACCTGATTCTGCTTGATATATGGATGCCAGATACTGATGGCGTTACCTTGCTTAAAGAATGGGCTGATAATGACGAACTTTCTTGCCCTATCGTGATGATGTCCGGCCATGGAACAGTTGAAACCGCCGTAGAAGCGACAAGGCTCGGCGCCTACGACTTTCTTGAAAAACCCCTTTCTATCGCAAAATTACTGCTCACTATTGAGCGCGCCTTAGAAGCCGAAAAGCTTAAACAAGAAAATGTCGACTTAAAGCAGCTCTCCGCACCCATACATGAACCGTTAGGTTCTAGTCCACAAATCCAACAATTACTAGAACAAGCACGTCGCCTTGGTCAGCACGATACACGGGTATTGTTAACGGGCGAAGCAGGTAGTGGAAAAGAAACCCTTGCCAGGTATCTTCATGAACATAGCTTACGTAAGGACGGCCCATTTATAGAATTAAATACCGGTGTCATCACATCAGGCAATGCCTTAGAAGAGTTTTTTGGTCGTGAAGAAGGCGATTCAATCCATTACGGGCTACTTGAGAGAGCCAACCAAGGCACGTTATTCATCGATGAAATTGGCGACATGGATAATGATGTTCAAATGCGACTTCTCAGCGCCTTAGAAACAAAAAGTTTTCAACGAGTAGGCGGAAGCGATCTCGTAAAAACCAATGTGCGCTTGATAGCATCAACTCGCCAAAACCTAGAAGAAGCGATTCAGAATAACCAATTCAGGCAAGACCTTTATTATCACCTCAACGTTGCAGCCCTTCCTTTACCTTCTTTAAGAGAGCGAAAAGAGGACATCCCTCTGTTACTAGACTTCTATCTTCAGCACTACAGTAAAAAAGAAAACTTACCAAAACGTAAATTTACTGTTGCAGCGCAGCAGTTTTTAAGCGATTATGCGTGGCTCGGTAATATCCGTGAGTTAAAAAATGTTGTTCAACGGTTATTGATTTTAGGAATTGGTGATGAAATTGGTCTTACAGAAGTCAAAACAACGCTGGGTGAATCTGCCCGATCTGTGGTTGATGCAAACAACCACCCTGTGTTTTACGATCTACCATTAAAAGATGCGCGCGCCCAGTTTGAAAAAGCCTATCTCGACTTTCATTTGGACAAAAACCAAGGCAGCGTTACGAAACTTGCCAAGATTGCCGGTATTGAGCGCACGCATTTATATAGGAAACTGCATGCCCTTGGTGTCGAGTTTAGAGGCAAACGCTAATCATAAGCGCGTTCTATCACGATGAGTAATATGAAAATTATTATTTTAGGTGCCGGGCGTGTTGGCTTTACAGTTGCTAACAATCTCTCACATGAAAATTTTGACATCACCTTAATCGATACCGATTCAGCCGTTATTGAAAAAACACGTGAACGCTTAGACATTGCTGCCATTTGCGGTAATGCGACGCACCCTGATGTTCTTGAAAGTGCGGGCGCAAAACACGCTGATTTAATCATTGCCGTTACTGACAGTGATGTAACAAATATGATGGCCTGCCATATTTTGCATCACCTATTCAATGTGCCTAAAAAAGTCGCTCGTGTTAGAAACCCCGCATTTCTCGACGTAAAAGAACAGTTATTTCAACCGGACATTCTCCCAATTGATACCATTATTAATCCGGAAGAAGAAATAGTTAATTTTATTAAAAAACTTATTCTTCACCCAGGTGCACAACAAGTTTTATCATTTGCTGATGGCGCACTAAGCCTGGTAGAAGCCAAGGCAGGCACCGGATGCTCCATTATTGGGTTATCTTTAAAAGAAATGTCCGATGCTCTACAAGGCCTTTACGCTCGTATCGCCGCTATTTATAGAGCCGACAAACCCATCATTCCGAACTACAACACCATTGTTGAAGAGGGTGACCGCTTGTTTTTTATTGCCAGTTCTGCCGATATAAAACAAGTATTAAGAATTCTTTTTAACCAAAACAACCCATACAAGCGCCTCATCATAGCGGGCGGCGGCAGAGTAGGCTTAGGGCTGGCAAAGGCCTTGGAAAATACCTTACAAGTTAAAATCATCGCTAAAAATAACAACCAAGTTTATCAATTGTCTGAAGAATTAGACAATACAATCGTTCTATCTGGCGACGCCACCGACGAAAACTTATTGCTCGATGAAAGTATCGAAAAAACCGATGTGTTTTGCACCGTCACCAGTGATGACGAAACAAACATATTATGCTCTATGCTCGCCAAAAATCTTGGCGCTCGCGTTGTGATGAGCATGGTTGATAGGAATGCTTACATGAGCATGGTAGACAACGGCTCAATAGATAACGCCATTTACCCACAGCATACAACGATTGGGAAAATACTCGCGCAAGTTCGTGGTAGTGGCATATCACAGGTACACTCATTACTACGAGGAAAAGCAGAAGCGTTTGAAGCCATTGTTTTAGATAATGGTCAAAAATCGGATATTGCAAATAAGCCCATTAATGCTATTTCCTTGCCCGATGGTTCCGCTATTATCGGTGTTGTTCGAGACGGAGAATCCATACCTGCAACAACGGACTTAATACTTAAAGGCGGCGACCATGTCATTATGTTTTTGTCAGACAAGTCTCAGATACAGGCGCTGGAAGCCCTTTTCCTACCTCAAAAGTCATTGTTAAATAGACTTATAAAATAACCCATGCATTTTAGTGTTATTCGACGCGTCACCGGTTTATTCCTTGGGTTATTTAGCGCAACCATGCTTCCTCCTGTTCTCGTCTCTTTTATCTACGAAGAACACAATGCACAACCTTTTATAATTGCCTTTGTTGCTATTTTTGCTGCCGGGCTACTGTTATGGCTCAGCGCACGACGAGCAAGAGGTGACTTAAGAACACGAGATGGATTTCTGATTGCTTCATTGTTTTGGATTAGCCTTGGCCTAGCCGGTGCTATACCTTTTTACCTTTCTTCAATGCCCGACCTCTCGTTAACTGATGCCATTTTCGAATCCATTTCTGGCCTAACAACGACTGGCGCTACGGTAATATCCGGGCTAGACAACCTACCAAAATCTATTTTATTTTACCGCCAACAACTTCAGTGGCTTGGCGGCATGGGTATTATTGTACTGGCCGTTGCTATTCTGCCCATGTTGGGAATCGGCGGGATGCAACTATACAAAGCTGAAACACCTGGCCCAATGAAAGATTCAAAATTGACGCCTCGAATAACCGAAACGGCGAAAGCATTATGGGTCATTTACTTCAGTTTAACGATTACTTGTGCTTTAGCTTACTGGTTCGGCGGCATGAGTGTGTTCGATGCTATTTCACATAGTTTTAGTACTGTTTCAATCGGTGGCTTTTCCACTCACGATGCTAGTTTTGCTTTTTTTGACAGTTCATTACTAAATTATATTTGCGTTGGATTTATGTTTATTGCTGGCATTAACTTTGCCCTCCACTACAAAGCATGCCACTCATTTAAACTCACGAGTTACACAGGAAACAGTGAATTTAAAACATACGTTTATATCATTAGCACTCACTTCTTGGTTATTTTGTTAGCATTTATAGCGCTATCAAACACGCATTTCGGCATTCTGGATTCATTCGAACACACATTATTTCAAGTGGTCTCTTTTGCCACCACGTCAGGCTTTACATCTGCTAACTACGTTGCCTGGCCATCGTTCATTCCCGTCTTACTAATTTTTATGAGCTTTTATGGCGGTTCCGCTGGGTCTACAGCTGGCGGCATGAAAGTCATTCGCGTGTTAATTGTCTTTAAACAACTAGGTAAAGAGCTCATGCATTTGATACACCCGCATGCAGATATGCCCATCAAGCTAGATCACCATGTTGTTCCTAGGCCAATCATACAAGCAGTTTGGGGCTTTTTTGCGGCCTACATTTTATCATTTGGCGTGCTGATGATTTTAATGATGGCAACCGGCCTAGATCAAGTCACTGCCTTTTCAGCCGTCGCAGCTACGCTCAATAACTTAGGCCCCGGCTTAGGCGAGATTAGCAACAACTATGCAAACGTTTCAGATTATACAAAATGGGTCGCCAGTTTTTCAATGTTACTAGGCCGCCTAGAGATATTCACTTTATTGGTCTTATTCACACCTATTTTTTGGCGTGACTAAATGACTGATAGCCGCCTAAAGTGGGATAACATTTATAAAAAAAAGGCGCATGTCGTGCCCGAGCCAGCACTGGCAGTATCACGGTACGCACATCTATTGCCCTCAAAAGGAAAAGCACTAGACCTCGCTTGCGGCCAAGGCGGCAATAGCTTTTTTCTGGCTCAAAAAGGTCTGCATGTTGACGCATGGGACGTTTCGTCTGTCGTGATTCAGCAAATTAAAGGTAAATCCAGTGCCCTTACTATCAGCCCAACGGCCATCGACATTAACGATGCCGCTTGGCCAACAGACCATTACGACGTCATTACTGTGTCAAGATTTCTAAATCGCGACATCATCCCTCAACTGGTTAATGCGTTAAAACAGAACGGGCTTATTTTCTACCAAACATTTACAGCAGATAAAGCGCAAGCTATAGGCCCAACTAGCCCAGAGTTTTTGCTCAAAAAGTCAGAACTTTTATCGCTTTTTTCTTCGTTATCGCCTGTTATTTATCACGAAGAAGCAAGTATTGGTAACGTTAACGAAGGCATTAGAAATGAAGCCATACTGATTGCACAAAAGACAAAACCTTGAAACAAGCACCCTATCGATAATCGATGTATAATGGTGGGCTAATTTTTAAATATAGCTGCATTCCATGTCTAACATTAAGTCTATCTCGCCTCCTGAGGCTCACGAACTGCTTTCAAGCGACTCGCAAGCTATTCTTATTGATACACGCACGCTGATTGAGTATTCTTTTGTTGGTCACCCAATTGGTGCAATTCATGTACCCTTAAAAAGACCTCCAAATTGGGAAGCACTCCCTGACTTTATAAAAAACATTGCGCAACACGCTCCATCAAAAACAACGCCTATCGTTCTAATGTGCAGAAGTGGTGCACGCTCTATGGATGCTGCCAAATTATTAGAGGCAGCGGGATACCATTCTTTATTCAATATGGACGAAGGGTTCGAAGGCGACAAAGACGATAACAAACACCGGGGTAATATTGGCGGCTGGCGCTTCCACAACCTACCTTGGCAACAAAGCTAAGCTGCCGCCCTTATACACCCCTCCAACAAAACCATCTTATTATAGGAATTCCTTTCGTGAAACAGAACCTTCGTAACATCGCCATTATCGCCCACGTTGACCACGGCAAAACAACGCTTGTTGACAAATTATTAGAGCAGTCTGGCACGCTAGACAGAAAATCATCAGGCTCTGAACGCATCATGGATTCAAATGACCAAGAAAAAGAACGCGGCATCACTATTCTTGCGAAAAATACCGCTATCGAATGGGAAGGTCTCCACATCAATATCGTTGACACCCCTGGACACGCCGATTTTGGCGGCGAGGTAGAGCGCGTATTATCAATGGTGGATTGTGTGTTATTGCTGGTTGATGCCGTTGATGGCCCCATGCCACAAACTCGATTTGTAACATCTAAAGCGTTTGAACAAGGTCTTAAGCCAATTGTTGTGATCAATAAAGTTGACCGTCCTGGTTCACGCCCAGACTGGGTTGTTGATCAAGTATTCGACCTATTCGACAAACTCGGCGCAACTGACGAACAACTAGATTTTCCCATTATTTATGCTTCCGCCATTAATGGCGTTGCTGGCCCCGAAGCCGATGAGTTAGCTGATAATATGACGCCTTTGTTTGAAATAATTAGAGACTCTGTTCCAGAACCTGTTGTTGATGTGACAGCGCCTTTACAAATGCAAATCTCCTCTCTTGCCTACGACAGTTACGTTGGCGTCATTGGTGTTGGCCGTATTACTCGTGGTAGTTTAAAGACCAATCAAGTCGTTACTATCGTTGATAGTGAAGGCAAAGAACGTAAAGGCAAGGTCCTTAATGTAAAGGGGCATTTAGGCCTTCAGCGCGTTGAGGTTCCAGAAGCATTTGCTGGCGACATCGTTTGTATTAACGGCATTGATGGATTAGGCATCTCCGACACGTTATGTCACCCAGACCATGTTGAAGCAATGCCAGCATTATCTGTTGATGAGCCAACTGTGAGCATGACTTTCTCCGTTAACAACTCGCCATTTGCAGGCCAAGACGGCAAATACGTTACATCACGTAATATTAAAGACCGATTGAACCAAGAACTGATTCATAACGTTGCCTTACGTGTAACACCAGGCGATGCGCCTGATAGATTTATCGTTTCAGGCCGTGGTGAATTACATTTATCTGTACTGATTGAAACCATGCGCCGTGAAGGATATGAGCTGGGTGTAGGTCGACCTGAAGTTATCCAAAAAGAGGTCGATGGCAAAATGCACGAGCCATTCGAGCAAGTTGTGATCGATATTGAAGAGCAACACCAGGGCCCTATTATGGAAGAAATGGGCTTACGTAAAGCCGAACTTACCAATATGGAGCCGGACGGCAAAGGTCGTATCCGCCTTGAATTCATCAGCCCATCACGCGGGCTTATTGGTTTCCGTGGGCACTTCCTAACGCTAACATCAGGCTCTGGCATTATGACCAGCATTTTTGATCATTATGGTGAAATTAAAGTTGGCGAAGTAACGTCACGCCAGAATGGTGTACTTGTATCTATGGTGAAAGGGAAAACCGCTGCATTCGGCCTATTTGGCTTACAAGATCGCGGCAAACTTTTCTTAGGGCATGCTGAAGAAGTGTATGAAGGCCAAATTGTTGGTTTACATTCTCGCGGCAACGACCTTGTTGTTAATCCAACAAAAGGTAAGCAACTTACAAACGTTCGCGCATCGGGCACTGACGAAGCATTATCACTCGTACCCCCTATCATCATGACGCTAGAGCAAGCCTTAGAATTTATTGAAGATGATGAGTTGGTAGAAGTAACGCCTAATCACATCCGCTTAAGAAAAAAGATGCTGACCGAAAACGAACGCAAACGCGCTTCAAGAGGCCCTAAATCATAACTGGTTTTTAGGCACAAAAAAAACCGGCGGAGCATGCTCCGTCGGTTAAAGTGGTCGCCTAGCTTGGTTGGCGAAATCTGTCCTGTGCGATATCCATATTGATGATGCAATCCATTACATCTCCTAAACAAACACTCCGTGTTTAACGAGATCCTTCTCGAAGACTTCAAAAGCGACATAACTATAATAGCCGCTAAATTTCAATACAAATATAAGCCATATCTTCAATCTCTGTAAGCATATACTTACAAAGCTCGCTTTTTTCCATCATTTAATATTCAAAACAACAATATTGTTATTTTGTTCTTGAAATACTATGATGATAATTAAACCCTAATGTTAAAGAGGCAACGATTATGAGCTGGACAAAAAATGTATTACGTATCAATTTAACTGACCGCACCTCAACCTCTGAACCGCTTAATATGGAATGGGCTGACTTGTACCTTGGGCAACGCGGCCTAGCGACCAAGTATTTTACCGAAGAAGTTGACCCAAAAGTTGAACCTCTATCTCCAGACAACAAGTTATTTATGGTCACTGGCCCCTTAACTGGCACCATGGCTACAACAGGCGGACGCTACTCATGCGTCACTAAAAGCCCACTAACCAACGCGCTTGCTTGTTCGAACTCAGGCGGATTTTTCGGTAACGAAATGAAATGCGCAGGTTGGGATATGATTATTCTAGAAGGCAAAGCCAGCTCACCTGTCTACATTCATATCAGTAACGATGAATGCGACATACTACCCGCAGATGATATTTGGGGAAAATCAGTTTGGGAAGCTGATGAATGGCTACATGATAAGCATCAAGACCCACAACTGCGTATTGCCGCTATCGGCGTACCAGGCGAAAACGGCAATCTTTATTCCGCTATCGTTAATGACTTACATCGTGCCGCTGGCCGCTCTGGGGTCGGCACTGTCATGGGGTCAAAAAATGTAAAAGCCGTTACCCTGCGTGGTAGCAAAGGCGTAGGAAACATTAAAGACCCTAAACGCTTTTTTGAAGCCACCAACAAAGCAAAAAAACTCATTGAAGAAACTGAACTCGTTCTTGGGCTACGCCATCTCGGCACCAACGTGATGATGAACCATATGAATGAAGTTGGCGCCTTGCCCGCTAGAAATTGGCAGGATAGCATCTTTGAAGAAGCACCAAAACTATCTAGCGAAGCGATGGCTGTTCCCAGGGACAGCGATGGCAAACCGAATTTAACACGAAATGCCGGTTGCTTTGCTTGCACGATCGCCTGTGGACGAATTTCAACCATTGACCCCGAACATTTCAGCATTAAAAACCGCGAAGACATCCATAAATACTTTAAAGGCAATTCAGGCGGTAACGAATACGAAGCTGCTTGGGCATTAGGTTGTGACACGGGTGTAGATGATTTAGACGCCGTTACCTACGCAAACTTTGTATGCAACGAGCAAGCAATGGATCCGATATCAGCTGGCGCCACAATAGCCGCGGCGATGGAATTATTTGAATTAGGCATTCTCACGAAAAAAGACACTGGTGGCATTGATTTAACGTTTGGTAACGCCGCCGCCATGGTCGAATGCATTGAATTAATCGCAAAACACGAAGGCTTTGGCAAAGAACTTGCCCAAAGCTCATTACGCCTTTGTACAAAATACGGTCGGCCAGAACTTGCCATTGTTGTAAAAGGTCAAGAGTTCCCAGCATACGACGCCCGTGGTGTTAAAGGCATGGGGCTGGGTTATGCCACATCAAACCGAGGCGCTTGCCACGTTCGAGGCTATACCAATGCTTCCGAAACAGCCGGCGTTCCATTCAAAACCGACCCTCTAGCAACCGAAGGTAAAGCAGAATTACTAATGGCCTTCCAAGATACCACCAGCGTGTTTGATTCAGCTGGCATTTGTACGTTTTCTTCATTTGCGCAAGGGCTTGAAGAAGTGGCAGAACAACTAGACGCCGCCTGTGAAGGGGACTGGACTGCTGAAAAACTAACAGAGCTTGGCGAACGTGTGTGGAATATGGAGCGTGACTATAACAACCGTATTGGTTTCACTGCTGCCGATGACACGTTACCACCGCGCTTATTAAATGAACCTGTCAAAGCTGGGCCTGCAAAAGGTCACGTTTGTGAATTAGATCAAATGCTACCCGAATACTATGAAATACGCGGCTGGAACACCGATGGCACCGTCAAAGACGAAACTAAACAACGCTTACAAATTACCTAAACACCTTAATGTTATAGGGGTGCTCTAAGCGCCTCTTAAATTAAATATGTCAGAAGTTACCGTAAAACTATTCGCCTCTCTTGCAAAAGTCTCGCGCGAAAATATTGGTGGTGAAATAAAAACGTACCCATTAGATGTTGGCGACACGATTCCCGACGTCATTAAAAAGGCAAATCTTAGCCATAAAAACCTTCATCTCATCATACTCAACGGTACATATGTAGATAAAGACAAGCGAGCTCAAACTGTTTTATGTAACGGCGATGTGCTCGCATGCTGGCCTCCTGTAGTTGGTGGCTAACAAAGAAAACGCCCGCCTTTCACAACGCGCTTGCTATCCTAGGGTGTTATTGAGAAAATGCGTCATTAATAGCCAACAAATGAAAAATCAATCATGAACAACAGAACCGCAACGGTTACTCGCGATACCTTAGAGACGCAAATTACCGTCACTGTTAATCTCGATGGCACGGGTAAAACCAACTTCTCAACTGGCATTCCGTTTCTTGAGCACATGCTAGATCAAATTGCTCGTCACGGCATGTTCGATTTAGACATCAAGGCTAAAGGCGATTTACACATCGACGCTCATCACACGGTTGAAGATCTAGGCATCACGCTTGGTAAAGCGGTCAATGATGCACTGGGTGAGCGCAAAGGAATATATCGTTATGGGCATGCCTACGTACCATTAGACGAAGCATTGTCACGCGTTGTAATTGACTTTTCAGGCCGTCCTGGACTTGTTTATGACGTAGAATTCCCACGCGCAAGAATTGGCAGTTTCGATGCCGACTTATTTCGTGAATTCTTCCAAGGTTTTGTAAATCACGCCAATATCACTCTGCATATCGATAACTTGAAAGGCGTTAATGCACATCACGTTGCTGAAACCATTTTCAAAGCATTTGGCCGCGCCTTACGCTTTTCTCTAGAAAGAGATGCACGAATGGAAGGCATTACCCCTTCTACCAAAGGCTGCTTGTAACATTTAAACGAGAAATCACATTATGGCCACCGTTGCCGTTATAGATTATGGAATGGGGAACTTACACTCTATTTCAAAAGCACTCAAAAGTGTCTCCCCTGATTCAGACGTTGTCATTTCTGCTGATCGAGACACAATACTGTCTGCTGACCATATTGTGTTTCCTGGCGTGGGTGCCATTCGCGATTGCATGTCTGCTATAAAAGCCAAAGGGCTAGACGAAACGATTAAACAAGCATCAAAAAATAAACCCATCCTTGCGATCTGTATTGGAATGCAAGCACTATTGGAACACAGTGATGAAAACGGTGGCGTTGAATGCTTAGGATTGATACCTGGAAATGTTATTAAGTTTCCATCAAACTCAACTGACGATCAAAATAATAAGTTAAAAATCCCACATATGGGATGGAATAATGTTAATTATTTATATAAAAACCCACTTTTTAACGGAATTAGCCAAAATGAGCGTTTTTATTTCGTGCACAGCTACCACGCATCAAAAGTGGAGAATAAATACATAAATGCCACGTCAGAATACCCAGAAACTTTCCCTAGTGCGCTAAAGTGGAATAATATCTTGGCCGTACAGTTTCATCCGGAAAAAAGTCACGGCGCAGGCTTACAATTACTTAAAAATTTTTTAAACTGGGATGGAAAATCCTAAACACAGGAATATATAACGATGATTCTTATACCCGCTATTGATTTAAAAGAAGGTAAATGCGTCCGCTTACGCCAAGGCCGTATGGAAGATGAAACTATTTTTTCGGATAACCCAGTAGAGGTTGCAACGCGCTGGGTGAACGAAGGCGCCAAGCGCTTGCACCTTGTTGATCTTGACGGCGCCTTTGCAGGCAAACCCGTTAACGCTAACGTTGTACATGATATTGCCGAAGCCCATCCCGACTTAATTATTCAAGTTGGCGGCGGCATTCGTGATGAAGATACTATTCAAACCTATTTAAACGCAGGTGTTCAATACGTTATTATTGGGACAAAAGCAGTTAACGCGCCACATTTTGTTAGCGATGTTTGCGCCGAGTTCCCTGGCCATATTATCGTTGGGCTAGATGCAAAAGACGGCAAGGTTGCCATCGATGGTTGGTCCAAATTATCTAAACACGACATCATTGATTTAGCTCAACATTTTGAAAACGACGGCGTTGACTCCATTATTTATACAGACATTGGCCGCGACGGCATGATGAAAGGCGTCAATGTTGAAGCGACAGCAAAACTAGCCAGAGCGATCTCTATTCCAGTGATTGCCTCAGGCGGCATCACCACCATAGAAGATATCAAAGAACTTGGCAACGTGTCTGAAGACGGCATCATGGGCGCTATAACAGGCCGCGCGATCTATGAAGGCACACTCGATTTTGCCGAAGGCGAAAAACTAGCGGAATCTTACCCTTAACATGGGACTCGCTAAACGCATCATTCCTTGCTTAGACGTTGATAACGGTCGCGTTGTTAAAGGCGTGCAGTTCGTTGATATTCGTGATGCTGGAGACCCAGTTGAAATTGCCAGAAGGTATGACCGCGAAGGCGCCGATGAAATTACCTTTCTTGATATTACCGCCACATCAGACAATCGCGAAACAATGGCCCATGTTGTTGAGCAAGTGGCCGGTGAAGTATTTATCCCCCTCACTGTTGGTGGCGGAATCAGGGAGTTAGCCGACATTAGCCGCATGTTAAAAGCAGGAGCAGACAAAGTAGGTATTAATAGCGCCGCTATCTTTAATCCTGAATTTGTAAAAGAAGCCGCCGACCGGTTTGGCTCGCAATGCATTGTCGTGGCCATCGATGCGAAATGCGTCAGCGCAAACGGCAAACCCAAACGTTGGGAAATCTTTACTCACGGTGGTCGAAAAGAAACCGGCATTGATGCCATTGAATGGGCAAAAAAGATGGTCAGCCATGGTGCTGGGGAAATCTTACTCACCAGCATGGATCGAGACGGTACCAAAATTGGCTTTGATCTTGAATTAACCAGCGCTATTAGCGATGCGGTCGATGTCCCTGTCATTGCTTCAGGTGGCGTCGGCACCTTAGATCATTTAGTCGACGGCGTGACCAAAGGAAAAGCCGATGCAGTTCTGGCAGCGAGTATTTTCCACTTTGCAGAGTACACCATTGGTGAAGCCAAACAACATATGCAAGACCATGGCATTGAGGTGCGTTTATGAGCGCATGGCTAAACGAAATACGCTGGAACGAACAAGGCCTTACGCCCGCTATTGCCCAAGATGATGACAGTGGCAAAATCCTAATGGTTGCTTGGATGAACAAAGAAGCGCTGCAACTAACCGTAGACACTGGACATGCTGTTTATTGGTCCCGTTCGCGCAAAAAACTCTGGCATAAAGGTGAAGAGTCCGGCCACCAGCAAGCCATCAAAGATATTCGTTTAGACTGTGATGAAGACGTTATTTTATTATCTGTTGAACAAAAAGGCGGCATTGCCTGTCATACTGGTCGTGAACGGTGTTTTTATCGCCACCTTAAAAATGGCGAATGGGTAAGCACTGACCCTGTTTTAAAAGACCCTAAGAGCATCTATTCAACATGAACGACACCCTAAAACAATTAGACGCTGTTTTACAGCAGCGCAAGCAAGAAGATCCCAACTCATCTTATGTTGCAAGCCTTTACGACAAAGGCCTAGACACCATCTTAAAAAAAATTGGCGAAGAAGCGACCGAAACCGTTATTGCTGCCAAATCAGGCGAAAAACAACAAATTATTTATGAAACTGCCGACCTCTGGTTTCACACCCTAGTGCTGCTTGCTCAACAAGATTTATGTGCTGACGATGTACTAAAAGAGCTACAACGCCGCTTCGGCTTATCTGGCTTAGATGAAAAAGCCAGCAGAACCAAGTAGAATACAAGTACTTACACCACTATCTAAGAGGTTCCCATGGCCGGCATTGGTATTTGGCAGTTAATTATTATTCTTGTTATCGTTCTTTTATTATTTGGTACTAAACGTTTAAAAAACCTAGGCGGCGACTTAGGCGGTGCTATTAAAGGCTTTAAAGGTGCTATGAAAAAAGAAGGCAAAGTCATCAAAGAAGAACAAGCGCCGGCTTCTAACAACAGTACAAAACAATAGGTTAACTCCTTGGTTTAACCTAATTTTGACACCCACCGTGTTACGTCAACAATGAACACCCTTTTATTCATTTTAATCCTGATTATGTCGTCAACCAGCGCTGCTAAATCCATTCACCTTAAGGCCTGCCCTAACAAGCCTAACTGTGTATCCAGTCAAGCCAGCGATGAACATACAATCGCGCCGTTTATATTAACAAAAACACCACCAATCAATATGACACAACTGGCTGAACTGGTTAGCCAAGTTGACGCGCGAACGAATATTAGTCATGAAGATGATAAGCTACACGCAGAATTCACCAGTCGTGTTTTTGGATTTGTGGACGACCTAGATTTAATTATCGACAACAACACCATCCATGTGCGTTCCGCGTCAAGAACCGGGCATTACGATTTTGGCGTTAACAGGCGGCGAGTTGAAAAACTTCGCTCCATTTTAAAAGAACAAGGAATCATCCAATGATGCCATTAGCTGCACCCCTCTCGTCCTATCCTAAATATTGGGCAGAATGCTATGGTATCGCGCCATTTTTACCAACCACTCGCGCCGAGATGGATACGCTTGGATGGGATAGCTGCGACATCATCATCGTCACCGGCGATGCCTATGTTGATCACCCTAGCTTCGGTATGGCGGTTATAGGTCGATTGCTCGAAAAACAAGGCTTCCGCGTTGGTATTATTGACCAACCAAATTGGCAAAGCGCTAATGATTTTGCTGAGCTAGGCAAGCCCAATTTATTTTTTGGTATCGCCGCCGGTAACATGGACTCAATGATTAACCGTTACACCGCGGATAAACGTGCGCGTTCAGACGATGCCTATACGCCAAACGATAAAGCTGGCCATCGGCCAGACCGCGCCGTCATCGTATACACCCAACGCTGCAAAGAAGCATTTCCAGACTCACCTATTATCATAGGCAGTATCGAAGCTAGCCTGCGCCGCATTGCACACTACGATTACTGGGACGATGAAGTCAGGCGTTCTGTTTTAGTCGATTCACAAGCTGATATGTTGTTATACGGCAATGCCGAGCGCGCCATAACGGAGTTAGCTAACCGCCTATCCATGAACGAACCCATTGCCAATATAACTGATATTCGTGGCACCGCGTTTGTACGTAATACATTGCCCAATGGTTGGACACTAATTGACTCAACCCGTGTGGACAGGCCCGGCAAAGTTGAGCAGCACACCAACCCCTACCAAACTGATGAAGAACGAGCTGCGGCCACTGGCGGCAAATGCCAAATAAGTAGCGCACCAAATGCTAACGATGGTAGCCAAGTCGTTACACTTAAATTTCTACCCAAACACAGTAAAACAGACCGTTCAAAAACGGTTATTCGCTTACCGTCATATAAAAAAGTAAAAAGCGACCCTGTTTTATATGCGCACGCTTCAAGGGTTTTACATTTAGAGACCAACCCCGGCAATGCCCGTGCTCTTGTTCAGGAAAATGACGGTAAAGATGTTTGGCTAACACCGCCACCCATTCCTTTATCCACTGATGAAATGGACGAAGTATTTGGCTTGCCTTATCAACGTGTACCACACCCGAAATACGAAGGGCGGCCCATTCCGGCCTACGAGATGATTCGTTTCTCTATTAATATCATGCGTGGTTGTTTTGGCGGCTGCACATTTTGTTCGATTACTGAACACGAAGGCCGCATTATTCAAAATCGATCCGAAGAGTCTATTTTGCAGGAGATAGAAGACATTCGAGACAAAACACCGGGGTTTACAGGCACAATTTCAGATCTTGGCGGCCCTACAGCGAATATGTATCGCCTTGCCTGTAAAGACCCAAAAATTGAAGCGGCTTGCCGACTGCCTTCCTGTGTTTACCCTGGTATTTGCGAAAACCTAAACACCGATCATGACCCATTAATCAAACTATATAAGAAAGCGCGTAAAATTAAAGGTGTAAAACGTATTTTAATTGCCTCGGGCTTGCGTTATGACCTCGCAGTTGAATCCCCTGAATATGTTGAAGAACTCGTCACCCACCATGTTGGCGGTTATCTAAAGATAGCACCTGAACATACCGAACAAGCGCCTTTATCTAAAATGATGAAGCCAGGCATTGGCAGCTACGACCGGTTTAAGACTATGTTCGAGAAATTCACCAAAAAAGCCGGTAAAAAACAATATTTAATCCCCTACTTTATCGCCGCTCACCCAGGCACAGAAGATAACGACATGGTGAACCTTGCGCTTTGGTTAAAGAAAAATAATTTTCAGGCAGATCAGGTACAAACCTTCTACCCATCACCCATGGCCACTGCCACCACCATGTACCATACAGGTAGAAACCCACTCAAAGGTCTTAATTACAAAAGTGAGCGCATCAACACTGTTAAGTCACTAGAACAACGCCGTTTACACAAAGCGTTATTGCGCTATCACGACAGCGGCAATTGGAAAGTTATTAAAGACCTGCTTTTAAAAATGGGCAAAAAAAGCTTGATTGGCGATGGGCCAAACTGCTTAATTCCTGCAAGCCCCCCAAGCAAACATTCTCGTCAGCACCCACGAGGTAAACCATTTTTAACCAAACATACTAAAGCCGGTTACACACCGTCTAAACGAAAAAAATAAGGCAGATAGTCCTTACCCGTACAATTTTTTCACCATAGTAGTTAGATAAAGGTTCTACTTTATAACGGCTATGCATTTTAAAAATTATCACGTATTATCCTTTTAACATTTTAAAACTCCCTGGAACACATCCATGAAAATACAAAACGCATCTAATACATCTTTACTTATCGCACTCTGCATCATGGTATTTAGCGGTAACGCCTTGGCCAACTGCACTATGGATAAGATTGACCAATACCTCAGCAAAGGTTTTACCCATGCGCAAGTAGTTACTATGTGCGCCGGGTCCTCTGCTGCACCCGTATCTTCCGAAACTATCCAACAACAAATTCAGTTAGAGGTTCAAAAACAAGTCGGTACTCAGGTTAATCAAAAAGTTGACCAGCGCGTTAAGGAACAAATGCAACACGCCCAACAAACGGGTGACTTTCCTAGCAACGGCAGCTTAGACCAACTCTATTTCGCAACCGTACTAAAGGGTACTCCGGTTAATCTTGATGATGATAAGCTCAGTTATGAAACCAGAGAATGTGTAGAATATGGCGAAATTGATATCACGCAATTACGTGACAAAGCCTGCCTGCCTACCCGTATTACGATATTTTTTGATGGCCTAAAAGTCATTAGCGCCCAAAAAGCCATCCCACTCATCCGTGAGCATGAACTTATTGTTCAAGGAAATATTACACGTGAATATCTTGATACCTCACGTTTAGACAAATACAAAATGAGAGAAGTAGATAAGCAACTACCACTACAAATAAACCGGTTTAATATACCTGTTAACGATGGTATTGACCCAAAAAAGGTACAAGCTAGGCTGAACCGGTTCATTAATTAACCGAGCCAGTATTTCACTGGTGTGTCTGCAAAACAACTTGTTATAACCTTTTAGCATAGCTTCAATATATTTTTATAACAAAAACGTTTGTAACTAGCGCTCTTCCTGTAGACAAGCTTTTAATATCTGCTATTATCTTTATATCCACAATAAAGTGGCGTATTTACAACATGACAATTTCTTAAGTCACATTGTTGTAAAAATAATAACTAAATTAAAATGGGAAGAAAAATGAAAAAACTTATTTTAGCAGCAACTGTAGCCGCTGTATTAGCACCTGCAGCAGTAATAGCTGACTCAAAAGTATACGGTAACTTTCGTGGCTCTGTTGTTTCAACAGACACTGCTGCTGGTAGCAGTCAAACACAATTCGTAAACAATGCATCTCGCGTTGGTGTAAAAGGCGAATACGGCACAGAAGGTGGCTTAACAGGTTTTTACAACCTTCAACTTGGCGCTAAAAATGACACAAATGGTGGCTCAGGAACAACGCAACGTTTCTTCTTCGCTGGTGTGAAAGGTGGATTTGGTAAAGTAATGGTTGGTCGTTTTTCATCTCCATATAAAATGGCTGGCCTTAAAACAGATCCTTTCTACGATACATCTGCTGGCCCATTGAACTCTGGCTCTAACCACGGTTATTCAAACAACCTAACAAACGGCTGGCTAAATAATGGTGTTGCTTACCTAAGTCCAAAAATCATGGGTGCAGTTACAGTCAACGCAGCGGTTTTTCTAGACGACGAAGACAATGCTCCTAACGGTGGCTTAAATACTGGTGGCGAAGATCCATTAAATATCGGCATTACTTACAGTGCTGGCGGTATTACAGCTTCTGTACAACACTTCATGGATGCTGATGGCGTTGACGGTGATGCAACTCGTGTAACAGCAGCATATAAAGCTAACGGATTTGGCCTAGCTGTATCATACGAAGACCACGATACAGATGCTGAGTTTATAGCTGTTTCTGGCACATACCAAATGTCTGACAACACTAAGTTTGCAGCTGCATACGGTGATGTTTCAGACGCAAGTGGTTTAAACCGTGATACCAACGGCGAAAGCATTACACTTGGTGTTTACCAAAAAATTGCACCAAAAACTACACTTTCACTAATTTATAGTGACGTAGATGCTAACACTGATTTTGTTGGTGATACATCATCAGATCGTGAAACTATTGCGCTAGGTATTATCCAAACTTTCTAAGTTATTTAGAAACGTTTTGAAATATAAGAAGCCGGTCTTTTGACCGGCTTTTTTTATATTTAAAAACCATCATTACTATCAACATACCCCTTATAATAATCTTAATTGCATAAGAAGGTTATAAAGATGTTTAGACACACACTATTAATTTTATTTGCTTTTCTTTTTTCATCTGGACCAACCTTAGCCACAGATGATTTTTATGCACCTGGCTCATTTGCAGATAGCATATTTGGTGACACTCTCCAAAGAAATGAACTTGCCCTAATTGGCTGGGCCAGTAGCACCTTGGTTTTTAATGACGATGGAACAGATGGCATTTTGCCCAATGGCGCACTATCCAGTGACGAGGGTTTCCACCTAAATCAGTTAGCTCTGATGTTTTGTAAAGGTGATGGTTGCTTACCCAGCACAAAATTCAGCCCTAAGCACAACTTACTCAGCCGCATCACCCCAACACCTGCTCCCAGAAGTGAAGAGATTGATATAGGGTTTAATATTTTAGCTATTTACGGCACAGATTCTCAATTTCTGCGCGTTAGTGGCATCGATGATTTTGACTTTGATGATAACCATGACGAAAAATTATCAATCCCACAATGGTATTTGGATGTTTACCTACCCTACTTTGATGGCATGAATATAATGGTCGGTAGTTTTATGTCACCTTTGGCACGAGAAATTGGCTACCCTTTTGCACCACCTCGTTGGTTTGCCACCGCTTCATACGAACTACTATTTTCCCCGGTAAAACACGTCGGCGTGTTGACCTCTATTAAACTACCTACTAGCCGTAATTTTGGCCTTTTAAGTATTGAAGGCGGTATTACCACAGGTTGGAACAATTTTGATAACCGCAACGGCGACTTATTCTATTTGGCAGGCTTGCGCTATAGAACACCCAACATGCAATCCGGCATAGACATTGAGTTGATGTATGGCAATGGCGCTGATGACTTTGGTGAAGCGCCCGCAAAAGGCGGCTCACAATTTTTCGCTCTAAGCAGTACAGGCAAAGACCTTAACCGCTTCGCTGGCAATATCACCTTAATGCACAAATTCTCCCCAAAACTTGAAGCAATCCTTGAGCTATTCTACGGTTCTCAAGAAGCAGGAGACATTCAACCAGCGCCACAATTTATTATTGAAGATGCCGAGTGGTACGGTTCATTTGTTGCCTTGCGTTACCAACTCAACCCTAATTTGCATCTCAATACACGCGCTGAATGGGTCAAAGACAAAGTAGGTGCCAATGTTCAATTTTCTGGGTCACCCGGTGAGGTTTATGCTTTAACAACTAACTTAGATTGGCAAATCAACCCTTACTTCAATATCATCCCCGAATTAAAATACGATAGATATGATGGTAATGGCCTACCCTTATTTGCTAACAAAACAGAGAATAGCCAATTGTTAGCACTAGTTAACCTTGTATTTAAATTTTGAACCAACAGTTAAATTTAAAACGTCTCTTTTTATTCGTCGGGCCACTACTCGCGACACTCACTTTTTATTGGCTAAATACTAGCCTAACAAGCAACATAGCCATTACTGCGGCTGTTGCTGTGTGGTGTGTTATTTGGTGGATTTTCGAACCCGTCCCTATCCCCATCACTTCTTTATTACCTTTAGCGATTTTTCCATTGACCGGCGTATTAACAGCTGACCAAGTTGCTGCGTCTTATGGGAATAAACTGATACTGTTATTATTAGGCGGCTTTTTACTGTCTACCGCTATCGCACATTGTGGCGCGCACCTTCGCTTAGCCCTAACGATGGTTCATTGGTTTGGTAATGACAATCCAAAACGTCTCGTTTTAGGTTTTATGGTGGCCTCTGCTACCTTAAGTATGTGGATTTCCAATACTGCCGCCACATTGATGCTATTACCCGTTGCACTTGCCGTTATCGACAGTACAGATAATAAAAAACTCGCCTTACCCCTTTTACTCGGCCTAGCGTATGCTGCTAGCGTCGGTGGCATGAGCACACCTATTGGCACACCGCCCAATCTTGTGTTTATGCAAGTATATGAAGAAAACACCGGACTACAAATCAGTTTTAACCAATGGATGAGCTGGGCATTGCCTATAGTCATACTGTTTATCCCGATTATTTGGCTTTGGCTCACCCGAAAGCTCGACAACAAGGGACATTTACACTTACCAAGAGTAGGCAAGTGGAGCGTCCATGAAATTCGCGTCACCATCATATTCGGTATAACCGCTTTACTGTGGATAACTCGCCGAGAACCTTTTGGTGGCTGGAGTGGTTGGTTAAATTTACCACACGCCAATGATGCTTCTGTAGCGTTGCTCGCCGTTATTGCTTTATTCGTTCTACCCAATGGCAACAAACAAAAACTACTGGATTGGAAAACTGCGCAACAAATCCCTTGGGGTATTTTATTATTGTTTAGTGGCGGCATTTGCCTCGCCAAAGCCTTTGTTATTTCCGGCCTCAGCACTCAACTGGGCGAACAACTATCCGCCGTTACTGCATTTAGTCTTATCGGCATGATGGCGGTTATTGCGCTAGCCGTTACCTTTATGACTGAAGCCACCAGCAATACCGCCACCACTGCCATGCTAATGCCTGTATTAGCCGCCACCGCGATTAATGCCGACATTGACCCATTGCTACTGATGATTCCCGCTACCTTCAGCGCCAGTTGTGCCTTCATGCTCCCCGTCGCCACAGCACCTAATACTATTGTCTTTAGCAGTGGTCACGTGCACAGCAACCAAATGGCTAAAGAAGGGTTTATCCTAAACTTAATTGGAACAGTAATAATTTCTGGCTTATGCTGGTTCCTGCTCGCATAGTAGCTACAAAAGATAGCCCAGAATTAAAAAGCCTTTACTCATACTGAGTAAAGGCTTTTATCGTTACTTTGCTGCAGCAAGAGCCTGTTCTATATCAGCAATAATGTCATCTATATGCTCAATGCCTACTGACAACCTAATCATGTCCTCACTAACACCCACTGTCGCTAACTCTTCTGGGCTTAATTGACGGTGTGTTGTTGATGCAGGATGACAAGCTAATGACTTTGCATCGCCTATGTTCACCAGACGTAGAATCATTTGCAGCGCATCAATAAATTTACCGCCCGCCTCAGCGCCACCTTTAATACCAAAACTAATAATGCCCGATGCTTTACCACCGCATGTTTTTTGGCATGTATCATAGTCTGGGCTACTGCTTAAGCCAGCATAATTAACCCATTCAACCTGGGATTGTTTTTTAAGGTATTCAGCCACTTTCTCGGTGTTTTCACAATGGCGTTCCATTCGTAATGCCAATGTTTCAAGCCCTTGCATAAGCAAAAATGCACTATGCGCAGCCAATGCAGACCCTGTATTACGTAACGGCACAACACGGCAACGCCCAATAAAAGCCGCGGGGCCTAATGCTTCTGTATACACAACACCATGATAGGAAGGGTCCGGTTCATTCAACATTGGGAAACGTTCTTTGTTTTCAGCCCAATCAAATTTACCTGAATCAACAATCATTCCGCCAATCGTTGTTCCATGCCCGCCGATATATTTTGTTAACGAATGAATAACAATGTCTGCGCCGTGTTCAATCGGACGACATAAGATAGGCGTTGCCACCGTATTATCGACAATAAGTGGCACACCATGACGGTGGGCAATCTCTGCCAATTTAGCAAGGTCCACCACATTGCCACCTGGGTTACCAATAGACTCACAAAATACCGCACTGGTTTTGTCATCAATCAAACTTTCCAATGCAGCAAAATCATCATATGACGCAAAACGTGTTTCAACACCTTGCTGAGGCAATGTATGCGCGAAGAAATTATAGGTTCCTCCATATAATTGGCTGGTACTAACAATGTTTCTACCCACACTCGTAATACACTGAATTGCATAGGTGATCGCCGCCATTCCTGACGATAGCGCTAGCCCTGCAATACCACCTTCCATTTCAGCCACACGCTGCTCAAGCACCGCATTGGTTGGATTCATAATGCGTGAATAAATATTACCCGGTACTTTTAAATCGAATAGGTCCGCACCATGTTGAGTGCTGTCAAAGGTATACGATGTAGTTTGGTAAATTGGCGTAGTAGCCGCATTAGTGGTTGGGTCTGTTTCATAGCCACTATGGAGTGCGATTGTTTCTAATTTCATTTAATCTCCTATATCATTGTTTTTAAACTCCTATATCATTGTTTTTAAAATAGTTTTTGTACATGAGCTTATTTTTACAGCTAATGCTGTCAAGCCGGAGTAAGCATATAAGCTATATCAGCACATGTCCAGAATACCAACAGCGAATACTAAACGCGATAATTCTAATGCCAATAATTGATAAGTATCGATGACTTGCAGCTATAAGCCCGAAAATGATTAAATCGACATAAAAACGAAACGCCGTCTTAACTTAGCAATATGCACCAAATACTTTATACCCTTTAGGTATAATTAAGCGATACAAAAAATCCTAAATAGATATGAAAAGGACCACTCAAGCCTTGCTTCATTTCCCTCCTGCTAGCAATAACCATCATGATTAACACCATTTGGGTAGATGCTGACGCATGCCCAGTCGTCATTAAAGAAATGTTATTTCGTGCTGCTGAGCGCACACAAATTCAAACAACGCTGGTGGCTAATCAAGCTATCCGCATACCCCCATCCCCTTTTATTTCTTTTTTACGCGTTTCCGCAGGGTTTGATGAAGCTGATAATGAAATTGTAAAACGCATGCAGATCGGTGACTTAGTTATTACTGGTGATATTCCACTGGCATCGGATGTTGTTGATAAAGGAGGTATCGCGCTTAATCCACGTGGTGAACTGTATACCGCGGAGAACATTAGGGACCGTCTTAACATGCGAGATTTTATTGAGACCATGCGCTCAAGTGGGCTAGAAGTGGGCGGCGGCCCGCCCCCTTTAAACAATACTGACAAACAAAACTTTGCAAATCAACTGGATAGGCTTCTCTCGCAGCGCTGATTATTGGCGTATAATTGCGTCACTTACTAATTAGGAACGCCAATGCCTAAAGCCAGCGATTTAAAATGCGGGATGATTGTTGAAGTTAACGACGAACCTTATTCCGTTAAACATATCGATGTTCGAAATCCATCATCACGTGGCGCGGCGACTCTTTACAAAGTTCGCTTCAACCACTTAAAAACCAAACAAAAACGTGACGAAACGTTAAAAGGTGATGATTTCTTAAAAGACCTAGATTGTGAAAAAGCCAATCTACAGTTTTCGTATAAAGATGACACCAGCTACACCTTTATGAACTTAGATACTTACGATCAATACACCGTTGATACTGAAGACATTGAAGAACAAGCAAAATATTTAAGCGAAGGCATCGACAGTTTAGTGGGCATTTTATTGGATGAGGCACTCGTGGCCATTGAATTACCAGCCACTATCAGTTTACAGATTGTTGACACTGCTCCGGGCCTAAAGGGCGCCTCAGCAACATCCCGCACAAAACCCGCCACATTAACAACCGGGTTAGAAATACAAGTGCCTGAATACATCGACAACGATGAAGTCATTAAAATCAACACCAGCACGGGCAAATTCATGTCACGTGGCTAAGGGAAATAATATGAATGATATTGAACAATTACGTGAAGCCCTAACCTCCCTTAAATTTAGTGAGGTGATGGCGATTATTGATGCCTTATATGACTTCAGTCCCACTGAGTTTACAAATGGCGGCACACATAATGAGGCTGACCAAAATAACGGCTCGTGCAAAGTGTTTGCTTTTGCTCAGTTAAATGAATTTACAGAACCACAAACGCTGGCGTTATTTGCTGAATATTACCGCGATGTGCTGGCCACGCCCAATGGCGATGATCACCAAAATATTCGTCACTTTATGGTGACTGGATGGTCTGGAATATCGTTCAGTGGACTACCATTAACACCAAAATCATAAATCACCCACCTATGTCATCCAAGCCATTCGGTTCTTTACCCATTGCCCCCGCGCAAGTTAAAAACTTAAACTCACTCGGCTATAAAAACATGACGCCGATTCAGGCAGAAAGTTTGCCTCATGTGCTTAAAGGTAAGGACATTATCGCGCAAGCTAAAACCGGCAGCGGTAAAACAGTCGCGTTTAGTGTCGGTTTTCTCGACAAAATAAACCCTCGCTTCTTTGGCGCACAAGCGCTCATCATCTGCCCCACAAGAGAGCTTGCTGACCAAGTAGGTAAAGAAATTCGTAAACTGGCCCGCAGCGTGCCAAACATTAAATTGGTTTTATTATGTGGCGGTAAACCATTTGGTCCGCAAGTTGGCTCACTTGAGCACGGCGCGCACATTGTTGTTGGCACGCCTGGCCGAATTCAAGATCACTTGAAAAAAAGAACGCTAAACATCAGCCAACTTAAAACATTAGTGCTTGATGAAGCAGATAGAATGCTCGACATGGGCTTTGCTGATGTCATGCAGGACATCATTAGTGCCACACCGTCGTCGCGACAAACGTTATTATTTTCTGCCACCTACCCTGACGATATTTTGGCGATGAGCCGTAAATTTCAACGTAATCCAATGAACATTACCGTTGAGTCAAAACACGAAAGTAACGTTATTGAACAACTGTTCTATCAAGTAAAAAAACACGAACGTAACAACGCCTTGCTGGCCTTGTTCGAACATTACCAACCGACGACAGCCATTGTCTTTTGCCACACAAAAGCCCAATGCAGGGACGTAGCTGAACTGCTTCAAGAGCACGATATTGAATCCTTAGCGATACACGGTGATCTTGAGCAACGTGATCGTGACCAAGTACTGGTGCGCTTTGCTAACAACAGTTGCTCTGTTCTTGTTGCGACTGACGTTGCCGCAAGAGGCCTGGATATTAAAGCCATTGATTTAGTCATCAATTACGAATTACCACGTGATCCTGAAATATACATTCACCGCATCGGCAGAACTGGCAGAGCAGGTGAAAAAGGCCTAGCGATGAGCCTGTTTGCAGAACACGAACAAATAAGAGTGAAAGGTATTGAAACCTTTCAAGATAAACCTTGTTTAATTGATAGCCCGGAATCACTGGATCGCAATTCAACCTATAAACTTTACCCACCAATGACCACAATACAACTAGATGGTGGTCGCAAAGACAAAGTTCGCCCCGGTGATATTTTAGGCGCACTAACTGGCGATGCTGGCCTAGAAGGCAAGCAGATTGGTAAGATAGATATCTTTGATCGCTCAAGTTATGTTGCCTTAGAGCATGCAGTTGTCCGGCAAGCATTAAATTATTTAGCCAATGGCAAAGTTAAAGGGCGCGCAGCTAAGGCAAGAAAGGTCCAGTAAGGATAGTGACTATATTACGCTATGACATCTCACTTTAATGCCTAACATATTGAGTCAACAGTCTATTTTGAGCCCTTTGAAATACCCTGTTTTCAGGGCGATGTGGATAGCCATGACCATTTCCAATATCGGCACTTGGATGAATGAAGTGGGTGTCACTTGGTTAATGGCGACGATGCCTACATCGCACCTAACAATAGCGTTAATTCAAACAGCCATTTCGTTGCCTTTTTTATTACTTGCTTACCCTTCAGGCACGTTGGCCGATTTGGTTGATAAGCGGCGGATGTTATTGATTATACATTTCGCTATGCTGCTGATTGCTACCGGTCTTGCGGTTTATTCATATTACGACTTGTTAACACCCTATTTATTACTGTTATTTGTCTTTTTATTGGGTATCGGCAATGCGATGATGCGCCCCGCTTGGTCAGCCAGCGTGCCTACTTTCTCACCCATAGAACAACTGCCTAATTCGGTTACTTTAAATACCTTAAGCACCAATATTACTCGAGCCATTGGCCCTGCTATTGGTGGTGTTATCATTTACTTATCGGGGCCAACCGCTATTTTTTGCGTTAACGCTTTGTCTTTTAGCGCTTTAATTTTTGCCCTTTATCGTTGGAAACCGGAAAGTCCAAAAACCACATCAGCCCTGCCCGTTGAACGGTTTTTTGGTGCTTTTAAATCGGGTATTCGTTATGTACGAAATGTACAGGCATTACGTTCTGTATTGGTGCGTAGTTTTATGTTTTTCTTTTTCGCCAGTGCATCGTGGGCGCTGTTACCCATTGTTGTCATTCGTGAAATGGATATGGGCTCGCAAAGCTACGGAGTAGCCATGGCTGTTATTGGCATTGGCACCCTCTTAGGGGCTTATTTATTACCGAAACTTCATCCCATCATGACACGGAATGGCATCATTATGATCGCCACTGTTTCGCTAGCATCTGCCTTACTGTTATTAGCCATGTCGTCTAATAAAGTCACCTTGGCTATTACTCTAATCGCGTTAGGTAATGCTTGGATATTTACTTTTTCATCACTGATTTTAGCAGCGCAATTAGTTGTGCCTAATTGGGTGCGTGCTCGCACCTTATCCATCGTTATGCTGACATTTGGTGGCAGTATGGGCTTTGGCAGTTTGCTCTGGGGCTATCTTTCAGACGCCTACAGCACGAGCTTTGCCTTAGGCATAGCCGCTATCGGGCTATTCTCTTCCTTGTTGTTTAGCCAGCGCTTTTCTATTGCCAACGATTCAGTTGACGTTAGCCCTTCAACTCAATGGCCAATGACAATCCCTGAAGATACTGTGGAAGCGGATAAAGGCCCCGTAATGGTAACTATTCAATATCAGATCGATGAAGACAGTATTGATAGCTTTATAACGTTGATGAATCAAATGAAGGTTATCCGAAAAAGAAATGGCGCGTATTTTTGGCAACTGTTCCATGATGCTAATGATCACAGGCTATTTACGGAGATGTATATGTCTGAATCTTGGCTTGAAGTGCTACGACAGCGACAACGAACAACAACCCCTGAATTATCTGTACGCGACCAAATAAGGGCCTTACATACAAGTGAAGAACCCCCGAATATTTCCATCCAAATAGCGGGTAAAGCATAAGTTATGGCTGATTTAATACCGATGATACTGGTTTTATCTGTAGGCGCATTATGGCAGCACATCGAACCTGGCGGGCTTAGCACTCAACAGTTACGAAAAGCACTGAGCGCATTAGTAGTAAATTTAATGGCACCCGCATTAATTCTCTACATTATGCTCACGTCACCCTTAAAAGAAGAACTGTACCAAGTGCCGTTGACTGGCATTATGACCATTAGCTTAACCTTAGCGATTAGCTTTGCATTATTTTCAATTATGCTCCGTTATGCACACATTAATCGTGCGCAAGCAGGCGCATTAATTTTAGCTGCCAGCTTTGGCAATGGAATGGGTATCGCGATGCCTACCATTCAGGGCTTATATGGCGAACAAATGGCGAGTATCCCGCTCATCTACGATCTACTGGCAACCGTGCCATTTGTTTGGATTATTGCCGTGTTAATTGCCGCACATTTTGGTACGCGCGTTGCTGGTGGGCATTTAGGCCGTGAGTTATTACTCATGCCACCCGTCTGGGCCATTGTTATAGCATTAGCCTTACGATACTTTCAGTGGGTTCCACCGGACTCTATCATTACAGCATTAAAAATGATGGGGTTAACCGCCATTCCGTTATTACTCTTGATGGTAGGTGTGAACTTTAAAATTACTAGCTGGCATTATGTATTGCTAGCAATACCTGCGTTAATTATTAAATTACTGATTAGTCCCGTTATTGCCATGGGTGCCTCTACCCCCATTGGCTTAGTAGGCGACACTCAAATTATCACGGCCATAACCGCCGCATCACCCGCTGTTATCGTTGGAATTGCCTTGGCAGAACGTTTCAAATTAGACTCCGCTCTGTTTTGCACCGCTTTAACGCTTGGAACAATCGGTTATATTGCCTTAGCCCCCAACCTGTCAGCCATGCTAATAGCATTCACGTGACGCCAGCCACGTCCACCCAATGGCCCGGTATTTGGCTGAGTTTTTTAACCGGCGTTGTGGCGGCCATTGCGGTGACCAAAGCCAGCCCTGCGTTATTAGCGATGCAACAAGAATTACAGCTCAGCATTATGCAAATTGGCTGGGTAATGTCTTCTGTTGCAGCAGGAACCGTTTTATTAGGCGTTTTCGCTGGTTCATTGTCTCGCCGACATGGTCCCAAAAACATCTTACAATTCGCTTTAATCTTAATCTTAATATCCTCATCCTTCGGCCTCGTTATTGATTCACCTAACCAATTACTAGCCAGTCGAATTTTTGAAGGTATTGGCGTTATTTTCATTTCTGTTGCAGCCCCAACACTTATTTCTCATTTATCTAAACCTAGCGACATGGGCTTATCAATGGGCGTATGGGCGCTATGGATGCCTGTTGGTAGTGTTATGGTGTTTTTATTATCACCGTTGATATTGAAACATTTAAGTTGGCAATGGCTTTGGGCAGCACCTGCTGTTGCAGCCTTGCCCCTTTTATTCTTATTACGGTTTATACCCAATATAGAGCGTCAGCTATCGAATCAACACAACAACGAAACACCTACTGGGAACACGGGCGCTATCTTACTGGCTTTAATTTTCGTCAGTTTTACTGGCATATTTTTCAGCCTCGTTACCTATTTGCCCGCCTATCTAGTCAATACCTACGCACTAACAAAAAGCAGCGCGCTGTTAGTGACAACTATCCTACCCATCTTCATTATTCCTGGAAATTTAATCAGTGGTTTCCTTATTCATAGGGGCCTAACGCCCACACAAATGATGGCCTTTCCTGCGCTAGCCATTACCATTATCTTTAGTCTCGCCTATAACTTTGAGTACTCCACATCTGTTGGTTTGGCTTTCTTATCCAGCCTCGGGTTTTTCTTAGGTATGATTCCCACAGGCATTTTTGCCCAAGCGCCCCGCATGGCAAGTAAATCATTTGATATTGGGCGTGTAATGGGTATTACAATTACTGGCCAAGGTGTTGGAATTTTATTAGCGCCACCACTGGCAGGTTATTTAATTGGTGAACAACAACAATGGAGCAACCTATATCCTTTACACCTATTGCTCGCTGTACTTATTATTTTATTGCTTAAACCGCTTGCAAACTATCAGCCAACTAAACAATAAACAAATTGCCTGTTACTCCGCATGTAAAGCTTGAATTGGATCTAAAGTAGATGCCTGAATTGCCGGCACGACCCCTGCCACAAGTCCGATAAGTGCTGATACTGATAATGCTAACGTCAAAAAGTAGGCGTTGAAAGTAATCGGTAGACCGGGCAGAAAAACATGAAACAAGCCAGTTACTAACAACAACAGCAACAAACCCAATACCCCACCCATCAGGGCCAACACAACTGCCTCGCCTAAAAACAAACGTAAAATGGCATTTTTTTCAGCACCAATCGCACGCAATAAGCCAATTTCTGCGGTTCGCTCCCTGACCGTCGTCGTCATAATCGCTAATATACCCACAGAGCCTACCAGTAGAGAAATACCGCCCAGCGCCGCTACTGACAAGGTCAATATATTCAGGATTTTACCCATCGATTCCAGCATGTCGTTTTGTGATGTTAATGTCACATCTTCACGTCCATGACGTTCTAACATCACTTTTTTAATCCGCTTCTCAATAACGTTCAAAGAAGTATTTGCGGAAAACACCACATCAACTTCCATTAACGATTCGCGATTAAATAGCTGCAAACCTTTTTGCGCAGGAATATAAACAACATCGTCCATATCAATACCCAGCATTTGCCCTTTCTTTTCAACTGCGCCAATAATCCTAAACCGCTGCCCACCCACCCGTATCGTTTGGCCCAGTGGGTTAGCATCACCAAATAACTCTTTACGCATGGTGTAGCCTAAAACGGCCGTCGCACGAGAATGCCCAACATGACCCGAAAAGAAGCGCCCTATCGCCACATTAAAGCCCCAAGCATCACTCATGTCTGGTCCAACACCTAAGATTACGCCACTGCGCTGGAGCTTACGGTACTCAATTGCTCCTGACCCTTGCACCACGGGCACGACCTTTTCTACGCCCGCTATCTTCCGCAATGCTGACGCATCGCTAAGCGTTAACGGCCTAACCGTCGATAACAAACCGCCCGAGCCATGCGTTTCTTTTAACCCCGGGTTTATAGCAATAATCCGCGTGCCAAATTGCGAAAAACTGTCCAGCACATATTGCTGAACCCCTTCGCCAATAGCCGTTAACAAGGTAACTGACATAATACCGATAGCGATGCCCAACGCAGTTAACACACTTCTTGAGCGATGGCTTATGACAGCCTTTAATACCCATTGGCTACTGTCGAGCAACTTCATGCTTGGCCCTTTTGTTGTTTACCTTGCAAGGCTTCCACCGGGGCAAGTGATGATGCTCTTTGTGCTGGTAGCCATGCAAACAATAAGGCAAGTAGCACGGCTAACAAAATAGACCCTAGTTGCGCCCACCACGGCGAATGGAATTGAATGTCATCAAAATAACTATTCGCCAGTAACAAGACGGCGTGGCTCACTAACAATCCAGATAATGCCGCCACGACAGCAATCAGTCCAGCTTCACTTAAAAATAACAACCGAACTGTGGCAGATGTCGCCCCTAGCGCCTTTAATAAACCAATTTCTTTAGTTCGTTGAGACACCGTAATAATCATCATATTCATGATTAAAATACCGGCCACTAGCATACTGATAGACGCTATACCCGTTACTGCATACGTCAGTGTATCCAATATTTTTTGTACTGAACTGAGCATCGCATCTTGCGAAATAACGGTGACATCCTCTTCACCTTCGTGCCGTTCTTTAATCAATGCGATGATTTTTGCTTTAATGTTGTTTAGCTCTTGATGCGAGCGAACCTCTGTAAACATCCGGAATAAGCCATCCTTATTAAAGAGCGACTGGGCGTTAACAACAGGGATAATCATCACATCGTTCATATCAAAACCGAAACTGGTACCGCCTTCTTTTAAGATACCAATCACTCGAAAGCGACTATCGCCCGCTCTAACCCATTCCCCCAAGGCAGGTTTACTCGCAAACAATTCACGGCTCAACTTATTACCGATAACGCACACCGATTCACCTTTGTTAAACGGTAAATCAGGCAATAAGCGCCCTTGCCCCACGTCCAAATGTCTTATGTCAAAGAATGAACGACTACTGCCCATCATCAACACTTCACGCAGTTTACCTGAGTAAGATACCTCAATATTACCCAGCACTAATGGCGCAACGGCTTTCACACCGGCCAACCGTGAAACGGCTTGAGCATCTTTTAGCGTTAATGGCCTTGGCGACTCACCTGTTAATGGCGGCATACCGCCTTTTGTTTCTTTTTTGCCGGGCAAGGTGATTAACGTATTACGGCCTAATACATTAAATTCACTTAACACATAGGATTTAGCACCTTCACCCAATGCCGTTAGTAAATTAACAGCAACCACTCCAATGGCAATTGCCACCCACAATACAATGGTTCTAAAACGCTGCCGGCTTAATACCAGCGTTATAAACTTAACAATATCCGGCCAATACATAGTTATTAAGTAAGGCGCCCATCTAACATACGAAGCTGTCGCCTTGCTCTATCGCCCATCGCTTGGTCATGTGTAACAACGACTAAGGTAATGCCTTCTGCATTTAACGATTCAAGCAACGCGGTTACTTCAGCGCCCGATGTTGAATCTAAGTTCCCTGTTGGTTCATCTGCTAATAAAATACTGGGTTTCATCACAATCGCTCGGCCAATAGCCACCCGTTGACGTTGACCGCCCGACAATTGATTTGGGCTGTGATGGGCGCGATCAACCAATGATAATTTTTCTAGAATTTCATCGACCGCTAACGCCCGTTGCTTCGCTGGAACACCCGACAACATCATCGGTAATTCAATATTCTCCCTTGCCGTTAACCTTGATACTAAGTGATATGATTGGAATACAAAGCCAATTTTTTGGCTTCTAACATGCGTACGCTCGGCCTCGGTTAAATCAGATACATTGATATCGTCTAATAAATACTGCCCTGCATTCGCCCTGTCTAATAAACCCAAAATATTCATTAACGTGGATTTCCCTGAACCAGAAGGGCCCATCACAGCAACATATTCGCCCGTTTCAATAGTTAAAGACACATCGTCCAACGCATGAACCGTTTGATCGCCAATTTGAAATGATTTTTCTAAATGGCTTAATTCAATCATTCTTCTATCAGTACAGCCGCACCATCAACCGCACCGTCCACATCTAGAGAAATAAGCACTTTATCACCATCTGACAAGCCTTCTTTAACCTCACTAAAGCGCCAATTACTGATGCCGGGTACAAACTTTTTCAGCTCTAACCTACCTGCAACCGAATCAAATAACAGAACACTATCACCATCAATCACAGTTTCAGTTGGCAAGCGCAACGTCTCTTTTTGTTGCTGAATAATCACATCAATATCCGCACTGTAGCCAATTAATAACTTTTTCTGTTGCCCTGTATCCAGCAACTTAACATCAACATCTACCGTTCTAGCTTGTTTTTCAAGCTCTTTCACATAGGGTGCTATACGCGACACTTCACCGGCAAATGTTTCTCCACGAAAAGCATCCAGTGTCACGTTCACTTTCATGCCTTTTTCAATTTGCGCGGCCTCAACCTCATCAACTGGGGCGCTAATATACAAGCAATTATCCGCAATCAAATCAACGGCTGGGGGCGTTGCAACACCTGAAGGTGATGGCGTTACATATTCTCCCACCTCGCCATTTATTTCAGCAATCACACCGGCAAACGGCGCGGTCAATTCTGTTTTTTCTAAAATAGCCGCCTGCAATGCCAATGTTGCTTTAGTACTATCAATAGTCGCCTTTGCTTTTTCACATCGCGCTGCCGACACAACCATTTGTGTGGTTGCGTTATCTAATCGATCAACTGACACCAATTTTTTAGCGGCCAATCCTTTCAATCTTTTTTGTTCGCGCTTATTACGGTCAGCTAAACGGCATTGCTCAACAACTGCTAATGTTGAAGCTGTTACCTGGGCTTTAGCGCCTTCAAACCGAGCTTGTTGATCTTTGTTCCATAACTGAATAAGCACTTGATCTTTCTTAACATGATCACCTTCTGTTACATACAACTTGGCAATTTGCCCGCCAATTGGAAGTGATAGGCGTGACCGGCTACAGGCCTTTACCGTACCTGCTCGCGTATTCGATACCGTTAAATCAACCGTACCTTGGCTCACAGATGCCAACCGCACGTTAATAGGTGTTTTTTGATTAAATTGATAGTCTGCTAAAAGCAAAACCAACACAAGCAAAATAACCCAAAACCATTTATTCTTCAGCATCTCACCTTCCACCTTTTCATAATCAACTCTTTCAAGCGTTAGCATAGCATTCTGAATTTTATGTGCGTGAAACAAAACACGCCAAATGCGCGCTAATTGCCTTTTTTAGCGCGCTATTATGTGAATCTTTACTACACTTAGTAGCACATAAACTTAACGCGCATCTATGATACACATGATGAATTTTATTGACCCTCAGCTAATGCCTGACCCGGTCTATATCAAACAATACGATTATTACTTAATCGTTCTATCTGTATTTGTTGCCATTATTGGCGCTTATACAGCGTTTGGCATATCTGAACGAATTCATTCCAGCAAACAAACTGTGCGCCAACTTTTATGGGCAACCTTCGGCGCGCTAACAATGGGGACTGGTATCTGGGGCATGCACTTCATTGGTTCACTTGCCTTAAAAATCCCGGTTCACATTACTTATGATTTGAACCTAACGCTTCTGTCAATCCTACCGGCGTTTATAGCCAGTATGGCCGTGTTATGGCTAATGACACACCGCCATTACACCACCAGCAAATTACTCTTATCCGGGCTCATTCTTGGTGCCGGTGTTGGTGCTATGCACTATACGGGCATGGCTGCCATGCAAATGAATGCCAACATGGGTTATCTCAAACCTATCTTTTTCTTATCGGTTGTTGTTGCCGTTATATTGGCGATCATCGCTTTAAGAATTTATTTCTCGGTTACGAATCACCAAAGCTACAAATTTCTTAACACGTCACAAATCATCAGCTCCATCATCATGGGCATTGCTATATCTGGCATGCACTTTACAGGCATGAAAGCCGTCGTCTACTGGCCTGTTGATTTGGCCATAACCGCTAATGCGGGTATCGAGTTCCCACACTTAACTATTCTCGTCGGCCTAGCAACGTTTCTAATCTTGGTTATTGGGCTGTTTTTACCTCTTACCCTTCGCTTAAAAGAACTCACCTTTGAATTGGAACAGCACCAAGAATCTCTGGTTATTTCAGCCGCCGCCTTTCAAACACACGATGCTATTGCCATTATTGACCAAAATAAACAAATTATTCGTGTTAATAGCGCATTTGTAGAACTTACTGGATACCAAGAAATCGACGTGCAATACAAGCCGCTTGCACACATTCAAGAAGAAGAAACCGATGTATCACTGATTGAAGAATACTGGGCAGACTTAAACAAAAAAGGGAAATGGACAGGTGAATTATGGAAGCGCCGTAAAAACGGTGACGTTTTCTTAAGCAAACACACCATCACAGCCGTTAAAAATGATGCTGGCGAAACCAGTCACTATGTCGTTTTTTTCTCAGATATAACCAAAGAAAAACTCGCTGAACAAGAAGTTGAGCTATTGGCCTACTTCGACCACCTAACAGAGCTGCCTAATCGGCGACTCCTTTATCAACGGCTTGAACGTGAACTGAGTGTCGCTAAACGTTATAACCGTACCGGGCTTTTATTGTTTTTGGATCTTGATCGCTTCAAACAAATTAATGATTCTTTAGGTCACTCGGCTGGTGATGACCTATTGTTACAAACGGGCATCAAACTTCAGTCCTTACTTAGAGATACTGATACCGCCGCCCGGTTAGGCGGCGATGAGTTTGTTATTTTAATTAGCGCGCAAGATGACAGTGAAGATAAAGCACTGTCCAAGGCCCGTAGTATTGCCAAGAAAATAATCAATACAATCAACACACCTTACCTAATAGATAATCAAGAACTGTTTGTTTCAACCAGCATTGGCATCACTCTATTTAATGGCAAAAATCAAACAGCTGAAACATTACTTAAGCAAGCCGACAATGCCATGTACCAAGCTAAAGCAGCCGGCCGCAACACCTATTGTTTTTATGAAACCGACATGCAAGAAAATGTTGATATGTCCTTGCTAACCGAAACCTGCTTAAGAACAGCTCTAGCCAATGATGAGCTGTCACTAGCGCTTCAACCACAACTGTCAGATACCCATAAAATTATCGGCGCCGAAGTGCTTCTGCGCTGGAATAGCCCGGATCTAGGCATAGTAGCGCCAGCTGACTTTATAAAGATGGCTGATGAGACGGGCCTCATCTTACCCATAGGGCAATGGGTGATAGAGCAAAGCTGCGAGATGATCAATAAACTAGATGAAAAAGGCCTGCATTTACCTTACGTTGCCGTCAATATCAGCGCAAAACAATTTTTACAGGCTGATTTTGTAACCAATCTGATCAGCACCATTGAGAAATACAAACTAACACCAGACCGCTTGATGCTCGAGATAACCGAGTCTGTATTCATGAAACAAATGGAAGCAGCACTAGAAAGCATGAATGCACTTAAAATGAACGGCTTCAATCTCGCCATAGACGACTTTGGTATCGGCTACTCATCCTTGTCGTGTTTGAAACAACTCCCCTTTGATCAGTTAAAAATTGACCCCTCGTTTACTCAAGGCATATCCGTACAAAAAAATGATCTTGCAATAGTAAAAGGCATCATCATGATGGCTGATGGTCTCGGGCTCAATATAATTGCCGAAGGCGCTGAAACAGAACTACAAATCAGCATACTCAAACAACACGGTTGTAAACAGTTCCAAGGCTACTTCTTTAGTAAGCCCTTACCTTTAGAAAAGTTTATACACTATTTGCAAGAACAATCAATCGAAGCATAACAAACATTTTACTGTCGAAAAATTTTACAATTCTCGGTTTTGATTCTAAGACCGGCGCATTAACTAATTGATAATAAACTATAAAATAAAATGGCACAGATATTGCTTTTTTGTTACACACAACGATATTTTGTATTTTGGAGCATGACATGAAGAACATAAAAACTAAATTAATCACCTTTTCAGCCAGTGCCGCTTTGCTTGCAATGTCTTTACCCGCACAAGCTGCGTTTAGCTGGACATTCGATTCTAGCCCAACAAACACCGGAACCCCTTCTGGTACAGCCATTACTGCTACAGCAAGCGCTTGGACCACTGCAACCACATCCACTAATAGCCGCTTACAAAGCGCGCAGCTAAGGCAGTACAGCGGCCTCGGCGTACAATCTCAATCTAACGATAGCGGCAGCCCTCAACACGCTATAGACGCAAACGGGCAAAAAGAGTCTGTCTTATTTTCCTTCACTCAAAGTATTGCATTAACAAAAATCAGCATGAGCTGGCTCTCAGGTGATGCCGACTTTTCATTATTAAGATATGTAGGCGGTAGCGCCCCAATTCTTGGCAGCCAATCTTATGCAGGCTTACTAACCAATGGTTGGGAGCTTGTTAGTAGAGCTAACTACAGTGGCGGCTATAACACGGGTGGCTACAGCCTAAACTCTAACGGCTCAGGATCTACTGCCAATGTTAACCTAAATGAGTTAAGTTCTAGCCATTGGTTAGTCGCAGCAGCTAACACAGCTCATGGGTGGGCTAGTGGTTATACTGAAAATGATTATTTCAAATTAAACAAGCTATACGGTAAAGCGGGAACACCACCACCTCCTCCACCTACGGGCGTGCCTTCTCCAAGCACATTACCTCTATTGGCTATTTCTTTACTAGGCCTTGGTTTTGCTTCAAGAAGAAGAAAGCAAGCATAAGTTTAATTCTTACTTTACGAAAAAAGCCCTGCATCTCAGGGCTTTTTTATTGCTTACTTATTATTCATTTACTCGAGTTTACTTTTTAGGCTTTTCGCCTTTTCTATACTGGGAAAAGCGCGCTGACTATTAAGAACGTCTGTTAATTCTTTTAGCGCTTCTTTATCTCGGCCGAGCTTGTTTAACGTTGCCGCTATATGATACCTAATCTCTAAATTACTGCTGTCTCTTGTATGCGCCTCTCTAAGTAAAGGTAAGCCTTTTTCTGCTTGGCCTGCCTTAGTAAGCAGCCACCCATAGGTGTCATTAATATCTGAACTTTTAGGTGCCAAGTCATAGGCTTTCTTAGACGTATCTAACGCTCTTTTATCGCCCAATAAATCATATATATTCGCCAAGTTATTCAACAATAAAGGTTGGTTAGGTGCTGTTGAAAGAAGCCCCTCTAATGTTTTGCTTGCATAGGCAAACTCACCACGCTGCATATACAACTCTGCTAAAGCAACACCAATGCGCTGGTCATCTTCATTTTTGCCCTTAACTGCTTTTAAAACACTAATAGCCTTATCGCTTTTACCCAAACGGCTATACGCCAAGCCCAATGCCAATGCATTGTCATAATTATTGTCCATCGCCACCGCCTGTCGGTACGGCTTAATTGATGCCTCAAGCTTTCCCTTATTCACCAGTAGGTCACCTCTTAAGCGCTGCCCTTCCGATTGTTTTGGATTGTCTTTCAATATCTTTGCTATCAAGTTTTCAGCTAACTCAATTTGCCCTGTTTTCAATAGCATTTCAGCTAAACGAGTTTGTATTAAAATGCTTTGCGGATTATATTCTAAGGCTATACTGAGTGTTTCAACCGAGTCTCGAAATAAACTCATGCCCGCCTGCCGTTCCGCTATGGCATACAATGCATTTGCATCAGACTGATCCAATGCAATACCGCGCATTTGACCATACACGTACTTTGCATCATCACGTTTGCCTGCAGCAATATAAACATTGGCCACTGTTTGTAATACTTGCAAATTAGCCGGCGCTATTTTTTTGGCTTCTAAAGCTGCTTCTTGGGCTTTTTGGTATTGATTATCTTCACGATAAAGATTCGCCAACTGCACCCTCACTTGCCAATCTTTTGCCTGTAAAGAACGCACCTTCTCTAACCAACGTATTTGCTGTTGATTATTGCCTTCTGCGCCTTCAAGGCGCGCAAATTCAGATAGCGCCAAAACATTAGAGGGTTCTTCTTTTAACACCTGCTGATAACGCTTTCTCGCTTCACTTACGTTGCTTTGAGCAATATCTATTTTGGCCAAGTTAAGTTCTGATGGGACCTTCCCACCCTGTAATGTTGCCATTTTAAGGAACTGTTTTTTAGCGTCATCTAATTGACCAAGAGATGCTTGAATAGTACCCAATAAATGCAACATACCCAGGTTATTGGGTTCATTTTTCACAAGCTCCTTAGCAATCGTTAATGCTTTTTTCGATTTGCCTTGCTTGTGGTACATCAACGCCAACATCGCACCCACACGTTGGTTAGGTGCTTTTTTATAAATGGCATCTAATTCTTTTATACCCTTATCCTGCTCTCCTAGCTCTATATAGCCTATCGCCAAATCCGTTCTTAATGGCGTAGCATCAGCGCCCGCTTGTATAGTTTTTTCTAATAGTTGCGTACCCAATGCAGCTTGACCATTTCTTAAATATGCCGCACTTAGCAAAGAGATTGCAGCCATATCATTCGATGACTCAACAAGCGCAGCCCCTAGTGTATCGATAGTTTTTTGATACTTTTCTTCTTCAAAGTAGATAGTTCCTAAAATCTTTCTTGCGCCCAATACATTCGGGTATTTAGTCACAAACCCTGTTAAATATATTTTTGCTTGTTCGTAGTCTTTAACGTCATAAAAAGCCAAGCCAGCCAACATATGCAAGGTGCGGCTATTGTTTATAATGTTAGGATCTATGCCTCTTAAAATATCCGCAGATTCTTTCAGTGCTATTTTTGCTTTTTCAGGCTGTGACTCTCTCTTATATATAATTGAATCAAGATAGGCCGAACGTGGGTCTCCCGGAAAGTCTTTGCGCAGGTAATCAACATCCTTCCGCGCCAGTTCATTTTGATTTGTATCTAAATAAAGCCCTGCTCGCGCTAATCGCGCATCCAGATGCTTTTCTTCCAAGCTTAGAACTTTTGTATACTCCTCAATTGCTTGATTAAGCTGAGACTTTGTATGGCTTATGGACGCCTTAACATTCCAAACGTCAGCGTTACCTTTCTCAAGCTTTAACGCGTTAACAATAGTTTTTTCAGCCCGCTCTATCTTGCCGGTGCGTAACTGCAATAACGCCTTTGCGGACATTGCACTGCCATTTGATGCATTAATAAATAGTGCTTTACTGAATGATTCATTTGCTTGCTTTAACTGCCCCAACTCAAGCAAAGCCAGCCCTCTAGACACCAGCACATTAGATTGCACCGTGCCAGATAATTCGTTATCTGTAATATTTTTCAACAGTAATTGATACTTGGCCTGCCCTAAATACGCCTTAGCTAAACTTTCTACCGTTACAGACGTATCTGCACCCAGCTTATTCGCTGTTTCTAGCTCACTTTGTGCATTACCTAACTCGCCTTCTTGAAGATACGTTTTACCCAATAGCACGTGAGCGGACAACATATTCGGTGATGCTTTAATGGCATTTTTAAGTTGAATAATCGCCCCTTTCCGATCATCATTCGCCAACCGCATGGCAGCATCTTCATAATACTCTGACGATGTTGTGGCAGCGGACGTGATGCCCACATTAAGAACTAACAAGAGTAAAGCGACTAACTTAATTACTAATTTATTCATTTTGATACCTTGATAACATTGGATTTTTAACTGCTAACCCGTTAAATTTATTCCATAAGTATAGTCAAAAATAACTCAACTAATCCTTTAAACTGCCTGTTTATATAATAAAAAAACCCCAACACTATACGTGTTAAGGCTCATTTTATTTGTAGGGTCTGCAAAGCACTAACCACGCATTTATTGGTCGTTCATTTAGATACTGGCAATATACCTTGCGAAACTTTCTTCATCTAATGGCTTACTAAGATAATAACCTTGAATGTCATCGCACCCTTCTTTCGTTAAAAAATCCAACTGCTCTTTTGTTTCAACACCCTCTGCAACAACTCTTAATTCTAATGTTCTTGCCATAGCCAAAATCGTTTTAACAATCGCTGCGTCATTCTTATCTTCTGGAATATCACTAACAAATGAACGATCAATTTTTAGCTTAGATATTGGTAAGCTTTTCAGTTGAGAAAGCGAAGAATGCCCTGTTCCAAAATCATCCATCGCTATGGAGATACCTAAATTCTGTATATTCTTTAACTCAGCAATCGCCAAGCTACTGTTAGACATAACTAAACTTTCTGTCACTTCTAGCTCTAATTGCTCATAAGGGAAGCCAAGCTCGTCTATCATCGCACTTAACCCTTTTGAGTAGCCTTCGATCAATTCATTCACCGATAAGTTTGCACTTAACTTAAAACTAGGCAGGCCTTCTTTCCACCATGTTAGGCATTGAATGCACGCTTTTCTCGTCACCAAAGCATCAAGATCACCAATAAGGCCAATGTCTTCTGCAATGGCAATAAACTGATCAGGCGGAATCAGCCCTTTGCTAGGGTGTACCCACCTCACCAGTACTTCAGCACCAACAAGATGGCCATCTTTACAACTAAGCTGCGGCTGATAATTAAGTATAAATTGATCTTCCTGTACGGCTATTCGTAAATCTTTTTCTAATTCTAAACGCTCTGACACTGCATTTGTTAGTGCCTGCTCATAATATACATAGCCATTTCTACCGCGCTTTTTAGCTTCAAACATCGCTATGTCTGCATTTTGCAATAGCACACCCGACGTAACACCATCAGCAGGTGAAAGACTAATGCCAATACTGACTGTAATTAAGCGCTCATAATCATTCAGTAGAACTGGCTCAGTTTTAAATGAATTTAAAATCTTATCCGCTATGTGCCCTGCGTCTAATGGCTCTTCTATTGATTCAATGATTAGAGTAAATTCATCTCCTCCCATTCTTGACAGCGTATCTTCGTCTCTAAGGCAGTTAGAAATTCTTTTTGCAACTTCTATCAACGCACTATCGCCCGCTTTATGCCCCATCATGTCATTGATATCTTTAAAGTTATCAACATCAATAAATATAACGGCCAACTTTCCGCCTACGCGTTTAGATTTCTCCAGCGCATGCCCTAAACGCAAATTAAATAGCACTCTATTCGGTAAGCCTGTTAAAGAATCGAAATGAGCTAGTCTCTGCAGCTCCTTCTCTTCAGCTTCTCGTTTCAGAATAATAGATGCAATACTGGCACAAGTTTCTAACAATTTTTGATGGAATAAATGCGGACGCCGTTTTTCCATGCTAGATAGCGCAAACGAACCAATCGGCAAGTCCTCGCCATTGCGAATTGGCATTGACCAACACGCTAAAATTCCGTACGTTGATGCGAAATCTTGGAATGCAACATTAGCCCATCTCTCATCAACTCGTGTATCACAAATGAATTGAGGTTTATTATTGAATACAGCTGTGCCACAAGAACCCGCTTGTTCTCCAGGCACCAACCCCGTCAACGCATTGATTGCTGCTTCGGGAATGCTAGGTGCAGAGCATACTTGCAAACTCTCCCTTTTATCATCAAACAACATAATAGAAGCAACAGATTTTTCTAACATGGTTTCTGCAGCTACACATAAGCTTGCCAAAATATCTTGGTGATTTTTTCCAATAGCAACCTTGCCTAATATATCTTGTTGAAGCAGAAGCAATGCTTCCATTTGCTCGCTGGTAATAGGCGTCAGTTGAACGGGATTCTGGTCTATCTCTAATGCTTCTAGCATTTAATTTCTCAAGTTATTTTCTATTACAATTACGTCTATTTTAAGGTTAGCTGTTGTCTTTTGTTTTACAAGCTTTCTCATTTATAAATAATATAACCAACTACCTATAAAAAAGCCCTAACTCCGTTAAGCGTTAGGGCTTTTTTATATGGTGGGCCTACAAGGACTTGAACCTTGGACAAATGGATTATGAGTCCACTGCTCTAACCAACTGAGCTATAGGCCCGTGATTCTTATTCAGACGTATCTATAAAGCTCCGTAGATGTTCTGTACGAGACGGGTGACGTAATTTACGTAACGCTTTTGCTTCAATTTGACGTATTCTTTCACGAGTCACATCAAATTGCTTGCCCACTTCTTCAAGTGTGTGATCCGTATTCATGTTAATACCAAAACGCATTCTAATCACTTTCGCTTCACGTGCTGTTAAGCCCGCAAGCACTTCCTGTGTAGATTCTCTAAGGCTTTCTATAGTGGCAGAATCAACCGGTGATACGGCATTTGCATCTTCAATAAAGTCGCCTAAGCTTGAGTCATCATCATCGCCAATTGGCGTACCCATTGAAATAGGTTCTTTAGCAATTTTTAATACCTTGCGGACTTTGTCTTCTGGCATTTCCATTTCTATAGCCAACTCTTCTGGCGTGGCTTCACGGCCTTTTTCTTGAAGAATTTGACGAGAAATACGATTCAATTTATTAATCGTTTCAATCATATGAACCGGAATACGAATGGTTCTAGCTTGGTCAGCAATTGAACGTGTAATTGCTTGGCGAATCCACCAGGTTGCATAGGTTGAAAACTTGTAACCACGACGGTATTCAAATTTATCCGTCGCTTTCATCAAACCGATATTACCTTCTTGAATTAAATCCAAGAACTGCAAGCCACGGTTTGTGTATTTTTTGGCAATAGAAATAACAAGACGTAAATTAGCTTCTACCATTTCTTTTTTGGCACGGCGCATTTTTGCTTCGCCAATAGACATACGGCGGTTTATATCTTTTATTTCGATAATTGATCGGCCACTTTCTTCACCTAAATTAGCTAACCTAAGTTGAGCTTTTTTAATTTCTTCAAGATTGTCACTGATGACGTTGGCAAACGGCTCATCTGATTTAGCATACTTATCTAGCCAAGCTGGATTGCATGAATTATCCGCAAATTCACTAATGAAAAGTTTGCGTGGCATTTTGGCCTGCTTTACGCAAATATCAATAATCGTTTTTTCTTGCTCTCTCAGATGTTTAACATGAGCGCGTAAAATATCTAAAAATTGTATGAAAAAGCGTGGCGTAAACTTAATCGCCATAAAGAGTAGCGCTAACTCTTCGTAGCCCTTTTGTGTTTTTTCATGCTCGTAACCAAATTTTGCGTAGGCTTTTTGACACGCTTTGTTCTTGGCAATAATTTCATCTACTCGAACCTGTACTTCTTCTAAAGAAACCTGCTCAGGCGGCACTTCATTTTCATCTTTTGCGGCAGCTGGTTGCGTGTAGTCGTAGTCATCTTCTAAATCGACGAAGTCAGGTATGTAGTCATGCAAGCGAATGTCACCCGCTTTAATATTGCCGATTACTTCAAAAAACTTGTCCACAACTTGCGGGTAGCGAATTAACGCTGATAGCATTTGGTTTTGACCATCTTCAATTCGCTTGGCAATGTCTAATTCGCCTTGGCGAGTCAGCAATCCAACGGTGCCCATTTCACGCATGTACATACGGACAGGGTCTGTTGTTCTACCTAATTCTTTATCAACCGTTGCTAACGCAACCGCAGCAAGTTCTGCAGCAGCTGAGTCATCGACCGTTGCTGCAACTGTGCCATCGCTGACTGTATCTGTTTCAGGTGCAATTTCACTGACGCTAATGCCCATATCAGAAATCATCGTAATGATTTCTTCGATACGCTCAGGCTCTACGTCTTGCGGAAGGTGATCGTTTACCTCAGCATACGTTAGATAACCCTGTTCATGGCCTTTCGCAATGAGTTGCTTAATTTTGGATGTTTGGGAAGCCTGTTCTTGCTGCTCTTGTTCCATCTATACACGCGTGGTTTGTTTGACTGAACTAATAATTATAGCAGAAAGGGTTATTTTTTAACAGTCTCAGTCGTCTAATTTATATAAATCTGTTAGCTCTTTTCGTTCTTCTTGCGACAAACTACTCACTCTGGATTTTTCTATTAAAATATTTAGTCTGTGCTCTTGAGCCTGCGCTTTGAGTCGCTTTATGGCATCATCAACTTCTGCTGACGAAAGCTCCAAAGAAATAAGCTTTTCTTCCTGAAAAAGTGAGCGAATAACTTTTTCAAATTCATCATCGCGAAACCTCTCCAACAACATCGCCGTTGTTAAACTAGGCGAGGTTAACAAGGTATCTATCAACTTTCTTAATACCGGCATTCCTGGGATATCTATTTGCAACCAAGCCTCTTCGTTATTTATCTTTTTTGCCAGCGAAGGCTCGTGCAGCAGAGAAGTAATAATGAATCGGATAACGGACGGCGCTTTCTTTGTTTGTCTTAATGGCTGCTTTTTAACCGGTTGTTTAACACTCGAGCCCGCCGTTACGTGAGACAACGCCATATTAGTTAATGTCGCTAATTGTTGCTTCATCATTACTGAAAAAGCACCGTCGGGAATACTATCAACCAACGGCTTGGCCTGCTCCATAAAACTGGCTCGCCCCTCCATTGTCGTCAGCATATGAGTTTTCGATAACTCATCAAAGAAATAACTAGATAACGGTGATGCGCCTAGCACTCTATCCTGAAATTTTTCTAACCCTTCTGAACGAACCAAACTGTCAGGGTCTTCTCCTTCAGGCAATAACAACACCTTAATTTGTCGACCACTGCGTAAGATAGGCATTGCATTAACAACCGCTCTCCAGGCTGCTTTTTGGCCTGCAGAATCACCGTCCATACAAACCACCAGCTCCATCGCCGAACGAAAAAGCAACTCCAATTGTTCTTTTGTTATTGCCGTACCCAGTGCCGCCACAACATTGGTCATACCCTTTTCATGAAGCGCCACCACATCCAAATAGCCTTCCACTAATAGCAAACGTTCAATTTTATTTGACGTTTGCAGCGCTTCATACAAGCCATAAACTTCACGCCCTTTATGATAGAGCGGGGTTTCTGGCGAATTTAAATATTTAGGCTCACCTTGACCTAATACGCGCCCACCAAAGCCAATAGTTTGGCCTTTTTTATTACGAATCGGAAAAATAATGCGTTCGCGAAAACGGTCATAGGTTTTGTTGTTTTCATTGCTAACAATCAAACCCAGCTCTTTGAGCATCGTGCGTTGTTCCGCACTCTCACCAAATGCATCCAACACGTGGCTCCAGCCTGCCGGCACATGGCCAATTTGAAACGTTTTAGCAACACGGCCACTTAAGCCCCGTTTTTTTAAATAATTAACAGCGATAGATGATTCTGGCTTACGCAATTGTTGCTGAAAATAGTCACCAATTAATGCATTCAGCTCATACAAGGGTGTTAATTGCTTTTTCGGCTCTGCCGACTGTTGTCCGCCTTCTCGAACCACGTCGACACCGGCCAAGCTTGCTAATTCTTCGATTGCTTCCACAAAATCCAAATGACTGAATTCCATTAGAAAACCAATAGCCGACCCATTTGCCCCACACCCAAAGCAATGATAAAACTGCTTATCTTGACTTACCGTAAAGCTTGGGGTTTTCTCATTATGAAATGGGCAGCACGCAGAATAATTTGCACCTTTTTTCTTTAACGGTACCAGTGCATCAACAATATCAACAATATCAGTACGTGCTAATAAATCGTCTATAAAATGCTGTGGGATTCTGCCTGCCATTATTCAGCGCGCGTTCGTTATTTCAATAGTCTCGTCATATTATGCATTATACCCAAAGGGTTAACTGACGTTACAGAAGATAAAATGTATAGGCGCCAAACGGAAATACTGGCGTAAATAAATTAAGCCAACTAATTTGTTGGTCTATTAAAAAGGCCCAACTGAGAAAGTAAAGATTAAGAAAGTTTTTGTTTTATGATGCCGCTCGCTGCACCCATGTCGGCACGGCCTTGTAACTGAGGGCGGAGGATGCTCATCAATTTGCCCATATCTTTCATGCCTTGAGCACCAGAATCTGCCATCGCCTGATCAATTAATTCGTGGATTTCTGATACTGATAATTGCTGGGGTAAATAGTCTTGGATTATGACTATTTCTGCACGTTCGATACTTGCTAAATCATCTCGGCTAGCCTTGTCAAAGGCATCAATCGAATCACGGCGCTGCTTAACCATTTTGTCCAAAAGCTGTAGGACTTGAGCATCATCTAATTCAATTCGCTCATCAACCTCGCGTTGTTTTATTGCCGCTAACATCATGCGGATAACGCCAAGCTTTATTTTTTCTTTCGCTTTCATCGCTGTTTTCATATCCTCACGGATACTCAGCGACAACGTATTTTTAGACTCGCTCATTCTTAAATATAAGGTTTAGCGAATTAAAAAATACTTTAGCGACCGCGACGAAGGCTATTTAAAGCGCGACGTGTGCGAGACAAACCTTTCAAATGACGCTTAACAGCAGCAGCAGCTTTACGCTTGCGCTCTGCCGTTGGTTTTTCGTAAAACTCACGCTTACGTGATTCAGCCAATACACCGGCTCTTTCACATGTGCGTTTAAAACGACGTAAAGCAAAGTCAAATGGTTCGTTATCTTTAAGGCGAACTGAAGGCATGTATGTCTCTCTTAAATGAATATATTAATGTAAATGGACGGCGGATTATACATGGACTACCACATGATGCCAACAGCTAGCAGGCAAACAACTGCACTTCACCCAAGCTTTTGCAATAACCGTTACGCTTAATGAACATGCGTAATCACCCACCTGTGGTTATAATACACATATTATAAGCCTTTTACACACCCCCATGACCGCACATAACACTCTAGTTCTTGGCATAGAAACCTCTTGCGATGAAACAGGTGTCGCTTTATACGGATCTAACGGTTTGCTAGCAGACACCTTATATAGCCAAGTCAAAATGCATGCTGAATACGGTGGCGTTGTGCCTGAGCTCGCATCTCGCGACCATGTGCGCAAGCTTATTCCACTCATTAAACAGTGCCTCACTGAAGCAAACATCATGTCTAAAGAACTTGCTGGCGTTGCTTATACAGCTGGGCCCGGGTTAGTTGGCGCCTTATTTGCTGGCGCCAGTGTCGCACGCAGCTTAGCGTACGCTTGGAGCATTCCTTCTATTGGTGTACACCATATGGAAGGGCATTTACTGGCCCCCATGCTAGAAAACAACCCGCCTCCATTTCCATTTATCGCTCTACTTGTATCGGGCGGACATACGCAGCTTATCAAAGTATCTGACGTTGGCGATTATGAATTACTTGGTGAATCATTGGATGATGCGGCTGGCGAAGCCTTCGACAAAACAGCAAAATTACTTAACTTGGGCTACCCCGGCGGTCCAGCCTTGGCTAAATGTGCCGAGCAAGGTAATCCACAACGCTTCACTTTTCCAAGGCCCATGACTAACCGCCCTGGCCTGGACTTTAGCTTTAGTGGTTTAAAAACATTTGCATTAACAACCAGCCAACAAAACACTCTAGATGAACAAACTTGTGCGGATATTGCTCGGGCTTTTGAAGATGCTGTTGCTGATACCTTGTCTATAAAATGTCAGCGCGCACTGACGCAATCCGGACTTTCTTCGCTTGTGGTTGCTGGCGGCGTTAGCGCTAACAAACGCCTGCGTAGCACCTTAAATATTATGTGTAACAAAATAAACGCTAACGTGTATTACCCTCGTCATGAGTTTTGTACTGATAATGGCGCCATGATTGCGTACGCCGGCTATCAACGATTAATAGCAGGCGAGCACGAGGAATTGAACATTAAAGTAAGGCCGCGTTGGCCAATCTCTGAACTCAACATACCTAAAAGCAGCTAACCTATTATGGATATCATTTTTTTAAGAAACCTTCGCATTGAAACCATTATTGGTATTTTTGATTGGGAACGAAAAATCAAACAAACCGTTTTTTTTGATATAGAAATGGCAACAGATATAAAAAAAGCAGCGGCAAGTGACCATATCGACGATACACTCGACTACAAGTCACTCTCTAAAGTCGTGATTGATTTTGTTGAAAACAGTGACTTTCAGCTAGTTGAAACATTGGCAGAAAAAGTTGCTGAACTCATCATTAACGACTTTGGCGTACCCTGGCTAAAACTGACGTTGAACAAAAAAGGCGCTCTGCGCCATGCGGACGATGTAGGCATCATTATCGAACGCGGAATCAAGCCTTAAATGCCGACGGTCTTCGTTAGTATTGGAAGCAATATTGACCGTGAAAGCAATATTCGCGCGGGTGTAAAAGCCTTAAAAAAACAGTTTGGCGAACTAACCATCTCTAGCGTATACGAAGCGGCGGCTGTTGGTTTTAAAGGGGATGCCTTTCTCAACCTTATGGTTGCTTTTGAAACTAAAAAGACGCCCGCAGATGTAGACGCGTTGTTAGATCTTATTGAAAAGCAGAATGGCCGCACCATTGAACAAAAGAAGTTCAATCCACGCACCTTGGATTTAGATTTAATACTCTATGACGACTTCGTTAGCGACAACCCTGATCTTGACGTTCCGCGATCAGAAATTACTCGTTACGCGTTTGTTCTAGAACCGTTGGCCGAAATAGCCGGCCATTTAAAACACCCTATATTAAACATTCAATATAATGAGTTATGGGATAGCTTTGATAAAAAGGACCTTGACCAAAAGCGAATTAACTTTTCATGGGACTAAAGTAAACTCTTACCGCCATCAACCGAAATAATTTGCCCCGTAATATAACGCGCTTTATCGGCTAAAAATAATACTGTTTCTGCAATATCTTTCGGTGACCCTTTCCGCTCAAGTGGGATTTTTTTCAGCACGGCTTCATCAACAATATCTTTTTGGTTTTCTGGCCATAATATGACCCCAGGTGACACGCCATTCACTCGCACATTTGGCGCCAACTCTTTCGCCAAAGACGCCGTCAATGCTTTTAATCCCGACTTAGCCGTACTATAGATTGGGTATTCACTCAGAGAGTTATTAGCATAAATATCAACAATATTAACAATACATCCTTGGCGTTTTTTTAGTGATGAGACCGCTGCCTGGCTGACAAAAAAAGGGGCTTTTAAGTTGCTTCCCATCAAATCATTCCATTCGCTCTCACTTGCACTCATCATCGGCGTAGGATAAAAACTCGACGCATTATTAACAAGCACATCTAACCCACCATCTATCGAGACGACTTCTTCAACCATCAACTGTATTTCTGTCACGGACTGCAGGTCGGCTTGCACATGCCACGCAGAATTTGCACGATGATTGTTCAATAACTCCACCAAATCAGCCGCATCGCCTTTCGAATGCCTATAGTGGATAACGACGCCATAACCTGCCTTATGGAACGTTTTTGCTATTTCAGCACCGATCCGCCGAGCTCCACCCGTAATTAATGCTATTTTTTGAGATTCAGACACATTCACTCCGAAATAAACTAGAATTTCAACACACCCATGTTACTCAACACATCATGCAAAGCCGACCTTTTTTAGTATTAATTTTATTCACACTACTAAGCGCTTGCGCACAAGTTCCAGATAAAAACGGTGGGCATTATGAATATTTCACCTTTGAAAACATCGCTAAAACAGATATTGATGTTGTTGCCGACACCCATGTTAAACAAAACATAGAGCAACTGAAATTACTCGCCACAAAGCTCTATAAAAGAAACCCTAAAGAATGGAAAAAAACTCAGCTTAAATCCAGAGAAGCCGCCATCGCTAGAATCTTCATGCAACCATTTCCCTCGGTGAACGGTAAACGCAGCATCGACAGTATTCGCCTTGCATTTGATGAACGCTACAAGGGCGACCGCGTGTTTGCTTATATTGCAGGCTTAGCTAGTATGTTAACCACCTCATATAATGAAAAGAATGACTTTTACATGCTCGATAGCCTAGATGCACAAAAGCTGTATCACGCCGCAAGAAACATTGAAGTGGCTGCTTGGTTATTGCGGACTAAACGAGACAATCATGGCCGATTATTTTTACTAAGCGCCTCGTCAGGCAATACGATTGTAAATCGAAGTTATGAACGTTTATTTGGGAAGCTCATTGGCCAACAAGATACGTTGGCTCAAATCATTGCCACTAAAACTCACCGCACTATAAAAAACGTTATCCAGTCTGCGGCCCAGCTCGTCTTTTTCCCCGTTTAGGCTTGTTGACTGTAATGCCTTCTGGGTAAGAAATAACGCCCTTTTTACTGACTTCAAACACCACCATAGCCAAATCACTCATTTCAATTTTGTTAAGGCGACTTGTGACGCCTTTTTGCTCTAGGTAATCGATGATATCCTGATGACCCAATAATATAGCGGCACTCATTAAGCTTACATAAGGTTTCTGCCAGATAATTAAATCTTTTTTAGGCGGGACAGGTCGCTTTTTATCGTACTCAATTTGAATTGCCGGCACATTAACAGCAATACAACGCGTATTTCCATCGCACATCTCGTCAACTTTTGCTATTTCCGCATCCTTCTCATCAATCCAGAGCTGCTCTATTTTTCTATACTCAATATAATGATTTTTAAATGCCATTGTATGAGGCGCTTCGTAACGCCTTTCTACCAGCTTAAAGTACTCATCTAATGTTGATAAATATCTTGGCACATGGAATAGCCCTGACAAATCTTGTTTATTGTCTATCCCCAAAATCTTAAGCAACTCAAACCAGTCATCCGGGTTTTCAATCATCTCGCCAACAATCAACCCTTTATCAACTAGCTTCATGCCTGCATCAATATACAATTTAGCCACGTCATATTCATTGTCTTTTATGGCGTCATGCAGCTGATAAGTTGCCCACTCTAATCCTTTGCTTTTCAAAGATTGCATCGCTTGCAATTTTTTTGAGTCACCTTTAGCAGCCAACATAGGGTGCTTAAAACTTTCTACAAACCGTGTGTTTTCATACACTTCATCGTTATAAATAAAGAAGTAGGTCGTCACTAGCGCAAGAGCAGCACCTACAAAGCCATATAAAATTACTGATATTAGTTTCGAGTCCATATAAATTTTTTAGTTATTGTTATTTAACGTCGATGATAGCGCCATTTCCGCTGGCATCAACTACAAAGTAAATCAATTTACTGTCTGTTAAGAACATTTTATTGGGGATTCGTTCCGCATCATCTTGTTCAACATAGGATATTAGCTCCATATCCCCTTGCCATCTAAAAATCGTTAGCAACGAAACAAACACGCGTGACTTACTGATATAACCGAGTTCCGGCTTATTAGGTTGCGATTCAGCATACAGTCGACGTACATCATTAATACGCCCATTACGGCAAGCATCATTAGTGCAGGCCCTTAACATTTTTTGCTTTTTAACGTCCAACGCTCGCTCCCATATCACGAACTCTTTTTTATAGTCCATCATCGCAAGGCGGAACGCTTCTTTCCTTTCATTTATGTAAGGTAAATATATGGTCGCTAGCTCAGCATCAAATTGTGTGACGTAACTTGGCAACCGATAAAGTGCATTTAAATCTAAGTGATAATGCTTCACCAACAGTGCCAGCATGGTTTTTTTTCTTAATGAAGCGCTCAGCGCGATTTCCAACAAAATAGTATCGGAATTTAGCGGCATACCTGCATTAATAAACAATTGAACCAGCTCAACGTCATCATTTTTTATTGCTTCGATAAAGCGAAAAGGCGCCCATTCCATACCTTTTGCTTGTATTGCGGTAAGCGCAGTTTTCTGCTCAACCGTTAACGCTGCCTTATAAATTTCCTCATAACTATTTTCATAACGGTTTCCTTCAAATTTTTCACTGTTGTAGAACAGCCCAAAAATAAGTCCACAACCTGCCAAAATACTACCGAGAATTAACGCGCCATATAAAACAGATGGCCGTAATTGCGCCAATTACAAACTCTCTTTTTTTAGCTGCTCAATCACATAAACCCGTTTGTCATGGATTGCTTTTCCTATCTCTTTACCTGCTAACCCTTCTTTAATAAATTGCACTGCATTCACATCATTTGCTGCTACATGCGCTTTTCTTAACCAATCAGATTGGGGGTACTGTCTTTGTTCAAAGCCCGTTCGCCCTTTAGAGTCCGCTTCACATGCTAATAAAAACCCCTCTAATTCACTGTTTTGGCGAAAAGCCCCTAATGATTCAAATAGCTTCACCAGTGTTGACGACTTTAACTCCAATGCTTTATGACAATGCGTATGAAACTCCATTACTTTTTCCGCCAAACTCGCAAATTCATTGGGCACTCTTAAGCGAACAACCATTTTCTTTAATGCCGCCAACCCTTTTGTTTCATGCCCGTGATGAGATGGCCAATATTCCGGTAACGTTAACGCCTTACCCAAATCATGCGTTAACGCTGCAAAGCGAACAACAGGGCTTGTAGATAATAGCGAGGCCTGTTGCAAAACCATTATTGTATGCACACCCGTATCAATTTCTGGGTGGTGTTCTTTTGGCTGTGGAACGCCGAACAATGCGTCTAATTCCGGGAAAATTGCATACAATGCGCAGCATTGTCTTAAAACATCGAAAAATACGTCTGGTGACTTTTCACCCAATGCGCGACTTGTTTCTTGCCAAACTCGCTCTGCCACTAAGGTTTTCAACTCACCACTACTAACCATTTCTTGCATTAACTTCATTGTATCTGGTGCAATAGTAAAACCAAGATGAGCGTAACGTGCTGCAAATCGGGCAACACGTAATACTCTTAATGGGTCTTCTTGAAAATTTGGCGACACGTGTCTCAACGTTTTTGCCTTCAAATCCTTCATGCCACCATAAGGATCCACCAAGCCAGCATCACTTTGGGCCATAGCATTGATGGTTAAGTCCCTTCGCTGTAAATCTTCCTCTAACGTCACATCCGGTGATGCGTAAATATCGAACCCTTTGTAGCCAACGCCTGATTTACGCTCCGTTCTTGCGAGCGCATATTCATCTTTACTTTTCGGATGAATAAACACAGGGAAATCTTTGCCAACCGGCTTAAAACCCTCCGCCAACATGTGCTCGGCTGTTGCACCAACCACAACATAATCACGGTCTTTATACGGAAAGCCTAGCTGCTGATCTCTAACCGCACCGCCTACGAGGTAAATGTTCATTTTGAGAGCCTTAAGCAAGCTATAATTGCACTTTGTTTTTTAGGCTTTCTAGCACAAGGACTTTTTATTTTGATCGACATCTTTTTATATTGTGCAGTTTTTGGTGTCATCTCAGGAATCATTTCAGGCTTAATTGGTGTTGGTGGTGGTATTGTTATAGTGCCATTTCTTGCATGGTTGCTTGCTCATAATGGTATGCCAGTCGAAACAATCATGCAAACAGCTATTGCAACCTCTCTCGCCACCATCATTATAACGTCAATAACGGCGGTATTAGCGCAGCACCGCCGAGGCGCCATAATGTGGCCGATTGTTAAAACCCTCACGCCAGGAATAGCCGTAGGCGCATGGTTTGGAGCCGACTTAGCGCATTTCTTAAGTAGCCAAGTGTTAGCCATGATTTTTGGTACCTTCCTGCTGCTTAATGGTCTGCGCATGGCGTTCAATCCAAAGACGAAGCCACACCGGCAGCTCCCTGGCATCCTTCCCTTAACGGTTACTGGCGGTGTGTTTGGCGCCTTATCAACATTAATTGGTATTGGCGGCGGCACAATAACCGTTCCCTACATGATTTGGCACAATATCCCAATGACTAAGGCTATTGCACTGGGCAGTGCTTGTGGCCTACCGATTGCCATTTTCGGAGTGCTTGGTTTTATTATCATCGGTTCACATGCTGAAAACTTACCCGCTTACAACATTGGCTACATTAATATTCCTGCCTTTTTAGGCATTAGTATCTCTAGCCTGTTTTCTGCAACGCTAGGCGTACACCTATCTCACAAGATTCCCACCAGCATTTTAAAAAAAGTATTTTCTGTTATCCTCATTGTTGTCGGAATTAGAATGTTACTGGGATAAAAAATGCACGCAGACATTGAGCTCATAAAAAACCTCCCCATGTTTGCTGCTGCAAGCCCTTCCTTAATTGAAGATATTGCATCTAACACCTCAATAAAAACGTTCCCGAAAGGGCAAGAACTTGCGTACGAAGGAATGAATAGTGAGTGGTTTTTTATAGTGCTATCTGGCTCTGTTCGCGTATATAAAATGAGCGATACCGGCAAAGAGGTCACGTTATTCAATATTCACGAACAACAAAGTTGTATTTTAACTATTTTTTCTATTTTAAGCCAAAAGAGCTATCCCGCGTTTGCTTCAACACAAACCGAGCTTACTGCCTTAATGATTCCATCTGCCTTATTTAAAAAATGGGCCGATGAGCACAGTATATTACGAGATTACATCTTTCAATCTCTTTCAGGGCGCCTAACTGACATACTAAATACATTTGACCAAGTCATCTTCCAGCGAATGGACAGCCGCATTGCGAGATTTATTCTAGAGAACTGTGAAAACGAAGGTGACACCATGAACATCACCCACGAACAAATCAGCCATGAACTAGGTACGAACAGAGTGGTTATTAGTCGTATTCTTGAAACATTTTCGGCAGACAGCGCCATAACACTAGGCCGCGGACATATTACATTACAGAACAAAGCCTACCTACAAAGCAAATAACCCAACGCTATGTAACTATGATACAGACAGCCTCTTGTCATTCACTTACTATTCACTAGCTTAACTTAATTAGGAGAATAAAATGAATGCAAACGTTGGTGGAATGGATAAAACATTAAGAATTATTGTTGGTCTTGCCATAATTGGCTGGGGTGTTTACGCACAAAATTTATGGGGCGCTGTTGGCCTTGTCCCTTTAGGTACTGCACTAATTAACTGGTGCCCTGCCTATTTACCTTTCGGTATTAGCTCAGCTAAAAATGCTGATTAGCACTTACTACAAAGAATCAAAAAAGGCCGCGTTAATACGCGGCCTTTTTGTAGTGACAGATTGTTACTACTTACGCTCTTAGCCTTGCAATGGTTCTAAACAGCAGCATACCAACTAACATTGAAGCCACAACGATTAATGGTTCTTCTGGCCTAAATCCAATACTGGCTACCGCAGGCCCAGGACAATACCCAATTAATCCCCAGCCAATGCCAAACATAATTGAACCGCTTAGCAATTTACTGTCTATTTTCAATAACGTCGGCAAATGAAAGTCTTCATCAAACAAGGGTTTATCTTGCGCAAATATAAACCGGTAAGCAATCGTTGTTGTAATAACAGCGCCACCTAATACGAACATTAAACTGGGGTCCCAATTACCCGTAATATCTAAAAAGTTAACCACTTTGTTTGGGTCAACCATTCCAGATAACGTTAAACCCACACCAAAAACAGTACCTGCTAACAACGCACTTAATATCGTTTTCATCATTATGCTCCTAGAAAAGTCTTAACTAAATAGACTGTCGCTATACCGCTAATTAAAAAAGTCATCGTTGCGGTTATTGACCGTAAAGAAAAACGCGACATACCACACACACCATGTCCACTGGTACAGCCACCACCCATTGCTGTACCAAACCCAACAATCAGACCGCCAGCAACTAATAAAGCCGTTGTCATATGCTCACGTGGTTCAATATTAACAGGGTAATAATTCGCGTACACAAATGCGCCACCAATAAGACCCACCACAAAGGCTAAACGCCATAACTTTTCATGCAGTGATGACCCATTAAAAATACCACTGACAATGCCACTAATGCCCGCAATACGACCATTAAGTAACATCAAAATACTGGCGCTAATACCAATCAAAATACCACCTGCCAACGAAGTATAGGGTGTAAAGTTTTCCATTGAAGCGTTCCTGTCTATGTAATTTATATGCATATTACCAAAAAACATATGTTTTTTGTAATATGAATGTACTGAACAATCGCTGTAAAATGAGCACATGGACAATAAATCAGAAAAATGGCACGCTTTACACACTGAAACAGCCGAAATTGACTGGAAAGACTTAGAACGTTTTTTTGCTAAAGGGCATTTAATTCGTGTTGCTAACGACTTGGATCTTGTTGATGCGGCACTTGAGGTATCTAACGATAACAAACCTATCGTTGAACAATGGCTGGTGGAGAATCGCTTAGCTGGCGTTTCTAACGAAGAGGCAATGGAATGGTCAAAGGGTGAAAGCAATCTTTGGTCTGTCGTTGTATTACCTTGGATATTGGTTCAGCATAGGCCCTAAACGTCACTCATTATTTACTAAACAACTAATCTACGTATTTATTGTAAAAAACAATGCACTCTTGGTAAGAAACAAGCAAACTTACTGTTCTAATATAAACGAAACATCGAACATAAGAAGAACACTATGGAATTCTGGACTCAAGAAACACGTTACGGCCTTTTTCATGGAGCTGACAAAAGCGCAAAGAAGTACCGCCCAGATATTCTAGTTGTTTTTGTTCATGGTATTTTTGGCAGCCCTGCTGAAACATGGAGCGAAACACCGCAATGGCTATCAGAACGCATCGGCTCAAATGTTGATATCCTAAACTTCTCTTATGCTGCGGGCTTATGGCAAAAGGCCAGTGTTCCCCAAGCGTCAAATGATTTAAAAACATGTTTAGAAAACGCTTATTCTAGCTACAACTTCATTATTTTTATTACGCATAGCACTGGCGGACTGGTTGTAAAACATCTCTTAACAGAATCGTTTAACGACATTTCAAATCAAATAGATAACCAAACATTTATTTTTGAAGACAGCACTGCGTTATGGCTAAAAACGCCCCGTGTCGTCAATATTGCCGTACCGCACTACGGGGGCGACCCCTCGTTAACCAAAATTGGTCAAGTGGCCTACAAATACGTCTACCTTCTGGCCAAGCCTTTTTTAAACCTTATTCGAACAATTACTCAAGGCGCCGCAGACGTTGGCAAAAATGAGATTATTGATACCTTACGTCATGGAAACCCTTGGTTAACGGATTTACATGAAAAGAGTGAAAACGCACTCACTTCATCCGCAAAGAACCAGCTGCCCCATCCAGTCTCATTTGATCTACTCGCTGGCTCAGACATTGCTGTCCCAACAAATAGCATGTCAGGTCAACAGCTAACATTTCGCGGCAATCACGACAGCGTTAAAATTCCTGAGCATAAAAATGGTCCTATCATGGACATTCTCGTTTCTCAGGTTTTCGGCTATTCCGGCGATAATTATCACCTTGTCACTCATGCTGCCGCCATCTTACGTAAGCTGGATTCATTGGACCAAGAGCTTGGCACCCACACACTCATCGGTGGATCAACAGACGAAGCAAGCAACAAAGGAAGCCAACTTAGCGTCTTTAATGCGATTTATAAACGCTTGAGCAATAACAAGAATAACTTCCCACACCAAGCCCTACTCACAGGCAGTGGCGGGGCAGGTAAATCCACCGTTATGCGCGCTCTGTTAAAGCAATTATCATTCGATTATCTAATCAACCCGAACCCCCAACAAGTCATCCCTTTTTCTGTGCCACTACAAATGCTGTCTGGTCTTGAAGTAAATTCAGAATTAAATTGGGATAGCCTATGGGCATGGCATGAAAACTGGGTCCGCGAACTCTTCCCAACTCGGGATTTTCGCTCCACAAAAGTCATGCCTAGGTTTGAAACACAAGCTGTATGCATATTATTTGACGGATTAGATGAATTTCTAGCGTTGCACAACGACATTAGCAACGCTCATATGCTAAATCTTATTAAAAAGGCGTCCAAGCGGTACCGAAACAACCCTAAATTTTCAATTTTAACTGTATGCAGAAGCAGCCTTCCAGATGTTGAACGCTATGCAAACTCAACCAAAGACGTCTATGAAGTATCTCCACTGACTATTGAAGAAGCAAAAAATGCTTTCCCTATTTGCGGAGCTTGGCTTGATTTTGTAAAAAACAAAGACCTATTAGATATCGTATTAACCCCACTTATTTTATCGTCTTTAGATGATATGCCCGGCATTAACGGAAGTGACCTAAATGCCACACACATCGTCGGTCAATCTATTGAGTCTATTTTAAGAAAAAGCAGTTTGGAAGGCGGAATACTACCTAATGGTGATGTCATTAACCGTGAACATTTACTTATTGCACTGATGCTGGTTGCCTGGGTTTTCTTTAGAAAAGCGTTAGGCGAATTGAGTTTGAAACAAGTTAAAACCGAAATTCAAGGTATTGCTGATGAATGGAGCCAATTTTTACAATCCAATCAACTTGAAGGAGAGAACGAACAACTTAACACAAGCCTAGCGTTATTAAATGAGGACTATTTCATTTCAGGCCTAGTACAACGAACACTTTTTATTACCACTGGGCACAATAAGATTCGTTTTTCCAATAGGCAGTGGCATGATTACCTTCTTGCCCTGTACTTCAAACAATGCCTGACCCTTGGCAACGTTGATGATTTTGGTGACACCGCCTTTAACCCTGTTATTTACCGCATGGCTGGCGAGTTAATGCACAATGAAATAATCACTGAACAAATGGCCCAACGTGCCATATTACGCTGGCAAGAGACCAAGAAGTCATCCATTGTTGGCGATATTTTAGCGTTCATATCTTGGACCACCGTTGCTATAGAACCTGCAGCTGTCCGTTTGTTTTTATCTGAAGCAGGTAACTACAAAGAAATTACCCGCATTATCTTGTTGGCCGGTTTTGGTTACCGCGGGTTCGAAGATTTACCAAACGACCGTTCTTCAAAAGATATTAGAAATGCCTTAATCCCCATGCTAAAAATTATGGCAGACTGCGATATGTGCCCCATTGGCGATAGAATTGCATCAAGCATCGCTTGGTGTTATTTAAATGCCTATGCAGAAAAATTTAACCTTGAAACCGCCAAGCTTCCATGGCCAGAATTACGCTTTAATGAAGACGGGCAAAAAATAGCATTGAACGCTATGTGTAAAGAAATAAATGGGCAGTATCAACTTGATAAATACAACAAATCGCTACAATTAGCCTTTTTATCGGCTGTGAAACAAGCACAAACCAATCCGAGCTTACTCATCCGCTCCATGCATTATCTTTACTTTTTAGTGATTGCTAAAAAATTTGGCGCCCATGTCATTGAATTAAATGAAGGATTAGACGCGCTTTTAAAAAATGACTCTGACCTAGCCAATGTTCTCAATGAAGCTAATGTTCCTGAATTGAAATTAATGTTCAAGCACTTCCAAGAACTAGAAAATAACTAACAATAGTTACACCACCTGAAAAATCGCTTTACTGCTTAATAGCATCCCAGGCCTTTTGTAATCGCTTCTCAGAAATAGGGGTTTTCGTTTTAATTTGTTGTGCGAACAAAGAGATTCGAAACTCCTCTAGCAACCAACGAAATGATTCAGATTCGACGCTTGTTCCGTACTCAGTAATATACTGCCAAAACTGGTTCTCATACACCTGAGCTTGCTTGGCTTTACTGGCATCTTTATCTAATTGCCCACGCGCTTTCTCTAACCGTGTTTGCATCGCTCGTAAAAACCGTGGATACAGCATTAATTGCTCAACCGGCACATGGCGAACGAAACCCTGATAACAAAGACATGACAAATGATGTGACAAGTCTTTGTGAAGTTCTTTCTGTTGAACCCACTCGTTTAATTCACTTTTGACTCCCTGGTATAACGTCAATATTTTCGCCACCTGTTCTGACAGTTCATACCCCTTCGCATACATTGAAGGTCCATTTTGCCTAACGGCATGATTAAATTCGAGCTCTGAACGGATATCCTTACCCTCTAACAAGTTCGCCACTAATTGATACACAAGGTCATCGAATACATCTTCCCCGGGCAATAGCTCACAACGTGGGTGTGCTGAAAGTTGTTGATAGCTGAACGCATGCGCTGTAGTTATCGCTGATTGTCGGCTTAACTTTTTAAGTTCCTTAGTAAATTTCAATCTAAATAGGCGATTCAATCCAGCTTGGTGCACTAACCTTGCTTCCTCTTCTGAATCCACCATTGTAAGACCAACTGCATTTTTCTCATCCCGTAAGGCAGGGAACCCTTGGATCGTTTGTCCTTTGTGCTGAACTTCTTGCTGCTTAGGGATATTATCAAACTGCCAATCTCGTAACCCCGTTTTTGATAATGCGCTTTTTAACGACGACTGAAACTGCTGACCGGCTTTATCTCCGTATTGTTTTTTTAGACTTTTTAAATCTTTAGATACAGCGACCAACTCACCTTTTTCACCAAGCAATCTAAATGTCATGCGTAAATGCATATCTAACTTCGACACATCAAAATCACTCGCCTTTAAGCAATTTTTCGACACGCTATTTAGTGCCTTAACCAACTCGTTAATTAAAAGCCCCTCACCATACTCTAGCTGCCCAACACACTCATTTACTGTCGTTGGAAGTGGTACATAATTCTTACGCAAACTTTTTGGCAAGCTCTTTATCAGCGCAGTGATTTTTTCTTCATATAAACCTGGCACTAACCATTCAAAAGGCTCGCTGCTTAATTGGTTAAGTTGCGCCAACAGAATATCTGCCGTCACACCATCTTCGTCATGACCTGGCTCAAAACGGTAAGTAAACGGCACCACAACGCCATTAATTAAGCCTGTATCTGGAAACAAGTTCGGATCCATGTCCGTGTGTTGTGAGGAAGCAATATCATCCAATGATAGCAACAGTACATCCGCTTGCGCCTGACCCTTCAACCACTTATTTAGCGAGGCCAAACTAACGATATGCGTCGGCAACTTTTCAGCATAAAAATCGAACAACACCTGTTCATCCACCATCAAATCAACACGACGGCCTTTTTGTTGGTCGTATTCCAGCGTCTCGAGTAATTGCTGGTTTTGTTTAAAAAACGGCGCAAAACATGCCATGTCCCGTTCTACCAAACCATTGCGAATAAATAACTCGCGAGCGTGGGCCTGATCCGTTCTGCTCAATGGCACAACCCTACCTTTGCTAATGACTAAGCCAAATAACAACACTTGTTCGTAGGCCATTGCCTGACCAGACTTTTTACTCCAATGTGGTTGGTAATATTGACGCTTGATTAGGTGTGGGGCGACTTTCTCAATCCATTCAGGCTTAATCCCGGCCACGGTTCGGCCATAAACCCGTGTAGTTTCCACTTGTTCCGCTGCCATTATCCATTGCGGCTTTTTCTTAAATAGCATGGAAGCTGGGTGTATGTGAAACTTTAGTTGTCTCGCACCGATATATTCAGCTTGCTCGTGTTTAAAGCCAATTCTTGTGACCAAGCCCGTTAATAACGCCTTATGAATCGAATCATCATCGGCTTCTGATGTGTTAATAGAAAGCGTTAGGGTCTTGGCTACGTCATGCAGCTGCAAACGAATATCCTGCCAATCCTTTAATCTCATATACGATAAAAAATATTCGCGACAATATTTACGGAACTGATTATTTGATAAGTCCTTTTTTTGTTGTTGGCACTCTCGCCACAAGACCAAAAACGATAAAAAATCTGACGCCTCATTAGCAAACGCTTTGTGTTTCTCATCCGCATATTTTGCCTTGTCTACCGGCCTTTCTCTTGGGTCTTGAATAGACAATGCCGACACAATTGTTAACACTTCTTCCAAACATTGGTGCTCTTCCGCGGCCAACAACATACGCCCGAGCTGTGGGTCTAACGGAAAATGTATTAACCGCTTTCCTATCGCCGTTAGCTTTTCATCATTATCTAACGCACCCAGTTCATGTAACGTGCGAACACCACTTCGAATCACTTTATCCGCCGGTGCCTCAAGAAACGGAAACTGCTCCACATTAGCCAGTCGCAAACCTTTCATTTGCAAAATAACCGATGCCAAATTAGTACGAAGAATCTCAGGCTGAGTAAACTCTGCCCGTTGTTGAAAATCCTCTTCACTATACAGCCGTATACAAATGCCCGGCGCTTCACGGCCACAACGTCCAGCTCGCTGGTTTGCACTGGCTTGAGAAATTGGTTCTATTGGTAATTGTTGAATTTTACTGCGCTGACTAAAGCGACTAATACGCGCTAGGCCCGTATCAATCACACAGCGAATTCCCGGCACTGTTAACGATGTTTCTGCAACGTTTGTGGCCAAAACAATGCGTAACTTTTTATGCGGTTTGAAAATAGCCGCCTGTTCTTTCCCGCTCAGTCGTGAATACAGCGGCAAAATATCGTAACTTGCCGAATGGTGTTTTCTAAGTGCTTCGGCGGCCTCTTTGATCTCACGCTCACCACTTAAAAACACCAAAATATCACCCGCTCTATCATGATGTAATTCGTCTACTGCATGCACAATACCGCGTAACATATCTTCAACATTTTGTTCTGAGTCTACACCAACTGGCTTGTACCTCATCTCAACGGGGTATGTCCGCCCCGATACATTAATCACCGGCGCATTATCAAAATGTTTTGAAAACCGGTCTGGGTCGATTGTTGCGGATGTCACAATCAATTTTAAATCGGGGCGTTTAGGCAGCAGCCACTTCATATAACCCAGCAAAAAATCAATATTCAAGCTGCGCTCATGCGCTTCGTCCAATATTAAGGTATCGTATTGGCTTAAGAACGGGTCAGACTTTATTTCCGCCAACAAAATCCCGTCCGTCATCAGCTTTACTAGCGTCTGCGCGTTTTCTTTCCCCTGAAAACGAATTTTATAACCCACTGCTTGCCCAAGCTCTGTTTTCAATTCATCAGCAATACGTTGCGCGACGCTAATCGCGGCTAATCGACGAGGCTGCGTATGACCGATTTGGCCCTTAAACCCACGGCCTAGTTCTAGGCATATTTTAGGTAATTGGGTTGTCTTACCGGAGCCTGTTTCACCGCATAAAATAACCACTTGGTTTTGCTCAATCAGCGCTGATATATCATCTCGCTTATCGCTGATTGGTAAGTCAGGGTAATCAATGTTTGGGCAGGCTAAGTGACGTTTCTCAACTTCCGTGACGGATTGTTGAATATCAGCGCCTAGCTTGGTTAATTTTTTAGCTCGGTCAGGCCCTCCTTCATTACTCAGGTTCGTTAGTCTGCGCCTAAAACCCTGATGACGGTGACTGGCACATTGTTTGATGAGAGACCTGAGGTTTTGTATTGAAGGTTCGGGCATCATATATGAAACAAAAAAATAGCTTGTCCAGCGAGTGAGCAAGCTAGTTTAACGTATAAACTACCACCTTACCTGTCAGCAAGGCATATGCTGTTATTCTCTTTTAAAAACCAGCGAAAAGCTAACTGGCACCGCTGTCGCTATTGAAGGTAACTTTGCTACATCCATTAACGCTTGAATACCTGTGTCTAGCCCAAAATCAAACGCATTAAGCAATATCGGCTTAGTTGTTGTCACCAAAACACCGCTGTTTGATAGTTTTACCACACTTAATACCGTAGCCATTTCTTTGCTTTTTCCATGCAAGTTAACAGACAATACAACAGGCATGGCCATCATTTCACCTACTTGAAGCCCCTCTAGTTGAGCAATATCAATGTTTGTCGAAATTAAAGCAGCTGGAAACGTTACTGTTTCAAACAACATTGTTTTCATCCGCTCGTTTCTTGTAGCAATATGCGTTTCCACACTATTTAAATCAATAGACATATTGGCTGCGCCATTCGCCGCAATACTGCCAGTTATTTTATTAAACGTATGCGTTTCAGCAATCTTGCCTTTTTTAATCGATATAAAGTTAAATGTAGACTGTTTATTATCTAATTTATAGTCAGCTTGTGCGCTAGCAGCCACCAGTAGTAATGTTGCAACCAAAATAATTCTCTTAAACATTATTTGCAAACCCTCCTTTTTAATAAGCCCAAATACTAACGCAGCATATAATAATTTAGCAGAGAACCCTTCTACAAAAAAATTATTATCCGCCCCTTCTAGTGAACACAACTAACACCAACTAAAAATCAATTTGGAACTGGCTAATAAATGCAGGGTATGAAAAGCCTCCGTCATCAGGGTCATAATACGATAACTCATTTATTAGCCTTACATTTTTATCAAACTGCCAAGTCAACATTGCCTGATACAAATCGCCCTTATTCATTCCTCGCGCAAGCTCATCTGCAGAGCGGCCCGTTAACGGTCTAAAGAACATTGTTCTTGAAGGGTGCTCATTGTCTAAATATTGGTATTGCAATGCCAAAGCGACGCCAAGGTCATCAGAATTAAGGGCGAAGGCCCTACTAAATCCTAACGTTAAAGCACTTGAACTAAGCGAATCAGTTACTTGACTGTCCGTATTCCGTGCCAACGCGCCTTCTGCATCGGATTCGAATAGCGCCCAAGACACCCAACCTCGCCAATGCCCACCTTGCACATCTGCAAATAGGCTATACCACTCATTATCGAGCCGCACACCTACTGGTTGGAAACGAGTATCCAGTGTCCCAGAGTCTTTAGACTGATTATACGAACCACCAAACCCATAAGTAAATGGGCGCGGATTGAAGGAGTATTCATCATCACTATGAGAAAGCCCTGTCGGCCGAATGCCTATACCAATTCCGAACAACGTCTCATTATTATCATTATTTAGCGATAAGTCGGGGCCGTTAAAAAAGCCAACACTGTAATGCAAACGATTTCCAAATAGACCTGATGAATGAGCTTCAGGTAAGCCAAAATCACCTCTTTTTAAAGTAATACCACGTGCTCTTCCGGCAGCTCCTGGGGATAAATACTCTGTAAACTTACGTTCCACACTGGCCGTTACTTGAGGTCGCCGTGTATAGCCTGGTATAAATTGTTGCCCAATCGTAAACGTGCCAATGGAATCATCAAAGTGTTCAAAGCGTACCCATGCATCTAATAAATTAGTCGCATTAGACAGACCTGACACTTCATTTGCTGCCTCGTATTGATAGCGAAACCCAACTTTATCGGCAACGTAACCCTTTAAGCCAAACCGCGCCCGTCTTAATGTAAAGCCGTTTGTACCCTCTAAGCCATCTTCTGATGGCACAAAGGTATACCTAGGTTGTAAACGCCCCCACACTTTGAATTTTGAGGCCTTCTTTGCCACGGCAGCTACCCTACTTTGTGTGTTTTTCGGGGCTTCTTGTTTCGACTGTTTTATCGAATCCAGCTTTGCTGTTGTCGCTTGCTGTTTAATGTTATTAACATCGTCAACACTTAACAAACCTTTTTTCTGAAGTGCATCTAACACCGCATCCACGTAAGCATGTGAAGGATTAGCGTAAACTGAAGACCAACAAAATAATAAACACCCAATAAATAGTCCTCTCAATATCATTTATTTACTTTTTTCCCTTCATCACGATAAAGAAAACTAGCCAGTGCAGGAATGAGAATAATAGCGCCCAACATATTCACGAAGAACATATACGCCAACAGGATACCCATGTCTGCTTGGAACTTTAAATCTGAAAAATACCACGTAGCAACACCAAGCGTCATTGTCACTGAGGTAAACACAACCCCCGTACCTACTTCTTTTAGTGATTCAAAGTATGACTTCCTTAAAGATTCTCCAATCGCCATATGCGCCCGCATTCTAGCGAATAGGTAAATACCGTAATCCACACCAACACCTACGCCCATCGCTAATACAGGCAAGGTTGAGACTTTTAACCCAATGCCCAAGTAGACCATCACTACGTTTGCCAAGTAAGCCACTAGCGCTAAAGGTAAAACAATACAAATTGTGGCGCGTATTGACATGAATGTTAAGAAACAAAATACACCCACTGCCGCAAACAAGATAATCTCAATTTTAGCTTGAGCTTTAGCCACAATTTCATTCGTTGCCGCCATGATGCCTGCATTACCCATAGCAGGTACAAAATCCACATGTTGGTTTTTATTGGATTGCCTAAATGACTCAACTGCCGCCATAACCCCCTCTAACGTTTCTGAACGATGATCAGTTAGGTAAATCGTAACTGGCATAATTGTACAATCATTAGAAAATAGCGCCTGAGACATTTCTACGCGGTAAATATTGGCTGAAATCATCTCCTCATTACGCGGTATACCTAAAAACTTAGGATTCGCTTCATAATTACCAATGTTTCGTTCACGAATCACTTGCGAGAGTGCTTTAACCGATTGCACGCCTGTAACATTTTTCATATTCCAAACAAAATCATCAATAGTTTGCATCACAGCGAAATTAACACAAGAACCTTCTTTATCGGCTTTAGCCAATATCACTAACTCATCCAAGCCAACTGAAAACTTCGCTTGGATTGCATTTGCATCGATGTTATACCGTGCATCTGGCCAAAACTCTGGCGCTCCAGCTTCTACATCGCCAACAATCAACTGATCTTGCACAGTCATCGTATACCCACCTAAAAGAATCGCAACAAGCAATACAATCGTGGCGTTTTTCCTTTCGGTTAGCTTGGCCAAACGTTGCCATATTGAGTAATTTGTACTTTCTAATGCTGATTTAGCTTTCCCCAGCTCTTTCTCACTAAAACTAATATAAGACAGCAAAATCGGCAGCATGATTTTGTTCGTTATCAACATAACGGCAACACCTATACTCGCAATAATGCCAAGTTCACGAATAATGGGAATATCAATCAATATAATCACCCCAAAACCAACTGCATCAGACAACAAAGCCGTTGCGCCAGGGATGAATAGTTTATAAAACGCATTTCTAGATGCCGTGACAGAATCTTCACCATTAACGACACCAATCCGCCAAGAATTGGTCATTTGGATTGCATGGCTAACGCCAATAGCCAAAATTAAGAACGGTACTAGTATGGACATTGGGTCGACACCGTATCCCAATATTTTCACTATGCCTAACTGCCAGCTAACAGACACTAAAGCCGTGGCAATAACTGCCAATGCCAGCTTCGTAGACCCTGCAAAAAATATAAGCAATATAAATGTAATCAACAACGTAATAATAAAGAATGTGATAACACCTTCTGCACCATCAATAATATCGCCAATAAATGGCGCAAAACCAATAATATGAATGCTTATTTCATCCGTCTCATAGATCGTTCTTATTTTTTCTAACTGTTGGGTAAAGGTGCCATAATCAATTTTTTTGTTTGTTACTGGGTCGTTTTCAATTAGATCAGCAATTACTAATGCACCTGATAAATCTTTTGCCACCGTTTTGCCAATTTCAGAGGATTTAAATAAATTACTCTTTACCTCCTCAATACGCTCTGCTGTAGCAACAAAATCAGCTGGCACAATTTTAGATCCCGTAAATCCCTCTTCACTGACTGCCACATAGTTAACATTAGGCGTAAACAATGAGGTCACTGTCCGGGCATCCACGCCGTCCATAACCAGAAATTCACTCGTAATCTTTTCCAGTACTTCGAAAAACTTAGGCTCAAACATATCACCATTCTTATTTTCCACGAACAACGTCACGCGGTTCGCACCGCCAAACTCCTCGCGGTGGCTGGTAAATGTTTTCATGTACGAGTGACCGAGTGGTATCGCTTTATCGAATCCTGGAGATAGGCGTTGATTAAGCCCCTCATATCCTAAAAAAAGTGTCGTTACTAATGACAACACTAAAATCACAACTCGGTGTTTTAACAGGCCATTAGCCAGGCTGTCAGAAATGGTATGGACTAGATTAGAATCATGTTTGAGAACCATTGCTATTTACCCGCCTTATTCATAAATGATGCCAGTGGAATATTTTCCACGCCGCCTGACATTGATGCTAAATACATCTGGCCACCTTGAATCGCTACCGCCGTATAATCTACGCGACTTTTTCGTTCTATTTTGTTTACTAACGCCCCTTCACCATCGATTATTAATACAATACCACCTCTACCAACAATAACTGCTGTTTGCCCATCTTCAGATAGTGTTGCATCCAGCAAAAACTGATCCGTTTGCGTATCAATTTTTTTCCACTCTAATGATTCTGCATTAATGAGAAAAACCTGTCCACTCATGCCATAAACAAGAAAATTATTATTCAGTGTTACAACGCCAAAATAAGAGCCCTCATAAGGTGAGGGCACAGCCTGCCACTTATCCTGCTCACCCTTGAGACTAAATACGCCCCCCCTCTCTGCAACAACCAATGATGAATTCTTAGCGTTAGCCACGCCAAATAGATGATTTTGGTACCAGTCTTCAACCGCTAAAAGCGTCAAGAACCAATTCGCACCACCATCCTCTGTTTTCCAAAGCTCGCCATCTGTTCCAAGAACATAGCCTTCTTGATCCGAAAAGAAATTTACCGCTAAATAAAAACGTTCGTCTTCAGGTTTATACCTTAATATTTTCCACGATTTTCCATTGTCTGAAGAATTCAGAATCGTCGCTTCATGACCAACAATCCAACCTTCACCTGATGGTGTAAAGTCGATATTTGTTAAAGTAACATCGACCGGTGAAGGCGTTTGTTCCCATGTCTCGCCGCCGTCAGTTGAATTGAGAATAATACCCCTCTCGCCTACAGCAAATGTTTTTTTGTTATGTACCGCAAGGTCCATAAACACCGCTTTGGCTGACAGTGGCATCGTTAATGCTGGGCGTGGAACTACTTCTGCCTGCGCACTAAACGTGACGATTACTAAACACCAAAATATCTTTTTAAACATATTATTCCCCAATAAAAACGCTAAAAAAACCAGGGCTATAAAACAATGCCCTGGTTCCTTAATTTCTGCTTAACAACTGATACGTTTATCTACGACCAAACTTCCTAAGGCCCTGAGGCGTAAAGATATCGATGTTGTAACCAATGTCATCTTCATTGGAAACAATTTTAGGTCCGCCGAAGCCCATTTCTTTACCGGCTTGGAACTGCCAGTTAGGGAATGTTGTATATCGACCATTGATCAAATCAATTTGCACATCACCTAACGCTCTAGTCACATTCGGGCCATAAAAGAACGTGTTGTATTGCTCACCTACGCGCCATAAACGGTCTTTAGCATCGTAAGCTTCATACGCCAATCCAATCCAAGTATCTTCGTCAAAATAAGCCGTGTGGCGCTTATAAAGGTGACGTTGCCCTGGTTTTAACGTTGTATCAAGCACCCATACACGGTGTAACTCATAACGTACTAAATCTTGATTAACATGCTCTTTGCCAAAAATATCATCAAAACTAATGTCTTTATCCGCTAATTTGTAATTGTTATAAGGAACAAATAGTTCTTTTCTAACTGGCGCTGCATAATCGTGTCGAGGTATTGAGCCACCAAACCAATGCATCCAGCGACTTGCTACCGTACGTTGGCCATCAGAACCAAACGATGGGCTGTCATGAAACCCAATTTCAGGCGCTTTACGAACACGACGCTGTCCAGGTATATATAAATACACTTGGAAGTCATAGTTATCAACAAAGTTACAGCCACCAAACACTAAACCTGAAGAGCGCGGTGGTTTTTTGATTTGCCATGAGTCACACAACGTAGCGCCACCATCACGCTTATACCATTCAGTGCTTCTTAACTTTCCACCATCCTTTGCCCACCAGTTCCATGTTTGGCGTTGATGCATAACAACGTCTGTACGGCCACCATTAGAATCAATCAACGCACCATTAACCATAGCCTCGCTTGATACACCTCTAAATGATAAATAATGGTTCCAAGCCGCCTCTTCCCCCGTTTTAGGAATTGGGAAAGGAATACCGCCACCAGGAATATCATCATCTAAACAAATTTCACCTTTACTGGCATACTCTGCACAAACTTTCACATTTTTTGCTTGCGCCAAGGTAGCATCGTAAACCCAAGGGTCATTTGCTCCCGTTCTATGAGTTGGATAAACATGCATACGGAATGTATCAGGATACTGTTTAAACATTCCCACTTGTCCCGGTGTTAGCTTATCCGCATACTCCGTATAGTTCTTTGCTGTAATCGTAAACAGTGGCTTCTCATCTGCAAATGGATCAGCCAAACTATCACCATAGCCATTTGCTACACCTTTAATAGGCTCACTGCTCCACTCTGGAATAGTGCCGTCTGCGTTTCCAGCGCGGATTGCACCAGATGGCGTTAGTTCTGTTCCACTAACACCCAGCTTTGCCATATCTGCATCACCCAATTGGGCCAATGCAAGCGATGGAAACAATAAGCCGCCCGCTACTATTGGTAGCGCTTTTTTAATTGTATTTTTTAAAAACATCATGTTCTTCTCCTTAAAACTTTTTTGAGTAGTCATCTATTTACTCCTTTAGAATGAATAGCTAACATTAGCTTGAACAAAATCGCGATCTGTACGGCCATTTAGACGGCCACCCGCTTGGTTTGCCATCGCTTCTGCGCCATCAAACATTGTCCAGCTGAAACCACCCGTCCAAGTTCCACCGCCATAACCAAAGTTCACCCCCAGTGTTAAAGCTTTTCTATCATCCACAAACAAAGGAACAATTTCGTTAGACACACCTTCCACATCATATTTAAACGCCACGAAAGGAGAAACTGATGCCACGTTAAAAAGGGCAGCTTCATATGTTAATGACTGTTTAACTTGGAAACCCCAGAAATGCTCAGTCACTTGCGGATTAAAAACAGTTCTAAATGGCCCAATTAAGGCTTCATTTTTATCTGGCAAACCATCAATCCAGCCATACGCTACTTCAGCTAATGTGCTATTAGCATCTGCTCCCATAAATCCAACACCCCAAATACGTTGAAACGTCATTTGTAATTGATGACGGTCAACGAGCTCATAGCCTTTAATTTCTTGGCCAGCAACGCAAGTTGCACAATTAACACCAAAGAATGGACCCGCACCTAAGCCATTTAAAACAGGTGCAGTCATTTGAATAGGCGCATCTTTTCTCACGTGATATTCACCTGCAATAACCCAGCCTTCAATATTGGTATTAAATGAAATACCCAAACGTTCGATATTTTCAACGTAATCCAAAAAGAACGTACCAGTATTATAATAAGTAGAAATCATTGGTACGTGATCATGGAGACTTTGATAATAAATCGCCACTTCACTGCCATTGAACAACCCTGGGAAAAACTTTCTTATTGCTAAACCGTATTGGCCACCTTTAGCAAAGTTATCACCCACCCTAACCAAAGAGCCACCCACTAAACCACAGTCGTCTAGACCATCGGGAGCAACACAAGCACCTGATGGTGAGCCAAATGGTCCAACGCCTAACTCACCTACAACGCCATCGCCAGCACTATCAAAACCACCACCTGCGCCCACAGCATCTAATGTTGTCCAAAATGAACCCGCTGGGTCTAACTGAATTTGATCAAATTCAAATAGATAAAAAGACTCGATAGTCCATTCATCATTTACATTCCATGAAATATAGGCTGCGTTTGTACCAATAAACGCATCTTTAAGTGCCCGGCCAGGCTGTCTTAATTTATTTAGATCAACGGTATTAATGTCATTAATTGAACCTTGTATAAAGGTGTTTTCACCCCAACTAATCACCTGCTTACCCAGTCTAATATTGATCTGGTCGTTATCACCAAAATAGCCGTAGACCATTAAATCAGTAAGCGACAAATCTCGAGCCAGCTTGTCATGCGCCTGGTCTGCTAAGTTCTCATTATCATAAACATGATCGTAAAAATAGTTACCTCGCGCAAGCATGCCAAAATCACCGTACTCTAGACTTAATGTACTAGAGCCGCGAATAGCATTACTGAAGATGTCACCCGCATCTTTAAAAATCCTATTGCCGTAAGCACCTTCTTTATCGTGATCTGAGTCCTCTGTACGAGCTGCAATGGCATAAGTTAAATCGGTATCAAGCGCCCCTTTAAGCTTACCATTATGAAAGCTAAAGGCCTGAACCGTACCAATTTGAGATAGTAATAACGCCGAACTTAATGCTAAACCCACGCTATTTTTAATAAATGATTTATTCATGTAAATCCCCCTAGTTAATTAACACACTTTATTTATAAGTGTTGCATAAAACATACGCTTTTATTGTTAAAACACAAACAATAAAAGATATTATGTGACATAAGTCATATAACCTTATGACATGAATATAGAGCGGCACTCCAAGCCACCCCCCCCCTCGTAAAATTTTTAACACAATATAATCAAAGGCCTGCACCCCCTTTAAGCCTTTTAATTTCAATCCTCACCCCACAACTCTGCAACTTATGACTATTCTCCTTTATGCTAAATTTTTACAAAGTGAGCCGCTCGCTATTTAACGATATGCGAAGTACAAATCCAACTTTAGTACGCGCATAAAAAAAGCCCCAACTACAAAAGTAATTGAGGCTTTAAACAAATGGTGCCCGGACACGGATTCGAACCATGGACACGAGGATTTTCAATCCTCTGCTCTACCAACTGAGCTATCCGGGCATCTAAAGATGTGGTCGCGTATTAAACAGCGACGCGGCTATTTAGTCAAGACAGATGTTTAAAACAGCTGTTATTTTGCGGGCGGTACGTAACCTTCTGGCGCTTCTGCACTGTCTGTAAATAAAAACTTTTCCATCTCCGCCTTTAATAAAGCACGTGCTTCAGGCTCAAACGGCGTTAAACGATTCTCATTAATAAGCATCGTTTGTTGCGTCAGCCATAGGCCCCATGCTTCTTTTGAAATATTTTCTACCAGTTTTTGGCCTAACTCACCCGGAAATGGGGGCTTGTCCAGAGGCTCTGCTTCACGCTTTAGTTTTTGACAATACATAAATTATTTTTCGTCTCGTTTTGAGAGCGCTTGAATCAATCCGCTCACAGGTTTTGGTAAGCCTATTTTCACATGGCTGTCGAATTGATACCAGCATGTTCTCTCAGGTTCTGATATTTTTATTTGCTTTTCAATAGCTGAACAAATAATTGCTGTGTAATCCAGATGAAAATGAGAAAACGTATGCCGTTGTTCGTCTAATTCGCTAATGCTGTTCTCATCGATACCTTTTTTCAAGCCCCACGCTAACAATTCATCGTACGTTTCAAATGCTGGAAACACCCAAAGTCCACCCCATAAGCCTACCTGAGGGTTTTGTGTAAGGAAAAACTTATCTTGATTTTTAGAGACTAACCAATACCTTTTTTTTACCGGTAACGATGCTCGCTTTTTTGGTGTGGGCAATTCAGCCACCTTATTCTCTTTTAGTGCTAAGCACCCCGCGCTTAAAGGACAGCGACAACAGCTAGGTTTAGATCGGGTACACAAGGTAGCACCTAAATCCATCATCGCTTGGTTGTAATGGTTTGCTCTTGTAGTAGGCGTTAATGTTTCTGACAACGCCCATAACGCCTTCATAACAGCCGCACTGCCTGTCCACCCTTCTATAGCAAAAAACCGGCTTAACACCCGTTTCACATTGCCATCTAAAATGGGTTCCGGCAAACCCATTGACAGGCTTGCGATAGCGCCAGCCGTAGAACGGCCAATGCCAGGCAGCTCCATCAAGCCCACAATATTATTGGGAAAGTCGCCACCATACTCAGTCACCACGATGCCAGCTGTTTTATGTAAGTTTCTTGCTCGCGCGTAATACCCCAATCCAGACCAATGGTGAAGCACATCATCCAAAGGAGCTTGTGCCAAATCGCAAATACTAGGGAAGCTTTCTATAAATCGTTCAAAGTACGGAATGGCCGTTGCAACTTGTGTTTGTTGCAACATGATTTCAGACAACCAAACATGGTACGGCGTGGGCGTTTTTTGCCAAGGTAGATTTTTTCTGCCATGCACATCAAACCACTTTAAAACTTGAGCCTGAAACAGTTCAGGCGCGATGTGGCAATTGTCTTGTCTGCTTGCTAAAACAGGCCTTTTAATAGATCACCCGCCTTACCCTTTAATAACTCGCCAGCTTTGCCTTTAAGTTTTTTATCTATTTTTTCGTTAATCTTCTCTTTTAATTCTTCTTTCTTTTCATCGATTTTCACTTTTTGGGTTGCCATCACCATCGCTTTTACGTCAAGGCTAATTTTCGGTTCGGCAAATGTTCCTGCCACATTAACCGGAATTAATAAGTTTTTAGCATCGTCGCTACCTGCTTCTGCCTCCGTCGTCGCTTTTGTTCGTTGTAATGTTAATTCGTAATCTATCGTTTCACTAACCAGGCTCGCGTTGCCTTTGCCTTTAACATTCACTAATGGAGTTGCTACAATAAGATCATTATTATTGACCACGCCATTCCTAATTTGAGCCGTACCTGACATATCTGAAAATGGCGTTTTACCGCTGCCTTTAGCAAATGCTGCAGACAAGTCACCTTTTAACACGGCTTGAGCTTGTTTCAGCAACGCACCCACATCAACACCCGTGACTGCTCCATCTTTAAAACTAAACTCCGCTGTACCATTAAGCGCAGACTTTATGGCTGGCATTTTGTTGCCCCGCGTTGTTAGGTTCGCTTTGATATTAGCAATACCCGACACGGACGATTCGCCCATCAGGTCAATTAATAACGGCTCAATCTCTACCCCAGTCACTTGCTCATTAACAATTATTTTAGGTGTGTTTTGACGAGCATCAACGACCGTTTTTCCTGCATAACTGCCTTTATAGAACGATTTAACACCTTGTTCTGTTTTAAGCACACCATTTTTTGCAAGCAATTTAACACTGGCTTCTTTCGCTGTTAAGCCATTTACAACAAGCGATTGGACTTTAAATACCCCGTCTATATTTAAGCTTCGAATCGTATCCACGGGTATTAGAGCCGCAGCCGCTGGGGGGGCGACAGACCCAGAAGATTCTGAACCCTCCGCTTGAGAAGCTTTTGGTAAGTAACGGTCTACATTAATGTCATCCACGCCTAAATCAAACTTAATAGCCGGCTTGTCAAAATTATTCACCGCTGCATTACCCGATAAAGTCGAATCATCAAATTTTATGGTCAAGGGATTCAAACTTAAACTGCCACGCCCTGCTAAATCGGCCACTAAATGGCTGGCAATATCAATTTTCATGGCGCCATTAGGCACTGGCTCGCCTGCAGCATCAATTGCAATGGTCAACCCTTGGAAATCAAATTTATTTAAATCCGCATTAATCACCAAGTCACCCGCAAGTTTCATCCGAACAGTCGCTTTAGGTTTTTTACTGTCTACTGTAAAGGCTAATTCAACACCCATAGAGTTTCCTAATGAAAGAGCATCCGTTGTTAAATCAAAATCCGTTAAATGGTATGTTTCACCTTTGCTAGCATCGTCCCACGTAATATTTGCGCCTACGATTTGTACGCCTCCAATAGCTATGGCGCCGATTGCCGCACTTGAAGAGTCGCTCTCTTGATTATCTTGTGGCTTTTCAACGTCAGAAGGTTGGGCCATATCATCCCAATTGGATTGACCTTGCTTATTTTTTGCCAAATTAAGTGTCAAGCCGTTAAGTACAATTGTGCTCACTTCAACTTGTTTGCTAAGAAGTGGTAACAGTTTAACTTTCACACTCGCTTCTTGTATTTCTGCAAACTGATTGGGCTTAAAGCCCTTTGCGTTCCCCATACTTACGTCCTTTATGCCAACGCCTATCCATGGGAAAACCGACAAACTCATATCACCGTTTATCGATAAGTCACGGCCCGTTTTATCTTTAACCGCCGATTGGATTTGTTCTCGATAATCATTCGGGTCAACGATGAATGGAGCAACGATAACAAGCACCACAACTAACAGAACAACAACACCAATAATCTTTAACAACTTACCCATCTTCTATCTCCTTATAGCGCCGTCTTTAGACGAACAATAATACTAACGTCAGTATGAATATAACATGAAGCTATGCGTCTTCATGGCGTTAATAATCGCTGTATATCGTCCAGCTCGTCTTTTGAATCTTTCAATAATTGCAGCGTGTTATCAGGCCCAATGTCCCCAAAGTTAAATTTATTAAATGCGGGCATTGCCGATAGGGGGGGGCATTCTTTAAATTCTTTTGTCCCTAGCATTGCGTGAAAACGGGCCACTAGTATTAATTCTGCTAAACCCGCTTCCTCTCTATCCAAATCCCATTTTTTTCTGTTTTCAGGAACCTCTAATAACTCATCTAATTGCCATTGCTTTAATATAAAACTACCTACATACGGGGCCAAACGATCCACACAGACTTTAACCTTTTGTTCGTCATCTAAAATAAATTGGTGTTTTTCCAGTGTTACTAAAATTGCCGGTACGCCTATGTCTTGAAAAAGCCCCCCCAACATCGCTTCGTTGCCTGGTATTCTTCTCGTTTTTTCTGCTAAAAAGCATGAAATAACAGACAGTTTTGTTGAAAATAACTGTGTTTCTTTTAATAATGAGGCTACTTGCACATTAGAAGAGCTGACCACAGATCTGGATAAAAAAGACAATGATAGGTAATACGTTTCCTTCATGCCCATTCTAACGATAGCCGCCTCAAGATCTTTAGGTTGCGTGCGCGTTAAAAACCTTAAACTTCGTGCCGTCTTTAAAATAAATGCCGTTAACCCAACATCATTCCCTATAATCTTGGCGAACATTTTAACGTTACAATTTGGTGCTTGCAGTGCCTGTAAGATTTGCACACCTACAGTTGGGACCGCAGGCAACAATGCTTTATTTGAAATAACTTGTTGATATAATTCTTTGAGCTTGATTTTCACTGCTTCTATGTCCCAATTTGATTTCACTAACTGTAATAATAACCACTTTACTCACGCAAAGCCGCTAACCCTCCACAACACCAAGCAATACTAGCTGATTTAGAGTATCATTTAAGCCTTTTTTATAACTAACTTCGATCCGAATAATTATTTGGCTAACTAAAAAATAAACACTTCATGAATACAATCAAAACTGACGATACAAGAATCATCAACTTACAAGAAGTTATTTCGCCCGAAAACCTACATACAGACTTGCCTATAACTGAAGCAGCGGCACAAACAACACTGTCTGTACGAAGCGCAATACACGATGTGCTTCATGGCAATGATGATCGCTTGCTTGTTGTGATTGGCCCGTGCTCTATTCACGACCCTAAAGCAGCCCTAGATTATGCTTCCCGATTAAAACCCTATATTGAATCACTTTCAGATGACCTTATCATTGTGATGCGAGTTTATTTCGAAAAGCCAAGAACAACGGTAGGTTGGAAAGGCCTGATTAACGACCCAAATCTTGATGATAGTTTTGATATTAATAAAGGCCTACATACTGCTCGCAACTTATTGCTCGAATTAAACTCCATGGGTGTTTCTGCTGCTACCGAATACCTCGATTTAATAACACCTCAATATGTTTCAGATTTAATTGCCTGGGGCGCCATTGGTGCTCGCACCACGGAAAGTCAGACTCACCGTGAGCTATCATCTGGCCTATCCTGCCCTGTTGGATTTAAAAATGGTACGGATGGAACCGTTAAAGTTGCTATCGACGCTATTGGAGCCGCCATTCGGCCTCACCACTTTTTGTCGGTTACAAAGCAAGGAAAGTCTGCTATTTTTGAAACGTCTGGCAATGAAGACTGCCACCTTATTTTGCGTGGCGGAAAACAACCAAATTACGACGCTGAAAGCGTCAATAGCGCAGCCGCTGAATTAGGCAGAGCGGGTGTTAACTTACACATGATGATTGACTTTAGTCACGCCAACAGTAGTAAACAACACGAACGTCAGATGGTGGTTGGCGACGATGTCGCTGATCAAATATCAAATGGCGATATGCGTATTAGTGGCGCAATGATAGAGAGCCACTTAGTTGCGGGTAGACAGGACCAAGTAGACGGTCAAGAACTAGTATATGGCCAAAGTATCACCGATGCTTGCATCGATTGGGACAGCAGCATTCAACTGCTTGAACAACTGGCAACTGCCGTGCGCAATCGTCGTGCAAAAAATATCGATACCGCAAACAACTAGAGCTAAAAGCTGATGGACATTCGTGTTAACGGTAAAAATGTTAATTATAAAAATGAGTTGACTCTAGCCAACCTAGTCGAAGAGATGGGGTTTTTAGGCCAACGCATTGCAGCAGAGGTTAATGAAGAAATTAAGCCCGCTGATCAATATGCCAATATTCAATTAAAAAATGGTGACCAGGTGGAAATCGTTCAAGCTATTGGCGGTGGCCAACCTGATGAGTTTATCGTCGCAGGCCAAACCTTTTCATCGCGCTTATTAGTTGGCACCGGTAAATATAAAGACATGGCCGAAACAAAAGCGGCTATTGAGATGAGTGGCGCTGATATTGTTACCGTCGCCATAAGACGCACTAATATTGGACAAACCCCTGGCGAGCCTAACTTACTCGATGTTATTTCGCCGGATAAATACACTATATTACCCAATACGGCTGGTTGCTTTACCGCAAAAGATGCCCTACGCACGTGCCGTCTTGCACGCGAGCTTCTGGGTGGCCACAAACTTGTAAAATTAGAAGTGCTAGGGGATAAAAAAACCCTCTTTCCAGACATTACTGCCACACTAGAATCAGCAGAAATTTTAGTTAAAGAAGGCTTTGATGTGATGGTGTACACCAACGACGACCCCATTATTGCCAAACGACTAGAGGAAATGGGTTGTGTCGCTGTGATGCCACTGGCTGCGCCTATCGGTTCAGGCTTAGGGATTCGCAACCCGTACAACATTCTCACCATTATCGAAAACGCCAACGTTCCTATTATTGTTGACGCGGGCGTAGGCACTGCATCTGATGCCGCTATTGGCATGGAACTAGGCTGCGATGGCATACTAATGAACACCGCCATAGCGCTTGCAAACAACCCTGTTCTTATGGCATCTGCTATGAAAAAGGCGGTACAAAGTGGTAGAGAAGCTTTTCTCGCTGGCCGCATGCCTCGGCGCCGTTATGCCTCTGCATCATCGCCTCTTGACGGTTTAATTTAAACTCACGATACGCCAAAATTCGTAAATTCGTATGCAAAACACGAATCAACCTGTGCTCCGTAGAATAAAAAGCTTTGTTAAACGTGAAGGTCGCTTAACGCCTGGACAAACAACTGCCCTTAAAACAGGCTGGCCACTCTTTGGTCTTGATAGCAACACGGTGTTATCGCCAAGTACTGTATTTAATAACGAAAACCCCGTTACGTTAGAAATTGGTTTTGGAAATGGCACCAGCCTTGCGCAAATGGCTGAAAAGTCACCTGAAAAGAACTTTATTGGTATCGAGGTTCACCAACCTGGGGTAGGGCATTTACTCCGCTTGATTCAGGAAAAAGGGCTAAACAATATCCGTGTTTTTGACTGTGATGCGATAGATGTTCTAAACAATGCTATACCCAACAACTGCATAGACTGCGTACAACTTTTTTTCCCTGACCCTTGGCATAAAAAACGGCACCATAAGCGACGAATTGTTCAAAAGAAATTTTTAAGCTTAATTCACGACAAATTAAGCATTGACGGTATCTTCCACGTTGCCACTGATTGGGAAAACTATGCTGAACATATTCTAGATACACTGAACAAGCATGAGAGTTTTGAGAACATAGTTGCGACTGATTTTGTTGATCGCCCAGAACACCGCCCACTCACAAAATTTGAACAGCGTGGACATCGCCTAGGACATGGCGTTTGGGATATTATGTTTAAAGTAAAAAAAGCTTGATAACTTACCAAGCAATACCATTTTACTTACATTAAGACACTGCTTAGATAACAGCGGGCTCCTCAACAATTTTTTCAATTGGGGCTTTAAGCGACCCCATTATCTCCACTAATGCTTCAAGCTGTTTTTCTGCTACGGACTGAAGCGTCTTAACCTCTTCCATTTTCACTTCCAGTGCCTCCTTACCTTGAGCAACACTTCGCAAGTTCTCCAAACGACTTTCCATGACGGATTTCTTTTCATTCACTTCAGAAATTAACGGTGCCATAGCAGACGTTTGCCATTTTTTAACATCAGCATGTGCTGACTTAAAAATTTGAATAGCACTATTGCCCAATGTATTAACAAACCTTTTCGCTAACGCATTTTGCTCCGTTAAAGCAGCGGCTGAACTTTGACTAAACTCAATTCCTTCTTCTAAAAGCTGCTCTAGCTCGTGTTGGTATTGCGAAACATCAAAGGTCTTTCCTTGATCTGATTTGAAGTCGTGCTCATCTCTAAAGCGCTTATAAATTGAATTTAATAGCTGCACACTCGCGTTAGTAGAAGAAATCGTATCATTTAATAACGTATTTAAACCATCAAACGTGTTCGTCATTCCCTCACGGATACCCATACTTGTCCAGCTACCAATCATCTGCGCGCTACCATCTCTAACAATGCTTTCTGCCCTTGTTGAGCTGATGTTATTCAACAACTCAGTAACTTGGGTATTAAACAAATGACGACTAGTTTTTAAGTGAACGAGGTTCTTTTTATATGCAGTTTGTTCATTTCTAGTTTGAAAAATTAACTCTTCCGTCGTTTCTTCACTTTTATTTAAAATTAAATCCAACTCTTCTAGTTGTTTAGACGCATTAATTATTCTATTTTTAATCAGCTTTTCTGACGCTTGCGTTCTATTCAGCGTTTCATCAATGACAGTTCTTTGTAAAATATCTTTTTGAGAATGCATCACCCTTTCTGATAAAAATGTCTCTAAGGCACCTAGTCGACTAAGCTCAAACATTTTTTCATCGTTTTTAACCTTGCCCACCAGTGCTTGCTTAGCAGATATCGGAAAAATAGACTGTTCATCCAAATCTAGCAATCTAGCTGTCTCACTTGTTTGTTTATGAACAAGCGCAGACACCTCATCATCGCTCATTAAATCATCTTGCAATGTATCAATTTTATTTAATACAACGGCCAAACCATTCGGGTGTTTGCTTTTATAAGACTGAATATGTTGATCCCACATTTCCATATCGCTTTGTGTCACGCCCGTATCAGCTGCCAAGACAAAAAACATCGCTTGTGCATTTGGCAACATACTTAATGTGAGTTCAGGTTCAGAACCTAGTGCATTTAGCCCAGGCGTATCCAATATAGTGAGCCCGCTTTTAAGCAAAGGATGAGGGAAACTAATTATTGCATGTCGCCAACAAGGCACTTCTACTTCCTCCTCATTTGGCTTACCTGGCAAGCCAAGCTGCTCGGCAACATCCGAACCAACTAGTTTTGTTTTCAGTAATTCTTGAAACGCTTCTTGCATTTGCTCTGGAGAATCACAATCCAATTCAATGTGAGTCCATTTTTTTGGGTCTTTTTTAAAACTCTCAATCGGCTTTTCACTTAGCCTTGTTTTAATATCCAACAATCGTAAATAAGGCGCTTCTGTCGAATCATGGAATAATTCTGTAGGGCACATAGTGGTGCGACCAGGGCTGGACGGGAGTAATCGCACACCCGTTGATGAAAAGAACAGTGCATTAATTAATTCAGTTTTCCCACGAGAAAATTCTGCTGCGAAGGCAACCGTAATATTATTTGTTTCTAACAAACGTAGGTTTTTAATCAACATCATCTCAACGTCTGTGTCGCTGAGATCCACGTCATCTAGCCATGATTGATAGGCATGTATAGACTTAGCTGCATGCTGCTTCCATAAGTCATAACTTTTAAGTTCGGTATCAAATTGTTTTGCCATACTCACATTCCCTTTGTTAGCGCCATCGGTGCACCATTCAAACTGTTTATTATTTTTATTGAGTATAGCCGTTTATTTTAAAAAAACATTGAGCAGCTAAAGCCTACCTTTTTAACGCTGACAATTTAAAGCAATTCAAACGCTTACATTAATGCCTGCAAAGGGGGAATTAATAACATTTTTAACACTTGCAACCCTAACAGCGCAACCATGGGACTTAAGTCTAAGCCACCCATAGGTGGTATCAGGCGCTGACAGGGCGCCAATATTGGCTCGGTAATTTTATAGAGTAGCTCCGTAATCGGGTTCTGCACCCCAGGGTTAATCCAGCTCAAAATGATTGAGATAAATATACTGTAGGTCAACACGTTAATAACTTGAACGATAATTTCAGAAATGCTCCAAATAAAAATAGCCCAACTATTTGCACCCGGCAAGCTAGCCAACATAACGAACCCTATCAGCATTTGTAAGACAATTATTAATACAATCGCCGCCAAATTTATGTTCTTTATGGTTGGAAACACTGGCCGAAGTATATTCAACGGGTATCGCGTTACCTTAATAATAAACGCAGATATTGGATTACTCGAACTGGCCCCAGATAGTTGCAACAATACTCTAAGAATTAAAACAAAAATATACGCGCCCACTAATGCATTAACCAAGAAAATAGCGGGGTTTGACAAGTAGCCAGCCGGCATCAGATTCTCCCTAATTCGTCAGACAATTCAACTGAACGTTCCCGAGCAGCTAATACGGCATCATGCAAAACATCTCTTAGGCCTCCCGACTCCATCACTGCAATGGCTCTTTCCGTCGTTCCGCCTGGGGAAGTAACACGGCACCTTAATGTTTCAGTAGACTCACTGGATTGAAGCGCCATTTTTGCAGCACCCAACGCTGTTTCTTGCGTCAGTAACTGTGCCGTTTTTGGATCTAATCCCGCATCAATAGCCGCTTTTTCTAACGCTTCCATTACTAAGAAAAAATAGGCCGGTCCACTGCCAGATAGCGCTGTAACAGCATCTAAGTCGCTTTCTTTTTTAACCCAAACAGTGACACCCACAGCTCTTAATAAAGATTCTGTTTGGTCTTTTTGTTCTGTACTAACAAAATTATTTGCGTGTAGGCCTGTTGCTCCTGCCTTCACTAGCGCAGGCGTATTCGGCATGCAGCGAACAATCGCTACAGAGCCTCCAAGCCATCGCTCTAATGATTCTTCTCGAATACCCGCAGCAATAGACACAACGACAGGCTTATTGGCTTGAACAGCATCGACAATTTGTTCGGACACGACCTGTATATGCTGAGGCTTAACTGCCAAAACAAGTATGCTTGAACCACTAGCAAGTTCGGCACTACCTAACGCTATATTTACACCAAACGTATCGGCCAAATATTGCACCTTATCAGCATCTAAATCTGACACCGTAATTTTATCCGCCGGATAACCATTACCAATCAGCCCACCTATAAGGCTACTTGCCATGTTACCGCCGCCTACAAACCCTATCTTTTGAATATCCATAACAACTTTATACCATTAAAAAATTTTAACTTTAATTCTACCTTAAGAACGCGTCCGTCATGATGCTCTACTGCCAAAAATCGCCGTTCCAATTCGCACGATTGTCGCCCCTTCATCAATCGCTGCTTCTAGGTCATTACTCATGCCCATTGATAACGTATCCATATTCAAGCCCAATCGTTCATTCGCCTTATCTTTAGCCATTCTCAGTTTCCTAAATGCTCTTCGTTGATTTTCAATAGACTGATTAGACGTTGGAATTGCCATTAAGCCTCTAATCCGCAATTTTTTAAATGCCAACATTGGCTTTATCGCAGCGTCTAAATCTTCAAGCAATAATCCAGATTTGCTATCTTCTACATCCACATTGACTTGCAAGCAAATATTTAATGGTGGCATATAATCAGGCCTTTGTTGATTCAAACGTTGAGCAACTTTCAACCTATCAACACTATGAACCCATTGAAAATGGTTGGCAATATCACGTGTTTTATTTGATTGTATCGGCCCAATAAAATGCCAATTAATCGCCAAATGAGCTAATGCGTGTTGTTTTTGCAATGCCTCTTGCAAATAGTTTTCGCCAAAATCACGTTGTCCAGCCTTATATAAGGTATATATATCTTCAACCGGTTTCGTTTTGCTTACCGCCAATAACCGAACCACACCCATATTTCGGCTCTCTGATATTAATGTTGAGATCTTATCTAGCTGTGCAAAATAACGGCGTAATAAACGAGGCATAATTTTTTTTCGTGTCTATACTTTATTGCAAGTGGGTAAGTTAGCGATATTTTAAGTTTGTCACAACTAATATATCTCCTATTGAACCTTGTTTTTGACTAAACGAATTGGATAACTAAATGGATATTTCAGACTTACTCGCCTTTGGGGTAAAAAATAACGCATCTGATATGCACCTTTCAGCTGGCATGCCACCCATGATACGTGTTGATGGAGACATTCGACGCATTAATATGCCTGAATTAGAACATAAAGAAGTTCATAGCCTCGTTTACGACATTATGAATGACAAACAACGTCGAGATTTTGAAGAATTTTTAGAGGTCGATTTTTCATTCGAACTGCCGGGTATTGCTCGTTTCCGTGTCAACGCATTCAATCAAGACCGTGGTGCCGCTGCCGTATTTAGAACCATTCCTGTCGATATTCTGACATTGGAAGACTTAGGCTGCCCACAATCATTTAAAGAAATCATCAACGTGCCAAGGGGTATTGTGCTGGTAACCGGGCCAACAGGCTCAGGAAAATCCACAACCCTCGCCGCTCTAATGGATTATAAGAATGATAATAACTATGAGCACATTCTAACGATTGAAGACCCTATCGAATTTGTGCACCAAAGTAAAAAATGCCTCATTAACCAACGTGAAGTTCACAAGCATACGCATGGATTTAGTGAAGCCTTGCGCGTTGCGTTACGTGAAGATCCAGATATTATTCTTGTTGGCGAAATGCGAGATTTAGAAACCATTCGATTGGCCTTAACCGCTGCCGAAACAGGTCATTTAGTGTTTGGTACATTGCATACCAGTTCAGCCGCTAAAACCATTGACCGTATTATCGATGTATTTCCAGAAGGCGAAAAAGGCATGGTACGCTCCATGCTATCGGAGTCCCTTAGAGCCGTTATTGCACAAACACTAATCAAGCGTGTTGGCGGTGGCCGAGTGGCCGCTTGGGAAATCATGACGGGCACACCGGCGATTCGTAACTTAATTCGCGAAGACAAAATCGCACAAATGTATTCCACTATTCAAACCAGTAGAAAAGATGGCATGCAAACATTAGATCAGCATTTGACTGAATTGGTGCAAAATGGCCTTATTTCAAGGCAAGATGCGCGCTTAAAAGCGGCAAATAAAGATCAATTCTAAAATTAATACTTACAGGAACTAAAATGGATTTTGATGCACTATTACAATTAATGGTCCATAAAAAGGCCTCCGATTTATTCATCACATCTGGCTGGTCCCCCACTATTAAGGTGAACGGCGTACTTCAGGCCGTTTCTAAAACGCGCTTAAGCTCAAGCCAAGCGCAAGACATTGTTCATGACATCATGGATGAAAAACAGTTGGCGGAATTTGAAGAAACAAAAGAATGTCAGTTTGCTATTCAACGACCAAGCATTGGTCGTTTCCGTGTCAGCGCTTTTGTGCAAAAAGATGATTGCGGCATGGTATTACGTCGTATTGAGAGTGAAATTCCTACTGTTGAACAACTGGGCATACCGCCTATTCTCGATGAATTAGCCATGACTAAACGTGGCCTTATTATTTTTGTTGGAGCAACAGGCACTGGTAAGTCAACCTCACTTGCAGCCATGGTTGGTCACCGCAATAGAAACAGTAGCGGCCATATTATTACCATTGAAGACCCTGTGGAATTTATTCATGACCACGCCGGTTGCGTTATTACTCAACGCGAAGTGGGAATCGATACCGAGTCTTACCAAATAGCCCTACAAAACACCTTACGCCAAGCGCCCGATGTTATTTTAATTGGCGAAATCCGTTCCCGTGAAACAATGCAACATGCCATAACATTCGCAGAAACCGGTCATTTATGCCTATCAACACTCCATGCTAATAACGCCAACCAAGCATTAGATCGCATCATCAACTTCTTCCCAGAAGAAGCGCATAAACAACTGTTTATGGATTTATCTCTCAATTTAAAGGCCTTGATCGCCCAACAACTCGTACCCACAATAGACGGCAAAGGTCGTAAAGCAGTTATCGAAATACTCATTAACACGCCATTAGCATCCGACTTTATTAGAAAAGGTGAAGTGCATAAACTCAAAGAGTTAATGAAAAAGTCAAAAGAACAAGGCATGCAAACCTTCGACCAAGCACTCTACGATCTATACTTGGGTGGCCACGTCAGTTACGAAGACGCTTTACATTATGCCGACTCAAGCAACGAAGTACGCTTAATGATTAAACTGGGCTCCGAATCCGCACCAGGATTGGATGAAGACACTATTCATCTCATTGATACTGAATAAATATGCCGCTTATCCGTCAAACAATACCATTCGTCGATTTTGACTAGCCCTTCAAAAAAAACCTGTTAGGCTCCAAACTATGAAAACCCCTTTTTACAAAACCCTGATCATCAAACAAAAAGGCTTTAACCTTATAGAGCTCTTAACAACAGTTATTATCATAGGCATTGTTCTAGCTATTGGTGTACCCAGTTTTCAACAATTTGTTCAAAAAAATCAAACCATAACCAATGCAAACAACCTTACGACTGCCCTAAATATGGCTCGTAGTGAAGCGGTTAAGCGCGGTGCGCAAGTGACTGTGTTACAAAAAGGTGGGGTAAATAACGTGTGGAGCGCTGGTTGGGACGTTTTTACCGATGTTAATAATAATGGTACTTTCAATGATGATGGCGATGCGAATCTATGCGAGACAGGAGAAGATTGCTTATTAAGAACCTATGGCCCTCTACCTAATAATTTTACCCTACAAACAGGAAATAACTACGCCAACTGGTTAGCTTATCTTCCAAGTGGTCTCCCCCAAGGCTCTGGCCCCTTTGACAATGACACATTTAGGCTCTGCTCAAATGCTGCAGACATAACAAAATCTAGAAGCATCACAATTAACACCTTAGGAAGGCCTAGAGTCATAACTGGTACTGCATCATGCCCATAACTATAAAAAACTCTAAAGGCTTCTCAATCGTAGAAGTCATGGTAGCCGTGCTAGTACTGGCTATTGGTATTCTTGGCATTGCCGGTTTGCAATTAACCGGCGTTAAAAACAACCATAGCGCCTACTTAAGGAGCCAAGCTACATTATTTGCTTATGACATGATTGACCGTGCTCGTGCTAACCCTGTTGCCTATGCTGCAGGTTTATACAACCGACCAGCTTCCGCCATTGATGCGAACTGCGCAACCACAACAGGCTGCACACCTGCTGCTATGGCTGGGAATGATATGTATGAGTGGACATCGGCGGCCTATAACGGATCCATTTCAACGATTTTGCCTAGCGGGCAAACAATTATCTGTCTTGATAGCACATTTAACGATGGAGCAAGCGCGGCACTACATGCCTGTGATGGCCTCGGCTCTGTTTACGCTGTAAAAATTTGGTGGGCAGATGATAAAAATGGTGCCTTAAAACGATTCGTAACTACTGCCGTCATACAATGATTGCCATGCATAAAAAACACAATCAATCCGGCTTTACATTGGTCGAATTAATGGTCGCATTGGTGTTAGGAATGTTTCTCACCGCCGGCGTTATACAGGTTTTTACATCAAACCAACAAACATACCGTGTCACTGAAAACCTCTCTCGTTTACAGGAGAATGGCCGATTTGCAATAGAGTTTATCGCCCGTGATGTTAGGGAAGCGAATTACAAAGCTTGTTTAGATGCAACTTTTCTTATGCCTAATGCCACACAGGTTTAAATAATCAGTCAACAGTTATTTATGGGGCAACCGTTATATCGGACACCATCACCGTCATAAAATCTACTGTTGTTCCTTGTGCCGCACCTGCATCGGCCACATCCGTTGATCCAGCACAAACATTCTCAATACAAGCCGGAGCCAGCGGGCTACCATCTTTATATAACAATGCAGGTGAGCTTGTTGAAGGTATTGAAAGCTTACAAATTTTATACGGGGAAGATACCGACACTGATGGCAGCCCTAACTATTATGTTCCTGCCGGCACGGTTGGTCTAAATATGGCCCAAGTTGTCAGCGTCAGAATAAGCCTTGTTGCGATGACCATCGAAGACAACCTAACTCAACAAGCTAACCCTGTTTCTGTGTTTGGAGCGGCGTATACCCCGCCCGCCGTAGATAGAAAAATCAGGCGCGTTTTTTCCACAACCATAGCCCTTAGAAATCTTCGCGGATAGCTCACAAATGAAAATTAATCATAAAAAACAATCCGGTGCTGTATTATTTGTCAGTCTAATTATGCTGATACTGCTTACCTTACTTGGCGTGTCGGGCATGCAATCAACGATACTTGAAGAAAAGATGTCGGGCAACTATCGCGATCAGAATGTGGCTTTTCAGGCTGCGGAAGCAACCCTACTACAAGCTGAAAATTACATCATGTCTCCCGCTCCCACTTACCCGGGTGTAGGTGGGCTATTGGATATTGCACACCCTGAACCAGCTGATTACACCGCCCCTGCTTTATGGTCTGGCGTTAATTCCGCAGGAACAAACCTTAATTTTGGGGCCAATTTTGGCATTGCGGATCCACGGTATGTAATCAAAAAAGTCTCTCAAGTGGGTACCGTTTCAACTTTTCGAGTGACTGCTAGGGCGCAAGGGGCCTCACCTGGCACCCAAGTTATTCTCCAATCCGTCTATGAACGTACAAACTAAGTAAGGACTATAGCATATGAAGCATTTAACTCTAAAAACACTCTATTCAACTGTTTTTACGGCCTGTATTTCTTTAGTCGCGCTTTCACCAGTTCAGGCCGCGCCAGGCACCCTTAGCAATATCCCCCTTTTTGTAGCTGCTCAAGTGCCGCCAAATATATTTTTTATGCTGGATGACTCCGGCAGCATGCATTGGTCTATGCCGACAGATGGTGTAGGTAGCTCAGCAATTATCGAGCTCAATGAATATGACACGATACCAGATGACAATAAAGAATGGCGTCAATGGTGCCCTGGCGCTAATTTAATGGCCTACGACCCAACTATCACATACAAACCATGGGCGGCCAACAAGCCAGGAACATCTACACCTTTCCCTGATATGACGGACATTACTAATGTCTGGGTTAACCCTTTAGTTTCTGGAAGCAGCATTCGTTTTCAAAGTGGGGAAAACAACGTAGTCGAAGGCCATAACAATGCCATTATTAACCTTTCTGCTGCACCCGTTGTGACATGGACGGATACCAACCTAAATGGCACGTATGACCCTGGCGAATGCCCCGGTGGTGATGCTACCACTGGTTATACAGACCCTCGTGTACAGCGGGCAGATTCTCTACCAACAACTGACACCAATAATGACGGCGTTGCGGAACGAACTAACTTTGCAAACTGGTTTTCATATTACCGAATTAGGGAACATGCAACAAAAGCCGCTGTTACCCAAGTGGTTGCAACAACCAGTGCCAGAGTGGGCATGGCAACATTGCACGGTAACAATAGCGTTGGCACTGAGGTAACAGATATGTCGATACCCGCGAATAAAACAGCGCTACTTGATGACGTGGTTAATTTCAACTCTGGTGGCGGCACACCATTAAGATCACGGCTTGATTGGGTGGGTCAATATTTTGACAAGTCTAGCGGCACACCATCAGGGCTTAACATTGGCTCACCTTCAAGCCCCATCCTTTCTGCCGCTGGCGGAGGCGAGTGCCAACAAAACTTTGCAATGTTAATGACTGATGGACAGTGGAATGGTAGCTCTAGTGTCGGCCACCAAGACCAAACTGTAGACAATAACTTTGTTTACCCAGCTCATAGTGACAATACTGCTGACACCTTAGGTGATATTGCAATGAAGTGGTATAAAACGGATTTGGCGACATCTTTAACAGGTAAAGTAGCCATACAAACTGGGGCAGCTACTCAAAATCTCGATGAGAATAATCAACAACACTTAGTAACATTTGGTGTTGCATTTGGTCCATCTGGTACCTTAAGTGCCAGCCCAACAGACCGAACTGCCGCCTTCACCTGGCCTGCGCCATCTGCAAATGCCAGTACAACTGTGGATGATTTACGACATGCTAGCTATAATGGCCGAGGGTTATTCCTCTCCGCCAGCAACCCTCAAACATTAGTCGTTGCACTTCAAAACGTAATTTCTGATATTGAATCTCGTCAAGGTAGTGCTGCTGCTGTTTCATTTAACAGCACATCATTATCTTCAAATAGCGCGCTATTCTTTGCAAGTTTTGATACCACAGACTGGAAAGGCAATCTAGAAGCATTTGGTATTGACCCTAATACGGGCAATCTATCCACGAGTACTATATGGAATGCAGCCAACCAACTAGACGCTAGAACTGATGCTGACATGATAAATAATCGTGTTATTTATACCTGGGGCAACGATTCAAGCGGCAGCCTCGATGGTACTTTATTCAATTGGCAAACAACAAACCCTAAACCACTTGCATCAATAGTTGATGACTTTAAAACAAACCCAGACACGCCACCAACCACAGAGTCAACACCATTTACTTTAAGCCAAAACCGCTTGAACTTTGTTCGTGGCGACACGAGTAATGAAGGAGGGTCCGGTGGGTTAATTCGGACTCGCGCTAGTCGCTTAGGTGACATTATTCACTCTGCTCCATTCTTTGTTGGGCCGCCCATTTCAAATTGGCCAGATGCCTCGCCTTTCGGTAATGCACTCTATTCAACTTATCAAGGTTCACTGCTTTCATCACCAAGAACACCCATGGTTTATGTAGGTGCTAATGATGGCATGCTTCATGGATTCAATGCTAATACTGGTCAAGAAATTTTTGCATACACTCCCAGCTCACCTGCATCAACATTAGAAAATGATGGTCTACACTATTTAACTGAGTCTGATTACGGCCATAAATACTACGTTGACGGCTCACCAATCGCCGCTGATGTTTACATGAGAAGTAACCCGACTGGCCCATTTTCTTGGCGCACTGTCCTCATTGGTGGTCTAAGCGGTGGAGGTCAGGGCTATTATGCATTGGATGTTAGCAACCCTACTAATTTTTTAAACAATCAAACAGCCGCGGCAGAAACAGTTTTATGGGAATTCACAAACCAACATGATGCTGATCTAGGGTTCACTTACAGTGACCCCCAAATCACCATGATGAACAATAACAAATGGGCAGTCGTTTTTGGTAACGGCTATAACGCTAGTGGGACCGACAACGCAAAGCTCTTCATACTGTTCATTGAACAAGGTATTGATGGGGCCTGGACCCTAGGTACAGATTACATTAAGCTCGACACACTAGTTGGCACACCCACTATAAAAAATGGGCTATCTACCCCTACCCTAGTTGACCTTGACGGCAATGGAACAACAGACAGAATTTATGCTGGAGATCTCGTAGGGAACATGTGGGCCTTCGATGTTAGCAATACCTCTAGTTCTAGCTGGGTCGTTGCAAACACAGTGTCCCCGCTTTTTTCAGCATCACCAAACTTTATTAGCGGCACAGGAACAAATAAGCCCATCACAATGAAACCCTTGGTTGTTAAGCCTAGCTGGATTACGGATACTGTAAGTAACGCTCCGAATCATATGGTATATTTCGGCACAGGCCAGTACATTTCAACCGGTGACGCTGCCAATACGGATCAACAAACTTTTTATGGGATTTGGGATTCAGGAACCCCTGCATCAAGCTCGAACTTAGTTCAGCAAACATTAACAGGAACAGCCTCCACCAGAACTCTTTCAGCAAATACCGTAGGCTATTTAGGCACTGACAGAGGTTGGTTTGTTGACCTAACTGAATCTGGAGAAAGGGTGATCGTTGATGCCTTCGAACTACTTGGACTTGTGTTTGTCAACACCGCGACACCCGCATCAACGCCATGTTCCGCTGGCGGCAGCAGTTGGCGTTTAGCGTTTGATGCTGAAACTGGTGGCAACCCAACAATTAATGCCTTTGACACAAATAATGATGGCATAATTGATTTAAATGATTCTACTGTTGCCGGCATACGGTTTTCATTTGGCATTGCCTCTGCAACATCAATCATTGGTAATTACGGCTATACCTCAGGTACAAACACAACACGCCCCGTCAAGACAGCCCTTCCTGGTGGCTTATCAACAGGCAGACGAACGTCTTGGAAACAATTACTACACTAATCCATAAATCACTAACTAACGACATTGGTACTTAAAAATGAGCACTTATAAATTCATACAAATTATATTTTTTGCAAGCATGCTTTTTTCCGTAAATGCCATAGCAAATGAAAGTGAAGACGATGCGGGAAACTTGCTACATTATGGAAGAATTGATGCGATTTATTTGCAAGAATCCAGGATTGTTATAGACGATATGAGCTTGGCATACACAGACAATAGTCATTTCATAAATTCGTTTGGTAGAGAAATATCTGCTAATAAAATTAAAATAGACGAGCATAACTATGTTGAATACCAACAAATTAACAATGGCGAGATTAATACCCTACAAAAACTAAAGGTTTTAACTGAACAAGATTATAAGTATATAAAAGCCCAACAAGACTTAATAAACCATTAAAACTACAGCTATGAAGCATATAAATAAACATAACGGTTTTACTTTGGTAGAACTAATGATAGTCGTGATTATTATTGGCATACTGGCATCTATTGCATACCCTGCCTATGTAGAAAATACGCGCGCTACTAAACGCGCCACGGCTCAATCAGACTTATTAGAGTTAACCAGTTTTCTTGAACGACGGTTTACTGAGAACAATTCATACCTAATTCCTAATGGAACGACTGACCCCATCACACCTAACCCCGCCTGTGGAACCGCGGGTGGCTGTACGCCTCTATTAGATAATAGCATCGTTCATGATGACTATAACTACTCCTTTACCGTAGCACCTACGTCAATAGCTTTTGTGCTACAAGCCGTACCACAAAATGCTCAAACAGCAGATAAATGCGGCACTATGACATACAGTCAATCGGGCGTAAGAACGGCGGCTTTAACTTCTAATTGCTGGCGATAACTATAGTAGGCAACAATGGTAGAAAACATATAATGCCGACCTTGTTAATTAAAGGCTTACCGTAAGAATTACTGGTGATAAGCTGGGCTAGATCGGTGAACTTCATCAATCATTGCAGTCACATGCTCTGGGTTAATATCTGGCAGAATCCCGTGACCTAAGTTAAAGATGTGCTTATGCCCATGACCATAATCCGCTAATACATCACGGACCTTCGAGCGGATTGTTTCTGGGTTTGCATATAAGGTTGTTGGATCTAGGTTACCTTGTAATACCACACTGTCTTTCGTTAGTTCGCGAGCAACTTTAAGGTCTGTTGTCCAATCAACACCTAAACCATCATAGCCCGCATTAGCCATCGTTTCCAACCAAGTACCTGCGCCCTTAGTGAATAACAAACGAGGTACATCGGCATTAAACTCTTTTAACGCTTTTGAAATTTGCCGGCTATAAGCCAGCGAGAATGTTTCGTAATCTTTGGTGGTCAAATTGCCACCCCACGTATCAAATACCATCACAATTTGTGCGCCGGCTTGTATTTGCGCTTGTAGATAAGAAATAACAGACTGAGTAACAATTTTTAGCAATTGATGCATTAACTCGGGTGTGTCGTACATCATTCTTTTAATACGTGCGAAATTCTTACTGCCGCTACCTTCAACCATATAGCACGCTAGTGTCCATGGGCTGCCAGAAAAACCAATTAGAGGAACACGTCCATTCAAACCGTTTTTAATGGTTGAAACGGCATTCATGACATATTGCAGCTCTTGGTTAGGGTCCGGTACAAACAGTTTATCGATATCTGCTTTTGTGCGCACTGGACGCTCAAACTTTGGGCCTTCACCTTCAGTAAAGTACAACCCTAACCCCATTGCATCGGGAATGGTTAGAATATCGGAAAATAAAATAGCCGCATCTAACGGGTAACGTTCAAGCGGTTGAAGTGTCACTTCACAGGCCAGTTCGGCATTCTTACATAAATCTAAGAAACTACCCGCTTCTGCACGAGTTGCTCGGTATTCTGGTAAATAGCGACCAGCTTGGCGCATCATCCATACGGGTGTGCGTTCGGTATTTTCACCACGCAGTGTTCTTAGTATTAAATCATTTTGTAACGCCGTCATGCCTGTGCCTCTTTGAATAGTCCGAACGATTAAACGTCTAGGTAATCTAAAATACCTTGCGCTGCTTCTCGGCCTTCGTAAACAGCCGTCACCACTAGATCAGAACCACGTACCATATCACCACCGGCAAATACTTTTTTGTGACTCGTTTGAAAAGCAAATTCGCCATCTGCTGGTGCAATAACACGGCCTCTATCATCTAAGCTTATACCGTACTCGGCAAACCACGGTGTAGGGCTAGGTTGGAAGCCAAATGCAATAATAACGCTATCCGCCGGAATTATTTCTTCTGTGCCCGGCACGACTTCTGGGCGGCTACGGCCACGTTCGTCAGGCTCACCTAAACGTGTAGTAACGAGCTTAACGCCTTCTACTTTATCGGTACCGATAATTTCTACAGGTTGTCGATTCCATAAAAATTGCACACCCTCTTCTTTAGCATTTTTTACTTCTCGCTTAGAGCCCGGCATGTTTACTTCATCACGACGATAGGCGCAAATCACATCTTCTGCGCCTTGCCTAATGCTGGTTCTGTTGCAATCCATTGCAGTATCACCACCGCCAAGTACAACAACACGTTTGTCTTCCATGCTAACAAACTCTTGCCCCATCACTTTGTTGCTTTCTTGCAGCCCCATTAAGTGATTTATATTGGACACTAAGTAAGGTAGCGCTTCGTGAACGCCTTCTAACTCTTCGCCTGGAAAGCCACCCTTCATGTATGTATATGTGCCCATACCTAAGAAAACAGCATCGTATTCATCGGTTAATTGTTGGAAAGGAATATCTGTGCCAATTTCAGTGCCTAAAATAAACTCAACACCCATGCCTTCAAGTATTTCGCGGCGGTTTTTAACGACCTTTTTCTCTAGTTTAAACGGCGGGATACCAAACGTTAGTAACCCACCTACTTCCGGATACTTGTCATACACAACCGCTTTAACGCCATTACGCGCCAAAATATCTGCACAGCCTAATCCAGCAGGCCCTGCGCCAATGATCGCAACACGTTTACCCGTTTGCTCAACTGCCGATAAATCTGGCCGCCACCCCTGTTTAAACGCTTCATCAGAGATGTATTTTTCTATGGAGCCAATCGTCACCGCACCAAACTCATCGTTCAACGTACACGCGCCTTCACACAGCCTATCCTGTGGACAAATGCGTCCACAAATTTCTGGTAAGGAATTGGTTTTATGTGACATTTCTGCTGCTTCAATTAAATTACCTTCAGAAATAAGCTTTAACCAGTTTGGAATGTAGTTATGTACCGGACACTTCCATTCACAATAAGGGTTTCCACAATGTAAACAGCGGTCTGCTTGGTCAGCTGCGTCCTGTGCGCCGTATTCACCGTAAATTTCTTTAAATTCCTGCTTTCTAAGTTCTGCAGGCACTTTTTCCGGGTCTATACGCGGTACATCAACAAATTGAAAATTATTAGCCATGTTATTCTTTTACCTTAAGCTGCTTGTGAGCTTAATGAATCTAATAGGGTTTTTACATCAGCCGCTTTAGGGCTAACTAACCAGAAATTATGTATGTAATCAGCAAAGTTATCGAGGATGTCTTGGCCTTTCACACTACCCGTTTCACTAACAAACTCTTCAATTAAACGCCTTAAATAGGCTCTATGCGCTGTGGTTGATTCACTGTGCACACGATGAATTTCAATTAGCTCATGATTATATTTATCAACAAACTGACGTGATTCATCTAATACAAATGCAAAACCACCGGTCATGCCAGCGCCAAAGTTAAGGCCTGTTTCACCCAATACAGCAATAACACCACCCGTCATGTATTCACAACCGTGATCGCCTATACCTTCAACGACCGCGAGTGCACCCGAGTTTCTTACAGCAAAACGTTCACCCGCTAAGCCTGACGCAAATAATTTTCCGCCTGTAGCACCGTATAGGCACGTGTTACCCATAATAGTCGTTTCAGAACTCTGAAATACACTGCCTTCAGGCGCTCTTAACACTAACTTACCGCCCGCCATGCCTTTACCAACGTAATCATTAGCATCACCCTCAAGCGTCATGTTTAAACCACCAGCATTCCAAACACCAAAGCTTTGACCGGCCGACCCTTGCAGGTTTACTTGTATAGGCGCGTCACTCATACCTAAATTACCGTACTTTTTAGCAATTTCGCCAGATAAACGTGCGCCAATAGAACGGTCAATATTACCAATAGGGTAGTTAAACTCGCCGCCAGATTTAGCGTCAATCGATGACTGCATATCATCAATCATTAACTCAGCCAATTCAGCTTTATCGAACGGATCATTTTGTGGCGTGATGCAATGCTGGGTTTTAATATCATTACCCGGTATTTGATCTAAAATAGGTTGTAAGTTTAGCCCACGCTGTTTCGCGGTATCACCTTCAACCAGTTCCAATAAATCCGTGCGGCCAATAATATCTTGTAGCGTTGTAAAACCCAGTTTAGCCAGCCATTCACGTACTTCTTGAGCAAGAAACCGGAAGTAGTTCATTACATATTCCACTTCACCGTGGTAATGCTTCAGTCGCAGAACATTGTCTTGAGTGGCTACGCCCGTTGCACAGTTGTTAAGATGACAAATTCTCAGATAACGACATCCCATCGCAACCATTGGGCCAGTACCAAAACCAAAACTTTCAGCACCCAGCATCGCCGCTTTAATAACATCTAGCCCAGTTTTTAAACCACCGTCTGTTTGCAAACGAACCTTGTCACGCAAATCATTCGCCAACAGTATTTGATGCGTTTCCGTTAAGCCAAGCTCCCACGGCGCGCCCGCATAACGTACAGATGTTAATGGGCTTGCACCTGTGCCGCCATCGTATCCCGCAATAGTAATTAAGTCTGCATAACACTTAGCCACACCAGCGGCAATGGTGCCAACACCCGCTTCGGACACTAATTTAACGGACACTAATGCATCTGGATTTACTTGTTTAAGATCAAAAATAAGCTGTGCTAAATCTTCAATCGAATAAATATCATGATGCGGTGGTGGTGAAATAAGCGCCACTCCGGGTTTTGAATACCGCAAGGTCGCAATCATTTTATTCACCTTGTCACCGGGTAATTGACCACCTTCACCTGGTTTTGCACCTTGTGCTACTTTAATTTGAAGCACTTCCGCGTTCACTAGGTAGTGAGGCGTCACACCAAATCGACCTGAAGCGACTTGTTTGATTTTTGACAGCTTATTGGTACCAAAGCGTTTTGGATCTTCGCCACCTTCACCTGAATTTGAGCGCCCACCTAAACTATTCATCGCCATCGCCAGTGTTTCATGGGCTTCTGGTGATAAGGCACCTAACGACATTGCCGCTGTATCGAAACGCTTATACAAGCCTTCAGCAGGCTCGACGTCGTCAACTGAAATAGCTTTACTACCATCCAATTTCAGCTTAAGCATATCTCGCATGGATGACGCTGATCTATTGTTTACTTCATCCGCATACACTCGGTATTTAGTAATGTCGCCAGAGCGAACCGCTTCTTGTAACGAGTTCACCACATCTGGGTTATACGCATGGAATTCACCCCCGTGTATATACTTTAACAAACCGCCTTGCTCCGTTTGCTTACGAGGATTCCACGCCAACTTAGCCAGCTGCTCTTGCTCTTGCTCCATTTCATCAAAGCCTGCGCCTTGAATTCTACTGATGGTGCCTTTAAAACATAGATCCACAATATCACGTTGCATACCTACTATCTCAAACAACTGTGAACCGCGGTAACTTGCAATAGTAGAAATGCCCATTTTGGACATAATCTTATACAGGCCTTTGTTAATACCTTTTCGGTAATTGACCGCTATAACATCTTCAGCCACATCAACAATATCACCTGAATCAAGCATGTCTTTTAGTGTTTCATATGCAAGGTACGGGCAAACAGCGGTAGCACCATAGCCAATTAAGGTAGCGAAATGATGGGGATCTCTAACACTCGCTGATTCAACAACAATATTCGCTTGGCATCGCAATCCAACTTTAACCAAATGATGATGAACAGCACCGGTTGCAAATAAGGCATGAATAGGCAAGAGGCCTTTTTTAGCATGTCGGTCGCTCAATACAATGATGACTTTTCCGGCTTTTACTTGTTTTTCTACGTCATCGCACACGGTCTGAATGGCTTCTTTTAACGTCATCGACGCCTTTGCATAATGCAAGCCAATAACAGTGCTGTCATATGCAGGGTCTTCATGGTTAAGTAATGCATCTAACTTGGTCGCTGATAAAACAGGCGAGTCTATTTCTAACCGGTGCGCGTGATCTGAAGACTCTTCAAATAAATTTTTCTCTCTGCCAAAACTGGTCATCAACGACATCACAACTTGTTCACGTAATGGGTCTATTGGCGGGTTAGTCACCTGCGCAAACTGTTGGCGGAAGTAGTCATACGGACTTCTAATTTTTTTAGACAGAACGGGCATCGGAATATCATCACCCATTGAACCCACTGCTTCTTGACCCGCCTTCGCAAGCACTTTTAGCACTTGATCACGCTCTTCAAACGTTAATTGATATTGCTTCTCATAGACTGCCAGCTCACTCTTTTCAAAGGGTGACAGCGTTAATGGATCTTTATCGTGTGTCGTACTTAAGCGTTTTGTGTGTTCAGCCAGCCATTTTTTATAGGGTTGGCGAGACTTTAAACGATTATCAATGTCTTCAGGGTCTAATATAGTACCTTCTTGCGTATCGACCGCTAACATTTCACCCGGTTTTAGACGACCTTTACGGATCACATCTTCAGGCTTGTAGTCGTAGACGCCAATTTCAGACGCCAAGGTAATATGACGATCTTTGGTGACCACATAACGCGCAGGGCGTAACCCATTACGGTCCAAACAGCACGCCACATGGCGACCATCCGTTAATACAATCGCTGCAGGTCCATCCCATGGCTCCATATGCATGGAAGAATATTCATAGAACGCACGCAATGCAGGGTCCATTGTAAAAACGTTTTGCCAAGCAGGTGGTACCAATAAACGCATTACTCGGAAAATATCCATGCCGCCAGCAATTAAACCATCGACCATGTTATCTAAACTGTTTGAATCTGATCCGCTTGAAGATACCCATGGGCGTATATCTTCCATGTTTGGAATAAGCGGAGATTCGAATGTATAACTACGTGCTTGCGCCCAACTTCTGTTGCCTTGAATTGTGTTGATTTCGCCATTGTGGGCTAAAAATCTAAAGGGCTGCGCCAACCGCCATTGTGCGAATGTATTTGTCGCAAAACGTTGATGAAACACACACTGCGAACTTTCTAATGTAGGGTCTTTTAAATCTGTATAAAAAACCGGTAAATTTTCAGGCATTACCAAGCCTTTATAAGAAATAACGTTTGACGCTAAACTCGCCACGTAAAACATTTCATCACCAAGTAATCTCTTTTCAGCACGGCGTCTTGCAATGTATAAGTGACGATCTAAGTCAGCATTGTCCATGCCTTCTTTTGCATTAACAAACACTTGCTCAATACCAGGTAGCGTTGCTAACGCTTGATGACCACACGCACTGATATCCGTAGGCACAATTCTCCACCCCAAAATAGGCAGACCTTCCTTTTCAATCTCTTCTTGTAATACTACTTTCGCCTGATCAGCTAAGGTTTTATCACTATTTAGAAAAACCATACCAACAGCAAACAAGTCAGCCAACTTAATGCCTTGTTCTTGAGCCTTAATGCGGAAAAACTGAACAGGGGTTTTTAATAATAAACCACAACCATCACCCGTTTTACCATCAGCTGCAATGGCACCACGGTGAGTTAATCGCGCCAACGAATCGACTGATTTTTTGACTAACCAGTGACTCGGCTTATCGTCTATGTTCGCGATTAAGCCAAAGCCACAACTGTCTTTTTCGAACGCAGGGTCATACAGCCCTGCTTGTTGAATAGAGGTTTGTTTCACTCAAGTAACCCATTATTGTTAGCTAAAAGAAGCCCGAACATACTTAGTACGGCCGGACATTATAGCCGAAAAGCATGTTATTTTTCAATCATGAGTCCTGCAGAGGCTTAGTCAATAGTATAACTAACCTTTATTGAAACAAATCTTTGTTAACTGATTCAATACTCCTTACCCAAGGCTTAATGTTTTTAAGTTGCGGTGGTAAGCTTTTAGCTGCTACTTCAGCTGAGGTCTTATCAGCATAGGTTCCATATATGACGGTATACCAAGCACCATTATTTCTTTTGTGCCGAAAGTAACGCAACTCAACAACGTCTTTTTTTGATGCTATATATTGCCTTATCGATTTTTCTTCAGATGCGCCCATCAGCTGTAGCGTGTAACTTGTTGGCGACTGCGCTTTAATCCATTCAAGATGAAGCGCTAAAGGCGTTTTCTTTATTAACTTTTCAACCACCTTAACGTCAGGTTCTGGTGGTGTAATAATTGATTTAACAGCGTCTGGCGGGCTCACTTGTTTCACGGCTTTTTCAATCACTGGCAGCGAGGGCTCGATTAAAGGCGCAAGAGATTTTGTTATTTCCTCTTCTTTTACAACGCCCTCTTCAGCCCTATTATCTTTATTACCAACGATAACTGGCTTAGTCAAAACGTTTGCGCTCTCCTGCGCTTTAACTAGCTCCGCTTGGTGAGTTTTTTTAATGTGCTCACCAGATGCCAAGTCCTTCTCTAAAGGAATCGCCAATACTGGCCCTTCATCGACAACATCTTCACTCCAAAGCCCATACGTTAAAAACACAGCCAACACAATTGATACAACTACCACAGACATTATGAACAGCTTATTTGAGGGCTTTTTGATTGCTCCGTCTCTCAACGGGTTTTTTTGCATTTGATCTAGCACGTCATTTATTCGACCCGGAAGACCGCCCGTTTCAATAAACAATACAACATCATCAACGCCTGCCAAATTTACAAAATTCAGCCCTTTCGAGCTCACCCTTGTTTTAGCGTATTCAATTGTTTGTTTTTGTGTAAAAGGCTCAAGGTCTATCAATTGACATCGCCCTTCTACATCGTCACCTAAGTTCTCAGATGATGTGATGAGTAACCTTAGACAGCTATATTCCTGGCGAAGTTGGAATAATTGCTCAACGCATTCCGAACCTAAAAGCTGCGCATCTTCTATCAACGCAACAACCACTTTCTCTTGATCACTCCACGCCGACAGTCTCGAGTGAATAGCCTTATCCGTCTGCTGTACAGTATTGACCGCTAACTCTATTGAGTCCAAAACAGAAACCAACAACTCATCAGCTTCTAACGCGCAAACAAGCCATTCCTTTGGTGCTTGTTTAACAAACTGGCCTATAAAAAATGATTTTCCGGCTGCATCGGGTCCTCTTAGCAAGACTGGCTGGCGACTATTAGGAATCAAGTGCATAATCAGATCAAGCCGCTGCTGCCGTTCTTGCGTAAAAAATAATATTGGTTGCTGACTATCTTGATTAGTAACCATACTCTTTATTCCTGACTTCTCTCTATAGCAAGTCTTAATGATGCGTCATCGACCCCATCAAACAACACTGATTCGCCTATACTTTTTAGCAAAACAAAACGTATCTCACTGGACACATTTTTTTTATCCGACTGCATATAGCGAATAAAGTCATCTGCTTTCATATGACTAGGCTTGTGAACGGGTAGACCTGCTTTTTTACACAGCTGCTTAATTCGTTGTTTCTCGCTTTCCGATAACCACCCTAAAATAAATGATAATTCGGCCGCCATACACATTCCCGCGGCTACCGCCTCACCATGCAACCATTTACCATAACCCATATGTGCTTCAATAGCGTGGCCAAAGGTATGCCCAAAATTAAGGGTTGCTCGAATACCTGATTCTTTTTCGTCTTGCGCAACAATGTCGGCTTTTTTCTCACAAGATGTCTTAATCGCATATGTTAAGGCTTGAGAGTCTCTCCTCAACAATGCACTCATGTTTTCTTCTAACCATCCAAAAAAACCTGCATCGCAAATTGCGCCGTATTTAATGACTTCAGCCAGCCCTGCGCTTAACTCTTTATCTGGGAGCGTTGATAACGTTGCTGTATCAATCACTACGCACTTAGGCTGATAAAACGCCCCAATCATGTTTTTACCCAGAGGGTGATTTACACCTGTCTTTCCGCCAACAGACGAATCAACTTGCGACAGTAACGTCGTAGGGATTTGAATAAAATTAACGCCTCGCTGGTAACTTGCAGCAGCAAACCCTGTCATATCGCCAATAACGCCGCCACCTAAAGCGACTAATGTAACACTGCGATTAAACCGCCCTTCAAGCAAGGCATCAAATATTTTATTAAGATACGTTAACGTTTTATATTCTTCGCCATCTGGTAGCACACAACTTGAAACCTTAAACTTTGAAGAAAAAAGGCTTATTACTGTTTCTAAGTAGTGTGGTGCAATGGTTTCGTTTGTAATAATTAAAACCTGCTGACCACTAATATATTTATCAAAGATACTCTTAGTATCTAATAGACTTTCATCGATAAAAATAGGGTAGCTTCTACTGCCCAAACTAACGGTTAATTGCGTCGTCATAACGTTAACTGTTCCATAATTGCAGACATTATACGTTTACTATTAATTCTTTCCGTACTAACTGTTATATCCGCTAACGAGTTATATATCGGCGCCCGCTCCGTCATTATTTGTTCTAACTTTTGACGAGGGTTTTTCGTTTGAAGCAAGGGCCTTTTTGTATCAGAACGGGTACGGTTAAGCTGTTGCTCTACCGAACAGGTTAAATAAATAATTTTTCCGGTTCGTCGAAGTATCTTCTGGTTCTCTTCGCGTAACACCGCCCCACCACCCGTTGCAATAACGACATTATCCAATTCAGACAATTTGCTTATTTTTTCAGTCTCACGCTTTCGGAACCCATCTTCACCTTCCAGCTCAAATATTAGCGAAATCTCAACGCCTGTGCACTTGATAATCTCTTGATCTGTATCAAGAAACTGTCGCTTTAATTTATTCGCTAATAACCTACCAATAGTCGACTTACCCGCCGCCATCGGACCAATAAGGTAGATATTATTTTTTTGTTCCATTTAACTGCGCACTTTTTTCAAAACTATACCATGCCGTTAATTTTAATCTGTTTTTTCTTTGTCGACTAATACAAAAAAAGGCAGAGGATAACCTCTGCCTTTTTTTGTATTTTATTTAACTAACGAATTAGTTTACAACACTGCCTTCTTTTAAGATCTTAGGTGTAATGAAGAACAGTAACTCCCTGCTATTATCCTGCTTAAACGTCTTTTTAAATAACACACCAACGGCAGGCAAGTCACCAAAGAACGGTACTTTTCTAATACTCTTATCTTTAGACCTTTCGTAGATGCCACCTAAGATGACTGTATCACCATTATCAACTAGGACCGTCGTCTGAACACCTTGTGTATTAATTGGCACACCGCCGGCTTGAACATTCGAGAAGTCTGGCGCATCTTTATCAATTTTAAGCTCCATATTAATATGGTCGTCTGGTGTGATTTGCGGCGTAACCGTCAAACGAAGCTCTGCTTCCTTAAAGCTCGTAGTTGTTGCACCCGATGAAGAAGCCTCCTGAAACGGAATTTCTACACCTTGATTAATAATCGCTTCAGATTGATCTGCAGTGATAACTCTTGGGCTAGAAATAACCTCGCCTTTTGCCTCTGTTTGCAGAGCAGATAATTCAAGTTGTAAGACAGCACTGCCGATTTTACCTACTAAGAATTGTATTGCGCCAGCTGGGTTGTTTGCAGGCAAATCTACCAATAAGTTTTCTGTTGTGCCTCCAGCCGTTGTAAATATAGGGCCCGCACCGCCTGGTGAGACGTTTCCTGGTAAACCACCCGCGCCTAAGACAACGCTATCAGGGCTTACATCTACACCTGACAAGCCAAACCTAACACCTAGATCACGTGTAAAGTCATCATTGGCAATTACAATACGTGATTCAATCATCACTTGACGAACTGGTTTATCCAATCTTAGGATGATTTTTCTTATTTCAATCAGTTTCTCAACCGTTTCTTGAACCAACAATGTGTTTGTTCTTTGATCAATGGTCACACCGCCCCTAGCAGATAAAAGTGTATTATCAGATGACTGCAAAAGAGTCGCAATATCGGCCGCTTTTGCATAATTGATCTCAATAAATTCTGACACCAAAGGCGACAGCTCTTTCACTTGTTTTTTAGCTTCTAGCTCTAGTTTCTCTTGAGCCGCTATTTCCGCAATAGGTCCAACCATCAATACATTGCCAGATACGCGCTTATCTAACCCTTTGCTCTTTAAAATGATTTCAAGCGCTTGATCCCAAGGGACGTTGTTTAAACGCAGCGTTACACTTCCACCAACCGAATCACTGGTTACTAGATTCATATCAGTAAAGTCTGCTAACAACTGAAGTACCGAACGAACCTCAATACTTTGGAAGTTCAACGATAGTTTTTCACCTGTGTATTGGTTCTTTTCTGCAATTAGCGTCGCTTTTTCTTGTCTGGTTAATGGTTTAAATTCTAGCGTCAACAAACCATCCATTTGGTAAGACAAAAACTCATATAGCCCGACTGGCGTTATTGTTAAACGAGCATTATCACCTTGCGATTTAACATCCACCGTTTTGACAGGCGTTGCAAAATCCAACACATCCAATCGGTTAGCAAATTCTGCTGGTAACTGAGCACCCTTAATATCGACTATGATTTTACCGCCTTGTTCTTCAACATCTACTACTGCACTAGCACTGTTTAAACTAACTAACACGCGACCTTCACCCTTTTCACCGCGCCTAAAGTCTACATTTTGTACAGCTAAGGCGTTATTACTTGTTGAAGGCGCAACCGCTACCGCTGAAGAAGTCGCTTTTTTAAGAGCCTCTGTTCTATTCAATGTAATGAATACACTGTTCCCTTCTATTTTTGTTGAATAAGGAACTGACTCACTTAAATTTAAAACAACCCGCGTTCTGTCACCTGCCTGTACGGCCCTGATGCTCAACGCTTTACCAATATTAATAGGTATTGATTTTTTTCCTGCATTATTTGCAATGCCAGGCAAATCAATGGCGATTCTTGCTGGATTGTCCGTACTAAAGCTCTTCAATAAACCGGGCTCACCGTCTAATGCCAGCTCAACTTGAACTTTATTACCTTCTAAACCTGCGAAATGGATTTGGTTTAAGTTTGTCGCTTGCGCAAAAACCATTTGAGTGAACATTAAACATATTAACGCAATGCTCCATAACACCATATTTGTTTGCTTATGCACTTGCTTATCCATCAGTTTTTCCTTGTTTGCATTGTTCATTTTCTTCCCCATCCACATTATTCTGCTATCGCCAACGACGCTTGGCGCTCTCGCCAGCGTCCTGCTGACGTTGCAATAAATTCATCTAAATTAATTTGCACATCAGATATTTCGCTAATTTTACCGAAATTCTGTCCTAGATAATTACCGGGCTGTACACGGTGGATAACGCCGTCATTGGCTCGAATCAACCCCCAGAGCTGCCCACCTTTTGCTAACGTACCCACCATTCTGAGTGTATCCAAAGGGTAAGCTTCTAACTCTTCTTTAGAGCGATCAATATCAGGCCCGGGGCCTATACCTTCTTCCACTGCAGCTATGGATTGCGGCTCTTCAACCGGTTCAAATGGGTTTCGCAACCCCTCAGCGTCATAACTAAATGCTTCGTACGTTTTAATAACCGGTAACGGCTCAATAGGTTCCGCTTTTTTTTGCTTTACCTTCGCAACGTAAGCCTCTAAATCATCGAATTTATCACTAACACAACCTGAAGACGCTACAGATAATCCCATAACGATCGGCAACCACAAAAAACGGTTTATATATTTAACGTTCATTTTTCGCCCTCATCCAAATAGCGATATGTTTTCGCTAATGCACTCATCGTCATTTCACCGCCTTTACTAGGTGTTAATGCAACATTATGCAACGTAACAATTCTTGGCAAGGCTGCAAGGTTACTCACAAATTCTCCAAACTCATGGTAAGTACCTTTAACAGAAATTTTTATCGGTTTTTCAGCGTAAAAGTCTCTTTTACCTTCTCCCATCGGTTGAAACAATGTGAACTCCAAACCGCTAGCCAGTCCAGCTTGAGACACATCCACTAAAAGCTCTGCTACTTCAGTTTTATTTGGGAGCTGTTGCAACATAGCCCCAAATTGTTCTCTCATCTCTACCAGTTGTTTTTTGTAAGGATCAAGGTTCGCTGCCTTTTGTTGCTTTACTTCAAATGACTTCTTTAAAGACAACTCTTTTACTTCCTCAGCCTCCAAAACGTCTTTCTGATCCAATGTGTCAAAATATACCCAAGCAGCTATTAACAATATACAAGATAAAACAATAGCCCCAGCCTTGATTGGTGTTGGCCAATTACCTGCCTCATTAAAATCCCAATTAATCTCGTCAAGCTTCATATTATTTTCCCTCCTTGGAACTTTTACTTTTCTCTTGAGAGACCCTTAACGTAAAGCCATTAACATCTGTGCCTTTTGCTTTAATTGCATTTAAGTCTGCCCCTTTTAGCCAAGGTGATTTCTCTAAACTCCTCATATAAGCAGAAACTCGCGTATTAGATTGCGCATTACCATTAATACTAAGCGCCTTACCTTTTTGTGAAAATTTCGTCAAATAGACCCCTTCAGGAACCGTATGAGCTAATTGATCAAACATATGAACAACCTCTGGGCGGCTACTTTGCAGCCTCTGAATAACTTCCATACGTGAAATCAATTGCCGCTTGGTTTTTTCTAACGCTTTAATTTCTTTAATCTTCTTATCAAAAACAGCTATTTCACGCTGCAAGTATTGATTTCTGTTTTGCTGGTTTTCAGTCATGCTACTTATGGTTACATGAACAACAATCATGAGAACAGCTGCAACGACTAGCCCAATCCCAAGCATAATAAGAAAATCATTTTGGCGCTCTTGGCGTAACTCTTCCCGCCAAGGCAATAAGTTAATTTTAGCCATTAATCAAAACTCCTTAATGCAAGCCCAGTTGCAATCATCATTGCTGGCGCATCATTACTTAATGCCTGTGCTTTTATTTTTCCAGCCAACGTCATTTGTGCAAACGGATTGGCGATAGTTGTTGGCGTACTCAGTTTTTCCTCGATTAACGACTCAATACCAGGCAACGATGATGAGCCACCTGCCAATATGATTTGATCCACATTATGCTGAGAACTAGAAGAAAAAAAGAATTGTAATGATCGGCCAATTTGTTGACTCATAACATCTTTAAAGGGGTCTAACACTTCACTTATGTAATTATCTGGCAAGCCGCCATGTTTTTTAGCCATACCAGCCTCTTCATATGACAATCCGTATCTGCGCTGAATTTCTTCTGTTAACTGCTTCCCGCCAAAACCTTGTTCGCGAGAATACACCACTTTATTTTTATGTACTATATTAAGTGTCGTTACGCTGGAGCCAGTATCCGCAATGGCTATGGTTGCATCTGGTCCATAATCTGGCAACGCATCCGTTAGTAACCCGTAGGCATTTTCTAAAGCATAAGCCTCAACATCAATTATCTTTGATTTTAAACCCGCTATCTCTAACGCAGCGACTCTATCATCGATATTTTCTCTTCTAGATGCGGCGAGCTGCACATCGACCATGTCCCGGTTGCTTTCATTATCGCCAATCACATTAAAGTCAAGGTTGACCTCGTCTAATGCATAAGGAATGTATTGATCTGCTAACATTTCCACTTGGCCAACAAGTTCATCGTCGTTTTCTGGCCTAGGTATGGCTATCACCTTTGTGATAACAGCTGAGCCTGTGACGGCGACTGCTGCCTGCCTTAACTTAGTACCGGAACGCTCAACAACCGTTTTTAATGCTTGCCCGATAGCGTCTATATCCGCAAAATTATTATCAATAACCGCATTTTCTGGAAGCGCGCTAACAGCATAGCTCTCTACACGGTATCTCGAACCTTGTCGGCTCAGCTCAATCAACTTTACAGCTGACGTACTGATATCTATACCTAATACGTTTGGGTTACTTCGTTTGAAAAAAGACATCCTTTTTTTCCTTCTTTCCTATCGTCAAAAAGATAGACGATATTCATATGAGTCAATTTGATTACAAATCATTTCTATAATCAAGCTTAAAATTCAACAACTAACAATAGTTTGTTACAGTATAGCTTTAGTTTATATTTTGTTTGGTTTTTTTAAAAAAAAACAAATTCACCCCTTGTTAATGTGATTATATTCACAATACACATACAATAAACAATCATTTTATAGTTAAACTCTTACGTGAACAAAAATAACACAACGCCAACTCGTACCAAAACCAACATATTAATTAGTATAGCCAAATGGGTGGTCTTGTTATTTATTGGCTTAGCCACGCTGTTTTTTTTCTATACTAAATTCTTCATTGTTCCTGACTTGCCCGATGTTGAATCGCTTCGTGAAGTTCAATACCAAACACCTCTTAGGGTGTTGAGCAAGGACAATAAACTTATCGCTCAATTTGGTGAAAAAAAACGCATTCCTATCACCTACGAAGATGTACCTAAAACGCAGATAAATGCTTTTCTAGCAGCTGAAGATAACCGTTTTTTTCAACATAGCGGCGTTGATTACGTTGGTCTAGCACGAGCAGCTGTTCAATTGATTTTAACTGGCGAAAAAAAACAGGGCGGCAGTACGATAACCATGCAGGTCGCCCGAAACTTTTTTTTAACCAAGAAAAAAACATACACTCGAAAATTTCGAGAAATATTATTATCTTTTATCATCGAACAAGAGCTATCTAAGCAAGAGATTCTCGCGCTTTATTTAAATAAAATTTATTTAGGCCACCGGTCATATGGTATTGCAGCAGCAGCGCAAGTGTATTATGGCAAAAATTTAAACGAACTGTCCTTAGCGCAACAAGCCATGATAGCGGGGCTACCCAAAGCACCTTCCGCCTATAACCCTTTGTCCAATCCAAATAGAGCAAAAATTCGGCGTGACTATATCTTAGGCCGATTACACCACCTTAACTATATAGACCAACCTGAGCTAGATGAAGCGCTCGCCGAACCAGTTACTGCAGAATTAAACACCAACTCGATTGAACTTCAAGCGCCTTATATTGCTGAAATGGTGCGAGATGAAATGTACGCATTGTATGGAAGCGAAATTTATACGTCTGGCATGAATGTTTACACAACGATTGATAGCAGCAAACAAGATGCAGCAAACCTTGCCATTAAAAGCGCCCTACATGATTACGACAAACGCCATGGCTACAGAGGTGTTCTAGGGCATATTGATAAAAGCGAGGTTAATTCTGTAGCAATCGTATCTGCCGCATTATCCAAATTTAAGAACGTTGGCGAAACGTTTCCAGCCGTTGTCACAACAGTATCACCTCAAACCATCACGACGCTAAACAAAGACCGACAAGAACACATCATCGAATGGGGCGAGCTAAGCTGGGCGAGGCCCTACATAGATGAAAAAAGAATGGGGAAATCGCCCAAAAAAGTTACTGATATACTAAAAGTTGGCGACATTATTCGTCTACGCCTTAACCCTGTTTTAAACCGTTTTGAATTATCTCAAGTGCCACAAGCTGCTGGTGCTTTAGTCGCGATGGATCCTCAAAATGGTGGCATTCTAGCGCTAACAGGCGGTTACGATTATTACCATAGTAAATTCAATCGTGCATATCAGGCCAATAGGCAACCAGGGTCGGGGTTTAAGCCGGTCTTATATTCTTCTGCTTTAACAAAGGGCTATACGGCGGCAACACTCATTAACGATGCACCTGTTGTTTTTAATGATGCCGGCCTAGAAGAGCAGTGGCGCCCTGAAAACTATAGCGGAAAATTCTATGGCCCCACCAGGTTACGTGAAGCACTTATTAATTCTCGCAATCTCGTATCCATTAGAATCCTCAGAGATGTTGGCGTTAAATACGTCAGACAGTTCGCCAATAAATTTTCACTGCAACCAGCTGACCTACCAAAGAACTTATCTCTAGCCCTGGGCAGTGGTAACGCAAACCCCTACAAAATGGCCACCGTATATTCAGTTTTTGCTAATGGCGGATTTAAAGTTGAGCCTTATTTCATCGAGCGAATTGAGTCATTTGCAGGTGAAGCATTATTTAAAGCAAACCCACTTCATGCGTGTACCTCTTGCTTACAAAACAGCGAACCACCACAACCCTCTCCTAGCACGACCACGCCGTTAATTGACAATGAATCTAACACGCTAACTCTAGAACAAAACAACACCCTACCCAGACAAGCAGAAAGAGTCCTTTCTCCGCAAGTAAGTTACTTGATGAATTCTTTATTACGCGACGTAGTAAAGCGTGGAACTGGCCGACGAGCACTCAGCCTAGGCAGAACAGATTTAGCTGGAAAAACAGGGACGACCAATGATCAAAAAGACGCCTGGTTTAGCGGCTTCAACCCATCATTAGTCGCTGTTACTTGGGTCGGGTTTGATGACAGTCGCTCCCTCGGAAGCCGAGAAACTGGCGGCAAAGCATCATTACCTATGTGGATTAGTTTTATGCGTGAAGCGCTGAAAGGCACACCTAATCAAAATTTGGTTCAGCCCAGCGATATTGTCAGCGTATTAATTGATTCGGAAACCGGCCTTAAAACAGAGCCCTCTAATCCAAATGCTATCTTTGAGTTGTTTAGGCAAGAATACGCGCCTCAAAATATGCTCGACAATTCAAACTCCTCTGCAGACTCACAGCAAAACATAGAAGATTTGTTTTAACCCAATAACCCTTAGGTATAAAAAAGCGCACTTATTAGTGCGCCTTTTACTTTAATAAAACGTACTATCTATCAGACAGTTCCACGTAATCCCTTGAAACTGGGCCTTTGTACAATTGGCGAGGTCTACCAATACGGCCATCCGGGTCAGCCATCATTTCTAACCAGTGAGAAACCCAGCCCGATGTTCTTGCCAAAGCAAACATTACTGTAAACATACTAACTGGAATACCCAACGCTTTATATATAACCCCAGAATAAAAATCTACGTTTGGATACAGTTTACGGCTAACAAAGTATTCATCTTTTAGTGCTATTTCTTCAAGCTTCATCGCCAGTTCAAACATAGGGTCTTCAATGCCTGTCTCTTCCAGCACTTCATAACAAACTTTACGAATAATCGTAGCGCGAGGGTCAAAGTTTTTATAAACCCTATGCCCAAAGCCCATCAACTTAAATGGGTCATCTTTATCTTTTGCTTTTTCAAGGTACTCAGGAATATTTTCAACAGAACCAATCTCCGTTAACATGTCCAAAACAGCCTCATTCGCCCCACCATGCGCAGGTCCCCAAAGAGCGGCAATACCAGCAGAAATACAAGCGAATGGGTTTGCACCTGTACTGCCAACTAGTCTTACCGTTGATGTACTGGCATTTTGTTCGTGATCCGCATGCAAAATAAACAAAAGGTTCAGCGCTTTTGCAGCCGTCGGGCTAACAACATACTCTTCACACGGCACAGCAAACATCATATGCATTAGATTCTCGCAATAACCAAGGTCATTTCGCGGGTAAACAATTGGCTCGCCAATCGAGTGTTTATAACAAGCCGCAGCAATCGTCGGTAATTTAGATATCAGGCGATGAGCAGAAACCATCAAGTGCTCATCATCATTCATGTTCAGACCTTCGTGATAAAACGCAGCCAACGATCCAACCACACCCATCATCATAGACATAGGGTGAGCGTCATGCCTGAAACCATTAAAAAATGATTTTAAAGACTCGTTAATCATCGTATGGCGGGTAATAATGGTTTTAAATTCATTTAACTCGCTCGAGCTTGGTAGCTCGCCATGAATCAATAAATACGCTGTTTCCAAATAATCGCTTTTAAATGCAAGCTGTTCAATTGGGTATCCTCTATAAAGTAAAACACCTTTATCACCATCAATAAACGTAATATCACTCTCGCAACTTGCTGTAACACCAAATCCAGGGTCATGCGTAAAGTAGTCTAGGTCTTTTGGAATGCTACTAATATCAATCGTCGGATTGCCAAGAGAGCCGCGCAATAAAGGTAATTCAGTACTGTTGCCGGTTGAATTATCGGTTAATGTTAGCGTGTCTTTAGACATATTTACTCCTTGAAAGTTTTATAACGAACATTAAGTTAACAAACATCAAAGCTTGCCACTTAATGAAACAGTTGAACACTCAATTCTAACGAACTATCTTGACGAGGTCACCTGTTTTTATATTCCCATTTGGAAACGCACCGTTCAAAAGTCTTATTTGGTCTTCTGAATGATGAGCAATGGGTGAGCTTTTCGCTAAGGTGGAGAACCTAGTCCTTGAGTTCGATTTAATATTCACTAAAGACAGTTGTTTTGCTTTTTTTCGATCTTGTTGGCTTAATTTAGAAAAGCTTTTCGCGCTGTTTAAAAAGTCACGGTCATATCGCGCAAATTGATTATCGTGCTTAGCGGAGCTCAATATAACGAAGGCTCGGACCCCCTCAACCAATACGGTCACCCTCACCTTCTTTTGCCCGTATGGCGTTTTGCCCTTAGTTACAATTGAATACGCCTTATAGCCCGGCAATCTTATTGCCTGTTCAGCAATTGTTTTATCAATCCCCATTCTAGTTTTCATGAATTGTTGAGGCGTTAACCGCTTATTTAAATCCTGCATAGACACTTGAATAAACGCTTCATTTTTAGGCGCCATAATTTGAATAGCTGACGGCTGATTCGATAACAGCCAACCTTTTGGAAATGAAAATTTGAAATTTATATCGGCATGGTAAAACGTATTTCCCTTTGTGATTCCATCTTTTTCACTATCGCCAAAGGTTAACCCTGCCAACCTCTGCATAAACCTAACATCTTGACCTTGGTTACTACTTGTAGGCCTATATTTTACCGATGTCTTTCTTAAAACTTGCTGTAAACGTGTATCGTTAGCTGGGTGCGTTGAAAAAACACCATGATACGCGCGCGGTTCCCGACCTTGTTCTCGCGCTACTTTTTTGTCGAATAGCTCTTGGTTTTTAAGTGTTGTTATAACTTTCTCCATAGCCGCCGGGTCATAACCTGCTCTCGCTAAATATTCAACGCCAAGCCCATCTGCCTCTAATTCGTGCTCTCGGCCATAACCCCTAACAATGCCCGTACCGATCATATTAGTCAGTTGCCCAACGCCTTGCACGCCAGATGCTGCACCTATCAGTGCGCCTAATAAATTAGTTGTTGTTGACATACTGTGCTGTCTAACCGAATGACGTGCTGTGACATGCCCTAACTCATGCCCTAAAACAGCGGCCAGTTCCGCTTCACTATTTAAATACACCAATAAACCACGCGTAATGTAGATATAGCCGCCAGGCAAGGCAAAAGCATTGACTTGCGTACTATCCAGCAACGTGAATCTATAAAATAAGTTATTTCTATGACTCAACTTCGCCACTTTATCACCCACAGACTGAACATATTGCTGAAGCGCTGGGTCATCATAAACTCGATACTGCTTGAGCACCTCTTTGCTGTGTTGTCGACCTAATGCTAACTCTTCGCTTTCTGACATTAGAACGTAATCACGCTTTCCAGTTGCCGGGTTTGCAGCACAGCCGCCAAGCAATGCTAATAAAACCAACACCCCAAAGGCCTTAACTGTGTAACTGTTTGTTTTGTTCGTCATTTAACAACCGTTCTGTTTTATATACACTTGTCATTCTATTACTTAGGGCAAAAAAAAAGCCACCCTTTAGGTGACTTTTAAAATATTACGTTAGTTCTAAACTTATCCGCGCTGGTAACGTTTATTAAACTTATCAACTCTACCTGCTGTATCAACGATTCTTTGCTTACCTGTATAAAATGGGTGACAAGCAGAACACGCTTCAATATGAAGCTCTTCTTTGCTCAGCGTTGAATTTGTTTTAAAGGTATTGCCGCAACTGCAAGCAACTGAAATTTCGTTATACTGCGGATGTGTTTCTAGTTTCATAATATTCTCTAATCTGATACTTGAGCGTCACCGCCCTTAGTTTGGTCGCGCATCATACGAAATTTACGGCCGTTAATCAAGTGCTTTCATCATACAAGCTCTACGGTATGATACCGATATATTTATAAGCTAGTTTTTTTATTATGAAAATTGTTTCACTAAACGTTAATGGTATTCGCGCTGGCGAACGGAAGGGCTTTTTTGAATGGATGCAGCGCTTAGATGCCGACATTCTCTGCCTACAAGAAATAAAAGCCCAAGAAGATCAACTTATCAGCGATGCCTTTTGGCCTAGCAACTACCACTGTTTCTATCATCCAGCTGAAAAAAAAGGCTATAGCGGCGTTGCAATATTTTCCAAGCAAAAACCAGACAACGTCACTAAAGCAATAGGCTGGGATGATTTTGACTCCGAAGGCCGTTTTATTGAAGCTACGTTTGGCGATTTATGTGTATCCTCTATTTACATGCCATCTGGCTCATCAAAAGAAGAACGCCAAGCATTTAAGTATGATTTGATGGCCCGTTTGATGCCTGTGTTACGCGATAAACAAGCCGATGGCAAAAAACATATCATTTGCGGTGATTGGAATGTTGCCCATAAAAAAATTGATATAAAAAACTGGCGCGGCAACCAAAAAAACTCCGGCTTTTTACCTGAAGAACGCGCTTGGTTAGATGAATTATTTGGTGATGAAGACTGGGGTGATGCTTTCCGCCTCGTTAATGAAGAAGCCGACCAATATACTTGGTGGTCTAACCGTGGCCAAGCGTGGGCAAATAACACCGGTTGGCGTATTGATTACCATGTCATTTCCAGCAACTTAAAACAAACGGTAACGGATGCAAGCATCTATAAAGATGAGCGCTTTTCAGACCATGCGCCGTTAATCGTTGATTACGACATTTAACGTACCAGAATTTCATGTATCAACAAAGCTGGCTAACGACGTTTCGTGCTTTTTCGCAACCTCAAGTGGTTGCCATGCTTTTTCTTGGAATTTCCGCAGGCATTCCTTTATTGTTGATTTTTTCTTCCTTAGGCCTCTGGCTAAGAGAAGCCGGCATTGATCGCGCCACAGTCACTTACTTTAGCTGGGCCGCCCTAGGTTACTCATTCAAATTCGTTTGGGCGCCCTTGGTCGATAAGTTACCCATACCTTTTATTACTGGCTGGTTAGGGCACCGACGTGGCTGGATTTTACTGTCGCAAGCTATGATTATTGTTGCCATTTTAATGATGGCTTCACTAAACCCCGCCGAAGACAGCTTAGCCCTAATGGCCTGTGCAGCCATATTGCTGGGCTTTGCGTCTGCCACTCAAGACATCGTGATTGATGCTTTTCGCATTGAGTCTGCAGATATGGATCTTCAAGCATTAATGGCTTCTAGCTACATCGCAGGCTATCGCATCGGCATGATAATTTCCGGGGCAGGCGCTTTACTATTGGCGGATTATTTTGGCTCATCAATGGGTGAATACAGCTACGTTGCTTGGCAATCTACTTATTTATCAATGGCCGTCATCATGTTGATTGGCGTCATCACAACACTAATCATCAACGAGCCCCACAAACACCCCGACTGTACCCTTACCTCCAACAATCGAGAACATGCACAACTTTTAGTATTGTTCACTCTGATTGTAACTGGATTCGTTGGCACTTATTATCTCAGCTCAGCCGTTACAACCAATGCAACGAATGCGTTGGCAATATTTGTCTCAAATAAATACTTAGCGAGCTTTGTTGTTGAGCTTCTTCGGCTTGCGTTTGCCCTCTTCATCGCAGGGCTTTTTGCAAAAGCACTTGTCATCAGCAACCTTGTTTCAAAGGCCATCGTTTACAAAAGTTATATAGAGCCAATTCAAGATTTCTTTCAACGGTATGGCTTATCTCTCGCGTGGTTATTGTTAGCCTTGATTTGTCTATACCGAATTTCAGATATCGTCTTGGGCGTTATTTCAAATATTTTCTATCAAGATCTCGGGTACACGAAGCCGGAAATTGCCGGCGTCGTGAAAACATTTGGCCTGGTGATGACCCTTGTTGGCGGTTTTCTTGGCGGCTTACTGGTATTACGTTTTGGGGTGATGCGCATCCTATTTATAGGCGCGCTATTATCCGCCTTAACCAACCTGTTATTCATGCTGCTCGCACAAACAGGCCACAGCATGCCGATGTTATATATGGTTATTTCTGCTGACAATCTGTCCGCCGGTTTGGCAAGCGCTGCTTTTATCGCATTCCTCTCAAGCCTCACCAATATGTCGTTCACCGCCGTCCAATACGCCATCTTTAGCTCATTGATGACGCTATTGCCTAAAGTGTTTGGAGGATATTCCGGCTCGATGGTTGATGCATTAGGCTATGACCAATTTTTCTTGATTACTGCGCTAATGGGCATACCGGTTTTACTATTAATCGCGTTAGCCAGTAAGCGGTTTAAGCTTTCTAGCGTATCGATAAAACCCTAGTTAAAACTAATCTGTATAAAACTGTCGTTTAAATTTAAATTCCAACGGCGTTTTTTCACCTTCAGGTAATACCTCTATATTAAAAGTAACTATCTCTTCATTTGAGACTCTAAACTCGCTTATATAATAAATAGCCTCACCTTCAGTTACTCGTCGTGATTCGAGCTCTTTCATTTGCCCTGTTAAATTCACGGCGTTCACCATTACACGCGCATTCACCGGTTTATTAAACTTGCCTTCACCGGCTTTTTGTTGAATAGACAGGTTCAATACACCCTTATATTTGCTACGTAAAATACCATAGGCCGACGCCATGCTTGCTGGCAACGTATCCGCTGTAAACGCATTGTGGTACACCACGTATTTATCAAAATTGTAGCCGTTATTTGCCTGCGCGAAAAAAGGCAGCAACAACAGTAAAAATAGGTACTTTTTATTTAGCATTTATTTGTCCGTTAATTTCATACAAGGCCACTTCGCCCAGTAAATTAGGCCATAGTCTCATTAAACTATCTGACCGGTGTGTATAGTCAACGAAATCTCGCTTTGATATAGACAACGCTTCATCTTTACAAAATGTTTCAAAATCACTCACCGTACATAAGTGGATGTTTTGAGTATCGTACCATTGTGCAGGCAAGTTTTTAGAAACCGGCATCCGCCCCTTTGTCGCCAGATACAAACGGTGCTTCCACAAACCAAAATTAGGAAACGTAATAATACTTTTACAGCCCACCCTAACCATTTCTGACAAGGTTTTATTCGGGTGCTGCAGAGCTTGTAAGGCTTGCGTCATAATCACATAGTCGAAAGAGCCATTGTCAAAATCACTCAGGCCAACATCAATATCCGCTTGGATAATATTTACTTTTTTTGTTAGGCAGGCCTGCACATTCTCAGGATCAATCTCCAAGCCATAACCGGTAATATGTCGATTGGCTTGCAACCATTCTAAAAGCGCGCCATCGCCACAGCCCAAATCCAATACGCGCGACCCCGGCTCAATCCATTCACATATTTTTTGTAACTCAGGTCTTAACGACGTCATGCCGAGACCTCAATGTTACTCATGTAACTTTTAAACGCATCTAAATAATGGTTCATGGGAACCAGGAATGCATCATGGCCATGGTTAGATTCAAATTCTAGATAACTCACATCACGGCCTGCATCCGTTAAAGCTTTAACAATTTCTTTAGATCGTTCTGGCGAAAAGCGCCAGTCAGTTGTAAATGACGCCAAAAAGAATTTTGTTGGAATGTCTTTTAAAACAGCCGATAAATCGCCATCTTTTTCCAGTGCCGGATCGAAATAATCCAATGCCTTGGTCATTAATAAATACGTATTGGCATCAAAACGATTTACAAAAGACTCACCCTGATAACGCAAGTAACTTTCCACTTCAAACTCAACGCCATAATCATAATTTAACTTGTCGCCCTTTAATGCCCGACCAAACTTATCACCCATCGCATCATCCGACAGGTAGGTGATATGCCCTAACATTCTTGCTACTTTTAACCCGCCGGCGGGAACCACATCAAAATCATAGTAACGCCCCTCATGGAAATCAGGGTCAGACATAATCGCTTGGCGAGCGACTGCATTAAACGCAATGTTTTGTGCTGATAATTTAGGTGCCGACGCAATAACAATCGCGTGCTTGACGAAATCAGGGAAATCTATCGACCACTGTAGCGCCTGCATTCCACCCAAACTACCGCCCGCAACGGCAGCCCATTGTTTAACTCCCAACAGGTCGGCCAAGCGTTTTTGATACCTAACCCAGTCTTTAACTGTCACCATTGGAAATTCAGGACCGTAGGCCTTGCCCGTTTTCGGGTCAATACTGCGGGGGCCTGTTGAACCACTACAGTGGCCTAAGTTACTGGGCGATACCACATAAAAACGATTCGTATCTATCGCTTTACCCGGGCCAATACAAATATCCCACCAACCGGGCTTTTTATCTGTTTCGCTGTGATACCCCGCCGCATGGTGATCCGCAGATAAGGCATGACACACCAATACCGCATTATCGCCCGCAGCGTTTAGTGTTCCGTAGGCTTCATAAACAATGTCGTATTGTTCAATCGTTTTGCCACACTCAAGCGATAACGGCTCATCAAAGTGCATACTCTGGGGCGAAACAACACCAACGGAATTTAAGGAATCTTTTAACAAATTATTCTAATTAGTTATATAAATAGCGGTTAATATTATTTTTAATTATAAGGAAAGGCGCTTATATTTGCTGTCCTGCAACACCATTAAAATAAGCACAACGCTTAAATATAATACCATGTACCAATATAATGATATTGATCAAACGCTGATAAACGAGCGTGTTGAAGAGTTTCGTGATCAAACCCAGCGTTTTATAAACGGTGAATTAACCGAAGAACAATTTCGCCCGCTACGTTTAATGAATGGCCTATACATTCAAACACATGCCCCTATGTTACGCGTCAATATACCGTATGGTTTGCTGTCGAGTAAACAGCTGCGCATGATGGGGCATATTGCCAACAAGTACGATAAAGATTACGGTCACTTCACCACCCGGCAAAATATTCAATACAACTGGCCAAAACTTGAACAAGTACCCGATATTCTTGCCGATTTAGCCAGCGTTCAAATGCATGCTATTCAAAGCAGTGGTAACTGCATTAGAAATATCACCTGCGACCCGCTAGCCGGCGTTAGTGCCGATGAAATAGAAGACCCGCGGCCTTATTGCGAAATTATTCGCCAGTGGGCCACATTACACCCCGAGTTTTCTTATTTACCTAGGAAGTTTAAATTTGCCGTCAGTGGTTCACCGAAAGACCGTGCAGCCACACAAGTGCATGACATTGGCCTGCATGTGAAAAAAGATGCTGAGGGACGTATTGGCTTTGAAGTATTAGTTGGAGGTGGCCTGGGTAGAACACCTGTGATTGGCCAAGTCATTGCGCCTTTCGTTGCCGAAGAAGATATTTTGTCCTATTCAGAAGCCATCTTAAGAACTTACAACCTGTTTGGCCGTAGGGACAACAAATATAAAGCCCGTATAAAAATACTCGTTAAAGAAACCGGGCTCGACAAATTTAAAGCGCAAGTAGACGCTGAATGGGAAACCATAAAGAACGGCCCATTAAAGTTGAGTCCAGAAGCGATTCAGCGGGTTAAAGCACAATTCACCCCCTTTGCTTACCAAGCACCCGCAAGCACAAATGCAGTCAGCAGCCCTGAACATAACAGCGGCCCTTTTAGACAGTGGCTTAAACAAAACACCATCGAACACAAACAAGTCGGCTATCGCGTTGTCTTTCTTTCTCTAAAATCACCCACCCAAGCACCGGGCGACATAACAACCGAACAAATGAACATCGTCGCAGACCTTGCAGATCAATTTAGCTTTGCGCAAATAAGAACCACACACGACCAAAACCTTGCGCTAACTGATGTATTAGAAAGCGACTTGTTTCCCCTTTGGCAACAGCTCAGCAAAGCTCAACTCGCCACAGCCAATATCGGCACTATTACCGATATGATTTGCTGCCCAGGTCTAGATTTTTGCAGCCTAGCCAACGCCAGCTCTATTGATATTGCCCAAGGCATTACTGACCGCTTTACCGACAGCGCCATCGACACCGGCAACATCAGTCTGAAAATGTCCGGCTGCATGAACGGTTGCGGGCATCACAGCATTGGCGAAATTGGTATTTTGGGTGTCGATAAAAAAGGCGAGCAGTGGTATCAACTCACGCTCGGCGGTGCAGACAGTCATGACAGCAGACTAGGCGACCGGCTTGGAAAAGCCATTGCAAAAGCCGACGTCGTGGATGCCATCGATGACATTGTTCACGTCTACAAAGAACAACGCACCACCAACGAAACATTTGCCAACACCTACCAACGCATTGGCATACAGCCGTTTAAGGATAAGGTTTATGACAATCATTAAAGACAAAAGCATTATTGATGATGCGTGGCACGCCCACCAAGACAATGAGTCATTGGTTGATAACAGCATCGTCAACTTAAGCTATTGGCTAGAAAACCGAGATTCACTTAAAACATGCCAACAAGCCCTAGGCCTATTGGTTGATGGTGATGCCGATATACATAGTTTTAAAGATGACCTTAGCTGCTTCGCCATCATCGCCATTAACATACCCGACTTTGTTGACGGCAGAGCGTACTCGCTATGTAGGCTAATTCGCAATCAATACAACTTTACTGGTGAAATTAGAGCCGTTGGGGATGTGCTGCCCGACCAAGCGCTCTACTTAACCCGTGTAGGGTTTGATACGCTTAAACTTGAAAACGATGAGTCGGCACAATTAGCGATCAATAAATTAAACGACTATAGCGTCCGTTATCAGATTGATTGAGTCTGGAAAAGTATGATTCATAAAATCAACCTCGCTGCCTTTAGATTCATCACTTGCACCTAAACCCATTGTTATTTCCTAAGCTTTGTAAGAATAAGTTTTCCATTTATTAGCTGCCTTGAAACCGGCACCAACCGAACATTTAACCCCTCAAGTTTCGGCAACATATCGCGCAATACCTTCAATGTCTCAGGATGCGGATGACCAATACCAATGGCATGGCCTTTACTCTTGGCCAGTTTTATTAAGCGGTTAAATTGCGCTTCAATACTGGCATTGTTAATATCATGATCTAGAAAAACGTCTCTGGTTAAAGAAGGCACGCCATTTTCTATTGCAATCATATCTGCGACGGATTGCTTTGAAGTACGGCTATCGACAAAGTACCGGCCATTTTTTTTCATTTCTGTCATCACCCACGCCATATGCCCTGGATGGCGTGTTAACACACTGCCTTGGTGGTTATTCATACCCACTGCTTGTGGCACGTTTGCAAATGCTTTTTGCATCGCCTCCACCACGGCTTTCTCGCCCATCTCTACACTAAGAGCGCCTTGTTCCGGCTTGTCATTAGACGTTGCTTGCATAGGCAAATGCAACATCACTTCTTTGCCGTGTTGATGAGCAAGCCTTGCTAATTGTTTAGTATGGGGCGCATTAGGGAGAATCGCGTAGGTCAATTCAGGCGATAGCTTTATCATCGCTCTGCCTTCTTTTAGGCGATAGCCAATATCATCAATAATAATACTGATAATGGCTGGCGATTGAACGGTGTTCTTGGCGGCCTGCACCGAGAGGGGGATATAACTCAACATACACAACAGGGCCCATATAAGGCCCTGTTGAAATCTTGATACTGTCGTTAATTTAATAGTGCTGCCCTAATAACACGCCTTATTTAAGAATATTAATACCCTTTAATAAGTTAAGCGCTTCGTTTAAAGGGTAGTCGTTATTTACTTTTTTGGTATTTTCTTTTTCTTTAGCCTCTTCAGCTTCGCCATTAGACAAGTGCTTGGTTAGGTCTTTTTCTTTGACGGGTACATAACCATCGTCAATTTGCTCCAACTTAACTCGAGATAACTCCACGTCTGGCGCGATACCTTCGGCCTGAATGGAGCGACCTGATGGCGTAAAGTAACGTGCTGTCGTTAGTTTAATGGCACTGTGTTTGCCACTTGGCAATACGGTTTGCACAGACCCTTTACCAAAACTTTGCTGACCCATAATAACGGCTCGTTTATGGTCTTGAAGTGCGCCGGCAACAATTTCTGACGCTGATGCTGAACCGCCGTTTATTAACACGACAATTGGCGCACCTTTCAACAAGTCATCTGGGTTGGCTTTAAACGTCATCCGAGAGTTTTCAATTCGCCCTTGTGTATAGACAATAAGGCCTGATGTTAGAAATGCATCGCTGACCGATACAGCCGCATTTAATAGCCCACCAGGGTTATTTCTTAAGTCCAACACGAGTCCATTTAATGGTTCTGCTTTATTTTCCTTTTTAAGTTCAGAAATGGCATCGCGTAAGTTTGAGCCCGTTCTTGATTGGAAGCTAGCAATACGTATATAACCGTAACCCGGTTCTAACATCCGGTTTTTAACACTAACCACTTTAATGATATCTCGCGTGATTGTGATTTTTAAAGGCTTCTCTTCGCCTTCTCTAATAATAGTTAGCACAATATCAGTGCCTGGTTTTCCACGCATGATCTTAACGGCATCTGCCAAATCCATACCTTTAACCGGCTTTTCATCTAGTCGAATAACTAAATCGCCTGATTTAACACCGGCTTTATACGCCGGCGTATCATCGATAGGCGCTACGATTTTTACAAAACCGTCTTCCATACCTACTTCAATACCTAAACCACCGAACTCGCCTCGGGTGCCTTCTTGAAGGCTCGTAAATGCTTTTTTATCTAGATAGGTTGAATGAGGGTCTAATCCGCTCAACATGCCTTTAATAGCGTTTTCTAATAAGTCATGGTCGCTAACTTCTTCTACATAAGAGGCCTTTATTTGCCCAAACACTTCGGAGAAAGCGCGTAAATCTTCTAACGGTAACGTACCCATTTGTTGATTGGGCTCTTTTTCAGCAAACACCATACCGCCAACACTTACCAACACACCCAACACTGCACCCACCATTAAAACGGGTAATGTTTTACGCATAAAATTCATAGTCACTCCAATCCATTTATATTCTGTCGCTATCCTACACGACCTTTTTTAACTGCTCGACACCAATGAGTAGGATTCACCGGTTTTCCATTTTTTCTAATGCCAAAGTATAGACCAGCTTTTTGTTGTCCACCGCTAATTCCAACGGTTGCTACTGATTCACCTTCTTCCACCCAATCACCCACATCTTTATATAGACTTTCATTAAACGCATACAAGCTGAGATAGCTTTCGCCATGATCAATAATTAATAACAAGCCGTAACCACGAAGCCAGTCTGCGAAAACAACTCTACCATGTGAGATAGACCTGATAGTAGTCCCTTCTCTTGCAGAAATTAACACACCGTCTAGCCGGCCAGATTTTCGTGCGCTGCCAAATCGTTTATGTAACGCGCCTTTTAGGGGCCAACGAAGTTTACCCTTTAGTGATTGGAATGCTTTGTTTTTACTCTCCGCAATGGGAATTGTTTCAATCGCTTGACGAATACTCACTAACAAGTTTGCCAACCTTTTTTCGTTATCTTGTAAACGCTTAAGCTCTGAGCCTCCCTCTTTTAAACGTTTTTGAAGGCTCGCCAGCACAACTGATCGCTTCTTCTTAGATTGCAATAACGTCTGTTGCTCTGCCGCCCTAGATTCAACAACCGGTGTTAATGCAAGTTTTTCACTTGCCAGCTGCTCTTCAACTTGGCTCAGTTCTGTTATAGCAACCTTTAACGTCCGAACATTTTCAATTCGCGTTTGGTTAAAAATATCATAGTACTTCATTACCCTACTGAGTTTATTGGGGTCTTCTTGGTTTAATAAAAGCTTAATTTGTTGCTGCTTTCCCATCACATGGGCAGAACGAAGCTGTTCTGCAAGATTATGTTTTTGCTGAGTAATTTGGTTTTTCAGGTCACCTTGTTTGTTTTTTAAGCCCGCTATTTTCTTCTTAATAGCACTGAGTTTACTGTTTAATTTTCGCAGTATGCTGGTCGACCTGCCTAAGTCCGTTTCAACTTTTTGTAACGCCTTTTCTTCTTTAGACAACGTCTGTTGATTAGCTGCCATTGTTTGTTTAACCGCCGACATTTTTTGCCGTAACTCGGTTAATTGCTGTGCTTTATCCGCTTCTTGGTCTGCTATCGCCAGAATTGGTGATAGCAGGAGAAAGCAAAAACAGGCTATTTTAAAATACAAAGGTCTACTTAGTTTTTCAAAATCAGCAGGCTATCACCCGTCATTTCATCGGGTATATCAACCCCCATTGCAATCAATAAGGTGGGTGAAACATCTGCTAAATCACCTGACGAAGCTAATGCTGCTTCGCGACCGACATATAAAAACGGCACGGGGTTAGTCGTATGCGCCGTATGAGTTTGCCCTGTTGAAGGGTCAGACATTTGTTCGGCGTTGCCGTGATCCGCCGTAATAAAGACTTCTCCACCCGCTTCTTTTATTGCAGCAACCACTCTTCCTATGCTGTTATCGATGGCTTCAACGGCACTGACTGCGGCATCAAAATTACCCGTATGGCCAACCATGTCGCAATTAGCATAATTTGTAATAATCGCATCGTACTGTTTAGATAGAATGGCTTGAACCAGCTTATCTGTTAATTCAGGTGCATTCATTTCAGGCTGTAAGTCATACGTTTTTACATCTGGTGACGGTATCAACACTCTGTCCTCACCTTCATTTGGGATATCGACACCGCCATTAAAGAAAAAAGTAACGTGCGCATACTTTTCTGTTTCTGCAATGCGCAGTTGTTTTAGCCCTTTTTTTGCTAAGACTTCACCAAAGCTATTACTAATTGTTTGCGGTAAATACGCTACCGGCAAATCAAACTTTTCGTGATACTCGGTTAAACAAACGAACTGTTTAATGGTCGCTTGGCGCTGCCTTGTAAAGTCGGCAAAACCGTCCTCTGTAAAAGCTCGCGTTAGTTCTCGTGTTCTATCTGCCCTAAAGTTCATAAACACGACACTATCGCCATCAATTATCCGCACAGGTTCATCACCTTTTGAACAAATACTGGTAGGCAATACGAACTCATCCGTCTCATCTCGGTTGTATGCCGCTAATAATGCTTCTGTTGCCGAATTAGCAGTGAAAGCAGCATCGCCATCCGTTATCAAGTCATAAGCTTGCTGAACTCGATCCCACCGGTTATCTCTATCCATTGCATAAAACCGACCGATGACTGAGGCCGTTTTTCCAAGACCTAATTTGACAAACGTGTCGTCCATTTTATCTAGCGATGCTTGCGCACTTCGTGGTGGTGTATCCCGGCCATCTAAAATGGCGTGCAAGTAAAGTTTTTTAACCCCTTGCTCGGCCGCCATTTCTAGCATCGCCTTAATATGATCTTCATGGCTATGCACGCCGCCTGGTGACAATAGACCAATAACGTGAAGAGCCGCTTCATCTGCTACAACACTGTTAACCATATCTTTCAGCACAGTATTTTTTTTAAACTGCCCCGAAGCCACATCATCATTTAAACGCGTAAACGTTTGTGCCAATAATCGCCCTGCACCGAGGTGTAAATGGCCCACTTCTGAGTTGCCCATTTGTCGGTCAGGCAAGCCTACAGCCGAGCCTGAGCAGTCTAATAATGCGTGAGGGTGTTCGCGCCAAAGCGCATCCCATACGGGTGTGTTTGCAGATGCAATCGCATTAAATTCAGTTGATTCAGAATACCCAAAACCATCTAAAATCATCAGGACAACTGGCTTCGGCGTTAATTTGGCATTCAAAATGTTTTCTCCATGATTTGCTTGTTATAATGCTTGATAATACGTATATAGAATTATTTTACGATATTCGCGCATTTGATGCGCAAACTAACGTTACTTTACCGGAAATCTCATATGTCTAACGAAGCACCTGATATCCTTATTAATAATGATACACAGATAATCGAGGCTGCAGGCCGCTTAAAGGTTCTTGCTCACCCTCTTCGGTTAAAAATAATTTGCCAGTTGAGCCACGGTGAAAAAACCGTTCAAGAACTCATTGATAGTGTTGGTACGTCTCAAAGCAATGTCTCCCAACACCTCGCCATCATGCGAGATAAAGGCGTTTTGAACTGCCGAAAAAACGCGACCCAAGTGATTTATAAAGTCGCCAGTAATAGCACCATTGAGTTAGTGCAATTACTTAAAACCTTCTCCTCTTAAGCTAAAAAATATATTACATAATGGATCTCTATATAGAATTTATGGGCAACCACATCATCTTGTTCGTTGCCTTGCTTCTCATCATCATTTTACTTTTACAAACCGTTTATAGTGATGCTACTCGAAAGTACAAACTGCTATCAGCGCCAGAAGTTATCGGTTTAATCAATCGAGATAATGCTGTTGTTATCGATACGCGTACCCCCAGTGAGTTTAAAGAAGGGCATATCGCTGATGCGGTTCATATCCCTTTAAGCAGCATCAAGGATCAAGCAGAGAAGTTGAAAAAATATGGCGAACGGCCTCTGCTTTTTTACTGTAAATCCGGCATGCGTGCTGATGAAGCTTGTAAGATATTAAGCAAGCAAGGTTTCACTAATATCAACGCATTAAATGGCGGCATCCAATCATGGCTAGATGCCAATATGCCTCTCGTTAAAAAATAAATTGGCAAAAAAATAACCACTATTACAACGTAATTCAAACTTATACCTAAAGGCACACAATCATGGCTGATAAAGAAAAAGAAGATACAGCAACACCCGCAGAAAAACAATTTGCTATTCAAAAACTATACGTTAAAGACATTTCGTTTGAATCACCTGAAGCGCCAATGGTATTTACTGAAAAATGGGAGCCGCATGTTGATTTAAATCTAAGTACAAAGACAAATAAGGCGCCGCAAAACCTTTATGAAACATCTATCACCGTAACAGTCACTGTTAAAAACAATGATAAAACAGCGTATTTGGTTGAAGCGACCCAAGTGGGTATTTTCGGTGTAAGCGGTTTCTCTGATCAAGAAATGGGGCCGTTATTAGGCAGCTTCTGCCCAAGCGTTTTGTTCCCCTACTTACGAGAAGTGGTTTCAGAACTTGTAACAAAAGGTGGATTCCCTCAAATGTTACTTAACCCCGTTAACTTTGATGCTTTGTATGCTCAACAAATGCAAAAAATGGACAAAAGTAAGGCTAACTAAACCATGACAAAAGCCCCTGAGAAAATTGCTGTTCTTGGCGCAGGTTCTTGGGGAACCGCTATGGCGATTATGCTTGCCAGAAGCGGACATCATGTAACACTATGGGGTCATAACCCAGCACATATCGAGTCGCTGATAAAAGATCGCGCAAACACAACTTTTTTACCTAACATCACGTTCCCCGGTACGCTAACCCCTAGCAAGGATTTAGAAAAAACCGTATCCGAACACACGTTCATCATGGTTGGCGTTCCTAGCCACGCATTTAGAAGCACCTTAATCAAGTGCAAACCATTTCTTCAAAAAAATACCTTTGTTACTTGGATTACTAAGGGGTTCGAAACCGATACTGGCTTATTAACCCATGAAGTCGTGGAACAAGAGCTCGGCAAAAACACACGAATGGCATTAATATCTGGCCCTAGCTTTGCGCTTGAAGTGGCTCAAGACTTGCCAACCGCCATCGTTGTTGCTTCACCCAGTATTGATGATGCGAGTTACATTGCAGATATTTTAAGAAACAAACGTTTTTTAGCATTCCCAAGCAACCATATAGCCAGTGCTGAAATTGGCGGTTCCATTAAAAACATCTTGGCCATTGCGGCCGGCATTTCGGATGGATTAGGTTTTGGTGCGAACGCTCGTGCTGCGCTTATAACACTGGGTCTCAATGAAATGGTTCAATTGGGCCATATGCACCAGTGCTCAGAAAGCTCTTTCCTTGGTTTAGCCGGCGTGGGCGATTTGGTTTTAACCTGTACCGATGACAAATCTCGAAATCGTCGCCTAGGCTTACAGTTAGGCCAAGGAACAGATCTACAAACCGCCGTTAAAACAATCGGCCAAGAAGTCGAAGGCATTCATGCCGCCCGTGAAGTAAATTCATTATGTAAGAAGTGGGCTCTTGATATGCCCATCTGTACACAAGTTTATCGCATTTTATACGAGGGTTTGGACCCTGAAATTGCCGTTAATAAACTGTTATTACGTGCTCAAAAGGTTGTCCCTTCTCTGCAAGCTACTTAAATCCCAGCTGTCTCCATGCTTCATACAAACCAACCGCCACTGAGTTTGATAAATTTAAACTTCTATTACCTTCCCGCATAGGAATTAACAACTTATTTTCGTCCGGCACTTGCTCTAAAACACTGCTCGGTAATCCGCGAGTTTCTGGGCCAAATACGAGTGCATCGCCGTCTTCATAACTTACTTCTGAATAATTATTGTTGGCAAAGCGAGAAAAGGCATACACATTGTTAGGCATTTCAACCGTTAAAAACTCGTTAAAACTTTGGTATTCTTTTACATCCGCCCAATCTCGATAATCCATACCTGCCCGTCGAAGTTTTTTATTATCCAACTCAAACCCAAGCGGATGTATCAGGCTAAGGCGAGCCCCTGAATTTGCACATAAACGCATTACATTCCCGGTATTAGGCGGTATTTCTGGTTCAAATAACACAACATGAATCATCGGCTTTTAGACTTTTTATTAACTGGTATAATTCATGAATTATGACATTTTAAGTACGCCATGCCTAACTCAATTCTCTCATCTAGTTTTTGTGGATTAAATTTTCAAACGCCGCTTGTGTTGTTATCGGGCTGCGTTGGTTTTGGCAACGAATATACCCGGGTTGAAGGCTTCTCTCATGCTGATATTGGAGGTGTTTGTCTAAAAGGCACCACATTGCACGCTCGTCCAGGTAACCCAACACACCGCGTCTATGAAACACCGTCTGGGATGCTTAATGCTATCGGCCTACAGAACCCAGGCGCTCATAAAGTCGTTAATGACATTTTACCGACGCTTGATATGAATGAAACACAATTTATCGCCAACGTGTCGGGTTCTACGATTGAAGAATACCAAGAAGTCACCCGACTATTTGATAATTCGGCTATCGCCGCCATAGAGATCAACATTTCATGCCCAAATGTTAAAGAAGGCGGTGTGACCTTCGGTAATGACCCTGACATGTCCGCTCGCGTTGTGGAAGCGTGTCGATCCGTCACCAGCAAACCAATTATTACCAAACTGTCGCCAAATCAAACGGATATCGGTGAAAGCGCACGGCGTTGTATTGATGCCGGTAGCGACGCTCTATCGGTTATTAACACCTTGATGGGGATGGCCATTGATACTAAAACCAGAAAACCCGTTATAGGCAATATTCAAGGCGGCTTATCTGGCCCGGCTATTAAACCCATTGCTTTATTAAAAGTACATCAAGTGTATCAAGTCGCTAAGCTGCACAATGTTCCTATTATTGGCCAAGGCGGCATTACCAATGCAAATGACGCCATAGAGTTTATGATTGCAGGGGCAAGTGCCATTGGCATAGGAACTGGGCTATTTTACAATCCACTTATCTGTAAAAAAATTAATAATGATATTAAGGATTACCTCGCATTAAACAACATCAATGTCTTATCAGAGCTCATCGGCAGTATTGATATTTAAACTATTTTACGCCCCAAGCTCTTTAATTTTTCTTGTTAACGTATTCCTGCCCCAGCCTAAGTGTTGAGCTGCATCTTGACGCCTGCCGTTAGTGAATTCAAGCGCCTCGTAAATTAATATTTTTTCTAACGCCGATACCATTTTTTTTGCGACATCCGTATCACCCCGTTGAAGCATATCGGCTATGTCTTTCTTAACTAACGTTAACCAATCACCACCCACTCTTATTTCTTCTTCTTTCTCTAATAGTTCTACCGGTAAATCTTTTAATTGAATCTCTTTTGTTGGGCACATCACCGTTAACCAACGGCACAAGTTTTCAATCTCGCGAACATTACCTTGCCACGTTTGATTCTTTAAATAATCAAGCGTTGAACCGTGTAATTGCTTTATATCAACTGACAGTTCTTTTGCAGCCCTAGATAAGAAGTAGTTAAGCAATAAAGGAATGTCTTCACGCCTGTCTCTAAGAGGTGGGACCACTATTCTCACCACATTTAAGCGATGAAATAGATCTTCTCTGAATAACCCCTCTTTAACTAGCCCTTCTAACCCCTGATGTGTTGCTGTAACTATTCGAACATCAACCTTGACTGGCTCATGCCCCCCCACCTTATAGAACTCACCATCCGATAGCACACGCAACAACCGGGTTTGCATATCTGACGGCATATCGCCTATCTCATCTAAAAACAGTGTTCCACCATTGGCTTGTTCAAAACGGCCTTTTCGTTGGCTTAAAGCACCTGTAAACGCGCCCTTTTCATGGCCAAACAATTCTGATTCAATTAAATCTTTTGGTATCGCCGCCATGTTAAGCGCAATAAAGGCATTATCTGCGCGAGGGCTATGTTGATGGAGGGCCTTTGCCACAAGCTCTTTTCCCGTGCCGGATTCTCCATTAATCATCACGGTTACATTTGATCGGGACAATTTTCCTATTGCCCTAAACACAACTTGCATCGATGGAGCGACACCAATAATGCCTGAGGAGTTTGTTCCCATACTGGGGACTTCCCCTTTACTTAGCGCAGTATTACTTTGAATATAGGCACGCTCGACTTGGCTTAGCAAGTCGTCGATATCAAATGGTTTAGGTAGGTACTCAAAGGCGCCGCTATCATAGGCCGATACAGCACTGTCCATATCCGAGTGGGCGGTCATCACAATAACCGGTAAATCTGGGTAATGAGCTTGTAGCTCTTGAAGTAAAACGATCCCATCTTTTCCGGGCATTCTTATATCTGTTATTAAAACATCCGGCGTTTCCTTTTCCATCATTTCCACCACGCCATCAGCCGCTGGAAAACAAGTAACTATGTGCCCAGCTTTTTTTAATGCTGTTTCTACGACCCACCGTATTGACCGATCGTCATCCACCACCCATACACTTATCTTATCGTCCATCTTCAACCCCAAAAGGTAAAATAACTGAGAATACTGTTTTTCCAGGCTCGCTTGTTAGTTCAATCAACCCTTTATGCCGCTGTACATTCGTTTGTGCAATAGATAATCCCAACCCTGTTCCATCTGCTTTAGTCGTGACCATTGGGTAAAAGACAGTTTCTTGCATATCACCTTTGATGCCTGGTCCGTTATCGATAATATCTACTTTGATACCCAGTTTGAAATTCATTTCCCCAATAATAAAGTTTCTATGTATGCGCGTTTTAAGTACAACGTCGCCTTCGCCTTCTATGGCCTGAGTAGCATTTTTAACAATGTTTAAAATCGCCTGTATTAACTGATCTTTGTCACATACTAAGTCAGGAATACTTGGGTCGTAGTCCGTGCATACGGTTATTCTGTCTAGCGCTTCAGCTTTCACTAATTGCCTTACTCTTTCCAAAACAACATGCACGTTAACTTCTTCGTGCTTAACAACGTCGCTTGAACCCAGCATCCGATCTACAAGGTCTCGTAGACGGTTTGCCTCATCTATTATCACTTTCGTATAGTCGCTTAGGTCGTCATTTAGTTCAGCCGATAGTAATTGCGCTGCGCCTCGAAGCCCAGCTAGTGGGTTTTTAATCTCGTGCGCTAACCCCCGTAACATACCTGTCGCTAATTTGTTTTGAGACAATATTGCATCGCCTCTCGTTATTTCATGAAAATGATCTGAATTACTTATTTCGACGAGCACACCGCCTTCAATGGCACTATCGAATGTAATGGGGGAAATTGAAATATCAAAGCGTTTATCGCGTGAACTTAGAAGCGTAACATTCTGCTTAATAGTCAACCCTTTATCTCTTGCCTTATCTAAAACACGTTGAATATTAAAACCCTCTGATTCCAATAACTGTTCAGCGCGTACGCCCAAGGCTTTACGGCCACTCACTTCCAGCACTTCTTGTGCTGTGTTGTTCATATAGACCAAACAATTATTCTTGCTAAACACAAGAACACCAATGGAAAGTTGCTCAACAACTGCGGCGTATGAGGGGGGCGTATTTGTCATCTAGTCCATATAGCAATAAGCGAGCCATTTCACCACCCGCCAGTAAAACAGGGGTCATGTCATACTATTAACTATATCCTACGCACCAAAATGGTGCGCTACAATCAACCTCAAATTCGTTTTATTGTTTACTTTGCCGTTGCTTTTTTAGTTTAAGAAATACTTCTCGCTTTTTATTCTTTGCCTGTTCTTGCCTTTTAATTACAGAAACTGACTGGCGCTGCAAATAAAACTTCACATCATCACTCGTCACATGAGCGTATCCACTAGCATCCACCACCTGTACACGAATGGTGTGCTCGCCCCTATCAAGGCCTTTAAGTACCACCCCCTCCTGCAATTCACCGTCTAAAAATGCCTGCACAAAGTCGCCTTTTTGTAACACTGGCGACACACTATAACGTATGGTGACCTCGCCTTCGTTATTCAATATTGTTCCTTCTTGTTCGGGTTCCAAAATCGTTAAGCGTTGATAAGGCTTATGATTTGGTTGAATTAATGGCGATGCATTCGTCGATGTCTTACTGCTTAGTACAGGTGATTGATATGTAATAATCGACGGTAGCTTTACCGTTTCAGCACCCTTAACCTGCACATCAGAAAAAACAACATTCCCCTCTGCATCTTTAGACTTATATATTTCTGCATACACGGTATTCGTCATAAACAACCATAAAAGTACTGTCACTATTCTTCGCATCTGCTTTCCTTTTTCTGTGCCCATCTAATATAAGACCATAAACATGTCCGATAGTGCAAAAAAAACCCCGCAAATGCGGGGCTTTTCTCACGTTACAGATTTTGCTTACAAGCTGTAGTACATATCAAACTCAACGGGGTGAGTGCTCATACGTAAGCGAGTCACTTCTTCCATTTTAAGCTCAATATAAGCGTCAATCATGTCATTTGTAAACACGCCGCCTTCGGTTAAGAACGCGCGATCTGTATTCAATGCATCTAACGCTTCATCCAATGACGTCGCCACTTGTGGAATAGACGCTTCTTCTTCAGGCGGTAGATCATACAAATCTTTATCCATTGCATCACCCGGGTGAATTTTGTTTTTGATACCATCAAGGCCAGCCATTAACATGGCTGCAAAGCAAAGGTATGGGTTTGCTGTTGAATCACCAAAACGAACTTCAATACGTCGCCCTTTTGGGTTAGCCACAAAAGGAATACGAATAGACGCCGAACGATTACGAGCAGAATAAGCCAGCATTACGGGTGCTTCAAAGCCTGGTACTAAACGTTTGTAGCTGTTTGTTGATGCATTAGCAAACGCATTAATTGCTTTAGCGTGCTTAACAATGCCGCCGATATAAAACAACGCTGTTTCAGACAAGCCGCCGTACAAATCACCCGAAAACAATGCTTTGCCGTCTTTAAAAATAGATTGATGAACGTGCATACCATTACCGTTATCCCCAACGATTGGTTTTGGCATGAATGTCGCTGTTTTACCGTACGCATGTGCTACGTTTTGAACAACATATTTAAGCTCTAACACTTCGTCAGCTTTTTTAACCAAGGTGTTGAACACTGTACCAATTTCGCATTGGCCAGCCGTTGCTACTTCATGGTGATGTACTTCTGTTTCTTGACCCATTTCTTCAAGCGTTAAGCACATTGCTGCACGCATATCATGAAGAGAGTCGACAGGAGGTACTGGGAAATAACCACCTTTTACGCCAGGGCGATGACCCATATTGCCACTTTCGTAAGATTTTTCTGAATTCCAGCCAGCTTCTTCAGAATCAATTTCATAAAATGTACCAGACATATCAGTACCCCAACGAATATCATCAAATACGAAGAATTCATTTTCAGGGCCGAAGTAAGCTGTATCACCAATGCCTGTTGATTGTAGATATTCTTCAGCACGTTTGGCGATTGAACGAGGGTCCCTTTCATATCCAGACATGTTTGTTGGCTCAACGACATCACAACGAATAATCAACGTAACATCATCAAAAAACGGGTCTAAAACAGCTGTTTCTGGATCTGGCATTAGAATCATGTCTGATTCATTAATACCTTTCCAGCCCGCTATGGATGAACCATCAAACATTTTGCCATCTTCAAACACACTGTCATCAATTGTGTGAGATGGAACTGTTACGTGTTGTTCTTTACCGATGGTATCGACAAAGCGAAAATCAACGAATGTTACGTCTTTTTCTTTGATTAAATCTAATACATCTTGTGCTGACATGGTTACTCCAGATTAGTTAAGTTAATATTTAAAAGTTAGCTAAACAATTTTTGCATATTTTGTGCCAAAATATAACACCTTGTTTTAAAGGTATTTTTGTTCAGCCTTTACTAGGAATAGTTGGCTTATGCTCCACATTGGTGCGAACATTGCTCGCCTTGCACTAATTTGGTGCATATCATGAATATAACACCTTCGCCTGGGCCACCTCAGACACGGTTAAAGACGCATTGACAAACGATGCTGTTAATGCTTCTAACGCACTTGTTTCACGTGCTATCGTCACCGGTAGCTCTATTTCAACTGACACCGTTCCGTCTAAATAATGTAAATTCACTCGCTTTACTTGGGCCCTTTCAGCTATACCCTCCCAAGCAGCTTCTAGTCTTGCAACCATTTCTTTTCTGACCGGTAAGCTAACACTCGGTGAAGCAACCTCATCATCTTCAGGATCAATATGTACCATCACCTCCCCGATGTTAGGCATTTGGTCAATGAGTGACAAACGAACGGTTTCACTAATCAAATGCCCCTCAGATACGCTGATTTTTGGTGAAACCAAAATATGAACATCAACCAACGCCGCCTCACCCATTTTACGGGTTCTTAAAAAGTGCAGCTCTTTAACGCCATCAACACTTAAGATCACTTCTTTTATTTGTTCAACCTTATCCGGAGCTAACGCTGTGTCTACCAACTCTTTACTCGCATCAAGCACCAAGTCAAAACCAATTTTTATCACCATCAGCCCAACAATCAGCGCAGCAATTGAATCAAAGTAACGATAACCTGCCATCTCTAATCCAACCCCAATTAATACCACGAAAGACGATATAGCATCACCTCTGTGGTGCCAAGCGTTGGCTCTCAGCAAATCAGAATTTGTTTCTTTTGCCGTTTTTAAGGTGACGTGATACATCACTTCTTTAGCTAAAATAGACACCACAGCGGCACCAATAACTAGCCAACCATACGTTAATGTTTCATCATTAAAGAAGCGCGAAATAGCATCCCAAACAATAGCACCAGCAACAGCAATTAATATTGCGCCTAATATGACGGTTGCCAGCGTTTCAAACCGAGCGTGTCCGTATGGGTGATCTTCATCGGCTTCTTGACTTCCGTGATGGGAGGCAAAGTAAACCAAACCATCTGTCAATAAATCAGATAATGAATGAAAACCATCCGCAATTAACGCGTGAGACTGCCCTAACCAGCCCAAGCCTATTTTTAGAATAGACAAAACAAGATTAACCACACCGCCAATAACGGTAATTTTCTTTTTAGCCTTTAATTCGGCACTATCTACCAACTAATCATCCCCAACTTCAATCGTAATAATATATTCATGATCAATTTCTTCCGCTTTCAATATGGTATGACCATTAATTCTGCTCCATGCTGGTATATCTTGCATAACCCCAGGGTCTGAACACGTTACCCGCAGTTTGTCGCCAGATGTCATCGTTTTAATAGCATTTTGCGCCTTTATGACTGGCATAGGACACATTAACCGACGCGCATCTAACTCAATCATACCCGCCACGCCTCTTGAATCTCTTCATTCGAAAACGGTTTAATACTAATACTTTTAATTACTTCGCCTAACTCCGCCACTTCAACATCAACACTCTCTGCATCACGCCCTTGGCTAAAACGCGCCACTATTTTTGCCGCCAACTCTAAATCACCGTCTTCTACTGTACCATCCAATAAAGTTAACGGGCCTTTATGGCTCATCGTTCTTAACGTGATAAATTGTTTTCTATAACCCTGTAAGAAGTTATTTTCGCCTTCTTCACGTGCCACAATTAATTTGAAATTAGGCTTAGGTCGAAAATGGCGCCCCACCTTTAACAACATAATGTCATCAATTTCGTATTCTTTTTTGCCTCGTGAAGCCCACAAATCAGCCAACTTAACAGAATATGCTTTATCCGTTAAAAAGCAGCAACCGCCGGCGGGTTGAGCATAGTCATCAAGCCCAAACTTTTCAGCTAACGCCATTTGTGGCTTACGCGTTCGGCCGCTAAAGTCGTGTAGCTCATCTCTATTCACCCAGCCTTCTCGTTCTGGCAGGGTTTCCGGTAAATTCTGTGCGCATAACGGGCGTAATAAACGATCATCAGCACCCGATTCAGCAGAAATAATCGGCATCGTTTCACGGCGCTGCGACATCGGCCGTTGGCCAATCACTTCACCGGTAATAATAAAATCAAAGCCATTTTCATCCGCCCACTCTTTGGCTTTGCCCACCATAAACACTTTACAGTCTAAACACGGGTTCATATTTTGACCATAACCGTGTTTAGGGTTAATCAGGACATCTTTGTATTCGTCAATCACATCAATGATATGCAACTTAATCCCTAGCGTTTCAGCGCTCCATAGCGCATTATTCCGTTTCGGCTTTGCTTTGTCTTTTTTGCGAATGGCGTGCGTATGCCCTTCCACACAAAAACCTGTGTAAAAATTAATACCTTCCACGTGGATGCCTTGTTCCAGCATAACTTTTGCTGCTAGTAATGAATCTAAGCCGCCTGAAATAAGCGCAACTGCCTTGCGTTGTGTTGTCATAATACTCACTTATTAATGTTATTTGCCGCATTATACCGGATAGACTTTTGTTGTGAGCTGTTTACTCTACGCCTCCTTATTAAGGGCCTTTTGATGCTAAACCCGCACAGATTAGATATACTTCACGTTTATTTATTTTTTCAGTCAAAATACCGTGTCAAAATCTAATCAAGACCTCCAAACATTCCAGGGACTTATCCTTGCGTTGCAAGAATATTGGGCTGACCAAGGCTGCGTTATTCTGCAGCCTTTAGACCTTGAAGTCGGCGCTGGAACCTTCCATCCCGCTACTTTTTTACGCGCGATTGGGCCTGAGCCTTGGGCAACCGCTTATGTGCAGCCTTCTCGCCGCCCTACGGATGGCCGTTTTGGAGAAAACCCAAATAGGTTACAGCACTATTACCAATTTCAGGTGTTGATCAAGCCATCACCTATCGACATCCAAGACTTATACCTAAACTCCCTAAAGCACTTGGGTTTAGATATGCTTGAACATGATATTCGCTTTGTTGAAGATAACTGGGAATCACCAACGCTTGGCGCGTGGGGCTTAGGCTGGGAAGTATGGTTAAACGGTATGGAAGTCACACAGTTCACCTATTTTCAACAAGTCGGCGGTTTAGATTGCAAACCCGTTAGTGGCGAGATTACTTACGGGCTTGAACGTATCGCGATGTATATCCAAGGTGTTGAAAGTGTGTATGACCTCGTTTGGACAAACACTAAAAACGGCCCGGTAACCTATGGCGATGTATTCCACCAAAACGAAGTAGAACAATCCGAATTTAACTTTGACCACGCCAATGTTGACCATATGTTCAAACAATTTGATGAATGCGAAACGGCTTGTAACTTATTGATTGATAAAGGCTTAGCACTACCCGCCTACGAACAAGTATTAAAAGCCTCCCATACATTTAACCTATTAGATGCTCGCCACGCGATTTCTGTCACCGAGCGCCAACGTTTTATTCTGCGTGTTCGTACGTTGTCTAAAATGGTCGCGGAAACGTATTTCGCTTCCCGCGAAGAACTTAGCTTCCCAATGCTTAAAAACGGGGGAGATACATAATGTCTGACTCTAAAGATCTACTGTTTGAATTAGGCTGTGAAGAGCTACCGCCTACTACTCTTAATACGTTACGCGACAACCTATTAAAAGGTATTTGCGATGGCCTTGATGAAGCCAATTTAAGCTTTGGAACAGCACATAGTTTTGCCACCCCACGCCGCTTAACTGTTTGGCTTGAAGATGTACAAATATCACAAGAAGATATTGAAGTGGAAAAACGTGGCCCCGCTGTTGTAGCCGCTTACGATAAAGAAGGCAACCCCAGTAAAGCTGCTCTTGGCTTTGCGCGTGGTTGTGGCGCAGAATTTGGTGACTTGGGTACGCTTAAAACCGACAAAGGTGAATGGCTAAGTTATAACAAATTAGAAAAAGGCCAAGCAGCCGACACGTTAATTCCCGCTATTATTGAAAAATCATTAACTCGCTTACCCATTGCCAAACGCATGCGATGGGGAAGCTCTAATGCCGCTTTTGTAAGACCCGTTCACTGGGCTGTTTTACTGTTTGGCAGCGATATTATCACCACCGAATTGCTTGGTTTAACCACGGGCAACACATCGTACGGCCACCGTTTCCACGCACCCGAAGCCATTACGATTACATCAGCACGCGCGTATGAAGCGCAACTCAATGCTGCGTATGTGACTGCTAACACCGAAAAACGAAAGGCGATCATTGAAGAACAGGCCAATGCTGCCGCGTCTGCTGTTAACGGAATCGCGCATATAGAACCCGCCTTATTAGATGAAATTACGGCTTTAGTTGAATACCCCGTTGCTGTAACCGGTAGTTTTGATGAACACTTTTTAGCACTACCGAAAGAGGTGCTGATTACCACCATGCAAATCAACCAAAAATACTTTCCTGTGCTGGATGATAACGGCGCGTTACTGCCTTATTTTATTACCATCAGCAACATCAAAAGTTCTAACCCAAGCTCCGTAAGCCACGGTAATGAACGCGTTATTCGCCCACGGCTGGCAGATGCAGAATTCTTCTGGCAACAAGATATGAAAACGACGTTGGCTGATCGTATTCCCTCTCTTGATAACGTCGTGTTTCAACACAAGCTTGGTTCTGTTGGTGAAAAAACTAAGCGTGTCAGCGCATTATCTAGCCAGTTTGCTGAGCAATTGGGTTTTGATGCAACCCTAGCTGCGCGTGCAGCACAATTATCTAAAACCGACCTCGTTACGGATATGGTCGGTGAGTTTGCCAGCTTACAGGGCGTTATTGGCCATTATTATGCTAATGAGAACAACGAGGCTACTGAAGTTGCTACCGCTCTTGAAGAACAGTACTTACCTAAACAATCGGGTGGCGCATTACCTACTACTCAAACCGGTAAAGTTTTAGCCTTATCAGACAAACTTGATACTGTTGTCGGCATATTCAGCGTTGGTTTGTTACCAACGGGAGACAAAGACCCTTTCGCCCTGCGCCGTGCCAGCTTGGGTGTATTAAGAATTATCATTGAAAATAAATTAGTACTAGACCTTAATAAACTTATTGCACTCTCCTGTACACAATTTAGACACACGTTCGACGCTAATGAGACCAAGTTACTGGTTTTGAACTTTATGATAGATCGCTTAAAAGGCTATGCTTTAAGCCAAGGCTATACCGCTGAACAATTTGCCGCTGTTGCTAGCGTAGGTTGTTCGGAACCTGTTGATTTCATGAATCGACTAGATGCCGTTAAACGGTTTGCACAAATGGATGAGGCCGCAAGTTTAGGCGAAGCAAATAAGCGGATTCAAAACCTCTTAAAAAAAGCGCCTGATAACGTGGCAAATCAATTTGACGCTGCTTTATTAAACGACAACGAAGAAGTTGATCTTCACAAGCAATTACAAGCCATTGAAAGCCAGGTCAGCCCTTTAATTGAACAGCACGATTACATAGAGGCGCTAAAACAATTATCTGCGCTTAAAGCGCCTATTGACGCTTTCTTCGAGCACGTGTTTATTATGGCTGATGATGAAAACCTTAAGCATACACGCTTAGCATTATTGGCAAAAATTCACGCTAATTTTATAAAAATTGCCGATATTTCAATGATTTAAATGATTCATTCTTATAACCCAGTTAAGTCTGATATTATTCTAGACCGTGATGGGGTCATAAATATTGATAGTGATGAATATGTAAAGTCATCTGATGAATGGATTCCAATAGACGGCAGTATTAATGCCATTGCCGCTCTGCATAAAGCCGGCCACCGTGTATTTGTTGCCACAAACCAATCGGGGATTGGACGCGGGTACTTTTCGCTGAATACACTAACGTCAATGCACGATAAATTGCACCAATTAGTTAATAAAGAAGGTGGCTTCATAACGGATATTGCATTTTGCCCACACTCACCTGACGATGAGTGTGCGTGTCGCAAACCTAAGCCCGGCTTACTGACCGAATTATCTAGTAAACATAATATTCAACTCAATAATACCATTGTGGTTGGCGATAGTTTACGTGATCTAGAAGCTGCTTTTGATGTTGATGCAAAAGCAATCTTAGTGTTAACTGGTAAAGGCAAGAAAACACAGCAATCCAACCCAAACCTTAATGTTCCAACATTTGAGAATTTATATGACGCCGCCCAAGCCATCCTCGCATAATCTCTTTATTCTCGGCCTTCGTTCTGTCGTTTTTTTTGCATTTCAAGTTGTCACCCTATTTGTTTTTGCGCCCCTGGTTTTATTGTCCTTTCCTTTTTCCTATAGCATTCGATATAGCATCGCTAGCGCCTGGGCCAAGTTAGTTATAAAAGGTCTGAGGGTTATTTGTCATTTGGATTTTCAAGTTACAGGTGCTGAGAATATTAAAGGCAATGGAATTATTTTTTGTAAACACCAATCTGCTTGGGAAACCTTTGCTCTCCAAGTCATATTCCCTGAACAATGCTGGGTATTAAAACGTGAATTATTATGGATACCTTTATTTGGCTGGGCTCTCGCCCTTACCCAACCAATCGCGATCGACCGTTCTAAAAAAAGTAAGTCGTTTAAGCAAATTATTAAACAAGGGACGGAACGATTAAAGTCTGGGCGCTGGGTTGTAATTTTTCCAGAGGGCACACGAACAGCACCGGGAGAAAAACGCAAATATTTGGTTGGCGGAGCGTTGCTTGCAGAAAAGTCAGGTTACCCTGTTATTCCTGTGGCACATAACGCGGGCAGCTATTGGAGAAAAAAAGCTTTCATTAAATACCCGGGTACCATTCAGGTAAAAATTGGAGAAATGATTGATAGCAAGTCGATTTCGGCCAGAGAGCTTAATCAGCAGGCAGAAAACTGGATTGAGGGGCAGATGGAGGGTATGAGCGAATAAGTTTCGCAAACCGCGTCTTACGAGGCTGTTTTTTCGCTTAATATCTCTTTAATTTTCTTTATTCTTGTAAAATCATAACTTGCAACTACCGCTTTGTCACCTTTTTGTGTTTTAGCAAAAACCGTGTATTTCCTTCTTGAGTCAAAAAAAGTAACAATGCCAGCCAACACAGCCAAGGCGCCACCCGCCATAAACCAACGTGATGTAAATACAAACAAAACAACACCTATAGCAATAAATGCGTAAGCGCGATCTCTTGCTGGGTTAGCTTCTGTTAAAAAAAATGACTCAATATCACTGATAGCAATCTTTTTACCTGACACGATCATCTCTTCTTTTGTAAACTTTATGCCTTCTTTTTCTAGTATCGTATTTTTTTCCACAAGCTTGCCTATTTATTTGAATGTATCACATGCATTAAGTTGCCCGCTAGACAAGCCCACCTTGAACCATTTAACGCGCTGCTCAGCACTTCCGTGAGTAAAAGAATCAGGGCTAACTGTGCCAGTTGCTTGGCGCTGAAGGGTATCATCACCAATTGCACTGGCCGCCCTTAGTCCCTCTTCAACATCACCTTCTTCCAACATATTTCTAACATTACCTGCATGGTAGGCCCACATGCCAGCAAAACAATCTGCCTGGAGCTCTTGCTTTACTGATAGTTTGTTTGCCTCAGTCTTACTAAGACCGCTTTTTGCTTTACGGACTGACGCAGAAACGCCTAATAAAGTTTGTACGTGATGCCCTACTTCATGGGCAATAACATAAGCTTGTGCAAAATCGCCCGGCGCCTTAAATTTATTTTTCAATTGGTCATAGAAGCCTAAATCAATATAAACCTGTTGGTCTCCTGGGCAATAAAAAGGTCCCATTGCTGCCTGCCCCAGTCCACATGCTGAGTTTACCTTATCTCTAAATAATATTAACTTCGGCTCTTTATATGTTTTCCCTTGCTGACTAAAAATCTTCTGCCAGGTCTCTTCAGTATCAGCAAGTATAACCCCTACAAACTGGGCCAACTCTTGTTCTTCCGCGGATTGTTTTATAGGCCCACTGCTTGTTTTTGTTTGGCCTGACGGTTGCTGAAGACCCAGTACTCCACCAAGGTTTCCTGTAAACAAACCATAAGCAATCACACCAGCAGCAACAACCGCCGTGCCTTTAAACCCTAGAAACTTAAAAACCACCGGTAAAAAACGCAACATACCACCACCAGCTCCGCCACCACCACTGACACGCATATTACGCTGATCATTTAAATTACTACTACTTTTACGTCCTTTCCAGCGCATAACTATCTCCAGTTTCTAGACATCTAGGTTGGATACTTCTAAAGCATTTTTTTCAATAAACAAACGGCGCGGCTCAACCTCATCTCCCATTAGTGTTGTAAACACTTCGTCGGCTGAAATTGCATCTTCTATTTTCACTTGTAATAAACGACGTGCTTGGGCATCCAGCGTTGTTTCCCAAAGCTGCTCAGGGTTCATTTCCCCCAACCCTTTATAGCGCTGGATTTGTTGTCCTTTTCTAGCTTCCTTCATTAACAACCCAAACACCTGTTTAAAGTTATTAACCTCCAGTTTCTTCTCGCCAACCAGTAAGTAAGAGCTCTCATCAAACATGCCTTTTAAGGTGTCAGCAAAACCCATTATTCTTTTATACTCCGAAGACTTAAAAAATAACGATGTAATGGGAAACTCTTTTTTAACGCCGTGGGACGTTGTATGACAATTTATTTGCCAGCTATTATCCGAGTCCTCTACCTCTAAATCATAGTGCGTAGGATTACTATCGTTTTCATTTAAACGACCTTCTAACGAAGCAACCCAGTCAGCAATATTTTCCTTACTGTCGTCAACAGCAAGTTCGCTCGATGCAATCAACTCATTTAATATCGCCATGTCATAACGAGATGAAAGACGAGAAATAATGCTTTCTATTTGAAGGTGTTCTTTTGCTATTTGCTCTAAAGCCACACCCGATATAGGCGGTGTTGACTCATTAATTTGTAAACTTGCCTTTTCTAAAGCCAGTTGCAACAAGTAACTATTTAACTCATCATCATCCTTTACATAGTATTCCTGTTTGCCTTTTTTTACTTTATACAAAGGCGGCTGGGCTATATAAACATTACCGTTTTCTATTAGCTCTGGCATTTGACGATAAAAAAACGTCAATAATAATGTCCGGATATGTGAACCATCAACATCAGCATCCGTCATGATGATTATTTTGTGGTAACGCAAGTTTTCTGGCTTATATTCTTCCTTTCCTATGCCACAACCTAGCGCCGTTATAAGTGTTCCAACCTCTTCAGAAGAAAGCATTTTATCGAAACGCGCTCTTTCAACATTTAATATTTTTCCTTTTAACGGAAGAATAGCCTGAGTACGCCTATCTCTACCTTGTTTTGCAGATCCACCAGCAGAATCACCCTCCACTAAGAAAATTTCAGATAGGGCTGGGTCTTTTTCTTGGCAATCAGCAAGCTTACCAGGCAGGCCAGCAATATCTAGCGCTGACTTGCGCCTTGTCATTTCTCTTGCTTTTCTAGCCGCATCTCTTGCTCTCGCTGCTTCCAACATCTTTCCAGCAATGTTTTTTGCTTCCGAAGGGTGCTCTAACAAAAATGTATTTAAACTCTCTGACAATGATGACTCTACAATGGGCTTTACTTCAGAAGAAACCAGCTTGTCTTTTGTTTGTGATGAAAACTTAGGGTCTGGTACCTTTACCGACAAGACCGCTGTTAAGCCCTCTCTTGCATCATCTCCAGAGGTCGTGACTTTTTGTTTTTTCGCCAAACCTTGTGACTCAATATATTGATTAAGCGTTCTAGTTAAGCCCGACCTAAACCCAGCCAAATGAGTACCACCGTCCCGCTGAGGAATGTTATTGGTATAACAAAGAATACTTTCTTGATACGAATCGTTCCACTGTAAAGCAACCTCAACAACAACATCGTTTTTCTCAACATTAAAGTAGATCACCTCATCATGAATACCTGTTTTACTTTTATTCAAATGGTTAACAAACGCCTTGATACCACCTTCGTACTCAAAAACCTCTTCTTTAGCTGTTCGTTCATCAGAAAGGCGGATTTTTACACCTGAATTTAAAAAAGATAACTCTCGTAACCTTTTTGCTAAAACTTCAAAATGAAACACTATGTTAGTAAATATAGTGGCGCTCGGATAAAACCGTAAAGAAGTACCAGTAGTGTTTGATTCACCCACAACCTTTAATGGCTCAACTGGCTCACCGTGTTCATATTTTTGATAATGCTCCTTCCCTTCGCGCTTAATGATTAGCTCTAACGTATCCGACAAGGCGTTAACAACAGACACCCCAACACCATGCAGGCCACCGGAAACCTTGTACGCATTGTCATTAAACTTACCCCCAGCATGAAGTACCGTCATAATAACTTCGGCGGCTGATCGCCCCTCTTCCTCATGAATATCGACGGGAATCCCGCGCCCATCATCAGTTATCGTAACTGAATTGTCTTCATGAATAATCACACCTACCTCTGAACAGAAACCCGCTAACGCTTCATCTATGGAGTTATCAACAGCCTCAAAAACCATGTGGTGCAACCCAGAACCATCATCTGTGTCACCAATGTACATGCCCGGCCTTTTCCTAACAGCATCCAGTCCTTTTAAGACCTGTATGTTTGATGAGTCGTAAGACTCTTCTATTTCTTTTTTATCACTCACTTAAACACCTTCATTAATTACACCTTGTTCCACGTGGAACAGTTTTGTGTTTGTTAGCGCCAACCAGTTATTAAATGGCTCCAAACTAGTCGTGGTTATCAAAACCTGAGCACCCATTTCATTTAGGTACGTTAGCGATTTATTTAAATTATCCCTATCCAGTTCAGCTGACAGGTCATCAATCAACACACAAACATCTTGTTTGCTTGATTGATTGGAAATTTTCACTTGGGCTAAATAAAGCGCCAATACAGCCAACTTCATTTGACCTCTAGATAAAAAATCCTGCACCAACACCCCGTTCACTTTTAACACCAAATCTGACCGGTGCGGACCAACCGTTGTGTACCCTTTAAATAAATCTCTTTTTAACGTGCCATTAAGTGAATCAAGCAGAGCCTCTCTCTCGGGCCAACCTTTTGAATAGCTAAGCTGAATGTCTATGCCGCCCAGTAATGCTTTTGTTGTTTTAGAAAACTCATTTGCTAGTGCTTCAATATAGCTCGCGCGCGCTTTATCAACTATTATACCGTATTCCGCAAGGCTCTCGCTCCAAATTGAAAGTGTTGCTGTTTTTTGTTGTTTAAGCAGCTTGTTTCGCTGCCTTAACGTGTGGTTGTATTTTTTGGAGTCTTCTAAAAACTGATGTTTCACGTGGAACAAACCCCAGTCAATAAATGTTCTTCTGATCGACGCCCCCCTTTCTAACAAGGCTTGTGATTCGGGGCGAATTAAATGGACTTTTAAAAAGGACGATAAAACAGATGTTCTTTTTTCGTCCTTTCCGTTAATTCTAATTTGGGTGTCGGATTTTGTTTTCTTTATGGCTATGTTGTTTTTACTAAACTCATCTACAACCAATCCATAAACAACAAGTGCGTTTTCCCCCTTACTTCTTACTTTACTCGTTGATTGTGTTCTAAACGAACGAGAGCGGCTAAGTAAATAAATACCTTCTAACAAAGATGTTTTACCGCTCCCATTTTGACCAACAAAAATATTTATGTTTTTTGAAAAAGTTAAATTACTTTGTTTAATGTTCCTGATGTTGGTTATCTTGATGTCTGACAACATAAAAAATAACGTGTTTTTCTTCTATAGTCGCATAGGCATAATGACAAATCTGCTTGATTTGTCATTCAGGTCTTCCAACAAGCAACTGCTGTTCGTATCAGTAAAAGAAACATGTACAACGTCAGACTCAATAACGTTAAGCGCATCCATGAGGTAGCTCGAGTTAAAACCCATGCTCATTTCTTCGCCGTCATATTCAATAACAACTTCCTCATCAGCTTCGTCTTGCTCTGGGTTGTTGGCATTCACTTTCATTAGTTGTGGGCTCATGTCTAAACGAATGCCCTTGTATTTTTCATTTGAAAGAATAGATACTCGATTCAGTGCTGACTTGAATATTTGTTTTTCGATGTTGAAGTTATGTTTACTTTCTTCAGGCAGTACGTTTTTAAAATCAGGGAAACGGCCATCAATTAATTTAGCGTTAAGTTGTACACCCTCTAAAGAAAGGTTTATGTGGTTTTTAGCAACCTTTATTAAGATGTCGTTTTCTGTTTTCTCAAGTAACTTTAGAAATTCTTGAGCGCCTTTTCTGGGCAAAATTATTTGCTCCATAGAGAGATCGTCTCTACCTGATTGGTATTGGAATAATGCAAGCCTGTGGCCATCTGAGGCTACTGTTTGAACTTCACCATTTATTATTTGCAACATAAGACCGTTCAAATAATAGCGTACATCTTGTTGTGCCATACAAAATGACGTTTTAGTTAATGCTTTAAATAAAACATCTCTTTCAATACTAAACTCATTGGTATATTGAAGTTCATCAAACAATGGGTATTCTGCAGCAGGGAGCGTTCTAAGAACAAACCTGCTTTTACCCGAATTAATTAAAACTTTTCCTTCTTGAAAGTTTAATTTTAAATTCGCTTGGTCTGGTAATGATCGACAGATATCCAGAAGCTTTCTTCCAGGTAATGTTGTTTTAATTTCAGCGTCAGAATCGATAAACCCTTTTGCTGTCACCTGCACTTCTAAATCGGTGCCCGTTAACGAGAGTGTTTTGTTTTGCAGATTAAGATAAACGTTAGATAAGATAGGCAATGTCTGTCTTCTTTCAATAACACCAATGACCTTCATTAGTGGTTCAAGTAAATCTTCTTTATTAATATTTAAATTCATATATAAAATCTTATTATTACTATAAGGGAAGCCAAATCGGTTAGTTGTTCTGAATATGCTAATTAAAACATATGGTTAGTTCAATGATAAATAGTTGAATAAGTCACTTTAATCCTGTGGGTAATTTGTGTATTAATTCAACTAAATAGATACACACAGGTTATTACTGCTAATGAGACAGAGTTCTTAACAGGTTTTTATAGTCCTCATCAATTTTTTGGTCTGATTCACGTAATTCAATGATTTTCCGTTGAGCATGTAAAACAGTTGTATGGTCCTTGCCTCCAAACTGGTGGCCTATCTCAGGTAAGCTATAATTTGTTAGCTCTTTAGCCAAGGCCATTGCTAATTGTCTAGGGCGAGCAATGGCACGGGTCCGTTTAGCAGATAATAAATCTGCGATTCGAATTTTGTAATATTCTGAAACAGTTTTTTGAATATTATCAATACTGACCCTTTTGTCTTGTAATGAGATAAGGTCTCGTAACGCATCTTTAGTGAAATCAAGAGTAATTGGTTTGCCCGTAAAGTTTGAATTTGCTAACACACGCCTTAATGCGCCCTCTAATTCACGAACATTAGATTTAATTCTGCTGCCCATAAAGAAAGCAACCTCGTCAGGCAAATCAACATTATTTAGTTCGGCCTTGTTTTTAAGAATCGCAACCCGTGTTTCAAGATCAGGAGGATCTATGGCAATTGGCAAACCCCAACCAAAACGGGATTTAAGCCGATCCTCTAACCCATTGATTTCTTTAGGATAACAATCGCAGGTTAGTATAATTTGTTTATTATTTTCAATAAGCGTATTGAACGTATGAAAAAACTCTTCTTGAGACCGTTCTTTTTTTGCAAAAAACTGAATATCATCGATTAGTAATAAATCTAAAGAACGATAGAAGTTTTTAAACTGATTAATTTTGTTTTTTTGTAAGGAACTGACCATCTCTGAAACAAAACGTTCTGAAGAAAGGAAGCAAATTTTAGCGTTGGGTGAATTGGCTAAAATTGAATTGCCAACAGCATGCATTAAATGCGTTTTACCAAGACCAACACCGCCGTAGAGGTATAGGGGGTTATTTGCTTCGCCAGGGTTTGTAGAGACCTGTATTGCCGCTGCTTTAGCTAGCGCGTTTGATTTACCTTCAACAAAGTTATCAAACGTGAACGAACTATTAAGGTTGCTAGGGAAAGCGGCGCTGGTTTGTTTGTTTGTTGTGGTTTTTTGATTATTAAAAGACGGGCGCGTATGTGTTGTTTTGCTTGAACCTATGGCTATTGAAACACGAACATCTTTTTTTTCTAAACCATTGATTATATTTGATATTTTTTCTTTATAATTATCAATAACCCAGTCTAAAACAAACTTGTTGGGGGCAAAGAGGCTGAGTCCGTCGTTTGAGTACTGTGCCTGGAGTGGTCTAATCCAAGTATTAATTTGTTGAGGAGGAATATCCTGCTCTAGGTGCTTAATACAAGACTCCCAAATTGACGACACAATAAACCTTTTGTTATTTTTTAAAGGTCTAGGATAAACCTAAAACAAAAAGTTATCCACAGGCAATTAATAAAAACGTTTTGGTATTTAACGATAGCCTTGAAAACTAATAAAACATTGACTTTATGCGAAATAAAACGTATTCTTCGCGGTCTTTTTCCATTCAAAGAACCTTATCAATCAACAGGGTTGAGAGATACTTTGATTAATATTTAGCCAAACAACATTTATTTAAGAGTAATAAACAATGAAAAGAACATTCCAACCAAGTAATTTAAAAAGAGCGCGTACACACGGTTTTAGATCTCGTATGGCAACAAAATCTGGTCGTAAAATTATTAATGCAAGACGTGCAAAAGGCCGGGTTCGCTTAACTGCTTGATTTTTGAAAAAGAAATAAGACATACTTTTTTAAAAGCAGACCGCCTTAATACGGCAGATGAGTATTCACGGGTTTTTAAAAACGCCAAACGGTTTTCTGATGAATATCTAACTGTTTTGGTTAGACATTCTAAAGAACCTCAGGCAAAACTAGGGCTTGCCATAGCCAAAAAGCAAGTAAAGAAGGCGGTGTTAAGAAATCAGATTAAACGGGTCGTTCGAGAGGCTTTCCGTTTGAGAAAGGGGTCATTAAGGGGCTTTGATATCGTCGTATTGTGCCGACATAAGGCTGGAAATATATCTAAAGCGGTTTTGTCGGGTTCGATTAATAAACACTTTGATAAATTACTGAAAAATGAATAAACCATTTATTTATTTAATTAAGTTTTATCGCTTTTTTATAAGCCCCATGATGGCAAGTCGTTGCCGTTTTTACCCCACATGCTCTGAATATGCATTACAGGCATTTCAACAATATAACGTGTTTACCGCAAGTTACTTAACAATCAAACGGTTGGTTAGATGTCAGCCCTTATGTACAGGTGGGCTAGACCCCCTTCCAACGATAGAAAAAAAACATGGATAATCAAAGAACCTTACTTTTTGCGGCGCTAGCTTTCGTATCAGTATTAATTTGGCAAGCATGGCAAAAAGACTACGTGCTTCCACCAGAAGCACCTGTTGTTACAGAACAGGCGTCTGGTAATACCGGCGCGCAGCAAACTGATATTCCTAAAACAAGCGGTTCTAATTCTGCGCCTAATATGTCTGGGCTCAGTGACCAATCGGCTCAAAACGCTTCACAAGGCCAAATAATTTCTGTTATTACCGATGTTTATAACCTAGAAATAAACACGAAAGGTGGTGGCATAAGTCAGTTACAGCTTTTGGAATACCCTGAAGAAAAAGGTAAGGACGCAAGGGTTCAATTGCTTAATGAAAATGCGCCAAAAATATTTGTTGTTGAATCAGGCCTTGTGAGCGAAGCCGGCGAGAGCCCAAACCACCATGCAATTTGGTCAACAACGCAAAACAAATATGCGCTTCAAGACGAAACCTTACGAGTACCTCTAACGTGGCGTACAGCTGATGGCGTATTAGTAACTAAAACATACGTATTTACAAAAGGCAGTTATAAAATAGATGTAGAAACACAGGTTAAAAACGCTGGCACTAATAGCTGGTCAGCGCGTGAATACCTACAGCTAAAACGCAATGACTTTACAGAAAAAAAGGCTAACTCGTTTATATACACGTATACCGGCGGTGTTTTGTATACCGATGAAGAAAAGTACCAAAAAATTGATTACGACGACATGCAAGATGAAAACCTTGATGTTAAAGCCGTAGGTGGATGGGCTGGAATGATTCAGCATTATTTTGGCGTTGCTTGGGTACCTGAAAAAGAAAATCAATACAGTTATTACACGAAAGCAATTGACGGTGGTTTGTTCGTTATTGGTGCGTACTCACCCAGCAAAACAGTCGCAGCGGGCGAAACCGGAACATTTAATTCAGTATTATATGCAGGGCCAAAATTACAAGATCAATTAGCAGCAACAGCCCCTGGGCTTGAGCTAATGGTTGACTATGGAAAGCTCACCATTATTGCAGAGCCTATCTTCTGGTTACTTAGTTTTTATCACGACTTTGTTGGTAACTGGGGTGTTGCTATTATTTTAGTGACGTTAACAATTAAAGCCCTCTTCTTTAAGTTGTCTGAAAAAAGCTATAAATCAATGGCACACATGAAGATTGTGCAGCCAAGAATCGTCGCCATGAAAGAAAAGTTTGGAGACGATAAGCAAAAGCTTAACCAAGCGATGATGGAGCTGTATAAAACGGAAAAAATTAATCCATTAGGCGGTTGTTTCCCTATCCTCATTCAAATTCCGGTGTTTATTGCGCTTTATTGGACGTTGCTTGAAAGTGTAGAGATGCGTCAGGCACCTTTTGCGTTATGGATTGATAATATTTCTGCTGCAGACCCTTACTTTATATTGCCGGTTATTTACGGTATTACCATGTTCTTGCAACAACGGTTGAACCCAGCACCGGTTGACCCAATGCAAAAGAAAATGATGCAGTTATTACCTATCATGTTTACGGGTTTCTTCGCCTTTTTCCCAGCGGGTTTGGTGTTGTATTGGATTGTTAATAATGTCTTAACAATTGCTCAGCAAACATTCATTATGAAGCGTATTGAAGCTGGAAAAGATAAGTAAATTATAATGAATCATCCCCAAGATACCATTGCCGCCATAGCAACAGCGGCTGGTCGTGGGGGTATAGGTATTATTCGCATCAGTGGGCCGCAAACCAGCCAAATTGGTGAACAATTACTGGGGTCACAAATCCCAGTTAGGCAAGCCAGTCTAAAGTCGTTTAAACAACAAGACGGCAGCAGTATAGACAGTGGGCTTGCCCTCTTTTTCCAGTCCCCTGCTTCGTATACCGGTGAAGATACGTTAGAGCTTCAAGGCCATGGTGGCCCGGTTGTTTTAGACATGGTATTAAAACGCGTATTGTCCCTGGGTGCTCGCCTTGCCGAACCGGGTGAATTCACTCAACGCGCTTTCCTAAATAACAAAATAGATTTAGCCCAAGCTGAAGCCGTAGCTGACATTATTGATGCCGGAACAACAGCGGCAGCGATGTCGGCGCAACAATCCCTGCAAGGTGAATTTTCAAATAAAATAAATAACCTTCAGCAGCAACTGACACATCTGCGGTTATACGTAGAATCTGCCATAGATTTTAGTGATGAAGATATCGATTTTTTAGCGGGTGATGAACTTAAAAAAATCATAAAAGAATTACAACTAACCTTTAAAAAAGTAACCGATACAGCAAAACAAGGGCGCTTGCTACGCGAAGGGATGACCGTTGTGCTGGCGGGTAAACCCAATGCGGGTAAGTCCAGTCTATTGAATGCACTGTCTCAGCAAGACACAGCCATCGTCACAGATATTGCTGGAACAACTCGCGACATACTAAAAGAACAAATTCAGATAGATGGAATGCCGGTGCACATTATAGATACGGCTGGCTTACGAGAAACCACCGACCCTATTGAAATGGAAGGAGTTAAGCGTGCAAAAAAAGCGATAGCAAGTGCAGACATTGTGCTATTTATTGTTGATGACCGTGATAATAAAAATAACGACTACGCAATATCGATTAGAGAAATTCCCCAAGAGATACCAACAACCGTCGTCATTAATAAAATTGATTTAACGGGGAATAAGGCGGGGATCAGAACAAACGACCAAAAGACGGAAATAAGGTTATCGGTCAAAAAAGAACAAGGTATAGACCTGCTCACAGAGCACCTAAAAAAACAGGTAGGGTTTGATTCGGAAGAGAAAAATGTTTTTTTGGCCCGCCGTCGACATATTGATGCACTAAAAAGATCAGAGGTCCTTTTAAATACGGGCTTAGAGCAACTGCTTAGCTATCAAGCAGGCGAATTATTTGCCGAGGACCTTAGGCTTGCACAACAAGCCTTGTCAGAAATAACAGGAAAAATGACCCCAGATGATTTGCTTGGGGAGATATTCTCATCTTTTTGTATAGGGAAATAAAACCCGTATAGCGCTATGTTAAGGTAAGCATAGAAGTAGGTTAATAGTTCCTCGTTTTCTTTTAATTGTCGCATTATAGGGAATTGTTGTACGCCATATGTATATGAATTACAGGGAAAATCTATTCCTCTTAATAACAAGTTAATTTTTTAGTTTAAACCGCCGCACTGCATTGATGAAAGTTTGGCTCTGCCCTTTTCCATAACGTGCAGTTAAATATAGCCTTTTTAAGTGGTTTAGCTCAGTAGTTGAATGTAGGTGCGTGGTGTTAATACGTTTAAAATAATCAGAACTCGTTTCGTGATGATTACGGGCTCCTGCTTTTTTTGCTAACTGTTTGCATAGTTTTAGGTAAGCGGTTTGAACGGTGTCTTTTGGTGTTGCGTGTAATAAGAATAAGACACTCAAGGTGATAAATAGAATAACGCCGCTGAAGATTGATAGCCAAATGACCATGTCTCCCCAATCAATGATTCCAAACGTTGAAAGGAAGTCGAGCTGTTTTTCGGGGCCGTAGGCTAGCACGGCATTTTGCCAGTGGTAGTCTACGCTGTGTAGAATCCAGTTAAGTTGTTGCACCCATTTTCCTAGGCCCTCTGGGGGTGTTAGTAAAAAGTTCACATCGCCATTTTGTCTATTTTGTGACACATCAATGCTGTGTTCAATACGATTAGGTGCGATGGCGGCTGTTGGATCAATACGCGTCCAGCCGCTATTGTCTAGCCACACTTCAACCCAAACATGCGCGTCGGCTTGGCGAACGTCATAGAAATCACCTACTTTGTTGTATACCCCGCCTTGGTAACCGCCTACAAGCCGCGCGGGGATATTGGCAGCGCGCATCAGTGTGGCAAAACTGGTGGAGAAGTGGCCACAAAAGCCGCGTTTCGTGTCGAATAAAAATTCAGCTACCGGATTGGTGCCTAAAGACGGTGGTTTTAAGGTGTAATAAAACTCATCGTTATAAAACCGTAAGGCCTTATTAATAACCTGTTGGTGGTTAGTAGATGATGATACCCAAGTTTGCGCTAATGATATAACCCGCTTGTCTGTGTTGTTCGGTAGCAGTAATGCTCGGGACCGATCGTCGCTTGATAATTGGGTTATTTTAGCGTGTGTGGAAGAGCGGATATCAAACGATAAATTTCGGCTTAGTTTATTGTCGAGAATTAATTGATGGTCATGCGATAAGCGTGTTCGGTTAGGTGCTTTGTTTGGAAGGTCTAGGGCATACACCCAAAACTGATTATGTGGCTCCATCATGAGCGTGTATTGGTAGTCATTTGCGTTATTCGGTATAGCTTTTGCTCGTTCAAACGCGCTTTTTCTAGGCGGTGTTAATGTCCACGCTTGACCGTCTGTTTCCCAAAAAACGGGGCCGCGCCAATACAGGTCTTTTTGTTCTGGCGGCGTACCCTTAAAGCGAACTCTAAAGGCGGTTTCATCAGATAAGGCTAGGTTTGACACTTGCCCTGGGTTGATCGTATCGGTTAAACCGCTGATGGCGGTGTTGTTGTCCGGCATTGCCCAAAGTGGGCCAATCATCCGCGGAAAGAGCAAGAAAAACACCAACATGAGTGGAATAGCTTGTAACAACACTAGGCCAGATAAGCGTAAAAGAGGGGGGGTTTTTAAGGTGAGCCCTCGAGTATTGTTCAATATTAGCGCGAACAATAATAAGAAAAAGATGATGAGTGCATACAAAGCCAATTCTATGCGCTGGTCAAATAAGAAAGGGGTTATCAACACGAAAAAACACATGTAAATAACGGCTTGTACGTCTCTGGCTGTGCGGCTTTCTAATAGCTTTAATCCCATTAAAATAATCAGTAGGCTGCTGCTTGCATCACGGCCTAACGACATACCAAAGGTTTTTAATACCAATAATGCAAGCCCGATTGAAAGCGGCAATAACAATAATTTATGCGGCAGCGTTTTTGGGAACCATAATGTCAACGCCCGCCATGCCAGTAGTGCAAAGCCGGCAATAATGAAGGTGGGGTTTAGGTGTTGGCTGTGGGGCAACACAAGTAAGGTAGCAATGACCAGCAATAGCTTTAATAGCGCAGGCTGTATTGTGATTGAAGGCGGTATTGGCTTATTCATACACAGCCAGTGCTTTAAGACAGCAATGTTGATGATTTAAACCGGTACTGGGCTCAATGGTTACCGTTGCTAATCGCAACCCATAAATCAGCCCATTTTTTTCGGCGGCCAACACCCAAAAACAAAGTTGAGATAGCTTAGCTTCGAGCGATAAATGTGCACAGGCCGCCCAATCAAGCCATATGGTGGCGGATTGATCAGCACTAAACTCGTTCGTATAGAGGCCTTTTTCTGCGGCAAAGGCTTTCCAGTTGATGTGCCGGTAGCTGTGCCCTGTTTGGTAGGGTTTTAGTCCAGCAAAATCATCTGTTCCGCTGTCTAAACTAGCGATAGCAGCATTACTTTCTTTACTGTTTTTAAGGGGCGTGGAAAGGCCAGTGTCTACCGGTGTGGGATAAACAAGTATGGGTGCATTAAACTTTAATGGAGACCATGCACGAAAAACCCCAAGTGGAAATTGGCTGTATAAGGTGACCGTATCTGGCGTGTACCAACCGCGTTTGGTAGGTGTTATTGGCAAACTAACGACTTGGTTTTGTGAGGCCTGTAGGTTGAAATCGTCTGAATTTTTTTGGTGTTTTATGCTAATAGCCCACCGTTGACGCTGGCTAGTTTCTTTTATTAATACATTGATATGACCCGAAGCGCCTGAAAATAGTGGCGGTGTTTTTGACATGGAGATGACAAGACCCGATAAGTTTTTGTAACTATAAAAGGTGGATGCCTGTGCGGCGGCGGCAAGAAGAAAAGTAAATATAAACCCCATACTATTGTTGTAGTTAATGGAGGCAATCAGCATTAATAAAACAACCGACCCAAGGGCTAACCCACCTTTGCTTGGCAAGATAAAAATGCGCCGATGATTGAGGCGGATGCTACTGTGCTTAGGCGGTTCTCCCCTGGTGAAGCGTTTAATAGATAGCCGTTGAGAGATAGAAAGTGACATGTGCGTACAAATTAATCCGGTCGTTAAACTTTAGCACGTGATTTAAACGCCGGATGAGAAAAAAGCCGCAAAAGCGGCTTTTTTCATAACAAAGGGACGCTGCTTATAAAGGAGGCGCAGAACCCGTTACGCTGTCTTTACTTTCCATACGAGCTTTCCAAGCGGTTACGCCTGGGTAATCAGCTAATAAAGACGCTTCTGGAATCATGCCCATATAGGCCAAAATTGGGTATAAGAAGAAATCCGCTAATGAAGCGGTTGAGCCGGCTAAATAATCGTTTGAAGACAGCGTGGCCTCTAATAAGGCAAGCTGGTCTTTTGATTTAATCACACCAGCATCAAGTACGGCCTGATCCATAGGGAGCATTTCAAACCTAAATAATATAACTTCATGCACCATCGCCGAGAAAACATACGCATTGATGTAACTAATCCATTGGTTCATCACAGCACGTTCTTTAGCGTCAGCAGGTTGTAAGGCTGGGCCATCAAATGCTTGGTCAATGTAGTTGGTAATGGCGAGTGTTTCATAAAGAACAAAATCGCCGTGTTTAAACGCAGGTACTTTGCCGGTTGGGTTAACGGCCATCATATCGTCAGTATTGGGTTCAAACGGTAAATGTTCGTAAGCAACGCCCTTTTCTGCCAAGGCAATGCGGGCTGTTCTAACGTAGGTGCTTAGTGGAAATCCGTATAAGGTGACATCACTCATTTCATTTGTCCTGTTTTTTGGTTAAATTGGACTGAGAATACTAAAAGGTTACCGCGCAAAGGTAAACAAAAATCGTTAAAGGGGTAAAAATGCAACGTTTTAAAGATAAAGTCGTCGTCGTAACCGGTGCAGCGCAAGGGATAGGAAAAGCCTGCGCACTACGGTTTGCAAGTGAAGGCGGTAAGGTGATGATTGCCGATCGTGCGGAAGAACAAGCCTTGCAGGTACAGCAACAAATACGCGATGAAGGCGGTATTGCTGAGATTTGTATGGCCGATTTAGAAACCAGCGCGGGCGCAAAAAAGGTCATGCAAGCAACGATGGATGCATTTGGTCGTATTGATGTATCGGTACACAATGTGGGCGGTACGATTTGGGCAAAACCCTTTTGGGAATACCCTGATGACCAAATAGAAAAAGAAATTAACCGGTCACTATGGCCCACTCTGTGGTGTTGCAGAGCTGTTATTCCTTACATGATGGAACAAAAATTTGGCGCGATTGTGAATGTAGGTTCTGTAGCAACCCGTGGAATAAATCGTGTGCCCTACTCCGCTGCTAAAGGCGGGGTGCAGGCCATAACAACCTGTATGGCGTTGGAATTAGCTGAACACGGTGTTCGAGTAAATTGCGTAAACCCGGGCGGTATTGACCAGGGCGAACGAGCGATTCCAAGACATACGGGCGAAACGACTGAGGTAGACAAAGCGGGCATGCAAGGCGTGATTGAGCAAACCATTCGCGACACACCAATGAAACGTTACGGCACACCAGAAGAAGAAGCGGCAGCGATTTGTTTTTTAGCGGCGGATGAAGCGTCTTACATAACGGGTGAAACAATTAATGTCGCTGGCGGTGGCATTGGTTAGTGATTTAAAGCATTGATTGATTCAAAATAACGCTTTAGTATTGAGAGTGAAAAATAGAAAAACTACACGAGGAAGTTTAAATGCCAATAGAAAACATGAGCGGCCCAAGGCCAGATTACAGTCGATACATGGATATCGAAAAAGGTTGGGTAGATCGCAGAATTTTTGCTGATCAAGCTATTTACGAGCAAGAGCTGTACCAAATTTTTGCTCGATGCTGGTTATTCTTAGCGCACGACTCACAAATCCCTAAACCGGGTGATTTTATCACCACGCACATGGGTGAAGACAGTGTGATTGTGGTGCGCCAAAAAGATAATACCGTTAAAGCCTTTTTAAACTCATGCACACATCGAGGTAATAAAGTTTGTTTTGCGGACGCGGGTAATTCACGTCGTTTTGTTTGTAACTATCATGGCTGGTCGTTTGATACGGCTGGCGAATTGACAGGTATGCACGAAGAATATTGCTATGAAGAAGGCGATATTAATAAAGCAGACTGGGGTTTAAAACAAGTAGCGCAAATCGATAGTTATAAAGGTCTTATTTTCGCAACGTTTGATGAAACCGCGCCGTCGCTTGAAACTTTTTTAGGCGATTTCCGCTGGTATTTAGATGCCCTACTCGATAACGAAGAAGGCGGCACTGAATTTGTTGGCGGCACGATTAAATCAGTGATCGGCGCGAACTGGAAATTTGGTGTCGAAAACTTTATTGGCGATGCATTACACGCCGGATGGACGCACGATTCAGGCTGTAGAGCCATGAACAATGGCGAGCCTTTTCCGCCGGTTGATATGCAAAACTCATTTCATGCCAGTGTAAACGGCCATGGTTGGGAGTTTGGTATGGAAGGTGTTGGTGATATTTTCTTATTGGGTCGGCCAAAAGTGATGGAATATTACGAGCGCATACGTCCACAAATGGCTAAACGGTTAGGAGAAGTGCGGTCAAAAATATTTGGATCGGTGGCATCAGCGTCAATTTTCCCTAACGTGTCTTTTTTACCGGGTATTCATACCTTTAGAACATGGAACCCGAAAGGGCCGTATGAGCTAGAGCTTAAAACCTTTGTGATTGTGAATAAAGAAATGGCAGAAGAAATTAAAGATGACATTACTAAAGGTGTGATGTGTACTTTTGGGCCAGGTGGCGCGTTTGAAATGGACGATGGCGAAAATTGGGAAAACTGTACAACAGTCAACCGCGGCGTGGTGACTCGTCAGGAAAAACTACATTACGGCTGTGGTATTAGCCGAAAAATTGATCACCCAGATATGCCGGGAACGATATATCGTGGTCAATATAATGATTCTAACCAGCGCCTATTCTACCAACGTTGGGCAGATATGATGAATGCACAAGGTTGGGATGATGTGCCAGAGCGCCATAAAAGTCAGCTAAATGGTCGCGCAACGCGCGATATACCTAGCATGAAAAAGGCTTAAGGAGGCATCATGAGTATAGTTGCTTATTTTAAAGAAGAAGGGACAGCGGCAACGTCTGTGGAGCTTATTTCAGAAGTTGAACAACGGCTATATCGAGAAATGCGTTTTCTTGATGATGAAGAATATAGAAAATGGACCGACATGATGACGGCTGATGTGCATTATTTTATGCCGGGCATCGAAACGCGTTACCGTAAAGACAAAACCGACCAGATGAACGATTTAAGTCGGATGGCCTATTACAACGATAATTTAGAGGAATTAGGTAAACGAATTGATCGGTTAGAAACGGGTACGGCATGGTCAGAAGATCCTGCAACGCGTTACTGTCATATCATTTCTAATATAGAGGTGGAAACAACGGCTAATCCAGATGAAGTATTGGTGTATTCCAACTTCTTGGTGTATCGCAATCGTTTAGAGCGTGATGAAGATACGCTGATTGGTAATAGAAAAGATCTTTGGCGCCGTGAAGATGGTGTGTTGAAATTGGCAAGGCGTCGTATTTTGTTAAAGCAAAATGTGTTGATTAGCAAAAATATGAACGTATATTTTTAATAACCTAACTATCTGTGTGATACTGAAAGCCCCGTTTCTACGGGGCTTTTTTATTAAGGGAGTCATGTGAAAAACGAAACACTTAAAGCCATCGTACTGTTAAACATAGCCGGACTGTTATGGGGCGGTAATATGATGTTAGGCCAGTATTTGGCTGCGTTTTTAGGCCCTTGGTCAATTATTAGTACACGCTTAGTTATAGGCGGCAGTATTTTTATATTATTGTTAAGGCATAGCGGTGAGCTGCAACAAATACAGGGTATTAAAAACTGGCCGTTGATGGCGGCACTAGCACTTACCGGTGTGGTCGGCTTTCAAGCATGTTTGTATTACGGTTTGCGTTATACAACGGCAACGAATGCGGGGTTATTAAATTCATTAACGCCGTTGTTAATGGCCTTTTTTGCGGCGGTGTTGTTAAAGGAAAGGTTGAATTACCATCATTGGGTTGCAGCAGTAGTGTCTATTTTTGGCCTGGTGTTTATTCTGAGTGAAGGGCAGTTTTCAAATTTATTACTGCTTAACTTTAATGTGGGTGATTTGTTAATTTTAGCGGGCATGGTGAGTTGGGTGGTTTATAGCATCATGGGGAAAAACGCGATGGTGACAATGACGCCCTTGTTTATAACAGCTGTTGGTGTACTATTGTCATTAGTGGTGGTGATGCCGATGAGCGTGTTCGAAGTGAATTATATTCAAACACCTCAGATAACGGCGAATGTTCTTTGGGGATTATTGTTTATTAGCATTGGCCCAACGGTATTATCGCTATTGTTTTGGAATAAAGGGATGAAGATTATTGGCCCGTCACGCGCTTCGCTGTTTTTAAATACGGTGCCCGTTTATATCATTATAATTAACGCACTACTTTTTGGTGTTATGCCCTATGTATATCAAATCATCGGCATGGTATTAATTTTTGTAGGTAGTTTTTATGCAGGGTATAGAGCGCCTACAGTAACGGTTAAACAGGAGACAAGATGAGAACTCAAGTTCAGTCAGTTTTAGATGAATACCACGTACGAACAGAGCAAGAAAATGCCTTAATGAAAAGCCTGTCTAGCGAAGACTTTGATACGCGAATTGATGAATTTTTATTGCCAGTAGGCCCACAAACAGGCCAGCTACTTCACCTGCTTATTCAGCAAGCAGAATGTAAAACAGTGGTTGAGGTGGGAGCATCGTTTGGCTATTCAACGATTTGGTTTGCAGATGCCGTTAGCCAACACGGTGGCAAAGTGATAAGTTTAGAGTTAGATGCTAAAAAGCAAGATTATGCGACTAATATGCTGCAAAAAGCAGGGTTATTGGAATTTGTAGAATTTAAAAATGGTGATGCGCTCGACTCATTAGCAGATATATCAGATCCCATCGATTTTGTATTATTGGATTTGTGGAAACGGTTTTATATCCCCTGCTTCGACTTGATTTATCCCAAACTAGCCGACGGTGCGATGATCGCCGCAGACAATATGCGTTACCCTGCTAGTGTTCGTGAAACAGCGGATAGTTATAGAAATCACGTGAAAAGCCATGACAAAATGGATTCTGTTTTATTGAGTGTCGGTAGCGGAATTGAGCTGTCTAGATTTAATGGTGATACGGTCGAAAAGTAAACTCAAGCAGGGCAGCTAAGGAATAAGCACCGGGCTACCAACTCGGTCACGCTGAAGCAAATAACGATGCGCATCAGCAACATCATTTAACGCAAACTCCTTGCCTACTTGAATATTAATTTTGCCTTGCTCCAACATGTTCAAATATCGTGCGGCACTTTCAACCAGTTCTTCGCGGTTTCGTGTGTAGTGATATAAAGTTGGGCGGGTTAAATATAATGAGCCACGTTTAGATAGCTCCAACACATCCATAGGGTCTGGCTTGCCTGACGCATTGCCAAAACTGACCATTAGCCCGCGAACACGCAAACAATCTAAGGATTGCATAAACGTGTCTTTACCAACACCGTCGTACACCACATCTACTTTTTTACCGTTGGTTATTCTAGTAACTTCGGCAACAAAGTCTTCTTTACTGTAGTTAATAACAAAATCGCAGCCATTTTGTTTGGCAATAACAGCTTTTTCAGCGGAACTAACAGTGCCAATGACGGTAGCGCCAATGGACTTAGCCCATTGGCAAGCAATAGTGCCAATACCACCGGCGGCCGCGTGAATGAGTATCGTTTCGCCCGCTTTTAATTCGTACAATCGACAAAACAAATATTCAACCGTCATGCCGCGTAATAAGCTGGTGGCGATGGCTTTATCGTCTATACCATCGGGCACGGCAACAATTTCATTAATGCCTATAGTGCGGCGTTCGCTATACGCCCCACCCTTTGCTGCGGAATAAGCAACACGCTGGCCAACTGAAAACTCAGTAACTCCGTCGCCAATGGTGTCGATAATGCCGACTGCTTCATCACCCAAGACAGCTGGCAAATCAATAGGATATAAGCCTGAGCGAAAATACGTATCTATAAAGTTAACACCAATAGCAGTATGCGTAATGTTTACTTCATGGGCGCCAGGTAAAGCGACCTTTGTTTGTTCAATAGAAAAAACTGAGGCGTCACCTGTTTGGTGAATGATAGCTGTGGTACTTAACGTCATGGTTTGAGTATCCTTTTAAGGTTGGGCACTAACGTATCAAAGTGATTAAAATCAGTAAATAACTATAAATACTTTTACCAAATAATAAAACTTTTATAGTATGCTCGAAGCGTACGTATAACAAAAATCAACAAGAACAGCTTCATTGCTTGGATTGAGAGGTTTGGCAAGCAAATTGCTTTGGTAATTCAGTTAAAAAAACATTACGATAATAATTTCGTTGTACAGGGGAAAAATGTGAAAGAAACACTTAGTATAAATAATAAGGCTATGCACTTTATTAGCGCATGTTTTTTGGCATGTATGTTATCCACAGCTGTTTTTGCTGCAGATGAAGCATCGGCCGAAGAAGGTAAATTTCATCGCTTCTGGCCAGATAATTTATACGCCGTAGATTTCCCCAGCGATAAAGTCGGCTACATTGCGGGCTATTCGGGGTCTTTATTCAAAACAGAAGATGGCGGCGAAACGTGGTCTGGCATTTACATGGGCACCAATGAGTTAATTCGTAAGATGTCGTTTGTTGATGAGCAGAACGGTTGGGCAGTTGGTCACCGTGGGTCTATTCTGCATACGGCGGATGCTGGGCTAACATGGGAAATTCAAAAAACAGATGCAGGCGTGTATTTAAGAGATATATCCTTTGCAGACCTAAATAATGGTTGGGCAGTTGGGCATGATACGCATATTTGGCATACAGCAGATGGCGGAAAAACATGGGAAAGCCAACATCTTACAGGTTTTGAAGGCCGTGATTTACCAAGGCTTCATGGTGTTATAGCAAAAGACGCTAACACAGCCATTTTAGTGGGTGAGTTCGGCATGGTGGCGCATACAGAAGATGCTGGAAATTTATGGATGGTTAGTTTTAATGATGATCCTGGCACCCTCCTCTCTGTGGATTACTTTGGTGACGGTGCAATAGCGGTTGGTTTGGATGGTGGTATCTATACATTGATGCAATCTACGCAAGAGCAACGCGATGAAGTGACTAAGATGCGTTTAGCGAAGCATGCTAAAGCAGAAGCTAAAGCGATGAAAAAAGCAAAGCGTCGTAAAAAAGCATACGTAGCAAAAGAATACGTACCCTTTCCAGAAACGGAAGTAGATTACCAAGTAACACGAGTAGACAGTGAAATAAAAGAGCATCTATACGGGGTGACAACGGCGTCAAATGGGCGTGCGTATGTTGTTGGCGTATCAACCTTATTACAGGTTGCAGCGAATGTGTCTGAGCCTACAGTAGAAATACCTGTGGACGGTGTTGAGGCAGTTGTTAAAGAAGCCAAAAAAGTGATAGATAAGCTGACAGAAGAAGAGCCCCCAGTTCTGGTCACTTATCCGGTTGATAGTTTAAAGCCAGCAGAAGAATTTCCTTTGCCATACATATGGATGGGGGGCGTCAGTGTAACGCCATCGGGTGATATTTGGGCAGCTGGAATAGGTGGTCTTATAGTAAAAGGCAATACGACCGATATGACGTTTAATACCAAATTAAATATAGCGGCACCCGGTGCGGTTAAGCTGATTTCAAACCGTTGGGGAGAAAAATAATGATTAATAAATTATCGACATTTATTTCGAAAAAGCCGGTCTTCGTCGCAATTTTATTAACGATTATTACGATTATTCCTGGTTATTACGCCTATAAAGGGTTATCGCTTAAAGTGGTGTTAGAAGAGATGTTGCCAGCAGGCGCAAACAATGTTGAATTGTTTTTGCGCTTTGGCGAACAATTCGGCGGCGCAAACACAACGCTAATTGAAGTTAAAAACAAAAAAGGTAATATCTATAACTTAGAGTATCTAGAAAAGTACAAAGAAATTGCTGAAGATGTTTACTACAACGAGGATACATACAGGCATTTAAGTCAATCATTAGTTTTAAGAAAAACCAAAGCTATTTCAGGTGGTGGCGGCCGTGTGGGCGTAGATGCTTTGTTGTGGCCAGACTTGCCAGCAAACGAAAAAGACATGACACGGTTACGTCAATTCGTTAATAAGCAATACCGTGGTATTCAAGTATCTAACGATGAAACATCAGCCATTATTATTGCCGATTTTAGAGACGAAGTGGATAAACTCAAGGTCCTAAATTTTTTCTTAGACATGCGCGAAAAGTATGAAGGCGAAAATTTAGAAATTAATTTCGTTGGGCGCCCTATCCTTTTAGGCTATATTTATCAGTCGTTAGATTCAGTATTTAATATATTAGCGGCATCAATTTTGATTATCGCCATTATATTATTCTTATATTTTAAAACATGGGTTGGTGTATTCGTACCTATGTTTACTGCTACCGTGGCTACCATATGGGGGTTAGGCGGCATGGGTTTTGTGGGTTATAACTTGGACCCATTGCTTATTTTGTTGCCGGCGTTTATTTTTGCCATTGTGTTATCGCACGGTGTGCAGTTCACCACGCGAATACTCGATAATATTTCGGCCTGTGATGAGCCGCCAAAAGATACTAGAGAATGTACACGAAAAGGTTTGGCATTGCTGCTAGTGCCAAGTACCGCAGCCATTATTACCGATGCGGCCGGTTTTGGTGTGCTGGCGCTCGTTGCTATTCCAAGTATTGAATCTTTAGCTGTTATTTGTAGTCTGTGGTTACTGTCTGTCATACCAGCGCTCATTTTTGCAGCAGCTGTTATGTGCTTAATTAAGCCGCCAAAATCGCATAAAACAGGTTCGGTTATCCTAAACAAAATGTGGGGTGCAGTGATTAATATGGAAGATCATGCGTGGACGATGATCTTCATCACCTCATTATTGCTGGGCGGAGGTGTCTGGTATGCCGGTAATTTAACGGTTGGCGATACTAAAGGTTCGGCCATTTTATGGCCAGAAGCGCGTTTTAACCAAGATGTAGCCTCCATCAACTCTCGCTTCTCGTTCCTAGGTACGGATATGGTTCAAGTGTATGTTGAGGGTGAGAAGGATACGATGTTAGACCCAACGGTGTACCACCAAACTGAAGCGATGGATCGTTATATATTCGAGCACATGCAAGAAGTACGTCCAGCCATCAGCTTGGTCCCAGTAATTAAATTAGTTAATTCGGTGTTATTTGAGGGTGATCCGTCGTATGCGATTATTCCAGACACGAAAGAAGAAGTAGGTTTTGATATTTATATGTTCCGCTCAAGGGGTGAGCCTGGTGATTTCGCTGCCTTTACCAATAAAGAATGGGAAATAGGCAATATTTCATTTTTCTTAGAAGATCATAGTCGCCCAACGATACAAAAATTGAGGGATAACCTAGATGCTTTCTTCGCAAATGAAAAAGAAGTTATCAGTGATGCAGACTTCTTGTATATGGGCGGGCAAGTCGGTATTGTTGAAGCGTTGAATGAAGAAATTGTTAATTCAAATATTAAAACAATGGTCGCCATCGCATGCGTCATTTTCTTCTGTATTGTGCTGTACTATCGCTCTGTAACAACAGGTTTAGTGTTGCTGTTCAGCTTGGCAACAGCGAACTCGCTTACCTATGCATTTATGGCATGGAAAGAAGTGGGCCTAAACGTTAGTACCTTGCCGCTAGCAGCGCTAGGTGTGGGTTTGGGTGTGGATTATGGCATATACATGATTGATAGGATTAAAGAAGAGTATCGAAACCTAGACGTTAAAAGCGTACACGAAGCGGTACACCGTGCATTTTTAACAGCAGGCAACGCAATCTTTATCACGGCAATTACCATGATTGCACCGTTAATGCCTTGGGCAGTTGCATCACCGCTTCGATTCCAAGCAGAAATGGGCATGTTGTTAGCCATGGTGTTATTTATGAATATGCTAGGTTCGTTATTATTCGTACCCGCCGCGTTAACTGCGTTTCGGCCGAAAGCATTATTTAAGGATTAATGATGCGTCGCAACAAAGCAACAGTGTTGTAAAAGTGGTAAAAAAAAGTGGTATTGGTAATTAAAAGCGCGTATAAATAACGTGTTAGAAATTATTTGTAATATAAATAGAAATATCTTCGAAGAAAGGGGAAACAAATGAAGACAATAATAAAAACCGGCCTAGCAGCCGTATTAGGATTTGCAATTGCCGCACCGGCATTCGCAATCGACACCGGCATTAAGGGCTTAACCCAAAGTGGCCGTATTAAAGTAGGGGCATCAGTCCTTTATGATTTACCAGGTCAAGGGGATAAAGCAGGCCCAGCAAACTGGTTAATCGAATCAAAAACAACATACCGCCCAAACAAAAGTTGGTCATTTATTGGTAACTTCTGGTTGCGTGGTGATTTGCAATCAGAAATAACTAGCTATGATGCGCCAAACGGTGGGTTTGCAGGTTCAAATGCAGGGCTAAACCCTCTTACAAATTTACCACATAATTTGAATGATACTAATTGCTCTGCATCAGGTAGTAACCAGTGTTCAAAAATAAATGAATTAGATGTTTTAGATGACTGGGAAGATGTGATTCGTGAGCTATCTGTAAAATATCGCGACCCTAAACGTAGATACACAGTTAAGTTTGGTAAATTTCAACGTGGTTGGGGTCAGTCAGATGGTTTACGTCTAATGGATGTGCTCCATGCGCAAGATTTACGTGAACGATTTGTATTCCGTGACTCAGACGAACTACGCATACCTGCATTGATGTTATCAGCCGATTTTAATTTGAAAAAGTTAGGTATGGCGGCACCGTTTGAAGCGATTGGCATGAAGCGCCCAACGTTAGAATTTAACTTTGTTCCAGAAGTCCACCACTCTGCATTTATAATAAACAACCCGACGCCTACAGATCGTAGTTCAGGTGGTATATTCGGTTTGCCGTGGCCAGATTCAACAGACCCGGTTTCAGGTTTTGGCTATCTAGGATTTGCATTCGAAACTCCTGAAAATGAAGCTCGGAAATTGAGTTTTTCAGATGCTGAGTACTCGCTTCGCTTAAAGTTTGAAACATTAGGTGGCTTAGCTACTATTAATGCATTCTACGGTATGCAAGATTTGCCCGTACTTAAATTACGAGGCTTAGATCTTTATATTGGAGATGGTGCCAATGGTGCAAGTGGTATAGCTCCAGCAGCAAGTTTTAGTGCATCGGATACGGAAGCTATTGTACATGGAGATTTATTAGGCCCAACGGGTGGCTATTTAGCTTGGTTACGTTCAATTGCAGCAGCTGCACCTATTGTTAGTCCACTAACAGCTGCAACAGGGGGCGCTTGTAATGATCCAATTCTGGACCCAGGTGGTGCTGGTGTAGCTTGTTCTGTAACAGCTCAAGTTGAGTTAGATTATGATTATCGTCAAAAGTTACTTGGTTTTACTTTTACGCGTGATTTAGCTGACTTTATGAAATTTGGACGTAAAAACTCATCACCTTCAATGCGTTTTGAGATTGCTCAAGAATTTGATAAGCCTTTTAATCGTTCTATAGTAAACCCTGGAGCAGTTGGAGTTACCGTGCCATTTAGTGCAACAACACCCAATGAGTTTGGAACAGGTGCGTTGGCAGTAATACCAAGTCGTGCAATTACTAAAAGTGATGTAACCTCAACAATGGTTGGTTTTGATTTTCCATTCTGGGTACCAGGTTGGGATTCTCAAGAGCGTTCAATCTTTACTAGCTTACAAGTATTTGATATCTACACACATGATTCAGATGAAGGTTTAATGGCTCAAGCCCCGTATGGCTTTAGTACAGTTGAAGATCATCAGAACTACATGACGTTCTTATGGAGTGCTCCGTTAGATAATCAACGATTAGTACTTGAAGGTTTGTTTATTGAAGACTTCACAAATGACAGTACATTTTACCGTCAACGTGTTGACTTTAACTACTTCGGTGATAGCTGGCGCCCACGTATAGAGTGGATGCATTTTGATGCTAAGAAAGAAAGTGTTCCTTTAGGTCTATTGAACAATTCTGACTTTGTTGAAATATCATTAACTTACCAGTTCTAACGAAAGATATTGGATAGTAAATAGGTCTAATATTTAGCAAGTAAAAACAGGAGATTTAAATTATGAAAATGAATAAAATTGCAGCCGCAATTGGTTTCGCAGCCGCTGTATCAGTGACTGCACCCGTAATGGCTGATACAAATAGAGCGCTTGAAGCATGGAAATCATTTGCCGCTGAGCAAAACAACCCTAACTATGATAAATGGGTAAAGCTAATTTCTGACCCTAAAGCGATTGCTTTAGCGAAAGAATGGAAAGACCTACGTGGATATGATGCGTATGACTTAATCGACAAGACTAAGTTACCAGCAGACTTAAAGCCGGGTTTAGTGATTACACCTGAAAACAAAGCGAACTACCCTTGGTTAAAAGAATACTTACCAAAAGAAATTTACGACCATATCGGTAGTGAATGGGGAAATATCGGGCAAGTTAAAATTGTTCCTACTAATACGTATTACCCACACACGGGCTACTTAGCGGGTACAAAAGAGCTAAGAGATAAAAACATTGAAATAAAAGTTAGTCCGACGGGCGGTTCGTTAGTATATCCAGATGGTTCTAATGCGTTGATGTCTGGTGCTGGCGCAACTGCTATACCATTTTTAAATCCTAAAAACGGTGTGGAATTAAACTGGAATTATGTAGCTAGCTCTGTGAATACAGATACGCTAGATTTTAGCCCGATTGAAATGAATGCTTGTACGTCTGACGGTAAGCTTGATCGTGAATATAAGGCTGACTTATGGTGGTGGCATTATCACGGTCGTTCAAATGTTGGCCCAATGGGCGATGCGGATGGCAAAGAAGAATTTATTGAAGGTGGTTCAATTTTCTTCCTAGAACCTAACGATATCCGTGGTTTAGCAGGTGTTCGCCAACGTTATGCTGCAGAAGGCAAAGAAGATGACTTCAAAGTGTTTATTCCAAGCTTACGTCGTACTCGTTTGTTAACAGGGTCTGATTCACAAGATCCAATTGCTTCAGGCATTGAGTTAACTTGGGACGACTGGCGTGCATACTGGGTAAAAACTGACACATCAAAATTTGAATATACATTGGTTGAGCAAACATTCATTCTTGCCACACCAGAAGTTGGCTATGTTTATGACGCACAAGTCATGGATTCTACTAGCTGTGGTTGGGCTTCAATGGAAGTTGAGCTTCGTCCAGTTTGGGTTCTTGATATAGTAGACAAAACTGGTAAATATCAGTATTCAAAACGTCGTACTTGGATCGATAAAGAATTCTATTACATGCAGTACCACATGACATGGGATCCACGCGGAAACCCATTGCGTAACTGGGATGATTCACGTGCTTGGAGGCCTTCTATAGGTGATGCACAATGGCGTTCAGTGATCGTTAATAACGAAGTATCACAGCGTTCTTCTACTCTTTACATGACGCCTAACTGGGACAATCGTGAAGAAGAAGTATCTGAAGAAATGTTTGATGTGGATCAACTACGCGATTACCAATAATACGTAGTTAAAACATAAGAAGTACTAAAGCAGTGGAACGAAAGTTCCACTGCTTTTTTATGCCAGAAGAAAAAACACATTATATTGCGTCTCCTACCCTTTTAGGGGGAGAGCTAGGGTGGGGGTAAACGCTTGGAACATACGACACAGTATAATTGAATAGACTACCCCCCCCCCATCCCAACCTTCACCCTTAAAGGAGGAAAGAGCAGACAATAAAATATAAATTGCCACGCTTTATCCCCTCCCCATTTAGGGGGAGGGCTAGGGTGGGGGTAAACTCATGAAACTTACGCAACAGTATAATTGAACACACTACCCCCATCCCAGCCTTCCCCCTTAAAGGAGGAAGGAGCAGACAATAAAATATTTTTATCCCCTTCCCATTTAGGGGGAGGGTTAGGGTGGGGGGAAACAATAGCAACATACGAAGCGATTAAGATTTAACGAGCTGCACGGGTATCAGTATAATAACGTCAGGACAGACGAAACAGAGAAAAGCAAATTAAGGTTTATGAGTAATAACCTTTAAAAACAAATGACTAATCTCACTTAGCATTGAAACAAGACTATCCTGCAGCGATTAAATCTAATAGTATTAAAGAACTACAAGGGGAGTGTTACAAATGAATAATAAGTTACAGCTAAGCAAGGCATTAACAACAGGTTTATTAATATCATTGATCATCTCAGGATGCAACGATAACACCCAAACTACTGAACCAGCAAGCATACAAAAACCCGCTGAATCAATAGTCGAGATACAAGTCGCACAACCAACCCAAGCAGACAAGGGTGTTCAGTATTATGGTTTGGAACAAAACCTTCAACGATTCTCCCCACTAACACAAATCAACGACGGTAATGTGCAAACACTACGCCCTTCATGGGTGCTGTCCTTAGGTGATAACCGGGGACAACAAACGCAACCATTGATCATTAATGGCATTATGTATGCGACAACACATAACGCAACGTATGCTGTAGATGCAAAATCGGGCCGCCAACTTTGGAAAACAAAGATTGAATACCCACCCGATACAGTTACGTGTTGTGGTATTACCAACCGTGGTGCGACATGGCACGAGGGTGTTCTCTATCGAGTAACCCTCGACAACCATATACAAGCCATTAACCCTGAAAATGGCTCTATTATTTGGGAAAAAGTTGCAGCTGATGTTAAAGAAGGCTTCTCAATGACCAGCGCGCCATTAATAGCCAACGGAACTATGATTACCGGCATTGCAGGTGGCGAGTTTGGCGTAAGAGCCTTTTTAGATGGGTGGGACCCAAAAACCGGCGAACATTTATGGCGATTTTATACAGTAGCAGGCCCTGATGAAAAAGGTGGTGATACATGGGAAGGTGATGACTGGAAACGAGGCGGCGCCCCTACTTGGCTTATCGGTTCATACGATAAAGAATTAGATATTGTTTATTGGGGCGTTGGTAATGCAGCACCTTGGAATGCAGCTATGCACCCAGGTGATAATTTATACACCGAAAGTGTTATTGCAATTAAACCTAAAACTGGTGAATTAGTTTGGCATTATCAGTTCACACCAAATGATGGGTTTGATTACGATGGTGTTAATGACCCAATATTGGCTGATATAGAGATAGACGGTAAGTTACGCAAAATAATGATGCAAGCGAATAGAAACGGTTACTTCTATGTCTTAGATCGCGAAACGGGTGAGCTTTTAAAGGCAAATCAGTTTGTTGATAAAGTAACGTGGGCCGATGGTATTGACATGAAAACAGGTCGCCCTATTGTTGCAGAACGCGTAAAAAATATGCTTAAAACAGGTGAGCCAACAGAAATATGGCCAGCTGCGTTTGGTGGTAAAAACCTTGCACCAATGGCCTATAGCCCAACAACAGGGCTGGCCTATGCGAATACATTTAATGTTGGTTGGAAGTACACACCGGTAGAGCAAGAATATAAGCCTGGCGTATTTTATATCGGTATGTCATTCGAATGGTTATTACCAGAAGGCCCTAAAGGCTTTTTACGTGCCATTGATCCACTAACGGGTGAATACAAATGGCAGTTCCCTACCGAAGTGCCCATGAATGGTGGCGTATTAGTAACAGAAGGTAATGTTGTATTTTCTGGTGCACAAACCGGTGAACTGTACGCCTTTAATGCTGAAACAGGTGAGAAATTATGGGAGTTCAGAACAGGCTCTGGCATCATCGCACCACCGATTACTTACCAGATAGACGGTAAACAATACATTGCGGTAGCCAGTGGTATTGGCGGCGTATATAACAACTTCTCCGGTGACGTTAATCTTAAGAATATAAACCCAGGCGGTTCTATTTGGGTATTTGAATTAGGTGATGGCGGCAATACCAGCACGATCAGTGCAAACACCATAAAGCCACCGGTTATTGAAGTAGCGGAAGCGCCTGTAGATGATAAAAGCAAATGGTCTGATACAGTAAAACACGGCGCGGAACTGTATGAGCAAACATGCTCGCATTGCCATGGGGTAGAGATGAAAACATCGGGTACGACCTTTGATTTACGTACATTTCCAAAAGGTGAGAAAGAACGTTTTGTAACTGCTGTGGTTGATGGAAAGGGCTCTATGCCTGCTTGGGGTGACAAGCTAACGGCAGAAGAAGTATCTGATATTTACGAATACGTTATTCATTAAATAGGTAGGCATATGTCGAAACTGGATGATTTGATAGATTTTAAAACGGGGCGTCAAAAGCGTGTTATTTATTCAGACCCTGATATATATGAGCAAGAACTTGAAAAAATATTTGCACGTAGTTGGTTGTTTGTAGCGCATGTATGCCAAATAAAAGAACCAGGTGACTTTATTCGAACCTTTATGGGTGAGGATGAAGTGCTGGTAGTAAGGCAAAAAGACGGTGGCGTAAAAGCCTTTTTAAATAGTTGTACTCACCGAGGAAATCGTCTTTGTAAAGCGGATCATGGGAATAAAAAAACCTTTGTGTGTAACTATCATGGCTGGGGTTTTGGAACAGATGGAGCGCTAAATGGAGTGCCGTTAGAAAAAGAGGCATATTACAACAAGCTCGATAAGGGTAAATTTGGTTTGATTGAAGTAGCGCAAATAAAAAATTATAAAGGGCTCATCTTTGCTACGTTTGATGAAGAAGCGCCAAGCCTTGAGGAATACCTTGGTGAAATGAAATGGTATTTGGATAGCTGGCTTGATGCGATGCCAGAAGGTACGGAACTTATTGGCACGGCAATGAAAGTTGAATTACCGGTTAACTGGAAATTGCCGGTAGAAAACGTGTCCGGCGATGGTTACCACCTCGGCTGGGCACACGCTGGAGCGATGACAGTAACTTCAAGTCTAACTGTAGGTGGACTAGAGGTTGGAAATACAGGTACAGACAACGATGGCGCTGTTTCAGTGGCCGGGCTCAATGGGCATACCGTTCTTGCGGCGTTAGACGGCCAATCTGGTTATGGTTTTTATCCAGACCCGACAATACCCTTACAATATCTTAAAGATAATAGGGAAACTGTCATTGGACGACTCGGTAAATATCGTGGTGAGCACTTATGGGGCTCGCAAATAAACCTAACTATTTTTCCGAACTTGCAGATGCTGCCGGGCCTTAATTGGTTCCGTATTTATCATCCTAAAGGACCGGGTAAATTTGAAATGTGGACTTGGGCGATGGTGGACAAAGAAATGTCCGATGAATTAAAACAAATGATATTGGATAATGTTAGCCGAACGTTTGGCCCAGCCGGATTGTTTGATAATGACGATGGCGATAATCTACAAGCCATCACAGAGCAAAGTCGTGGTTGGCGTACGCGTCAAATGGACGTGTACACAAATATGGCAATAGGTGGTGAACAAACCCGTGATGAAATGCCTGGCGTGGTAAGTGATGGTTTGGTGTGTGAACAAAACCAGCGATATGTGTACCGGCGTTGGCTAGAAATGATGAATGCAGACAGTTGGGCCGACATTCCAAACTATAACAGCCTTGAAGAAGCACGTGCAACGGAGGGTAAATGATGGTGCAAGCAGCAGATGATGTGTACCTTGCGCTACAGCGAGAATTATTTCATGAGGCGCGGCTGTTAAGTGCGGCTGATTATGACGGTTGGGTTAGCATGCTAGCTGATAATATAAAGTATTCAATGGATATGCCACAACGTCGCTTTATAGAAGATAAAAGTAACGATAGAGCGCCTAAAAAGACACCCATTTTTGATGATGATATGGCGGCATTAAAAATGCGCATTGAACGGTTTAAAACAGGGTTTGTGTGGGCAGAAAACCCGATTAACTCGATTAGGCATATCATCAGCAATGTGGAAGTGTTTGAAACAAAAACTGACAATGAGTTTACCGTGTATTCAATTATGGAAGTACACCGTAGTCGACTTGATGCAGAACGTAAACGCCTAACAGCAGGGCGAAAAGACCTCTGGCAGGTATCTGAAACAGGCTATAAACTCGTAAAACGAACCGCAACGCTAGATGATGGTGTTGTATTAGACAGTAATATGAATTTCTTTTTTTAGGAGAACAAAATGGGTTGGATGGACAATAAGGTATTGTTAATTACGGGCGGTGCATCAGGCATTGGTAAAGCGGTTGTTGAGCGGTTTGTAGCTGAAGGCGCAAAGGTGTGTGTGATGGACCGTTCGCAAGACGGCATTGATGCACTAGAAGCAGAGTTTAATGGCAAGGTGGTTGGTTTAACTGGCGATGTGCGCTCATTAGCTGATAACAAAGCTGCTGTAGCGAAAACAGTTGAAGCATTTGGCCAGCTTGATACCTTTATTGGTAATGCGGGTATTTGGGACTATATGGTGCCCTTAGAAGGGCAGGAAGATGACAAAGTAGAAGACATTTGCGATGAGATTTTTGCCGTTAATGTTAAAGGCTATGTGTTGGGCGCAAAAGCAGCCTTGCCAGAGCTCAGAAAAACCAAAGGCAGCATTGTCTATACTGCTTCCAGTTCCAGTTACTTTACTGGTGGTGGCGGGCCGATTTATGTAGCCTCAAAACACGCAGTTGTTGGTTTAATTAAGCAGTTGGCACATGAAGTAGCGCCGGATGTACGGGTTAATGGTGTTGCCCCTGGCGGCACACTAACTAACTTGGGTGGTAGTAATGCCGCTGGCCAAGCGGATGCGAAATTGAATGAGATTCCAGGTGTGGATCAAATGATTGGCAGCATGACACCACTTGGCTTTACCTCAAAACCTGAAGACCATGCCGGTATTTATTTGTTATTGGCGTCAGATAAAAACGGCGGTTATATTACCGGTAGTGTCATCAGTTCAGATGGTGGTATTGGCTTAGGTATGAGGCCTGAGCAGTAATGGTTTATTTATGTTTGAATAATTAGAGCGTAGGTTTGTTTTAAATGGTGTTATAGGCTGTAGTTTAGAGGTGGGGGTGAAATACTTACGTTATCCCACCAAAATCAACAATAAGTATTTCGCAAGGATGCGTCGAATATCAACGAATCAAAAGACCCACTCACGTCAGTTACGTAAAAATATGACGGACGTTGAGCGGTTATTATAGTCAAAAACAAGAAGCCGCCAATTCCTGGGCTATCGTTTTCGTCGGGAACACCCTATTAAAAACTATATCGTTGCTTTTGTGTGCTTAGACAGCAAATTAATTATTGAATTAGACGGCGGACAGCATATGGACCAACATGATTATGACGAACGTCGAGATAAGGTATTGAATCAAGAAGGGTTTGAAGTGTTACGTTTTTGGAATAATGACGTTATTGATAATTTGAATGGGGTTTTGGAAGTGGTTTGTAAGCGCCTTCTCGTGACCTGAAGGCGAGCCCTGAAATTGTATATTTGTTTGAAGGCTTATTTGTGTGATGCGTTGTTTGTTCCGATCATTGAACTGGCGGTTATTTGACCCCCATCCCAGCCTCCCCCCTTAAATGGGGAAGGAGTAAAGGGGGGCTCTAAACAAGCAATATTGTGTAAATAACACAGATCAAAACACATGGATTTGGTTTTAAATTACTGAGTCAGTTTGAAAGGAGCTGTATTTAGCCCGGTGTATTTTGAATTGTTCCCTCCCGCCTTTAAGAGGGAGGGCTATGGTGGGGGTAAACATCAAGCGTGAGAGTAAAAAACATTTAACCTACACTGGATAAGCAACATACCTAGGCAACACGTTCGAATCAGTGATGGCTTTACGATGCTTAAATTCTGCCTTACCGCCTTTAAGCGTAATGATGTCTTCATACCGCCCAACACATAAAATTTTAGTATGGTTGGTATCTTTTTGTGTGTAATAAATAGAAAAGTTAAACGTAGCGCGTACGGTTCCACTTTCTTGTTCGACAATATTGGTTAATTGCGTGAAGTGGCGCATTTGATAATGCTCAGTCGAGTCTATTTGAATATCAACAACTTGCGTTACACGATCTTGCAGCCGTTCATAACAATCATCGAGCATAAAGGCGATGGGAAGCCCTCGGCGCACATTCTCTTCGGCAATAAAGGTATAACTACCCTGTTGGCTAAAACAGGCCAGCCAGCCAGTCATATCCATATTATCTAGCGCGCAGATATAATCACGGTTTAGGTTTTCTACTGCGCTAACAGTATCGTTTGATAGCTTACTCATGATTCGCTCCTTTCAAAACCCATGCGTTTTCTATAGTGTTCCCAGCGCGGCAAGTTACCGGATTCGTCATTTTGTTTTACGGTGAATGATAGTTTATGTTCGTCTTCCACACCTTTTTGGAAAATAGCATTACCGGGTGTTTTATTTCCAATATCAATTCGTGAGAAAACAGAGGCATCTTCCATGCTGATTAGACCGCAAGGGCCTAATAGGTTGCTGGATTGGCGAATTCGATGAGCGAGCATTTCTTCGTCATCATCTTCATGGGAGAAGTAAGCATAATGAACTTCTAAGCCTTTCGGGCCTTTGGGGAAGGCGTACCGAATATTGAGCATATCCATGTGTTTGGAATAGACAGTGACAGGAAATTGCATTTGTACGATAGAGCCGGTGCTGGTTTCTGTGCCTTTAAAATCCAATATCGAACCATCTTCTAGCGCGGTAATGTCATCTGGTATTTTAAGTTCAGACTCAAAAGACAAATGGCCGTTTTCGGTCACTTTTTGGAAGCCTTTGCCACCTTGCCAATTGAGTAAGGCGAATGCTTTGTGTAATAAAGGTGCGTGATAGCCGTCGTTATCGCAATAAGCTTTCCAATTGCAGTCGTACATGACTTTTTGATAGCCAATTAATTTTAGGCGGCCATCACCACCCAATATGCGGCTAAGTGGTTCGTAAAAGCTTTCACCTAAATATTCCTTTAATGGCGGTGTTTTATCACTCATGGTGACGAAAAATAAGCCACAAAATTCTTCTAGACGTAATTTCGCGAGTCCAAAGTTCTTACGATCAAAACCGGGCGCATAGTCTCTGCTGTTAGGGCAACCAACTAAGTCACCTTGTAAGTTAAATAACCAACGATGATACGGACATTCAAGTTCTTTTTTATTGCCAGAGCTTTCGGTAATTAATGATGTACCGCGATGGGTGCAAGTGTTTTGAAAAACACGGATTTCGCCATCTTCACCGTGTACAGCAAAAATTGGCATTTCACCTAATTCTGCGGCCTTGTAATCACCAGGGTTAGGAATCTCGGCTCGATGAACAATGGGGTGCCATTCTTCGCCGTAAAAAATAGTTTCTAGTTCCTTAGGCCACAGCTCTTCCATTTCGAAAACAGCTTTGGGAATTTCATTGTATTTTTTAGGCCACACAAGTGTTGGGCCTTCGGTCGATTGCTTTGTCATTATTTTTTCCTAGGCTGAAGTTAGTAAACTATATCGATTTATCATAAAGTTACAAAGTTGATTATCATTAGAAAATGACGTAAATCATTATCTGGGCGGTGCATTTGCGTGTTCAACAAGGGAGGGCATATCTTGAATGGTGACAGTTTTGCCTTCTTTGGTGATACAGCCAATTTTAATTAATGTAGTGAATGAGCGGCTAATAGTTTCAACGGCCAACCCCAAATGAATAGAGATATCATGGCGGTTCATGGGTAGGTTAAAGTCGTTACGAGGACAACTGAACTGGTTACTACGCCGGTGGTACCTTATCAAAAAAGTGGCTAAGCGTGATGTGGCGGCCTGAATAGCGATGTTATTTTGTGTTTCGTTTGCTGATGCTAGACCTGAACTATAGGCCTTTACGGCGAAGTCTGACAATGCGGGAAACTTATGCCTTAGTTTAACGAGTGGTCGATATGCGATTTTACAGACCATGCTATCTTCTAAAGCAGTAGCACTATTTCGATACCGGCCCCTTGCTGCGCTATCTAAACCGATAATGTCGCCTGGTAAAAAGAAATGAGCAATATGTTCAGCCCCAGATGGTGTTGTGATTTGTGTTTTAAATGCCCCAGACTTCACTACGTAAAGGACGCTTGCGGGTGCGCCTTGTTTGAATAGGACATCACCATTGTTGAGATTAATATTTGTGGTGACAATATTAGTGAATTGATTTAAATCCTTAAGCTCAATGGCAGAAGGGATACATTTTTTTGCTAAAAAACATTCTGAGCAGTTAGCTGCTAAATTGTTAGGTGCCATCTTTATGGAGTATTGAAATAATACATATAAGCTAACTATAAACTATATATTTGGGCGTTGGAATAGGAAAAATAAAACACCAAACACCAAACACCAAAAACGCTGTTCTTGGTGTTTGGTACAGAAGCTAAAGCTGCATTATTTTTTGATAACCTTTCCACAAGCCACGAATAAGCCCTTCGGTGACCAGATGATCATTGCCGGTAGCCTCTTTGCCGTCCATTTGTATGACGTTTGTGTACTTGCCATCACGAACAATGGCGTTTTGGCACAACTCGGTAGACTCGCCGTCTTCCATGGAAATAAGCCCAGCGGGACCAATTAGGTTGAATTGTTTTAGGCGAATGTTTCTAAGTTCTTCTGTATCGTCTTTATAGCCAAAATACGTCCAAACGAGTTCGAATTCATCCTTACCTTTCGGTAAAATTTGGCGGAAGGCCAAGGTGTTTTGAATTTGCTGTAGCACCAATGATGGGAACAAAGACAAAATGACCAAGGTGATGCCGTCGTCAAATTCCTGCTGGCCCTTTAATAGCGAAGGATCTTTTAGTTCATACTCACCTGTTTGAAGCGTGCGAAGTTTATCCTTTTTCATGTCGTCCAAGGCATCAGCGCTTTCGGTTCCGCTACTGGCCCACAGTACGGAGTGGTAATCGTTATTAACGATAGATGCGCCTTTTTGAGAGGAACGATATAGGCCAAAGGTGGCGTGAAAAAGGTGTAATAAACTCGCGTGGTATGGGTCTTTGGTGTTTTCTGAATAAAACTTCCAGTTACCTGCAATGTATTGGCGAGTAGTGCCGAGTATTTCAATCGGTTTATGCATGAGGCGTTTGAAGTGATACGCAACGTCTTCGCCCATGTATTCTTCAATATCGGGTGTATTATCGCCGAAGGTGCCGAAAACAGTGTCTTGGAAAACAACGACACGCACTTTACGTAAGCTGTGCTGTTTTTTATCAAAGTCTTTCGGCATGCCGCCTTTACCCGCAAGCCCGCGCTGGAAAGGTACGCCGCGCAAATCGCCTTTAGCGTCATAAGCCCATTGGTGGTAAACGCAAGCGAATACGCCATCTTCGGATTTGCCATGGCGTTCACGGCAAACTTCTGCACCACGGTGCGCGCAGCGATTTACCCATGCGTACACTTCATCGTCGTGCCCGCGGGTAACAACCACAGGGGTGTCGCCAATGTAGGTTGATTTAAAGCTGCCTTTATCCGGTATTTCTGCGGTGGCTGCTAAAAAGTGCCAGGTGTCGCCGTTATAAATTTTTTCTTGCTCAAGCTCGTAAACCTCTTCGCTATTAAATACGGAATACGGTACAGCGGTGCAGCCTGCTTCTTTAGGCCATTTTAAATGTTCTGGTGTTGTGCTCATATGTGTCTCCTTAAATAGGAATAACCATTAAGGTTGTGATTTTGTGGGTGTCGAAGATGGCGGAACGCTCTTTGAATTTAAGCACGCCATTATCACGCACGATAACGTCTACATAACGACCAACGTTGTACACAGTACTTTCGCCATCGTTACAGGTTTTAAACACGGCATAGTTTGATTGAACGTTAAACGTGTTGCCATCTTCAGACGTGATAACCGGGTTGCTAAGCAGGTGACGGTACCATTGAACTTGGTAAACGTTGGCGTGACGAAGCGCAGTTACGCGATCTTCTAACATGCCTCGACTGTCGCACCACATAACGGCTGTTGGCAAGCCAACTTCATGGTTTTCCCGAGGGATAATGCGATACAAACAAGAGTCAGTAAAAAAATCTGGCCAGTTTTCTAGTTTGTCGTCATCTATGCATTGAGCATAGGCGTTCAATAAATCTTCTACTTCGCTCTTTAATTCAAGCGTGATATTTGAGGCAGCCATGAGGTCTCCTGTAGTTGAGTGCGGTTTGGGTATAAGGCCAGTATAAAAGGCCCATCAGATTAAACGATGATTCTAGTCATTAAAAATTAATTTAATAAAAAGCGTTTCTTTAGCTGTTATCAATAAGGTTCATTTTGCCAATGAGGTCTTGAATATCAACATTTTTCGAATTATCGAGCAATACTGATACACGATTGATTGTGCTAACCACAGAGCCTTGGCGGCTGTGTAGGTAATAGCCATCTAGCGGGTACATAACAGTTTTATCTTCGCGAGCGCGGTGGTAGCTCAATTGGCTAATACCCATAATGCCTAAGCCAGCAGCTTCAGAATGCGCCATTAAGCGCTCAGCACGGTCTTCTGTAATATCACCAATATATTCTGTTAAAAGAGGCGGTGAAACAGCGCCTTTTCCAGCAACAGCTTCATGCCAGCGCACTGCGCCAACAACGCCATCAACATCTAATAAAGTACTAAAAATGACGGGTGTAGACATAAGATCTCCTTGAGTTTGTCGTTATATAAACGTGTATCTTTGAATTTAGAGGTTAGCTCAGGACCACGTTAAAAGGCAACTGCTAAATTTGCTTCATTTCATTTGTGGGAAATGTTTAGCTTATAAATGATTTAAGTCATGTTGCATTGGGTAGAAAATGAAGAGAATAATGTTAAGCTAATATTCCATAGTATTTACACATATTAAATTTGATGAGTTTAAAACCAACAGTAGCAACGATGATTGGAGACCCTGCCGGCATTGGCCCCGAAGTGGTGGCCAAGGCGTGGGCAACGGGTGAATTACACGATTATTGCCAACCTGTTTTAATTGGCAGCCAATTGGTGATGCAGCGTGCAGTTAAAGATTGCGGCTTGTCATTAAAGGTTAATAAAGTGGCGTCGGTGAAGGATATTCAAAATGACCCCGCTATTATTGATATTATCGATTCTGGGAAATTTGATGATGAGAGCTTCAAACTAGGGCTAGATAACGAATCGTGCGGGCAAATAAGCGCCGATTGGTTAGACGAAATGGATCAGCTGGCATTAGCAGGCGAGGTAAATGCAACGGTGATGGCGCCGATCAGTTCGGTGTCGATGAAAATGGCCGGCGTGTTAGATAAAGTTATCAACATGGAGCCTGGCCATAGCTATTTATTTTTAATTAGCGGCCCGCTACGCGTTATGCACCTAACAGACCACCTGCCGTTGCGTGATGTGTGCGACTTAATTACCGCTGATCTAGTGTCAACATCCATTTCACAATTAAATAAAGCCTTGATCTCTTGGGGTATAGAAAAACCACGAATAGCGGTAGCAGGATTAAATCCGCATGCGTCGGGCAAAGAAGAAGACGAAGAAATTACTCCGGGTGTTGAGCAAGCAAAAGCACAAGGTATTAATGTTGAAGGCCCTATCGCACCAGATTCTGTTTTTAGACACTGTATAGATGGCCACTACGACGTGGTGTTGGCGATGTTTCATGACCAAGGCCATATTGCGATTAAAACCTGGGGCTTTTCCGGTAATTGCGCGTTGATTATGGGGCCGCCGTATTTACATATGTCGGTCGCACACGGCACCGCGTATGATTTGGCGGGTACTGGGCAAGCCGACCATTCGATGATGTTAGAAGCGATAAAATTAACCGGAAACCTTGCCGCGGGCAATGGTTTTTTAAACAATAGGTAAACAGGAGTATTTATGAACGCTCAGCAACAAGTAGACAGCATCAACATTAATGGCAACAGCGCACCCTTTTCTGTTTATTTAGACGAAGACGTTTATAAACTAGAGCAAGAAAAATTATACCGTGGGCCGGTTTGGTCTTACCTAGGTTTAGATGCAGAAGTACCTAACGCCGGTGATTACAAGTCTACCTTTGTGGGAGATACGCCTGTTGTTATGACACGTGATGAAGCAGGTAATATTCATGCGTGGGTTAATCGTTGTGCGCATAAAGGCGCGCAAGTGTGTAGAGAGCGCTTTGGGCACTCTGATGATGGTGCGTTTACCTGTGTTTACCATCAGTGGGCGTATGACGCAAAAGGTGATTTAAAAGGCGTGCCGTTTCGCCGCGGTTTAAAAGGTGCGGGCGGTTACGAAAAAGATTTTGATATGGGCGCGCATGGTTTGCGCCAGCTAAAGGTGGCAACTATTGCTCAGATGGTGTTTGCCAGTTTTGATGACAGTACACCCGACTTAGAAACATTTTTAGGCGAAAAAATGTGTGCGAATATTCATCGCATTATGCACAAGCCAATTAAAGTAATTGGCTACGCGCGCCAGTATATGAAGGGCAATTGGAAGCTGTATTCAGAAAATAGCAGAGATGCCTACCATGGTGGCCTATTGCACTTGTTTTACCCAACGTTTGGCATTTATCGCCAAAGCCAAGAGAGCGAAGGCGTGTTAAATGAGATCGGTTACCATAATTACTTTAATGTGTCCGCGCCTGCGCCGGCAAAAAAAGTTGATTATGAAGGCTTTAAAGAAGAAGCGAACCGTGAGATGCAAGGCCCACATGAGCTAAAGGATCCGCGAGTACTTAAATTTGTACCGGAACGAGATGATAGAGTTGGCTTAAGCATTCAGTCTTTATTCCCATCGGTGGTGTTACAGCAAATTCAAAACACCTTAGCGGCTCGGCAAGTGTTGCCAAAAAGCGTTAATGAAACAGAATTGGTCTGGACATACTTTGGTTTTGAGGATGATAATGAAGAAATGGATCAGCACCGCTTGCGAAATATTAATTTAGTAGGCCCCGCGGGGTTTATTTCAATGGAAGATGGCGAGGCAGTAGAGCTTTGCCAAAACGGTGTTCATCGCGATGAAACTGAACGCTCATTTATAGAGATGGGCGGCACGGAAGCTGCGCAACACACAAGCCCAATAGGCATGGATGAAAATGCCGTACGTGGGTTTTGGAAAGGTTATAGAAAAGTGATGACAAGCAGTTAAACAATAAGGTGTAGAGATGATAGATTCAACAGAATTGGTCGATACGAAAAATTCGACTCAAGCAAAAAAGATTTTTGGTGACCAAGACGTTTACGAACAAGAGTTAGAGCGAATTTTTGGTCGCTGTTGGTTGTTTTTGGCGCATGAATGCATGCTTGAAAAAACAGGCGACTTTATTACAACAACAATGGCAGAAGATCCGGTGGTGGTTACCCGTGCTAAAGATGGCTCCATAAACGCATTTATCAATTCTTGTAGCCACCGCGGTAACCGTGTGTGTACGGCAGATTCAGGCAATTCAAAATCCTTTGTTTGTAATTATCACGGCTGGGTATTTGGGTCTGATGGCTCGTTGGTTGATGTGCCGTTAGAAGAAACCTGCTACCACGGAGATATTGATAAGAGTAAATTTGGGCTTCCTAAAATTCGTGTAGAAAGCTATAGAGGGTTTGTCTTCGGTTGTTTTGATGACGACGCACCAAGTTTAAATGACTATCTTGGTGATTGGGGCTGGTATTTAGATACCTTTATGGTGGGTGCAGGCGAGGGCATGGAGTTAGTTGGCCCGCCCATGAAATCAACCTTAAAATGCAACTGGAAAGTACCCGCTGAAAATTTTGTTGGCGACGCGTACCACGTGGGTTGGACGCACGCGGCAGCACTTGAAGTGCTTGGTGGTGAGCTGGCCATGTTGGCAGGTAATACCGCTGAAATGCCATATGACCAATTGGGTCTACAAGTGACAACGCGCCATGGTCATGGTTTTGGTGTTATTCGACAAGCCGCGGCATCCATCCATGTAAAGCGTGAGGGCTTCGATAAATTTAATCAAGAAATGATTCCTAAAGTGGCTGAAAAGTTAGGCCAACCTAGGGCAGACTTATTTGATGGACACTGGAATTGTACGACCTTTCCAAGTTGCTCATTCCTGTATGGCACAAACATTTTTAAAGTCTGGCACCCAAGAGGGCCGAATGAGATTGAAGTGTGGTCGTATGTGTTGGTGCATAAAAGTATGGACGATGCGACTAAAAAAGAGGTGGTAAAGCAAGCGGTTAGAAGCTTTGGAACAGCGGGCACCTTGGAAAGTGATGATGGCGATAATATGGTGAATGCTACCTCTATTAATAAAGGTGCCCAAGCTCGAAAAAACCGAATGAGTTCAACGATGGCTCAGGGGCATGAAGGGCCGCACCCAGATTACCCAGGCATCGTCGGTTCAAGCTTTGTGGGTGAAACGTCGTACCGTGGTTTTTACCGTTTTTATCAAGAAATAATGAATGCAGACAGTTGGCAAGCGATTCATGAAAAAGATGATGAATGGGATGATATGTTCGAGAACAAAGATTTTTGGAAGAATAAATTAGCGGGGGATAAATAACATGCACGATATCCAACCGACAGACCGCGTTTCATTAGAAGAGCATTACGCTATTTCGCAACATGCCTATGCCGAAGCGCGTATGCTGCAAAATCATCAATATAAAGAATGGTTAGAAGAAATTGTTGCTGACGATATCCACCTTTGGATGCCAGTGACTGAACGTCGCTATCGTAAAGATAAGCGCCCAGAGCCAGGCCCAGATGATATGGCGATTTATAGTGATGATTACAGTGAGGTAAAACAACGTGTTGACCGTATGTACACAGGCACGGTGTGGATGGAGGATCCAGCGTCTGATATTAAATACCTACTGACTAATATTGAAGCGTTTCATACGGACCAAGCTGACTTGTTTAAAGTGTATACCAACGTGGCGTATATCCGTCACCGCCAGCAAGATGAGCGCACAGAACACGTGGGCTCAAGAATTGATTTGTTACGTAAAGTGGGCGACAAATTTCAACTAGTGCGCCGTAAAATTACTTTAGACGCCCGAGTTACCGTAGATAAAAATTTATATTTCTTTGGCTAGTGGCCAACGAGATTTTAATTCTTTCCTGAATAAGGGGAAGGCGTGAAAAGTTTGAATGAGCGATTTATACATTAAATAAAAGAGGAAACAAAAAATGGTAAAAGTGACAGAAGTAGGCTACATGGGTTTCAACGTGACGGATTTAAATGCGTGGCGTGAATTTGCAACAAAATGCGTTGGTTTGGAAATTGAAGAAGGCGATAGTGATGACCGTTTTTACTTAAGAATGGATACGCATCATTACCGGTTTGCCATTCATCAATCGAATGAGGACGATTTGGCGTACACAGGTTGGAGAGTATCTGGTCGTGAAGAATTTGAAGCGATGCAACAGCAATTAAGCGATGCGGGCGTCGAGTACCAAGTAGCGTCAGAGGAAGACGCAGAAGAGCGTTGTGTTTTGGGCCTGTTAACGCTACAAGACCCTTCAGGCAATGCCGTGGAAATTTTCTATGCGCCGCAAGTTGATGTAATGAAGCCTTTCCACCCAGGCCGCCCAATGCATGGTAAATTCTTAACTGGTGATCAAGGTGTAGGCCACTTTATTATTCGCTCTATGGATGATGAAGCCATGTACCAATTTTATTCAATGTTGGGCTTAAGGGGCTCGGCTGAATATAAATTAAAATTACCAAATGGTATGACGGCAAAACCAACCTTTATGAGCTGTAATGACCGTCAGCATTCATTAGCCTTTGGTTTAGGCCCAATGGAAAAGCGCATTAACCACCTAATGTTGGAATACACGGAATTTGATGACTTGGGTCTTGCGCATGACACGATTCGCCAAGAAGGCATTGATGTGGCTATGCAATTGGGTAAACACTCAAATGACCAAGCGTATACTTTTTACTTCGCAACGCCATCAGGTTGGTTGTTAGAACTTGGACACGGCGCGCGTCATACGCTAAAAGATCAAGAATATTATGTAGGCGATGTGTTTGGTCACAGACCAGAAGCAAAGGGCTATGGCATGGATATCGATTTATAAGGTAGTTTTAGCGATAACGATTAAAAAAGGGCGCTTCGGCGTCCTTTTTGTTGCTTATTATGTGAGGCCTAGTTTTGATGCGTATAAGCGAAAAAAAGCCCATTTTATCGAGATAAAATGGGCAAGTATTCGAGAAGGGAAGTCTCAGAATTACATACACCTATTATTCATAAGTGGTCTTGCAAATCAAAACAGCGGTTAGGCCGCGTATGATATTTATAGCGCTGAGTTTTTAGCTAGCACAGTATCGCTTTGCACAGGAAGATCTAATTCCATTGCATAGTCTTCAGCATAAGTACGTTCATCAGTTGCTTCAACAACAACGTGAGTTGTTGGCAATACAACGTCTAATGAATAGTCAGATGCATAAGTTAGCTCGTCAGATGTTTCAGTTGTGTAGCTGCTAGCTGTTGGTGCTACAAGCTCCATTGAATAGTCTTCAACGCCTGGGTTTGCATAAGCAACGCCAAGAGTTAATGCGTTAAGTGTAAGTGCTGCAGTTAAAGTTTTTAATGTGTTCATTTTCGTCTCCGTTTCGTTAAGTTCGAGAGTAGTCTATATGCAAAGATAGAATATACAAAGAATTAAAAAGAATAAGAGATGTGCTTTCTTATATCTCATATGAAAAAATTGTTAAAAAACAATGATTAAGAGTCAACTATTGCCTACAGGGATAGCGAAAATTCTTTAAATTACTGTTATCTTAAGTGTTAGGCGGCTAATTCGTTCGTCTCTATTAAGTAATTGATGGTTGGTGTGGAAGAGTTAATGTGAAAAAAGTACGGCTAGTTAGAGGTTGTTTAATATTTAGCCCAGGGTGATTGTTTGCGTTGACTGTGTCTACGGTTTCTAATAAATTAAGATTACTTTAATAATATGAGCAAGGACACTTGATGCAAAAAATCCCAATGCCCGATGATTGTGGTTACTTCGGCGAATACGGTGGACAAATAATTCCGCCTGAATTAGCCGTTATCATGGATCAAATTAAAGACGCATACCTTGAAATCTCACAAACTAAAGCTTTCCAAGACGAACTAAACGACCTCTATGCTAATTATGTCGGCCGCCCTAGTCCTATTTATTACGCAAAGCGTTTAAGTGAAAAGCTGGGTGGGGCAAAAATATTCCTCAAACGCGAGGACTTAAATCATACCGGCGCACACAAAATTAACCATTGTTTGGGTGAGGCTTTATTGGCTAAGCATATGGGCAAAACAAAAGTATTGGCAGAAACAGGTGCCGGTCAACACGGTGTGGCTTTAGCAACAGCTTGTGCCTTAGTTGGCCTTGACTGCGAAATTCATATGGGCGCGGTGGATATTGCTAAAGAACACCCAAATGTCACTAAAATGAAAATTTTAGGCTGTACATTGGTCGAAGTAACGCGCGGTACTCAAACCTTAAAAGATGCTGTTGATAGCGCCTTCGAAGAGTATTTAAAAGACCCTGTTAATTTTATTTATGCGATTGGTTCTGTGGTTGGGCCGCACCCTTTTCCAATGATGGTGAGAGACTTTCAGAGTGTTGTGGGTAAAGAATCTCGAGAGCAGTTTCTTGAGCAGCATGGAAAGTTGCCCGATGTGGTGACCGCTTGTGTGGGTGGCGGTTCTAATGCTATTGGTATGTTCACCGCATTTTTGGGTGACGAATCAGTTGATTTGGTCGGTGTAGAACCAGCAGGTAAAGGGTTAGATACCAACCATCATGCGGCAACGATGAGTAAAGGTGTCAAAGGCGCTTTGCATGGTTTCAAATGTTATAACTTGCAAGATGAGGCTGGCGAACCGTTGCCTGTTCATTCCATTGCTTCAGGTTTGGACTACCCGGGCGTTGGTCCTCAACATTGTTTATTGAAAGACTTAGGGCGAGTGGATTACGTTGCAGTGGATGATGATGATTGCGTGGATGCGTTCATGACCCTATCGAGAGTTGAAGGAATTATCCCTGCGTTAGAAAGTGCGCATGCGGTGGCTTATGCAATGAAGATTGCGGGCGATATGTCGCCGGAGCAAACTATTTTAATTAATTTGTCAGGGCGTGGTGATAAGGATGCGGATTTTATTGCGGATAAATTGGGGTTATAGGGTTTATTTACTGCCGTAAGGGCGTTCATTTTTTGCATTGCCAAAAAACGAACGCCCTTGCGGCAGCAAAAATAGTACTTCTGAGAGAATAGCTGGTGAGATTACGATTGAAAAAAGCAACTCGACCTTTAGGTCGAAACCCAGCAAACCTAATATGACAGCTCCAACGCATTACACAAATAATCCATTAAATCATTAGCTGCTTTATAACGTTTATGAACAATGTTAACCAAGTCAGGGCTTGTTATGTCTTCTTGGCTAAGTGGGTGGATGGCGATAAAGTCTTTACGCTTTAAATCGTTAATCATCGGGTGATCTTTTGCGTAGCCGCGTGGGTAAGTTTTGAGCGAGTCACCGGAAAATGAGTAGAGTCGTTTGAAGGTTTTGTTGTCTGTTAGTTGTTTCCAGGCGTTTGGGCTATCGCTGATCATTTCGCGAATCTTGCTGAGTGCTTTGCTGTCGGGGCGCCAGATTCCTGCGCCTACAAAACATTCTTGCGGCGATATGTGCAGGTAAAACCCCGGTGCGTGTACATCCTTCCCTGCCACGTGTCTAAATTGAATGCCAATATTGGTTTTATAGGGCGTTTTATCTTTGCTAAATCTTGCATCTCGGTAAACGCGCATTAACGAGCCGCCAGTTTTTTTTGAAATAGCAGTAAAACTTGGCGATAGCGATTCAATGCTAGGCCGCATCGCTTCAATAAAATCTAAGGCTGGCGAACGAACGTGGTCTTCATACAAGGGTTTGCGCTCGTTAAACCATGGGCGATTGTTGTTGCTAGTCAGTTGATTTAAAAAATCGAACGTCTGCTGGTTAAAGAAAGAAGGTTGCATTGTCGTTGTCCTGTATATGATTTAAAGCATGGCTTGTTTGTTAGTTGAAGATATAATAACCTTAATAACTAATATTTACGGCATAAATCATTTGGGGTAGGAATGGCTAGTTTTAATGTAAAAATCAGCGAACAAGAGTTTGAGTTTAAATGCGAAGAAGGCGATACAATTTTACGTGCGGCGCTTCGTGCAGGGCTTGGTATGCCGTATGAGTGTAACTCGGGCGGTTGTGGTAGCTGTAAGGTTGAAATTCTTAACGGCGAGATTAATGATGTTTGGCCAGATGCGCCAGGCCTATCGCCACGTGATATTAAAAAAGGCCGCAAACTAAGCTGCCAATGTATTCCAACGGCTGATTGTGAAATTAAGGTGCGCTTGAACCATGAGGCAATGCCAGTTCATAAGCCCATTAAATCAAAAGCCACGTTATTCCAAATTAATACATTAACGGATGATATGGCGGAATTTTGTTTTAAAACAGAACATGCAGCTAATTTTGAGCCAGGCCAATTCGCTTTATTAGACTTCCCTGGGGTTGTTGGTTCACGTGGATACTCAATGAGTAATTTGCCAAATGATGCAGGTGAGTGGAATTTCATTATTAAAAAAATGCCTGGTGGTAGTGCGACGGGTAAACTGTTCGATGAATATAAAGTAGGCGACGAAATAATTGTTGATGGCCCTTATGGCTTGGCGTATTTAAAACCTGAAATTCCTCGCGATATTGTTTGTGTCGGTGGTGGTTCGGGCTTGTCGCCAGAAATGTCTATCATTAAAGCAGCAGCAAAAGATCCGCGATTAGAAGATCGTAATATTTATTTATTCTACGGTGGTAGAGCGCCTAAAGACATTTGCACGCCAGCGCTTATTGAAGCTGATGATGATATGCGAGGTAGAATTAAAAACTTTAATGCAGTGTCAGATGTTGATGCAGCAAAAGCAGCGGGTTGGGATGGTGAAGTAGGCTTTATTCATGAATTGTTGGCCAAAACATTAGGTGATAAACTACCTGAGCATGAGTTTTATTTCTGTGGCCCACCACCAATGACCGATGCGTTAACACGTATGTTGATGATGGAATATAAAGTACCATTTGACCAAATTCATTATGATCGTTTTTATTGATTAATTATTTTATAACTTAACTATATTGATACCAGAATATGAGTAATTTAGTAACGCTGTGTAAAGCAGACGATGTAAAAGAAGAAGCGCCGATTTCAGTAACACCAGAAGGTTTTCCAGGCTTGGCAGTGTACGAGTTTGAAGGTGAATACTTCGTAACAGATAACCTTTGCACACATGGCATGGCGATGTTGACAGACGGTTACCAAGATGGCGAAGAAATTGAATGCCCATTCCATGGCGGTGCATTTTCAATAAAAACAGGTGAAGCGACGGCTTTTCCTTGTCAGATAGCAATTAAAAGCTATCCAGTAACGCTTGAAGACGGCAATATTTGCATTCCAGCTGCTGAGTAATTCGCGTCATGAAAAATAGCATTGATTTTTATTTTGATTTAATGAGCCCATTTAGTTATTTGGCTCATGTAAAGCTGCCTGATTTAGCACGCAAGTATGACTTGTCTGTGGCGTATCATCCGATGGACATTCCACAAGCAAAAATGGCAGCAGGTAACTACGGCCCATCTAACCGTGAAGTGCCAGCAAAAATAAAAGTGATGCTAGCCGATTTAAAACGTTGGGCTAAGCACTACGACGTGCCATTTACATTCCCTAAAAACTTACAAGTTGAGCTTTGGAACGTAGGTGTATTATTCGCTATCGAAAAAGGCGAAGAAGAGGTTTATGTTAATGCTGCGTATGCAAAAATTTGGGGCGAAGGTTGTGACCCAGCGGATATTACAGAGCTACAGCAAGTAGCTGAAGGGCTGGGTTGGGATGTTGCAGCGTTTACCAGCTTTGTAGAGTCTAACGAAGCGCAAACGGCGTTCCGTAAGGCTTGTGTACAAGCGCATCAAGTGGGTGTGTTCGGTGCGCCGATTATGATGTTAGATGACGAGATTTGGTGGGGTAATGATCGTTTTGACTTTATTGAAGAGTATCTTCAGCAGCGTTAAGCGTTTTAATCATTTTAATATGGGCAATGCCAGCCTCATCCATAGGTTCGCCCAGTCGAATAAACCCATTTTTAATATAAAAGCCCTCGGCTGAAAGCTGTGCGTGGCAAGTTAATTGTTCTAGTTTTAAGTGCCGAGCTTGCTGATTAATCAGCCGCAGTAGTTCATTGCCTATTCCCTGCCTTCGATAATTTTTTAGCACGGCCATTCGGCCAAACTTTCCGCTAGCAATCAACCTAGCCGTTGCAACAGGATTTTGCCGGTCATTAAAAACCACAACATGATGGCTATGTTCGTCAAGGGTATCTAGTTCTATGGCGCTGGGAACACCTTGTTCAGTAACAAAGACGGTGAGCCGAATTGGTTTGCAGTATTTTTTGAGTTTGGCCCAAGTATCAGTTTGTGATCTAAACCGTGACACTACGGGATGGCAACCTCGGTCAACAAAACATGAGAGGCGCTTTGTCCGCGTGTTGTGTAGTCTTGAAGTACAAGCCGGTGTTCTGTGGTGGCGCTAAGAACGGCCTGAATATCTTCGGGGTATACGCTGTCTCGCCCATCCATAAGGGCCCACGCTTTAGCGGATTGCACCAAGCCAATACCGCCTCTAGGGGACAAGCCTTGAGAGAATAAAGGTGAGGTACGTGAAAATTCCAACAAAGCTTGTACGTAGGCAATGAGGGGCTCAGCCACATGAACGTTAGGGCATTGTTGTTGAAGGGACAGTAGTTGCTCGCATGAAAGTGCGGTGCTCAAGGCATTGAGTATTTGTTTGGTATCTTGCCCCGCCAGTAGTTTTTTCTCTGAGCTTGCGTCGGGGTAGCCAATGGATAGGCGCATTAAAAAGCGATCTAATTGTGATTCCGGTAGCGGAAACGTACCAACTTGATGGCCCGGATTTTGTGTGGCAAAAACAATAAAGGGTTGAGCCATTGGATAGGTGGTTTTTTCAATGGTAACTTGACGCTCTTCCATTGCTTCTAATAAAGCGCTTTGTGTTTTGGGTGTGGCACGGTTTATTTCATCAGCCAATATGAAAGATGAAAAAATGGGGCCAGGGTGAAACTCAAAGCTATTATTGTCGCGGTCAAAAACGCTGGAGCCAACAATGTCGGCCGGTAATAAGTCGCTAGTAAATTGAATGCGTTGAAATTCCAATCCAAATAAGGTGGAGAAGGTATGAGCCAATGTGGTTTTCCCCACGCCCGGGATATCTTCAAGTAATAAATGCCCTTTCGCTAAAATACAGGCTAAGGCCAGTTTGATGGTGTGTTCTTTGCCTAAAATAACAGAATTTGCGTGCTCTAAAAAATCTTCAACAGGGTTTTTCATATAGGCAGAATCTACTTAATTTATTGAGAGAAGTGTTTATCTTAGCAAATAGTATTGAGGCTTGTTGTGAAGGCATTAACCAAATACATGAAAAAATGTTAAAATCAACAGCTTATGTCTAATGGTTACAGTTATGGAACATCCAAATAAGTTTGACGTTATTATTGTAGGAGGCGGTCACGCAGGCACAGAAGCCGCGTTAGCGTCTGCTCGAACAGGGGCTCGCACCTTGTTGTTAACGCAAAACATTGAGACGTTAGGTCAAATGAGTTGCAACCCGGCTATTGGTGGCATTGGCAAAGGACACTTGGTAAAAGAAGTGGATGCGCTAGGCGGTTTAATGGCTAAGGCAACGGACAAAGCCGGCATTCAATTCCGTACGTTAAATTCCAGCAAAGGACCTGCAGTACGCGCAACCCGTGCTCAAGCGGATCGGCTGTTGTACAAGCATGCTGTGCGAGAAGTTTTAGAGAATCAAGAGAATCTAAGTTTATTCCAACAGACTGTGTCGGACCTTGTTGTTGAAAATAATAAAGTTGAAGGCGTTGTGACGCAAATGGGTCTTACGTTCAAAGCGCCAAGCGTGGTGTTAACGGTCGGCACATTTTTGGGCGGAAGAATTCATATCGGCCTTGAGAATTATGAAGGGGGTCGTGCAGGTGATGCGCCATCAAATGCCTTATCTGAACGGTTGCGCGCCCTGCCCTTTGGTGTTGATCGATTAAAAACAGGTACGCCACCGCGCATTGATGGGCGAACCATTGATTTTAGTGTGATGGAGGAACAGCCGGGCGATACGCCGCTGCCGGTGTTTTCTTTTATGGGGTCTGTGGCGGATCATCCCGAGCAAATTTCTTGCTACATCACCCGAACCAATGAGCAAGGTCACGATATTATTCGTTCAGGATTAGATCGTTCGCCCATGTATACGGGTGTAATTGAAGGTGTTGGGCCGCGTTATTGTCCATCGATAGAAGACAAGGTGATGCGTTTTTCAGATAAAAACTCTCACCAAATTTTTGTGGAGCCTGAAGGGTTAACAACAACAGAAGTTTACCCGAATGGTATCTCAACCAGTTTGCCGTTTGATATTCAGTATGCGTTTATTAAAACGATTAAAGGATTTGAAAACGCGCATATTGTGCGCCCTGGTTACGCGATTGAATATGACTTTTTCGATCCGAGAGGGCTTAAGTCGTCTCTAGAAACGAAACACATGCCGGGTTTGTATTTTGCGGGCCAAATTAACGGCACAACGGGCTATGAAGAAGCGGCGGCTCAGGGCTTGATAGCGGGCCTTAATGCTGCGCGACAATCCAAAGATTTGGCGCCATGGTGTCCGCGCCGAGATGAGGCATATATTGGTGTGATGATCGACGACCTAGTGACGAATGGCACGCTTGAGCCTTACCGAATGTTTACAAGTCGTGCGGAATATCGCTTGTTACTTCGTGAAGATAATGCCGATCTTCGGTTAACTGAAATTGGCTATGGAATGGGTTTAGTTGGTGAGAAGCAGTGGCGCGCTTTTAGTGCTAAGAAGGAAGCTGTTGAGAAAGAGCAGGCTCGTTTGAAATCAACCTGGATACGACCAGATTCGCAACCAGCCGATGAAGCAAGCGCCTTTTTAAAAGCGCCATTACAACGTGAGGCGAATTTATTAGATTTGCTTAGACGTCCAGAAGTGACGTACGACAACATTGCAAATTTATCTGGTCTTGAAAGTGAAGTTGATGATGTGTCGGTTACTGAACAGGTCCAAATTCAAGCTAAATATGCGGGTTATATTGAGCGCCAGCAAACAGAAATTGCAAGATCATTACGCTACGAAGACATGGCGTTGCCCCCACAAATGAGTTTTCAACAAGTACCGGGGTTGTCGTCTGAGGTTGTAGAAAAACTCGACAAGCACCGACCTGAGACATTGGGTCAAGCTGGCCGTATCCAAGGGGTTACGCCAGCTGCGGTATCCCTGCTGTTGGTTCATATGAAAAAGAAAAGCGCTTAGCTGTCGTGTTTAATGAACTTCATAAGGCTCAACTAGAGCGCGGTATCAGTGATGCGTCATTAGTGATGCGGCCAAGTCAAATTGAGCAACTAATGGCGTTTTTACAGTTGATGGTGAAGTGGAACAGGGTATATAACTTGTCCGCCATTAAAGAGCCAGAGGAAATGGTTAGCCTGCATTTACTGGACAGCTTGAGTGTATTGCCTTTTTTGCACGGTAAGCGGTGTATTGATGTTGGAACAGGTGCCGGCTTACCCGGCTTGCCATTAGCCATTGCTAAGCCAGAAGTAGAATTTGTGTTGTTGGATAGCAATTCAAAGAAAACTCGGTTTATTCAGCAGGTGTGTATTGAGTTGGGTTTAAAAAATGTTGAGCCACTGCATGAACGTGTTGAGAATTATAATCCAGAACAAAAATTTGATACGGTAATTGCTCGCGCATTGTCAGCGTTACCCAATCTGTTAACAAAAACACGGCATTTGTTGTTGGATGGTGGTAAATTGCTGGCCATGAAATCAAAAGAAACGGACGAATTGGTTCGAGATGATTTTCAATTTGATGAAGTTAAAGCGCTTAACATCGCAGGCCTAGATGCAACGCGTAACTTAGTGATTTATACGGCTAAGTAGCGGCACGAACAAAAATACATAAGGTATATAGAGTGGCAAAAATCATAGCGATCGCGAATCAAAAAGGCGGGGTTGGGAAAACAACAACGAGTATCAATTTAGCGGCATCAATGGCTGAGTTAGATAGGCGCGTATTATTAGTGGATATGGATCCACAGGGTAATGCGACGATGGGCTCTGGTGTCAATAAACAAGAGGTTGAGTTGTCTTGTTATGATGTGTTGTTAGAAGGTTGTGATCCAAAAAAGGCAGTTATTTCGCCAGAGAAAATTCGCCATGATGTATTGCCCAGTAACATGGATCTTGCCGGTGCAGAGGTGCATTTGCTAGATGTTGACGATAGAGAAAGCCGATTAAAGCAAGCGATTAGGCGTTTGGCGGCTGAGTACGATTACATTTTTATAGACTGCCCACCTTCCATGAACATGCTGACCATTAATGCGTTAGTGGCGGCAGATAGTGTGTTAGTACCCATGCAGTGTGAATATTTTGCACTGGAAGGTTTGTCTTCATTAATGGACACCCTGAAGCAAGTGCGAGAGTCGGTCAATAAAGGGTTGAAGCTAGAAGGTTTGTTGAGAACCATGTTTGACGGTCGTAGCCGGTTAACGCGCGAAGTCAGTGAGCAGCTACAATCACACTTTCCGGACAAGATTTTTAGTACGGTAGTGCCTAGAAACATACGGTTGGCAGAAGCGCCAAGCTTTGGGTTGCCGGCAATCATATATGATAAGAGTTCACGTGGTGCGCAGGCTTATATGGCGCTTGCACGAGAATTAGACGCAAAATATTACTAGGACATAGATTATGGCTAAAACAAGGGGGTTAGGTAGAGGGTTGGATGCGTTGCTAAGTCAGCCGTCTAGCGGCGGTAGTAAAAAACCTGCTAGCACGTTACCTATTGATTTATTGCAGCGTGGAAAATACCAACCAAGAACTGAATTTGATGCTGAGTTGTTGCAAGAGCTGGCAGATTCAATCAGCGCTCAGGGCTTGATTCAGCCGATTGTGGTTAGGCCTGTTGGCGATAATAGTTACGAAATATTGGCTGGCGAAAGGCGCTGGCGAGCTGCCCAAATTGCAGGCCTGCAAGACGTAGCTGTCGTTATCAATGACGTTGATGACCGTTCTGCAATAGCAATATCGCTGATAGAAAATATTCAGCGTGAGGACTTGAATCCCTTGGATGAATCTGAGGCGTTGCTGCGTTTAATTAATGAGTTTGAGTTGACGCATCAACAAGCGGCAGATGCGGTTGGTCGGTCACGGGTGGCGGTCAGTAATTTATTACGGTTGCTCGATTTGACTCAAGATGTGAAAAATATGCTTCGCAGTGGCCAAGTTGAAATGGGGCATGGGCGAGCTATATTAGCGCTGCCAGAGGAAGCGCAATTAGTAGCAGCAAACAAGGTGTTTAAAAAAGGGTTGTCCGTACGCGCAACGGAGGCTTTGGTTAAGCAAATGCTAAAAGGCGTTCCAGAACAAACGGAAAAGCCATCGAAAGATCCCGATGTGGAAATTCTACAGCAGAATATTTCTGAAAAGCTGGGAGCAAAGGTGTCTATAAGCCATGCAAAGACAGGTGTGGGCAAAATTGTCATACATTACTCATCATTAGATGAGCTTGAAGGTGTGTTGGAGCATTTAAAATAATCTTGACTGTGCGCTGCAGCAAATTTATAATTAGTCGGATAACTTGAGCAAAAGATAAAGTTTAAACATTGGCTGCTCAATTAAAAATAATAGGTTATCAAGCTGCAATGGTTTTATTGGCAGCGACAGTTGCTGGATTGCTTAACGTAGAATCGTTTGATTTCAGGGCGCTTTTATATGGAGGTGGCATTTCACTAGCGGTCTCATTAGTGATGTTACTAAGAGTAAATCAGGCAGTAAAGAAAATGTCTGAAGGTAACCAAAGCGGGAATTTATATATATACATTGGTGCAATAGAGCGTTTGTTTGTTTCTATTGCGTTATTCGGGTTGGGATTTGTATGGCTGAAGTTAATGCCGCTTCCCATGATGATTGGATTAATAGCGGGCCAAATTGGGTTTTCATTTGGTGGCTATAAAATAAAAGACTAAAAGAGAGACTTATGTCAGGCGAAAACCTTACATCATCAGAATATATTAAACATCATTTGACCAACTTAACGTATGGTCAACATCCTGATGGATCATGGGGTATTGCCCATGGTGCAGATGCGGCAAAAGAGATGGGTTTTTGGGCACTAAATATAGATACATTAGGTGTGTCAATTCTTTTGGGTTGCTTGTTTCTGTATTTTTTCAAAAAAGCAGCAACATCGCCGACAACGGGCGTGCCAAGTGGGCTGCAAAACTTTGTTGAAATGATATTAGAGTTTATAGACGATAGTGTGAAGGACAGCTTTAATGGTAAAAATCCATTAATTGCACCCTTGTCACTAACTATCTTCGTTTGGATAGTCTTAATGAATACGATGGATTTAGTGCCGGTTGACTACATTCCTCATCTAGGTCAGTTAATTGGAATACCCTATCTTAAGGTGGTACCAACAACTGATCCGAACATGACTTTCGCTATGGCGTTTGGTGTGTTCTTCTTGATTATCTTCTACAGCATCAAAGTAAAAGGCCCTGGTGGTTTCTTTGCGGAATTAGCTTTTCATCCATTCCCAAAATTTTTGATGCCATTTAACTTATTTTTAGAATTAGTTAGTTTAATTTCTAAGCCTATTTCATTAGCATTACGTTTGTTCGGTAATATGTATGCTGGAGAGATGATCTTTATTCTGATTGCAATGTTACCATTTGGTCTGCAATGGACATTGTCCGTACCATGGGCGATATTCCATATTCTAATAGTCATATTGCAAGCATTTATTTTCATGACATTAACAATCGTGTACCTCAGTATGGCGCATGAAGAAAGTCATTAATTTTTTTATTAATTAGTAAACTCAACAGGAGATAACAATGGAAGACTTAGGTTTAATTTATTTAGCAGGCGCTTTATTAATGGGTATGGGTGCGATCGGTGCAGCTATTGGTATTGGCATGCTGGGCGGGCGTTTTATGGAAGGTGCTGCACGTCAGCCTGAACTTATTCCATTATTACGCACACAGTTCTTTATCATTATGGGTCTGATTGATGCGGTTCCAATGATTGCTGTTGGTATTGCTATGTACATTTTATTTGCGGTTGTTGGTTAAGTAACAAGGTAAATGAAACATTAACCATAACGTAAGGTTTAATAATGAATATTAATGCAACCCTAATAGGTCAAACAATAGCGTTTTTTATATTCGTTTGGTTCTGCATGAAATATGTATGGCCGCCATTAATGGCAGCTATGGAAGAACGAAAAAACAAAATTGCTGAAGGTTTAGCAGCTGGTGAACGCGGTCAAAAAGAACATGAATTAGCAGAAAAACGTGCTATTGAAGTGTTACAAGAGGCCCGTGCAGAAGCATCCGATATAATTAATCTAGCAAATGTACGTGCTGGAGAAATGGTAGAGGAAGCAAAAGGTAAGGCGACAGAAGAGGCAGCTAAAGTTAAAAAAGGTGCTGAAGCTGAGATTGAGCAGGAAGTAGCCGGTGCTCGTGAAGCGTTGCGCGAAGAAGTGTCATCATTAGCGATAGCAGCAGCCGAGCAAATCATTAAGAGTGAAATTAATGCGACTAAGCATAAGAAGATCATTAATGATATCAGCAGCAAGTTGGGCGCAGCCTAATGGCTGAATTAGCAGCATTGGCAAGACCTTATGCGGAAGCCGTATTCTTAATGGCGGAAGAAAAGGGTCAATTGGACCAATGGTCAGACATGCTTGGTTTTTTAAAACAAGTGACATCTGATGAGCTTTTAAAGAAAATTTCAGACAACCCAAAGGTATCTAAAGAAGCGCTCCAAGAGGCGATGATAGATATTTGTAAGGGGCAAATGGATGATAACGGCCAAAATTTAATTAAGTTACTTATTAAAAATAACCGTTTAGAAATAGCTGGCGAACTTTGCGAGCAGTTTGAAGTTAAGAAAGCTGAAAAAACTGGAATGATTGATGTCAAAGTTACATCAGCCTTTCCGATGTCAGATAGTGATAAAGATGGGTTAACTAAATCCTTATCCAGCTCGTTCGGTAAACAAGTAAAAATAAGTGTTGAAGAGGATTCAAGCTTGGTCGGCGGCATGATTATTCGTGCGGGCGATAAAGTAATTGACGGCTCTTTGAGTGGACAGATTCAACAATTAGCTAACAAGCTAAAATAGCAAAGGTAAAAACGATGCAACTAAATCCATCCGAGATAAGTAATCTTATCAAGAAAAAAATTGAAAACTTCGATGCAGACGTAGAGGCGAAATCAGAAGGCACTATTGTTTCGCTAACAGACGGTATTGCTCGAGTTCATGGCTTATCAGATGCCATGCAAGGTGAAATGCTAGAGTTCCCAGGCGGAACATTTGGTATGGCGCTTAACTTAGAAAGAGATTCAGTGGGTGTCGTTATTATGGGCTCTTATTTGCATCTTTCAGAAGGCGACAGCGTAAAATGTACGGGTCGTATTTTAGAAGTGCCTACTGGCGAAGCACTGCTGGGTCGTGTTGTAGATGCGCTAGGTGTTCCTATTGACGGTAAAGGTGCTATAGAGGCTGAATCATCATCACCAGTTGAACGTATTGCGCCGGGTGTTATCTCTCGCCAATCAGTAGATGAGCCGGTACAAACAGGCCTAAAGTCAATTGATGCGATGATTCCACTTGGACGTGGCCAACGTGAATTAATCATTGGTGACAGACAAACAGGTAAAACAGCGATTGCGATTGACGCCATCATCAACCAAAAAGGTACAGGCATTAAATGTATCTATGTTGCGATTGGTCAAAAACAATCATCAATTTCAAACGTGGTAAGAAAGCTTGAAGAGCATGGCGCGATGGATCACACCATTGTGGTTAACGCCGGTGCTGCTGACTCTCCTGCCCTACAATTTATTGCGCCATACGCTGGTTGTGCAATGGGTGAGTACTTCCGTGATAAAGGTGAAGATGCGTTAATCATTTATGATGATTTAACAAAACAAGCCTGGGCATATCGTCAAATTTCATTGTTGCTTCGTCGTCCTCCAGGCCGTGAAGCATACCCTGGTGACGTCTTCTACATTCACTCAAGATTACTAGAACGTGCTGCGCGTATTAACGTTGATGAAGTAGAAAAGCTTACAAACGGTAAAGTAAAAGGTAAAACAGGTTCTTTAACTGCGTTACCTATTATTGAAACGCAAGCGGGTGACGTATCAGCGTTCGTTCCAACTAACGTAATTTCAATTACAGACGGTCAGATCTTCCTTGAAACTGACTTATTTAATGCGGGTATTCGTCCTGCTGTAAATGCTGGTTTGTCCGTGTCACGAGTAGGTGGTGCAGCACAAACTAAATCAGTTAAAAAATTGGGCGGTGGTACACGTCTCGATTTGGCCCAGTATCGTGAATTAGCTGCGTTTGCTCAGTTCGCATCAGATCTAGATGCAGCAACTAAAGCACAAATTGATCGTGGTATTCGTGTAACAGAATTAATGAAGCAAAACCAATATGCGCCATTAAGTGTTCCGCAAATGTCTATTTCATTATTTGCTGCTAACGAAGGCTTTATTGATGATCTAGATGTAGAAAATGTACTGGCTTTTGAAGGCGCCTTACATAGCTATATGGAAAGAGAGAAAGCAGAACTAGTTGCCTCTATTGGTCCAGAAGGTAATTACAACGACGACATCATTGCTGAATTGAGAGCATCTATCGAAGAGTTTAAAAAGACTCAAACTTGGTAAACGGATAACGTTATGGCAGTCGGAAAAGAGATAAAAACCAAAATCGCGAGTGTACAAAGTACACAGAAGATTACGCGTGCGATGGAAATGGTTGCTGCAAGTAAAATGCGCAAAACTCAAGAGCGTGTTTTAGCAGCACGCCCTTATGCAAAGAAGATGAGTCAAGTAATACGTCATCTTGCACAAGCGAGTTCAGAGTATAAGCATGCGTATTTAGCTGAAAGAGAAGTAAAACGCGTTGGTATTATTCTTATCAGCAGTGATCGTGGTTTATGTGGCGGTTTAAACTCAAATTTATTCCGTAAGTTTTTAGGGCAACTTAAAACTTGGGACGATGAAGGTATTGAGGTAACAATGGCATCTATTGGCTCAAAAGGCGAAGGCTTTTTGGGACGGTTAGGTGGTGAAGTACTAGGTACAGTGACACATCTTGGTGAAACACCTTCTATTGATGACATTATTGGTGTTGTTAAAACCATGCTAACAGCATACGACGAAGGCAAGATTGATCGTTTTTACATAGCCCATAACGACTATGTTAATACAATGACGCAGTCACCTGAAATTGTACAATTATTGCCGGTTTATACAGAAGAATTAGAAGACGAATTAACGCATCATTGGGATTATATCTATGAGCCTGATGCGAAAGACGTGTTGGACCAACTGTTGATTCGCTACATAGAATCATTGGTTTACCAAGGCGTTCTTGAAAACAATGCGTGTGAACAAGCTGCTCGAATGGTTGCTATGAAAAGTGCATCGGACAATGCAGGTACATTAATTGATGAATTACAGCTAATTTATAACAAAGCTAGACAGGCATCAATTACACAAGAATTATCGGAGATCGTTGCTGGTGCAGCAGCGGTTTAATAAAGAATTTAAATTAAGACTATTGAGGAACTGATATGAGCTCAGGTGTTATCGTTCAAATTATTGGCGCGGTTGTTGACGTGGAATACCCACGCGATTCTATACCAAATGTATATGACGCACTTCGCGTTGCTAATGTTGATTTAACGTTAGAAGTACAACAGCAGATTGGCGACGGCGTGGTTCGTTGTATTGCGATGGGTACTACTGATGGTGTTAGGCGTGGCTTAGAAGTAAGCAACACAGGCGACACCATTCAAGTACCAGTGGGTACTAAAACACTTGGACGTATCATGAACGTTCTAGGTGAGCCTATTGATGAGAAAGGCCCAATTGGTGAAGAAGAGCGTTGGGGTATCCATCGTAAAGCGCCAACATATGAAGAGCAGTCTAACTCAAGTGAAATTCTTGAAACAGGCATTAAGGTGATCGACTTAGTATGCCCATTCGCTAAAGGCGGTAAAGTTGGTTTGTTTGGTGGTGCTGGTGTGGGCAAAACTGTAAACATGATGGAGCTTATCCGTAACATCGCGATTGAGCACAGTGGTTATTCAGTATTTGCTGGTGTGGGCGAGCGTACACGTGAAGGGAATGATTTTTATCACGAAATGACGGATTCAAACGTTATCGACAAAGTATCGTTGGTTTACGGACAAATGAATGAGCCTCCAGGAAATAGACTGCGTGTTGCCTTAACAGGTTTAACAATGGCAGAAAAATTCCGAGCAGATGGCAGTGACGTTTTATTGTTTATCGATAACATTTACCGTTATACATTGGCTGGAACAGAAGTATCAGCGCTATTAGGCCGTATGCCATCAGCTGTGGGTTACCAACCTAACCTGGCTGAAGAAATGGGTGTGTTCCAAGAGCGTATTACATCGACACGTGAAGGATCTATTACGTCTATTCAAGCGGTATATGTTCCTGCGGATGATTTGACCGATCCATCACCTGCTACAACATTTGCTCACTTGGATGCGACCGTTGTGTTGTCACGTCAAATCGCTGAATTGGGTATTTACCCTGCGGTGGATCCATTGGACTCAACAAGCCGTCAGTTAGATCCTCTAGTGATTGGTGAAGAGCACTACAACGTTGCTCGTGATGTTCAAGGCACACTACAACGCTATAAAGAGTTACGCGATATTATTGCTATTTTGGGTATGGATGAATTATCTGAAGAAGATAAAATGTCTGTATCGCGTGCACGTAAAATTCAACGTTTCTTATCGCAACCGTTTTTCGTTGCTGAAGTGTTCACTGGCTCTCCTGGTAAATACGTATCACTTAAAGATACCATTGCTGGCTTTAAAGGCATTGTGAATGGTGAGTATGACCATATACCTGAGCAAGCATTCTATATGAATGGAACAATCGAAGAAGTGCTTGAAAAGCATTCTAAAGAAGCAGCTTAATTAATAAGGGTCTAAAATGAGCATGACAATACACGTAGACATAGTAAGTGCAGAAGAGTCGATTTTTTCTGGGCTTGCTGAAATGGTGTATGCGCCGGGTGAATTGGGCGAGTTAGGTATTGCACCTCGCCACGCTCCGTTAGTAACGCGTTTAAAACCAGGTGAAGTTCGATTAGACACTGGCAAAGAAGAGTTGGATTTCTTTATTTCTGGTGGTATTTTGGAAGTTCAGCCCCACGTAGTGACAGTGTTAGCTGACACGGCAATTAGAGCAGATGACTTAGATGAAGCTAAAGCATTAGAAGCTAAGAAAAATGCAGAAGAGGCATTAGCTAACCGAGAGTCTGATATTGATTTTGCTAAAGCTCAAGCGGAACTGGCTGAGGCTGCTGCACAATTACAAGCAATAGGACGTTTACGTAAAACAAGGTAGTAACAGTTTGTTATACTTAAAAGCCCGCATATGTGCGGGCTTTTTTTTACCTGCTAAAATTAGTACATAAAATTTTAAGGAAAAAGCTTTATGAGTTTAAAAACAGTAATTCTCGCTGCCGGCAAAGGAACGAGAATGAACTCCAATATGCCGAAGGTTTTACACCAGATTGCTGGAAAGTCCATGCTAGAGCGAGTGATTGAAGCAGGCTCAGGTTTTGGTGGGGAAATCATTGTAATATACGGCCATGGTGGCGAAGAGGTAAAGCGCCAAATTAACGACTCAGCAATCACTTGGGTAGAACAAGTTGAACAGTTGGGTACGGGCCATGCTGTTCAACAAGCGGAATCTGAAATAGAGGATCAAGATACAGCGCTTATCTTGTATGGAGATGTTCCCCTAACCAACACTAAGACGTTAGAGAGATTAGTTGATAAAGTGAATGATAAGGTAATGGCGTTATTAACCGTCACCTTAGCTAACCCAACAGGGTATGGACGAATAATTCGCGAAGATAATGTCGTAAAATGTATCGTAGAACAAAAAGATGCTAATGCATCGCAATTGCTCGTTCAAGAAGTAAATACAGGCATACTAGCAGTTAATGGTAAGCAACTTAAAAAATGGTTGTCTAATTTACAAAGCAATAATGCACAAGGTGAGTTTTATTTAACTGACATTATTGAAATGGCGGTTAGTGACAATGTGGTTGTGGAAACAGTATCGCCGGATTCCGAATATGAAGTGATGGGCGTTAACTCTAAAAGAGAGTTAAACGTGATTGAAAGATATTATCAGCGACAACAAGCTAACAAGTTAATGGACGAAGGGGTAACCCTTGCTGATGCCAATAGAATAGATATTAGAGGTGAATTAGAGATACAAGGACAGGACATATTCATTGATGTAAATTGTGTTTTTGAAGGACATGTTAAATTAGCAGCCGGCGTTCAAATTGGTGCAAATTGTGTGTTACAAGACGTAAGCATTGAGGAGAATGGAGTTGTAAAACCAAATAGTGTGCTAGAGAGCTGTTCAATCGGTAAAAATAGTTCAGTAGGCCCGTTTGCTCGTATTAGGCCAGGTGCTGTACTCAATAATGACGTTCATATTGGTAATTTTGTTGAAGTTAAGAAAACGACGATTGGCGATGGTTCTAAAATAAGCCATTTAAGTTATATTGGTGATGCTGAAATTGGCGAAAATGTAAATATTGGCGCAGGGACAATAACGTGCAATTATGACGGGGTTAATAAATTTAAGACGGTTATCGAAGACGATGTATTTATTGGCTCAGACACTCAACTAGTAGCGCCTGTTGTCGTTAGAAAGGGTGCCACCGTTGGTGCTGGGACAACATTAACGAAAGAGGCCCCTGAAGGGGAATTAACCCTTTCACGATCTAAACAAATGACCCTCAAGGGTTGGAAGAAACCAACAAAGGATTGATATGTGCGGAATAGTCGGTGCACTAGCGAAAAGAGATATAACTAACGTACTAATACAGGGTCTAAAGCGTCTGGAATATAGAGGCTATGATTCCGCTGGCGTCGCAATTATAGATAATAATGGCGATGTCCAACGCAGGCGAGCTAAAGGCAAAGTTAAGAATGTAGAAGCATTAATAAATGAGCAGCCTTTGTCAGGTGTTTGTGGTATCTCACACACCCGATGGGCAACGCATGGCGTACCTTCAGAAAACAACGCTCACCCCCACCTTTGTAATGAAATTGGATTAGTTCATAACGGCATTATCGAAAATCACGAAGTGTTGAGAAAGCAACAGCTAGAACAAGGTCATGAATTTGACTCTGAGACGGATACAGAGGTCATTGTTCATGCGGTATATGACCAATGGAAACCTTCAGGTGACTTGTTGGCTGCGGTACAAAGCACCATTAAAAAACTCGACGGTGCTTATGCATTAGGCGTTATTGAAAAGGGTAATCAAAACAGATTAATTGCAGCACGTAAAGGCAGCCCTCTTGTTATTGGCTTAGGCGATGATGAGTACTTTATTGCATCTGATGTATTTGCCCTATTAGGCGAAGCGAAAAAGTTTATATATCTAGAAGACGGTGATGTGGCAGATATTACATTGGCTGGCTTAACGATATACGACGCATCCGGTAATGTAGTCACAAGGCCGATTAATGAAACCGAATTAAAGGCAGATAATATTGGCTTAGGGCGTTACCGCCACTACATGCAAAAGGAAATATTTGAACAAGCTGCTGTATTAAAAAACACAATTGAAGGCCGCATTAGCGATGGCCGACTACTAGACAGCTGTTTTGGCGCGCAGGCTAATGAGGCATTTAAAACAATAGAAGAAGTACAAATTGTAGCGTGTGGAACCAGTTTTCATGCGGGGCTAGTAGCCAAGTATTGGTTGGAATCATTAGCCGGTTTACCTTGTCATATAGAAGTGGCCAGTGAATTTAGATACAGACCACACGTCGTTAACAAAAAAACATTATTCGTCACCATTTCACAATCTGGTGAAACGGCAGATACGTTGGCCGCGCTACAAGCCTCAGGCGATCTAGGTTATGCACATACGTTGGCCATTTGTAATGTGCCAGAAAGCTCGCTTGTAAGGGAGTCTGAGTGGCATTTGATGACAAAAGCTGGCCCAGAAATAGGTGTGGCATCAACAAAAGCATTTACGACACAATTGGCTTCTTTATTAATGCTAGTAATAGCGCTGGGCAAACACCACAAATTAACGAATAAACAAGAAACAGAAATAGTTAGGCAGTTAGAAGTGTTGCCTGAAAAAGTAGCCGAGGTGCTTAGATTAGAGCCAGAGATTGTACGATTCGCCGAACAATTCGAAGACAAGAATCACGCGTTATTTTTAGGGCGAGGGGAACAATACCCCGTGGCGATGGAAGGTGCCTTAAAACTCAAAGAAATTTCATATATTCATGCAGAAGCTTACCCAGCAGGCGAATTAAAACATGGGCCATTAGCTTTAGTAGATGACCAAATGCCCGTAGTGGCGGTGGCGCCAAACAATGACTTGCTTGAAAAGTTAAAATCCAATTTACAAGAAGTACAAGCACGTGGCGGCAAACTGTTTGTGTTTGCAGACAAAAAGGCAGCGTTTGAAGAAATGGATGGGCTGAGCCTTATCCGCGTATCAGAAATTGATGATGTGATTGCGCCTATTGTTTATACCATCCCACTACAGCTGCTGTCATACCACGTGGCTGTTATTAAAGGAACGGACGTGGATCAACCCAGGAACCTTGCAAAGTCTGTGACTGTCGAATAGACGTCAACGTATATAATAGAGCTAGGCCTAATTAGTAGAGTACAGCTAACATGTTTGATATCGGTTTTTTAGAGTTATGTTTAATAGGTGTTATTGCACTGTTAGTTATAGGCCCAGAGAAATTACCACGCGTTGCACGCACGACCGGTCTGTGGATTGGTAAGGCAAAGGGCGCTATTAAGACGGTGAAGTACGATATTGACGAACAAATTCGTATGGATGAGATTCGGGCCTCGGCGGAACAAGTGACAAGTACTGTAAAAAATGAATTTAGCGAATCAATTGATGAGGTAGAAAGTTCTTTCAAAGAAGTTAAAGAGGAGCTTGATGAAACTATTGACGCCACAAAGGAAAAGCAAAGCTAAACGCCTATTCTAGGTTTGGCCCAGTTTGGGTTACGCTGAACTCACTCAGATAGATGTTGCCCTTGTCTTTAATAAGTACTCTTATGGTGTGGGCTAGCCCCTCAGTGACACTCTTCTTAATATCGGTTTCACGTTCCCAGTATTGGGGGTTTAGAGCTTGGTCTAGACGATAAAGGATTTCGTTACCTTTGTTATAAACCAGGGAAATTACAACACTATCTACGGGAAAGCTGGTGTTTGCTTTGGTAATGCCAAGATTGTCTGTAATGTTTACCTGCATATTGCCTGACGTTAAAACACACCCCTCCTTAAAAATATCACACAGATCTGACATAGATAGTTTGAATATTCTTTGCTCGTTTGTTTTGTTCGCCACATAATAATCGGATGCTATATACCCGCCAACGATAAGAAAGGGGGCAAGCAATATGGCTAATTTGGAGTGTTTGCTTAATTCCATTTTTGCAGTGTTATGCGGGTGTATTGAGTAAAAAAGGCTCCGTAACAGCATGGAGCCCTTTTGCAGTATTTATTAGTTAGTGATTGTGTGCGGATCCTGACCCAGCGGGTATACGGAAATTTTCAACCAATTGTTGAATTTCCTTGGGTGCAGGGCCAGTTATTTTGCTGACGATGAAAGCGACAGAAAAATTAACGATAGCGCCAACAACACCAAAGGCATTGGGGGAAATACCCATAAACCAATTAGGCTGCATGCCACCCAAAAAAGCAGTGCCTGGAATAAACATAATACCCTTGTGTTGAAACACGTATAGCATGGTTATGCCGATGCCTGAGCACATGCCTGCAACAGCAGCGTGACCACTGATTTTCTTAGAAAAAATACCCATCATCAGCGCGGGGAATATTGATGAAGCCGCTAAACCAAAGGCTAAGGCAACCGTTCCTGCGGCAAAGCCGGGCGGATTAAGCCCGAGATAGCCGGACACGAGTATCGCCAATGTCATGATGATACGACTGGACAACAATTCATTTTTTTCTGATATGTTGGGCGTTAGTACCCCTTTCATTAGGTCGTGCGATATGGACGATGAAATGGCTAACAATAACCCTGCCGCTGTGGACAGTGCGGCCGCTAAACCGCCTGCTGCGACTAAGGCAATAACCCAGTTTGGTAAGTTAGCAATAGCCGGGTTAGCAAGCACCATGATGTCTCTGTCTACTTTGACCATTTCATTGGTGTCGTCATTCGATGTGTACTGAATTTTACCGTCACCATTTTTATCTTCAAATTTTAATAAACCGGTCACTTCCCAATCCTTAAACCATTGTGGTCGTTCGTCATAAACCAGGCTTTGGCCAGGCGTAGGCTCAATGGTGTTCATTAAATTCAATCGAGCCATTGCGCCAACTGCAGGTGCAACGGTGTAAAGTAAAGCAATAAAGACCAATGCATAACCTGCTGAAGCACGCGCAGCTTTAACGGAAGGAACGGTGAAGAACCGCATAATAACGTGTGGTAAGCCTGCGGTGCCAATCATTAACGATAAGGTGTAGGCGAACATATTAACGCTACTGCCTAATTTTGCTGTGGTGTATTCTTTAAAACCCAAGTCGGTGACGACCATATCGAGTTTGTCGAGCAAATAAACACCACTGCCATCAGACATGGTGCTGCCTAAGCCTAATTGAGGTATCGGATTACCCGTAAGGTGTAGGGAAATAAAGACAGCGGGCACGGTATAGGCAAAAATTAATACGACGTATTGAGCGATTTGCGTATACGTGATGCCTTTCATGCCGCCCATAACGGCATAGACCCAAACGACAGCCATACCAATGCCTAAGCCAAGGCCATAATCAACCTCAAGGAAACGTGAGAATGCAACGCCAACGCCTTTCATCTGGCCAATGATATAGGTGAGTGAGGCAATAATTAAGCAGGCCACAGCAACAATGCGAGCTGCTTTGGAATAATAACGGTCGCCAATAAATTCGGGCACGGTAAATTTCCCGTGTTTGCGTAAATACGGTGCAAGTAACATGGCGAGGAGTACGTAGCCGCCTGTCCAACCCATTAAGAAAACGGAACCGCCATAACCTAAGAATGAGATCAGGCCAGCCATAGAAATAAAGGAAGCTGCGCTCATCCAATCAGCGCCTATCGCAATACCATTTGCTACGGGGCCAACGCCGCCGCCAGCGGCATAAAACTCACTGGTAGAACCAGCGCGTGCCCACCATGCGATAGCAAAATAAAGGGCAAAAGAACCAAATACGGCGATATAGGTGAGTGTTTTTAAATCCATATCCATTGTCTGGCTCTCCTATTCTTCTTCAACGCCATATTTGGCATCTAGTTTGTTCATGGCATGTGAATAGTAAAATACCAGTGCAACGAACACATAAATGGAGCCTTGCTGCGCGAACCAGAAGCCCAATTTATAACCGCCAAGACGGATGGTATTTAATTGCTCAACAAAGAGAAGCCCGCAGCCGAACGAAACAATGAACCATATAATCAGACATTTGATTATAAGGCGAATGTTTTCTTGCCAGTATGAAGTACTTTTAGTGCTCATGTTTTCTCCCGTTGCACGGCGTGCTCGTGCGTATTTATCATTATTATTAACTAAGGCAACATTAAGTTAACATAGTTTATAGCAGTCATTTGGCTGGTTTTATCAGTACTTTAGAGGCATATAGGCCAATTTCAAACAATAGCCACATTGGAATAGCTAATAGAGTTTGAGAAATTATATCTGGGGGCGTTAACAGCATGCCAATGACGAATGTGCCGACAACAACGTAGGGTCTTTTTTCAGCTAATTTTGCAGGTGTAGTCGCTCCAGCTTTAACCATTAAGAAAGTAGCTATAGGTATTTGAAACGCTAACCCAAACGCAAAAAATAGCGTTAAAACGAAATCTAAGTATTTGGTGATGTCCGTCATAACCGCAACACCTTCAGGCGCAGTAGCCGTTATAAATTGAAAGATAAGAGGCAAAACAACGTAATAAGCAAAAACTATGCCCAGGTAAAATAAGAACGTGCCTGCAGAAACAAGGGGTAACGCTAGGCGCTGTTCTCGTGCATATAGGCCGGGTGAAACGAACAGCCATATCTGATAAAAAATCCATGGAATCGCGATGAAAAGCGACATCATTAACGTTAATTTAAAAGGGGTTAGAAAAGGTGAAATAACCTCGATGGCCACCATGCTTGTGCCTTCAGGCATATGTACAAGCAGGGGCTGCGCCAAATAAGCGTAGATGTCATTCGCGAAAGGTAAAGAAGGCAGTAGAACAGCTAATATGCCAAGTAATGCATAAATTAAGCGTGTTCGAAGCTCAACAAGATGTGAAACAAGCGTTGCTTGTTGGTCACTTTCTGGTTCACTGGAGTGGTTCTCACCTCTTGTTTCAGATGCCATGATATAAAAAAGAAATCGAGTTAGAGTATAAGGCTAGTCTTTTTTACTTTTTTCAGCGGAATCATCTTCTACAGATTGCTGATCTTCGGTGTTCGTTTCTGACTTTTCGTCACCTTCTTTCATGGCGCCTTTAAAGCCCTTAATTGCACCCCCTAAATCGCCGCCTAAGTTTTTAAGTCGTTTTGTACCGAATAACAATAAAACGATGACAAGAATAATAACCAGTTGCCAAATACCAATGCCGCCCATGTGTGTTCCTTTAAATAATGGTTAAGTCAGCGTTTATTCTATACCTTTCTATGTGTAATTTCAGCCTGAACGTATGTAGCTACTATCTATAATAACTAAAGGGCTTAATCTAGTTGGCCATCGAAAAAGAATTTAACAAGTTGGTTGAATGCGTTTTTTTGCTCAATCTGAATCCAATGCCCACAATGATGAAAAACGTGTAGCTGGGCATTGGGTACCTTTTCTGCTAAATGGTAGGCGTTATTCAGGGGAATAAAGTAATCTTCACGCGCATGGGTGACTAACATGGAGTGAGGTATAGAGGCTAATTCAGCATCGGATAATACAAAGGCATCAATGGCATCTTTTGTGCCGCCGGAAAACATCGCAACGAATTGCTTACGCACCTTATCTTGCATAACGTTTAGATAACGCTCGGCTGCTATTTTTTGAACGTCATCCCCAAGAAGTGAAGGATTGTGTAGAAATTTTTGTATTAAGAAAAGCAGGTTTTCCTCAGACGGGTCATTATAAAACTCCCAGCCTTTAGTTAGGCCTTCAGTCGGTTTAAAAGGTGCGCCAACAGGGCCCATCAGTAACGCTTTTTTGAAGCGGTCTGGGTGCCTGTTAAGTAGATGTAACGTCACGCCCCCGCCCATTGAATTGCCTATAATATGTGCATGCTCGATACCTTTTGCATCCAATAAGTCTATCTGTTGCTGCACCCAAATATCGATCCACGCTTTCGTGCCATTAGGTGGGTTATTGTGCTGGCTTAGGCCAAAACCGGCGATGTCCGGTGCTATACAGTGATAGTGCGGTGCTAAAAAGGGCAAAGCAAACTGCCAATTTGACATGGCGTTAGCGCCTGGGCCAGAACCATGCAGTAATAAAATTGCTGTTGCATTCTCTTCACCAACTTCGTGAAAAGATGTATTGAAACTGCCGGTTTTAATTGATGACATTTGCATAGTGGAATCCATGTTTAATGAAGGTTGTTATGTATGCTTTTAATCATACTTGAAGCGATTAATTTAATCGAATAACATTAGGCTATGTTAATGTTATTTAAATTTAAATTAAAATAAAAGGTCTCATAATGAGTGCTGTAGTGCAAATAAAGCGTCAGGTGAGTATTGTTACAAAATACACGACGTTACCGCTGTTATTTTTTTCAATCACGCCTGTATTGGCTTATCTTGCAGGCGGTGGTGTTTGGTATTGGCTGACAGTTTTTGTATTGTTGGCGAGCATCGCGCTCGACCCTATTGTGGGTGACGATTCTATTAACGCCCCGGCGGATCTAGAAAAGGAATTAGAAAACAGTAATTTCTTCCGTGTCATGCTGTGGGCATACGTTCCGATACAGTTTTTAATGACGCTGTTTTGTTATTCGCTGATCACTCAAACGCCAATGGCTATTTTTGTCACGTTAGGGGTGGATTACGTGCCTTTGAGTTGGGGTGAGATTATTGGTTTGTCTTTATCTTTGTCGTTAGTAACTGGATTTGGAGCAACCATTGGGCACGAGCTTTGTCACCACGGTAACGCCTTCGATCGATTTATGGGGCAAGCAATCCTTACGCCGATTAGTATGGCGGATTTCTTTGTGTATCATAATTTCCATCACCATTTAACGGTGGCAACACCAGAAGACCATGCAACAGCGCCGTATGGTGAAAATTTTTGGCGTTTTGCCTTACGTAGCACAATAAAGAAATCAATTTGTGCCTGGCAGGTAGAGGCAAAACGGTTGGCTCGTAAAGGGTTGAGTTGGCTTAATATAGATAATCGAATGGTTAAAATTACGGTAGCTCAAGTTGCTTGGTTATCTTTATTGTTGATTCTTTTTGGTTGGATGACGATTCCCTTATTTATTTTGCAATATATCTTTCCCAGAATGCTTCTGGCGACGGCAGACTTTGCTGAACATTATGGTTTGATGAGAAAACAATTACCTGATGGTAGCTACGAAAAGGTCCGTCCAGAACACGCGTGGGATGACAGCGCTATTATTAGTAGTTTTTATATGTGTCAGATTGATCGGCACTCAGACCATCATGCTAATGTGGGTCGGCCTTATCAAATACTACGGGTGATGGACAAGGCACCTCGCTTGCCTTACGGGTATCTAAATATATTATTTGTGGTGATGGTGCCGTCAGCATGGCGAAAATTGATGCACCCGATTATCGAGGAGTTTTATGACACAGCAGATATTATTCCTTATGCCTTGCCGAATACATTACCCGAAAGGTTTGTTGAACGAGCAGTGATGGCGGAGATTAAATAAACGATGTTTTCTTGGCTTGAGTTAAAAGTACCCCCACCATTCGTGGCGTTAATTGCTGCGGGTTTGATGTGGTTTTTAAGCAGCAAAATAGGCGTTGCGAGTGTCGATGTGCCCTATAAAACTGTACTATGTAGCTTATTGGTCGGGTTGGGCTTAGTTGTGGATTTTTCGGCGCTATGGCAGTTTAGACAAGCAAAAACAACGGTTAACCCGGTACGGCCTAAGAACGCATCAGCATTGGTGACAACTGGCATATATCAATACACACGAAATCCGATGTACGTCGGTAATTTTATTTTTTTAACGGCTTATTTGATTTGGCTGGGCTCTCCGTATAACGTGTTTTGTCTTGCGTTGTATGTTTTGTATATGAATAAATTTCAAATTAAGCCCGAAGAGCGTGTTTTATTGGGCATGTTTGATGGCGAGTATGCAGATTTTTGCGCCAACGTTAGGCGATGGGTCTAGGTTGAGTAGCTTGAAGAGTAAACTAAAAAGAAACAATAGGGAGTGACCACCGTGTCAACAATTGATTACGAACACCTAATACAAGAAGACAAGGTACATGGGTCTCTTTATACCGATGAAGCTATCTACGAAGATGAAATAGAGAAAATTTTCTACAGCAGCTGGGTGTTTATTGGCCATGAAAGCGAAATAAAAAAACGCGGTGATTATGTAACGCGCGATATTGGCCGTTCATCGGTCATTATGGTGCGTGGAAAAGACGAGGATATTCAAGTCATCGTCAACCGCTGCCAACACCGTGGCAACTTATTATGTAATGAATCACAAGGGAATAAGCGAAATTTCACCTGCCCTTACCACGGTTGGGTATTTGGTTTAAATGGTGATCTGTTGGATGTGTCTTACCCCGGTGGTTTTGATAGGCCATTAGAAGAGCTAAATCTGGAAGTGTTAGTGACGGACAGCTATCGTGGTTTTGTTTTTGCTAGCTTTAAAGAACCAACGATCAGTTTTGATGACTATTTAGGTAATGGTAAAAAGCTAATAGATCGTTCCTGTAATATGGCGCCAAATGGAAAAATTGACCTAAAAGGTGGCTGGATTCGCCAACATTTTGATGCTAATTGGAAAATGTTGCCTGAGAACGATACCGATGGTTATCACGTTAATTATGTGCACCAGTCGTTTGTGCGTGCGATTGATTCGCAATACGGTGATTTTGTGGGCGCTGAAGATAGCATAAAAGGTGTTATCAAAAACTGGGGGAATGGCCATACGGAAATAGACTTTGCTCCGGGTTACACAAAAACCTTAGATTGGTTAGGGTCAACGCCTGAAAAAGCTAAGTCGTATGTTGATAGTATGCGTGAAGCCTATGGGCAAGAAAAAGCAGATCAAATGTTATACGACGGGCCAGCGCACGCGTGCATATTCCCCAACTTGTTTTTGGCAGAAATGAACATTGTTATATTTCAACCGACCGGTGCCCATTCAGCGGTGCAATGGAGTACGCCTATGTTTTTAGAGGGTGCGCCAGAATTGGACTTTAAATTACTCCGCCAAAGTGAAGGTGCTTTAGGCCCAGCCTCATTTTTGTTAGCAGATGATGCATCCATTGCCGAACGTGCTCAAAAAGCGCTTGGCGCAGGTACGCCATGGTGTGATTTAAGCCGTGGTTTAAATCGTGAAACTGAAGATACCGACGGCGTAAAAACATCGCATATGACAGATGAAACATCTAACCGTGGGTTCTGGCACCATTACCGAGACGTCATGATGGGAGAACTGTCATGAACCAGCCTGTGTCAGAAGCAATAGCAAAACAATTAGAAGCCTTTATTATTCAGGAAGCAAAGCTAGCTGATGAAGGACAATATGAAGCGTGGGAAGGGCTGTGGGCGGATGATGCCGTGTATTGGGTGCCATTAAAAGAGGGCGATGACCCTACTCAGCAGGTATCGCATTTGTATGATAATCGAACACGCATTGCGACCCGCATACGCCAATTAATGACGGGTTACCGCTACAGCCAATTGCCTATTTCGGGTATGCGCCGGTTGATTTCAAATTATGAGTTTTTTGCTGAAGATGATAAACGTTACAGAGTCGAAGCGAATTTCTTTTTACCAGAATACTCGATTCAGTCGATTCATGATTTCAGAATTTGGTCGGGTCGCTACGTATACACCTTAAGTGCTAAGGACGATGGTTTTCAAATTCATACGAAAAAAGTATTGTTGGTGAATGGGACAGAGCCCGTCCCAACAATGGCATTTTTAATTTAGGGCAATGACTAAAAAGTCAGCACTATCAGCAATAGTAGGACTTGGTATGACCGAGTTCACACGGGATTATCAAGTGCCAGCTTGGCAACTAGCCACGCAAGCGATTGGTTCAGCGATTGAAGATGCGGGATTAAAACACGCGGATATTGATGGCTTATTGCTGAACAAAAGCCCTTTGGCCGAGCTAAAAGATTTCCCCATGGAAATTCAAGACTACGCCGGTTTAAGCAACTTGAGTTTGCTGAGTGTGGTGGAAGCGGAAGGCAGTTCGATGGTGCAAACCATTCAACAAGCGACAATGGCGATTCAATCTGGCATGGCAACAAAAATTGTGTGTGTTTTCGCTGATACGCCGATACAAGCCAATGTGTCTTCGGGCGATGCATTTGCAGTAGCGATGCCAATGATGGGTCACCTTGGTATTGAAATAGCCAATGGCTTTTACACCCCAATTGCGGCTTATGCGATGGCTGCGCAGCGTTATTTGGCGGCGCATAACAGAACGACAGATGATTTGGGCGCGGTGGCTGTTTCAAACAGGCGCTGGGCAGAATTAAACGAGTTGGCAAAATTACGTAAACCGCTAACTATGGAACAATACCGAGCCGCACCTTTTTTAATTGAACCATTAAGAATGCTCGATTGCGCTTACCCAGTCAATGGTGCGATTGCCGTGGTGGTGACGGGTATAGAACAGGCTAAACAATGTCCTCAACCGCCGGCATATATTTATGGAATGGGTCAAGGTCATGCGGGAAATATTAACCGTCGTGGGCACCAGCCAGAAATTGATACAGGTGCAAAACAAGCAGGCGAAATAGCCTACAACATGGCCGGTATAACAGCGGCGGATATAAATGCTTGCCAGTTTTACGATGCGTTTAGCATTTCTACGTTAATAAATTTGGAGCTTTATGGCTTGTGCGAAACAGGACAAGCCGGTGAGTTTGTTCAAGCAGGTGAAACATCGCCCGGTGGGTCGCTACCAGTTAATACAGGTGGTGGACATTTGTCGGGATATTATTTACAAGGCGCAACGCCAGTGTCTGAAGCTATTATGCAAATCAGGCAGCAGGCAACTGGGCGGCAATTAGAAAAGTTAGAGCATATGCTGGTAACGGGTTACGGCGGCAGAATGCAGTTTCACGCAGCGTTGATTATGGGTCAACAGGAGGCGCGTCAATGAAGTTTGCCCAAGCCGATGTTATTTGGCCAGATATTGAAGAGGTGGCTCGTCCTTTTTATGAAGGGATGCAGCAAAAAAAGGTGATGATTCAGCAGTGTTCAGCCTGTTCAACCCACTTACCACCAGCCCAAATTGTTTGCGACCATTGCGGTAGCGATAAATTGGACTGGCTAGAAGCCAATGGGGCGGGTGAGATTTATAGTTATGTTGTTTATCACCGAAGCTTTCACCCGTTTTTTGACGATAAATTACCGTATACCGTCGCCCTAGTGGAATTAGGCGAAGGCCCACGTTTGCAGGCGCTATTTTATGGCGATGATTGTGTCGTTGGGATGAAGGTTCAGCCACTATTTACAGACGTTGCTGGCAAACATACTTTATTGGCTTATCAACCCGCGGAGAAAGATTAATGGATACGATGCCTAGAGATTTTGTAACGCGTTGTGCAAAAGCGCTGCCGAGAAAAGTAGCGTTTTATGATGGCGATAGACTAAGCACGTGGAGCGAATTAAACCAACGGGCTAATCAGTTTGCCACTGCGCTGCAATCATTAGGCGTTAATAAAGGGGACGTGGTAGCGGTGTTGGCGCACGAACACATAGAAGTGTACGAGCATTTTCACGCTTGTTTAAAACTTGGTACGCCACGGGTGGGTATCAATTGGCGGTTTTCCGAGAAAGAAGTGAAATACGTTGTGGATGACGCTAATGTACGGGTTATTCTAGTTCAACAAAACTGTATTGAATTAGTTCAAGGCTTGCTGGAAACATTCAACGCAAGCGGGGTGCTTATTATTGGTTTTGGTGGTGAGCATGGCTTGCCGTTGGATTACGAAACGTTGATGTCAGAACAGCTTAATAGTTCGCCAAATTTTCCTGTTTTAGTTGAAGAAGATGTGGTTGCCATCAGTTACACGTCGGGCACAACAGGCTCACCAAAAGGCGCGGTGCTTTCGCAAAAAGCGTTAAGGGAAGCGATGGTGCATACCGTGCTGAATATCGGTTTAACGTCAGAAGACGTTTGGTTTGCACCGACTTCCTCCGCTTGGATTACCTTCGTATTGGTGTCGATGAATTGCGTGAATGGTATGCCATCTGTTTTACCGAATGGTGACTTTGAACCGCATCGTTTCTTAGAATTTGTGAATAAATATAAGGTGACCAGTACGATTATGGTGCCGCTGATTATGCGTCGTTTGATTGAAATAATCGAAGATGAAGGCATCACGTTGCCAAGTTTACGGCTGATTACATTTGGCTCATCACCCGCCACGCCACAACTTATTCGCAAAGCAGATGAAGTATTCAATTGCGGCTTAGCCCAGCTTTATGGCGTGACGGAAGCAACCGGCGGTTGGGTTACCATTATGTCGCCGGAAGATACCAAGCGAGGTTTAGCAGGTGAGGAGCATTTGCTTAAATCATGTGGTCGGCCATTTCTACACTTTGATATAGAAATACGTGATGATAATAACAGCGTTTTTGCAGCCAATACCGGTGGTGAAATTTGGTTAAAGTCTGACACCTTGATGACCAAATACCTGGGTTTAGAAGAACAGACAAAAGATGCTCTGCAAGAAGGTTGGTTACAAACTAACGATATGGGGTATTTGGACGACGAAGGTTTTTTGTACCTAACCGATAGAAAAAATAACCTGATTATTACTGGCTCCGCGAATGTATTCCCTAGCATGGTTGAAAATGTACTCGACGAACACCCGCAAATTAGAGAAGTAGCTGTTGTCGGTGTACCACATCCAGAGTGGGACGAAGCGGTCGTCGCGGTGATTATTCCTCATGATGTAGACGCGTTTAATCTTGAAGAAATTATCGCCTTTAGCAAATCAAAAATGGCAAAGTTTGAAGTCCCCAAAGCGTTAGTATTGGTTGATGATTTTCCTAAGGGCTTAACAGGAAAAGTGCTGAAGAAAGATATTCAAGCGATGTTTAAAGACGGTCGCTTACAAGTACCGTGGGAACTGCCCGCTAGCTAGCCGCGATACGTTCCATTTGTTTAGCCAAAGAAAAATCACGTTCGGTAATGCCGCCGGCTTCGTGGGTGGTTAAATCCACCACTACTTTTTTATACACGTTAAACCACTCGGGGTGATGATTGGCTTTCTCGGCTAATATCGCTGCTTGGGTCATAAAGCCAAACGCCTCAACAAAATTGGCGAATATAAATTCACGGTGAAGCTTCCCGTCTTCGATAGACCATTCGCCGAATTCATCGGCAAAAGCAGAAACTTCTTCCTGTGGAGCAATGGGTATAGTCATTCGGTGTTTCCTGAGTTGTTAGTGGCTTCCTCAGTATCACCCATTTGATATAACAAAAGAATAAAGGCCATAAAAATAACGCCAAGGTGCCAAATTAATGTGAAGACGTACATCGACTCTCTAGCAATATCTCCACCAAACCAAGCAATAGTAACTTGCGCTAGCCCCACGATAACGCCGCAAATTGCAGCAACACGAAATATGGTTGGTGCGCGTTTAGACTTAAAAAACAAAAAGTAGGCAGCATCTGCAAGGTGAGCTAGTCCATAGGACCACAAGCTATAAAGCCAAACATCACTAACGGGAATGGATATTGCCAACAGCGATGGAATGAGTGAAAAGAAGATAACGACAATTGAGAGCTGAATCAATAGCCGAATGTTTACCTGATCCATTAAGATCCACTCACGGATGGGCCTGTTGTTTAGTGCGACGATGATGGCGCTAAACCCCGCTAGAGCGACGGCAATTTGAGCGATGGCGAGCATTAAATCTGCTGAGTGCATAAAGTACGTCGCTAATTATTTTTTTCAATAATTATATATAGCATGAATAACAGATCTAAGTAAGGCCAAGTACTGCTGGTTAAACTATTTTGTTAAGGAACGTGGGTTGAAGTTTCGTGGTGAAATGTTTGTTCTAAATTTATAATCTTTCCAACCTAATATGGTGTTCTTTTTTGTTCTTAAGTTGATCATATACATTTCATCTGGTCGCCAATATTGATTTAAATATTTTTTATATTTGCGATATATGAGGGTTTTTAAATGTTTATCTCGGCGGTTGAAATATTCAATTTTCCAAGGAATATATTCTTTTTGGTCCATCCAAACTAAGCTTTTACTGTAGAGGGAGCGGGTATCATTGGGTACTTGTTCTATAACAAAGATAGGGCGGCCTTTATATTCGTCATCTCGAATATATTTGTAGGTGTATTTTTCAATTTCACGAGAAGCCATGTCTTCATAAGAGAATTCACTGCCCATAAAAGAACCGCCTTTGTTAGAAGAAGAAATCCGTTTAACACGCTTAAGAGCAGGTAAAAAAAGCCATTGATCATCGTCTAATTTCTTGTGTGAATGAGATAAAAAAACCGTATTTTTTACATCTAATGGTGTTTTGAAAATTAATAAACTTTTATCACCATCATTTGGTGTCTCTAATGTTTTGCTAACGATTTTACGAATGCTTTCTTCGCCTTGTCTGTTTTTTAAGATCATGGTGAGATTGGCGCTGTAATTTTGCCAACCGTTATCTCGTTGTTCGCTTTCTTTTGCAATTTCATAACCGCGTTCAAAAGGGTCTGCTGTCTCAGCATTAGTATAAAAGCTTGCAAGGCATGACGTTAAGAGCAGTAGTTTTAGTAAGTTCATTTTTTATCTTTTATTAACATGAGTAGAGGAGGTAAAAAGAGGAAGTCAGCAATTAAAGCGAAGGAAATGGTTATTGCCGTTAATAGTCCTAATTTCGCATTAAGCTGGAAGTCGGATAAGGTTAGTACTAAAAACCCAGCAATTAAAACGACGGATGTAATCCACAGAGCGGTGCCAACATGAATAAAAGCGTATTCAACGGCTTCTACACGGGTTTTATTGAGTTCTTTAAGAGCATATTGGAATTTGCTCAAAAAATGGACGGTATCATCTACAACAATTCCTAGTGTTAAGCTCGCAACAACAGATATCGCTAAGTTTATTTGACCATCAATTAGCCCCCAGAGGCCGAACGCCATTCCTGCCGGTATAAGATTGGGCAATATGCTAAGCAGGCCAAGCTTGATGGACTTAAGAGCAAAGATTAGTGTTAAAGAGATAAGAACCAATGCAATGACTGTTCCTTTCAGCATGCTATTAATATTGCTTTCACCGATGTGCGCAAAAATGAGGTTTGGGCTTGTGGCGTCTGCCCACATAAATTTCGGTGCATTTTCTTTAAGCCAGTCATCCGCACGTACTTGTAAAGCCAACATTTCAGAGCTACTAATGGACTTAATCGTCGCAGTTAAACGAGAGGCTGATTTATCGACATTTATGCGGTCGTTTAGGTCTAGGCCTTCTGGAAGAGACATCTCGTAAAGTAGCATATATTGGGCAGCGAGCTCTTGAGAACTGGGCATTTTAAAGAAGGTTTCGTCATCATCATGCATGTTTTTGTTTAAGCGTTTTTGGATATCAGCAATGCTGTATACATGAAGAACTTCGGGTTGTAGCCGGTACCAATTAGCAAAGGCATTGATGACCGTTAGGTATTGTGGTGAATTGATGCCGCCGGACGTTTCTGCCCCCAAAGAATACTCCATGACATACATGCCAGTGAGATGTTCGGTCGCATAGTCGGTATCTGAGCGAAATGTGTTGTCGGGTGAGAAGTAGGCGATTAAATCGTCATTCAGCTCGTTCTTGGGGATAAATGAAATAAGGATGCCTATGATAATCAACATACCAACTAAAAGGTAATGCCGACTTGCAATAACAAACCGAGAGAAGGTATGCATAAATTTATTGCCCTGCGTTTTGTATGGGCGAACTTTTATAGGCATGACCATCATGAGTGCAGGCATGAAAACGACAGATAATAAAAAAGCATAAACGACCCCCATGGCAACAATATTCCCAAGATCATGGAATGGTGGTGAGTCGCTAAAATTAAGGCTTAAGAACCCCAAAGCTGTTGTGATGCTAGTAATAAAAATAGGGTTTAAATTCATGGCTAAAGAATCGCGCGAGGCCTCGATTCGTTGTTGTTTCCAGCTTAGGCGGTTGCCCCAGCCTTTTCTCATAGAATGCAGGTAACTGACTAGCATGTGGACACAGTCGGCGACAGCGACTGTTAGAACGATATTAGACGCACCTGCAGATGGTGGTGATAAAGCTATTCCTAACCACCCTGCTGTTCCCATGGTCATGGTAATAGAAAGAATGATAACGACGAGGGCCCAGATCATCGCAGAAAGCGACCGTAGCATTAAGCCGAGTACAATGAATACAATTGCAAACATAACGGGAATTAGCGTCTCAATGTCGTGTAACGACGCTTCAGGAAATGCATTGCCAATCATAATGCCGCCAGTTAAACGGACGGTTAGATTAGGGTCTTTTGCTTCTAGTTCACGAGCCAGTTTTCGTGCGTAATTAGCTACTTCAGGGAACTCCGTTTGCTCATCAAGACCTGGAAGTTGGGCTGTAAGATGAATGCCGGTTACTTTGCGATCTTTGGAAATTAAGCGACCGTTGAGCAATGGTTCGGCTAAGGCGATAGTTGCTATGCTAGATAACTGTTCTTCACTAAGAGAAGAAGCGTCTACATAAAGGTCCTGAATAATCAGCTCATCATTATCGCTGTAGCTGTGTTGAAAATTTTGTAAGGAATCGACACGCTGGGTATAGGGTATGTCCCATGCAGAATAGGTGAGATCTTCTATACTTGTTAGTGTTTGAGTAGTAAAAACATTACCATCTTTGGGCGTGATGATAAAAAGGACAGTATCATCTTTTGTGTACGTGTTTTGTAGGCGGTCGAGTGCTAGTAGTTGTGGGTTATCGTCACTAAAAAATATACGATAATCGTTGGTAAAGCTTAGAAAACGTGCGCCGCTGGATAAGACGCCAGCAATTATTAGCGTTAAAATAATAATTGCCCAGCGCCCTTTTACAAGAGCATTAAAGTAGTGTTCGAACATTGTTATAAAGTCTAGCAGGGAACGGCTTTTATTCAACCGCGAACTAAGGCATATTTAATGTCATGTCGATGCTAACGTTTTGTTTATTATTCAACTACTTCGTAGGTAGAATGGCCATGTTCTGCTATATTTCTTAAATAATAATGATAAATTGGATAATCAAATGAAAAATAAAGTTTTCTCAATCATCTTTTGCATGCTGTTACCTTTTTCGGTGCACGCTGCAGATACGTTGGATGCTGATAACGGGACACTAGACATTATGGATGATGGTGATTCTTTAGACCTTTCAGATGAATTGTTAGGAGAGGATGATGCGTTGCTTTCTGAATCTGCGGATGAGGCTTTTGCAGAGCCGGAGTCAGGACTCGTTTTTGAAGGGAAAGTGGCTTTAGAGCACCGCTATTTTCACCAAACAGGGCTTTCGCCAGATCAAGATTATCATAATAATACATCCTTTTCGATTGAACCTAGTTGGCGCTATGAATGGGATAGTGGGTTGCAAAATATTGTATTCACGCCGTTTGTTCGGTTAGATGATAAAGACAGTGATCGAACGCATGCAGATATTCGTGAGTTGTTGTGGACAAAGGAATCGGGCAATTGGACGATACGCGCGGGTATCGGTAAGGTTTTTTGGGGTGTGACAGAGTCGCAACACTTGGTTGATGTTATAAATCAAACAGATTTGATTGAAAACACCGATGCTGAAGAAAAATTAGGCCAGCAAATGATTAATGTTGCCTATACGAGTGACTACGGCACGTTCGATATATTTGTATTACCGGGATTTAGAGAGCGTACGTTCCCAGGTAATGATGGCCGTTTAAGATTGGTGCCTAAAGTAGCTGATGACCATGTGATTTATGAATCCGGCGCGAAGCAAAAGCATATTGACTTAGCACTTCGATGGGCTCATACCATGGGTGATTGGGATATTGGTTTGGCTCATTTTCATGGCACAGCGAGAGACCCGCAATACGTTCCAGTCATTAATGGTGGGCAGTTAGTTGAGTTCCGTACGTTCTATGAAATTATTGATCAAACCAGTGTTGATGCTCAGGCGGTCAAAGGTAACTGGTTATGGAAGTTTGAAGGGCTTACTCGTGGTGGCCAGGGTTCAGGTCGATTTGAGGCGGCAACCGCAGGTTTCGAATACACCATTAGTGGCGTGTTTGAAACGGGGGCGGATTTAGGGTTTTTAGCTGAATATTTGTATGACAACAGACGCACCGGTGAGTTAACAACGCCGTTTGATGATGATGTTTATATGGGCATGCGTTTGGGTATGAATGATGCTCAAAGTACAGAGTTGTTAGCAGGCGTTATAGTTGATCGTGACAACAGTGAGTGGGCCTACAATGTGGAAGCGAGTCGTCGTATTGCTGAGGGCTGGAAAATAAACCTTGAAGCGCGTGGGTTTTCAAATAATGATCGTAATAGCTTGATTGCGTATACAGTACGGCGTGATGATTATATTAAGTTGGAACTAGAGCGGTTTTTTTAGGCTAATTCGCACGTAACGCCCGGGTAAGTATTCTGTGTTAGAACGCTTTTGAAATTTCACATTGGAGCAAGTAGCACCATGTTCCAATGTGTTTTTTGGATAGTACGTTTGCAATAACGGTTCTATTCGAAGTAACTAATTGAACGCGGTCTCCCGCATCAATATTTTTTGACTCAACAATCACCCATGTTTTTTTATTTCCATGGCTGTCTTGCGTAAAGTAAATAATAACGGGAACAACATAAGACGGTTTGTCTCCACAATCTAATGGTTGAATGGTCGCTGGATAAGGTTTGTTGGTTAGCAGACTTAACTTAAACTGTAACGTTGTACCTTCATGGCGGATATCAGTGGTGATCGCTAAAATCAGTTGTTGTCTAGAACGATTCATTGGGCGAAAGCCAATAAGCTGCCCTAGCGTTAATATTTCAGCGTCATCAAAAGTAGCTTGAAGAGTATTTTCTTCGAAGGTGTCCGCTAAAAACTCATAAGGGGCGACGGGCTTTTCTTCGGTAGCGCTAGAAAGGCTTTTATAAGCAGCGGTAATGCCAAATGTGCAAATACGTGTAGACTCGGCTTCAAATAAGCTTTCATCTATTAGATTGTGCCCATTCCATGACTTTTCTAAGTGCTGTATTAACCCATGAGAAATAGATTGTTGGGCAGCTTTTTCTGCAGTTGTTTCAAAGCGCCCTATTGTGTCGTCAACAAATTCTTCATGATCGCTCAATAGTCGTAACAAGTTAGACAAGTCGATATGCCCAAGGTACGGCTGCCAAGATGCCGGAGAATCATCTTTGAAATCAATTAAACAGGTTGTATTGTTTTCGGTAGGGTTGTTGTCCAATAAGTTTAATTCAACTAAATCGCTCCATTTTTCAAGCAGAAAAAACAATTCGATAATTTCTGTTTTTAATAAGCCGTAGGGTTTAGCAAGCCTAAGTAGCAGAAGTTGCTTATAGCTTGCTGATATTGATGTTTTAGGTAATTCTCTAGCAACTTTGTCAATAACTACTTTATCGCTATCATGCCGAAAGTGGATGAATAATTGGTGAATATCCCGCCATATTCCATCGGGCTCTGCTTGTTTGTGTAGGTAGTTAAGTAAGATGACTTGGCCTAATCCCGCGAGGGTTCTTTGTATAATTGTCGGGCCTAATTTTTTAAGGTGCTTGGGTGGTGATGTAACTAAATGTGTTGCGACGGACCAATAACTAATCGTCAGCGCCATAGAAATTGATTGGAGTTGTTGAGAAAGCTCCTCGTCCTCTTTACTTAATGGGGATTTCTTGCCAATAGGTTTTTCGGCATAATGGTTAAGTAATAAGTAAATAGCGGGTCTAATGAGCTCAGTGCATTCAAATAAATCTGCTGGTTCTGCTTCTACATGATTAAGTAGTTGAAGCCTTGCTAATAAGAGCTCAGCTACTTGGGAATGATTCGCTGATGGTAAACGCTTAACCCACGTTTTTGTTTCCTTAGCGTTTAGCGTTGCCCAAATGTCTGGTTGGGGGCTTCGAGCGGGTAGGAATAAGAAATTAGTATGCATGGCCGCCAAGTCTAATCGAGTTGAATCAAACGAAAAATCATTATATTCTTTAGGCCAGTGCTAGTCATGGTTATACGCACGCCTTAACAACGCCGCCATCCACTCTAATAGCTGAGCCTGTTGTTGCTGATGCTAACGGGCTACATAAATAGGTGACCATGTTGGCGACTTCTTGTACGTCTGCAAAACGTTTAATGAGTGATGAAGGGCGAACGGATTGAAAAAACTCTTTCTCGAACTCTTCAAAGTTCTGGCCACCGCTAATTTGATCTACAAATTCAACCACGCCTTCGGAACGTGTAGGGCCGGGTAATACGGCGTTAACGGTAATACCAGTGCCGGCACAGGTTTCCGCTAACCCGCGCGAAACGGCTAATTGAGCAGTTTTGGTGGTGCCGTAATGAATCATTTCTTGGGGAATTTGTACGGCGCTTTCACTACTAATGAAGATAATGCGGCCCCAGTCTTTTTCTTGCATATACGGCAGGTAAGCGCGGGATAATCGCACACCACTGAGTACATTGACGTTGAAGAAGCGCTCCCAATCTTCATCAGGAATATCTAAAAAGTCTTTAGGTTCAAAAATGCCGAGAGCGTTTACTAATATATCTATTTTCGGGTGTTCGGATGCTAATTGATTGCAAGCGTCGCTATTGGATAAGTCACCAGCAAAACACGCAACGTGTGCCTTTGGGTGTTCAGTAAGAATGATTTGTTTAGCCGCAGCGAGTTTATCTTCACTTCTGCCATTAATAACAACGTGTGCGCCTTCCGCAGCCAGTGTTTTAGCAATGGCAAAGCCGATGCCTTGGCTAGAACCAGAAATAAGCGCTTTTTTACCTGCAATTTGTAAATCCATTAAACGTTGGCTCCAAGTTTTGCGGCTTGTTCTTTTGCTGCATTGATGACAGAACCGACGGTGTCGGGGTCAGCAAGGGTCGGTTCAATAATGACATTGTTAATATCCCTAAACCCAATGAAACCGAGAGACATTTCAAGGTAAGGCTTTTGGAAGTCCATGCCCTTCGCTTCGGCATTGTTGTATTCGCCACCCCGCGAATAAATAGCGGTAACCGGTTTGCCTGTGACGAGCCCGAAAAACCCTGTTTCAGGGTCAAAGCCGAACGTTAAGCCAGGTTGGGTAATCACATCAATATAGTGTTTTAGTTTATAAGGAATGGAAAAATTCCACATCGGTACGCTGTATAGATAGCAATCAGCATCTTTAAATTGCTCCGTTAGGGTAACTATTTCCTGCCATGCAACTGTTTCCGTTTCACTTGGGCTTTGGCCGTGTAAAAAACTGTATTTGGCATTGAGTCGTTCACCATCAAATTCTGGCAAGTTCGCATCCCATACATTTATCGTAGTGACTGTATTGTCTGTAGAGGCGGCCTTGAAGGCTTCAATATAGCTATTTGCAACGTCACTAGAACTGGAACGCTCGCCGCGAGGTGATGATTGAATATAAAGTAATTTGCTCATGATGCTTTCCTGTTGTTAACTAAATTGATAGGCAGATACATTAACACCCATCACATTGTCTGTGAATACGTTTGAACCGTTATCGTTACCGGCGGCGCCTTCGGCTACCATGAGTGGAATGAGGTGCTCTTCTCGAGGGTGACAGATTTTTGCAGAGGGCGCTTGTGCCCAGTTTGCTAAGCCGCCTTTTCGGGCAGCAGGGGTGTCGGTGCAGGTTTTAGTTAGCCATGTGTCAAATTGTATTGAGTGACCACCGGGGTCATTGCATTGCATTAATATTTGCATATTATGAAAGCTGATGCCGCTACCAAGGATTAGTATGTTTTCATCGCGTAATGATTGTAGTGCTGCCCCCATTTGTTGATGATAGGCCGGGTCCAAGCTGCTATGTAATGAAACTTGGACGACGGGAATATCGGCATCAGGAAACATCACTTTTAAGGGTACAAACGTGCCGTGGTCATAGCCGTGTTCTGGAGTGAGTTCACTTTTTATATCAGCGGCTGTGAACAGGGTTTGAATCTTGTTTGCTAACGCTGGCGAACCGGGCGCGGGATATGTCAGCTCATAAGTATGTTCAGGGAAGCCGTAGTAATCGAAAATTAACTCGGGTTTGGGGTGACTGTTTATTTGAATAATATCAGCTTCCCAATGGGCGGAAAAAATAACGATGGCACTGGGTTTTTGTGGCAACGAAGCGTGTATGTTTCTGAGCCAATGTTCGGTTTTATCCCAGGTGCCAGCATCACCTCTTGTCCAATCCATAAAAAAGCAAGGGCCAGCACCGTGAGGGATGTACAGTGAAGGAAAACGAGGTTCTTTCATGCGTTAAATCATTTTAATGTAAAGGGTTTATGATATATCATCTATTACAAATCAACTGTAAATTATAGGTGCCAACATGAGTGATGCAAAAACAAAACTTTCGTGCGTAACAGTAGCGCTTCATTGGGCTGTAGGGTTAACGATGATTATTATGCTGACAGTTGGTTGGTATATGGCCGAATTTGAAGAGCACTGGCTATACCCTATCCATAAATCTGTCGGCATGATTGCTTTCGTCGTGATTCTTGCACGGGTGATTTGGCGTATTAAGCAGGGCTGGCCAGAAGCCGCGAGTAATTACAAAGCGTGGGAACATACATTGTCAAAAATAATTCATTGGGCATTGATTATTGGCACAGTGATGATGCCAGTATCTGGCATGCTGATGTCTGGTTTAGGTGGCTATGGCTTGTCTATTTTTGGCTTGGAGTTATTGGCTGCAACACCAAATCCTGAAGAAGCGGGGAAAATGATACCGATTAATGGCCCTATAGCTGGCACAGCACATGAAATACACGAAATTGCCGGTTATGTGATTATGGTATCGGTGCTATTGCATGTATCGGGTGCTTTGAAACACCACTTTATGGATAAGGACGGTACGCTGAAAAGAATGCTGGGCAAACGTATCGATTAGAAATCACAGTGAGTGGAGCGGGGTTATTTAAACGTAACAGACACCGTAACGGCTTGCTGAGAACTTAAGCCATTATAAACGGCTGTCAAACGCCCTTTTTTCACAGGAATCGGCGACGTTAAACTGCCAAGCGATAAAAATGCACCGGGTTTTAACGGGTAATTCATCGCTAATAGTTTATCTCGTAGCCAGCGAATGACATTCACGGGTTTGCCCATTAGCGAGGCACACGTGCCTGTTTTTAAATGGCTACGGTCGTCATACACAATGCCCACCTGGCAAGCATTGAAGTTCCCAATGTCTTCCATTGCAATAGCTGTGCCCATTACGCCATATCGCGCGCCCGTATTAATGGCGGTCAGCATATCTGCCGTTAATGGCTTTTCAGTTGAATAAAGCCGGTCTGGAATTTCGATAAACGGAATTACCTGATCAATAGCCGCTAAAAGTTCTTCATCTGTTTTTGCTTCGTTAATGGATGCATCTTTTACTCGTACCAATAAGTCAGCTTCAGCAAAGGGGAGAACGGTGGATGAGATATTTATTTCGGCGGGGTTTTCCAACAACATATTTTTTAGAAATATGCCTAATAAGGGCTCGTTAATGCCCATTTTTTGCTGGATATCTGGATTGGTTAATGCGGCTTTATAGCCGGCAATACCACTCCAGTTTTCAGATAAGGCATAGACAACGCGCTTTTGAATGGCGAGCGCCGTTTCGGGTGTAAGCCCAGCAATGGCGTCGGCTTCCGTTTTATTAATAAAGTTATTGTAAATGTCGAGTGAAATGCGCGGTACAAAGTTTTCCTGGCGCATAAAGAAAATCGCGATAGCAGCGACGACGAATATCAAAAAAGTAAATTTAAATTTCATGAAGAGGCTTAACTAAAGAATTGGGTGAATACCTGTGTAATGTATTGGTGGTCTTGTACACCAGCACTTTCGCGAATACTGTGCATCGCCCACATCGGGCAACCGACATCGACGGTATTAATGCCTAATCGAGCCGATGTCATTGGGCCAATGGTGCTACCACAGCCGATATCTGTGCGATGTGAGTATTGTTGATAAGGCACGTTGGCCTGTTCGCATAGTTGGATAAACCGAGCTTGTGATACGCTGTTTGAGGCATAATGAATATTCGCATTGACCTTAATAACAGGGCCTTTGTTTACCCATACTTTATGGTCAGGTTCGTATGCGCTGGGGAAATTCGGTTGATAGGCGTGGGCCATGTCGGCGCTAATCATAAAGCTATTGGATAGGGCGCGCTTATAGTCTTCGGCAGGCATATCGAGTGAGCCAACTATACGTTCAAGTACATCAGGTAAGAAGCTACCATCTGCACCCTTATGGCTGTTGCTGCCAATTTCTTCATGGTCAAAGAAGGCACAAACATTAAACTGATTTGAGCTTAGTGATTCGTCCGACAATAAGGCGCTTAAGCCGGCATGGCAGGAAGCCAAGTTATCGAGCTGGCTATTGGCGTAAAATTCATCATTTAGGCCATATAATGAGCCGGCTTGTGTATCGCAGGCGTGCACTTCCCACGCGGAAATCGTCCTGGCATCAACCTTCAATTCAGCGGCCAGTAAATCAATAAGTGGGAGCTGATCGTTTGAGACGGATAGTAATAGAGGCAACTCTGTTTGTTTGTTCAGTTTCAATCCATCGGTGTTAACCGTTGGATTCATATGAATCGCTAGATTGGGTAAACGTAGAAAAGGCTTTTTAAAGTGAACCAGTTTAGATGTTAGCTGACCGTTATTATTGATATGTACGCGCCCTGCCAAACTTAAATCGCGGTCGGTAAAGGTGGCTAATAACGCGCCACCGTATACTTCAACGCCAAGTCTATTAACGCCGCTTAGTTGATTGTCGGGCTTCGGTTTTACGCGTAACCCAGGTGAGTCGGTATGCGCGCCAAGCAGTCTAAAGCCATCCTGCGCCAAGTCATTTGCACCTACGGTAAATGCAATAATGGAAGAGTCATCCCGTTTAACGTAATAACGCCCCTTACGTTCTAGCGACCAAGTATCGCCTTCAATAAGTTCGCTAAACCCTTTTTCGCGTAAGGCTAATTCGCTTGTGTGAGCCGCGTGCCAAGGGCTTGGGCTAGCGTCAATATAATCTAATAAGGCTTGAGCGTGTGCGGTGGCAGACATATTATTCCTTAGAGTCCAAGTTGAGTGATGCTGAATTAATACAGTATCGTAAGCCGGTGGGTTGCGGACCATCTGGGAAAACGTGGCCTAGGTGGCAATCACATTCAGCGCAAACTACTTCAACGCGCGTCATGCCGTGGCTGCTATCCCTGTTTTCTTTAATACTGTCTGGGCTGATAGGCTTCCAAAAGCTAGGCCAGCCACTACCCGAATCGTATTTTGTATCCGATTCAAACAACGGTGTATTACAACACTTGCAATTAAAAATACCAGACGCTTTACTGTCGGCATACAGGCCAGAAAATGCAGGTTCGGTGCCTTTTTGCCTGCATATTTTGTAATCTTCAGGTGTTAATTTCGCTTTCCAATCGTCGTCATGTTGCATGGCGTTTCCTCGGTTGTGTTTAAAAATTATACCTGAGAAATACAAAAATTAATTTACAGCCAGTCACTGAGCTGGATGCCGAAGCCAATGCTATTAGTGTGATTATCATAATCGAGCAGACTTTCGCCGTAACCGTTGAACCACTGCACATACCCGCGAACTTTTTTATGAAGAGGGAAGCTCCAGCCAAGTTCTAGAGCGCCTCTGTTTTTGCTACTGTTGAGGTTATTTCTGAACATGAACTCAACACTATGACGTTGTTTTTTGTATAGTCCTCGTAACTCAAAGTGACCTAAAAAGTCCTCGATATCTCGGTTGTCATCTTGTGATCTAGTCTCAGGGATGCGATACCAAGGTTTAAATGACAAATACATATCGCCTCTTTCTAAAATAAAGTCCGCATACAAGCGGTTCCAGCTTCTAGACAATAAGCCAGCCTGTCCATTCGATTGGTGGGTGAAACCTGTTCGAATAACTGAGTTATGTAGGCCTAAAACATTAAAGTCTGTTCCAAATGAAAGCCACGTTTCAGCTTCATGGTTGGTGTCACGAAATGGCGATGAATGAGTCTTGTTAAATTGTTGCCAAAAAGAACGGTTGGTATAGCCAGCATATAAATCGCCCTGTCCAAATATTACATTCCGGACAATAGGTAGTTTTACGCTCAATTGAAATTTTGTTTCTAGGTGCTGAAGGTCGACGTTGTCTGTTGGGAAAGTTGCCTCAAAAGGTTCTTTGTTGGGTTCGCTGTTGTTATAGCTGGCAATAATGTAGTTTGGTTTATGTGGTAATAGAGAAAAAGCGTTCCACCCTGAGTTTTTTTCGAATAATTGCCTACGTTTTAATGCCGATTGATGGGTTCTTTTTTCAGTCGTATTTTCTTGGCAGTGTTGCTTAAGTTCGCCTACTGTTACGCTATTGTCTGCTGTGGCCAATTGGTCCGATAGGCATGCTGTCATGCGGCTATTATCGATAGCAAACAAAGGTGTGCAGAATAAAATAAGTGCGGTAATTAACGTTTTCATATTGATTATTTGATGTATAAAAAAACGGCTGAAAAGTTCAGCCGCTTTATTGTTATGGAATATAGCTGCTTGGTGTTATTTAGGTAAGCTGTTATAAATTATTTTAATCCAATGTTCTTCATTAACAAAGCCGTCGCCCCAAGTGGTCCATTCGGTTGGTAGACCGCCAAGCTGGATGTCTTCTAGTGTTTCGCCTTCGGCAGCTAAGTTTTTAACATGTTCTGTCGTGCTTTTTAACATGGCGTAATAGGCTTTAAGGCCTTTCATATCAGATAAGCCGCCATGCCCCGGGATAACGAGTGCATCACTTGGTAAAGAGTCGATAATGTTGCCAATATTGCGCGTTAAGCTAAATGCATTTCCGCCAGTATCCATATCAACAAAAGGGAAAATACCGTTAAAGAAATGGTCACCTAAATGGGCGACGTTACTTTTTGGAAAATAAATAATACCATCGCCATCGGTGTGGCCATTTGCATAATGAATAAATTGGATATCTTCATCATTAAAGTGAATATTAACGGCGTCCTCAAATGTAATTAACGGCCAAGCTTCTTTGGGTGATGCTGGAGATTTGCCGAAGAAGTTATTTTGTTCCGCCATTAAACGCTTGCGTACATTTTTATGAGAAATGATGGTTGCGTCGCTGGAAAAATGACCATTGCTACCGGTGTGGTCGCCATGCCAGTGGGTGTTGAGTACGAAGCGCAGTTTGCCCGGATTAATATCAGCAAGAGCTGTATTTATTTTGCCAGGCATGGGGCTAAGTTGGTCATCGACTAATAGAATGCCATCCTTACCAGCCGATACGCCAATGTTGCCACCAGCAAATCCGCCCTCGCCTTCAAGCATGTAAATATTGCCACGTACGTGGGTGGTCTTTAAGGTGATTTTGGTAAAGTCTTGATCTAAGAACCCCGCAACGCTGGGAGTACAAAAAAAGACAAAAATTGATGCGATAAGTAGTTTATTTGGTAATATCATAATGAGCTCTCCTTAGGTGGTTAAAGGTCGTCGCCTTTTGGTGCTGGGTGCCATCCAGAATACCACAGTTTTGTAGGTATTATTTCTGGCCCAATACCATTTTTATGAAACCAAGAATCAACGGCAAAAGCAGCGCCGGTTTGGGTGTCTGTCATCACGGCAGAGGTATGTGGCCAACCATTAAAGAAAAAGCCTCGGTTAATACGATGACCTTCTTTGTGAAAATTAATAAACCCGCGTTGGCGAAACAGCTTGAGATATACCGTCGTGTTGGTTGCTTCATCTACGCAATCCATCTGGTCGGTCAGGTCATGAAAAAGGGCTGCAAACGTGCCAGGTAAGTCATTTTTAGTTTGAGTAATATCGCCAATAAAGGCTTCCATTTGTGCGATGGCAAGCGATATTTGTTTCCGTTCTTGCTTTGGGGTTGTGGCCTTGGGTAAAAAGAGTGACTCAATAATAAGCCACTGCTCTTTATGGAGGGTAACAGTTTGGATTGTTTTGCAGCCATACGAATAACACACTGGAAATGATTCAATAGATTTTAAATCCTTTTGCTTGTTAAAAGAGGCGCAACCTGAAAGAGCCAGTAAGCCAGCACACGCCGATAAAAGAAGCAATAAAGGACGCATTAGGCCAATGCTTTGCCAACAAGGTTCTGTAGGTGTACGGGCAACGTTAATGCTAAGGCGGCTTGATGTCCTTTATGTGACATCTTCCCCCACGTTTTTTGGACAATATCAATAACCCTTTCTTCAGAATGTTTGCTAGCAAAGGCATCAAAATAATAGTTTAAAAACACTAGGCAGGACACGTCTTCTAGCGCTTGTGATTCAGCGTCTGTTTTAAGTTTTCGTTTTTGAATAATGTGTTGTGCACGCTTAATATCGCCATTAGCATAACCGGCCTCCTGCATGGCTTCGCCCAGAATTTTTGCATGTAATTTCGCAAGGTCAGTGCGCCAGTTTAAATAACCGTCTAAGCCTGCTGGATAGTCTTTACGTACTAACTTCCAGCGGCACACGTGTTGTGCGTAGCAAGCTAAGGTTAATGGTTCGGACGCTTGTGGCTCAAACGCTTGCAATGTTTCTAGCATACGTTGGGAATATAAAGCCTCTGTGCTGTTTGTTGGGTCGGCGTCATTGGCTTGGTCGATGCCCTGTATTGCTGTTTGTAATGTTGATGTCATAATCTGAACTAGTTGTCTGTGTCTGTAGTGTATTATTACGTGTTATAGAATGAAAAAAAACAAGATTTATAATATTAAAGGGGAAAGGTTATGAGAGCGTTAGTGATGTTATACGGGGTAGTTTGTTACTTTGCATTTTTTGTGGTGTTTGTTTACTTTATGGGGTTCGTTGGTGATGTGTTCGTGCCTGTTTCAATTTCATCAGAGGTGGAAACGTATTCACAAAATGCCTTAATGGTTAATATCGGTTTGATGTTGATGTGGGGCGTGCAACACAGTGTGATGGCGCGCGGTTGGTTTAAAGACATGATTGCTTCGGTGGTGCCGCATCATGTTGAACGCAGTACCTATTGCTTAGCATCGGCTATTGCTCTAGGTGCGTTAATGTATTTCTGGCAACCAATGGAAGGCATTATTTGGCAAGTTGAAAACCCAATGGCTGTGAATGTGCTGTGGGGCTTTTTTGGCTTGGGTTGGGTGCTAATTTTTGTATCAACGTTCTTAACGGATCACTTTGACTTATTTGGGTTGCGCCAGCCATGGTTACATTTTGTTAAAAAAACGTACACGCCGGTTGTGTTTACTGAAGTGCTTTTTTACCGTTGGATTCGTCACCCAATGATGCTGGGCTTGTTCATTGCATTTTGGTCGCTACCAACAATGACAGTTGGTCATTTGGTGTTCTCAATTGGCATGTCAATTTACGTGTTGGCGGGCATTCACTTTGAAGAAAGAGGTTTGGCAAGAGATTTAGGTCAAACGTATATTGATTACCAACAACGAACGTCAAAAGTTATTCCTAAAGTTTATTAAGTATTAATTGTTCAAGGGCTTGGCATTGCTAAGCCCTTGATTTTTTTGGGGCATGCTCTAAAATGCTCCTTCTTGAATAAGGAACGCTGCGACAGGGCTCCCCTGCTAGGCTTATTCAAGGTGTCGATTTTACATCGATTAGTTAACGGCGTTCATTATTAACAGGAAACTGAAATAGTGAGCGTGGTGTTTGGATGATTAAGTTCTTAATCATTCATCGGTAAGAATTCACTCAACCTATTTTCAGTGCCTATTTTTATAATGAGGCAGGTTTATTATGAGCAAAAATTTTATTTTTACATCTGAGTCGGTGTCTGAAGGGCACCCAGATAAAGTAGCGGATCAAATATCGGATGCGATGTTGGATGCGTTGTTAGCACAAGACCCGGCATCGCGTGTTGCGGTTGAAACCATGGTCAAAACTGGCATGGTTATTTTAGCTGGCGAAGTGACCACTGATGCGTGGGTGGATACCGAAGAACTGGTTAGGCAAGTGGTCAAAGATATCGGTTACGACAAGCCGGAAATTGGTTTTGACTGGCAAAGTTGTGCGGTATTGAATGCGATTGGTAAACAATCCCACGATATTGCTATTGGTGTTGATGATAGCGATGACCATGAGCAAGGTGCGGGTGACCAAGGTTTAATGTTCGGTTACGCTTGTGATGAAACAGACGTGCTGATGCCAGCGCCAATCACGTATTCACATTTATTGGTACAGCGCCAAGCAGAAGTGCGCAAAAATGGCACGCTACCTTGGTTGCGTCCCGATGCAAAAAGTCAATTGACATTCCGTTACGAGAATAACAAACCAGTTGGTGTTGAGGCGGTTGTTTTATCAACCCAGCATGCGCCAGATATTAGCTTAAAAGACTTGCGCGAAGCGGTCGTTGAAGAAATCATCAAGCCAGTGTTGCCAGAAGAATGGTTTGCAGGCTGTAAGGCTGAAAACATTCACATTAACCCAACCGGGCAATTTATTATTGGTGGCCCCGTGGGTGACTGTGGTTTAACTGGGCGTAAGATTATTGTGGATACGTATGGCGGCATGGCTCGCCATGGTGGGGGTGCTTTTTCTGGCAAAGACCCTAGCAAAGTGGATCGGTCTGCTGCGTACATGGGTCGATATGTCGCTAAAAACATCGTTGCGGCTGGTTTAGCGTCTCGTTGTGAAATTCAAGTGTCGTATGCTATTGGTGTACCAAAGCCGACGTCAATTTCGGTTGAAACATTTGGTACAGAAACGATACCAAGCGCAAAAATTGAAACGCTAATTAGCGAATACTTTGATTTGCGCCCTAAAGCATTAATTGCTGAACTGGACTTATTGCGTCCAATTTACCAACAAACTGCGGCGTATGGCCATTTTGGCCGTGAACTTCCTGATTTCACATGGGAACGTACCGGTAAAGCAGACTTATTACGCGACGAAGCGAAATAACCTACATAACAAACAATACGAGAGATAACTATGAGTTTTACAGATTATAAAGTAGCCGATATGTCATTGGCGGAATGGGGCCATAAAGAAATATCAATTGCAGAAAGTGAAATGCCGGGTTTAATGGCGTTATGTGAAGAGTTTGGAGAAAGCAAACCATTGGCAGGCGCACGCGTTGCCGGTAGTTTGCACATGACGATTCAAACAGCGGTTTTGATTAAAACATTGGTTGCCTTAGGTGCCGAAGTACGTTGGTGTTCATGTAACATTTTCTCTACGCAAGACCACGCAGCGGCAGCGATTGCAGATTTAAATATCCCTGTGTTTGCTTGGAAAGGCGAAACCATCGAAGAATATTGGTGGTGTACAGAAAAAATGATGACATGGCCAGATGGCCAAGAAGCGAACATGATTCTTGATGATGGCGGCGATGCAACCTTGCTATTACACAAAGGTGTTGAATTTGAAAAAGCTGGCGCAGTGCCAGATGCCAAAGCGAGCGATAACGAAGAATACGTAGCGATTCTTGAGGTGTTACGTCGTAATTTACCGGTTGCGCCAACGAGATGGCAAAACATGGCGGACAGTGTTAAAGGTGTCACAGAAGAAACCACGACAGGTGTTCACCGTTTGTATCAAATGCAAGAAGCGGGTGAATTATTGTTTCCAGCAATGAACGTGAATGATTCTGTTACAAAAAGTAAATTCGATAATTTATACGGCTGCCGTGAGTCCTTGTTGGACGGTATCAAGCGAGCAACAGACGTGATGATTGCCGGCAAAATTGCGGTGGTTGTGGGTTACGGCGACGTGGGCAAAGGCTGTGCGCAAGCATTTAAAGGCATGGGCGCGAGTGTTTGGGTCACTGAAGTTGACCCTATTTGTGCATTACAAGCGGCAATGGAAGGCTATCGTGTGGTACGTATGGATGACGTGGCGAACCAAGGCGATATTTTTGTAACCACTACGGGTAACTTGGGCGTGATTAACCATGATCACATGATCGCTATGAAGAACGAAGCGATTGTATGTAACATTGGCCATTTTGATTCAGAAATCGATATTGCTTCTTTAGAGCAATATGAATGGGAAGAGGTGAAGCCTCAGGTAGATCACATAATTTTCCCAGACGGCAAACGCATTACATTATTAGCGAAAGGTCGCTTAGTAAACTTAGGCTGTGCAACAGGCCACCCTAGTTTCGTGATGTCGGCATCGTTTACTAACCAAGTGATGGCGCAAATCGAGTTTTTCACTAATGGTGAGAGCTATAAAAATGAAGTCTACGTGTTGCCTAAAACACTGGATGAAAAAGTTGCGCGCTTGCACCTAGAAAAAATTGGTGTAAATTTAACCGAGCTATCGCAAGAACAAGCGGACTACATTAACGTGCCTGTAGAAGGACCATATAAACCACACCATTATCGCTATTAAATATGAGTTTAGAACCATTCCAAAAAGTTAGTTTCGAGTTTTATCCGCCTAAAACGGAAGAAGGTCGGATTAAGCTTTTAAATGTAAGTAAAACGCTGGGTCAACTGGACCCAGCGTATTTCTCTGTGACCTTTGGTGCGGGTGGTAGTACGCAACAAGGCACGTTAGATACTGTGCTAGATATAAAACAGCAAGGTTTTTCAGCAGCGCCACACTTATCGTGTGTAGGGTCGACCAAAGAAAACATTCGCGCCATTTTAGGCAACTATAAACGTAACGGCATTGATCGAATTGTTGCGCTGCGTGGGGACATTCCATCAGGTACGCTAGACGCAGGTGAGTTTCGTTACGCAAATGAACTGGTCGGCTTTATTCGTGATGAAACGGGCGATCATTTTAATATCGAAGTGGCGGCCTACCCAGAAATACACCCACAAGCTGAAAACGCACATAAGGACTTAGCTAACTTTAAGCAAAAAATTGAGGCGGGCGCGAACAGCGCGATTACCCAATACTTTTTCAACTTCGAATCATATGTTAGATTTGTTGAAGATTGTGACAAGATGGGGCTATATGTGCCGATTGTGCCAGGAATTATGCCAATAACGAATTATTCACAATTGGCGAGGTTCTCCGATATGTGTGGCGCAGAAATACCACGTTGGATCCGTAAACGCTTAGAGGGTTTTGCGGATGATCGCGAGTCAATCAAAGCATTTGGCGCGGATGTGGTGAGCGAATTGTGCCAATCACTATTAGATTACGGTAGCCCCGGCTTACATTTTTATAGCATGAACCAATCAGAAGCCAGTTTGGTTATCTGTAACAATTTAGGTATTAAGCCAGTATGACGGACGAAAAAATAGTCTCTTGCGCCATTTATAAAACAGTCAAGCGAGACGGTTTGTATTTGTACGTGAAAGAACAAAATGAGTTTTCTGATGTGCCAGACGAAGTGATGCAACAGTTCTCTAAACCTGAGCATGTGTTTGATTTAGAGTTGTCAGTCAGCAGACCTTTAGCACGTGCTGACGTGTTGGTCGTGATGAAGAACCTTGAAACAAAGGGGTTCTATTTACAAATGCCCCCTAAACTTGAAGACCCGATTGATACGATAACCTTACCGGACAGCTTGCACGGCTAACTATGCGCATTTCTCGCCTGTATGTTGATCAGACGTTAGCAGAAGGGATGATGTTGCAACTTGATCCAGACGCAGCTCATTATCTACGCAATGTTTTAAGGCTAAAAAAAGGCTTCCAACTAACGGTTTTTAATGGTCAAGGTGGGGAGTATTCTGCGACGGTATCAGGTGTTAATCGAAAAGCGGTTGAGATTCATGTGAACACTTGGGAAAACGTAAATATCGAGTCACCGTTAGCCATCGAACTGGGATTAAGTGTGTCGCGTGGTGAACGTATGGACGTGGCCATTCAAAAGGCTACTGAATTAGGAGTCACAACAATCACGCCCATTATTACTCAACACTGTGTCGTTAAGCTCACGGAAGAACGCCGGCTTCAGCGCCACCAACATTGGCAGAATATTGTTTACCGAGCCTGTGAACAATGTGGCCGCAATGTTCCGCCAACATTAAATGTAACGACCGACTTAGCACAATGGCTAGATGGAGATTTGTCTACTAGTCGAATCATTTTTGAACCAGGCAAAAATGATTCGTTAAAAACGCACGACCAGCCGAGCGATGGTGTTGCTGTGTTAATTGGCCCAGAAGGCGGTTTTTCAGAACAAGAAGTGTTGGATGCAGAACATGCAAGCTTTTCAGCACTAGGCTTTGGCCCCAGAGTTGTGAGAAATGAAACAGCTGCGATAGCTTCTATTGCAGCAATGCAGGTGCTTTGGGGAGATATGGGCTAAGGCTCTTCCCCCCCTTTATCTTGGATCTCCAAGATTGGTTTTTTAATTCTCTTCAAAACAAAATAGCCAATAATGCCGGAGGCAAATGAGCCTATTAGAACAGCGAGTTTTTCTGTGTATTGATATTGCAAAGGGTCTTCAAAGGCTAAGCTAGCGACAAACAAGCTCATCGTAAATCCTATGCCAGTTAAAATGGAGGCCCCATAGATGTGAGTCCATGTGCAACCGTTGGGTAGCTCTGCAATTTTTAATTTAATAGCTAACCAGCTGAAACCAAATACGCCTAATTGTTTACCAAAAAACAATCCGAACATGATGCCCAATGGAACACCACCAGTCATTTGATCAAGTGATATTTTTGTAACATCAACGCCAGCGTTAGCAAAGGCGAACAGTGGCAAGATAAAAAAGGCCACCCAGTAGTGTAAACCTTGTTCCACCACCCTCAGAGGATAAACGGTTTGTTGATCGCTTTTTCCGACCATTGGTATGGTGAACGCTAAAGCGACTCCAGCTAATGTGGCATGAACGCCAGATTTCAGTACGCTAATCCAAAGCACTGTGCCAACAATAAAAAAGGCGGCTTTTTTTGCAACGCCAAGTAAATTCATTGCAATTAAAACGCCAAGTGAAACAAAGGCAATGGTTATAGAAAGCACGGATAGTTCATTTGTGTAAAACAACGCAATGATGACGATAGCCCCTAAATCATCAATGATGGCGAGTGTCATTAAGAAAAGTTTTAGGGATATAGGCGCTCTATTGCCAAGCAACGATAAAACACCTAAGGCAAATGCGATGTCGGTAGCGGTAGGTATTGCCCAACCTTTAGATGCGAGGCTATCGTGTTGGTTGAACGCCAAATAGACGACAGCAGGCACAGCCATGCCGCCAATAGCTGCAATGACTGGTAATAAAACTTTTTTTACAGATGATAATTGGCCTCTTAAAACTTCCCGCTTGACTTCAAGGCCAATGAGTAAAAAGAAAAGAGACATTAAGCCATCGTTTATCCAGTGATGAAGTGATTTATCTAGCGACAATGAACCCACTCGGATTTCGACTGGAATATGCAAAAAATATTCATACACAGGTGACATGAACGTATTACTCAGTAGTAACGCTAACAAAGTAGCGATGACTAGTAAGATGCCACCCGATGACTCCTTTTTGATGAATTCTTCAATGGTTGTTTGCATAACTGTGTTCAAATAGTGTTCAAGGTTTGATAGTTTAATGTAAAAATTGATGCAGGGCTTTAAGAGTTGTTTAAAATGTTAAACAAATAAAGAGGTTGAGGTTCATATGATGGAGAAACCATGCGATTAGGCGTAGTTATGGATCCGATTGGGTCAATTAATATTAAAAAAGACACCACATTTGCCATGCTGCTTGAGGCGCAAAGCCGAGGCTGGGACTTGGTGTATATGGAGCAAACTGATTTGTACCTTGATGAAGGCTTGGCGATGGCATCAAGCCGTTCTTTATCGGTACAAAGAGACTCAGAGAAGTGGTTTGATTTGGGCGAAAAGAAAGACAAGCCTTTGTCCGACCTAGATGTGATTTTGATGCGTGTTGACCCGCCTTTCAATATGGATTATATCTACAGCACCTATTTGCTTGAGCAGGCCGAGGCACAAGGCGTGTTGGTAGTCAATAAGCCGCAAAGCTTGCGCGATGCTAATGAAAAATTATTTACAGCATGGTTCCCTGATTGTTGTGCGCCAACGTTGGTCACGGCGCAGCCAAGCAGGGTTCGTCAATTTTTAGCCAAACATGAAGACGTTATTATTAAGCCACTAGATGGTATGGGCGGTGCGTCGATATTCAGGCTTAAAAAAGAAGACCACAATTTAGGCGTGGTGCTTGAAACAATGACTGAGCACGGTAAAACCTTAGCAATGGTGCAAAAATTTCTGCCAGAGATTAAGGAAGGCGACAAACGCATTCTTATTATTAATGGTAAACCCGTACCCTATGGTCTGGCGCGCATTCCGGCAAAAGGGGAAACGCGAGGGAACTTAGCCGCAGGTGGTAGAGGTGAAGGGCGTGAATTAACAGAACGCGAATATTGGTTATGTGAACAAATTGGCCCAACATTAGTTGAAAAAGGTCTACTCTTTGTAGGTCTGGATGTAATAGGTGATTTTGTGACTGAAATAAATGTAACCAGCCCAACATGTGTTCAAGAGTTGGACAATCAATACGGCCTAAATATTAGTGGTTTGTTGATGGACTGCATTGAGGAAAAACTAGCATAACAGTGGTTTCTGCAACAGTTAGCGCGGCGGATAAGTTAGGCCTAACCATTTTTATGGCAGGCGTTGTTCATGCGCTTGTTATTTTAGGGGTTAGTTTTGAAGCGGATGTTCGCCCTGCTGCTGGAAAAATACTTGAAGTTGTTTTGGTACAAACGCCCGATAAAGAACGCCCTGAAAAGGCAGATTTTTTAGCGCAGGAAAACCAAGTGGGCAGTGGGGAAGCAGAAGAAAAAGCTTTAAACCAGCAACAAGCAAATAATCAGCCGCAAGCCGAAGAGAAAGTAGTTGCTGACGATAGCAAGACTCAACAAGCCGCTGCGCAAGCTAAGAAGCTGTTGTTGCAAAAAAAATCTGATCTTGAAGTTGTGGCGTCTAATAAACCGGTGCCTGATGTGAAAAAGACTATTACAGCGGCTGAGTTGCTTGAGCAGTCAAAAGAAATAGAAAAATTAGAGGCTGAAATTCAACAATCATTGACCAGTTACTCTAAACGCCCGCGAAAGTTGCATATTAACTCAATTAACGCGCATAAATATAAAGCGGCGAGCTATGAAGCGGCCTGGCAACGAAAGGTAGAGCGTGTTGGGAATTTAAATTACCCTGGAGAAGTCAGACGCAAAAAACTCTCAGGCACCTTGGTTTTAAGTGTTGAGTTATTTGCCGATGGAAATTTAAAAAAAGTGATTATTAATCGTCGTTCGGGTCATAAAATTATTGATGATGCGGCGGTTAGTATCGTCAAGTTAGCAGCCCCCTTTGCGCCATTCCCAATAGAGCTTCGTAAAGAAGTGGATGTGCTTGTTATTACCAGAACTTGGCAATTTCACAATGAAGGCGGCTTGCGAACAAAATAAACGCATTAATTAATGCGCGTTTTACTTGATGTCGCATGTAGAGAACGAGATACTAAAAACCATGAATGAAACAACAACGTTAAAAAACAATTTTTTAATTGCAATGCCAGGAATGGAAGGTTCTAGCTTTTCCAAATCGGTGACGTATTTATGCCAGCACGATGAAGAGGGTGCGCTAGGGCTGGTTATTAACAAACCAAGCACATTAACAATGGGTGATATTTTTAAACAGCTAGGTGTAGAAGCATATTCCCTTAATGTTGCTAAAATACCTGTGTTTTTGGGCGGGCCAGTGCAGCCAGAACGAGGCTTCATCGTTCACACGCCTGTGGGCCAATGGGATTCTACATTGGAGGTTAATGATCAGCTTTCATTGACCAGCTCAAAGGATATTTTGGAAGCAATAGCTCAGGACCGAGGGCCAGAAAAGTGGATGGTCGCTTTGGGTTATGCGGGTTGGGGTAATGGTCAGCTTGAAGGTGAAATTCAGCAAAATGCTTGGCTGCATGGGGTGGCAGATCAAGATATTATTTTTGATGAAGCGGTTCATCAGCGCTGGGAACTAGCAGCGCATAGAATTGGTGTTGATATTAGTTTAATGAGCACCGATGCGGGCCATTGTTAGTGGCAATATGTCTAGGGTTTGATTACGGCGTAAAAAAAATTGGTGTGGCTGTTGGTGACACTGAAACGGGTATAGCTAATCCTCTAGCAACCGTGAAAGCAGTAAATCAAAAGACAGGCTGGGATGAAATTTCAGCACTTATAAACGAATGGCAACCAAAGCAAATGGTTGTGGGTGTGTCTCATCAAGAAAGTGGTGAGGAGAATGAGGTGACGCCTCGAATGGTTCGTTTTTCACGGCAATTGGAAGGTAGGTATCAGCGCCCAGTTGAATTATTTGATGAGGCATTGACAACATTTGAAGCAAAACAGCTATTATTTGACGAAGTTCACGTGAGCGCGGATAAATTGTGGGAGGTTCAGGATCAAGTGGCCGCCCAGCTCATTTTACAAAGTTGGTTAAATACGAAAGCTCAGGCTTAAAAGGTTAAGAAAAAATGAAAATTGATGTGGCCACAATAGATGTTGAGGCAGTAATTGAACAAATGGCAGGCGACTTATCTGCTGAACTTAAGCATAAAAAAATTGATGCTCCTCTAATGATTGGCGTTCATACGGGTGGCTTGTGGGTGGCAGAACGGCTGCACGAACAGTTGAAAATAGCTAAACCATTAGGTGAAATTGATATCTCATTTTACCGAGATGATTTCACTCGAATTGGACTTAACCCACAAGTTAAGCCAAGTAATATTCCTTTAAGCGTTGAAGGTGAGAATATTATTCTTGTGGATGATGTGCTTTATACCGGTCGTACAGTGCGAGCGGCGTTGAATGAAATTTTTGATTATGGCCGGCCAAGTAGCATCACATTGGTGGTGTTGCTAGATAGAGGTGGGCGTGAATTACCGCTTCACGCGGATATAGTTGGTGTTGAACTGGATTTATCACCCCAAAAACAGGTAAAATTGATTGGACCAGCGCCGTTAGCGCTAGAAACTAACCGGAATTGACTGTATGAGCTCTAGCCAGCATGTTGCTAGCACGCCCTTCAAAGCACCCGATAGTTCCCGTTTGCAACTCAATGAACAGGGAAAGCTGCGCCATTTTCTAACGACCGAAAGCCTTTCTAAAGAAATTCTTACCGAGATCATGGATGTCGCTGAATCATTTTCTAGCGTTGGCGACCAAGCGGTTAAAAAGGTGCCTGTGTTGCGCGGTAAAACCATCGTTAATTTGTTTTTTGAAAACAGCACAAGAACTCGAACAACATTTGAGCTGGCTGCAAAAAGATTATCAGCAGATGTTCTTAACATCAATGTTGCTACGTCTGCCGCATCAAAAGGTGAAAGTGTTTTAGACACGATTAGAAATCTTGAAGCGATGCAAGTCGACATGTTTGTCGTAAGGCATGGCGATAGTGGTGCTTCACACTTTATTGCTCAGCACGTAGCGCCACATATTAGCGTTATCAATGCGGGTGATGGCCGACATGCTCATCCAACGCAAGCGATGTTGGATATGTTTACGATTAGGCGTGTCAAAAAAGAGTTTGACGGTTTAAAAGTGGCCATTGTTGGTGATATTTTAAATTCTAGAGTGGCGCGTTCACAAATACACGCATTGAACACCTTGGGTGTAGAAGAAGTGCGTGTGATTGCCCCAAAGACCCTGTTACCTCTCGATACCAATACCTTAGGGGTGCACGTTTACGACAATTTGTTGGAAGGTATAACTGATGTGGATGTTGTTATCATGCTGCGGCTTCAAAAAGAGCGCATGAGCGGCGCATTATTACCCAGTGAGCATGAGTATTTTGAATGCTTTGGGCTAACACAAAAAAAATTAAAACAGGCAAAACCAGATGTCATGGTAATGCACCCGGGCCCTATTAATCGCGGTGTTGAGATGGATGCAGACGTAGCTGACGGAACGCATTCTGTGATTCTGCAACAAGTGACTAATGGCATTGCTGTTCGTATGGCGGTTATGACAATGGCAATGAACCACCAAGTGAGTGATCAACCTTGAATATACATATTAAACAAGGTTACGTTGTTGACCCGGCCAATGATATTACATCGGTGACCGATGTATTTATTGCTGATGGTCATATCGCATCGATAGATTCTTTGCCTGACGATTTTCGTGCAGATAAAACTATTGATGCAACGAATAAAATCGTTTGCCCGGGGTTTATAGATGTTAATACAAGTTTACGTGAACCAGGGTTAGAACATAAAGCAACTATCGCGAGCGAAAGTAAAGCTGCCGTTTCTGCAGGCTTTACGACACTTTGCTGTTCGCCGAATACAATACCTGTTTTGGATTCGACTGCTGTTGCACAATTAATTATAGATAAAGCAGCCAATGCGAATTTTGCCAAGATTCTTCCGCTAGGTGCGTTGACGGTTGGGCTAAAAGGCGAAGCATTAAGTGAAATGTATGCGCTAAAAGGAACGGGTTGTATTGCAGTTTCCCAAGCGCCCAGTACAAATATTAGCCCTCGTACGTTACGGTTAGCAATGCAGTATGCATCATCATTTGATTTGTTAGTGATATTAAAACCGGAAGATGCCGGCATAAAAGGCGACGGCCTTGTTCATGAAGGTGTCATGAGTTCTCGGCTAGGGTTAACGGGCATACCTGTTTCAGCAGAAACCGTGGCTATAGCGCAAGCAATTGCGTTAGCGGAGGAAACAGAGTGCCGTGTTCATTTAACGGGAATATCCACATCCAAAGGTGTTGCTATGTTGGCCCGAGCGCAGTATGAAGGCGTGCTTATTTCTGCAGATACATACGCTTACCAATTACAATTAACGGCATTAGATGTAGGTACATTTGATGCGAACTACCATGTGTCTCCTCCTTTGCGAACAGCCGAGTCAAGAGATGCGCTGAGGGCTGGTGTTGCGTCAGGCGTTTTACAAGTTAGTTCGGGGCATAACCCGCATGATCTAGACTCTAAATTAGCACCTTTTACGTCCACAGAATCGGGAGTTTCTAGTTTAGAAACAACGTTATCGTCGATGATTAATTTAGTGAAAAGTGAGTTATTAGATTGGCATCAAATGGTCGTTGCACTGGCCGCAGGGCCTGCTAAAACATTAGGCTTAGAAGAAGGCCATTTGTCTGTTGGCGCTGTGGCGGATGTGACAATTTTCGATCCCGATGCTACTTGGATTGTTAATAATGAGCAATGGCATAGTAGCGGTTTAAATACGCCTTTTTGGGGCGAAACAATGACAGGGCAAGTAACGCACACGTTCGTTAATGGCCGTTTAGTGTTCGAGAGATAATGTTAAAAGACTACCGAAATGCCATCTTCGTCGAAGAGGCGAAAGTTCTTGAGCATCATGCATTCGAAGAAGGACAATTTGTTTTACGTGTTGATGCGCCTAAATGTGCTGCAACAGCAAAGCCAGGGCAATTTGCACATATTCAATGTGACCTTCAGCGATTAATGCGCCGTCCTTTATCCATTATGCGTGTGTCAGTTGACGAAGGTTGGGTGGAGTTTTTGTATAAAACCGTTGGCGACGGCACTGAATTGTTATCCGCGAAAAAAGTGGGTGAGCTTGTCAATATTATGGGGCCAATTGGCCGGCCATTTGAATTGAATAAAGAAAAACCAAATGCCTTGTTGTTAGGTGGTGGTGTTGGCATTCCACCGATGGTTTGTTTGGCTGAGCAGATAAAGAACGAAGAAACGGCGATGTCGCCAACTGTCTTTATGGGGTCAGAAGTCCCTTTTCCTTTCGATAGAAAAACGTCCAATTTGCCAGTAAATGGCATTGGTTCAGACGTGAGCGACAGTCTGCCTTTATTGGAAGCTTGGGGCGTACCCAGCCGCTTGGCTAGCTTGCAGGGGTATTCCGGCGTTTACGAGGGTTACATCACTGATCTTGCTCGTGATTGGCTAAGTGCATTGTCCGATGTAGAAAGGTCACAGGTTACAATCTATTCTTGTGGCCCAACACCGATGTTAAAAGCGGTAGCTGCGTTAGCTAAAGAGTTTGACCTTCCTTGCCAAGTGTCACTCGAAGAGTATATGGCGTGTGCCGTGGGTGGTTGTGCGGGTTGTGTGGTTAAGGTGACCACAGATGAAGGTGAGTCGATGAAACGAGTTTGTGTCGACGGCCCAGTTTTTGACGCAACAACTGTTTTTGCGTAAGGGTGAGGTTTTTTTGGTTGGCCTTATTAGTAGGCTATTGCAGTTTTATTTTTTATTTATCTCACCAGCCTTCATTGCCCGTCCCTGCGCTATTCCAACACCAAGATAAGTTTTTTCATGCAGGGGCTTACGGCCTTATGGCACTATTAGCAATAAGCTTTTTTAAATACCAGTTAAATAGATTTAGCGTTGCTTTGACGGTGGCATTTATTTTTTGTGCATTCTATGGCGTCACTGATGAATGGCACCAATCATTTGTGGAAGGTCGTCAAGCAGATATTTTAGATTGGTTAGCCGATTGTTTTGGTGCATTGTTGGCGTTGTGGTTTTACAATAAAGCTAAGCGTTACCTAGTTGCTTTCTAATTGAGACTTTGCATTTTCAAACGCGCTGTCATAAATGGCCGTTAAAAACTCTACAGAAGATGCTTTGTTTTCATCTGACACGTTAATGGTTGCTCGATAGTTTAATTGGGTGTTGCCATTCTCTTCAGAGACACTAACTGTCCCTAAATAATCGGTAAAAGGTAGTTCGCCAGCAATAATTTTGTAGCTGTATTCGCGTTCGCCTAGATGAGTCAGTTCATCAACAAAAACAGCATCTTCAGCCATGGTTATTTGCCGTGTTGCACCTATCCCTTGACCTTTAGTTTTATTATCCAAAATACCGGGAAACCAAAGATGAATGTTTTCAAAGGGTCCGATCAGTTGCCATGCATTTTGGCTTGAGCAGTTAACGGGTTTAGTGACAGAGATGTTGGTCATCATGAGGGCTCCTGAATTGTTGGTTAAATATGCTAAGTGAGTATGATCGCTGAGCCTACTTTAACACTGCGAATAAGTCCTTGTGAATAAAATTCAATTTCTTCGATATCTGAGCGTGATACGCACACGCCGGACTTTTTATCAGTCCCTGTCATTTCAAAATTAAAACGAACAGTGTGTGGTTGTTTTAGTTGATAGTTACTGGTCTGCCAATGAACATCAGAAATAGATAAAAAAAATTTTGCATCATGCTTTTAATTGCAATAGTGCCTTTTGTTTCACCAACAAAAGAGGATGAATAATTAGCGCCCTCCGAAAATAAAAGCATGATTTCTTCAAGGTTATGTGCGTTTGATAAGGACACATATTGCTCGGCTAGAGAAATAGGGTGTTTTGAATTCATGTCGAGTCAATGTTCCAAAATATTGGTTGGTAAAGGTATAACAAATTTCAATCAGGCATGTTAAATATTTTATGTAATTAATACGCTCTATTCAAAAATAAAAAATATTGTAAATTCACTTGAGGAATAACAAATATATTTAATATAATATTTAATTATAAGAAGGCTTTGTATTTGGCTCTTTAAGCGTCAACATTTTAGAGATGGGTGAGTTATGTTAAGTATTTCAAACAATCAAGAGCGGATGTCATACACGCGTTTATTAACCGTTTGTGGGCTAACGTGCTTGAGCATCGGGTTCGTTTTTGAGCAAGCAGGGCAAAAACAAGCGGGTGTTTTGTTGTTAGGTTTCTTATTGGGGGTCGTACTTTTTTATACGACGTTTAGTTTTTCTAATGGCTGGCGTCGTTTAGTTGCTGAAAAAAAGAGCCTATGGTTTAGGGCTCAAATGCTGATGATTATTATTGCTTCTCTATTAATGTTACCTGCTTTAGGAGAAGGAAGTTTATGGGGAGGCTCCGTCCGCGGTTATGTCCGCCCACTGGGTTTATCTCTTGTGGTTGGTGCTTTTATATTTGGAGTAGGCATGCAATTGGCTGGCAGTTGCGCATCAGGTGCTCTTTATAATGCAGGTGGTGGAAGGCTGAAAATGCTTATAGTAATTTTCATGTTTGCCTTGGGCGCGTTACTGGGCACTGCACATTATGAATGGTGGATGGAGCAAATAAACGTTGAGCCCGTTAATTTTCTAGCGCTATACGGGGTTTGGGGGGCGGTGGTTATTAATTTGGTTATTGCAGGCATTTTGTATTACATTTTTAGGTTAATCGAAATGCGCAAGTATCAACGAGTAGAAGCTTTATGGGGGAAACAGGCTAACAGAACAGGCAAGCAATTACTTGGCGGGGCATTGGCGCTTGCCGTATTAAACTTTATTACGCTAGGTTATATTGGGCGGCCATGGTCTGTTGCCAATGCATTTCCGTTATGGGGAGCTAAAGCAACTGCGTTTTTAGGGATGGAATTAGATCTTGATTTTTGGACTTACTGGATTGAGCCTGCAGCTGAACAATCGTTATCAGGTGGTTTGCTGGACCATGTTGGGTCTGTCATGAACCTGGGTGTTGTCGGTGGGGCTTTGGCTATATCAGCGTTAACCGTTCGGTTCAATATAGATTATAAGGTGAAGCTGACGGAATTACTGACAATAAGTGCCGGTGGTTTGATGTTAGGGTATGGCGCAATCATTGGTTTCGGATGCAATGTAGGTGCTTTTTTTAGTGGCGTAGTCTCAGGTAGTTTACATGGGTGGGTTTGGTTTTTAGCTGCGTTACTGGGCACAACGGTGGTAGTGATGTTCAAAAAGACGCTTGCTAGAACGTAATTACTTTTTCCAAACACTCTGTTGTGTTGTTAGGTAAAGAGACTCCACTTTTCTTCTTGCCCACGGTGTTTTGCGTAAAAATTTCAGACTCGACTTTACTGATGGGTCGTTTATAAAACACTGGATGCTGATTTGACGACCTAAATTGCTCCAGCCATAGTGCTCCACAAGCTCGGTCACTATCTTTTCTAATGTTAACCCGTGTAGTGGGTTGTTAATCTGTTCAGTCATAATAGCGAATGTGTTGGTCTAATTATGATTAGGAAAATAACATAATAAGGCCACATTACAAGAATACTTTTGTACGTAAAGTATTATTTAAATTTTCATCTATAATTTCTTAAATAGTAGAGAAAGCGAATCAAGCGGGCGAGGTCATTAGTGAAATTGCACAGTCAGTAGCACAAATGAAAGAGTTAACAGATCGGATTGCAGATGAAGCGGAAAGCCAAAGTGCGGTGACCAAAAAAATATCATATAACATAGAAGCGATAGGTGGTGTAGCAGAGCAAACAGCTATTGGTGGGCAAAATATTATTGAAGCGAATAATACGCTGGTTGCTTTGTCTAGAAAGTTGGAAAGTATGGTGGGTCAATTTAAGTTTTAACGCTCGTTTTATCAGATATTCAGTGACTAATTAATACCTTCAATGGCCTGTTGTGCATCTAACCATTGTTCTTCTGCCGTTATAACGTCTTTATCAAGCGCACTCTTTTTTTCTAGCATTATTGCAAGTTCAGGTTTCCTCTCCGTACTATATAAGTCATTATCAGCCAGCTGCTTTTCAATCTGTTGCTGCTTGACGTACAAACCATCCAGTTTTTTTTCTGCTTTTTTTAGAGCATCATGGAGGGGTTTAAATTTTTGACGGTTTTTTGCGTCTAGCTGCTTACGACCTTTGCTGGGTAACGCATTCTTATTTGAATCGTCTTTTTTTGTATTTCTGGCTTGAGTCTTAACCCAATCAGCATAATCATCTAAATCGCCGTCGAATGGTGTAATAGCACCATTAGCTACCAGTAAAAACTGGTCAGTGATGGTGCGTAATAAATGGCGGTCATGCGAAACAATAATCATCGCACCAGCAAATTCTTGTAATGCGGAACTTAATGCATGGCGCATTTCAATATCGAGGTGGTTCGTTGGCTCATCAAGTAGTAGAAGATTGGGTTTTTGATAAACCAGGATGGCTAAAGCAAGCCTTGCTTTTTCACCACCAGAAAAAGGTGCAACCAGCTCAAGGGCTTTGTCACCGTGAAAGCCAAACCCACCGAGAAAATTTCTTAAATCACGTTCAGTGGCTTTTTTGTTAAGGCGCTGTATGTGCAGTAAGGGTGATGCTGCGCCATCAAGGTGCTCTAATTGGTGTTGGGCAAAGTAGCCTATTTTTAGGCTTTCAGCTGGTTCTAACGTACCGGTGGATGCAGTGCTTTCACCGGCTAGTAATTTAATGAGCGTGGATTTACCTGCACCATTAGGCCCGAGCAGGGCTAAACGGTCTCCGGGTTTTATGGACAATGAAACGGAACTTAAAATAACGTTATCTCCATAAGCTAACGTCACTTTTTCTGCTTTTATCATGGGGTTAGAAACGCGCTCAGGTTGAAAAAACTCAAAATGGAACGGTGAATCTATGTGTGCTGCGGAGATAAGCTCCATCCGCTCAAGTGCTTTAATGCGGCTTTGTGCTTGTTTGGCTTTAGTTGCTTGCGCTTTAAAACGACTCACATAACTTTGCATGTGCGCACGTTCTTTTTGTTGGCGTTCAAAGTTTGATTGCTGTTGAGCCAGACGTTCCGCTCTGGCGCGTTCAAACTGTGAGTAATTACCGGTGTAGAGCGTCGCGCTCTGCTGCTCCATGTGTAAAACATGGCTAACAACGGCATCTAAAAAATCTCTATCGTGAGAAATAAGCAATAGGGTGCCGGCGTAAGACTGCAGCCATTCTTGCAGCCACATAACGGCGTCTAAGTCTAAGTGATTGGTTGGTTCGTCTAATAGCAAAACATCTGAACGACACATCAGTGCTTTAGCTAAATTCAGGCGTACGCGCCAACCACCCGAGAAGCTAGATACAGAGTTTGTTAACTCAGACTGCTTAAACCCAAGGCCACTTAATAAAATAGCCGCGCGCGAATTAGCAGTATAACCGTTGATAGTTTCAAGATTGGAATACAGCTCTGCTGCTCTTTCGCCGTTTTGTTGGCTTTCTGCATGAACTAATTGCTGTTGAATATCACGTAACTCTTTATCACCATCTATAACAAATTCAATGGCAGGCTGATCTGTAGCAGATAGTTCTTGCGCAACGTGAGCAATGATAAAGCCAGATTGTATTGAAAACTCGCCTGTATCAGGATGGATGAGATCAAGCACCATAGCGAACAAACTTGATTTCCCGCACCCATTTGAGCCACTAATACCTACGCGTTGACCATGATGCACGGTAAAAGATACTTTTTCGAACAAGAGTTTTGTTCCCCTACGAAGAGAAACATTGGTCAGTTTAAGCATTAAAGGGCGTTTGTCGTTGGCAAAAGTGCATTATACCGCTCTAGTGGATGTGCGATAATTATTCGCTTACATTCCTTACAATAGCCGCATGAATAACGCTCAAACAATTTTACAAAAAACCTTTGGTTACGATGACTTTCGTCACCCTCAAGGTGAAATTATTAGCGAGCTTGAAGCGGGTAGAGATGCGTTTGTGTTGATGCCAACAGGTGGTGGTAAATCGCTTTGTTATCAAATCCCCGCCCTGTTGCGTGAAGGCACAGGTATTGTCGTTTCTCCGCTAATTGCATTAATGCAAGACCAAGTAGATGCGCTTAAACAACTTGGCATTAAGGCTGCGTATTTGAATTCCACACTGAAGGTTGGCGAAGCGCGTGCTGTGGAGCAGCAGTTGCTCAATAATGAATTGGATTTGTTATATGTAGCACCCGAGCGGTTGCTAAATGAAGGTATGTTGTCGCTATTAGACCAGTGTGCATTAGCCTTATTTGCAATAGACGAAGCGCATTGTGTATCGCAATGGGGGCACGACTTTAGGCCAGAATACCAACAGCTCAGTTTACTTCATCAGCGTTATCCAGCAGTGCCAAGAATTGCGTTAACCGCCACAGCAGACCAACGAACGCGAGATGAAATTATTTCGCAACTGCAGCTCGATAGCGCGCAGGTGTTCATCAATAGTTTTGATCGGGCAAACATTCACTATGCAATCTCAGAAGGTAATAACCCCAAATTACGGCTGTGGCGATTTTTACAAGACAATCACCCACATGACGCAGGCATCGTGTATTGCTTGTCGCGAAAAAAAGTAGAAGCAACGGCAGAATGGTTGGTTGAGCAAGGGCGTACGGCTCTGCCCTATCATGCGGGTTTGCCTCAAGAAATTCGGCAAAAAAATCAACAACGTTTTCTGCGTGAAGATAACGTCATTATTGTTGCAACCATTGCGTTTGGAATGGGCATTGATAAACCCGATGTGCGCTTTGTGGCGCATTTGAGCTTACCTAAAAGCATTGAGGCCTATTACCAAGAAACAGGGCGTGCAGGTAGGGATGGTGAGCACGCAAACGCATGGATGGCGTATGGTTTGCAAGATGTATTAACACTGCGGCAATTTTTACAAAACTCCAAAGCGGATGAGGCGCATAAGCGTGTTGAACATAATAAATTAGAATCAATGTTGGGCTTGTGCGAGTTGATCGCTTGCAGACGCCAAGCATTGCTGGCCTATTTTGACGAAGCATCAAATGAGCGGTGTGGCGCGTGTGATAATTGCATAAAGCCACCAGAAAAATGGGATGGTAGTGAAGCGGCTCAAAAACTACTATCAACCATTTATCGAACAGACCAACGTTTTGGGGTTAATTACATTATTGATGTGTTAAACGGTAAAGCGGATGAGCGTATAAAACAAAATGGTCATGATTCCATCAGTACGTTTGGGATTGGTAAGGAGCTTTCAGTAGCAGAATGGCGCACTATATTTAGGCAAATGATTGCCTTGGGTTATATTCATGTGGACGCAGAAAGCCATGGTGCATTAAAGCTAGCTGAAAAATGTAGAGCCGTGTTACGCGGCGAACAAACATTATTATTAAGAAAACAAAGTAAAGAAGAAACGCTAAGCACAAAGAAACAGAAAAAAAGCCCCGTACGGCCACAAGATGAGCCACTATGGGAGGCGTTACGTACAATGCGTACGAACTTGGCAGATGAAGCAGGCGTGCCGCCTTATGTCATCTTTCATGATGCCACGTTGCAAGAAATGGTATTAAAGCGTCCAAAAACACCAGCGGATATGCGCTACATCTCCGGCGTAGGCGATCAAAAGATAAAGCGTTACGGAAAAATGTTTTTGGCAGAAATTGCCAAATACCCTCTCGCTGATCTTCTTAATAATAAACTGAGTTCAACCGTTAATGAATCATTACTGTTGTATCAAGAAGGACTAAGCGTTGAGCAAATAGCGATTAAACGCGATTCAAAAGAAAACACCATCTACGGGCACTTGGCAGATGCCATTGAGGTTGGTCTCTTAGATGTAAGGACGGTGTTGGACTTAGATGACAGTCAATATCAAGAGATAGAAATGATGATTGAGTCGCTAGAAGATGAATCTAAAGGCCGCATAAAGCCTATTTTTGATGCGCTGGAAGAAGAATATGACTACGGTATTATCAAGTGCGTACAAGCCGCTATGTAGGCTTGGGAATATAAGCGCATTAAGGCAGGTAAGCTAAGAATCTAGGGCGTCATCTGCAACTTTATACTTAGGGTCTTCAATCACATTCACCTCAATGAGTTTTCTAGCCTTGTGCAATAACTTAATACACTCAGGGCTTAAATGACGCAAATGTAACTTTTTACCTAGCTTAGTATACCGCTCAGCCAAGGCATCAATCGCCTCAATACCTGAATGGTCAGATACACGCGAACGTACAAAATCAATAATCACTTCATCAGGGTCATTAGCAGGATCAAAGTGTTCGCGGAAATTATGGATTGAGGCAAAAAATAACGGGCCAATTGGCTTATAAATTTTAACGCCATCTTTCTCTTCAATTTCAAAACGCATGTTTTTAGCGTTTTTCCAAGCAAATACCAAGGCCGACATAATAACGCCAACAATCACAGCAATCGCAAGGTCGGTTAATACGGTTACAACGGCAACGGTAATGCCAACGAGAGTGTCGGATGTTGGAATACGGCCTAATAAACGAAAGCTAGCCCACTCAAACGTACCGAGAACCACCATAAACATCACGCCAACCAACGCAGCAACAGGAATCATTTCAATAAGAGATGAGCCAACTAAAATGAAAGCTAATAAGAATAAAGCGGCGGCAATACCCGATGTTCGACCACGACCACCCGAATTAATATTGATCATGCTTTGCCCGATCATAGCGCAACCACCCATGCCGCCAAAAAAGCCAGTGGCTACATTAGCAACGCCTTGGCCTACGCATTCTCTATTACTGCGCCCACGCGTTTCTGTTATTTCATCAATCAGCGTCAGAGTTAGTAAAGACTCTATCAACCCAATGGCAGCTAAAATAAGTGCATAGGGAAATATGATTTTGAATGTTTCAAAGTTAAACGGCACCGTTGGAATGTGAAACTGTGGTAAGCCGCCAGCAATGGTTGCCAATGGGTCACCGGTCATGTCTTGAAGCACGTCTTGTACCGTGCGTAAGTCCACATCTAAGCCAACAGAAATGGCAACGATAGTACCAATAGCGACTAAAGAAGAAGGTATTGCTTTAGTTAGCTTGGGTAAAAAATGGATGATGCCCATGGTTAATGCGACCATAGCCAACATCAACATCATTTGGTTGCCTTCTAGCCAAGTCAGCTTGTTAGTAATAGGGTCTAGGAATTGAAACTGTTGCAGCTGTGCCATAAAAATAACAATGGCTAAACCGTTCACAAAACCGAGCATTACAGGGTGTGGCACTAGGCGAATAAACTTACCTAATCGAAACACCCCCGCCAGCACTTGTAATACGCCCATCAAAACAACCGTAGCAAACAAATATTCCACACCATGAACAGCAACCAGGCTAACCATAACAACCGCTAGTGCACCGGTTGCGCCAGAAATCATCCCAGGTCGCCCACCAATAGCAGCGGTAATTAACCCCACCATAAAGGCGGCATACAAACCGACTAGTGGTTCAACGCCGGCAACAAAGGCAAACGCTACCGCCTCAGGAACAAGTGCAAGGGCAACAGTAAGTCCAGAAAGCACATCGGCTTTCAAGCTCTGAGAGCGCGAAATAATAAGTTGAAACATGAGGGTCTTTTTAAAAAATTAGTTATGGCAACAATATTGTTACCTAGTTATAAGGGTATTATAGCAGAATAATGTGCACTTGCAGCATGACGGCTTCGCTGCAAAAATGAACGCTTAAACGGAGCGCATGGCTACCTAATGGATGGTCTTGTTAACGATTAGACTTGGCTTTATCAATTATTGTTTGAAACTCGGGTTTAATAGGCATGGCCTTGAACGGGCTAACATTTGTGCCGCCCGTATTACCTTTAGGGCCTAGACCAAAAGCTGTTGTAACCGCAGCCCCAACGATACGTAATAGTTGGCCAAAAACTTCTTTGGGTTGTAAGCCGCGTAAGGCCCACAGCAACATCAGCACATGAACCTTCACGTGCCAATAGGTAGACTCCTGGTCGATGACATGAGCGTTTTCTAAATGTTGGAATTCGAGGCGTCTATTGCCGAGCCCCTAGCCTGACTAGCCAGCTCAATTGCGGCGTTCATAAACGGTGTGATATTTTTTGAAAAACGACTAAGAATAAGGACTCCTCTAAGGGTATAACGTTTGAGATACGCGGCGTGTTATTTACGTCCGCTTGATTGACTTGTCATGTGTTTTATACCATAATTAGGTATATATTGGTATTAAGTGAGGTGATTTATGGCTAAAAACACAAGTATTACATTGGGTGACCACTTTGATGGATTTATAACCGGACAAGTTAAAAGTGGTCGTTTTGGCTCTGCAAGTGAAGTAATTAGAGCGGCGCTTAGATTGCTTGAAAATACTGAAACCAAGCTTGAAACTCTGAGGCATATGCTAACTGAAGGTGAGCAGAGTGGAATTGCTGACTATAACTACGATGAGTTGATGGAAGAACTTGATAGCGAAAATGATAAATGAAAGCATTTGAGCTAACTAAAGTGGCAAAAGATGACTTGAGGAAAATTGCAAGATTTACTGAAAAACGTTGGGGAAGAGGCCAGCGTTTTTTGTATATTAAACAATTTGATGAAGCCTTTCATTTATTAGCTGAGCCCCCTGCGCTTGGTAAGCAATGCGATTTTATTAAAGAAGGGTACAGGAAGTTTCCTCAAGGTGGTCATATCCTTTTTTATCGGGAGGCCTCAAAAAGTAAAATAATTATAATTCGCATACTTCATAAAAACATGGACGTAGAATCAAAATTTTTACACACATAACGGCTGAGTTATACCGCGTCGGCTTGAAGATGTATCGCAGTAATTCCTTTGAGAGAGGGTTCGTTGGACCAAGCATCAAGTTCTTCCTCTATTGCTCCAGAAAGTTGCCAAGAACGGCCTAAGGTTTGTGCTTTGCCCAGAAGTGCAAACACTAGCTCTGGCCACGAACTAGCCCCCGTGTCGCAACGGAATACGCACGTATGCCCGCCTTTGTAGTATGGCTCACATACGACGTTTCCTTCTACACTAAGGCGATGAGCCACGGTGCTGCCAATGCGCTCGGCCGTAACTCGCCTGTCGGATTCGATAAAGATTCGCCACTGCGCCACAGATGCAACCTACTTACGCGGTATAACGGCAGCCGACATTAGACGGAGCGCGAAGCGGCGTAGTCTCACAAAGACAATGCTTCATTGTCGGCTGCCGTTAAATCGGACTGCTCGTGATAGCGAGCGGTCCGATTTAACTTGTTGTTAACAGGAATCATAATTCCCTTTAATTTTTATATATAGTGTGCATAAAATTCCTGTTAATATAATAATAAAGAGCAAACAGGGAATTGTTTCATGCCTCTACAAGGAAAGTCTAAAGCAAAGTCTCGATTCATACCACAGTCGCTTCGTTTGATGGATCAAGTTAAAGAAGTGCTGCGTTACCATCACTATGCTTCACGAACGGAAGAGTCTTATACACATTGGATTCTTGCTTTTATACGTTTTAATAATAAGCAGCACACTAAGGAGTTAGGAAAAAAGCATATCGAAGCTTTTCTATCACATATGGCTATGAATAAGAATTATGCTGCTTCAACACAAAACTTAGCACTTAACTCAATCGTATTTCTTTATAAGCAAGTTCTAGGGCTGCCAATAGCAGATGATTTGGCACCTATTCGGTCTAAAAAGAAGGTTCGACTGCCGGTTGTATTAAGCCAAGGAGAAGTTCTTGAGGTGCTTAAGAATATGAATGGTGTTCATTACTTATTGGGACAATTGATGTATGGCGGTGGCTTACGCGTAATGGAAGCATTGAGGATGCGCGTACAAGATATTGATTTTGCCAATGGTTATTTATTAATTAGAGATGGCAAAGGCGGGCAGGATAGAACTACTATATTAGCACCATCGGTTGTGTCACAGCTGGAATTACATTTGCAACAAACCCGACTCCAATTTGATATGGACAGAAAAGATGGGCTGCCAGGTGTTTTTTTACCGGGTGCATTAGAACGAAAGTACCCGAATGCGGCACTAACTTGGGGTTGGCAGTATGTTTTTCCTTCAAAGAGTTTGTCAAAAGACCCTAGAAGTGGAATAACAAGACGCCATCATTTAGATGACTCTACGCTGAGAAAAGCCATCAACTACGCGAAAAGAAAATCGAATATTGACAAAAGGGTAACGAGCCATACCTTTCGACATTCGTTTGCAACCCATTTATTAGAAGCAGGCACAAATATTCGTGTGGTTCAAAAGCTGTTAGGTCATAAGGATGTTAAAACAACGGAAATTTATACCCACGTATTACAGCAAAACTTAGATAAGGTAATAAGCCCGTTAGAGCGACTTAAGGAGCTGGATAATGAATAAGCATAACTACGGTGCGCAACGGATTGTATGTTTAACAGAAGAAACCACCGAAGCGTTGTACTTGATGGGCGAGCAAGATCGTATTGTTGGCATTTCTGGCTTTACGGTACGCCCGGCGATTGCACGTAAAGAGAAGCCTAAGGTGTCGGCATTTACGTCAGCCAAAATAGATAAAATTTTAGCGTTAGAGCCGGACTTGGTGCTGGCATTTTCAGACATGCAAGCGGATATAACGGCGGAGTTGGTGAAAGCTGGGTTACAGGTGCATGTGTTTAATCAACGATCTGTGACGGAAATTTTTAACATGCTGCATACCTTGGGCGCGTTAATTGGCGAGCCAGAAAAAGCCGCTGCTTTGATTGAGCAATATCAGCAAAACATTGATGATTGTGTTGAACTGGCGAAAGGCTTTACGAAGAAACCTAAAATTTATTTTGAAGAATGGGACGACCCGCTAATTTCCGGTATTCGCTGGGTGTCTGAATTGGCTGAAATTGCAGGTGGTGTGGATTGCTTTCCTGAATTATCTATTGAGGCGGGTGGTAAACAACGAATTATTGCAGACCCTCAACGCGTGATTGATCGTGCGCCAGATATCATTATTGGCTCTTGGTGTGGAAAGAAGTTTCGCCCGCAACGGGTTGCAGAACGAGACGGTTGGGGCGATATTCCTGCGGTTAAAACCAATCAAATTTTTGAAATAAAGTCGGTAGATATTTTACAACCTGGCCCAGCAGCCTTAACGGATGGGTTGCGGCAATTACAAACCATTATTAAAAATTGGGTGGATTTGTATGGATAAGGTGTTGTACTACGTGCATGACCCAATGTGTAGTTGGTGTTGGGCGTTTAATAAAACATGGGCTGACATTCAGGCGCAATTGCCCGCGATTATTGATGTTCGGTATGTGATGGGCGGGTTAGCGCCCGACAGCGATCAACCTATGCCAGAAAAGCTAAAAGAAATAATCAGTTCAGGCTGGTATCGCATTCAAGAACGTGTGCCGGGCACGCAGTTTAATCATGATTATTGGACGGTGTGCCAACCGCGTCGGTCTACGTACCCAGCATCTCGCGCCATACTGGCGGCTAAGCAGCTTGATAACGCGTCTGAAAAGCCGATGTTGTTGGCGATTCAACAGGCGTATTATTTACAAGCTAAGAACCCGTCCGATGATGATGTGTTGATTGATTGTGCCAAAAGCCTTGGTTTGAATGGCTCAGCGTTTGCTGAGTTACTAAATAGCCCAGCGATACGCCAGCAACTACTGGCGGAGATAAAGTTTGCTAGGAGTATGGGCGTGAATAGCTTTCCTAGCTTAGTTTTGGAACAAGCCGGCGACTACAAGGTGCTAAATTATGATTACAATGACCCACGGGTGTTCCTAAGTCAGGTAAGCTAATGAACAAAGGTAGGTGGAAAAGATGATGGATATTCAGTATTGGCATTGGTTGGTATTGGGCATGGTATTGATTGGGTTTGAAATATTTATCCCCAGTTTTACAGTGCTTTGGTTTGGTTTGGGCGCATTAGTCGTGGCCCTTGCGTTGCTGGTATCCCCTGATTTACCAATGGGTTGGCAATTATTTAGTTGGGCGATATTGTCTACGGCGTTTGCGTTAGCGTGGTTTAAGTATTTACGCCCTAAAATGACAGATAAAACCAACGCAGGTATTGCACGTGAGGCCATTGTAGGAGAAATGGGTATGGTAATTAAAGCACCCAGTGATGGAACCAGGGGGCGAGTACGTTTTACAACCCCCGTTTTAGGTGATGATGAGTGGACGTTTATTTGCGACGAGCAAGTTGTTGTGGGCGATAAAGTTAAAATACAAGAAGCATCCGGGAATACATTGGTTGTTTTTAAAGCGAGTTAAATTAGTAATCAAGGAGTTAACATGGATGATGCAGCAGTAGTGGCGATAGTCTTTTTAGGCTTAGTATTTTTAACCATTTCTATGGGGGTCAAGCTGGTGCCCCAAGGGTCGAAGTGGGTCGTTCAGCGATTGGGTAAGTTTCATAAAACACTTGGGCCGGGCTTGAACCTTATTGTGCCGTATATGGACCAAGTATCCTATAGGGTGACAACCAAGGATATTGTGTTGGATATTCCATCGCAAGAAGTCATTACCCAAGATAACGTGGTGATTATTGCCAATGCGGTAGCGTACATTAACATTGTGGCGCCAGAACGCGCGGTTTATGGGGTAGAAGACTATGAGCTGGCGATCAGAACGTTGGTGCAAACGTCTCTCAGGTCGATTGTGGGTGATATGAAGCTAGATGATGCTTTAACGTCGAGAGAATTAATTAAAGCACGTTTAAAAGAAGCCATTTCTGATGATATCTCTGATTGGGGTATCACCCTTAAAACGGTTGAAATTCAGGATATTACGCCATCGGGAACGATGCAAAATGCCATGGAAGAACAAGCGGCTGCAGAAAGGCAACGCCGGGCGACGGTCACCCGTGCAGACGGTGAAAAATCCGCTGCTATTTTAGAAGCAGAAGGTAGATTAGAAGCGTCGAGACGAGATGCTGAAGCGCAGGTGGTGTTAGCTGATGCGAGCAAGGCAGCGATTACTAAAGTGGCTGAAGCGATTCAAGATAAAGAGCTGCCCGTGATGTATATATTAGGTGAAAAGTACGTGGATGCGGTTCGCGATATGTCGACGTCTGACAATGCAAAAACCATTTTGCTGCCGGCAGACTTACCGGCAGCCATTAGAGGAATGTTAGGCGGTAAATAACGGTTATTGAATAATGCGCGTTTTACTCGTTGCGCTTTCAATGATTTTTACGTGATCGCCTTTTCTAAAAAACACGTTGGGATTCACTTCCTGTACGATTGAATGAACCTGTCCGTTATCTGTTTGCACAGTGATTTGAACGCCGTTAGCTTTGTTATATAGCTTGTCGGCAGTCGTGCCAACAATGCCACCGACAACAGCCCCTGCTACGGCTGCTGCAGCACTGCCTCTGCCACTACCTACACTGCTACCAGCGATACCGCCTATAAGTCCCCCCGCCACTTTTCCTACAACATTGCCATCGGAATCGATAGTGACCGGTTGCACATCCAAAACGGTAGCGTTTGAGACATGCATGGGTTGATTGGACTCACTTTCAGAATAGTTTTCCGTGGCATTTCCATACGGGTTAGGCCCTGCACAGGCTGTTAATGCAAGGGTTAATATACTGATTAAAACGATGTTAATTGTTTTCATGTTGATACCTCTTGGTTTGTCTTAATAATGTCTTCGACGGTTTGAGTGTTGATAAGTTTACTTTTTTAATATTTTTCCAAAGTTGAGCGTGCCCGTTTTTTCGAAAGGAATAGCAAAAACCGACGTGGCATATTTGCGTGCTTCATACCCAACTTTAGATGTGCCCAAGCTAACTTTTCCACTTAACCGGTAATTAAAACTTTGATTCGGGTTGTAGCCGAGCTCTCTAAGCTGCTTGACGATGCCAAATGTGCTACTTACTAGCGTTACAGCCAGTAGCTGTTCAGAATAGGCGGGCACTTCAATGTGTTGATTAGACACGCCCGTGGCAAACTCTGAACTGTTGATATGAAGGGTATAACTTAAGCCGTTAATGTAAAGTGCCGTATCATTAGGGTTTTGGATACGTAAGGTCAGCGCATAACTTTGCTCTAACATTTGGGCGTCTATTAGCTCAATACCCGCGATACTAACGTTGGGTGGCGTTGCGTGGTAAGTAACGCCGGCGCATGCGACCAGTAAGAAACTGCTAATGGCTAATAATAAGGTCTTAAGGTGTTTCATATAGATCTCCGTTGTTACGAATATCCTACCGTGTGCGGCTGAGTCATTGAAGCATTAATATAAAAAGTATGCTGCTTAGAGCCTGAACAGGGGCTTAATAAGACGAGTGCGCTTATAAAAATATAGCGTCGTCTTGTGGGGACCACGGCGTGTATTTGTTCATAATGCTATTGAACACAGTTGAGTTCAAGAAGCCATCCATCCATTGTATGAGGTGGGGGTATGGCGCTTGCCTAAACCATTGGATATCCACATGGGCAAATTGACGGACGAATGGAAAAATACCAATGTCAGCAAGGCTAGGAGTGCCGCGCAGCAGATAGGTATTTTTTGATAGTAATTCTTCTAGAGTTTGTAAGAAGATACCGGCTTCAGTACGGTAATGCCCTGCCGGGTTCTCAGGGAAACGGTCCGCGTATTTGTAATGGTCTAAGTGCGTTTTGAATTCATTATCATTACGATGAATGAGCTCATTGGTGTCGTCAATTTGTTGGTCGTTACCACGCAGGTTTAATGGATCGTTTAGCTTACTTGCCCATTGAATTATGTCCCAGCTTTCTTCTATTACGGTGCTGTCAGGTAATTGTAAAACGGGCACTGTGCCTTTGGGTGAAAGGGCCAACATTTCTTGAGGCTTGTTACGTAAAGTGATTTCTCGTAACTCAACCGTTATATCGCATTGCTTAATGGCCAGCCTAGCTCGCATTGCATAAGGGCAGCGTCGAAATGAATATAAAACGGGGTGTGTTAACACGGAAAGTGGTTAGTGGTGATGCCCGCCAGCACCGTGAACGTGTTTATGCGCAATTTCTTCTGCGGTGGCTTCACGAATATCAACTATTTCAATGTCGAAATGCAACGTTTGCCCGGCTAATGGGTGGTTATTGTCTACTTCGGCCATAAACTTACCGGGCTTAACGATGGTTACTTGTTTTTGGCCTTGCTCAGTTTGTACTGTTGCGACCATTCCAGGGCGCCAACGTTTTGCGCCCATCAGGTGCTTTATTGGCACACGTTGTGTTGAGCCTTCTGTTCGTCGCCCATAGCCCTCTTCAGGGCTCACTATGGTGCTGAACGTTTCACCTATTGATTTACCTTCCATGCCGGTTTGTAAGCCAACAATAATGTTGCTATAGCCATGAAGGTAAGCCGTAGGTTCTTGGCCTGCCGAAGACTCAAGTATCTCTCCGGCTGCGTTTTTTAGGGTGTAATGGAAATTGACGACGTGGTCTTTAGTGATATTCATGAGAGATTAATGTTTGAAATTTTAATTTGAAGTTTTGCTCTTCTCGTAACGGACTGAAATTTACTGTACGTTAACTATAATGATATGTATGGTACAAAGTTTCAGAATTTTAACAATATAAGGTTGCTACGGGCAGAAAAAAATCATGAAAATAAAATTAATAATCGTGCTTTTGCTAACTGGGGTTTTGTCGACGTATTCTGCGTTAGCCAACGAAGAGGACGATGATATTGGAAAGGCAGATATCGCTTTTACTAGTCTTGAAGAGTTGGGTTACTCGAATGGATATTTGTTTGAAGGTGTCAGTGGCTCAAATGGGCACACAATGTACTTCCCTTCTCCACGGGCGGCAGAGATTAAATCAGGTGTGTTAAATATTGACTACATTGCGTCTTCTGAGCTCAATGAAAATTCGATCTTACGAGTCGATGTTAATGGGCAACCGGTACATTTAAAAGCGGTTGATCGCAGTGGCGACAAAATTAAATTAACTGTTCCCATTGAAGCGGATGACTTACGTAGCAATGAGCCTATCCGGATTGCCTTGCGAAGCTCTTTAATAGCGTCCGATGATAGGTGCTTGGATACACGTTTGGCAGCAAACTTTTTACATATTTTACCAACGACTGCTTTGCAACTAAGTCTGACGTCGACAAAAAACAGCGTTGCGAGCACGTATGAGTTGTTACCAAAAAAGGTAACGATCTCTTTGCAAAAAGATATTTCACCTGAGTTATATAAAAGTGCGCTGGTGCTTTCGCATCATTTAGCCAAACAGGGGAAACAGGTAAGTTTTGTGGACCTACCTCAAATAGGCGATATTTTGATTGCTTCGAATAGCCATATTCACGATGCTTTAGAAGGTGTTTATGTGGATTCGAACGGTGAAGCAATACGCTTTACGCAATTGGACCAAAAGGCAAATTTAATCAGTCTAAAGTTGCCAGATCGAACAGTGTTGGTTAATTCTGAACCCCTAGAAAACTTACCTGCTAACTTTGGTTCAGGACAGTGGGCTAGGTTTGCGGTAGGTTCGCATTATTCGGTGAATGAAATTGATTACAAAAGTGCGTTCGCGGGAGATTCTCAATATATATCGTTGGATGAAAGGAATATGGATCTTTCAACGCATTACTTTACGGATAAAACTGAATGGAACTTAGCAACGAACGCACTTGGTGTACCTGCAAATAGGCTATTAAGCCGGTTGCAACTAAATCTAATTAGTACGCCCAATAATAGTGATCTGACAACGTTCCTTCATGTCTATTTAAATAATAAGTTACAAGAAGTTGTAACTCTGGGTAATGATGGGAAGAGTCAGGCTGTTTCAATAGCGTTAGCAGAACAAGATTTATATCCAGTCAAAAACTATATTCAAATTGTCGCGCAACGGCCTTTTGAAGAAGGGGACTGTAAAAGCAACAAAGATAGCTATCCTATACAAATAGCTAAAGGCAGCTATGTGGAAACGGTTGCTCGTGCAAATGTTGAACCAGCTTATTTTAAGGACATGCCTGCTTATTTTGCTGAAGGGCTAACCCTATTTTTACCTGAAGCAGTGCTGCAAAACCCAGGACAAAGTTTAAGTTTCATTGGCAATATGATTGCTTTAAATGAATTGCCGCTAGCTAAAATTAACATTAGTTACGTGAAAGAAGGTGGCTCTATTCAGGCTGCTAATCCGTTTCTTTATTTTGGTTCCGCTGGTATGGATTTTAGTGAAGTAGGTGTGCACTTTGATCAAGGCCACGTGAAGATAGTGGATTATGCTGGGAAAGGCCTTCTTGATGTTGATCAGTTGCCTAATATTTTAACGACACAAGTTGTTAAAAGTGGTGAGTTTTATGGGGTTTGGATTCGGTCTGTTGAAGGGTCTACCATTGGGTTGTCTAAACCAACGTTGTTACAAGGAAGAAATAATGTCAATTTTTCAGATAATAAAGGCACGTTACTAACACTTAATACGCGTAATCCTAGCCTGTCAGAAGTTGAATATAAAGAATTTGAAACTTGGAGTGATTGGTTTGATCGTTATCGTTTTTGGTTGGCGGCATTAGCTTGGATGGTATTAACAGTGTTATTCGTTGCAATATATTTAATGCTTCGAAGGCACAACGTTACAACAAAATAATGCAGTTCAAAAACTAGTCTGAGAATGTGAGATGAAACAGTTCTTTGAGCACAAGACACCGTTAGGCGAGCATCTGATAAAGTTGAAAATTCTGACAGCAGGTGAGCTTGAAGAGTCGCTAAGTCTGCAAAAAAAATGGGGTACTCGTCTTGGAGATATTATTCTTGCGAAAGGGTTTTGTCGTGCTTATGATTTTTATTCGGCATTGGCAGACCACTTTAATTGCCCCTTTGTAGATTTGTTGAAAAACAACCCAGAGCCTTCGTTGTTCAATACAAAAGACCTTGCAGAATATGCGGATTTATTGGTTATACCTTGGAAGAAAGAAGGGGGTACTACCGTTTTGGCGGTGGCAGACCCAAGTCAGAAGGCAATTGATTTTGCTTTAGAACGTTTTGGTGAAAATATTGATTTTGTTATTACGTCAAAATTTGACATCATTTGGCTTCTACAAAATAACGCGGATGAGTTTTTTAGTAAGAGTGCAGTTAATGAGCTTGCTGAAAGAAAACCGATGCACTCGGCGAGGCAGGTATTTACTCACCCGCAATTGATCGGTCTAGCGCTGACTTGTTATCTGTTGGTCTTGTTAATATGTTTATGGCCAGTTGAAACTCTGATTGTGGTTAATCTGTTAATTTCAGTGTTTTTGTTGTTGAACTTTGGTTTAAGGGCCGTTTTAACATGGGTAGGCGGCGATAGAAGTATTGACGTAAAAGTGACTCAGCACATGGTTGATATGCTAGATGAAAATACGTTGCCTACGTATACAATTCTGGTGCCAATGTACAAAGAAGCAGAGGTGTTGCCTGCGCTTACAAGGGCATTACGCCAACTTGATTACCCGCTCTCTAAATTGGATATCAAGTTGATTCTTGAAGAAGATGATACGGAAACGATAGAAGCGGCAAAGACATTGGGGCTTGAGGGTATTTTCGAAATTATCCGTGTGCCAATTTCGCAGCCTAAAACAAAGCCCAAAGCCTGCAACTATGCGCTAAATTTTAGTCGAGGAGAATTGGTAACAATTTATGATGCGGAAGATAAGCCAGAGCCTGATCAATTAAAAAAAGTCGTTGCGGCGTTTAATATGGCCCCTGACAACACGGTTTGTATTCAATCACGTCTCAACTATTTTAATGCCAACGAAAACTGGCTAACTAGAATGTTCACTCTTGAGTATTCATTGTGGTTCGATTTTTACTTGCCTGCACTTGAAGCGTTGAAAATTCCAATACCATTAGGTGGAACATCAAACCATTTTAAAATGAAGGTTTTAAGAGAAGTAGATGCTTGGGATCCATATAATGTAACTGAAGATGCTGACCTTGGGGTGCGAATCACGCAACTTAAGTATCGTGTGGGCGTCGTTAATTCAACAACGTATGAGGAGGCCAACAGCCAAGTTGGGAACTGGATTAGGCAACGTTCACGTTGGATTAAAGGCTATATGCAGACTTATTTAGTGCATATGCGTAACCCTGTTCACTTGTATCAGTCATTAGGGCATATAGGGTTTTGGGGGTTTCAGTTTTTTATTGGCGGGACGATTATCAGTGCGTTGGTGGCGCCAATTCTTCTAGGGCTTTATGTGTTTTGGTTAATAACAGATACCACTGTTTTAAACCCTATATTTCCGCCTTTGGCGCAGTATTTAAGCCTATTTAACCTCTTATTTGGTAATGGGTTTTTTATATATATTTCCATGTTGGGTGCATTTAAGCGGCATTATTATTCATTAATTCCGTATGCGCTCACTATTCCTGCCTATTGGGTTTTACTGTCTATAGCCGGCTACAAAGCGTTGTGGCAGTTAATTACGAACCCTTTTTATTGGGAAAAAACAGTCCATGGAATCAGTTCATATCAAGTAGATGAGAAGCAAGAGGCGGAGAAATGAGGGCACAAGCAAATTCTAGACTGCTTGCGTTGTTTGTTTTTTTACCCATTTTGGTTGGGCTGTCAATGGCCACAATTTGGGTTATTGCCCACCAATATACGAACGACATTGCTTATATGAATTGGGCGCGAATTTCTGCAATATTGAGTGCGCCAGAAGTTAGGCTTGAAGATTTAGGTTTGATCTATCCACATATACCTTTATACCAGTTAATTCCGTTTTATTATTTGCCTGGTTTGAATAGTTTTGACGCACCTTTTTTTGCAACAGTTTTCGTCGGCTCGGCATTATTGGCTGTTTGGTTTCGCCATTTGCAACAAAGAGGGTATTCATTAACTATCAGCCTGGTGTTATTAGTAACAATTGTGCTGCACCCGCAATTTTTATGGGCAATTACTTCAGGTACTGAAAAAGCATTGAGCCTTTTCTTATTTTATTTGCTTTGCTATAGCTGTGTGAGAATGGTGCATGTGGGTGATGTTCGAGCATTCATTATGCTGGGTTGTGTGATGGCGATATTTTTCTTCGTTGATCAGCGAACATTTTACCTTTTTTTGGCGTTATTACCGATGATTGTTTTAATAGCGCCACAACGGATGTTAAAAGATTCTATTTTAAGTGTTTATGCATCGATTAGCCTGCCGCTGCTCATTGCATTGTGCTCATGGATGTATCTGAATTGGCTTTTTACCGGAGACTCTTTGCAGTTTATTCATGACGAAGGCTCTGGTTTTTTAGGGGCGAAACATAAGGCTAATGAGTTTCAGTGGCTACAACTCACAGGCGGACAGTTTTTCGAACCTTTGGTGTTAGCGAGTATTTACTCGTTACTTTCGTATCCAGTGTTAATTTGGTTCTTGTATAAGTCATATAGACATAAGTTGCTGTTACGCGGGGCTTTGGTGATATTGTTGCATCCGCTAATCGCTATCGCTTTAGCAACACAATATTTTTTTCTGAACCACCCTGCTAATATCACTTTTCTCTACAGTGCAGGTTTGATGGCTTTCTTTATTTTAATGCCTAGATTAAAAAAAACAGATCAAAAAGTAGTCATCGTATTGTTGCTGCTTAGTAATTTAAGTGGCTGGGCTACCTTTTCATGGTGGTCTACAGATGAAATGAAGAATTGGCAAACGGCTTTAGTCGGCGAGATGGTTGAACCGAACCATCTCGCAGATAAAAAGCTGGGAAAATGGTTAAGAGATAACCCTGAACAAACAATGATAGACCTACGAGTAGGGTATCGAGCTGTTGTTGAACGGCGCAGCATGGATCAATTAGTGCTACCGTTTATGAAAGAGTTTAAAGTGGCAGTGAAAAAGAGAGACGCGCAAATTGAGCAAATTGTGGTAATAAACCCAGAGCACGATGAGGCCCGTCGTGACCGTGTTTCACAACATTTTAATACACTCTACTTAAATGGAATTGCAGGTTATAAAAGAGTTTATGATCAAGATTATTGGCGTGTTTATAGACGTATTGATGCTGTAAAAAGGGAAGGTTAAGGGAGTATTCGATGTATATTCTCCTGCCCATTTTATTGATAACAACCATCGTTGCGGTGCTGATGCCTGAAGATAAAATACGAGGGGTCAACCTTCTGCAAAGCCGCACAGTTCCAATGACTGATATTAAGACGGGTATTTCCCTTAAGCGCTTAAAAAGCATTGGCGTTAATACAATAGCGGTTATACCTTTTCTTGAACAAGCGTCGACTAATTCACCCACCATAGTGGTTTCGCTAGTGATGACTGAAGATCAGTTACTAAGCGCAATTCGACAAGCCAAGCGTGAATCGTTTAGAACAATATTAAAGCCCCAAATTTTGTTAAAAGATGGCTGGCATGGAGATGTGGTATTTATGAACGATGCTGATTGGCAGGAATGGTTTGCTAATTATCAGCGTTTAATAGTTGCTTATGCGAAGTTGGCAGAGAGGGAGTCCGTTGATATTTTTGTGGTTGGGACTGAGCTTAAAAAAACAACTCATCGGGATGAATGGTCGGCTTTGATTGCTAATGTTCGCGAGCATTATTCGGGCGAAATAAGTTATGCAGCACATAACCTGTCTGGTTTTCGTGCAGTTAAATTTTGGCAACTATTAGATAGCGCTTCATTGACGATGTATCCAGCGTTAAGCAAAGATGATGATCTTGCTGAAGCTGAGACTGTCATCTTAAAAATGGTTGATGAGCTTAGGCAAGAAACAAGCATATTAAATATGCCCGTTTGGGTGGCTGAGGTAGGTATTCCTTCGTATCAAGGTGCAACGGCAAAGCCATGGGCTTGGAGGCACTTAAATGACGTCGGGCTGGTTCAAGATCAAGATATGCAGTCCCATATTGTTGAGATATGGATAAAAGCATTAACTCAAAAGTGGAATAAGGGCGTATTGCTATGGAGCTGGTTTAACGACCCTGAAGCTGGAGGCATTGGTGATACGGGTTATACCATTCAAAATAAAAAAGCTGAAGCAGTTGTTAAATGTTTATGGAAGGATGATTGTGACGTTAATGTCTAATTACTCATTTAATAATAGTCGGTTGTATTTAAAAGACAGTTTTAGGTTTTTTCTTTTATTGTGTGCGCTACTAACTGTTCTGCAAACTGCGAATGCCAGCCCATGGATGCGCTCATCTGGAGAGTCCCACATCGTGACAATGATGGGTCAGTCGAGGGCCGATGAATTCTGGGATAAGAACAGGCGTCTACAAAGAGATAATTGTGAATCAAAAGATGTTGATGCTTTTATTAGGTATGAGTATGGATATAGTTATTACCACACATTGTTTACCGATGTGAAATGGGAGTCGGACCAATGTGGGGGTTCTGAATCTAAAGGAATTCCAGATATAAAAATTGGACTTCGTGGGAGATTGAACCCGTATAGGAATGGCCGCACATGGCAAGCGTCTCTTACCATTCCAATACAAGGTGACATTAGAAATAGGTCGGAACCGGGACATGGGCAATTCGGACTAAATGTTGGTATGTATTTTCAGTTTAAACCAGATCCTTACTTAAATCCTGCGGAGTTAGGTCAACGTGGTTACTGGAGTTGGGCGCTGGGCACAAAGCTTTTTACTGGAGGAGTCGCCCATAAAGCTTGGACTAATTTAAAGTGGTCTGACAGTTTGTTCAATACATCTTTTGATTACGGAATAAAGCTTAATGCAGAGTATTCATTTGGTGGAGACGATAACAGTGATTCTTTCTCAGGCGGTGAAAATAAACGAGTTGAGGACTATGATGTTATTACTGGCACATTGTCTTTTAGCCACAAATTATCAAAAAAAGTAAGAGGACGTGTGTCGTTAAGTCAAGACTTTGCGGGTAGAAATACTATCAAGAGTACAGCCCTAAAATTTGGGTTATCAAAAACGTGGAAATAAAATGAAAAAAAGAAGTTTAATAACAGCTTGCACGATATTTCTTTTATTGCTCGGTGTTACAACTCAGGTACAGGCAGTAAGTCAGTTTAAAGAAATTTACCTTGTAATGGATGAGCTGGATGCAAAGGTGTTATTTAGAAAAGAGCCCCATGATAAATCCTCTTTTTCTGTCAAGGTTGGCATTAATTCCCAAGAAACTTTTTTACCCGCTAGTATCTCTGTCAAAGGAAGCTTTACGCGTAATTTTCTGAAAAAATCGTTAATGATAAAGTTTAACGAAGGTGCTAGTTGGCAAGGAAAAATTAAAGTTTCTTTAAATTCAATGGTAACGGATGATTCCAATCTTCGTGAGTGGTTAGCCTGGGATTTGATTACTAGTTTGGGGATGGTTTCACCGAGTGTTGAGCATTACAAAGTCTTTATCAACAAAGAATATATTGGCTTGTATTTATTTGTTGAATGGATTGATAAGACACTGTTTGAACGATTTGGCATGGGAACACAAGGTGAGCTTTTTCACCCCGTGGATAGAGAGTTTTGTGGTGACATGGATATTAAGCATGTTGATAAAACGGACGATTGTTGGCTTAAATTATTTCCATCTAAACTCGGTTTTTCACCTTTAGAGCAATTGATTAACGATATTAATAATGCTGATGTTAATCAATTTGACGAATTCTTGGAGGAGAATTTTGATGTCGATTCGGTGATAAATTGGTTTGTGGTGAACACTGTTACTAGCAATGGTGATACATACAATAAAAACTATTTTTTATTCTTAGATAATAAGACATCTAAGTGGTCAATTATTCCTTGGGATTATGATTTGTCTTTTGGCCGAAATGCTGACCCCGTCTACAAATTCCCAAAAAATATTTTAAATGATAATTTCCAATATTATTATCCACCCAACTTAGGAAGCCCAAACGCATTAAAAACAAAGTTTTTTAAGAACCCAAAACTATATGCTCTCTATCAACAAAGGTTGCGGCGGGTTATGGGGCTTGATGTTGCAGAGCAAGGACTAGGAGCATACGCGTGGTTTAAGCCAGAAAACTTCTCCGAACTTGTTGCAGAACGAAAAGAAAATGTTCGAACCAGTGTATTTAATGGATTGTATGATAAAACATCAAAGAGGGCATTTGATGAGCATGTGGAAAGTATCCAATTCTACAGTCTCATGCGATATCACTTATTAAAACAGTTGGTATTAACGCCTACAGTTTTCAATACGTGGCACTGGCAACCTTATATTAGTTATCCAGTCATAAATAATCAGGGAGATGGTGCAACTATTGAGAGTAGTACGGCTACCATACATCACCCCTTGTTATTGTCGGATATACAGGCTATCGATGGTGATCAAAGGGTTGTTCCTATTGATGGTCAGTATAGTCGTCCACTTGGTGTTATTAAAATTGTTAAAAGAAATAAACCATTGCGCTTACGCATGTCAGTTGAAACAGAGCATAAACCAGCTTCTTTGCCCCCACAATTCCACTTTCAACAATGTATCCAAAGGGATTGGTATATAGATGTGTTAACGGATGAGGCGGTGCTAACAACGAATATAACGTTGGACTATATTCAAGAGAGTTCGATTCATCATGAATTAGGCGAAAAGGTCAGGAATGAGAAACTATTGCAATTATGGCTCTCGGTCGATGGGGAAGGTTACCGGCAAAAATTAATAGTTATGCGAATACGTTGTATACGGCAGCGTTAACATTGTATGCAGGAAAAGTGTATCACTTTGTAGCTTGCCAACCGCAAACAATGAAATAACTGTCGCCTGTTATGGATATCTTATCGAGGCTAGCGAGTTCCGACTTCTTTGAAATATTCAATCAGCAAGTTTGGGATTATAGTTTATTGATTGGTATCGTGTTTTTTATTCTAATAATTTTTAAAGTGACAAAAATTGAAGCTAGTGAGCGTCTTGGAGCGGTGCTGATGTTCTTTTATTTCTTCTTAGTTATAGCTGGTTTTTGGATAACTAAGCCACTTAAAAAAGGTTTTTTTCTTGAGTACTATACAGCTCATCCATTCAGCCTATTCGGCTTTTCTTTTAATCCAGCACAGGTTGAGTTGTTAGCGAAAGAGGTTAATGTATTTGTGGCAATTTGTGCATCATTGATTTTTATAAAGTTAGTCGGTAACTATAGGAAAGAAAAGCTTAGCGTCATTGTCACATCGTTTTTTATTGTTCAGTTTGTACTGCTAGGTGGATTGTTGTCGATGCCTACGGCAACCACGGCGTGGCTTTACTATTTATCGGGTGACTTATTTAGCACAGTGATGGTCGCAACCTTTTTTGCTTTTTTGAACGCTACAAAAGCACCTGCTCAAGCAAGGAGCATGTATGCTTTTATTGGTTTAGGCGGAGTGTTGGGGGGCTTTTTTGGAAGTACTATGATTGCGAATAATGCACATTCAATTACGTTACCTAACGCCGCTTACTTATGTGCTCTGATATGTGTGTTGATTTTGGGAATATCGATGTGGTTAGGAGGTATTACTAAGGAGCAGCATATTCTTGGTGCTGCTGCTCCAGAAGAATATGGTAAAAGTGGGTGGTTACATGAGTTGTCGCAAGATATCAACATTATCATACGTTCGAAGTACTTAGTTTCTGTTGCGATAATTGTCTGTTTGTATGAGGTTATATCCACGTTGGTGGATTACCAATTCACAACAACTATTTTACATTTTGTTGAAGGTCCTGAATTAGGTGGGTATTTTTCTAACGTGTTTGGTTTTACAAACTTCGTATCGTTGGTAACCCAATTATTTATCACAGGTTTTATTATGTCTAAATTTGGCGTGCTGACGGCGCTGATGGTATTGCCTATTATGTTAGCAATGGGATCTTTGGCGTTTTTTACTATGCCAATATTAATTTTTGGAAGCTTGTTAAATACGTTCGATAATGGGTTTAGCTATTCAATAAACCAGTCTGCTAAAGAGGCTTTATATGTTACTGTCCCAATGGAGAAAAGATATAAGGCGAAAGCTTTTGTTGATATTTTTCTTATAAGATTTTCTAAAGGGTTCGCGGTTATATTGAGTTTATTTCTCACCATTATTTTTGCCGAATTTGAAAGTGTTCGTTGGCTATCATTGCTTGTTTTTATACTATTGCTGGTTTGGGTAAAAGCAGTGTTTTATGTTGGTAGAATATTTAATGATAAAGAGGCGGCGATTATTAAAAATATAAAAGTTGATGCATGAAGCTATGAAAATAGATTTACATTCACATACGTTGGTATCAGACGGTTCATTGGCTCCTATTGAGCTGGTATCGAGAGCGATATCTCAGGGTGTTGATGTGCTCGCGGTTACTGATCATGACTCCATTGGTGCTTATGACGTACTTGGTGATTTATCGGCTTATCCCATAAAAATTATTCCTGGAATCGAATTTTCTACGCAATGGCGAGGTATTGGAATACATATTGTGGGACTGAACCTAGATTTAACGAACCCGTCTATTTTGCAGGGCGTGGCGAGTCAAGAAAGTGCTAGGCGGAATAGGGCTGAATTAATTGCCGAAAAATTAGTAAAAACAGGATTACCCGTTGATATTGAGAGGGTTCGTATTATTGCCAATGGATCTAACGTTGGACGCCCTCATTTTGCTCAGCATTTGGTCGAGCTGGGTTGCGTAAAAGACATCGCAACGGCTTTTAAGAAATACTTGGGAAATGGCAAGGCGGGTGATGTGAAGCAGGGCTGGGCTGAATTGCCACAAATTGTTAAATGGGTGACAGACTGCGGAGGCATAGCGGTGGTGGCGCATCCATTAAAATATAAATTAACGCGCTCTAAATTATCGAATTTGTTAGATGATTTTGCTGAAGCGGGTGGCCGGGGAATAGAAGTTGTGTCCGGTCAGCAGTCGGCTGATAAGACGCAAATGCTAGCTAAACTATGTGAACAGAAGGGGCTATTAGCATCTTGTGGTTCAGATTTTCACCAGCCCAGTTCATGGAGTGAATTAGGAAAAATGTCACCGTTGCCAAAAAGTTGCAAACCTGTTTGGGATGACTGGTTTAGCTAACTGTTAGTAGCGATTTAGACGAAACTCTATTTTTTGCTTAAAGCTGGATAAAGAATTAAATTGGCTGGCAGGAAATTGCCAAGTTTTAATGGCTTTTAGTGCAGATCTGTCTAGGGCTGATGAGCCGGAAGATCGAGTAATAAGCGCATTGGTAACATGCCCGTTGTTAGCAACAAACACATCAAGAATCACGCTGCCTTCTATGCCTCGCCGTCGGGCGATGGTCGGATATTTTGGTTTAGGTTGATAGGTGGGCTGTGGTGATGCAAATGCAGCTGGACTCTTTACGGGGGTTGGTAAGGGGGATGAAGCTATTTTTTTCACTTCTTTTGGTGGCGCTGGTTTAACTACTTTTTTTACTGGTTTTGGTTCACTTCTAATAATTTTTTTAGAAGGTGCTTGAGTGACGATTTTCTTTTTTTTGATGGGCTTGAGTATTGGCTTAGGTTTCGTTATAGGCGGAGGCACAATGGGCGTAGGTTCCACTAGCGAAACACTGATAACTTTAGCGGGCATGCTATCAATATCCTTATCCGTAAACACGCCCGCTTTGTAAGCAAAAAAAAGAATAAATGCGTGAATGAGTAGTGACGTGAAAACGAAGGTAGGGATAGACGTTGGTTTATAGCGTTGAAGTGCCCAAGAATTAGCGATACTAGCCATGGCTTAATCTATGCTTTTTTAGGCGTCAGTGGCAATTCAACAATCTGTTTTCTAGGTTCTTTAATACGCTTATCAATAACGTTTTTTAGCGCAATAATTAACCCTAAGCCGATAAATGCCCCTGGCGGTAAAATGGCTAATAAGAAACCTTCGTAATCTGAAATAACGTGGATTGTTATGTCTCGAGCGGCTTCTCCAAACATTAAGTGGGCGTTGGCAAGCAACGTGCCAGACCCTAATATTTCGCGCATGGCGCCTAATATAACAAGTGCGGCGGTAAAACCTGTTCCCATGGCGAAACCATCAATGGCAGATGCGCCAACGGGGTTTTTAGATGCATAGGCCTCAGCTCGGCCAATGATGGAGCAGTTGGTGACAATAAGTGGAATGAAAATGCCAAGTATTAAATACAGTTCGTAGAAAAATGCATTCATAATTAGCTCAATTGCCGTCACAATCGACGCAATTATCAACACAAACACGGGTAATCGAATTTCATTACCAACGTGATGGCGAATGATAGAGACGATGGTATTAGACAGAATTAGCGTTAATGTAGTTGCTATGCCAAGGCCTAACCCATTGATAACTGTGTTGCTAACGGCTAATAATGGGCACAATCCGAGCAGCGCAACGAACGCTTGGTTGTTGGCCCAAAGCCCATTTTTTAATATTTGCGTGTAACTATCCATCGGTTAATTCGGCTTTATGTGCCTGATAATATTGTAATGTTTTTAATACCGCTTTGACGACTGCGCGTGGCGTAATAGTTGCGCCGGTAAACTGGTCAAACTCACCACCGTCTCGTTTCACTCGCCAGTATTTACTATCGAGATTGCTTAACGATCGGCCGTTAAATGAAAACACCCACTCGCTTTTGTTGGTGTCTATTGCGTCACCTAGCCCAGGTGTTTCGTGGTGTGAGACAGCACGGACACCCATTAGTTCGCCGTTTTCTTTAATAGCAACAAGTAGTTTTATGGAGCCATTGTAACCATCGGGCGCCGTGGGTGTAGCAATTAAGGCGATGAGTTTTTCATTTTTCTTGGCGCGATAAATGGTTATTTCATTGTTCTGCCCAAACGCTTCTGCGTTAGAAACCTGAATAGTGTCTGCTAATAAGTCGTTATCGTGTATGCTTTGAGGCACGAGTTCTTGTAGGTTTTTTAAAAGAAACAGTCGTTCATTTTCGGCAATTTTTTCATGAGTAACCGAGTAGGTAAGTGACACAAGCCCGATGCCGACGAGCGAGAACAGGCCTAGTACCAAGCCCGCTTTGATCATGGAGGTTTTTTTCTCAGCCATTTTATTTGTGCCCGTACACGCGTGGAGGCGTGTAGTAGTCAATAAGCGGTACGGTCATATTAATTAAAATAACGGCAAACGCGATACCTTCTGGGTAGCCGCCCCATGTACGAATAATGTAGGTTAATAAACCAATTAATACGCCATAAATAAATCGCCCTTTAAGTGTTGTTGCGGCTGTAACTGGGTCTGTGGCAATAAAAAATGCACCTAACATTGCGCCGCCACTAAATAGGTGAAAAAGAGGTGAAGGCGTTGAGCCAGGTTCAAAAATATAAAAAACTAAACTGATAGCAAATAATCCTGACAAAACGCCCGCAGGGATATGCCAGCTAATAACTTTTTTGAATAGTAACAGTATGCCGCCGAGTAAGTAGGCGAGGGATACTGACTGCCATCCAGTGCCCGAAATGCCGCTAAATATGGCGCTAGATTGAATCTCTGATACTGTTTTATTTAAGCCGAGTTGTGTTTTTAATTCATCTAACGGTGTTGCTGCTGTTATGGCATCAACTACGCCGCTAGCTGGCGACGAACCAAATATATACGGTAAGAGGTCGGCAAAGCTTGAGCCACTAGGAATGAGTGATTGCGGTAATGTCCATACCGTCATGCTTTTAGGGAATGAAACCATTAATACGGCAAACGCAACCATCGCTGGATTAAATGGGTTGTAACCTAGGCCGCCGTATAGGTGCTTGGCTAATACGATAGCGATAATCGCACCTACAAATGGTATCCACCAAGGCGCCAGTGTTGGTAGTGCCAACGCGAGTAACAAGCCGGTTACAACGGCGCTTAAGTCACCTATAAACGGAACAATAGGGCGGCCTCGGATGTATAGCATAAGGGCTTCCGCGACGACTGCTGTTGAAACGCAAATAAGGATGTTAAACAGTACGCCAAAACCAAATTGCCAAATCATCGTGATAATGCCAGGTGTTAATGCGAGCAACACCCATAACATCATTTTTTGGATGCTATTTTGAGGTGCGATGAAGGGCGAGTTGGACGTTAAAAAATGCACGGGTTAGTTCTCACCAATTTCGTTGGATTGTTTCTTTTGTTTTGACCGAGTGATGGCGGCATCAATCTCCTCTTTAGCGGGTTTGCTTTTCAACGCCGCTTTCTTTTTACGTGAACGTTCTGCGCGTTCCGCTTTATCTCTTGCGAGGCGTGTTTCGCGTGATTCAAAACGCTCACGCGCTATATCAGATAAATGCTTTTCATGTTTCTGAACTTTTAGGGCGCTTTTGGCATAACGAAAATGTTGAACTAAAGGAATATGGCTAGGACAGACCACATCGCAGCACCCACACTCGATACAATCGAATAAATTCAATTTTTCAGCTTTTTCTAATTGCTCAGATTGGCTATGCCAATACAGTTGTTGGGGCAATAGAGTGGCAGGGCATGCGCTGGCGCAAAGGCCGCAACGAATACAAGGCATCGCTTGCTTGCTGGTAATCGCTTCATGTTGGCTGGCAACCAATATGCAATTGGTTGCTTTTACGACAGGTATTTCATCATTAAGCAAAGCAAACCCCATCATGGGGCCGCCCATAATTAAGCGCTCGGCATGTTTAGTATAACCATCACAAAAGGTTATGAGGTGTTGAATCGGTGTGCCAATACGTACCTCTAAGTTATGAGGTTTTGTAACGCCTTCACCCGTAACGGTAATAATTCGAGAAGTAAGCGGTTTGCCTTCTATAACGGCTTGTTGAATCGCGTGTACAGTGCCCACATTGATTGAGACGATGCCAATATCTGCGGGGATGCAGCCGCTCGGTACTTCTTTACCCGTGAGTGTTTTTATAAGCTGTTTCTCGCCACCGGTAGGGTAAATTGTTGGGATTTGTACGCCTGTGATGGCTGAATTATGATTATTTTCAACCGCCGTTTGGATAGCGGTAAAGGTATCGGGCACATTGTCTTCAATAGCGAGGATGGCTTGTTTGGCACCCAGCATATGCAAAAGGATTTCTACGCCTTCAATAACGCGGTCAGCGCGTTCTTTTAGCAAGCGGTCATCACACGATATATAAGGTTCGCATTCCGCGCCGTTTAGAATTAGGGTTTCAATGTGGCGAGACCTGCTTTGGTTGTCTAACTTAATGGCGGTTGGAAATGCCGCGCCGCCTAAGCCGACGATGCCGGCTTCTCTAATAATATCAACCAATGCTGAAATGGACAGTTCCCTAAAGTTTGTGCAAGGCGTTGGTACTATTTCATTATCCAAACCATCCGTTTCAATGGTAATAGAGGGCGCTGAAAATCCAGACGGGTGAGGAATAAGGTGATCGGCAATGCTAGTGACCGTACCGGAACTTCCTGCATGAATTGGTGCGCTTATTAAGCCTTGGGCATCTGCAATTTTTTGACCACGCAACACGCTGTCGCCAACGTTAACTAAAGAGGCGGCAGCATTGCCAATATGTTGGCGTAAGGGGTAAATAAGTTGGTGAGGAACAGTCGCTACTTCAATCGGTAAATTTACTGACTCATTTTTATGTTCAGCCAGCGATGGTAGCCCCCCATTAAATCGCCAGAGCTTCATGATGCCTTCCTTTCACTTGGCGCGTCTGGTTTGTCCCACTGCCATAAGGCTAATGTTTTAGCAATGGGCTCCATCGTAATGCACTCAACAGGGCAAGGTGGAATGCACAATTCGCAGCCCGTGCATTCGGATTCAATCACGGTATGCATTTGTTTTGGCGCGCCTAAAATGGCATCGACAGGGCAGGCTTGAATGCATAATTTGCAACCAATACAAACGTCTTCATCAATAACCGCAACTAGAGTGGTTGCTTCTACGCCATTTTCTTCGTTAAGTGGCTTGGCTTCTACGCCCAACAAATCTGCCAAGGCTGCAATTCCTGCCTCTCCGCCGGGTGGGCATTGGTTAATATCGGCCTCGCCATTAGCAATTGCCTCTGCGTATGGGCGGCAACCAGGAAAATTACATTGACCACACTGAGTTTGAGGTAACACAGCATCAATTTGATCAACGATCGGATTGCCTTCAACCTTAAAACGAATGGCCGCGTACCCCAGTAAAATACCGAGGCCTGCAAACAATAGGATGAGTACAAAAAAAGACATGGCCTAAAATTTCACCAAGCCAGAAAAGCCCATAAAAGCAACGGACATTAAGCCGGCTGTAATGAGCGCAATGGCGTTGCCTTTGAAGGGTTCTGGTACATCAGATACGCTGATGCGTTCACGCATGGTTGAAAACAAAACAAGCACTAATGAGAAACCTACCGCCGCACCAAAACCATACAAGGCAGATTCTATAAAGTTGTGGTCTTCTTGAATATTGAGCAAAGCAACGCCCAGTACCGCACAGTTGGTGGTAATCAATGGCAAATAAATGCCCAATACTTGGTATAGCAATGGGCTTGTTTTATGCACGATAGCCTCAGTTATTTGCACAACTACCGCTATCACGACGATAAACGTGATAGTTCGTAAATACTCTAAACCGAGTGGGTCTAATAAATATTGGTTGGCAAGGTAACTACAAATGGACGCTAGCGTTAATACAAATGTTGTTGCAAAGCCCATGCCCATAGCGGTTTCTAGCTTGTTTGAAACGCCCATGAAAGGGCACAAACCAAGAAACTTTACCAACACGAAGTTGTTAACCAGTATGGTGCTAACTAAAATGAGTAAATAGTCGGACATAGTGTCTGCGTGTTTGGTATCGAACTGAAGGCTTAAGTATAAAGTATGATGCGATTATACGTTGTTAATCAAACATATAAATGCTTCGGCGCTATTTTGGATTATTTCGAATTATAGTCGCCATTTTATATCTGTCTCTTATACACATCTGACGCTGCCGACGAATAGAGAGG